>Ga0209452_1000003_pt1 | contig 744384 bp, 660 predicted proteins | sample WorMetimpBELIZE1_FD_187388 | JGI IMG/M metagenome (GOLD analysis project Ga0209452, IMG submission 187388) | Marine gutless worms symbiont microbial communities from Max Planck institute for Marine Microbiology, Germany - Olavius imperfectus... | ecosystem: Host-associated > Annelida >... | reverse complement strand
AGTTTTTTGCTAAATCAATGGCGATAGTAGTAGACTTTTTCATGTATGGCTCCCGATTAAAATTTCTGTTTGCACTAAAATTTTAGCTCCTCCTTGGAGGGGGGAGTCCATACATCGAACAGCGAGGGACGAGGTGATTCAGGATCTACCCACCAAGTGCTGTAAAGTCCTGAGGTTATCGCCATTTCCCTGCGAGTTGTTAGTAAATTTCTAGTCTCGTCTAGACTCGCTGGAATGACCTTACTTTGGATACAAACCAAATAGTTGGGTACGTGAGTCACGTATCTCCCAACAACCGTCATCCTGAACAGCGAGGGACAAAGTGATTCTGGATCTACTCGTAGAGTACTGTGAAGTTCGGAAGCTCTCGCTATTTTCTAGCGAGTGGTTAATAGACTCCTAGTCTAGTTTGGACTCGCTAGAATGACCCTGACTCTAGTTTATTGCGGCGAACCTAAGTGTTGATATTAGCCCGCAAGTTCTTTACGGATAATCTCCGCGCCTGCGCTGAGTGCATTAAGCTTTGCCGTTGAAACTTCGCGAGATAAAGGCGCCATGCCGCAGTTGGTGCAAGGGTAAAGTTTGTCCGCATCAACGTACTTCAGCGCTTCACGAAGAGTTTCTGCAACCTCTTCTGGTGTTTCAATCTCGTTGGTTGCCACATCAATTGCGCCAACCATCACTTTTTTGCCGCGAATCAGTTCTAGTAGTTCGATAGGTACGCGCGAGTTATGACACTCAAGCGAGATGATATCGATATTGGATTTCTGCAGCTTTGGAAATACCTCTTCGTATTGTCGCCACTCAGAGCCCAATGTCTTCTTCCAATCCGTATTGGCTTTGATGCCGTAGCCATAGCAGATATGTACTGCGGTTTCGCACTTTAGTCCTTCAATAGCGCGCTCTAAACACGCAATGCCCCACTCGTTCACATCATCAAAGAACACATTAAATGCAGGCTCATCAAATTGGATAATGTCGACGCCTGCCGCTTCAAGCTCTTTGGCTTCTTGGTTAAGGATCTTTGCGAATTCCCAAGCCAGTTTTTCACGGCTACCGTAGTGATCATCATAAAGTGTGTCGATCATTGTCATTGGCCCCGGTAGCGCCCACTTGATCGGTTGTTTGGTTTGCTGACGTAAGAACTTCGCATCTTCCACAAACACAGGTTTGGTTCGGCTCACTGGGCCAACGACCGTCGGTACACTCGCGTCATAGCGATTACGAATGGTCACGGTTTTGCGGTTCTCGAAGTCTACGCCGCTAAGGTGTTCAATAAAGGTCGTCACAAAGTGTTGGCGAGTTTGTTCACCGTCACTGACAATATCGACCCCAGCCAATTCTTGCTCTTGCAAAGAAACACGCAGCGCATCGCGTTTGCCATCAATTAACTCGTCGCCTTGCAGTTTCCACGGTGACCAAAGCGTCTCTGGTTGAGCCAGCCAAGAAGGCTTAGGTAAGCTGCCCGCCGTTGAAGTCGGTAATAGTGTTTTCATCGTCATTCCCTTTTAGATTCTCGTTTTCGATTACGCGTAATTTGCAGACCATTGCTCAAGGATCGCTTGATAAGGTTTGATGAAATTCTCCTCAGCAAACTTCCCTTGCTCTTTCGCAAGCTGGCTGCGCTCTTCGCGGTCATAAACGATTTGGGTTAACGAGTGATCGAGATTCTTCAAGTTCGGTTGGTAACACTGGCCGGCTACCGCGTTCGCGTTGTAAATCTCTGGGCGATAAATCTTTTGGAACGTCTCCATGGTACTGATGGTGCCGATAAGCTCTAGATTCGAGTAGTCATTCAACAAGTCACCGAAGAAGTAGAACGCTAACGGAGCGACACTGTTTGGCGGCATAAAGTAGCGTACCTGTAAGCCCATCTTTTTGAAGTACTGCTCAGTCAATGACGATTCGTTTGGCTGGTATTCAAAACCCAACACTGGATGCTGGTTGTCAGTACGGCGGTAAACCTTGTTGTCCGACACACTCAAGCAAATCACTGGCGGCTTTTGGAAATGTTGTTGGTACGATTCCGACTTCACGAACGCTTTAAACAGCTTGCCGTGTAGCTCACCAAAATCAGCGGGGATGCTAAATTGAGGCTGGTCTTTGTTGTGGTCTAGTAGCAGAACGCTAAAGTCGTAATCACGTACGTAAGAGGAGAAGTTGTTACCTACAATGCCTTCGATACGTTCGTTGGTTTTGCGGTCAATGATGTTGGTTTTAAGCACTTCAATAGAAGGGAATGCTTCACCACTGCCTTGAATATCCATATCCACAGAGATGATTTCCAACTCGACGCTGTAACGATCGCCATTTGGGTTATCCCAATGTACCAAGGCATTAAAACGATTGTCGATCATACGCAGTGCATTGCGAAGGTTATTCTGGCGGCTGTCACCACGAGCTAGGTTGGCAAAGTTGGTCGTGATGCGCGTGCTGTCTGATGGTTGGTAGTTCTCATCAAAACGGATGCTCTTAATAGCAAAGTTGAAATCGTTATTCATGGTGAGTTGGTATCCTATTTCCTTAGATAAACGCTGACTGATTCCTAACTCTGTTCTTGGGGATGGTTGTGTTTTTTGATTTTCCCAATCGTCAGTGTGTGCAGCGTTTACTTCGAAAATTCAGTTCAAAAACAGCTGTCACAGTGCCTAACACCAGAGCAGTCTGTTTTTTATACTTGCTTCGTTACTTGAATAACATTGGTAATACTTCACGTTGAACATGAAGGAATTTCATGGTTTGAGGAAAAAGCCTTTCTAGTGCGCGTTACGCATACAGTCGATAAAGACTTCCATTGCAGGCGTGACACACTTTCCGGCATGGTAGCCACACAGCGGTTTGATTATTTGCGGTGCGTCGGTAAACGCGAGCTCCTGCAGGCTGCCCTCTTGCAGTTCTTTTTCAACAGTGAAACGAGGCAGATACGAGATACCGATATTACTCTCTACACAGTTTTTGATGGTGTTAATGCTGCTCAGCTCAATCATGTTATCGATGCTGATGTTGCGCTCTTGGATGATGCTCTCAAAAGTCTGACGGAAAAGGCACTTAGGACCATTGCTGATGAATCCCAAATCAATGTGTTGATCCCTTTTCTGTAAATCCAATCCAGTTAAAAGCGGCGAAGCAACAAGGACTAACGGCTCTTGTTCAAACTCATGCACCTTGAGTGAATCATCATTACCGACACGATAAAACACACCCAAATCGGCTTTATCAGCAATCAATTCATCACGAATCTTGTAGCAGTTTTGTGATTGCAAAGAGAGCCTGACCTTCGGCGCTCGTATTCTGAATTCCTTCAAAACACTGGCCATTTTATAAGCGAGCTGAGTTTCTGCGATTAAAACCTTCAACTCCCCTGTCGGCTCAGAGCTCTCTTGTTGTGCCGTGCCTTCAATGTTTTCCATCACTCGTGCGAGCTCATAAACGTAAGGAAGGATTTTTTCTCCTGCCTGAGTCAGCACCATTTTTCGGCCGATCTTTTCGAACAACTGCAATGAGAGATCTTGTTCTAACTGTTTGATCTGAAAGGTCACTGTCGACTGAGTGCAATAAAGCTTTTGCGACGCTTTAAGAAACGAGCCTTCCTCAACAATGGTTTTAAACGTAAGGAAACGCTTTAGATTCATGACCAAACTCCTAACCGAATAGTTCGAAAAATTAAAACTTTTAGTTTAAATATATTCAATTTTTTAATTGATTAACGCGAAGTATAGTGCACAAAAAACAGGAGAGATAGAGATGAGTGCCATCTACACCGCATTTTTCACCTACGTCATCATTACTTCGATCACGCCGGGCCCTAACAACATTTTGTCGCTCAGTGTTGCCACACAGCACGGGCTAAAGCGCTCTACCAAAGTCATTTTTGGGATGTTCTGCGGCTATATTGTTTTGATGCTGCTGTGTGGCATTTTCACTTACCACATGGTCAGCCTGCTTCCTGTAATTACACCTTGGCTCACATGGGTGGGTGCGGCTTACATCATTTGGTTAGCTTGGGGAATCGCGACAAGTGATATCAAAACCGCATCAAAAAATTCTGAGGGCATCACTTTCTTGACGGGTTTTGGTTTGCAGTTCGTGAACGTGAAAATCATTCTGTACGGCGTAACATCCATCTCGACATTCGTGTTGCCTTACACACAAAACATCTACTGGATTTTAGCCACCAGCCTAGTGCTCGCGTTTATCGCTCTAGCCAGCAACTTGATCTGGGCAATCGCAGGCAAACTTCTTCAATCGCAATTCCAGAAGTATGGCAAAGCGATCAATATGGCTTTAGCGGCGACACTGCTTTACTGCGCGGTGCAGTTGTTTGTTTGAGTTTGAGGTTGATGAGATGAGACGCAGTGATTTCTGCGTCTCAACTTGTAGGTGGAGAAGTGGTTGGCTTTGAGTGTGCTAACTCAAAGTAGGACAAAAATAAGTTAGAGAGTTTGCCTCTTTAGCTAGTTTTAATGTAAGCAAGTAAGTTAAGTCCAAGTTGGAAAAAGGCCAAAGCTGACCCAATAGATTCTTAATCATTTTTCTAAAAATTGGGCTGATCGTTTGAAAGGTTAATGACAGCCCGCAAAATTCTACTTGCAAGCATTGTTACCACATAACCTATACTTTAATTGTGTTAGCAAAGCTTGCTATACGCTCAATCAATTGTAAGTACAAATTTACCTTATATTCCTCGTATGCCTATTACCATGACGACATTTTGAACAAGCGCCCACTAGGACCATCATCATGTAAAGTTAGTACAACTTCTTTATCCGTAAACTTAACACCTTGAGGCATATCTGAATCAATCACAGTCAATATATATTGTGTTCCAAATAGCTCCAAATTAGTTCTGATAAAATCTAAGAAGGCTCTCTTCTTACGCTCATCAAGGGTCTCTAACCCACCATCGTGATATATAAATCGCACAAAGTCTAAATGGCTATATGAAAAGTTAACAGCCAAGTCATACCCCATACAGAGGATCTTCCTATATGTGTGGCCGTCACTTTCGCCAGTTTGCTCTCCAATATCCCCCATAATACCAGCATAGAACTCTAGGTTACCTTCTTTGTTTTGTTTGGTGCTAATAAAACCATTTTTGTCCAAAACAAAATCAACAAATGAAGAAAATGTACCCTTAATCGATTTATAAACCCCAGCTTCTGCCTTAGTCACTTCTTCACGATTATCCCGAATCAGTCCTTTAACTATTAACTGTTCACTTTCGTCTGTAGCTATTTTTTCCTCAGTAAAGCTAATTTTCTCACTCAAGGAAAGTTTTCGGTTGATATCGTTAATCTCGGTTTTTAACGAAAGGAGCATAGCTGTAACTTCTTTGTACTTGTCAAAAGCGCCTGCTTTATTCAGGTAAGCTAATCTCTTTGACCGAGATTCATTCATTTCCTCTAATGTGGTAGAAACTTTGTGCAGCTCGCCTTCCAACTCTTTAATCTTGACTTTTACATATATCTTACGCTCAGTTGTAATTTTTCGGTGAAAATCCAATAGTTCTTCATAAGATTTCTTTATTTGTCCATCAAAAAGAATGCCGGCCTCTTCAAATAGCTTTTGGGTCGGAGATATCTTAAAGTTCACTTTCCCATCTTCTAGCGTATTATTAAGTTTTTTTATATTAGCTGACAAATAGTATTTTATTTTGTTAAGCTCAGCTACATCTTCATCAATCTCAGCAACTAATCTATGTATATTATCAGCATCTGCTTTGTCAAAATTAAAAGTATCTAACTGTTCTTGTAAAGACTCAGCTTCTTTGTTTCTTATATCCAATAAACCAGTAAGAACTTCCTCTTCATCCCCTAAAATCTCACCGATGTCTGCGCGCAATTCAGATAGCAATTCTTTCGACTTTTCGATGTCATAGGACAATTCATAATTCCGTTTCAGATTATCTGAATTAAACCCAAGAATTTTACCAACATAAGGTTTCCAGTATAAATGACGACCAAGAAAATTACTCAACTTAAAAATATCAGAAAAATCATCCTGATTTCTCAAAGCATAATTAAGTGCTGTTCGATAGTCCCAAGGAGATATACTTTTAAGGTTAAAATCGGCATCCAATATCAACTTAGCTTTATCAATAGGAATATCAAAATAATCCCAGTCACTTTCTCCAGAGAAAGTGAAATTTTGATCTTTTTCTGAGTGCCTTTTTATCGCTATCTTTGAATTGGAAGATACCGAACGCCTTACTGTCAGGTACTTACCAGAGTTCAACTTTAATTCTAAAAAGAACACAAACCCTTTAAACTTATCAGGGTACTTAAATAGAAAAAATGATGGTTTCCTCTCTTTTAGCAAACAATAATCAATAAGCTCCATTAGCTTACTTTTACCAAGATTATGTGTGTCTTTATCTTGATTTTCAGGAAACCTAATCTCTGCAAATATTACATTAAGTCCTTCATTGAACTTTACTGGATTAAATAATTTATTTTTATTTGAGTAAATCTTTGATAATTTCATTGGCCTATATACTCAATTAAATCATTCTTTTCATGGTATTCAACCAAACCTAGAATGAACAAAAATTCCAAAGACAAATCTAAAAGTGATATTGCCTTTTCATTTTTCTTTTTAAGTGCTTCATACAAATCGCTATAAGGTTCAACCTTTTTTGATTTAATTCGCTTCAATAGGAAAGAAGACACAGATAAAATAGTTAAATCAGGATGCGAATTTTTATTAGGTTTAAGCAACATATTCACTAGCCCCTGCTTTTTCAGTATCACCGATATCACATATGTAATACATATAATGGAGCATCAACTTTGTTAGCCTTTTATTTGTTTTGCAGTCTTGATCGCGGGCTATAATCAGGTCATAAACCTTTTCAATGATGTAGTTAAACTCGTGCTTGGGCTTTTTAATCGCTCGAATTTTTTCATCAAGTTCAGTTTTACATTCCAAGTATTTTTCTTGATATTCTGAATTCTCAGGTCTGGCCAAGAAATCAGTTATTTCGTCAAAGGCAATCATTTTCCCCTCAATAATATCTGAATAACTTGAATTAAGATTATTAATTTTATTCTTCTTTTCCAATGAAACTCTTTTTATTTCACCACTTGAATTGCTTGGTTTTGTTCTGGCTAACTCGTTAATATTGCTAATCTCATTTTTAATCCGAAGAATAACATCAGCGAGTTCATCAGGCTCAATATTAAGAGGCATTTCAAAAGCATTTAAGTCCACTTTTTCAGGAATATCAGGAAATGCCTTCAAGTAATTTTCTATATCCTCAATACCAACTAGGACAATATTTCTTTTTTCCATCCCTGTTTGCTCAGCCATGTACGTCAAGATTTCTTCATGAGCATTTGCAGGCAACTTCCTATTAGCAAACAGCATATAGTTTTTCATGCCATCCTCTGCAATCAACCTTTTCATCTTCTCAACCTCTTCGTTAACTATAGAGCTTTTAGCTCCAAAGAAGTCGTTATCTGAGAATTTTTTATTGTATTCAGCAGTATGCTTTGCCTGAATAATCGTCAGACCTTTCCATGGTTCACGATAACTTGGGATGTCAGTGGCTTTACCGTCAAAGCGAGCATCCCTACCACCATCAGCACCTTCCGCAAAAGTTTTAGTACCATAGCCTAGTAACTTGTAGCATAGCTGAACCACAAGCGACTCAAACTGCTTAGAGGAGATTTCGGAGTAGTTATATTTCATAGCATCAACACACAATTCATCTAGATGCATTTTCTTATAATGTTTTATCCTTATCAATTAGTAAGTTGGCATATCGTGAACTACTGTGCATTGGTAGAAAATCTGATTTTTAGGCTTGATCCTGGGATCTAATATAAAAACAACATCGAACGGTCTAAGTTTTGATTGTTTATTTTCCAGGCAGTATTAAGATTCCCCGACTTCCCTTTTCCACCACTTTCAACGATACTCTTGCGCCCTATTGTTCAGTTGGAAAACTTCATGCCTCAAGCTAACTCCGTTGTCGTACTCGACTTTGAAACCACAGGTCTGTCTCCGAATATGGGTGATCGCGCGATTGAAATCGGTGCGGTTAAGATCGTTGATGGTGAGGTGGTCGATAGTTTTCAGCAACTTATGAATCCTGGCTTTCGTGTGAGCTCATTTATTGAGGGTTACACAGGCATTACCAATAACATGCTACGCACCGCGCCGAGCTGCGATGAAGTGATGGCTTCGTTCAGTGAGTTTATTGCTGGTGAGAATCTTATCGCGCATAACGCGTCTTTTGATAAGCGCTTTCTGGATGCGGAACTGGAGCGAATCGACTGCGGTTATTCTGGCGAGTTCGCGTGTTCTTTATTGGTGGCAAGACGCCTTATTCAAGACGCACCGTCACACAAGCTGGGTGAGTTGGTTCGTTATAAGAACATCGAAAACGACGGTGTATTCCACCGCGCGTTAGCCGATGCACAGGTAACAGCAAAACTGTGGCTGCTGATGGTAGAAGAGCTTGAGCAATCGGGCATTGCAGCGCCAAGCTTCAAGTTTATGCAGACGGTAAGTAAGACAGCAAAAGGAAAAGTGGACCAGCTACTGGCTAAAAGCCGCGCCTAATCCACTCGAGTATTCACGCTTCATCGTTCGATGGTTTATCTCAAACGCTGGAGCGTTATTGCGGAACCCTATCCGAAATCACCTTGCCATCTTTGATGGTGATGATACGTTTGGTGCGCTCTGCTAGGGCGTTATCGTGCGTCACGATGATCAACGTTCTGCCTTCGGCGTGGAGTTGATTGAACAAGGCTTCAATCTCTGCGCCAGATTTCGAATCCAATGCCCCTGTTGGTTCATCCGCTAAGATGATTTGCGGATCATTGACCAAGGCTCTCGCAATCGCGACCCTCTGCTTTTGGCCGCCAGAAAGCTGGTTTGGTTTGTGGTCGAGACGATCCCCTAGCCCCACTTGTTCTAACAACTTCGCGGCACGTTGACGGCGCTCTTTGGCTTTGATGCCAGAGTAAACCAATGGCAGCGCCACGTTATCCAATGCTGTTGCGTATTCCAACAAGTTAAAGCTTTGGAAGACAAACCCAATCTTTTGGTTGCGAATACCCGCTAGTTCGTTCGCGCTTAGACTTGCCACGTTTTGACCACCCAGTAGGTACTCGCCATAGGTCGGTTTATCTAAGCAGCCGAGCATGTTCATCAATGTGGATTTACCCGAACCAGACGGGCCAAGAATCGACAGAAACTCACCTTGATTGATGGTTAAGTCAACGCCGTCTAGTGCGCGCACTTCCGCCTCTCCGCTTGAGTAGTATTTGCAGATGTTGGTTAGCTCAACAAGTGGTTTGTTCGACATCTTCTCTCCAGAATTCTTATTATTACTCACTTTGCAGTGCCTCCAACGGGCTCACTTTGGCAGCTCGGTTTGCTGGTAACCAAGCGGATGCGACACCGATGATCACCAAGGTGGTAATCACAATCGCGACCACAATCCATGACAGCTCTGGGACTGGTTTGCCAAGGTGCTCATAGAATACGTTACCTTCTAGGTTGATCGCGCTGATTGCCGATACCAATGCGTAAGTCACGCCTAATCCCAATACGCCACCTAACATCATGGTCATCAGTGATTGCACCAAGTAGTGCAAGCGAATCGCCGTTGGTGTAGCCCCGACCGCCATTCGCACGCCGATGTCTCGGGTTGAACGCTTCACGGTCGCGTACATAACGTTGGCGATCCCCACGCCCGCTACGGCAAGGGTGACAAAGCCGATGATGCCAAGAAAGCTTTGCAGGCCAATCAAGAACTGCTGCATGCTTTTCTGTTTGAGGAACATGTCTTCCACTTGCACCACTTGCTCATCGCTGACACTAGCACCATGTTTGCGAGCAATGACTTGGCGAATGGTCTCTGCGAGCTTTTTGCGGTCAGTATTGGCTTGTGGCTCCACGTTGATGCCACCAATATCGCCATTGGTATGAAAGCGTTGCCACGTTGCTAACGGCACAAAGCTGGAATAGTTGATTTGGTCGCCCTGCTCAATCTCGGCACTGCTTTTCTTCAATACACCAATCACGGTGAATTCTTCGCTGCCAATCTTGACCTTTTCCCCCACGGGATCGGTTTGCAGTGTCACTGGCGCAAACCAACTGAAGTCATCGACAGGGTTGAATAAGTCTGCCGCGAGCGAATAACCCAATACGACCACTTTGCGCATCTGCTTTTGATCGAGTGGGTTTAACCAACGTCCGCCATCCATTGGCGTTAGGTTGGTCATCGACGCAAAATCTGTAGTGACGGCCAGTGGCTCTTGCCATGAGCCTCGGTCGCCCACAGTAATGCGCTCATTCCAAATAGCGGTCGGTGCAACGCTCTTCACTTCCGGAAGGGCTTTGACCACATCGGTATCGTCGACTTTTAAGGTTAAGAACTTACCTTGGTGAAAAGCGCCATAATCGACCGTTGCCATACCACCCGTTAGGTAAATCAGGTTCCCGTTACCATTTTGCGCAGTTCTTAATACGCCCTGACGAATGCCTTCGCCCACGGCCAGCATTGCGGCGATACACAAGGTCGCCCATGCCACAGCAAGAATGGTTAAGCCCAAGCGAAGCTTTTCTGCCGCCATTTCCTGAAAGATTTGTCTCATTGGTAGCAACATGATTATGCCCTCGCACTCAAAGCGATTACCGGAGTGAGTCGCGATGCTCGTCTCGCCGGGAAGTAAGACGCCAACAACGCCAGCACTAACGTCACCAACAGTGACCAAGCAATAGAATCCGGTGTGATAACAGGGAAACCTAGCCACTCCGGCAAAGTGATGGAGCCTAACAACGCGACCACCATATACGCGACTAATAAGCCAAGTGCCGTGCCAACAGCCACCAAGAACAAGCCCTCAAGAATGAACTGACTGAGGATGGATTTTTGTGTCGCGCCTATTGCCAAACGCACGCCGATTTCTCGCGTTCGCTCTGTCACTGAGAGGAACATAATGTTTGCGACGCCGAGCGCCCCAACGGCCATGGTCATTGCGCCACTTGCCCCTAGGAAGATTTGAATGCCTCGGAAAATACCCGTGATTAACGCAGCACCTTCACTAAAGTCCGGTAGGTTGATCGCTTCTTTATCGGTTGGGTCAAAGTGCAATTGCTTGGCGTAGAAGTTGACGATGGCTTGTCGGAAAGCAGGACCATTCATACCTTCTGTTGGCTTAAGCAATAGCATCCACGGTTTGGCATCCCACAAATCGAGATATGTGGTTTGCGGAATAAAGACTTTGCGGCTGTCGCCAAATGAAATGCCTGCGTCTTCATCTTTGATGATACCAATCACCAAGAAGGGAATACCGTTCACTTTGACCATTTGCCCAATGCTGATTTCACCCATCTTGGCAATTTGGTCACCAAGCACAGCAACACGCGTATGGTTAGCGATATCAGTTGGTGACAGGTTGCGCGAGCCAGACTCCAACTTACGTTGAATAAGGGAGAAGTAAGACGGGTCAATACCACTAACGTTGCTGGTCAGGTTCTGGCCTTTGTCATTGGTGACGCTCGCATCCCATTTGGCATAAACGCTCGATGCAGCTTCGACAAAGCCGGACTGCTTGATCATATCGACTTTGTCTTGCGGGATCTGAATTTGACGCCTTGAAGGTAAGCCGTGCCATGGTTTGCTGGTGCTCGACGGAAACGCGATTTGCACGTTGTTGACCATAAACGACAACTGCTGAGTTTGATGGCGATAAAAGCCCTCACCCAGCGCTATCAGCACCACCACGGATATCACTCCCCAAGCAATGGCAATGATCGCGAGCATGCTTTTCATGCGATGCGCCATCAGCGTTTGCCACGTTTGTTGCAATAAACTGGTCATGACTTAAAAGCTCGGGAGATCAGTGCCATGGTGTCGTCGTCTAGCTTGCCTGCGGTTTGCAGCAAACCGATGCGCTGACGCCAGTAGTTGTACAAGTTGCTTTGTAGGCTATTTTTAGCCTCGAACAAGTTGTTGTGCGCGCTAATGACTTCCGATACTTCTAGCATACCTGCATCGTAAAGTTTCTCTTTGCTGCGCAGCACTTTCTCACGAGAGGTAACCAGTTCGTTTGCCATCAAGACTTGGTTCCAGTTGATGTCGACTTGGGTAAACTGCTGGATAACGCGCTTTTGAATGTCAATTTCGACTCTGCGTAAATCTTGTTTGGCACTGAGGATATTCAAGGATGCTTCGTCGACTCTTGCGCGCGTTGCACCATTCAAATCGATCGGCACACTTAGGGTAATACCCGCGTTGAATTCACCGTCTTTGCGTCGGTCATCATCGTTGTAGCCGACGTTCCCTTTTACCGTTGGATAGTAACCACCTTGGGCTGAGTCTTTAGCAAACTCACTGGCTTTTACGTTTTGCGCCGCCACCAACAGCTCTGGGCTGCTGTCTTTGGCAAGCTTTAGCCATTGCTCTTGAGAGTCCACCATCATTGGCGGTTGAATAAGAGAATCGGTACGAATTTGGTCAACGCTTTGTGGGATCTGATTGATCAACGCAGCAAGCTCGGCACGTTTGACTTCCAAATCAGATCTTGCGCTCAAGATCCCCGCTCTATCAGCGACTTGAGTCGCACGGATCTCTTCGACGTCAACGGATTTAACCTTACCAGCGCGGTAACGCTTCTCGATGATCTTCAGCAGCTTGTTGCCTTCTTCCAATTTGGATTGCGCCAATTGCAAATCGCCTTGTGCGCTCGCGACATCCAAGTACGATGACAACAGTCTTTGTGCTAATTCATTGTGTGATTGAGCCAGTTCTAATTGAGCCTTGATGTAATTGGCGTTGGCTTGGTCTAAATCGGACCACAAACTGCTATCCCAAATGGTTTGAGAAAGTGATGCACCGTAGCTGTTGGTGTTATCGGCAGATTCACTCCAATCCGCTGATGCCGTCGCACTCAAACCCGGCAGTAATGAACTGCGGCTCGCATCCACACCCACTTCACCGAGTTGCACGCCAATCTTGGCTTTCTCGTAATTTGGGTCGCTCTGTTTCGCTTGTTGCCACGCTTGTTCAATTGAAATCGCATAGCTTGGTAAGCTGAGTGTCGCGGCTAATATCGCGCAACCAATTTTAGACAAATGCAGCTTAGCCATGCGCGGCTCCCATCATCATGCTGTTATCGATGATCTCTTCGTTCAACTCAACGCCATCCAAGACTTCTACATTGATGCCGTCTGACAAACCAAGCTTCACTTTCTGTTTATGGAAGCCTTGCTCTGAACTATCTGGAATCAATACGTTTGGCGTGTCGCCATCAAATTGCAGCGCACGCTCAGGCAGCGTTAATACGTTCTCTGACTTCTTCAGTGTGATTTGCGCATTAGATGAGAAGCCCGATCGAAGCAGCACTTCTTGTGGGATCTTCAGTTCACCCACTTCGACTTCAAAGCCGTTATCGAAGCTTTTTGCCGATGTATTGCCTTCTGGCGAGTTTAGGTTCTCTGATTGAATCGCAACTTTGGTCAGCACACCGGAGATTTCTACATCTGGATACGGCGCAACGGTCAGCAATACAGGCATACCCGGAGAAAGCTGCGCGGCATCATGTTCGCTTACGCTGCCTTTGAAGATCAGACTGTTCATGTCGGCCAGAGACATCATTTCTGTCGCGGCTTGGCTGGATTCGGTTGAGATGATTGGTTCACCGACTTCCACTTTGCGGTTCAATACTGTGCCGTCAATCGGTGCGTAGATGGTAGAGGTCAGACGCGCGTTACCGATCGATGCTTCACCGCTGCGGATCAATTCGAGGTTCTGGCGTTTTTGAAGCACGTTCGCTTGAGCCGATTTCACTGTCGAGCGCGCGCTAACGTATTCATCGTAGTTGCTTGGAATGATGTCTTGCTTCACTAAGCTCTCTAAGTTGGCGAGCTTTTGCTTAGCGGATTCGAGGTCTGCTTCGCTGCGCATCAAATCCGTGGACGCATCCGTAAGTGCCTGTGGGGTCGGGTTCGGACGAACCTTAATCAATGGCTGGCCTTGTTTCACTTTCTCGCCAACTTGAACGTAAATCTCGCCGACGATACCGTCAATTTGCGACTTAATCGAAACTGAGTGTGCAGGGACAATATTGCCGACTGCGACCGCTTGTTTCTCAATGGTTCCCTTTTCCACTGCCAGAGTCGGAAATGCCTCTGGTTGAGCCGAAGATTGCAGATAGAAATACGCACCGCCGCCAAGCAATGCAACGCTCACAGCAGCGACAAGCCAAGTTTTTGCCATCATTGATTCCAATTATTGTTTTGTAGTCTTGTGACCATCTCATGAACATAAAGTTCTAAGCATACCGTGGTTTGAAGCCGCTAAAACTGTCATATTTGGTAAGGTTTTGTCAGGGCACTTTGACAATAGGCAGGATGAATAACTGAAATCGGCGTTAAGCGGTTAGATTTTGTACTTGGTTGAGAAAGATGGAACTCGCAGAGATGACGCTAACCTAGAAATAAAGAGACAGAATAAAGAAAACCTCAAGCTCACGGATTAACGTGTGAAGGACTTGACCATATCGTACTGATGCAGCTCTTCGCCAAGGCGTTTTCAACAATGCTCACTGTGGTGAATCCGTATCGATTGAAGAGTCTTTCCATACCGTCGAGGCTTAACTCTCTGGTTAGTAAGTATTTACAACGCCAGCTTGAAGCCTTCGTGCGTGGCTTTAAAACCCAGTTTTTCGTGAAGCGAAGCGCATCAGGGCGTTGCTTATCACTGGTCAGTTGAACGAGTTGACAACCTTTGTCTTTCGCCAGCTTTATCGCGTATTCGAACATCTGCTCACCAAAGCCACGTCCGCGATAATCTTGATGAATTCGGACGCCTTCAATCAGGCAACGCCAACTGCCAATGTGGGTCAGATAAGGGATAAAAGTCAGCTGTAACATGCCAACCAAAGCACCTTCTAGTTCTACCACCAGCAATTGGTTGTTCGGGTCCTTGTCGATCGCTTCAAACGCAGAAAGGTAAGCCTGATTCAGTGGCGAGCTTGCGTCTTCCCTCTTGCTTCCTAACGGGTCATTAGCCAGTAATGCAACCAAGCTGGCTAAGTCTTCAAATGTCGCGCTGCGGTATTTCAGTGGCATCGATTCTTCCTTGTGTTTTTACTTTTCGTATTGTGTTAAGCGAGAGTGGCTTACTTCGTTCTTACCATTTGAGGAAAACCGCTTTGCGCGATTTCATAGGTGACGAATCCAAACTTCTCATACAGCTTTTGTGCGGCTTCATTTTTAGGATGAACGCCCAGACGAATACCATCACAAGAACCTTCTACTCTCTGTAATAGTGCTTTCATAAGTGCTGAAGCGACACCTTTGCCGCGATGGCTTGCATGAACCGCCATTGCCAATTCAGGATATTCAGCATATTGAATGGTTTGGCTCGATTTATAGCGGATCTGAACGATGCCAATTGGCTCATCAAATTGGTTTAATGCAAATAATCCGAGGTCGCCCGCTTTACCCCATTCTTCAAAATAGGCTTTGATGTGCGCCAGTTCGAGCACTTTTGGATCGTGGTCGGGTTCATCATCCGGCGTCCAAAGCGCCACCAACAATAGTTCTTTTTGCAGCGCTAAATCAGACGCTGTCACTTCTCTAAACTTCATTTTTTCCGTGGTTCTTCCGTGGATGGCTGTGTTCTTCGTCAGGGTAAATCTCTCAACTTCTTCGCGGGATTCCCTGCATAGATGCCTTTCTCTGTGATGTCTTTCGTCACCACGCTTCCTGCGCCAATAACCACACCTTCACAAATGTTCACGGCTAGTATCGTGGCATTCGAGCCTATGGTTACGTTATTGGCAATAACGGTGCGCCCCCAGCTGTCTGGATTCGCGTCTGGTTTTCCGTCTTTGAACAGGTCGTTGGCAAACATTACCCCATGACCAACAAAACAATCACTGCCGATGGTCACGTATTCGCAAATAAAGGTATGAGATTGGATTTTGGTTCGCTCTCCAATCACTGTGTTCTTCTGGATTTCGACAAAGGGACCAACGAATACGCCCTCTTTTAGCTCGCAGCCATAGACGTTTGCGGGTTCGATGATGGTGACGTTTTCACCACAAGTCACATCTTTAATTTGTGCGTGTAAGACTTTTGGACTGTACATCTATTCTCCAAAATAAAAATGAGCGATTGATTAGATTTCAACACGACGCCCAGTTGGTAAATGCTCTAAACGATCATCAAGAACTTCTTTCAGCAAATGATACGCTTTCATGCCTGTGCAGTGGCCCGTGTAAAACTTCTCAATGGGGTATTCAGACAGGGCTTTACCTAATGCTTTTATGTCGTCTTTAGTGCCGCCGATGCCATTAAATACAGGTAAGCCCACAAGATGAAAGCCACCCACTACCGCTTTGATTCTGCAGTTTGGAAATAATTCAATGGCGGTTTCAATCATGTTTAATACTCCGCTGTGCGCACATCCCGTGAACACAACCAAGCCATCTTCTTCCTTGATCACCAAAAGTAACTCGTGTTCAAAAGCGTCTTGCTCATAACCGCCATCTTTCGATTGGGTATAGAGGTACTGATTTCCTTTGGGCTGCGGGTACTTGTCGCTGATCTTGGTAATCACATGAACATTTGGAGCAACTTGCGTCGTTTCGCTGACCTGCACTATGCGGTCATTGGTTGTGTCTAACAAAGCTTTGTCGATACCAACATCACTCTTGAAACCAAAAGCTCGAAAGTAATAGTCCTGATCTCCACACGATTTTAAATAGACTTTGGCTACATCGTTTTGCTCTAGAAAGTGAGAAGTGCCGTTGCAATGGTCATGATGCCGATGAGAAATAACCGCGAGATCAACTTCTTGGATATCGATATTTAGTAAAGGCGCGTTGTCGCAAAACGTTCGCCCACTGCCCATATCGAACAACAGTTTGGTTCCTTCTGTATCGATATGCAGCGATAAACCGCGCTCAACACAGAGATCGGCTCGGTCCTCAACACGAGAATTATCAACGAGAGTGGTAACGATCATGGTGTCTCCTAATGACGTTGAACCGCTTTAGTGGATGAGACAATAACGAGATTTGATGCTTGTAGAAAAAAGTAATGGTAATTGTGTGATTAGACAGAGGTTTACGGTACCCGTTTTCGGTCGTTCTTGATTTTTACCTCATCCATCATGGGATTTTTATGATCCATTGATATGGAGTCATCCCGACGAGCAGGTTCAATAACGCCTAAATAACAAAAGCCCAAAACACTTGTTTTGGGCTTTTGTGAATAAGATTCTACTGGTCACAATGTGCAAAGACTCTTTGCTTGTCAAATAGGTTTTTAGCGGCTTCTTTCGCTAGCAAAATTTGTTCTTGGGTAGCTTTGAATTCAGAGCCTGTTCCCGGCCAGTAGTACCCCTGCTCATCATGACAAAGAGTGATGATTATTGGATCAATTCCAATTGTAGGGGAATCTCCAATCTCTGTGTACATACCGAAAGTAATGTTGGTAGTAATGTGGCCTCGAACTCCATCCAGCACCTTCGCTTGAACCTTATAGTAGTTATCTCCACCGTCTTTCTCCGGCCCCTCAAAACCAGTTAGTACTACAACAGCCGAGTATGGAGTCTCTTTAACGGCAGTTTGAAGCCTCTCATTTGCTACTGCTTCAGATCTGATGAGAGTCATTAGGCATATTAGCCATTTCATGCTTTCAACTCTTTTAGCTGCATATCCAAACAATCCTGAAGTTCGTCGCTAAGGGCAGGAAATACCGCATACTCTTTCAAGACACCTTGTTTCTTAAATCCACATTTTTCGAGCACGCGAATACTGGCTTGATGGTCAATATGAGGAGCCGTATAAATCTCTTCGACTCCGATGCTTTTCAGATACTCAATCCCGAGCTTACACGCCTGAGTCGCATACCCTTTGCCTTGATAATTTCTAGAGATCCCAAAGTGAATTTCGCTATGACTGCTTTCAGGGATTAAGACTAAGCAACCAATGGGCACTTGAGTTGCGCTTTCTTCAATTGCGAGTACCAAGATATTAGGGTGAGCCAACTCGTACTGAGCTCGCCATCGACCGATCGCTTGTAACGTTTCGTTTGAGCTTTGATGGGCTTGTCGATTGAGATACAAACACGTTCGCTCATCACCAAGGTAGTTTTCAAACAAAGGGACGGCATCTGTTTCTTCAAGGTATCTTATTGCTACATCTTGCGCTTCTCGCCTCATTAGCTCTCACCTTGATACACGTTTGGATTCCAAATCTGCATAAAGTTTTCGGCGGGCTTGATGGGCTTAAAGCCGTATTGTTCATAAAGACCATGTGCATCGCGCGTCGCAAGAATCATTCTACGTAGACCTTGAAGGTCTGGGTGGGACACAATTTCAGAAACCAACCACTTACTAATGCCACTGCCGCGGTAATCAGGGAGTACGAAAACATCGGCAAGATAAGCAAAGGTGGCTTTGTCAGTAATAAGTCGAGCAAACGCGATTTGCTGATTCGACTCAGTAAACACACCAAAGCAAAAGGAGTTTCGTATCGCTTTATCTAGCGTGTCCCTTGGCACTCCTTTCACCCAATAGCTCTGTGAAATGAACTGATGGATGCAATCCAGATCCATATCTTCAAAGACGGTACTAATACGATATCCTTGCATGGCGTTCTCCCAATAAATCAAAGCTTCTCTGCGACGCAAATTAGGTTGTTTGAGTTTTCAGAAAACTTATCTTCTGTCCACGAGCTGTATTTTTCGGTAATACATAAACCCGCCTGAGCAAGAAACGCTTCAATTTCAGATAACTTTCGATACTTCAAGTCAATGCTTGAGTAGACCATTGTCCCATCTTGGTAGTGACGTTCTTTCTTCAAATAAAGTACTGTATTTTCAGCGTCATAACGTTCGCTCATTCCCATGTACTTTACTTCGCCTTTATCGGGCAATTCATAGGTTTGCCACAGCGACATTTCAGCATCAATTTCCAAGTTATGTGACGTTGGTAAACGGGTATCAAAGATGAAACGCCCACCTCTATTGAGGTGATTAGAAATCGAATTAAGGACGCCAACTAGCATCTCATCGGATAGGAAAGCTTGGAAAGCGTTACCCGTCATAATCGCCATGTCGAAGCGTTTATCGAGAGAGAATTGAGTGGCATCCTGTTGCAAGAAAGAAAGGGTATCTAATCCCTGCGCTTTTCGTTTAGCATGTTTTAACATCCCCTCGGCAATATCAATACCGACAGCATTATCGAGCTTCTTCGCGACAGGTATGGTGACAATCCCCGTACCACAGCACACATCTAGCAAACTTCGAGCACCCATCGCGGTAATGTGCTTTTGTATCAGAGCAATATCATCTTCGTAATGTTTATCATACTGAGCATCGTATTCCATGCCTGATGCAAACTCACTGAGATCTTGTGTCTTCAAAAACAGTCCTTGTTTATTTAATTGATTAGCTTGGCTTTCTTAGCTCTAAGAGCAGATAACGACATACATAACCTGCACCTGATGTGTAGCCGACGAGGTTTTCTAAAGACACCACTTCTAGCCCTGCATTTTGGCTGAACTCGCGGACTTCACTCTCGGTGTAAGCCGTATGTACAACCGTGCCACTATAAGTGTTTCTTGGCAGGTCTTTTCCATCTGGGTCGTGACATTGGAAACTGATAAAACAGCGTCCGTCAGCATTGAGCTTGTTGGCAATGCATTGGAGTAGCGACTGGGGATTGGTAAGGAATTCCGTGAAACCGAGAGCGGTAATGATGTCGAAGGTTTGCTTGAAAATTGGAGAGAAAGGTTGGTCAAGATTATGAACGTTGACGCTTTGATAGAGGTTTGTTTCGCGTGCTTTATCGACCATTTTGGATGAGATATCCAAGCCGTGTAGAGTAACGTCTGGATAGTGAGATTTGATGACCTCCCCAATACTGCCTGTGGCACAAGCCAAATCGAGAGCAGAAGCTTGTTGGAGATTGAGCGTTTTTAGCTTTCCATCTATCCAGCGCGGACCAACATATTGGCTGTCTTCGATTAATTTCTGATAACGCTCAGATACTTCATCATACATTTTAGCAACGTCCATGATTCCTCCTTGATCTTTGAACGTTTGTCAATGTAGCACGCCATACTCACCTGCACACTTATGTCATTGTAAAAGCGTGAAAAAAGTCGACGTGCTACGCATTGATTTAGGCCATCCAGATCCTTGCTAGAATGCCCATTGGCGTTGTGACGCCTGTGGTGATTGAGCTCACCTCTCCATCTTTTAACACATAGATGGTCGGAGTCACGCTAATGCTCCATTCTTGCATGATGGCGCTTTTCGGATCGTTGATGTTATCGAACTGATAGTCTTTAGACTGCATGAACTTTTGCACCCGTTCTTGCGGGCCAGACGCGCCAGATACCGCAACCACCTCATAGTAATCACTTAACCAACTCACGCTTGGGCTAACAAACTTGCACGCTGGACACCACGTTGCCCAAAAGTACACCACGACGGGTTCTTCATGGCTTTTGGCAATCACATCGACAAATTCGCCATCGGCCATGATCGCACTCAGAGGTGGTGCTTGCTCTTTAGGGATGTCTTTAGTGCGATACCAATCCATGGCGACCGAAATCACGGTCACCATAAGGACGAGTTGTAGCGCTTGACTGAGCCAGTATTTGAGCGACTTGCGCTTTTTTACTGTGTTCACTTAATTGCGCCTCCACTTGCCTGTTCGATTGCTTTCACCACTACATCGTCAGTCAGGATCACTGGCAGAGGAATCCCCTCTGGTGCTGCTGGGCCATACACGATGTTAAATGGCACACCAAAGCGACCGTGCGCACGCAAGAAATCTGTCACTGAGCCATTCGGATGTGTCCAATCGCCTTTCAACGTCGCCACGTTCGGACTCTGCAACAGTGAGTAAACCGGATCTTGCCAGATCACGCCGATCTTGTTGGCTTTACAAGTCACACACCAATCTGCAGTCACATCGACGAACACCACACGGCCATTCTTCACGTGGTCGGCAATCGCTTCGTTTGACAGTTTTTCCCAAGCCAAATCTTCTGGCAATGGCGTCGCCCAATGATTTGCAGTCACACTGCCTAGTACCAGACCACCAGCAATCAGAATCAACGAAACAGTGCCAGAAATCGCCAACGCTTTATTGCCATAAATACGCTTAACACGCGCCATGATAACGATGAAGGCAACTAGACCAATCAGAATGACCCAAAATACCGGCAAGTGATTCGCCATCAATGACAACAACCACGCACTGGTTGCCAACATCATGATGCCGAATACGATTTTCACGACATTCATCCATTGGCCTGGCTTTGGTAGCTTGAGTGCAATCCCCGGGAAGATAGCTACTAAGATCCAAGGCAGTGCCATACCCAGAGCTAACGCTGTGAAGATAGCAAACAGAGTCACCACGTCAGCACCCAGTGCAAACGCCACCGCAGTGCCTAGGAAAGGTGCAGAACAAGGCGTTGCTAGCAGAGTCGCAAACATGCCTTGAACGTAATGCCCAAGCAGTGAGTTATCACCTTTTGAAGCTAACCAAGTGTTCGTACCCGAAGACAAGCGAATTTCAAATAAGCCAAGCATGTTGGCACCAAACAGTCCAGTCACCAACAGCATTAGACCTAAGAACCAAGGGCTTTGGAATTGAACGCCCCAGCCGATGGCATTACCAGTGAGCTTCAGCACTAAGATAAAGCCAGCTAGTAACCAAAACGACGTCAGAATACCTAGCGAAGAAGCCACGAACTGAGTGCGAATTTGACGACGTTCAACGCCTTGTGCCGCTACGATGCTGCTTAACTTCATGCCGAGAACTGGCAATACACAAGGCATGATGTTGAGAATCAAACCACCCAGCAACGCGAACAAGAAAATGTTCACCAGTGATGTACTTGGCAAGGCTTCTGTAATCACGCCCGCTTTGGCTTGCGCGGTTTCTTGCGCCAGTAAGTTGTTGTCTTTGATTGAGACATAAACCGATTGGTTATCCAGCTCTACGTCACCCAACCAAGTATTGACTAGGTAGTTGGCAGTAAGCGTGTTGCCCTCTTGATGCAGCCCTTCTAATTTGAAGCTGTAATCGCTGGTTGCTTCGTCGACACCATCAACCAACACTTCTGGTTTTTGCCAACCTTGTGAGTTAGTCAGTTTGATTTGTAGCTTAGATTGGTTTGCATCCCAGTTCGCCTCTGTCACTTCAACAAATGGTGAAGCTTGAGGCACACTGCTTACCGCTTGCGCGTAAGTGAACATCACATCTTCATCGACTTGTAGATCGGAAGGTAGGAAAGACAGTTGAATGTGGTAATCCGTCAGGACACAAATCGTTGTACATGAAGACAGCGTCAGCGTCGCATCAATCGTCACTGGCTTGTTCATGTCTTCGACGTGCAGCGTCATTGGGAAGACAGTGTCACCTTTGTAGCCTAGCGTCTCGATGCCAAGCAGTTCGTATTTCTGTGGGTACGGCCATTGCCAATCCACTTTGGTCAGGTTTTGTGATTTTTCCCAATCAATGGAAGGTGCAACACCGCCCTCACCTGGCGAACGCCAATAGGTTTTCCAGTCACCGGTCAGTTTGACATCAAGGTAACCTGTGATGGTGTTGGTATTCGGGTCTTGCTGTCCGGTTAAGACAAAGCGTGTCTGCACAGGTGGGTGCTGAGGATTGGTCAGCCAACCTGTGTCCGTCGTTTGTGCCTGGGCAAACAGAGAGAATAAGCTCAGTGCCAACGTCATGATGAGCATCAACGCGGCTTGAGTCGTTTTTTTCATGTGGTTCATAGTTATTCCTAGTTAAAACAAGTGTAGAAAATCGCTGACGAAACTCGTCAGAAATCACTTGTCATTCGCGGAATACACACAAGGTGAGATGGACTCGATACTTTCGGGCTATCGGTTCGGTCCATTGCCTTTTGCTGGCGAACACACAGCAGCGCCACACGACCAGCGCGAGGATGCCAACAAACAAAACAACGACCAAGGTTTCCAGTTGTTGCTGAGCAAATTGAATCAGCTTTTCAGACAACTCACACTTACCAGATTTGTGCCCGCTCTCTGCTTTTACGATTTTGACTTCATCGCCAACGACCGCAGAAGTAGAGCTCGCGTCATATTGCATTGCACAACTAAACATCAAGCCAGAGTTTTTCATCAGACACACCACGATCACCCAGCCAATTAACGCTAGGAGCCATTTGCCCTGTTGTCGTGACGCAGCAGATTGTGAGGTGGATGAATGCATTCTAACTTCGATAAATATGGAAACGCCGGAAATCATACGCAAGTTAGCATAAACCTCAAGTGGTATGATTTTTTGCGCCGCTCTCATTGGTAACTAATTATGATAGTCTTATGACTACCGTTTCCGTAAATAATTCAACATGCTCAATAAAGTTAATCTTGCTGATATTCGCTCGTTCGTTTTGATCGCTCAACTGGGTAACTTCACTAAAGCGGCAGAAGCCCTTTCGGTGTCGCGTTCTCATGTGTCTCGCCAAATCAGCGGGCTTGAAGCGCAAATGGGGGTGACCTTGCTGACCCGCACGACAAGGACGCTGCGCCTGACTCATGCCGGAGAGCGTTTCTATCAAGAATGTGAGAAGGCATTGCACGATATCGACCAAGCGTTAATCGCCGCGGTCGACGACACTCAAGAAGTGCGCGGTTTGATTCGCGTAAACTGCGTGGGTGGTTATATCGGTGAAGACATCATTGCCAAATACGTCAATGAGTTCATGTTGGAATACCCGAACATTACGGTCGATCTCGACTTCTCTTCGCCACGCATTGATTTGATTGAAGATCAGTTCGACGTTGCGATTCGCATGGGCGAGTTGGAAGACGCAGGCTTTGTCGCGCGCAAGCTGATGATGATTGATATGGTGACGCTAGCAAGCCCGAAATACTTGAAGACTTATGGCGAACCCGTCACACCAAAAGAGTTAGCCAAGCATCGCACGCTAACGGGCTCAGTCACTCGTTGGAGTTATCGTAACGTTGCTAACCCGAAAGAGCACAGCGATGTAATAGTGAAAGGCAATCTGCGCTGCAAGAACGGCCGCGCACTTGTAATGGGCGCACTACACGGTAACGGAATTATTCGTGTGCCTCTGAGTTACTGTGACGAGGAAGTCGAACAAGGCCAACTAGTTAAAGTGATGCCGGAGTGGGAAATCCCGTCTGTGCCGCTATCCGCCATTTTCCATCGTGATCGCTACCAACCTAAACGCCTTCGTACCTTCATCGATTTCGTCAAAACCAAATTTGAACAAGACTTTGATGTTTAAGTTTGGCGCATAAAAAAGTGCGTAAGAACCGAAGCGCTTACGCACACTATGCAAACTTAATGAAGGCTAAGATAGCTTCTCTAAGTAGCCCTCAATATCGACATCATCGATAAGCTCATCTGGCAGATAGCGCTTGGCGTAACTGAGATAAGTGCCACTGGTTAACAGCAGCTTAAATACGTCTTTATCAATGTGTCCACCGAGTGCCATTTTCGACATAATGCTGATTGCCTCACTCAAGGATTTGGCTTTCTTGTAAGGTCGATCAGCCGCAGTTAACGCTTCGAAAATATCCGCTACCGCCAGAATGCGTTCAGGGATAGATAGTTCCTCTCCCATCAAACCTCTCGGATAACCAAAACCTTCCATCGCCTCGTGGTGCGTAGTAGCGTAACGAGGAACGCGCTCAAGTTCGGGTGGGAACGGTATGCTTTCGAGCATCTTGATTCCGCTGATCATGTGCTCATTAATCTTAAAGCGCTCTTCTGCTGACAACGTACCGCGCTGCACGGCCAAGTTATACAGCTCGCCATGGTTGTAGAGCTTCTCTGGCACCGTCATATTGATGCCAAACTCAGGGTCGAGATCAAACGGCTGTTCACGCTCAATCACATGCTCAGGACGATCAGAAAGCAGCTTCTCTGTTGCCGGCGTTGGTTGTGGTTGATAACGCGTTTCTTCTAATGGCGATAAACCAAGTCCACAATCGAAGTGACGCGTCCACTCTTTCTCGGCCAACTTGTGTAGGCGTTCGATGTCTTGATCCGACATAAACTCCGCCCCCACGTTCGCATTGGCGACAAATTCGAACTCTTCTTTCAGCACCGCAAATTCTTGTTCCAATGCTTTCTCAGGTTGCTCATCGACCCCCATAGTTTTTAGCTTTTTGAGTAGATATTGAATCTGCGCATCTCGCCACAGCACTTCGAATCGCATGCGAACTTCGTGAATGCGGTTGTAGTTGGTTTCTAGCTTACTGCCTTTATCAACCACATACTCAGGCGTCGCGATCTTGCCACAATCATGAAGCCAAGCAGCGATACGGAACTCACGACGCTCTTCATCGCTTTCAAAAGCGAACGACTCAAACGGCCCTCGATCTGACTTCTCGGCCTCTTCCGCCAGCATCAAAGCAATCTCCGGCACACGGTTACAGTGCCCCGCTGTGTACGGAGACTTTTCATCGATCGCGCGTGCGATAAGCTGAATGACAGATTCAAAGAACTCATTTTGTCTTTGTTCAAACTGCTTAAGCGAGTTGCTGCCTCGCATCACTGAAAGACCAAGTTGGTGAATCTCTTCAATGCGAGAGTGAACACGCTGAACTTTGTCGTATTCTCGGTCGCGCACAAATCTGACTTGTTTTCTCAAGGCATTAATGGGCTCGGAGATCGGTCTCGCCATCGTCCATGCCACAGGAATCAGTAGCGCAAGCACAAACAGAGAAGCGCCAACCGCGTACAAAGTCACCTCATTAACCCCTGACATCACATAAGCTTCTGGTATCACTACGGCAAAATAACGTTCTTCCTTGTGGGTCAGTTTAGCCACGTAAACATACTTATCGATGCCATTCACTCGAACAAGGCGTACCGAATTGATGAATGTTGGATCTTGCGTGAACGCCACCAGCTCTTCATAAGGCATAAAGGTATAGGTGGATTGCGCTGCCCCGCCCTCAAACCATTTATGACGAAGCTCTTTGCGTTGTTCTGGCGTAATCGACTTAATCGCATGGTTAATGATCTCGACATACGCCTCTTGCCCTTTATTCATCAAATAGTAAAAAGCAGTCGGTAGATGAGCATCAGTGACTTGGCTAATCGTAAGATGCTGACGAAACTTCTCTCTCACCTTATTCATTAAGATTTGTTCAAGATCGAGCACAGCGACGACGTCATCGTTCAGCACACCATCAATCGCATCATGAAGCGAGCTGTATGAGATGATGGTCATCTCTGGGTAGGCTTCTCTGAGATCGTCTTGGATACTCCAACCTTTCAACAAGCCAATTTTGTCCTGTTTCACTTGATCTATCGTTGTGATGTGATGGTTCTCCTCCTTGGTTAAGAAGGCAAATTTCCCGTTGTACATTGGGGTGCCAACAACACTGAAGTTGGAAAGATCATCTTTATCGGCGATAGATTGAAGAATATCGATATTGCCTTTTCGAAAGTCTGCGACGAGCTCATTCCAGGTTCTTCCGTTTACAAACTTAAACCTAAGCCCGGTCATCTCGGAAATCATCTTAAACAAGTCAATCGTGAAACCATTTGGTCGGCCACCAACCGTGTAATCCAGAGGCCCCCAGTCATTTTGGTTTGAAACTTTTAACTCCGGCGCACGCGCAATTAATGCTCGTTGCTCATTGGTCAATTTCAAAGAAGACACCAAAGGCAATCGCTCTTCAATGTCGACCATTTTGTTGGTCGCAATCAATCGACCGTTCGCCTGAAAAATAAAGGCTTCTGCCGCTGGATCATTTTTGTTCTCAACAAAACGATTGGTCAATTGCTGTTCTAATGAAGAGAGTAAAATGTCCACGCCAACAACGGTGTCAGAGTCTGGCACCTTGATTGAGAACGTTTCTCCCGAGAGTTTCAGCGTGTTAAACAAATAAGGGGCTGTGTTGTACACCTCATCGTACTGCGCATTTTCGTACCAACTACGTTGAGTCGGAATGAAATTACTGAATTCTATGGCCGAGTGCCTAGGGACAAAGTTCGCATCATAATAAATACCCGACTTTCGGCGATTCTGCTTATCTCCACTGTGCACAACAAGCAGCCATTGGTCGCCTTTTCTCGCCTTTACCCGTGCTCGAATGTCATCTGATGTTAGGCTAATCAGTTGGAAGAAATCGTTATTCGCTTTTGCAACGAAAATACTGTGTAGATTGGAATCCCTTGCCAATAACTTGGACAACGGAATAACAATGCTTTCTTCAGGTGTATCAACGTCAATAAGGGAAACCAATTGAGCACCGCTTCGCGTTACGCTCTCGGCTAAACTTTGTAAATTAGAGAGGTGAGATGAGACACCCGTAGCAATGGCTTGATATCGAGTGAGGGTGTGTTGCAACTCAGCTTTTCTTGCAAAATGGTATTGCAAAGTTATCGCCACACCTGCTGTCACTAGGGTACAGAAGACAAACATCAACCCCAGCACTGTCCTTAACGAAATGCGTTTACGTTTTTTCATCGTTTTACCTTGGAGTAATCCAAGCGCCTTAATCCTTTAACCAACTGAAATTATTGTCTAAAAAATGAATTTCAGCCAATCAAGAAATTTTATCGAAGCAAACAAAAACGCCTCCATCTGGAGGCGCTTTATCTTAGTGACTAAATTGAGTTGGGGTACTTAAGTGAAAACGTAACGATTATGCTTGTGCTGGAACGCTTTCAACTTGAGTTTGTTGCTCAGCTTCTTCTTTGTTGAAGCCTTCGTGCAGATGGTAGTAACGTTGGTAAATCACGCCACTGATGGTCATCATGATTGCAGGTAGACCAATCATCATAAATTCTAAGCCCATAATGGTGCTTGCTGATTGCTCTACGTTTGGTACGTAACCCACAACAGACAGACCAACACCCACGATGAAGCCACCTGCTGCGCCTGCGAATTTCACAAGCATAGTTTGTACTGAGAAGATAACACTCTCGCTACGACGGCCTGTTTTGTGCTCGCCGTAGTCCACAACGTCAGCCAGCATTACGGTTTGCAGTGCGTTCGCGATACCTACACCGAATTTAATTGCCGCACCCGCCATACCAATCATTAGCGCATTTGCTGGAGCGATGAAGCCCATCAATAGTAGAAGTACACAAGACAGAATTGGGAAGCCACAAGCGATAGGCCATAGAAGCTTACGTGGTAGTAGAGAAGCGATACGAGGGAACAAGAACACACCCGCTACTTCTGCTGCGCCTGCAACCGCCATGTAAACCGGGAATAGCTCTGCGTTACCTAGTGCGTAAGAGAAGTAGTAAATCGCAAAGCCACCAACCAATAGGTTCGCAATTTGGAAAGACAGAACCGTGCCGATTAACGCTTTAAGCTGGTCGTTTTTACCGATGATAGTTAAAACGTCTTTGAAGCTGAATTTCTCTGCTGGTTTTGCGTTAGCTGGTGCTGCTTTCTCTTTTACGTTGCGAGCAATCAAGAATGCGCTCATTACAAACAGAACCGCAATCAGCATCGCAACGTTGAAGAAACCGTCACCTTGGTTGCCGTTACCTAGCTCACCCACGATGTGCAGACCGTAAGTACCAGTAATGAACCATGCAAGGCTCGCGAACAGACGTGGCCATACCACCAGCTTTTCACGTTCTTGGCGAGAGCTTGATAGCGCAGGAATCATTGACCAGTATGGGATATCCATAATGGTGTACGTTAGACCCCAAAGGATGTATGCCGCTGCCGCGTAGATGTAAAGCGTAGTACCTTCAAACATGTGAGTACTGAAAAGGCCAACCAGTACTACTGCGTTTAATAACGTACCAATCACAATCCAAGGGCGAAATTTACCGAATTTTGAGCGCGTGTTGTCCACGATCACACCCATCATTGGGTCAGTAATCGCATCAATAATACGAGCGGCTAAGAAGATAGTACCAACGAAAGCAGCAGACAAGCCGGCTACGTCAGTGAAGTAGAACATTAAGAAGATGTAGATAGGTGCACAGGCAAAGTCTTTACCGAGTGCGCCAAGACCGTAGGACAGCTTGGTTTGTAGCGTAATTTTATCAGACATAATAGTTCCTTAGTGTCGTACTGCTATTCATTCCCCTAACTAGAATTCATAACGTCGACGTCTTTTATTTATATTTCGATGCTAATGCTACTCACACACTGAATGCCTTACTGTGATCAAAAACCGCTTTATGGAAACGTTTACAGGCAAGTTTTCAAAATGAGACATCGAACAATATTTAGACCTATTAATGCGAGAAGATCGTGTTATTTACGCAATTTTATCAACACTTTACGCTTATTAAGCATGAGAACGATTTCAAAACGGCCAATTAAAACCAACGCAAAAAGCCGTACAAACCTGATGTCTGTACGGCGATAGAAAACCAATGAGAAACGATGAAATCGTCTAAATAGCTATGATGTTAAATAGGCAAGGTTCTAAATAGATATGGCTTAGTGAATACGTTCGAACTTCACCAACATGGCACTTTCTGCATCGAGGATTGGCATGGTCAGGCCAACCTCTTCACACCATGCGCCAGATAGCTCACAACCGGATTCAGTCCAAGGCGGTTGGTAATTCACGATGTCATCGTAGTTAGACGGTTTATCCAATACCGTCACTCGATATGTAGCTTGTGGATCCAAACCCGGTACGCGCAAATGCCCACTTAAAGAGTTCGTTGGCATCGCGAGTTGCGCAATCATCACCACCGCTTCCGATTGATCGTTTGAGACAACCGCATGAATTTGATGTGCTTTATCGTCCGTTGGGATTCGCCAAGTTCTGCCGCTGTGTAGCAATGGACGCAGCATTTTGTGCAGCTTGATGTAGCGTTCAAAGCCTTCTTTTTCTGCTTGTTCTTCTTTCACTGGGTCAAGCTCAATCCCCATGTGACCGAACAGTGCTGTAAGCCCACGGAACTCGATACTGTGACGACGGCGCGTACTATGACAGTGGCTAGCACCAATATGGCTGCCCATCACTTCTGGCGGGAAGAAGTAGCTCATACCACGTTGAATGGTTTGACGCTCAAGCGCGTCGTTATTGTCTGAAGCCCAGAATCGATGCGTGCGTTTCAGAACCTCAAAATCAATACGACCACCACCTGCCGCACAAGATTCAATCTCCACTTTCGGGTGCTTTTCACGAACTTTATCAACCAACTGGTAGTAACGTTGGGTTTGATTGTGCGCCGCAGCCTGACCTAAGTGCGCAGGCTGAACGACTTCACGGTTCATATCCCATTTGATGTAAGCGATATTGTAAGTCGAGAGGAAATGATCCAATCGCTCAAACAAGAAGTTAAACGCATCATCGTTTTGTAGGTTAATCACGTATTGGTTGCGACCAGTTGGCTGATCGTAACCGTTTACAGCCAGTAACCAATCAGGATGAGTACGGAACAACTCGGAATCTTTGTTGATCATCTCTGGCTCAAACCACAAGCCAAATTCCATGCCCAATTTATTTACGTGTTCCACAATCGGGTGCAAGCCATTTGGGTACTTAGCTTCACACAGGAACCAATCCCCTAGCCCTGCTTTGTCACCGTTACGCCCTTTGAACCAGCCATCATCAATGATAAAGCGTTCAACACCCATCTCTGCCGACTGAGTTGCCATCGACATGATGTATTCTGGATCGTGGTCGAAGTAGATGCCTTCCCACGTATTGAGGTGGATCGGGCGAGGTTTTTCGGTGAAATCACTCGGCAAAATCGTTTCGCGTACATGGGAGTGGAAGTGATGGCTCATACCATTCAAACCACAATTACTGTGGCTCGCGTACAGCCAAGGCGTTGTAATGCTCTCACCTTCTTTTAGCGCTACTTCACCAGGCAGGTAAATGACTTCAGCTTGCATGTAACGGCGGCCATCAGCTTTCACGTCTACACGCAATCTGTGGTTACCACTCCATGCGAAATGGAAGCCCCACACATCGCCATTCATTTCATCAAAGTGAGTCGTACCGGCAACAAGCGCAGGATAATGCTCATGAGAAGTACGTCCACGACGGTTTTCTTGTTGGTAGCCGCCTTGCAGCAATGGCTGGCGCACCGTTTGGAACTCATGAACCCAACGGCCGTAGTAAGTCATCAACTCATTCGCACGAGCTGGTAAAGGCAACGTATTGGCAAGACGGTTCACATGATAAACGCCTGCTTTTTTGTTGGTGAGCGTATGACGCGTTTTCACCACATCGTTGCTATCAAGCTTAAGTTCGGTTTGTAAACGAAGACCTGCGATCGCATCTTCGCTCTCAATCACAATACTGTCTTGCTTTTGTTCAATATGGGAGATGACAAACACTGGAGCCCAATCTTGACCATCGCGATGCCCTTCCACACCAGGGCTGCTGAAAACGCCACGACCAAGCTCTGGGTGTAGAGTCATGGATACGTCGCTGTCCAAACGACCGTATGGCACGGGACGATGCAAAGCCATGCGGAAACCATTAAGGTCACCACCTACTTTTTGTCCCCAATGCAGAATCTCTGCATATTCGCCCAACTCTACAATCAATTGAGTTTGCTGACCGGTTAGCTCAATCAGTGTTTTGTCCGTCATCTTGTCTTACCTTGAAACTGGAAATTACGCTGCATCATAATGAAAAAAACAAAAGAATCTGTGAGCCACACCAAAATCATGGAAACGTTTACAGTTAATTTTTCAAACTTGTGCCATCGCCCACTACGCCTTATTCCTTCTTATATTACGCAGCGATCAGCTCCAAAAACCTCATATTCTTTGGTGACCGAGTTCTTTAAAGCACTGCACGTAAATTCGAATAGCAAACTGATTTATAAAGAATTTTTCGTTTTTTAATTCATTACCTTACAACAACAAAATCATAAATAAGGTTACAGACCGCTCAGTTGAACTCCTCACCTCTTGAAGTGGTTAACCGACAACCGTATTCTTGAGGCTTCGAGATTCTTTATGAAGTGTCTCTCTTGGGTCCTAACTCAAAATCCCAGTTTGACGATACCGCAAATGCTCGTGTGCAGTGCGCCCGCGAACCACTTGTTGTATATGCTTCCTTGTCTCACATGCCCAGTTGATTTCAATTGGGCTCTCTTTCCTCTTCTTCCTAATAACTTTCTTTTCTTAGCTAAAAACCAATTAAAATCAGCACCTTAAATAGCATCAATCCAAATATCCAACCCCAAACACAGCCCAACCAAAGTAAACGATTCCAACTTACGCGGTTAGAAATCAATCTAAAACCGCGCTTAAAACCTCAATTTAAGAGATCGCAATCACACAAAATAGTAATAAACCCCTCATTACGACAAAAATGCCAACCCCATCATGAAAACGTTTCCAGAGTTTATTTACACTGCGCAGCGAGTTAGGACTCAAACCAATAAAAAATAAATCCATAAAAATAGAATGGAGACACTTCATGAAACAAAAGACGCTTGTAAGAGCGCTTGGGTTAACCCTCGCCCTAGCACCGCTTGCTGGTATGGCTGCAGTGGAGAACATCACTTACTTCGGTTACGCCAAGTGGGGCAACATTTACACAGATAACGATGAACACAATGGTGGCAAAGGCGAACGCAACGATGTGATTCGTGCTGGTCAAGGTTACGGTAACTACCGTTTGGGTAACGAACTGAACTGGTGGGAAGCGGGCCTCAAAGCCGACGTTTGGCAACAAGGCGACGCGTACTTTGATACCACACTTTACCTTGGTAGCGGCGAAAGCTGGGGCGACGTTAGCTTGATCCAAATGTGGTCGGCAGGTCATGGTCTGTTTGAAGGCCAAGCGGATGCCACCGTTTGGGCGGGCGAACGTTTTTACCGCCGTCATGAAGTGCACATGATCGACATTAAATACTGGGACACATCAAGCACAGGTATCGGTATTGAAAACTGGGATCTTGGCTTTGCTAAAGGCCACATCGCATGGATGGCGCCAAACTCTAGCGCAGATGGCCGCAGTTTACACAACATCGACGCACGTTTGAGCGGCATTGAACTGAGCGACAGTGCAGATCTTACGGTCGGTTTGAACTATGTGTTCACGCAAAACTCTAGCTATGACGAAAGTGACATCACCACTTCTGGCGCCATGCTTTCTGCACTTTACCGTCAAGCTTGGAACTATGGTTCAAACACATTCGCTTTCCAATACGGTACGGATGCGCTTGCGGGCGGCTTGATGAGTGCTGAAGGCGGCTCAAACCGTAAATACAACACAGGCGTTGAGCACGATGGTTACAGCTGGCGTATTTTCAACTCTGGCGATCTTAACGTGAATGAAGATTTCCAAGTGATGTACTCCATCGCTTACCAAGACAAAAACCTGGATAACAACGAAGGTGAGAAATGGTTCAGCGTGGGTGCTCGTCCTCAGTACAGCTGGACAGAATACATGGCAACCGCACTTGAAGTTGGCTACGAATCAGTAGAAGCACAAAACGGCGCTGGCACCAACGACATGTACAAAGTGACGGTGGCGCAAATGTTCCAAGCAGGCAAAGGCGTTTGGGCTCGTCCATCACTGCGCTTGTTCGCGACCTACTCAGAGAAAACCGATGAGTGGAACCGTGGCGGCGAAGTCTACGGCCATGCTCGCAGCACTGGTGGACAAAACGTCGACGAAATCACCTTCGGCTTTAACGTCGAAACATGGTGGTAATCCAAACCCGCTACTATTTATGAACCCAACGGGGTGAGTAATACGCTCACCCCACAAAGGACAACGCAGATGAAACTAAAACCGCTAGCAACTCTATTCATGGCTCTGTCTCTTGGCGCGTGCAGTGGATTACCAGAGCAAACCTTTAATACTGATTTGAGCCAACCACAATGTTGCTCAACGTTAGATGCTTTGCCTCTGACCGCCCTATCGATTCCTTTCCACCAGCAGGTGGTTATAGATGCAAATCTGCCAAGTGTTAGCAGTGCGGTTTTACTTTCTTCAGATTCGGCTTCATCCAAACCGCTCCCGGTGATGAGCTATCAAATCACTTCTGACGCGCCATTCTCGCTGCTTGTTCGCTCTTATGTTGATAACAATGCGTTATTTGCTGCGAACGTTCTTATTTATGACGCGAAGTGGCAGCTTCTATCCGATTACTCAGCAAAAGACTTTAACTACCACACAACGGGCATGCGTGGCCTAGAGCGTGTTGAACAGGTGATCACGGTGAACCCACAACTTAATGGCGCGAAGTACGTGGTCATCGCTTCAGATTCGACACTGCTTGGCACCGAATTGACTCGTAAGCATCCAGAGGAAGTTTACGCAGAAACACAAAACGTCATTGGCAGTAAACAGCTTCCCCTCACTGCTCAGTTCCAACCTTTTGGCGTTATTGATGTTACGGCGAGTGCCTCCGACAACAACGCGGTATTAACGCTTTTGGCGGAATTGGGCACACAAACCAACGACACCGCAAAAGCAGAGTTAACTGCTGCCGCATCTCCTGAAGCACAAGATGAATGGACGTTGTACCAATCTCAAATCGATGCAGCGCTCAAAGACGACGACGTAAAACAAGCTGCGGCGATTGCCAACCAAGCAGCCGAGCAAGGCTTTACCCAAGCAAAAGATTATCTCGTGAAGCAATTAGCGAAATAACGCTTCAAGAACAAAGACACTCTCGCTGCGGATTCAAGTTCCGTAGCGAAACAAGATTAGAAACAAAAAGTTAAGTAGGAAAACCATGAAGGCATTTTCAGAAATTCTCCAAAGACGCGACTGGGAAAACCCGCAATCAGTGAACATTCACTGTCTTAAGGCTCACAGCCCTCTTTCCAGTTTCCGCGATATTGACCATGCCCGCGACGGTATTCAAGCCCAGCGTCAATCGCTGAACGGACAATGGAAATTCAAACTGTTTGATGCGCCAGAGCAAGTTGACGGCGAGTTCATCGAGTCACAATTCAATGACAAAGACTGGGATGAGATTACTGTCCCTTCAAACTGGCAAATGCAAGGTTACGACAAGCCTATCTACGCCAACGTGAAATACCCATTCGAAGTAAACCCGCCGTTTGTACCAAGTGATAACCCAACGGGTTGCTACCGCACTACCGTGTCACTTTCAGCAGAAGATTTAGCCAATACGCAACGCATTATCTTTGATGGCGTGAACTCGGCTTTCCACCTTTGGTGTAACGGCACTTGGGTTGGCTACAGCCAAGATAGCCGCCTGCCTTCTGAATTCGACCTAACGCCTTACCTTGTTGCAGGTGACAACAGCCTAGCCGTCATGGTGATTCGTTGGAGTGATGGCAGCTACCTAGAAGACCAAGATATGTGGTGGCTAAGTGGTATCTTCCGCGACGTGACTTTGCTGTCTAAACAACAACACTGCATTGAAGATGTGTTCATCACACCGGATTTAGACGCGTGTTACCGCGATGGTTCACTGTCGGTTGTGACTTCGATTTCTGCGCCTGACACCTACCAAGTTCAAGTGCAGCTGTTTGATGGCGAACAAGCCGTGACAGAGCCACGCATCGACCGTCCGCACAACCGTCGCATTGACGAACGTGGTACGTGGGATGACGTGGTATTCCAAACATTGCACGTACGCGAGCCAAAGAAATGGACAGCGGAAACACCGAACCTTTACCGCTTAGTCGTTTCATTATTGGATGAAAAAGGCACGCACTTAGAAAGCGAAGCGTACCCTGTGGGCTTCCGTAAAGTCGAAATCACCGATGGCCAATTGAAGCTAAACGGTAAGCCTTTATTGATCCGCGGCGTGAACCGTCACGAACATCACCCAGAGCTTGGTCATGTGATGACGGAAGAAGACATGATCCGCGACATCTGCTTGATGAAGCAATACAACTTCAACGCGGTACGCACAGCGCACTACCCGAACCACCCTCGTTGGTATGAACTGTGTGACCAATACGGCTTGTACGTGTGCGATGAGGCGAACATCGAAACGCATGGCATGCAACCAATGAACCGCCTATCGAGCGATCCACAATGGGCGCACGCTTACATGAGCCGCTACACCCAAATGGTGATGCGTGATAAGAACCACCCTTCGATCATCATCTGGTCTTTAGGGAACGAATCCGGTCACGGCAGCAACCACAATGCGATGTACGCTTGGTCTAAAAACTACGATCCTTCTCGCCCAGTGCAGTACGAAGGTGGCGGTTCAAACACCACGGCGACCGACATCATTGCGCCAATGTACGCGCGCGTGAATACGGTCATTGAAGACGAAGCTGTGCCTAAATGGGCAATCAAGAAGTGGGTGTCGTTACCAAACGAAACGCGCCCTTTGATTTTGTGCGAATACGCACACGCGATGGGCAACAGTCTGGGTAGCTTTAATGATTACTGGGATGCGTTCCGCGATTACCCTCGCCTACAAGGTGGCTTTATTTGGGATTGGGTCGATCAAGGCTTGAGCCAATGGGACGAAAACGGTCAACATTTCTGGGCTTACGGCGGCGACTTTGGTGATGAAATCAATGACCGTCAGTTCTGCATCAATGGTTTGATCTTCCCAGATCGCACGGTTCATCCAACGTTGGAAGAAGCAAAATACTGCCAACGTATGATCACCGTATCACTGCAAGAACAAACCAACGATGCATGTACGCTATTGGTGACTAACGAGAACTTGTTCCGCGCGACCGATAATGAGCAATTGAACTGGTCTCTGTTCGAAAATGGCAAAGTCATCCAAACGGGGTCATTGGCGCTTGACGTGGAAGCCGACAGCCAAGCAAGTATTGAGATTGCCCTTAATTTCACGCCAAAAGCGGAAGCGCAATATCACTTAAACACCGACATTACTCTGATTGCTGCAACACCTTGGGCAGACGCAGAACACCTAGTTGCTTCTGAGCAAATGACACTATGCAATACAGCATGCCTTGTTCTGCCGACATTGGAAACGCAACCGGCACCAATGCTAACACAGCAAGACAATGCCATTTTGGTGTCTAGCTTGGATGAAAAACATCAATGGCGTTGGGATAGCCAAACTGGCTTGATGACCGATTGGCGTGTCGATGGTGAAGCACAAATGCTTGCAGCACCACAAGATAACTTCTTCCGTGCACCACTGGATAACGACATCGGCGTGAGCGAAATCGACAATGTCGATCCAAACGCTTGGATGTGCCGTTGGGACATGGCGGGTATTGGCCAGTGGGAGCGCCAATGTGTCGCTTGCCACAGTGAAACCCTAGCGCATGCGGTGAAGGTGACTTCGACGTTCGCTTACCACTTTAATGGTGAAGTACAAGCGATCACGACTTGGACGCACACACTGAGCAATAACGGTGAGATGGCATTATCTGTCGACGTGAAATTGGCTGATGATTTACCACCAATGCCACGCATCGGTTTGGAATTTGAACTGCCGTTGAATGAGCAAAACGCTCCGATCACATGGCAAGGCTTAGGTCCGTTTGAAAACTACCCAGACCGTTTGGCAGCGGCGCGCTTCGGCCAGCACACACAAACACTTGAGCAAATGCACACACCATACATTTTCCCAACCGACAGCGGTCTGCGCTGTGGTACGCAATGGTTGAAGGTGAATGAGTTAGAAATCTCGGGTGACTTCCAGTTCAGTGTGAGTCAGTACGCTCAGCAGCACTTAGCAGCAGCGAAACACACCAATGATTTGGTCGCAGAAGAGAAGATTTACGTGCGCCTAGATCATAAACACATGGGCGTTGGCGGTGATGACTCTTGGAGCCCAAGTGTGCACAAGGAATTCCAGTTGACGGACAATCAATACGCTTACAAAGTGACGTTTAAACCTGCTCAGTAATCGATTGATACCCTAAACATAAAACACGTCAGTGTGGCTTAATCCCCAAGTTTCGGCTTGGGGATTTTTTATTTGAGCACAAGTTTTATACCTGTCTTATTGAGCCAGTTTGCCGTAGATGTAAGCCAGCTCTGCCACGGTTTTCGCCGAGAACTTTTTCAACAGACTTGCGCGATGCACTTCCACTGTTCGCATCGCAATACACAACTCATCGGCAATGCGAATATTGCGCTTACCCGCGATGATCAAACGCAGAATGTCTTTCTCTCTTGGCGTCAGCGATTCGTACGCGGCTTTCGCGCCCGCAATATCCAAATTCGCCGCAGATTGAACTTGGCCTTTCAAAATCGCTTGTGCCAGCTCATCCCCTTTTACTGGCTTTTGGAAAAAATTAACCGCGCCGGCTTGCAGCGCATCCACCGCCATTGGCACATCGCCATGTCCGGTTAAGTAAATCACCGCCAGTGGGCTCTTGGCTTCATTGAGAATTTGATGCACTTGTTGGCCACGTAGATTCGGCATTCGGCTATCCAGAATCACGCAGCCCGCTTGATGGATATCCACGCCATCGAGAAATTCCTGCCCATCGGCAAACGTCGTCACAGAGAAGTCATGTTCTTCGAGCATAAACGCCAACGAATCTCGCACCGACTCATCATCGTCGACCACAAATACGGGCAGTTGCTTATCACTCATTCACTTCTCCTGTGTTTCTTTTTGTTTGTTCTTCGTCGTTGCGTTTTGTATTGGCGGTTTTCATGGTTTGATACGGCAAGGTCAATACCACCAAACAACCGTGTGGCTGAGTAGATTGGATAACGAATTCACCACCGTGCATCTCCATCACATCACGACAGATCGCCAAGCCTAGCCCTAACCCTTCCTGTTTTGTACTCACAAAGGCGGCGGTTGGGTTCTCATGCTCCAAGCCCGTACCGTTATCCAACACTCGAATCGACATACTTTGGGCTTGATAATCCGTGTGAAGCGCAATTTTGCCTTGATAATTATTACGGTGATTTTCTGCGTACATCACACAAGCATCTATCGAGTTGTTCATCACGTTCACCAACACTTGCTGCAGACCTACGGCATCAGCTTCGACCCATTGGGGTTGTCCTTCGGTGCTGCGAACCACTTCAATGCCTTGCTTCTGCAAGCGGAAATTCAGCAGCTCCACCGTATCAGAGATCAGTTGCTCCACATCGCATGCCGCCATGTCGACACTGCGCTTTTTAATTAAGGTTCGCAAGCGACAAACGATCGCGTCGGCACGTTCTACTTGGGTCTGGATCTTTTCTAATACCGGCACGATATCTTCATGAGGACGCTTCTTAGCTAATCGTAACAAACCACCTTCGCTGTAGTTTCGGATCGCCGCTAAAGGTTGGTTTATCTCGTGCGCAAGACTGCTGCCTAATTCGCCCACAATGGCCACTCGTTGTGAGTGCTCTAGCATTTCGCTCTTCTCTTTTAAGCGCAGTAAGGTTTTCTCTAGCGCTTGTTTACTCTTGCTGAAACGATATTCCAGCCAGAAGTGGTAAATGTTCAACACAATCACAAACAGAAACAACGCCCATGCCCATTCTTGATGGAAACGCAGCCAGCGTAGCGCCTCTTTCCACCAAGGTTGCTGCAACGGGTGCAAGTCCATCGCTTGGTAGAGTTTGTCTATCGACAACAAACTGACTGGTGATGTCCAACCGGATGCTTTGGCAGCAATCGCAGCGGGATTATCGGCAGGCATCGCAAGTAAGGCTCGACTGATCTTCTTGGCTAATTGAGACGATCCACGCTCCGTTTTCGCAAAGGACCAGTTTGGATACAGGGGCGTCGATACTGCACACTCGGTTTGAGGAAGTTTAAGCGGACTTAAAACCCGCAGTTGCCCCTCTTCCAATAACCCTTCACCTTCCATTTGCTCAACCAAACAAGCTGGAACCACGGCGGCTTCCACATTGTGATCACGCAGTTGGTAGAGGTTGGCATCGATTGGGAAACCCAAAAAGCGCACGTCCGAGAAGAAGTCATTCGGATCTAACCCTTTCTCTATCACTTGATAACGCAATGTGAGGTAACCACCAAAGGCTTTCTCTGACACCGCTGCAATCGGCAAACCGGAAACATCATTGAGTGTGGAATAAGGCGAATCAGAACGCACCACCAACGCCGACCCAATGCCGTAATTGGAGTTTTCTGGCGCTTGGCTGGTCAACGTCGCTATCCAAGACAACGCGTACTGACGTCCCAAACGCACTGCTTGTCCGGGGTTAGTGAGAATGAAATCCATACTTTGGTTTTCGACTGCTTTGGTCATGCCATCGAGATCTAGCGGATGGAGAACAAACCGCACTTCAGGGATCTGTTGATTGAGCCAGTAAATCGTCGGTTGCCAACGCTGCTCCGCATATAAATGGCCCCGTATGGCTAGCACACCCACATCGACTTGCGGTTTAGAGAAAGCGCTTGAGTCTAATGTCTGCGTTGGTGCTGCATGTGCAAAAGAAACCGTGAGGCAGCCGAGCATAAGACTGATAAAAACAATCCATAAGCGAATGAAGTTTTGCGATTTTTTCAGCATGAATTGTTTCTTAATCCTCGGTATTGGGAGCATCAGAATAACAGCAACATAGCGGAATCCACATTTGTTTTAGATCAACTTTGCTCTCGGTATGTGGAAATCCACTATATCGGCAAAGGGCTGCAATTCTGACAATGAAAACAAGCTCTAATCAATCTTAGCAGGTGAGTTATGGATTCCACCAAACGCCGTTTTCTCAGTGCCGTTACCGCAGGCGCTGCGCTGATTCCGATCGCCGGAATTGGCACAGCCACAGCAGGCACAGTGATCAGAAACAACAATGAACCCGACCGCAAAGGCCAAGTCGGTAAACGCTACGCCATGGTTGTCGACTTGCGTAAATGCGTTGGCTGTCAGGCGTGTACCGTCAGTTGCAGCATCGAGAACCAAGCCCCGATTGGCCAGTTCCGAACCACAGTAAAACAGTATGAAGTCACCCTCGATGATGGCTCAACCGCAACGAAAGAAGTGAAGTCTTTCATGCTGCCACGCTTGTGTAACCACTGTGATAACCCACCGTGTGTGGCCGTTTGTCCGGTGCAAGCCACATTCCAACGGGAAGACGGCATCGTGATGGTCGATAACAGTCGCTGCGTGGCGTGTGCTTACTGTGTTCAAGCCTGCCCGTACGATGCGCGCTTCATCAACGAAGAGACCCTAACTGCGGACAAATGTACTTTCTGCGCACATCGCCTTGAAGAAGGTTTGCTGCCAGCTTGTGTGGAAACGTGCGTCGGTGGCGCTCGCGTGATTGGTGACATCAACGATCCGAACAGTGAAGTTCGTCGCCTGATGACAGAGCACCAAGACGACATCAAGGTGCTAAAACCAAACGAAGGCACCAAACCTCACGTGTTCTATATCGGCATGAATGAACGCTTCACTCAACACATTGAAGGTCAGCCTGCGATTTACGATCCACAAGGAGAAAAAGCATGAACATAACCGAAGTGCTCGTACAGCCTCAGGCCATCGCTTGGCTTCCGTGGGCGGTGCAATATTTCTTCTACATCGGCTCAGCTTATGCGGCAGCTATTTTGTTCTTAATCGCGCTGTTGTTTGAATCTCACACCAGCCATCGTCTGCGCGCCGCCTTGGTGCTGACTTTGGCAATTGGCGCGATCGTTGGCCCGCTCGCGTTAACAGGCGATCTCCACCAGCCGGGACGTGCTTGGCATTTCTACGCACACCTAACGCCATGGTCTTGGATGTCATTAGGCTCGTTGTTCTTACCTCTGTTCTCTGGCTTGGCTGTGACAACGGCATGGTTATATCTGCGTAATGATTTGATCAACCTTGAAAACCAACCGGGTAAGGTATTTCCGCTACTTGCGAAGCTCTCTCTAGGTCGTTGGAAAACCAGCCGTAAGCTGATGATGGCCGCCGCTTTAGCAACAGTTCTGTCTGGATTGAGCATTGCACTCTACACTGGCGCTGAAATCGCCATCGTGAAATCTCGTTCGTTGTGGCATCAACCAGCATCGCCTGTGCTTTGGTTTGTCACGGCATTTATCGGTGCCGTCGGCTTTACATTGCTTACTTGGTTACTCATCCCATCTAAAACTGAAAAGTTGAGCTTTGGCGATACTCGTCTGTTACGTCAAACAACAGCGATGAGCAGTGTATTGGCATTGTTACTGATCCCGATTTGGGCCTCAAACAATACCGTCTTCTCACTCTACGCGGCGCCTGAATGGGTCAACCATATCGCACTGCTTACTGCCTTGCTGCTAGCGTGCGTGCTGCTTTCGCTGTTTATATTACGCGATTCAAGCACGAACCTTATTCGCTTGTTGATTATGTCTGCGATGACCCTCACCACAGCATGGACTGTTCGTTGGATCACCATGATGGAAGTACAAACCATCGCTAAATTCGATGTTGGCCCATATCCATATGACTTGCCAATTGGCAGTAATGGTCTGCTCGGCATCATCGGCATGTTTGGACTGTGGATTGCGCTGGCATTACTTGGTTCCGAACTGATTCAACCAAAGCGTGAATCTACATCTTCAACCCTAACTCAACACTGATCTAAGAGGATTTCATTATGGATAACAAACGCCGTCAGTTTTTGAAATCTGGCCTTGCAGTGGGCGGGCTTGGAGCCTTTGCTGCGGGCTACGCAACCACCACAAAACACATGGTAGAAGGTGCTATTCACGGCACTGCGGGTGAGAAAACCCGTGATATTCACCACGGCAACTCACTGGAGCCCGAATATAAGGTGAACGACAAGGGCAACTTAATCCCGAATCCAAATCAGCGTGTTGCGCCATCAATGTGTTTTGGTTGTTGGAGCCTATGTGGTTTGCGCGTTCGTATCGACAATCGTAACGACGAGATCCTGCGCATTTCGGGCAACCCATACCACCCGTTATCACATCAACAGCACATACCATTTGAGACGCCTGTAAAAGACGCTTACTTGAGCTTGGCAGGGGAAAACGGTTTAGAGGGCCGTTCCACAGCATGTGCTCGCGGTAACGGCATGATGGAAATCCGTAATAGCCCTTATCGTATTACCCAACCACTTAAGCGTGTGGGTAAACGTGGTGAAGGCAAATGGGAACCAATCAGCTACGAGCAATTGGTGGACGAAGTCGTCAACGGTGGCGATCTGTTTGGCGAAGGTCATGTTGAAGGTTTGAAAGACATTCGTGACCTAAACACACCCGTTGATCCACAAAACCCAGAATACGGCCCGAAAGCCAACCAACTGTTGATGACTAACGCCGGTAACGAAGGCCGTGACGACATCTTCAAGCGTTTTGCTTTTAATAGCTTTGGTACACGTAACTTCGGCCATCATGGCTCTTACTGTGGCTACGCTTTCCGTGCAGGCAGCGGCGCGTTCATGAACGATTTGGATAAGAACGCCCACTTAAAGCCAGACTTCGATAATGCCGAATACGTTATTTTTATTGGCATGTCACCAGCACAAGCGGGTAACCCGTTCAAACGTCAGGCTCGTCAGCTAGCCAAAGCACGTACCGAAGGCAAACTGGAATACACCATTATCACGCCAAGCTTGCCAGCAGGTTCATCCAGCCTTGCCGCGGGTGATAATAACCATTGGATGCCAATTAAACCGGGCACCGACTCAGCCTTGGTTCTTGGCATGATTCAGTGGATCATCGCCAACGAACGCTACAACAAAGCCTTCCTTGCGCAGCCAGGAGCAACGGCGATGCAAAGAGCGGGCACGGCACATTGGTGTAATGCCACTCACCTTGTGATCAGCGATGAATCTCACCCACGTCACGGGCACTTCTTACGTGCATCTGAAGTGGGCATGCCATTTGAAGGGGAAGCACTGTCAGAGACAGATCCATACGTGATTGTCGATGCGCAAAGCGGCGAGTTGAGTGTACACAAGCAGGAAGGTGAAGCATCGTTGTTTGTCGACCAAGATGTAGAGCTGGCTTCTGGTGTCGTTCGCGTTAAGTCATCCTTGCAACGTTTGAAAGAAGAAGCGTTTAAATACGATCTGGACTTCTACAGTGAGCAATGTGAGATCCCAGTGGATCAAATCATCGCGCTAGCAAAACGTTTTACCAGTCATGGCACTAAAGCGGTTGTCGATACTCATGGCGGCAACATGCACACCAACGGCTTCTACAACGCCTTCACCATCATGATGCTTAATGCTCTGATTGGTAATATCAACATGAAAGGCGGCGCAATGGCGAAAGCGGGTGGTTATCCGACATCTGCGGCAGGCCCTCGCTACGACTTCACTCAATTTGAAGGCAAAGTGGGACCAAAAGGTGTGTTCCTTTCACGCAGCAAATTCCCTTACCAGAAAACCAGCGAATACAAACGTCGCGTGGAGTCGGGAGAATCCCCTTACCCGACTCGTGCACCTTGGTATCCGTTTGCAGCTCCTTTGCTTACCGAGCATCTCTCGGCGGCGATCGATGGTTATCCATATCGAGTGAAAGCGTGGATCAACCACATGGCGAACCCAATCTATGGCGTGCCGGGTTTAAAAACGCTGCTTGAAGACAAGCTAAAAGATCCAAAGCAGCTTGGTTTGATTGTTTCTGTCGATGCCTTCATCAACGAGACCACAGCAATATCGGACTACATCGTGCCAGATACCGTCACTTACGAAAGCTGGGGCATGGCATCACCTTGGCATGATGTTCCAGTAAAAGCAGTGACGGCTCGCTGGCCAATCGTGGGAGCGCGCACAGAAAAAACCGCTGATGGCCGCAGTATTTGTCTGGAGAACTTCCTGATTGATATCGCCAAAAAGATGCAGCTAGGCGGCTTTGGTGACAACGCCATCAAAGACACGCAAGGTCGTTTACACGGTATTCACTCTGCTGAAGACTTCTATCTTCGCTCAGCAGCCAACCTTGCCTACGTGAAAGGTGGCGTTCCGGAAGTGAGTGCAGAAGACATTGCTTGGTCTGGTCTTGAGCGTCTACTACCAAGCATGCAAAAAGCACTAACACCAGATGAGATAAAGCGCGTGGCGTACATTTTTGCTCGTGGTGGTCGTTTTGAAAACGCCACAGAAGCCTACAAAGGTGAACAAATGAAGTACAAGTGGACACGTCCTGTTGCGATTTGGAACGAGCGTGTTGGTAGTGCAAGAAACACTATGACAGGCGAGTTCTACAGTGGCTGCCCGACTTGGCATCCACAAAAGCTCGCAGATGGCACACCACTTGAGACTCAGTACCCGAAAGCCGAGTGGCCATTCAGCCTGACCAACTTTAAATCGAACATTCACAGCGCGGTATCCAATTTGTCACCACGCTTGAACTCGATTAAAGGCGTTAACCCTGTTTATATCCATCCAACGGATGCCGCGGCGGCAGGCATTCAAACTGGCGATCATTTCGTGATTGAAACTCCAGGAGCCAGCACCACAGCGCTTGCAATGGTCATGTCTGGTATTCGCCAAGGAACGCTCGGTTTTGAACATGGCTTTGGCCACACAGAGTTAGGTCAGCGTGCGCACTGGATTGGTGATAAACAACAACCAGTCAAAACCAGCGGCAATGATGGCGTCAACATCAACGACGTAGGTTTGATTGACCCTACTCGTGAAGGTAAAGGTGTGATGCTGGATTGGGTGGTGGGTGCGGCGGCGCGTCAATCTCTGCCTGCGAAGATTCGCAAAGCGTAGCGATTCAGCCATCATTTGTTCGTTGGGCTTCTTCTCTTTTAGGGTGGAAGCCTTTTTTGTTTCTGCAGCAAGCCGCAATGCCTCTCCACAAGATTTATGTGGATTTCCACAATAGCCACAGCTAATAACAATACTCACAATAATGCGCTCAAATAATAATCAAATGTGAGTCAGCATGTTTCGTAACTTATCTTTGGCTGCGCTTTGCTTGAGTGCCGCCTCTTTCGCAGCCTATTCTGCCCCACTCCCCGAGCACGGTGAGATCTGTACCGGATGCCATGGTGTCGACGGTAAAGGTCAAGCAGGTATCGCACCTATGCTTGCCGGACTGAATGCCGACTATATGGAAAGTCAGCTCAAGCTGTTCTCGAACGACAAGCGCCACAATGTCATCATGAAAGGCATGGCCGATGAGCTTAGCGACCCAACACTTCGTGCAGAAGTTCTGCAATATTTTGCTCAATTGCCGACTTGGGAATTTACCGATCTTGAGCAGCGTGGTGATCAAGCCGATATCAGCAACCCCTATCGCAAACTGGTTTATCAAGGAGACTGGGATAGAAACATTCCCGCTTGTTCAACTTGTCACGGCGCAAGTGGTATGGGTGTAGATAAATTTCCCCGTCTTGCGAGCCAACAAGCCGATTACTTACAAAACCAACTTCATGCTTGGAAGAACGGCACACGCAGCGGTGATCCGCTCAATATGATGGGCAGTATCGCGAAAAAACTCACCGATAAAGAAATCGAAAACTTGTCTTACTACTTCGCTTCTTTGCGTTATGAGGAGTCGAAATGAAACCGATTTATTCCCTGCTGCTTGCAAGCATCTCAACCCTTGCGCACGCCAGTGATGCAGCAAACCATGAACTTCCAGATCGCCAAACCGAATTACCAGCGGTACAAAAGCACGCTGACACGCAATACCTTAAACCTCGCGATTTAAGCACCATTGAAAACGACGAATTTGGTCAGAAAGTAAAATACGGCTACTCACTGTTTGTGAACTCCCAGCAAATGCGTGGGCGTTATGTGGGTAACGAGCAAAACTGTGTGAATTGCCATATGGAAGCCGGACGTAAAGCCAACGCCGCGCCTCTGTGGGCCGCTTATATGGCCTACCCTGCTTATCGCAAAAAGAACGACAAAGTAAACAGTTACGCTGACCGTATTCAAGGCTGTTTCACCTATTCGATGAACGGTAAGCCACCAGCAAAAGACTCAAAAGAACTAGAGGCGCTCAGCGCTTATGCCTACTGGTTAGCAATGGGAGGCTTATTGGACCAATACGGTATGCAAGATGAGCCAGTTCCTGCCATCAGTACTGAACAATTATTGACGGGCGGTAAAGCAGAAGATTTCCCGTTGCCAGAAAAAATCGCTAACGCTTTGCCTTCGGAGAAACGTGGCAACCTCGCAGGCCGTGGCTACCCAAAAATTGACAACCCAGAGCTTGAGCCTTCACCAGAGCGTGGCGCGCAAGTTTACGTTGATAATTGCGCGGCCTGTCATGGAGAAAGTGGTCAAGGTATTCACGATGAAAAAGGCCGCTCTTACATTCCACCTTTGTGGGGTGAATACGCTTACAACTGGGGCGCTGGCATGCACCGCATCAACACCGCAGCTTACTTCATCTACGAGAACATGCCTTTGGGCAAAAGCGTTCAATTGAGTAAGCAAGATGCATGGGATGTCGCGGCTTACATCAATAGTCACGAACGACCACAAGACCCTCGCTACAAAGGTGATTTACAAGCAAACGCAGCGAAGTACCACAACCACCAAGGGTACTACGGCAAAGAAGTGAATGGTCATGTTTTAGGCAGTAAAGCCTTCCCGCCAACCACGGTAGATTAAGGCGCAACTTCAATTCGACTAAAAGCGTGTTCACCTGAGCACGTTTTTTTGTTTTAAAACCTTGATACACCGCCACTATTCTCAATTGGGTGTTTGAGTTCATCCGCTGTGCATTGTTAAATGAAGCAAATTTCAGATCCTGAGTTCCCTATGGCTACCATCAAAGACGTCGCAAAAGAAGCTGGCGTATCCATTGCAACCGCATCTCGCGTCATCAATGACGCCCCACACACCAGTGAATCCGCGATTGTCGCCGTCAAAGAAGCAATGAAAAAACTAGGCTATCGCCCGAACGCCAATGCACGCGCGCTAGTCAGTAAATCGTCCAACGCGATTGGGGTATTGGTGAACGACGTTTCTGCGCCCTTTTTTGGCACCATGGTTAAGGCCATCGACACCATTGCCAGTGAACAAGAGAAACAGCTTCTGATTGGCAGCGGCTATCATGATGCCGTGAAAGAGCGCAACGCGATCAACTTGCTGATCAACAGCCGCTGTGAATCTTTGGTCGTACACAGTAAAGGCATGACGGATGCCGAGCTAACCACGCTCGCCAATGAAATTCCGGGCATGGTGCTGATCAACCGTATCGTGCCAGACATCGCGTCACGCTGTATTGCTTTGGATAACCGCAAAGGCTCTTACATTGCCACTGAGCATTTGATTCGCAATGGACACGAACACATCGGCTACATCTGCTCAGGCCATGATATTGAAGATGCAAGAGATCGCCGCGACGGTTACCTTGATGCTTTGCGAGATAACGGCATCAAGATTCGTGAAGAATACATCGAGTATGGCGAGCCAGATGAAACCGGCGGCGAACAAGCTATGGTAAACCTGATGGCGAAGAACACCCCTATCACCGCTGTTGCTACCTACAACGACTACATGGCAGCAGGCTGTATGACCTTGCTACAGGAAAATGGCATCCGTATTCCTGAAGACATGTCAGTGATTGGATTCGATGATGGTCATATCGCGCGCTACATTTACCCTCGCCTCACGACCATTCGTTACCCAATTCAAGTCATGGCAAACGAGGCGGTGAAGCTCTCACTTCAGTTGGTCAATAACGAAGAAACAGAACGTACGGAACACAAATTGTTCATGCCAATTCTGGTCAGACGCTCTTCCGTTGGCAGCATCAAATAAAGCTCAAACCGGCCTGTGTGGCTGGTTTTTTCTTTTAAACAGGTAAGAAGCTTGTAAAACATTCCCGCAAAAACAAGCGCATATCGATAAAAAGGGTTATTCTTAGTTATTAAAAGTACGAAATAATAACTGAATGAGCACTCAACCTAATTCACGTCAATTGATCTCCTGTGAGGAGTGTGGCTTGGTCGTTCGTGTCCCGGACATCGAACAAGGTCAAAAAGCCCAGTGTCCTCGCTGTGAGCATGCGCTAACCAAAGTCAATGCGAAACCGTATCAAAGCGTTATTGCTGTGTCGGTGGCTTGCCTGATCACCTTGGTTTTAAGTGTCTCCTTCCCATTCATGTCATTCAGTGTTCAAGGCCTTTCTCAAGAGATCACCTTAATGCACGCGGCGAAGATGTTGGCGGAATTTCATAACGCGCTACTCGGTGCACTGTTGCTCGCGACTGTGGTCGTGTTACCCGCTATCTATGTTGGTTTGATCCTCTTTCTTCACCTTGAAGCCTTAAAATCACTCAAACATCCGTTGGGTAAAAAACAAATCCGCATGGCGAAAACGCTGTGTCGACTCTTATTCCGAGTCGAGCCTTGGCTGATGGTTGATGTATTTTTGATTGGCGTTTTGGTGAGCTTGATTAAGATTGCCTCGCTGGCAGAAATTGGTATGGGCAGCTCATTCTGGGCATTCTGTGTTTACACCATCTTGGTTGTTAAGTGCATTTCGATGGTCGATAAGAGTTGGCTGTGGGGACACTTCATTCCTGCGATTGAGCTGCCGAATGTGAAAGAAGGTGATACGCACCACAATGAAAACCACATCGGTTGTCACACCTGCCATCAGCTCAACCCTATTGAAGACAAAAAGCATCAGAAATGTATCCGATGTGGCAGCCCGGTTCATAAGTACAACCCGCGAGATAATATCCAGAAAGCGTGGGCGCTATTGTTTGCCTCGATCATTTTCTACATTCCAGCCAACCTTTATCCAATGATGTACACCGTGAGCCTTGGTCACTCAGAAGGTTCGACCATTATGGAAGGCGTAATTCTGCTGTGGAAGTTAGGCTCCTACCCGATTGCTGCGGTCATCTTCTTTGCGAGTGTATTTATTCCGATGGCCAAAATGCTCGCACTTGCATGGCTGTATTACAACGCCCAAAAAGCACAATACTTGCCGCCGGAAGAAAGTATTTCGCGTTTAAAAATCTACCGAATCACTGAGTTCATCGGCCGTTGGTCAATGATTGATATTTTTGTGGTCGCAATTTTGGTTGCACTGGTGCAATTGCAAAACTTAATGGCGATCTATCCTGGCCCTGCAGCACTCTCCTTTGCTGCGGTGGTAATTTTCACCATGCTCTCTGCAATGATTTTTGACTCGCGTTTGTTGTGGCAAAAGCCGCAAAACGAAGCGCAGGAGCCAATGACTAATAACTTAACTGAGAAAGCCAAATATGAGTGATGAGAACAAGACAACCGCTCAAATAAAACCGCAAAAGCAGGTCTCTGCGATTTGGATCATCCCGATCCTTGCGTTAGCAATGGGAGCGTGGATGTTGTTCCAATACATCAACAGTACCGGTCCAGAGATCACGCTGAAGCTACCAACTGCAGAAGGCATTGAAGTCGGCAAAACCGAAATTAAAGCACTGAACGTGAAAGTTGGGGTGATCACCGACGTCAAGCTTAGCGAAGACTACGACCACATCATTGCAACGGCGCAAATGAACAAAGATGCCAAACGCATGCTGCGTGAAGACTCGATGTTCTGGGTGGTAAAACCGCGCATCGGTCGTGAAGGTGTGTCTGGTCTAGAAACCTTGTTGTCCGGTGCGTACATCCAGCTTCAACCAGGCAACTCTCAGGTTGAGAAAGAACGCTTTGATGTGCTTGATGTGCCGCCAGTGGCCTCTCCAGATGCAGAAGGTTTGCGCATTGTTCTGACTCATAAAGAAGCGGGCAAACTTGGGGTTGGTGATCCCGTGATCTACAAAGGTTTTACGGTAGGTCGAGTTGAAACGACGAGCTTCGATGTCGACACTCGCCGCGCTTTATACCAATTGTTTATCTTCAAGCCATACGACAGCCTAGTACGTACCAAAACTCATTTCTGGTTAAGCTCTGGTGTCGATTTACAGCTCAATGCAGAAGGCTTTGAAGTGAAATTTGGCTCACTAGAAAGCATGATTACTGGCGGGGTCACCTTTGACACTATTTCTGGTATTGGCGATGGTGATGAAATCAAAGAAGACATGACACACTTCCGTTTGTTCGATGATGTGAAACAAGTGCGCGAAGGCATGTACGACGACTACATTCAATTCGTCATGATGTTTGAAGAATCGGTACGTGGTCTAAAACGCAAAGCACCCGTGGAATATCGCGGCCTTCGTATCGGTACAGTAATGAAAGTGCCAATGCGTATGCCAACACCAGAAGAGGATTTCTCTGCGAAGAAGATTCCTGTCTTAGTGCGTATCGAATTGGGTCGCGTGTACAACAACCTACCTGCAGACAAATTGCCTCTGTTCAAAGAAAAGCTGACAGAAGAGTTTGCTAAAGGGCTTCGCGGTACACTAAAAACCGGTAACTTACTAACGGGCGCTCTGTACATCGACACCGACTTCTACCCAGATGAAGACCCATACGTGCCGAGCAAATTCGAAGACTTTGACGTGTTCCCGACCAAACAAGGTGGCTTTGCTCAGGTTCAACGCCAAGTGAATGACTTCCTAACCAAGCTAAACAGCTTACCAATGGAAGACACGTTGAACTCACTTAACAGAACATTGAAGAACTCAGAAAAGACACTGGCTTCGGCAGAGCGTGTTGCAAGCAGTGTAGATCGTCTCCTCAACCAAGACGACACCAAAGCGATTCCTGCGGACATTCGCAAGAGCCTAGAGCAACTTCAAAGAACGTTGGATGGCTACGGTCCAAACTCCACCATGTACAGCGAAATGGAATCAACACTGAAAGAGCTTGAAAAAGTAATGACTGAGTTCAAACCAGTGTTAAAACAATTGAATGAAAAACCAAACTCATTGGTGTTTGGTGAAGATGAAGTGAGCGATCCAATTCCAGCGAGAGGGCAAAAATAATGAAACGCGGACTTTTATTGATTTCTGCCCTATTGGCAGGTTGTAGTAGCGCTCCTGAAGACACAGGCGCTTTGTATGTCTTACCGGAAGCAAGCTCAGCAAAGGTAAGCGATACTATGATCGCACAACGCCCACAACTTGTGGTTCGCCCAGTTGAATTGGCAAGCTACCTCGCCGACAGTGGCATTGTGTATCGCGCTTCAGAGACTCAGATCATCCAAGCGAAACACAATCAGTGGGCACACAGTATCTCTGAGCAAATCACGACGCGTGTAATCGACGAATTGCGCAGCAAGCAAAGCCAATACTGGCCGGTAGAAGTAGATAACCTGCTCGACCAGAGTGACGAGAGCAAGCTTCAATTGTCACTAAGTAAGTTCAATGGCAGTTATGAAGGCAACGCTGAGATCGAAGGTGAATGGCTCCTTGTTGATGCTAACGGCAAAGTGAAGACCAGCGCACCGGTCAAAATCAGCATGCCTTTACAAGATGAAGGCTACGATGCGCTTGTCGATGCACTATCGGTAGGTTTGAACAACCTGACAGATCAAATCGCCGCTCAGCTATAACACTCCTCGCCCATTCAGTTCTTTGAGTGGGCGACTTTTTCTCCCCTTGTTTTCCCGATACACTGTAACCCTGCCCTTTTAGTGAGTGATAAAGAATGAAAGACATGCGACAAGCGTTGCTCGATGCCGGATTGCATTTGATCAATGAACACGGCTTTGCTGGTGTGGGTTTAATGAAGATCATCAACGAAGCAGAAGGTACTAAAGGGTCGTTTTATCACTACTTCAAATCAAAAGAACACTTCGGTGCGATTTTGCTGCACGACTACTTTGAAACGCACCTTGAGCGTCTCGAACGCTTTTTGAGTGACGAGTCCAAAGCGCCAAGCGAACGCGTACAAGCCTACTTTGATGATTGGTGCGTCGTTAAGTTGACCGACGATTTTCGTATTCAATGCTTGGTCGTCAAGCTCGCTGGTGAAGTCTCTGGTCACGACACTGAAATGCAAAGTGAAATGGCTGCGGGCACTAAGAAAATGATTGAGAAAATGACGACTTTCTTTGAGCGCAGCAATCAAGAAGGCACGCTTTGTTTGTCTGCACCGGAACAAACAGCAAAAACACTGTTTAGCTTGTGGTTGGGTTATACCTTGCTTGCGGCAATGCAAAAAGATCGCGCAATTTTAGATGATGCGATGCAAACCACCGTCAAGCTGCTAAACGAGTAAGCAGAACCTCTCACATACTCGGTAAAACACAGCACATATATCGAGATAAACCATCAAGATAAAGACAACAAAGCCAGCATTTCGCTGGCTTTATGTTTATTAGATGGGTAATGCTAATTCCCGACTCCACCGACGGTTTCTGCAGGAGTTTCTGGCGTCACTGGAGGCCACTTTTTGAAAGTTTCCAAATGCTGCTGAACAGCGGCTTGGGCAGGACCAAAGGCCCACATTTTCTGACCCATCCATTTTAAGTACATACCGGATTCTTCTTCCGCTCGCTCATAAGGATCTTGGCGTAGATTGAACAACAGTGGCGCATTCAACTCTTCTTTCGGGCCACTCCAACCGTGGTTTTGTACCACAAAATGCGCTTTCCAGTCCCCCACACGAACAGCTTGCAGTTTATCGCGCTCATAGTAAAAGATTTCATTGCGATTAGATTTGCCGTTATTGGTTAGCATCTCCATTTGGTTGTAGCCATCAAGGTGTGCTTTGTGGCCTTTGTAACCTTTCAGCATTTGCTGTTTTAAATCAGCAGGACCACCAGCTGCTTCAACCAACGTCGGCAGTAGATCCATCCCATCAAACATACCATTGCTGACTTTATTTGCTGGGATTTTTTCGGGCCAACTGATCAAGAAAGGTGCTCTAACCCCACCCTCCCATGTTGTTCCTTTCTCACCATGGAAAGGAGTCATGCCTCCGTCTGGCCACGTCATGATTTCAGGCCCATTATCGGCGGTGAAGATCACTATGGTGTTGTCAGCAACGCCGAGCTCTTCAAGCTTCGCAAGCATTTCTCCAACGTGATCATCGAGGTCTTTCATGACGACCTCTTGCAAACCCCAACCGTTAGTACCAAGCATCGCTTCATATTTCGGAGAGAGATGCGTCCATACATGGCCTCGTGATGGGCAGTACCAAGTAAAGAAAGGTTTTTCGGCCTTCACCGCACGCTCAATAAAATCGATCGCATGCTTGTTGACCTCATCATCAAGAGTACGCATTCGCTCAATGGTGAGAGCGCCATCATCTTTAATCGACTGACCACCTTTTCCATCGGCTTTCGCATGAATGACATTACGTGGCGCAAACTTTTGGAAAGCTTCATCCTTCGGCCAATCAGGATCTTCGGTGTATTCCATTGCGTTTAGGTGGTAAAGCCAGCCCCAATACTCGTCAAAGCCGTGCATAGTTGGAAGAAACTCATCGCGGTCACCTAAATGGTTTTTACCAAACTGCCCCGTGACGTAGCCAAGCTCTTTAAGTAACTCAGGTAGAGTTGGAGTATTTTGGTTAAGCCCAACAGGACCACCTGGTAGGCCGACAGTGTGCATGCCTGTTCTTACCGGTAATTGCCCAGTTAAAAAAGCAGAACGCCCAGCAGTACAAGATGGCTGGGCGTAATAATCGGTAAGTAACATGCCTTTTTCAGCAATGCTATCAATGTTTGGCGTCTGGCTACTCATCAACCCACGGTGATAAGCGCTGACGTTAGAGACACCAATATCATCAGTAAATATCACGAAGATATTGGGTTGGTCCTGCGCTGCGGTTGCAGCGAAGGACGCCAATGAAGCCAATCCTAGCGCTATACGACGAAGTATCCCTTTCATAGATTTTCCTTATGCTGTTTGTTCTTCTTTTCTGATCATCTTTAGCCCCACCAAGCCAAAGCCGAACTCCAAAAATAGATACACGACTAACAACCAATGCGGCATTCCGTCTACTAGCAAACTCAAGAGCCTTCCCATCGCTAAGCCCCACATAAAAATGACCAAGCTATACAGTGCAGGTAGACGATATTTGGTGCTCATCGCCCCCATTACCCAAAACATAGCGAGCGCTAAATACAATCCCATGACCGCTCGGAAAATGTGACTAACGTTCACCGAGGATGCATCAATCCCAAATAAAAATGAGAGCGAGTCAACCGGTGAAAAACCATAAGAAAGTGCAATTGGGGTAAGACCTGCCGCAGCTAAGAGAAGAAAAATACTTTGAATTTTCATGACGTCTCCTGATTCGCTGTTTCACATACAGCGTAGTTAAATTAACAAATTAAACAAGTTGCATAGCTAATGCGTTTTTGAAAGAGGCTTGATGAAGCCTGTGTGTCTTTAAGCAAACATCAATAAAGGCGCCAAAATACACAAACCGGATAGCAGGACGTTTTCGATTTTCATCTGGGATTCTCCGTCAAATGTCATTCCATCGACGTTGAATGTTGAACGCGTTACCACGCTCTTCGATGGTCAAAGAATACACAATACAAACCGGTCGGTCTAGTGTTATTTACAAAAAGATCTTAGCTCGATCATAGAGAATCGGTATCACGCTGAATTGAAAAGAAACTTATCCATAAACCTGAGATTTTGAATTACTGCAATCCATGCTCTACGCTAATTTTGTGCAATTCATTTAATAACGATTACAAACACGGACGTTGATATGGCTAAGATGACCTTCCCTTCTATCGCCCTTATTTCCTCGCTTGCGGTGGCGCAAAACGCAATAGCAGAAGAGGCACAATCCCCACCAAGCAACTGGCAACACAGTGTCGAGATCTACATACTCGCCCTAAATATCAATGGTGATACCACCATGGGTAACTTCTCTTCCAGTCTCGATGTCGATCCAAAGTTCATCATGGATCATCTCGACATTGGCGCTATGGCAAGACTTGAAGGGGTATATCAAAACAAATGGGGTTACTACATCGATTACAGTTTTATGGACCTCAGTGGTGACGTAAATAACCTGTCAGGTATTCTCCCAAATGTCAGTTATCGTGCTGATTTGGAAATCCGCCAAGGCGTTCTCGAAGCAAAAGCATTTCAGCGTGAAACCTACTCATTCGGTATGATCGATTACATGTTTGGCTTACGTTGGTGGGATAACGACATCAAGGGCAAGGTTTACCGCAACGATAACCGCATTCTGGTGGATAGGCTCAACATCAAAGAAGACTGGGTTGATTTTCTAATGGGTGTTCGATGGATCAATGACCTAACCAAAGATTGGCGCTTTCATGCCAGCTTGGATGCCGGTTTAGGTAAAGACACCAACTTTACCTATGCGACCCAATTTGGTTTGCGTTACCACATTAATGATTGGTCGGACGTTAACCTCGCTTATAAATCCACTTGGGTTGATTACGTAAACGAAGGAACCTTTGAATACGACACCGCCTCGCATGGCTTTTTAATCGGTCTTGGTTTGTACTTTTAATCACTTTAGGGCGAAGTGTTTCGGCACTTCGTACCGGATTCTCCTAAGCTAATAAGAACGAGTGTCATAAGGTGTTGCTTAGATGAACAAATCGGAAGTTATCTGGCCGGATTATTATCATCCCAAACATTCTCACATTCACGTGCGTAGCCAAATCGAAATCCCTGAACCTCCCGAGGTTGTATGGCAACACTTAGTTCGTGCTCATGAATGGCCTGCGTGGCGAGACGGAAAAACCATGGTGCAGATCCTAAGTGGTGACAGTACATTGTGCAAAAACACCATGTTTCGTTGGAAAGCCTCTTGGCTCGACTTCCATTGTACGGTTGTCGAATACACACAGCATCAGCGCTTGGCTTGGAAAGGAAAAAAAGGCGGCGTTGATATGTATCACGCGTGGGTGTTGGAACCAACCAAAACCGGTTGCAGTATTGTCACCGAAAGCACGCAACGTGGTGGTATGACTTGGCTTACCAAATACTTCGCACCAAAAAGGTTGAGAAAATACCATCTCAAATGGCTAGAAGAGTTATGTCGTCAGTCTCATGGCCACTGCGGCAAATAAGCACCAATGCTCACCGCCTACCGACGGATATGTACAATAAATGCTCCCTCCCTGATCTCAATCATATTTGAGACACATTGCATGAGATACCCTTAGCGAAAACTATAAAACCCAGTCATATGACCACATGGTCAATAGATAAGGCGCTTGAGCAGCAATGTCGATTAACATTTCAGATCTAACCACCGCATTAAGCAAGGTGGAGCACATCCACAAAGTTCAATTGGAAAACGTGCATCAGTTTTTTAAGTCTAACGAAACTTTCTCGGTAAAAGCCTTTAGCCAAATTGTGGCGACGGACTCTATTGATGAACGTTTTAAAGCTATCGACAAAGAATTTGCTTTGTTGGGCGATGCTAAAACTTACCTGCTAGAGGCTTCTTACTTGGTTGCTTAGGGACAAAGCCAACTAAAGTAAAAAATTGCGCTTTCAAACCTTAAATGAGATTTATTTTTAATCGCATTACTGCTAAATTATCAGCAGTTATCGTATGAGGTTTTGCAATGAACGCGAAGAAAGCGCTCAAAAAATTGAAGAAGAAAGCGGTTAAGAAAGTCGCCTCTTCTTCAAACAAACAACTTAGTGTATTAAAGAACAATGCATTAGGTAGCGTTGTCACATCTCAATCCCGCACTTCTTCATTACAAAGTGAACTCGTTAATGAGCTAAAAGGCGTAGCAAACCAAGCTGCAATGAGCGCAGCTTATGAACTTGCCGCCCCACTCAATCCGCTGTTGTCTTGGTTTAACGATGCTGGAGGTGTGGTCGATTTCACTACTTCAGCTAAAAAAGCGTCAACGCCACTACCTAAGCAATCTGCTAATGATGCAGCACCTGCATTCTCGGTAAAATCAGTGGGACATTTACCCTTAAAGTCACCACCTTGCAAACGATGCCCTGCTCTTTCTAACGGCATTTGTAAATGTGCAGCTAAAAAGTTTAGGTTGAGCGCATAAATTAACGCGCTAGCACCCACAGATTAGATCAAAAAAGCCCGACATCACGTCGGGCTTTTTGCTATTCATTTTTCGCGGTCATTTAGGCCAAGTTCATGATCACTCGGCTGACAGATGGGCCAACAATTCGGGTTAAAGCGACCCCTGTTAATCCTTTCACGAGACTCTTTGTTCCACTGACCATCGCTTTCTCAACAAAAGATGGTTTTTCGCTACTTTGCGTCCAATGGTGACTTTCTAGAATTTCCATCAGGCTATCACAATCAAGCTCTTCACTATCAAAACTGATAGCAACCGAACCTGCGTATCGCTTGTGCTTAATTTCGTGTACGGCATCAATCTCTTCCAACTGACAAATCAGTTCCGCAACCTCATTAGGATGATCTTTAATGTAGTCAGAACGAACTCTAAGTCGCTGATTTGTCTTGTGAATGTAAGTATTCATGCTAGCACCAATCCAAATGATAACTATTACTGTTTGCAACAGTACCACTGAAATTGATTAAGCGCAAAACATTTGTAATTAGTTTGTCACATGATCGTTTTTCCCAATGAATCGCACTTTGCTTACCGTATAATTTTTTTATGAAACAGTACGTCGACCAGGCCTTAAAACTAAGAAAGTGGGTATCGATTGGCCACCATATCCCGGGAAGAGTAAGACTCAAATACAAGCTGGGCATCGTAGCGCACCTTGCCAAATTCCGTAGTGACGACATCGAGAAAGCTATTTCTTCTATTCCTGCGTTCAAAAACTACAAGTTGAACAGTGCGACGGGAAGCATCGTCATCGAATACGACCCAATGACAGTCAACCCTAAGGCGATTGACATGTTGTTTTCGGATTCAGAACAAGCTGCGGAGCAAGCATGCTATTCGATCGCTGAGCAATTGGACCTAAATGGAGAACGTTCATGAGTGACTCATTGAACAATGCAAATCCATACGAAGCCTACTTCAAGGCCATGATGGAAATGCAAAAGGAAATGGCGAATGCTTACATGGCAAGCATGCAAAACGGTGAAATGCCGCCAATGATGATGCCTCATCAAATGGGTATGATGCCGCATTTCCCACATCCTGCATTTTGTCATCCCCACCAAATGCCACCGGGCATGGGGGCGCAATTCCACCCTGGAATGATGCCACCGCCTCCACACTGGCCACATCCGGGGATGATGCAACACCCACCTCAACCTCAACAACCACCACAGACTCCTGAAACACCGGAGAGCGATCCATTATTCGAGCAGGCTCAGGCAATGCTAGAAGGCGCTCTAGGTGAAGAAGCAGGCATGTTTAAAGAGATATTAGGAACTTTCGGTATGAACGATAAAGAGTTTTGGAAAGGCGCTATGGTAGGCGCTGCAGCAGCACTTCTACTTAGCAATGAAAATGTGCGCGGCAAACTAATGGGCTTAGTATCAGGTGCTGGCGATATGCTGAAATCTGGTGGTTCGAGCGTAAAAGAAGGCGCTGTGAATACTGCAAGCGCAGTCAAAGAGAACGTTTCAACAGGTAGCGAGATCTTCAAAGATACTTACGCTGCCGGCAAACAAGGCTTTCAAGAGTCTGTAGAGCGCCACAAAGAAGAACCTGCAATCAAAGAAGTAGCAGAAAAAGCGCCTCGCGAAGAAAACGAAGGTGAAGATGGCCAACCCGTTATTAAAGAACATGAGTAATTCAGCCAATAAACTCAGTTCTGCCAATCGCGCTATGCTCGTTGGTGCTATAGCCGGCGGTAGTGCAACGATTGCCAGTCAATGGAAAGAGCACAAAGCTGGCAATATCGACACCAATGAAATGGCGACTAACGCAGCGAAATCCGCGCTAAAAACCGCAGCTATCGCTGGTGCGACAACTTATGTGGCAGAAAAAATGGCAGGCCGCCCTGCACTCTCCATGCTGACGATTCTCAGCGTCGGTGCAGCAGGCCTTTACCTTATGGATCAAGCTTCGGACTCTAAAAATGAACAATAACAACCCATACTACGGCTACCCTTATTACGGATATCCGCAACAACAAAACCAAGCGACTGAACAACAACCTGCAGAACAACCTTACAAAAAGCAAAATACCAAAACCCATTTTGCTATGGGTGTGGCTGCAGGCGCTGCAGTTGCTTACCTTCTAACCAATAAAAAGTTCCAACAAGGCGTTGCAACGACTGGCGAAAAAGCGTGGTCTGCGGTTCGTGGCGAAGTTGAAGAACTAAAAGAGCGTTTGGAAGACACCCAAGCAGAGCTGGAATACTACCGTAACCTTTACAAAGGCGAAGAATGATCTCGATTCAGGTAAAGCATCACTTTCCCGGTCGAATCCGCTTTAAAGCATCAGCACTGAGACATCACAAAGATGTGGGTACTTGGATTGAAACCAGTTTAATGGCGATCCAAGGCATTAGTGCGGTACGAGTGAACGAGTCTGCCCATTCTGTTGTAGTGGAATACGACACGCAATTGCTGCAAGCAAAAACTGTCGAAGAGCGTTTAAACCAGCTTGATTTAAACGACGCAACGCAAGAAGAAACGGAACATAAGTTCACTCGCGGCGATATTGCAATGAATGTGATTGGCACTATCGCTGCTGCTTTGCTGCCAAACAAATGGGGCGCACTTTCAACGGCTACTTTAATCGCCCCAACGTTGTTTGAAGGTGTGAGCGACCTAAAAGACAAAAACATCTCGGTTGAAGTTTTGGATGCGATTGCGGTTGGTCTCTCAGCTTGGCGCGGTGATTATCGTACCGCAATGATGACGCAAAGCTTGATTAGCCTTGGCGAATACATGGAGCAAAAAACCAGTCGCAATAGTGACCAACTATTGGCTGATTTAATGCGCCCTCAAGAGTCGATCGTTTGGCGTGTCGATGGGTCAGACCGCACTCAAGTCAACTCGACGGAACTGAATGTTGATGACATCATCGAACTGGCGCCTGGCGTATCGATTCCTGTTGACGGCACCATTGTAAAAGGCGCGGCGTTAATCAACCAATCATCTCTTACTGGTGAGAACGTGCCTGTCCGTCGTGAAGAGAGCGCGGTTGTTTACTCTGGTACTAGTGTCCATGAAGGCACCATTCAGGTTCGTGTTGATAAAGTCGGAAGTGAAGCAACAACCGCAAAAATTGCTAAGTTGATTTACGACTCGTTGAGTGAAAAAAGTGAAATTCAACAAGTCACACAAGACATGGCAAATCGCCGTGTAAAAATCACTTTAGGGATTGGTGCAGCTGTCTTCGCACTCACTCAAGACATCAACCGTGTTGCATCGGTGTTTCTTGTCGATTATTCCTGTGCCTTGAAACTGAGTACCCCAGTAACGTTCAAGTCCATCATGTACCGTGCTGCGCAACAAGGCATCTTGTTTAAAGGCGGCAGTGCAATTGAGAAGCTAGTAAAAATCGACACTTGTGTGTTCGATAAAACAGGGACACTCACGCATGGTGATATGCAGGTAACGGATGTCATTCCCCTCTGCGACTCGAACTCTGCACGTGACTTGCTAGCGATTGCTGCCTCGGTAGAAGAGCACAGTAACCACCCACTATCTCAGGCTGTGGTAAACGCAGCCAAGCACAACCAACTGCCGCACATTGAGCATGGTGAAGTGGAGTACGTGATTGCACACGGCCTCAAGAGCACAATGAACGAACATGAGTTGGTTATGGGTAGCCGTCACTTCCTAGAAGTGCATGAGGATGTCGACTTCACGCCATTTGAAGATGTGATTAAGAAATACGAGGCGCAAGGTCGCCACCTTATCTTTATCTCTCATCAAAATGTCTTAATTGGCATGATTGGCTTGCGTGATCACTTACGTGAAGATGCACTAGAAACCCTGAATGCCCTTCGCCAGTTTGGTGTAAAAGAGCTGATCATGATTACGGGTGATAGCCAATTCAAAGCCAGTATCCTTGGCAATGAGTTGAAGCTAGATCGTATCTTTGCCGAAGCGATACCTTCTGAGAAATCGACCATTGTCGAAGCACTTCAAGCAGAAGGTCGCACTGTTATGTTCGTCGGTGATGGTGTTAACGATGCTCCAGCACTCACCGCGGCAGATGTTGGTGTTGCGATGGGCCGAGGAACCGAACTCGCCCGTCAAGTCGCCGACGTAGTTCTGCTTCGTGACCAATTGTATGGATTAGCAGAAGCGCGCGAACTTGCTAACATCGCCATGCATGTAATCAACTCCAACATTAAAATTGCTGAGTACGTGAATAGCGGGATCATGCTTGCAGCTGCACTAGGGTGGTTAAACCCAGCCATGAGTGCCCTGCTCCATAATGGTACGACATTGTCTATTCTCGGTCGCTCTGCGGCGCTAAGACATGGGTAATCCCTGTATTCATCGTCCACTTAGATAGAAAAAGCCCCGACGCAATCAAGCATCGGGGCTTTTTACTGTCTACCTACTAAATAACTAATTCGCTGAAAGCTTATAACGGTCGTCGATAACCGTCACTTCAGGGAAAGATTTGCCCGCCTTCATCGCTTTCTCAGTCTCTTCTTTCACTGATTTATCAATCCAGAAGTTCGCAATGTCCATTGGGTGAAGAATTCGTTCAGTATTTTTTGTCATACCGTTTTTCGGGATCTTAACCCAACGCCAGTGCGCATCACGCGTGTAAGGTACCATGTAGCCAGGAACGATCACGTTCGCATCACCCACGTATTTTTGGATTTGACGCGATAAATCGTAACGTTTTTGCTGCTCAAACTCATTGTCATACGCTTCAATCAGTTTATCTAGCTCAGGGCTACTGTAGTTGGTGTGCGCGTTTGTCTGTGGCTTGTTCGCGTTATCTGAGTGGAAGTATTCCCAGTACGCAGGGATCTCACCAGAACCCATGTTCAAGAACGCCAATTGGTGCTTCTTCTCAAGGATGTATTTGAACGCCGAAGAGCCATCAACCAGATTCAGAGTAAACTCCAAACCGGCGAGTTTTGCTTGCTCTTTTAGGTAAGCGATACGTGGCGTGTGTGAGTTGTAACCGTAGGTAATTGCAAAGCTTAGACGTTCACCTTTGTCGTTTACACGGATACCATCAGATCCCACCTTGTCAAAGCCCGCTTGTTCGAAGTGCTTAATCGCTTCTGCAGGATCAAACTTCGGCGGCTTGTTGTTTGGATCATCGTAATCACCATGACCAAAACCAAGGCCATGCGGTTTACGAGAGTAGTCACCACGCATAATGTTTTCGATCATACCGTCGTAATCTGTCGCCGCCATGATACCTTTACGCACTTCTAGACTATCCAACATTGGCATCGCGGTATTCATCCAGAGGCCACCCGCACCTTGAGGTGCTTGGTTAAAGCCCCAGTATTTTTGCACATAGCCTTTCTTGTAAACTTCACTGTCTGTTTTATCGTGCCAGAAGTTTGGTAGTACCATCTCAAAGTAATCTAAATTACCCTTCTCAAAGTGCTTCATGGCGATGTCTTCATCACGAATGACTGTGATGCGTACTTTATCTACGTTGTAACGGTTTTTGTAATAACGGTTGTTGTAGCCCCACCAATCTTCACCAACGTGTTTGAATGTCACGCTCTTACCTTTCTTCACTTTATCAATGTAGTAAGGTGCAGCTGTCGGCTCAGATTTAAAGTTGAACTTACGTACGAAGTTGTCTGGCATGCCATCGTTGTTCGCGTCTTTTTCACCCTCGAAGAAGTGCTCTGGACGAGGTTGGAAGCCGTTACTTGGCATATTGATCAGAACCATCAACGCATCTTGGCTCTGTTCCACAGCAAGATTTACTTTGATGGTGTAATCATCAATTTTCTCGACACTTAAGATGCTCGTTTTAAAGAAGTCGTTGTACCACGGATCAATGATGTCTTCTGAGGTGTAGTACTTCATCATGAACACGTAGTCGTCCGCCGTGATCTTTTCACCGTCCGACCATTTCGCTGTTTCATCTAATTGGAAGTAAACGGTTTTGTTGTCTTCACCGAATGCCCATGCTTTCGCAAGCTGTGGAATCCATTTGCCTGTGTCTGGATGGCGTTGCGCCAGTTTAGGCGTGCCATCCATTAAGTACTGACGAAGACCTGAGTTCGCATCAGGGCCAACACTACGAAGCGTTTGAGGGAAACTACGGATAGAAGTGCGGTAAGTACCACCACGAACCGCTTCTTCTGAAGCAAAAAGTGGTTCGTTGTTGTTCGAAGTCCATTCGATATCTGCAGGTAACTCAGCTGCGTTTAGCTGAAAACTTCCTGCAACCAACATTGCCAGTGCCGAAAATGGCAGGGTCTTTATCATTGTTTTCTTCCTTGTTGTGTTTGCGCAGTGCGGCAGGAAGAGCGACAACAAGTGAATCTCAGAATGACTGCGCGCGATACACAGCAAAGAAAATAAAAGGAGCGAATACAAAGTGAAGTCCTGTCCACTTCCGTATTAATATCAGAGAGTTTCACTAGGTCATCCTGACCTTACAACGCAGTGAATGCATCCACTCCATAGTATTCGTTACACATTTGTAACGCAACCCATCCATAACACATGGTTGCACATTCCGACTATCACAGCGAATTATGTTAGAGAAGTGTGATCATAACAGTACCATCCGCTAAGCCATTACTGCCCAGCGATATAGTGTCTTTATGTTGAGCATGTTTGTGTTAAAGGAAATAAAAAAGGCGAAGTGTTTACCACTTCACCTTTCGTTTTAACATCAAACCAGTCTTACATGTTCGCTAGGCTGTCGTTGATAGATTTAAGCACAGCCGCTGGATCTGTCGCTTGAGTAATTGGACGGCCAATCACTAAGTAATCAGAGCCTGCTTGAATTGCATCGACTGGCGTCATGATACGGCGTTGATCACCTTGCTCAGAGCCTGCTGGGCGAATACCAGGTGTCACTAACTTGAACTCTTTACCTAATTCACTCTTAAGCAAAGAAGACTCTTGCGCTGAACATACCACACCATCAAGGCCAGAGTTTTTAGTCAGCGTAGCTAGACGAATCACTTGCTCTTGAGGCGCAACGTCCAAGCCAATACCAGCAAGGTCGCTTTGCTCCATGCTTGTAAGCACAGTCACACCAATCAGCAGCGGGCGGTCTTTACCGTAAGGTTCAAGAATTTCACGTGATGCCGCCATCATGCGTTCACCACCACTCGCGTGCACGTTCACCATCCATACACCCAGTTCAGCCGCAGCGCGAACTGCTTTTGAACACGTATTCGGGATATCGTGAAACTTCAGGTCTAGAAATACAGAGAAACCACGTTGATGAAGCTCACGTACGAAATCAGGACCAAATAGCGTAAACATTTCCTTGCCTACTTTTAGGCGACATGACGCAGGATCAATTCTATCTACAAACGCAAGCGCATCTGCTTGGTTATCATAATCCAGTGCGACAATAACTTTTTGGTCGATCATTTCATCTCCTAACTGTTTTTGGTTCTTATTAAATAAAGGTCAAAAAAATGCAGCGGACAGAAAATCTGCCAGCTGCATTAAAATTATTCACCGTCCAATCCTCGGATTGGCTTGATCGTCCCCCATCCTTTACATGATGGACAATGCCAGTAAAGAGAATGGGTGGAGAAACCACATTTCCTGCATCGGTAATGCGGTTTAACTTTTAACTGTTCACCAACCATCGCTTGTAGAGTCGACAAGCTGTCTTTCGCACGACCATCCTCTGCTTCAGCAATATGGTAGTCGATAAGACGGTAGAATCCTTTCATGGTTGGGTTTTTCAATAGTTGCTTGGTCAACAGCTCTTGTGCTGCCCCAACGCTCTCATGATGCGCGACAAGCTGCGCTAGCATCAATTCAGACGATACGCCCGCTTTCTTATCTATACACGCACGCAAGAATTCCACCAGTTCGTCTTCTTGGCCTAAGTGGTGATAACACTCTGCAATGGTCGGTAGAACATCACTAATGAAATCTTTATCTTGCTCAAGCACACCCGTCAGATATTTGATGGTGTGTTTGTAGTCTTCTGACTCAAGATAGATACGACCAAGTGCAATGCTTGCACGCACACATTTTGGATCTTCTGATAGTGCTTTTTTAAAGTGCTGAATCGCTTTACTGGTATTGCCATCGGCTTGATCAAGCATGGCCAGCTCACACCAGAAATGCGCAATATTGGCGCGAATACGAGTGCGCTTCTTACCCATCTTAGCCAGTTGGTTGGCGTAGTGAATGGCTTTTTCCCACTCACGCGTTTGCTGGTAGATGGTGACAAGTTGCTGAAGTGCACTTTCACGGTGATCGGGTTCTTCCACCAATTGCTCAAAGATTTTCTCAGCGCGATCTAAAAAGCCGGACGCCATGTAGTCCTTCGCGAGCTGTTGAAGCGCTAAGTTTTTCTGATCTAGAGTGAGCCCAGAACGGGAGATGAGGTTTTGGTGGATACGAATTGCACGGTCGACTTCACCACGAGAACGGAAAAGATTACCCAACGCTAGGTGTGTATCTATCGTTTCGTTGTCAACTTGGAGCAATTCAATAAAGTGGTCAACCGCCTTATCTGACTGATCAGATAAGAGCAGGTTAAGACCCGTCACATACTGACGGGATATTTGATGAGATTGCTTCTGCTTGTCTTGCTGAGCGCTGCGATGGCCCATGTACCAGCCATAAGCGGCGGCTATCGGCAATAACAAGAAGAGTAGTTCAAGCATTAAAGTTAAGCCTTATCCTTATGCCTGTTTTTCTACTGCTGGTTTTGCAGGTTTCTCTGCTTCAGCGGGCTCATACTTTTTAAGTTTCTTTTTCAGACGACGAACTTGAAGTTGAGTCTTAAATTGGATGCTAGCAAAGATAACCCACGCTAGACCAAAGCCAACCACGAATACCACACCCAATAGCGTTGATAGGTGGAACTCGCCTTTCGCCAGAAGATAATTAAAGGTTACGATCTCTTGGTTTTGAGAACCTAAAGCCAGTGCAATTAAAAAGAGAGCTAAAACAGCAATGATTTTTATAATTTTCATGTTACATCACCCTTCGAGGAGTAAGTAGGTAAGATTATGCAGTAAAATGTTTCTTCAGACCATGTATATTACCAATAATCTAGTTATAAAAAAGCGGCATACACGAGAGTATGCCGCTTTTTCAAACTAATAAGAGAGCCTTAGCTATCGATATTTACGCGCTCACGAAGCTCTTTACCTGGTTTGAAGTGAGGAACGTATTTACCTTCCAACTCCACTTTATCACCCGTTTTAGGGTTACGACCTACGCGAGGTTCGCGGTAATGAAGAGAAAAACTACCAAAGCCACGGATCTCAATACGGTCACCGCTCTCTAGTGTAGAGGCCATGTGCTCTAAAATATCTTTTACAGCATCTTCTACCTCTTTCGCTGATAAATGTGTTTGCTCAGCGCAGAGTCTTTCAATCAGTTCAGACTTAGTCATAGTTGCCCTCTTTGAGTATCTTTATCACTCATTATAGTAAGTAATACTAATTCCAACAAACACTTGCTATCAATTCTAGACAAATTTTACACAAAATGCGCAATCAAAAAATGTCTTTTTTTAGCATAGTTTATCAACATTAGTATTACTACTCGGAAAGTAGCAAGCATAAAAAAGGAGCCTTGCGGCTCCTTTTTAGCTTAAGCGAGTAAATTATTCGCCTTTAGCAGCTTTGAAAGCGTCAGCCATTGCATTACCAAAAGCAGCTTCGTCTTGCTTGTTGATAGATGCCATTGCTTCTTGCTCTTCAGCTTCATCTTTAGCTTTGATAGATAGGTTGATTACGCGGTTCTTACGGTCTACACCTGTGAACTTAGCTTCAACAACATCACCAGCGCTTAGGATTAGAGAAGCATCTTCTACGCGATCGCGTGATACTTCAGAAGCACGGATGTAACCTTCAACGCCTTCTGCGATTTCAACTGTAGCGCCTTTAGCGTCAACAGCAGTTACAGTAGCGTTAACTAGAACACCTTTCTTGTTGTCAGCAACGTAAGCATTGAATGGGTCGTTTTCCATTTGCTTAACGCCTAGAGAAATGCGCTCACGCTCAGCGTCTACTGCTAGAACAACTGCAGAGATCTCGTCGCCTTTCTTGTACTCACGTACAGCTTCTTCGCCAGCAACATTCCAAGAAATGTCAGATAGGTGAACTAGACCGTCGATGCCGCCTTCTAGACCGATGAAGATACCGAAGTCAGTGATAGACTTGATCTTACCAGTAACTTTGTCGCCTTTAGCTTGTGCTTCAGCGAATGACTGCCATGGGTTAGCTTTACACTGTTTCAGACCTAGAGAAATACGACGACGCTCTTCGTCGATCTCAAGAACCATAACCTCAACTTCGTCGCCAACATTAACAACTTTAGATGGGTGGATGTTCTTGTTAGTCCAATCCATTTCTGAAACGTGTACTAGACCTTCAACGCCTTCTTCGATTTCAACGAAGCAGCCGTAGTCAGTTAGGTTAGTTACGCGACCAGTTAGTTTGTGACCTTCTGGGTAACGCTTAGCGATTGCTACCCATGGATCTTCGCCTAGTTGCTTAAGACCTAGTGATACGCGAGTACGCTCACGGTCGAACTTAAGAACTTTAACTTGGATCTCGTCACCAACGTTAACGATTTCAGATGGGTGCTTAACGCGCTTCCAAGCCATATCAGTGATATGTAGAAGACCGTCAACGCCACCTAGGTCAACGAACGCACCGTAGTCAGTAAGGTTCTTAACGATACCTTTAACTTCAGAACCTTCTTGTAGAGTTTCTAGAAGCTCGTCACGCTCAACGCTGTTCTCAGATTCGATAACTGCGCGACGTGAAACAACTACGTTGTTACGTTTTTGGTCAAGTTTGATAACTTTGAACTCTAGCTCTTTGTTTTCTAGGTGAGCAGTGTCGCGGATTGGACGTACGTCTACTAGAGAGCCAGGAAGGAAAGCACGGATACCGTTTAGTTCAACAGTGAAACCGCCTTTAACTTTACCGTTGATGATACCAACAACAGTTTCAGCTTCTTCGTAAGCTTTCTCAAGAACGATCCAAGCTTCGTGACGCTTAGCTTTCTCACGAGAAAGTTGAGTTTCACCGAAACCATCTTCAACAGCGTCTAGAGCTACGTCTACTTCAGCGCCAACTTCAACTTCAAGTTCGCCAGCAGCGTTCTTGAACTGTTCAGCAGGGATAGCAGATTCAGACTTAAGACCAGCGTCAACAAGAACGAAACCGTTCTCGATAGCTACTACAGTACCTTTAACGATGCTGCCTTGTTGGAATTCTGTTTCGTTTAGAAACTCTTCAAAGAGTTGAGCAAAAGATTCAGTCATTTATTTAATCTTCAATAAATTAAACGTCCACGGGTATCCTACCGCATGGGGTTATTAAATTCGCCAGTCATCATCCTTGCGACCAACGCTCTTAGCCTAGCCGAGCGTAATTACTCAGCTAGCTTCGATTCGATATATTGTAGTGCCTTTTCTACTACTTCGTCGATAGTCATCGACGTAGAATCTAGCACAAGCGCATCCTCTGCAGGGCGTAGTGGCGCCACTGGGCGGTTACGATCTCGGTCGTCACGCTCTTGGATCTCGCTCAAAAGGTCAGCAAATCTAACATCTAACCCTTTATCTTGCAACTGTTTAAGGCGTCGATTTGCACGCTCTTCTGCGCTCGCATCAAGGAAAATTTTCGCTTGTGCATTTTGGAAGACAACCGTACCCATGTCACGACCATCAGCAACCAGACCCGGAGCGGTCTCAAATGCACGCTGACGACGCAATAATGCTTCACGAACGCGTGGCAGTGCAGCCACTTTAGACGCTGCCATCCCCGTTTCTTCTTTACGAAGTTCACCAGAGACATCTTCGCCTTCTAGAATCACTTTTACTAGGTCACCTTCAGCAACAAACTGAACGTCTAGGTGAGTAGCCAGTGGAACAAGCGCATCTTCTGACTCAGTGTCTACGCCGTGGTGAATCGCTGCGAGTGCAAGAACACGGTAAATGGCGCCAGAATCAAGAAGTTGAAAGCCTAACTTCTTCGCTAGCAACATACATAAAGTGCCTTTACCTGCACCACTAGGTCCATCTACGGTAACAACCGGAGTTTGAGAGGACATGTTTTTCTCCACGTTGATGTGCGAATTTCGGTGCTGCCACCCAAATTCATTTCATTCTTAATTTTACGGTGCGGGAGTATATACCTAATAGTCTCAGGATACCATTTCTTTGCCCTCTCCCCGGTTCAGAATTTGTCGTTTTCTCTGTTCTGATTCTTTCTCTTTAAAGCGCAATACCAAATGGCCAATTTTCTCTAAGTTTCATTTTTCCGACCCGATCACATATTAGTAATACAATATTATTGTATATTAAATCATCTTATCGACGACCCTATAAAAATTGAGAACACAATATGAAGAAATTAGCGCTTACTTTTCTTGCTGCCAGCATTGCCTCTGCGTCTGCTATGGCTGCAACTTCGTCTAATGAATTAGCGAGCAAATATGAGTTAGATCCGACAAAGGCTCCAGCTCAAAACTTTGATATGACGAATTGGAAAATTACCTTGCCTGAACTGACTAAAGAAGGTGAACGCAAAGGTAAAGCATTAGAAATAGCCAAAGATGAGTTGGGCAATACAGAAACCCCTTATGTTCACCCTGAATGGTTCTATACCAACAAAGAAACAGGCGCCGTGGTTTTTGTTGCACCAAATGAAGCACCGACCACTCCTAATAGTAAGAACACCCGTAGTGAACTTCGTGCCATGCTTGCAACACACTACGGTGAACCGAAAAACAACTTTGTCGTCGCTTCTCACCCAAATGCCGCTGAGTATGGTGCGATTGGTGGCGAGCTAAACGCGACATTGTCTGTTGACCAAGTCAGTACAAGTGGCAACTACAAAAAGAATGGCGCATTCGCTGTCGTGATTGGCCAAATTCATGGCTCTGACAATGAGCCTTTAAAGATTTCTTACCGCAAACTGCCGGAGCATGAATACGGCTCTCTTTCATGGAACTACGAGTTAAACCCAACCAAAGAACTTCAAGACGCGAAAGATGAAAATGGTAAGAAGCTTCGCCAAGACATCCGCCACAACGTATTCGGACAATACAACTTACGTAAAGGCGACGCAGACCCACAAGACGGCATCAAACTGGGTGAAATCTTCTCATACAGCGTCAACGTGGAAGGTGACATCATGCACCTGACTTTCACTAAGAACCCTGGTGAGAAAAATGCAGTTACTAAGACATTTGATGTGAATCTAGCAGAAGGCAAATACCAAGGTCATGAAGTAGACCAAGGCTATGGTAACGATTGGATGTATTACAAAGCCGGTGCTTACAACCAATGTAATACGAAGAAAAGCAGTTCAGACTGTGAATGGCGCGGCATGGAAGCGGGTGATTATGCTCAAGCAAGCTTCTATCAGTTAGAACTGAAACAATAACGGTTAGAGCTGAATTAATACCCCCCCCTGCTGAAACAAAAAAACCAACTAAACAGTTGGTTTTTGTTGTTATTTCTTAAGCATTACACAATTGGCTTTTGACCACGTTCTGCAAGTTTAAGTACGACACTATCAGCTACTTTACTTGCAACACCGGCAAGCTTGTCTGCCAGTTTTTTCTTTTGCACGTAATGCACTGCTAGTACGGTTTTCTCTTTGCATGCTGCGACAACTAGATCGTCGGAAGTGCTGATTTCATCGACCAGTCCTAGCTCTTTCGCTTGCGTACCAAACCAGTGCTCACCGGTTGCGACTTTCTCAAGTTCTAGTGCTGGGCGACGTTCACTGATGAAGTCCTTGAACAGTACGTGTGTTTCTTCAAGCTCTTGTTTGAACTTATCACGCGCTTTGTCAGTGTTCTCACCAAACATCGTTAGTGTGCGTTTGTACTCACCAGCTGTTAGCTGCTCATATTCGATATCGTGCTTTTTCAACAGTTTGTTGAAGTTAGGGATCTGCGCGATAACGCCGATAGAGCCGACAATTGCAAACGGAGCTGAAACAATCTTGTCTGCCACACATGCCATCATGTAGCCACCACTTGCTGCCACTTTGTCGACAGAAATCGTCAGAGGCAAACCTGCGGCTTTAATTCGGTCAAGTTGAGAAGATGCCAAACCATAGCCATGAACCATGCCGCCACCAGACTCTAAACGAAGTAGCACTTCATCGCCTTCACGAGCGACTGCTAATACTGCAGTGATCTCTTCACGCAGTGAACCCACTTCTTTTGCATCAATGCTGCCATTGAAGTCCAACACGAACAGATGCGGTTCGCGCTTGCTATCAAGAGAACCTTCTTTGCTCGCTTGTTTGATTTCTTTCTCGCGAGATTTGTTCTTTTCTTTCTCTTCCTTCTTAGCCGCTTTATCACGAGCTTTGATGAAAGCGTCATCGTGTAGGTGATGCTCTAATTGTTCGATTGCATCTTTGTGACGTTCAGAAAGATTAGTGACTTCCAATTCGCCCTTCGCAGCACCCGATTTACCACCCGCTGATTTTGCAATAATCAGCAGCACAACTACTGCCGCAACAACGGTGACAATCTTGGCTAAAAACAGACCGTAATCTAATAAAAATTCCAATGAGAGTTCCTCTATCTCATACCAGTAATAGTCATCAATATGTTACGTAGAAAAATCAGAGAGAAGGTAAGAAAATCGGTAACCTCTTGTTCTGATTGATGGCGTTCAAATAACATACCGGACAACCGTTCTGGAATTGGTATAACACATGAATTGGTGTATTGTAACCAACTTGTCACGATTACCAAGATTTTCCATTGAGAAACAGGCGCATTTCTACACCAAGATGACGTCTGTTCGTCGGAATTAGATACAATAATAAGGATTAACTACCGTGAACTACTCCGTTTCAGCAGATGCCCTAAAAGGTAAAGTCATTCTTGTCACTGGTGCAGGCAATGGTATCGGTCGCCAAGCGGCACTTTCTTACGCTCAGCACGGTGCGACTGTGATTCTACTTGGTCGAAACGTTCAAAACCTTGAATCCATTTACGATGAAATCGAATCTGCAGGTTACCCTCAACCCGCGATCATTCCACTTGATCTGAAAGGCGCAACTAAGCAGCACTACATCGATATGGCAGAAACCATCGAAGGTCAATTTGGTCGTTTGGATGGTCTGCTACACAACGCTGGCGTTTTAAGCACGCTGTGCCCGTTTGAGCAAATCAATGAAGAAGACTTCGACGACATCATGCAGATTAACGTGAAAGCAGAAGTCCTAATGACTCAAGCGCTGCTGCCTATTATGCGTAATTCAGATGCAGGTCGTATTATCTTTACGTCTTCAACTGTGGGCCATTCTGGCCGTGCTTTCTGGGGTTCGTACGCCATCTCCAAATTTGCCGTAGAAGGTATGATGCAAGTATTGGCAGATGAACTTAGCGATACACCAATGCGTGTTAACGCGATTAACCCAGGTGCAACTCGTACTCGAATGCGTGAGAAAGCATACCCAGGTGAAGATGCAAACACGCTAAAAACACCACTGGATATCATGCCGCTTTACCTTCACTTGATGGACCCAGCGGTCACTGATGTAAACGGCCAATGCATCGACGCTCAACCAAAGCGTAAGTAACCTCTTCAGGTCACCTCACATAATCGATTGAAAAGGCAGCAAACGCTGCCTTTTTTCGTATTTCTGCCTATAAAAATCTTGCGACTTTCCACCACAGAAATATACTGTACATATATACAGGTACTTATTTATGCAAGACATCATCCAACACTTAAAAAGCCAACACCTTGTTTGGCAAGCAAATTTGACCAAAGCGGACGAGCATCAGTTCCTTAATAGCTCAGGTTTCCCTGAACTCGACGCCCTGCTTGGCGGTGGCTTTCCTCCTCACGGCGTGGTGGAAATGGAATCTGTTGGCAGCATTGGTGAACTGCGCTTGCTTGCGCCTTATTTAGAAGCGTCTCTTTCGAGAGGGGTGACGGCATTCATTCAGCCACCAGCGTTGATGAATTCATTGTTTCTACACAGCATTGGCTTGGACATCAACCAAGTATGGGTAATCACGCCTGAACATCAACGCGATGCGCTGTGGGCAGCAGAGCAATGCCTCAAGAGCGGCGTGTGTACCAACGTTTTGCTATGGCAAGATGAACTAGAGATCCACCAAGTAAAACGCCTGCAAGTGGCGAGTGAGCAAGGCTCTTGCCCTCTGTTTATGCTCAAACCTAACATGACAAATCGCTTGTCTTTGCCTGTTTCATTGAGCCTAAAGCTACAAGGTCATGAACAAGGTGTGAGTGTAGAAGTTCTCAAACGAAAAGGCGGTTGGAGCAAAGGCTGCGTTAATATCAACTTCCAGCACCATTACCCGCAATTGGTGATGCCAAACGCAACTCGTATTCCATCCACAGTGGTCAATTTCCCATTGGCGAACCAAGGTTAGTGATATGGCTTTGTGGATATACTTGCACTTCCCTCGCCTACAGTTAGATGCACTCTTTGGTGATAACCAAGAGCAGCCTGTGGTGATTGTAGAAAGCCAACGTTGTCGGATCATTCAATACAACGAGATTGCCGAGCAACAAGGCATTAAGCCAAATATGGGCTTGGGTAGCGCGGCTTCTTTGTGCCGAGATTTGCAAGTGCATCCTTATCATCCGCAAACCGAACTGAGCAAGTTACAAGAAATTGCTCAATGGTTGTATTTGATTACTTCTGATGTCGTATTGATGCCGAGCCAAGGTATTTTATTACGCGCAACCCCAATGCTTAATCTGTATGAAGGGCTACAAAACTATTGGACTAAAGTCAGCGCTCATTTATCGGAGCTGAAACTGAGTTTTCAATTCGGGTGTGGCTTTTCGCCTTTTTCTGCCAAATTGATGGCATTAGCAGGAGCGAACTTCATCAGTGAAGATAGGTCTGTCATGCAACAAGCCTTATCACCGCTGCCGCTCACATTAACGGATTTATCAAGCGCTACCGTAGAGAAGCTACAACGTGTCGGTGTCACCACTTTGCAAGGCTTGCTTGAGTTGCCATTGCAAGATATCGCACGCCGATTCGACATTGATTTGGTGAACTATGTTGGTCGACTGACTGGGCAGTTTAAGCATCCTGTCGACTTTTATCATCCAACCGAATCCTTCCAAGTCTATTTAGAACTGTTGTTTGAGATTGAAAACGTTCAATGGGTGGAGAAACCACTGGCTAAATTACTTCGTCAGCTCGAAACCTTTCTCAAGCTACGCGATAAAGTCGCGTTTGAGCTGTGTTTAACCCTCCACCAGCGAGACAAACAAACACAGCACCTTCAGCTCACATCCGCACAAGGCGATTACTTGTGCCAACGCTGGCAACAATTGGCGAGTTTGAGTTTGGAATCTGTCACGTTAAACGGTCCTGTTATTGGTCTGACGTTACAAGTAGAACGCCAAGGTGAACCTTTAAGCTCTGCACGCGACTTCTTTGCCGGGCAAAAAGGCCAAATGAACGCGTTAGAGCTGCTCTCTTTACTGCAAGCTAAATTGGGCAAAAGCGCGGTACTCAAACCCAATATAGCCTGCGATCCAAGGCCAGAGAAAGCCAGTCAATATCGCCCAGCCGATGAGCCGGATGTGCCGATTAACACCATCCCTGCTCTACTGCGCCCAGCGATGCAATTACCCGCCCCTATCGCGCTACAAGAGCAAGTCTCTCTAGTGCATGGGCCTGAGCGGATTGTCTCTGGGTGGTGGGATGGTGACGAGATCATGCGTGATTACTACATTGCGCACACCAAACAAGGTCGCTGGTTATGGGTGTTTCGCGATCAACACAAGCATTGGTTTCTTCATGGCTATTTTTGTTAAATCGACAGTTATTTTTGTTAGGTCGTTATGAGTTACGCAGAACTGTTTTGTCAGTCCAACTTCTCCTTTCTCACTGGCGCTTCTCATGCAGAAGAGTTGGTGCTGCAGGCGGCGTTTTATCGCTATCAAGCCATTGCGATCACCGATGAGTGCTCAGTTGCGGGCGTAGTGAAAGCCCATGCGACCATCGAGCAACACAAACTCGACATCAAACAAATCGTCGGCAGCATGTTTTGGCTCAATGACGAGTGCCAAGTCGTGCTGCTTTGCCCTTGCCGTAAAGCTTACGCTGAGCTGTGCCGTATCATCACCAATGCAAGACGACGCAGCGAGAAAGGCGCTTATCAACTGTCTGAGTGGGATTTGATGTCGATTCGTCACTGCCTTGTGTTGTGGCTCCCGACTCATCAAGAGAGTGACCATTATTGGGGGCGCTGGCTCCAGCAGCACCATGCTCATCGCTTATGGGTCGCGATTCAGCGTCATTTAGGTGGTGATGATGATGCCTACACCACACACTGTGAATTATTAGCAAACGAGTTCCAATTGCCGATTACTGCTTGTGGTGGCGTCTTGATGCATGCTGTTGAACGCTTACCGTTACAACATATCCTGACAGCAGTAAAACTCGGTTGTAGCGTTGATAAGCTCGGCTTTGGTCGTTTATCCAATGCCGAACGAGCATTGCGTCCATTGAACAAACTTTCTCGAATTTACAGACCCGAATGGTTGGAAGAAAGCTCCCATATTGCGAGCTTGTGCGAATTCAACCTCTCAGATCTGAAATACGAATACCCAACAGAGCTCATCCCTGACGGTCACACTCCAACCTCTTATCTGCGTCTATTGGTCGAGCGTGGTAAAAAACTGCGCTTCCCTGAAGGTGTTCCCGCAGACATTCATCAGACCATCGAGAATGAATTAACCCTCATTGAAGAGCTGGAATATCATTATTACTTTCTGACCATTCACGACATTGTAATGTTCGCTAAGCAGCAAGGCATTCTCTATCAAGGGCGAGGCTCTGCGGCAAACTCGGTCGTGTGTTACTGCTTAGAAATCACTGCCGTCGATCCTAGGCAAATCTCAGTATTGTTCGAACGCTTTATTAGCCGAGAACGAAAAGAGCCACCAGACATTGATGTCGACTTTGAACACGAGCGCCGTGAAGAAGTCATTCAATATATTTACAAAAAGTACGGCCGCGAGCGTGCTGCTCTGGCAGCCACCGTTATCAGCTATCGCTTTAAAAGTGCCGTACGTGAAGTGGGCAAAGCGTTGGGGATTGAAGAAACTCAGCTAGACTTCTTCATCAAAAACGTCAATCGCCGTGATCGTAGCCAAGGTTGGCAAGCGCAAATCATCGAATTGGGATTACAACCAGAGTCGTTAAAAGGCCAACAGTTTATCCAGTTGGTGAACGAGATCATCGGATTCCCGCGCCATTTATCTCAGCATGTAGGCGGCTTTGTGATTTCATCTGGCCCTTTGTATGAACTGGTGCCTGTCGAGAATGCTTCGATGGAAGATCGCACGATTATTCAATGGGATAAAGATGATTTAGAAAGCTTAAAGCTATTGAAAGTCGATGTACTTGCTCTCGGCATGTTAAACGCGATCCGTAAGTGCTTTCAATTAGTCGAGAAACACCACCAGCGATCCCTGTCGATTGCTGAGATCACGCGTCTGCAAGACGATCCGCACGTATACCGCATGATCCAAAAAGCCGATACCGTTGGCGTATTCCAAATCGAGTCTCGCGCACAGATGAGCATGCTGCCACGCTTAAAGCCTGCACGTTACTACGACTTAGTCGTGCAGATTGCTATTGTCCGCCCGGGGCCTATTCAAGGTGATATGGTCCATCCGTTTCTAAAAAGACGCAATGGTGAAGAGCCGATCAGCTATCCATCGGAAGAAGTGAAAAGCGTACTAGAGCGCACTATGGGCGTGCCGATTTTCCAAGAACAAGTGATCAAACTCGCGATGGTAGCCGCTGGGTTCAGTGGTGGTGAAGCCGATCAACTGCGCCGAGCAATGGCAGCATGGAAAAAGAACGGCGATCTTGCCAAGTTCAAACCTAAGTTGATCGATGGGATGCGTGAGCGTGGTTATGACTTGGAGTTTGCGGAGCGAATCTTCGATCAAATCTGCGGTTTTGGTGAATACGGTTTTCCAGAAAGCCACTCAGCCTCTTTCGCAGTATTGGCTTACTGCTCTGCATGGTTGAAGTTTTACTACCCAGCTGAGTTCTATACTGCCCTACTTAATAGTCAACCGATGGGGTTTTATAGCCCTTCGCAATTGATTCAAGATGCGCGCCGACACGGTGTCGAAGTGCTACCTGTTTGTATCAACCACTCGTCGTATCAGCATCATTTGGTCCAACGTCCTAATGGCCGTCTTGGTGTACAACTGGGCTTTCGTTTAGTAAAGGGCTTTAATCAAGAAAGCGCTTCTCGGCTGGTCGAGCGCCGACCAAACAATGGCTATCGCTCTATTCAAGAGGTGAAACAGATCTTAAGAAACCGTCGTGATATTGAACTGCTCGCTTCTGCCAATGCATTTCAGATCCTTTCTGGTAATCGCTATAACGCTCGATGGGCTGCGATGGATTCGTTATCAGATTTACCCTTGTTCAACCACATGGAAGAACCAATGGCGAATTACCAAGCTCAACCATCGGAATACGAGAACTTGATTGAAGATTACGCCAGTACCGGGTTGTCACTGAGTCGCCACCCGATAACCTTGCTAGAAGAAGCCGGTAAGTTACCGCGCTTTACTCGGATGAAGCAGTTAGTTGAAAAGGAGCACAAATCTTTAGTGACGGTCGTTGGTGTCGTAACAGGTAGGCAATCTCCAGGCACCGCAGCAGGTGTGACTTTTTTCACTTTAGAAGACGATACGGGCAATATTAATGTGGTGGTCTGGCGAGCAACCGCCCACGCTCAAAAGCAAGCGTATCTCACATCAAAAGTCTTGATGGTCAAAGGGATTTTAGAAAGAGAAGGAGAAGTGACACATATAATTGCAGGGAAGCTCATCGATTGTACACACAACCTTGCTGAGCTAAAAAGTAAGTCGCGCGACTTCCATTAAATCATCATATTTTGGGGGCTGGAAAACACATTTCGCCGAAAAAAGTAAAGGGAGGTAAACCCTCCCTTTTTCGATTCTGCTGAATTAATCCTCAGCCATCGTTTCCGTACGCTTACTCTTGTATTTCCTATACAGTAACAAGGATAAAGTCATAATGACTTTAGATGTTAGCCATATCATTAAACGGAAGTACCCTAGGTTAATAGGTGAAAAGTGACGTGATATACCTACATATTTCATTGTCAGAAATATGTAAAATAGTATAGCAATCGCAGTTCAATTAATCACCTACCCTTATGGATTAATTCTTCGCCGATTAATTAACGCCCGTATATAAAACTTGACGCATTCTATCTTGTGAAACTTCGACGAGAAGGTCCGGTTGGAACTTAGAAATAAAGCGGTCGCAGCCCACTTTCTGCACCATGGCCTCGTTGAAACTACCACTTAAAGAGGTGTTCAACGTAATGAACAGTTTGGACATTCGAGGATCAGAGCGCACTTCATGCGTCAGTCTGTAACCGTCCATTTCTGGCATCTCTGCATCCGTGATCATCATCAGCAGTTCTTTCTCGACGTCTTTACCTTCATCACACCAACGCTTAAGGACCGTCAATGCTTCTAGACCATCGCGACATTCAATGATGTTCAAACCAAGCTGAGACAAGGTATCTTTCACCTGATTACGGGCCGTTGAAGAATCATCGACAATCAGAACATTACGACCAATCATGGCTTGAGCTAGTTCTTGATCTAAAATGCCATCAGAAATGGTGACGTCGTAATGGACGATTTCCGCCAACACTTTTTCTACATCAATGATTTCAACGATTTGTGATGAATCACCGTCCTTCACTTGCGTGATTGCTGTTAGGTAGTTAGAGCGGCCAGATGTCGATGGCGGCGGCTGAATCTCTGTCCAAGCGGTATTGATGATGTTGCGCACGGGCCCAACAAGGAAACCCTGAATAGAGCGGTTGTATTCGGTGATGATCAAGTTTTCTTCTTCTGCTTCACCACGCAGTGGTGGGAAGCCAATCGAGCAACGCAGATCAATCACTGGCACGGCTTCGCCACGCAAAGACGCGACCCCACGAATGTTGTAATGAGAGCCCGGGAGTTTAGTCAGTGGAGGCAGCTTAATCACCTCTTTCACTTTAAAAACGTTAATCGCAAACAATTGGCGACTATTCAGCGTGAACAACAAAAGCTCCAGTCGGTTTTCACCTACTAGATTCGTACGCTGATCAACCGTATTTAACACTCCGGACATACCACTACCTAACTTTGAACGACAACCTATCACTCTTTACAGAAAACCGTGTTGAAACAACAAAGTAAACCTTTTGTATGAGTGCTCTACATTACTTACGAAAATTACATTAATGCTATAGATATAGCAATGAAACAGCGCCCAGATTGGCGTTTTCGGCACTGAGAAGATCAAAAAAGGGCGAACTGTAACGTTCACCCTTTTCTTCAAGTTGAGTTGATGCAGGAAAGATTAACCTTCAATCACCTTCATCAACAGTTGTCCATCGTATAGCGCCTGCTTCACTAGCGCAGCGCCCGGCATCGTCGCTTGCTTATAAAAGCGAGATTCCACCAGCTCAAGGTCTTGATGATAAACAGGTAAACTTTGCTCTTCGATACAACGACGAATCGCAGGATAAAGCACATCTTTCGCTTGGTTGATTACCCCACCAATCAAGATTTTCTCTGGGTTGAATAGGTTAATCACAATCGCAATCGCAGAGCCTAAATAGCGACCCAGTTTCTCAATCACATCAACCGCAAGAGGATCACCATTCGCCGCCGCTTCACAGATGCTCTCGATGCTCATTTCTTCGTGCTCAGCAAGAATAGAAGCTTCACCGTTAGCAATACGAGTAACCACCTCTTCGCGGATTGCTTGCGAACTTGCCACCGTTTCAAGACAACCAATGTTGCCACAATGACAGCGCTTACCGTTTGGATCGATTTGGATATGGCCAAGTTCGCCGATGTTACCGTGACGACCTTGCAGCACGCGACCATCTAAGATGATACCCGCACCTAAACCGTGGTGGATGGAGATAAGCACCGAGTTATCGTTCTCTTGAGAATGTCCGAACAACTTCTCTGCCAGCGCCCAAGCGCGCGTATCGTTGGCAATAAAAACAGGTAAGCCCGTTGCTTTATAGATTTCTGGGCCTAACGCCAAGTTCTCAACATTGTAATGCGGCATTTGCAATACGATGCCCTGCTCTGAGTTCACCAGACCAGGCAAAGTAATCGCGATACTGGTGACACGATCGAGTTGATCAGCGTAGGTTTGGAAGAATTCGTCAATTTCGTAGAGTAAGCGTTCAAGTACATCGTCTTGGTCGCGTTCATGGATATCGATTTTGGTATCGATAAGAACATCACCGCCAAGCTCGTGCAGTGCGATGGTCAAGTAACCTCGACCTAAACGCATCGACAAGAATTGCCAACCTTCATTATTGACCTGTAAACCCACTGCAGGACGGCCACGGCTTGTCGCTTCCTGAACAGTAGTTTCATGAATCAGATGGGCTTCAATCAACTCTCGAGTGATCTTAGTGATACTCGCAGGCGCAAGCTCACTTTGCTTGGACAAATCGATTCGAGATATTGGACCCTTCAGGTCAATTAGTTTGTATACACGACCAGCATTGACCTGTTTGATATGATCAATATGGCCCGGTTGAGCCATGTACATCTTGCACTCCGAAATTCTATAACGGGATAATTTTTTTACTTTGCGAAGTAATTGTGAAGTGAATTGATAAATCCCCGTGACAAGCATCACGTATAAACATGTTTGTTTGTGTATTCAATCAAATAACCAGAAATCTACTCCTGTTAAATTGTTTGAAAAATAACTTATTTTATTCATCAAATTAGGTAACAAAGCCTGCGCCTTAATGTTTTTTCAGCACTTTGACCTAAATGCGAACAATCTGCGCATACTGTGCATATACTTAGCGAGAATAGAATTCGAGTTATCTAGTCCTACACCTGCATTCTTCGGAGAATCTATGACTTCCATATTAAGAAGAACAAAAATTGTCACAACGCTTGGCCCATCAACCGATAAAGACAATGTCCTTGAGGAGATAATCAAAGCTGGAGCAAACGTCGTTCGTATGAACTTCTCTCACGGTACCAGCGATGACCACGTTCAACGTGCAGAAAAAGTAAGAGCTATCGCGGCGAAGCTTGGTCGCCAAGTGGCGATACTTGGTGACTTACAAGGTCCAAAAATTCGAGTTTCCACGTTCAAAGACGGCAAAATTCATCTCAACGTCGGCGATAAATTTACGCTAGACAGCGACCTACCAAAAGGCGAAGGCGATCAAGACTCCGTTGGCTTAGATTACAAAGAGCTCCCACAAGACGTCTCTCCTAATGACATCTTGCTGCTTGACGATGGTCGCGTGCAATTGCAAGTGACTAGCGTTGAAGGCAACAAAGTCCACACCCGAGTAACGGTCGGTGGCCCTCTTTCCAACAACAAAGGCATCAACAAAAAAGGCGGCGGCCTATCTGCGGATGCACTTACTGAAAAAGATAAAGCAGATATCCTCACCGCTGCCAAAATTAAAGTCGATTACCTCGCTATCTCATTCCCTCGCAATGGCGAAGATATGCATTACGCTCGTCGTTTGGCGCGAGACGCAGGTCTTGAAGCGAAACTCGTGGCAAAAGTGGAGCGTGCTGAAACCGTCGCTACCACAGAATCCATTGATGACATCATCTTAGCGTCCGACGTTGTTATGGTTGCTCGTGGCGACTTGGGGGTCGAAATTGGTGACCCTGAGCTCATCGGTGTACAGAAGAAGCTGATTCGCCGTGCTCGCAGCTTAAACCGTATCGTGATTACTGCGACCCAAATGATGGAATCGATGATGGCTGCGCCAATGCCGACTCGTGCGGAAGTTATGGACGTAGCAAACGCTGTTCTCGACGGCACGGATGCAGTGATGCTTTCCGGTGAAACTGCAGCGGGTCTATACCCAGTGGAAACCGTGAAATCCATGGCTGAAGTGTGTATAGGTGCAGAGAAGATGTCAGAAGCGAGCCTGTCGACTTACCGATTGGACCGCACATTTGCGACCGCAGAAGAGACCATAGCTATGTCGACCATGTATGCTGCCAACCATATGGAAGGTGTTAAAGCGATGGTTTCTCTGACCGAATCCGGTCGAACCGCTTTGATGATGTCTCGCTTAAGCTCTGGTTTGCCGATTTTCGCACTGTCGCGTAATGAATCAACGCTAAACCGAGCGGCATTGTATCGCGGCGTCACACCTGTGTATTTTGATTCTAAAGGCGGTGCAGGCTTAACTACGGCTCACGCAGCCATCGTAACACTGAAAGAACAAGGCTTACTGGATGAAGGAGACTTGGTGATCTTCACTCAAGGTGATGTGATGGATGTAGTAGGTTCAACCAACTGCATGCGTATTTTGTCCGCTTAGTACCTTCCCAGAAAACCATAAAGGCTCCAAACGGAGCCTTTTCTTTTTTCAGATACTTGATTTCAATCTAAGCCGTTTCTCGACCATCTATGTTCAATTTGTCATAGAGCTGAATCAAATTGAAACCCGTTTGCAGACCAAGTTGATAATCGTGCTCTAATGCTTCTGGATCGCTCAACAAAGACGATGACTGTAACTCTTCTTTCGGTGCCAATTGCAGAATAAACGTATCGTCAGGCGGAGCGGTTAAGAACGCTTGTGTCAATTCGAAGGTTTGGTAGTGAATCATCAACATGTCAGCTAATCCAGAATCGAAGTTTTCACCAATCAGGTGGCTCAAGCGATAAAGATTATCCGCCCCAAACAACCAGCGTCCGCCATTGAGCAGCTTTCTACCCGACAATTTCGACTGATGAGCCGCATTAATTTTCTGCTGCAAGAAGCTACTCCAGTCCTCTTTCCATTGGTGAACCTTGTGTTGCCAAGACTCTTGCACAGAGTTGATAGACTCACGGTACCACTTGATCCCCTCTTCACCAATCTCGGCTTGTACTTTGGCTTCTGCCTCAGAAAAAGGCTCGGTACGAATCACGATAATGTTACGTGCATTCTTTCTCCATGCTTCTTGCACAGGAATAGAGGCAGAGACCCCACCATCAACATAAGGATGCCCATTTACATCCACAGGCCCCAGATACAATTTAGGGATCGCGCAAGTGGCAACCATGGTATTGATCCAGTCCCCACCGAGTATCGGCAAGTATTGATCAGAAAGAGTATCGACATTTGTCACCGCAGCAAACGCACCACGGGCACCTAACGCAGTTTTCCCCATATCGAGGTCAAGTTTATAAGGGTAATCTTGAATGCGCTCTAAGGCCCATTCCAAGCCCAAATATTGCTTCTTGCGGATATAACGAAAAAGATTAAAGAATTCGTTGGAAGTAGTGAGATCCGTAATGAAAGCCTTGCCCATGCCGTGTTGACGACAAAGGTAAGCACACAAATTCAGAGCTCCGGCTGATGTGCCATAGAATTCATCGAATGGATCGAAATTAGAAAGAAGGAATGCATCCAACACTCCAGCGGTAAAAATCCCTCTCTGCCCTCCTCCTTGTGCGACAAGGGCAGTTTTGCCATTTCTGTAGCGCTCATACATCTCAATGTCGAGCTCTGCATGGCGATCAGTGATAATACCGCTGTTGCGTGTCATAGGCGTATCGCCAATGCATTAAGCCGTAGTAATCGCAATGATGCCGAAAGAGAGTAAAACTGCGAATACTGTAACGACGATGAGTAGGGCTGATTTTAGATCGTGTTCCATAGACACCTCCTTTAGTTGTAACAAATTAATAACACCAGTGTGAATTATGTTCAAGAATTGCCTAATTTAGTCGCACGATTTTGGCTAAGGCATCACAATTAGCTTAGTCATAATAAGGAGATAGCAAATGAACTATAAAATTGGCTGGCTAGTTGGGAGTGTATTATTGAGCTGTTCTATGGCTGCTCAAGCGACGGTTATCGTCACGCCCTATGTCGGCTTTACAGGAGGCGGTAAAGTAGAGGATGAGAACGACCGCACCTACGATTTGGACCCTTCAATCAATTATGCTTTGTCAGTTGAAACCCCTTTTGAGATGGGTCGCATCGGTTTTTTCTATTCCAATCAGTCATCAGAATTGCAAGACATTAATAACTCGGCAGACATTCACTATCTTCAATTTCAAAGCAGCATTTACTACCCTCTTGCTCAAGGCTGGCAAACCTACGTTGGATTGGGCATAGGCGCGTCATACGCCGACGTAGACTGGGTAAACGACAAATATGGCTTTTCTGGTAGTGCATTCGCCGGCCTTGAGTACGAATTCTCGAAAACCTTTGCAATGACCGCGCAAATCCGTTGGTTAGGCACAGTTGTAGACAACGACACTTCAGGCGCTTGCGTCGTACCAACGGACGGTTCGTCTTGCATCATCAAGTTTGAAACCGACTGGATGAACCAATTCCAATCCAACATTGGCTTTCGTTTCCGTTTCTAACGACTTTCACTTCTAATGTGTCGTTTTAACGAAATATTCTCTATTGGGTGTGTCTAATACAGAGATACACCCTAATAGCTGAAAAGAGTTTATTTGACCAAGATCACATCGACCATACAGTCATTTATTTCAAAACCTACCCAACCTTACCGATCAGATAGCCTACCAAATCACTAATTAACAATATTTAAACCAGATAAAATATCGACATTAACATTTAGAATCTATTGCGCTAAATAATGTAAAAAGTTAGTCTGAACACAGAAAGCAGAAGAATATTTCAGCTTTTGCAAACACACATCAAAATTTAAAGCATTTAATTCTATTTCTTGTCAGGTAACACAAAGCAAAACACCAGGATTTTATAACAATACCGAACATCGAGCAGAAAACTGACGGATAACAGTTGCTCTTTGCTCTGCTGGTGTTGCACGTTGCCGAGAAGAGCTTCATTCCTTAGGGAGTTGTACAGGAGTCAAATATGAAGCGAGAACAATGGGGATCCCGCGCGGGATTCATCTTAGCAGCAGTCGGATCAGCTATCGGCTTGGGTAACATCTGGCGTTTCCCATACATGGCCTATGAGAATGGCGGCGGTGCCTTTTTTATTCCTTACCTTTTCGCCATGATCACCGCAGGTATTCCATTCATGATCCTTGAGTTCAGTATGGGTCAAAAATACCGTGGTTCTGCACCAAAAACATTGGCAAAAATCCACGCAAAATTTGAATGGCTTGGTTGGTTCCAAGTTGGTGTTGCTGCCGTCATCGCCGTTTACTATGTTGCGGTTATTGGTTGGGCAATTTCTTACTTTGGGATGTCGTTCACTCAAAGTTGGGGTTCCGATACCAACGCCTTCTTCTTTAGTGAATACCTAAAACTTGGTGATAACTCTCCAACGGATTTAGGTAGCATTCAATGGAAGATCGCCGTATCTATGCTGATTGCTTGGGCAATTACCTATACAGCGATTGTGAGCGGTGTTAAATCGGGTATTGAGCGCGCATCGAAGATCATGATGCCTATATTGTTCATTATGGTGATCTTCTTGATCGGTCGCATGATTTTCCTTCCTGGTGCGCTAGACGGTGTGAACTACATGTTCGAACCAGACTTCAGCAAAATCTGGGACGTAAAAGTGTGGGCAGCGGCTTACGGTCAGATCTTCTTCACACTAAGTATCGGCTTTGCGATCATGCTGGCTTACTCGAGCTATCTGCCAGAGAAATCAGACATCACCAACAACGCCTTCATGACGGTATTGATCAACTGTGGCTTCTCTATCCTTGCCGGTATCATGATTTTCTCGGTATTGGGTTATATGGCTCAAGAACAAGGCAAACCGCTTACTGAGGTAGTCTCTGCGGGTGTGGGCTTGGCATTTGTGACGTTACCTGCGGCAATTAACCTACTACCAGCGCCATACATCCTTGGTCCTCTGTTCTTCTTTGCTTTGGTTGTTGCAGGCTTAAGCTCGCACATCTCAATCATGGAAGCGGTAACCTCAGCCGTTATCGACAAATTAAAATGGAGCCGTAAGAAAGCTGCAAACGTAGTGATTGGTATTGGATTTGTTGTCTCTATGGCATTCGCGACCAACGGCGGATTGCTTCTGCTGGATCTTGTCGACCACTTCGCAAACAACGTTGGAATTATGGTTGGCGGCCTAGTAGAAATAGTTCTAATGGCTTGGTTGTTGAAACAAGTGCCTGAAGTTCGTAACTACGTAAACGAGCGCTCTGACTTCTCTGTTGGTCAATGGTTCGAAATCTGTTTACGCTTTGTCACACCAATCATGTTAGCAGTTATCTTGGCAACCAAGCTATACGCACTTCTAACAGAAGGTTACGGTGGCTACGACCTAACGCTGGGTTGGGTAATGATTGCCGCACTGTTTGTGTTTGGCGTATTGATTAACGTAGCGAGCAAGGAGAAAGCGTAATGACTACAAGTGCAATCATCATGATGGTTATCGGACTTGGCATCACTTGGGGTGGCGCTGCGGTATGCATCAAACGAGCAATGAATAAACAGCAGTAAAACTAACTGCCAGCGAAATTAAGGCTCAAAAACAAAATGCCGGCTCAGTGCCGGCATTTTTGTGTCTATTAGAAATTGTACTTGATACCAAGCGCCCCACCGATTTGTAGATCAGGCCCTTTGTAGAAGTCCACTTCAGGATGGATTTGCGCGTACAGATCCCAACCTTTTGATAGATCCCAATTTAAGCCTAGTGGGACACGAACACCGAATTCATCATCCCACTCGTACCAGCCACCAACACCGACATACCAAGTTAATGGCATGCTTTGATCAAATGTACCGCGCTTCGCTATGTAATCAAACGCCATACCATCGTTACCAATAATACCGCGGTACTTGTCATCAATTTCAACGACAACGCTGAGCTCTTGATCGACCGCCATACCAACAGAAAAATTCTTTGCTCCGTCCGCCGCCATTACGGCACTCGGCAGCATTGTTGCCGCCAATAAAATTCGCTTTTTCACAGCCTTCCCCCACTTAAAAAACAGCGTGCATAATTCAAACATGATGTCATTTTGTTGTGTCAGTAATGAGTAAGAATGACGTACGAAAAAAGCCACAAACGTAAGGGTGAGCGTGAGATCACGACTAAAACACCAAAAGTAAGTGTTAGTGAGAAAAAGATTAGAGATTAGAGATTAGAGATTAGAGATTAGAGATTAGAGATTAGAGATTAGAGATTAGAGAAGAATAAATACTGAGGGGTATGAGAGGAAAGATACAGAAAGCAAAAAGGAGGCCGAAGCCCCCTTTTTCTTATGAATGACTGAGATTAGCCGTGGTTACGAATCCACTCATCCATTTCAGTTTTCAGGTTGTCAGACTTAGTACCGAAGATAGCCTGAACACCACCTGCTACAACTACAACACCAGCAGCGCCTAGTTGTTTTAGTTTGTCTTGGTCAACTGCAGCTGTGTCAGCTACTGCTACACGTAGACGAGTGATACATGCGTCTAGACCAGTGATGTTTGCTTTGCCGCCGAATGCTGCAACAAGCTCACCTGCCATGTCAGAACCAGAAGTTGCAACAGCTTCTTCAGATTCGTCTTCACGACCTGGAGTTTTAAGGTCAAGAGCAGTGATTACTGTGCGGAATACTACGTAGTAGATTACTGCGTAAACTAGACCAACAGCTACCATCAGACCCATCTTCTGAGCGTGGCCAGATAGAACTAGGAAGTCGATCAGACCGTGTGAGAATGATGTACCGTGTACGAAGCCTAGAGTGTTAGCAACAACGTATGCAGAACCAGCTAGTAGAGCGTGGATACCGTATAGTACTGGAGCAACGAATAGGAATGAGAATTCGATTGGCTCAGTAATACCTGTTAGGAATGAAGTCAGAGCAGCTGACGCCATGATACCCATTACTTTCGCGCGATTTTCTGGTTTAGCGCAGTGAGCAATAGCGATTGCTGCAGCTGGTAGACCGAACATCTTGAACATGTAACCACCCGCTAGCTGACCGAAGCCATTACCAGCAGCGCGAGAAGCATCATCTGCAACTAGGTAACAAGTTAGTACGCCGTTTTGAGTTTCACCAGCAGCGTTCACACAAGTACCTGCTTCGAAGAAGAATGGTACGTTCCATACGTGGTGTAGACCGAATGGGATTAGAGAACGCTCAACTACGCCGTAGATACCGAACGCAAGTTGTGGGTTTTGGTGCGCAGCCCAGTCAGAGAATGCAGAGATTGCACCGCCGATTGGTGGCCATACGATAGATAGTACAACACCTAGGATGATCGCAGCGAAACCAGTGATGATTGGCACAGCACGCTTACCAGCGAAGAAGCCAAGGTACTCTGGAAGTTGGATTTTGAAGAAACGGTTGAATGCCCAAGCAGCAACACCACCGACAAGGATACCACCTAGTACACCTGTATCGATTTTCTCAACACCCATGATGCCAGCCATAACGCCAAGCGTTGCTGTCATGATGCCGTAACCAACGATTGCAGCAAGACCTGCTACACCGTCGTTGTTTGTGAAGCCAAGTGCTACACCAACAGCAAATAGAAGTGCCATTTGGCCGAATACTGAACCACCAGCTTGTTCCATTAGGTTAGAAACAACCTCTGGAATGAAGCTTAGGTGGGCAGCACCAACACCTAGTAGGATACCTGCGACTGGCAACACTGATACTGGTAGCATCAGAGCTTTACCAACTTTTTGCAGGTTTGCAAAAAGGTTCTTAAACATGTTTATGCTCCTGATAAATTATAAGTATTATTTGGGCACTAACGGCACACCCCCGTAGCCTAAATGTTAGCACCCAATGAAAATGTAACCACACGTTGCATTATATTTTCCGGCTCTAAATATATATTGATGGCCCTCAAACTTTCCACACAGTTACGAAATTTAGTTTCAAAACAAGCCGCAGATCACACCCAAAAACAGTAGATGAAAAGGTTTGCATTAAACTTATATTACTGTTTTATAACGACTTTATTATCAACATAATTAATTTTAAGGCGTAAATAAAATAAAGACCGATGTTATTTTTAGTAACAAAATTACATTTGAGAGATTTGATTGCGGTTAAATCAACAAATTTAGTAAACATTAAACTAAATGATCTTTTTGGCGTATTTCTAAACAAAAAAGGGGCAATAGCCCCTTTTTTAAACCGTCTATTGATTTTTCATCGCAAAAAAAGATTTCGGAAGTTTTCGGTTGTTTTTTGCCCTACTTCAGCAATGGAGCATCCTTTTAGCTGTGCAATATAGGCTGCAACTTCGACAACATAGGCTGGTTGGTTCTCTTTTCCACGATGTGGGACGGGCGCTAAATATGGAGAATCCGTCTCAATAAGCAGCCTTTCTAAAGGCAAAGCTTTCACGACTTCTTTCAATTCTGTCGCCTGACGGAAGGTTACAATGCCCGAAATTGAGATGTAGAACCCTAAATCTAATGCAGCTTCTGCAAATGGTAGATCTTCGGTAAAGCAGTGGATCACACCACCACATTTTTCAGCGCCACCATTGCGTAGAATTTCTAATGTATCTTCACGAGCGTTACGGGTATGAATGATAAGCGGCTTGTTAAACTCCACCGCTAAATCTACCTGCTGTTCAAAACGCTCTTTTTGCAGCGCTGCAGTCTCTGGTTTGTAGTGATAATCCAGACCTGTTTCACCAATCGCTACCACTTTTTCGTGCGAAGCGTGTTGGCGTAAGGTCTCCATAGAGAACGCGCTCTCCACATCAAGCGGATGCACACCGCAAGACGCATAAACGTTGTCGTATGGCGTAATCATTTCCAACATTTTTGGAAATGAATCTAACGTAACACCTACCGACAGTAGCTCTTTTACGTTCGCTTGTTTTGCTTTGTTAATAACGTCTTCAACATTGATGTGAAGATCATCGTAATTCAGTTTGTCTAGATGACAGTGCGAATCTACGAACATAATGCCTCTCGTGATTCAATTAACCAATTCATTGATAGTAGTTCAAGGTTCAAGCCTGGAAAGCGTTGAATTTGCCCTTTTAGCTCAAGCAGCTTCTTCGACGCCAGGTATAAACCGTCATAACTGTGTGTTGGGAACAGAGTTGCGCCCGGAAGTTGAGCCGCTTCCGCCACCCCAAATTGGGCTTTCTGAGCGTCCGTTAATAGATACCAAGCCCAGTCGAATGCTTTGTCTGGGTTCTTTGCCATTAACGATGCACACTGGAATACATCTGATACCGGCGAAGATAGCGTCTCAATAAAACAACGCTCAAACGCTTGGTACTCATCAAGCTCACCACTTTTCACCGCTTCTAGGGTATTAATTGGCGACCCTAAATTCAGTTTAAGCGCATAAGCTGGGACTTGTGATGCTCCCTGCTCGCTCATCCAATTCATCGCCTGCTCTGTTGATGGTGGTGTCACCACCCATTGTTGGCAACGACTCTGGATAGTTGGCAGCAATCGCTCTTGGTTATGCGTCACGAGCAAGAACAAGCATTTCTGTCCCGGCTCTTCGAGTGTTTTCAACAACGCATTGGACGCAGACTCATTCATCGCATCGGCTGGCTCGATGATGAACACGCGATAGCCGTTTAGTTGTGAAGATTCATGCGCAAGGCGATTACATGCTCGAATCTGATCAACGGTGATCGACTTTCCTTCTTTCTCTGGCTTAATCCAGTGTAAATCAGGATGACTATGAGATTGAGTCAACTGGCAACTATGGCAGAAACCACACGCTTCACTGGTGTAATTTTGACACAGTAACGAGTGGCTAAAGAGCTCAACCAGCTTCTCCACCGCTAATCCTTTGTCACTTTGCAGCAGCAGTGCGCCCGGAATTCGTTCTGAATCCAAGCTTGTTTTGAGGTTATCCCAAACGGGTAGTAACCATGGAAAGTCATTTAACATGAGCGACCTCAATCCACATTCTGCTTACAGTGACGCTAGCCATTCGTTTAGCGCAGCTTTGATGTCTTGTGCAACCTCTTCAATCGACTGCTCAGCGTTGATCACCACGATGGAATCATCGGCATTAGCCAACGCTAAGTAACGCTCACGCGTACGTTCAAAGAAGCTGATGTCCATTTTTTCAATACGATCTAGTTCGCCACGTCCACGAGCACGTTCAAGTCCAACTCGAGGATCGATATCCATGTACAATGTGAATGCAGGCTTAAACTCACCTAGAGTTGTATCGCGCAGGTTCTTCATCAGTGATGCGTCGATTTGGCGGCCACCACCTTGGTAAGCTTGAGAAGACAAATCATGACGGTCGCCAACTACCCATTGATCGTTTGCTAGCGCTGGCTTAATCACGTTCTCAACTAACTGAACTCGTGCTGCATAAAGCAAAAGCAATTCAGTCATGTCTTTTAGATCTTCGCCTTCGTGCTCTTCTTTTACTAGTGCACGCATTTTCTCTGCTAGCGGCGTACCGCCTGGTTCACGAGTATTAACGATATCTTGGATACCTGCAGCTTTCAGCGTATCTAAAACGGTTTTAATCGCAGTGCTTTTACCCGCGCCCTCTAGGCCCTCAACGACAATAAAGTTTGCTTTCATCATTTGTTCTTTCTTAGTTCTCTTAAATAGGCACGTACAGCACGGTTGTGCTCAGCAAGGGATTTCGAAAACACATGTCCGCCCTTTCCACTTGCTACAAAATATAGGTAATTACTGTTTTCAGGGTTGAGAGCAGCTTCAATCGATGCTTCACCGGCCATGGCAATTGGCGTTGGTGGCAACCCATTAATGGTGTATGTGTTGTATGGCGTCGGTGTGCGCAAATCTTTCTTACGGATATTGCCATCGTACGCATCCCCCATCCCGTAGATAACGGTTGGGTCGGTTTGCAAACGCATACGTTTATTAAGACGGTTAACAAATACCGACGCAACACGTTCGCGCTCGGCATCAATCGCCGTCTCTTTCTCAATAATAGAAGCCAAGATCAGCGCTTCGTATTTATCTTTCAGTGGTAACTTGTCTTGACGCGCATCCCATTGTTCATCAAGAATCTTGTTTAGCTTGCTGTGTGCACGCTCTAAGATCTGACTTTCACTTGCGCCAGCAGTGTAGTGGTAAGTCTCCGCAAGGAATAAACCTTCAAGCTTCTCACGCTCAATACCTAGCTTTTCTGCCATTTCTTTTTCAGACAAACCAGTTAAGTCATGTTTTACATGAGGTGCAGCCCTTAGCTGTTCAACCCACTCAGAGAAACGACTGCCTTCGACAAAAGTAATCGCAAATTGATGCTCTTTGCCGGTATTGAGCTGTTCTAACGTTTGATAAAGCGAAACTTTTGGCTCAAGTTGGTAAGTGCCTGCTCGCACCTGAAGAAGCTCTGGGTAAAGGTGGGGCATTAAACGAATGTAATCAGAAGCTTCTATGATGTCGTCTTTTACAAGATCACGCATCACTCGGTGAAAGCTGGTGCCATTTTCTACGGTAAACAGCTGAGGCTGCTCTATAAGAATTGGCGAGTTAACATATTGCTTAGTCTGTGAAACAACGTAAAAAACACCTGCTGCACCAATAACGGCAATCAGTACAACAAAAGCAAACAGTTTTTTAATCACGAATTTAGATTCCCTTGAAGTCGTCGAGTCAATTTTCCAATTGGAAAGTCAATCTTGTTATCTGGTGTCGAAATACCGCTGACCGGTGCCACACCCAATAGTGAATTACACATCCACACCTCGTGTGCATTAAGCAAATCAGAGAGTTCGAATGTTGCTACCTGCACTGGGTAGCCATTGGTTTGGAGAAATTCCAATACCTTACGGCGCATTACGCCAGCCACACCAGACAAACTCAAATCGGGTGTGTATACCTTTTTATCTTTAACCCAAAAAAGGTTTGCCATTGTAGTTTCAATGACATGATTTTGCACATTTAACGTCACAGCATCAGCAAATTCAGAATCATCAATTTCTGCCTTTGCGAGTACCTGCTCTATTCGGTTATTGTGCTTGTGACCAGCCAGAAGTGGTTGAATACCAAGACGGGTTTCACAAACCCCTAACGGCACGCCATTTTCTTGCCATGAAGAGTAATGAGAAGGAAACGCAAAATTTGAAATAGTCACGACTGCCCCTTCAATACCGCTAGGACTATACCCTCGCCCTCCAGTACCGCGACTAATATGAATTTTGATTCCAGCAAGCTCGTCATTCAAAACCGCTTTCATTGCCCAATCGAACACCTGGCTCCAATCGGGGGAAGAGATGTGTAATGTTTTTAGGCACGCTTCCATTCGCTCAACATGCGCTTGCCAGTGCTCTAATTCACCCTTCTTAGTTTTAATAGTGGTGAAACAGCCATCGCCATATTGAAACGAGCGGTCGCCAAGCGAAATGTGTGTTTGTGGCAATCCATTGACCCAGAACATTCAGATACCTTTACTTTCCGATCGACATATAAAACAAAACGGCTCAATGCTAAGCATCGAGCCGTCAGAATACAAGTATCGCTTCTCTAAAACAGTGTTAGAGATTTTTACTCAGCGAATTTTTTGAATACTAGCGAACCGTTTGTACCGCCGAAGCCGAACGAGTTACAGATTGCGTATTCCATATCAACTTTGCGCGCTGTATGCGGAACAAGATCGATATCTAGACCTTCTTCTGGATCATCTAGGTTGATCGTTGGTGGAACGATTTGGTCTACCAAAGAAAGAACTGTGATGATCGCTTCAACTGAGCCAGCAGCACCTAGAAGGTGACCAGTCATAGATTTAGTTGAAGATACTAATACTTGCTTAGAGCCTTCTTCACCAAGAGCACGTTTAACACCCTTGATCTCAGCCACATCACCAGCAGGTGTCGATGTACCGTGAGCGTTCACGTAACCAACTTGAGTGCCAGTGATGTTTGCGTCACGCATTGCCGCTTCCATTGCTAGAGCGCCACCTGAACCATCTTCACTTGGAGAAGTCATGTGGTAAGCGTCACCAGACATACCAAAGCCAACTAGCTCTGCGTAGATCTTAGCGCCACGTGCTTTTGCGTGCTCGTACTCTTCAAGAACCATCATGCCCGCACCGTCACCAAGAACAAAGCCATCACGGCCCTTATCCCATGGACGAGAAGCTTTTTGAGGCTCATCGTTACGAGTTGAAAGTGCTTTTGCTGCACCGAAACCAGCCATACCCAGTGGTGTAGATGCTTTCTCTGAACCACCAGCAACCATCGCCTCAGCATCACCGTATGCAATCATACGCGCTGCGTGGCCGATGTTGTGTAGACCTGTAGTACATGCCGTAGAGATCGCGATGTTTGGACCACGAAGACCACGCATGATAGATAGGTTACCTGCAACCATGTTTACGATGGTCGAAGGAACAAAAAATGGGCTAACTTTGCGAGGACCTTTTTCAACAAGCGCTGTATGGCCTGTTTCGATTAGGTCTAGACCGCCGATGCCTGAGCCGATTGCTACACCAACTCGAGCTGCGTTTTCTTCGGTAATTTCTAAGCCAGAGTCATCCAGTGCTTGGATACCCGCTGCAATGCCGTACTGGATGAATAAATCCATTTTACGAGCATCTTTCTTAGACATGTACTCTGTGCAATCAAAATCTTTCACAAGACCAGCAAAACGAGTCGAGAAGTTCGTTGCATCGAAATGTTCGATGTTCACGATACCGCTTTGACCTTCTAGCAGGGCTTTCCAAGATGATTCTACTGTGTTGCCTACCGGTGACAACATACCCATGCCTGTGACAACTACACGACGCTTGGACACGATATAATTCTCCGGGAATTGAATGTTTCTATGAGAGGATAGAAGAAGTTAGAAAGAACACAGGCGGTCTAGGAGACCGCCTGGGAGAGATAATTACTGAGCGCTGTTTACGTAGTCGATTGCAGCTTGAACAGTAGTGATTTTCTCAGCTTCTTCGTCAGGAATCTCAGTGTCGAATTCCTCTTCTAGAGCCATTACTAGCTCTACAGTGTCTAGAGAATCAGCACCTAGATCGTCAACAAATGAAGCTTCGTTTTTAACTTCTGCTTCGTCTACACCTAGCTGTTCAACAATGATTTTCTTTACGCGTTCTTCGATGTTGCTCATTTTTCTTTTCCTTTACAGATTTCGCCTAATGCGATGATTCCGTAGTTTATTCGAACTATTGAAAGTTGCAAGGGGGTCCTTGCTGGTCAAACCACAAAATTAGCGAATTTAACCGAATTTCAATACATTTTTGACTTAAATCATGCACAAATCTTGCGCATGAGCATGACAACTTAATGACAGTTAACAGCAACTATAGGCTATTTTTCACAAAGTAAAACAGCTTATTTTGCACGAACTGTGCATTAAACCATGTACATGCCACCATTTACATGCAAAGTTTCACCAGTAATGTAAGCCGCTTCAGGTGAAGCTAGGAATACAACTGCTGATGCAATTTCACGTGGGTCACCTAGACGACCTGCCGGCACGTTCGACAACGTTGCTGCACGTTGGTCATCATTTAGCGCCTTAGTCATGTCAGTTTCGATGAAACCAGGTGCGACTGTGTTTACTGTTACGCCACGAGAAGCTACTTCACGAGCCATCGATTTAGTGAAACCGATAACGCCTGCTTTCGCTGCTGCGTAGTTAGTTTGACCAGCGTTACCCATAGTACCAACGACAGAACCTACGTTGATGATGCGACCAGCGCGTTTTTTCATCATGCCGCGTAGAACCGCTTTAGACATGCGGTAGATTGGCGTTAGGTTTGTGTTGATGATGTCGTTCCACTCGTCATCTTTCATACGCATTAGTAGGTTATCGCGTGTGATACCAGCGTTGTTTACTAGAATATCGATTGCACCAAACTCATCGTTGATGGCTTTTAGGGTTGCTTCGATAGACTCAACGTCAGTTACGTTAAGTGCTAGACCTTTACCGTTTTCACCTAGGTATTCGCTGATAGCCGCTGCGCCACCTTCTGAAGTTGCAGTACCGATTACCGTTGCACCGCGCTCAACAAGAAGTTCAGCAATCGCACGACCAATGCCACGGCTCGCGCCTGTCACTAGAGCGATCTTACCTTCTAGATTCATCATGTTGTGTTTTCCTTTTCTTATCGTGAATAAATTACTTAGCGGCTTCTAGCGACGCTACGTCGTTAACTGCTGCTGCGCTTAGTGTTTTCACGATACGTTTAGTCAGACCTGTCAGTACTTTGCCAGGACCAAGCTCAAGAAGATTTTCTACGCCTTGTTCGCTCATTAACTGCACGCTCTCAGTCCAACGAACTGGGCTATGAAGTTGACGAACAAGTGCGTCTTTGATTTTTGCCGGATCAGTTTCAGCCGCCACATCAACGTTGTTGATAACAGGAAGTTGTGGTGTATTGAATTCGATAGACTCTAGCGCAACGGCTAGTTTCTCTGCTGCTGGCTTCATTAGTGCGCAGTGTGAAGGCACTGAAACAGGAAGAGGAAGTGCACGCTTAGCACCTGCTTCTTTACATAGTGCACCAGCACGTTCTACCGCGTCTTTACTACCTGCGATAACAACTTGACCAGGTGAGTTGAAGTTTACTGGAGAAACAACTTCACCTTGTGCTGCTTCTTCACAAGCTTTTGCAATTGCTTCGTCATCTAGACCGATGATCGCGTACATTGCGCCAGTACCCGCAGGTACCGCTTCTTGCATCAGTTGACCACGTAGCTCAACCAGTTTGATTGCTTCTTTAAAGTCAATCACGCCAGCACACACAAGCGCTGAGTACTCACCTAGGCTGTGACCCGCTAGGTTTGCTGGTTGCTCAAGACCAAGCTCTTGCCATACACGCCAGATAGCAACAGATGACGCTAGCAAAGCTGGTTGAGTACGGAAAGTTTGGTTTAGATCTTCTGCAGGTCCATTTTGAACAAGCGCCCATAGGTCGTAACCTAGTGCGTCAGATGCTTCTGCAAATGTTTGTTTTACTACGTCATATTGTTCGCCTAGATCAGCAAGCATACCGACAGCTTGTGAACCTTGACCTGGAAATACGATAGCAAACTTGCTCATGTTGTTTTCCTTTAAGCAAAGTAAAAAGAAATAAGATGCACCGTAGCGCATCTTAAATTTTGAATCTTGTGAAACTTAGAATTTCACCAGGGCAGAACCCCAAGTGAATCCGCCGCCAAACGCTTCAAGAAGTAGAGTTTGACCACGTTTAATACGACCATCACGTACCGCCTCATCCAGTGCTGTTGGCACGGTTGCTGCTGATGTGTTGCCGTGTTTATCAAGTGTGATCACGACTTGGTCTAGTGACATCGAAAGCTTTTTCGCTGTCGCTGAAATAATGCGGTAGTTCGCTTGGTGCGGAACCAACCAGTCTAGTTCAGACTTGTGCATATCGTTCGCTTCAAGCGTGTCTTTAACCAGTCTTGATAGCTGAGTAACGGCTACTTTGAATACCTCGTTACCGGCCATATGAAGCCATTTATTTGCATCTTTACCACGTTCAGGAACAGGAAGGCTCAATAGATCACCAAACTGGCCGTCTGAATATATGTGCGTAGAGATAATGCCAGGCTCTTCACTTGCACCAAGAACAACGGCACCCGCAGCATCACCAAACAAGATGATGGTTGAGCGATCCGTTGGGTCACATGTTTTCGACAATGCGTCTGCACCAATCACAAGCACGTTTTTGCACATGCCAGATTTGATGTGTTGGTCAGCAACAGATAATGCGTATACAAAACCTGAACAAGCAGCGGCTAAGTCGAATGCAGGACAACCTTTAATGCCAAGCTTTCCTTGCACCTGACACGCAGATGAAGGGAAAGTATGGCTACTGCTAGTAGTAGCAACGATAATTAGGTCGATATCATTTTTATCAATGCCGGCCATATCGATAGCGTTTTCAGCTGCGTAGAATGCCATGTCCGCAACAGTTTCATCTTCTGCTGCAATTCGACGCTCTTTAATACCAGTACGAGCTACGATCCACTCATCACTTGTATCTACCATTTTCTCTAGGTCTGCGTTAGTACGCACCTGAGATGGCAGGTAGCTGCCAGTACCTAAAATTTTGCTATACATGAAGACTAATAATGCCTCTCGAGTAAAACCGCTTCCAAACGATCGCTAATACGGCTTGGTACTTGTCGTTTGACCTCGTGTACTGCCTCGCCAAGTGCATTGACAATCGCAGATACATCCGCACTTCCATGGCTTTTTATGACAATGCCGCGCAATCCTAGCAAACTTGCGCCGTTATACTGGTCGGGGTTCAGTGTTTTTAGTTCATTAAATAGCCGAGAAAACAGTTTTCTAGCAATCCATCCCTTTATCGTTGATGCCATCATGCTGGTTTTTAGTTTTTCGATAAAGAGTTGCGCTGTTCCCTCGCTGGCTTTTAAGCATACGTTACCGACAAAGCCATCACAAACAATGACATCGGCAACGTCATGCAAAATTTGATTACCTTCAATATAACCCACAAAATTAATTGCGTCGGTTTGAGAAAGCATTTCTGCACAGCGTTTGACTAAATCGTTTCCTTTAATTTCTTCAGCACCAATATTCAGCACCGCCACACGAGGTGGATGACCGAGGTGTTCCTCGGCTAACGCACTGCCCATCACTGCAAATTGAAATAAGCTGTCTGCATCGCAAGATACATTCGCACCAAGATCTAACATCCAAGTACGTTTGCCACTAATGGTAGGTAATGCGGAAACTAAAGCAGGACGCTCAATACCAGGAAGCAGTTTAAGAATGAATCGTGAGAGCGCCATTAAGGCTCCGGTGTTACCACCGCTCACACACGCATCTGCTTCGTTATCAGAGACCAGATCAATGGCCATACGCATGGAGCTATTTTGGCTATTACGTAATGCTAAAGACGGTTTTTCTGAGTTAGAAATTACTTTCTCGCTATGAAGAATGCTTAAACGAGAACTGGTAGAGGCACCTAGTTGAGATAATTGAGACGTGATCAGAGGTTGATCACCTATAAGAATCACTTTTAGCTCTGGGAAATGAGACAGTGCCTGCACGGCGGCAGGCACTGTTACGCGTGGACCGAAATCCCCGCCCATTGCATCAAGTGCAACGGTAATACTTTGCAAAGGTTCAACCTTACTTGTTGATAACCTTTTGACCACGGTAGTAACCTTCAGCAGTTACGTTGTGGCGTAGGTGAGTTTCACCAGAAGTCGCGTCTACAGATAGTGCAGCTGTAGTTAGCGCATCGTGTGAACGACGCATACCGCGCTTAGAACGAGTTTTACGGTTTTTCTGTACGGCCATTGACCCTACTCCTATACTATTGGGTTAAAAACCTAAAGAAGAAGCGGCTACCACACCAGTTACTTTTTCAGATTTTTCAAAACGTCGAATGGATTCGGTTTTTCTTCCTCAATTTCTTCAGGAATCTCACCAAAAACCATGTTATTTGAATCAACGCTACAATCCGCTTCATCGTGCATTGCGATTTGAGGTAATGTTAAGATGAACTCGTCTTCAACTAGTTGTATAAGGTCTAATTCACCGTACTCATTTAGATCTACCAAATCATAAATTTCTGGTGCTTCCTCTTCCGTCTTCTCACCGTAGTAAGGAGTGTAAAGGAATTCAACTTCACACGGATGTGTGAATACCTCATTACAACGCTGACACTCTAAATCGACTTCGATGTTAGCTTTACCAGAGATAACAACAAGTCGCTGTTCATCAATATCAAATGACAATGAGACTTCTGCGTCGCGTTTTACGCCTTCAGTTGTTTCCGCTAAGCGCTTGAAAAGACTAGCTTGGATGATGCCATCGTAATCTAATCGTTTCTGTGCGGACTTCGCCGGATCAACCGTTCGCGGTATTTTTACCTTTTGCATAGGGCGCGAATATTATCTTCCAAATCAAAATTAGTCAAAGAAAAAGGCAAAAAAGTTGTACTTTTTTACGCTTAATATAGAGAGCATTAGCCAGAATCGATTTTGATCGATTATCCTATTGGAAATGCTTGTGCGAATTGTAATTCAAAATGAAAAATTACCAACTGGTTTTAGCCTCAACCTCCCCTTTTCGTAAACAACTGCTGGAAAAACTAGCAGTACCTTTTACTTGCTTGTCACCCAACTGCGATGAGACCCCTTTAGCTAACGAAACACCTTTAGAACTGGTACAAAGGCTTGCTATTGGTAAAGCCACTTCTTGTGACACAACCCATGACAGTTTGGTCATTGGCAGTGACCAAGTCTGTGTCATTGACGGCAATATCGTAGGTAAACCGTTAAACCGAGAAAACGCCATCAAACAATTATTGGCTCAAAGCAGTAAAACCATCACTTTTTATACCGGACTAGCTGTCCACAACACAGTCACTAATCATACCGAAGTCGGCTTCGATACTTTTGAAGTGTACTTTAGAGATTTGACGCGTGAACAAATCGAACGTTATGTCGACAGAGAAGAGCCTTTTTACTGTGCTGGTAGCTTTAAAAGCGAAGGGATGGGAATTTGCCTGTTTAAGAAGTTAGTCGGCAAAGATCCGAATACGTTAGTCGGCCTGCCACTTATTGATTTGATCGACATGCTGCAAAAACAAGGGTTAGAGGTTTTGTATGGAATACAGAAGACTCCAAAGGGCTGATATGGACGGTTTAAGCAGTAACATCAAGCTAGTGACTTTGCATCGCAACCAGAGATTCCCGATATCGCTCCTTCGTCGCTTTCGGGAATGACGCCGTATAACCTCATCCATCAAAAAGTAAGTCATAACCCACTTAAATTCAGAATTCACTGCACGTCATCCTCAAGATTGAGGAACGAGCGAGTTGGGGATCTCTTTCAACGGTACTGCTGAGCACAAAGTTCTCATAACTCAACAGACAAAGCTGCCGCCACTCTCTAAAAAGCTTTCTACGATCAAAAAAGCCGATGTCTTAACATCGGCTTTTACATAGCTTTTTGCAATAGCGAGGGATGTAGATACGCTTGCCTCTACTTTTTACGCAAACCCGCCAAGACTTTCTCTAATTTCGCTTCCATCGGCGCATTGATTTCCATCCACTCATCATTCGACGGGTGCTGGAACTTGATGTTCGCTGCGTGTAGGAACAAACGGTTCAAACCAACCTGACCTGTGTACGCATCAAAACGGCGATCGCCATAACGGTCATCCCATGCAATCGGATGCCCCGTGTATTGAGTGTGCACACGAATCTGGTGAGTACGTCCAGTAATTGGACTTGCTTGAATTAACGTTGCTTGTTCGAATTTCTCCAATACTTTAAAACGCGTCTCAGACGGTTTGCCGTTTGGATTCACTCGTACAATGCTGTTCACTTCGTTTTTAAGCAGTGGCGCATTAACGACTTTGCAGCTGTTTTTCCACTCACCCATGACAAGCGCGAAGTAGAACTTCTTCACTGTCTTTTCACGGAACTGCGCTTGTAAATGACGTAACGCAGAACGCTTCTTCGCAACCAGCAAGATGCCAGATGTATCACGGTCGATACGGTGAACGAGTTCAAGAAAGCGAGCTTGTGGTCGTAATGCTCGGAGCGCTTCAATCGCACCAAACTTTAATCCACTGCCGCCGTGCACTGCTGTGCCAGATGGCTTGTTGAGAATCAATAGATGATCATCTTCAAAAATGATCTTGTCTTCCAACTCTGCCACTTTGTTTAGCTTCGTGCTCGGCGCGACGTCGTCCTCTTTCTTTTCTACCGTAACCGGAGGAATACGGACAAGATCGCCTGCTTTTAGTTTGTACTCTGCCTTAATGCGCTTTTTGTTTACGCGCACCTCTCCCTTGCGCACGATTCGGTAAATCATGCTCTTTGGGATGTCTTTTAATTGGTTACGCAAGAAATTATCAATGCGTTGACCCGCCATATCTTCGTCGATATCAACGAACTGGACTTGTGTTCTTATTTCGCTCATGGGCGCTATTGTAAACTCAAATCTGTACGACTTCACATTATTCTTGCTGCAAAAGAAACACTTGTTGTCATAAATAGTTCCAAAACACGCCAAGCTTTTGTTTAGATTATTAAAAGTCTTTATCAACTTCTCTATTTGTTTCTCGTCTTTCTCAGTTTGCGAGACTCAAGTGCTTATGAAACAGCCAGTTATAAATTACAAAATTTGAATTTAGCGCCAAATTTTCCATCGTTTGCGCTAAAGCAGATTGCTGATATCAACCTGCGCTGCTATAGTTCACAGCTGCTAAGGAAGGTTTGGTTACATTTTGTTCATTACCAATCATTTATCCCCAAGCAATGTGAGTAGGTTGTTGAATGTCAGGTGCAGCATTGGCGTAAGACACATTGAGTTCAACACACTTGTCACTCTACTCCTCGCATATTCACGTTGAGTATCTACCGCCCGATATAGCGGGTCACAAGTTTCCGTTTCCAACGAAACCCAAAAGAATTTGTGATGACTGAAGTGCCCTAGAGCATCCCCTTCCAGCCGGGAGGCTGCAAAATATAAGCCATGGGATCAGGCACCGTGAAAGAGCGAAACAAAAGTGACAAGTTGCAAAGAAATATAAAGAAAAGACAACGAGAAATTTTCAATGAAAAGAATGTTAATTAACGCAACTCAAAAAGAAGAGTTGCGTGTCGCTCTGGTTGATGGCCAGCGACTTTTCGATCTTGATATCGAGAGTCCAGGTCATGAATCTAAAAAAGCGAATATCTACAAAGGACGTATCACACGTATCGAACCAAGCTTAGAAGCCGCATTTGTTGATTACGGTGCTGAGCGTCACGGTTTCCTCCCTCTTAAAGAAATTGCCCGCGAATACTTCCCAGAAGGTTACACTTACCAAGGTCGCCCAAGCATTAAAGAAGTGCTGACTGAAGGTCAAGAAGTAATCGTACAAGTGGAAAAAGAAGAACGTGGTAGCAAGGGCGCAGCTCTTACTACTTTCATCTCTCTTGCGGGTAGCTATCTTGTTCTTATGCCTAATAACCCTCGTGCCGGCGGTATTTCTCGTCGTATCGAAGGTGATGAGCGCACTCAACTAAAAGCCGCTTTAAGCACGCTAGAACTACCGCAAGGTATGGGTCTAATCGTACGTACTGCTGGCGTAGGTAAGAGTGCAGAAGAACTTGAGTGGGACTTGAACGTACTACTTAACCACTGGGGTGCGATTAAGGGCGCGGCAGATTCTAACCCTGCTCCTTTCCTAATCCACCAAGAAAGTAACGTAATCGTTCGTGCGATCCGTGACTACCTACGTCGTGATATCGGTGAAATCCTAATCGACAGCAACACCATCTATGAACGTGCACGAGAGCACATTCAATTGGTACGCCCAGATTTCATCAGCCGCGTTAAAAAATACGAAGGCGAAGTACCGCTATTTAGCCACTACCAAATCGAAAGCCAAATTGAATCCGCTTTCCAACGTGAAGTGCGCCTACCATCAGGCGGTTCTATCGTAATCGACCCAACAGAAGCTTTAACTTCTATCGATATCAACTCTGCTCGCGCAACAAAAGGCGGCGATATCGAAGAAACAGCACTGAACACTAACCTAGAAGCAGCAGACGAAATCGCTCGTCAATTGCGTCTACGTGACCTTGGTGGTTTGGTTGTTATCGACTTTATCGATATGACGCCAGTTCGTCACCAACGTGAAGTAGAAAACCGTCTACGTGAAGCCGTTCGTTTAGACCGTGCTCGCGTTCAGATCGGTCGCATTTCTCGCTTTGGTCTTCTAGAAATGTCACGCCAGCGTTTGAGCCCTTCTCTAGCAGAAGCAAGCCACCATATCTGTCCTCGTTGTAGTGGTACAGGTGTTGTTCGTGATAATGAATCTCTAGCTCTGTCTGTTCTTCGTCTAATTGAAGAAGAAGCACTGAAAGACAACACAGCGCAAGTTCTTGCCGTTGTACCTGTTCCAATTGCATCTTACCTTCTGAACGAAAAACGTCGCTCAGTGAACCACATTGAACGCATCCAAGAAGTGAAGATCACGGTTGTTCCTAACTCTGATATGGAAACACCACACTTCGAAGTGATTCGCGTACGTGAAGGTGAAGAGTTCGATCTGCTTTCTTACCTACTTCCTAAGAAACTGGAAGCAATGAAAGAAGCAGAAGGCAAAGAGCCTGCAGAAGCTGACATCAAGCCTAAACGTATTGAAGAACCAGTTCTAAAAGGTTTCGCTGCACCAGCTCAAACTGCGCCAGCTCCTAGCGCGACTTCTAAGCCTGCTCCGGCAGCGAAGAAGAAAGAAGTGGCTCAAGAAGAAAAGCCTGGTCTATTTAGTCGTCTATTTAAAGCGATTGGTAGTTTCCTATTCGGTGGTTCTGAAGAAGTAAAAGAAGAGCCTAAGAAAGAAGAAGAGAAGAAACCAAGCCGCGATAACAAACGCAACAAACGTGACCGCAACGACCGTCGTCGTAACAACAACCAACGTGATAATCGCGAAGGTCGTGACAACCGCGACAACAAGCGTCGTCGTAAGCCACGTGAAGAGCAAGCGACTGAGCAGAACGAAGCGCAGCAGCAACCTAACAAGCAGCAAAACCGTAACCAGAAGCGTAAGCCAAAAGCTCAGCAAGCTGAAAAAGCACAAGAGCCAAAAGCAAATGCTAAAGTGGCGGAAAAAGGCCTGCAGCTTGCTGCTGAAGCACGCACTGGTTCAGAAGCGAAGCCTGAAGAAAGCAAAGCGAAGCCAAACGCAAAAGCAGAGAAAGTGAAAGAGCGTCGTCAACGTCGCAAACTAAACAAATCTGTACGTGTGAAAGACCAGCAAGCGGCTGAGCAAGCTGAGCAGGAAACACCAGTACAAGCAATTGAAGCGGTTGAAGCACCTGTTGAGAAGCCAGTAGAGGCGGCAGCAGAAGCGCAACAAGACAAAGCAGAATCGAAACAACGTCGCAACCGTCGTTCACCACGTCACCTACGTGCAAGTGGTCAACGTCGTCGTCGTGGTCGCGATCGTCGCCCTAACCCATTCCGCCTGCGTAAAGGTGGGGTAGCCTCTCCTGAGATGGCTATGGGTAAAGTGATGCCACGCTACATTCCAAAACCAGCGCCTAAAAAGGAAGAGCGAGTGAAGGAAGAAGTAGCAGTAACAGCGACATCTGTACCTGCAATGCAAGGTGGCTTTGCTTGTCCAGAAATGGCAATGGGCAAAGTGATCATTCGCCGCGAGCAACCTGCAGTAGCTGAAGCGCCAGTGGTTGAACCAAAAGCTCAACAGCCAGTAGAAGCGAAAGTTGAAGCTCCAGTTGTAGAAACGCCTGCTGTAGAAGCACCAGTAGTTGAAACAGTCGTTGAAACAGTCGAAGCACAAAAAGCGGAACCTGCAGCAGTAGAAGCAGCGCCAGTAGAGCCAATCATTGAACCGGTTGAAGCACCTGTCGTTGAAGTTACAGAAGCAGCTCAAGAGCCAGTGGTTGAAGTGGTAGAAGACACTGTAGAGCAAGTTGCAGTAGAAGCACCAATCGCTACACCAGCTCCTAAAGCAGAAGTTATCAAAGTCGCAGCTAAGCCACGAGCTAGCGCTCCGATGACTAAAGCACCAGGTCCTCAAGAGCTTCGTGAAATCACGGTTTCAGCAGCGCCGTTTAAAGCAGACCGCTACGCTCCAAAAGGCGCAGGTAGTCAAGTTGCAACAAACCGTGCATCAGCACAGATGACAAAACCAAACTTTAGCTAAGCTAGAATTTGTCCTCGCGAACGCGAGAGTTAAACGAAAGGCTGCCAATTGGCAGCCTTTTTTGTTGCTGTGAGTGTTAACTATAATTGTTCATATTAATATCAACGACTGATCACATTTGTGCGTCAATATCCCCTTCATTGTTGAACTTAATCACACTTTTCGGTAGCATTCGCCGACTTAAGTTTTCGACACCATTCTGCTGCTGCTCTTTTTTTACTACTGTTTGTGCTGATAAAAGTGAAGACACTTTACCCATCAGCGCTCGTGCAAATACGAATATGTGTCGGGAGAAATTCATCGCCAAGAGAACTCAATACAAAACATGTTCGAATTTCCTCAATTTTCTAAGCACTCCGTAAAAAACGATGTGCTATCAGGTCTTACGGTTGCGCTAGCACTGGTTCCTGAAGCTGTAGCATTTGCATTCGTTGCTGGTGTAGACCCTATGGTTGGTCTGTACGCAGCCTTTATCGTCGGTCTTATCACCTCTATCTTCGGTGGCCGTCCAGGTATGATTTCTGGAGCAACGGGCGCTATGGCTGTTGTAATGGTGTCGCTAGTTGCGACTCACGGCGTTCAGTACCTATTCGCGGCAATCATGTTAGCCGGTATTCTTCAGGTCGCAGCGGGTCTATTCAAGCTGGGTAAATTCATTCGAATCGTACCTCATCCAGTAATGATCGGTTTTGTAAACGGTCTGGCTATCGTTATCTTCCTTGCCCAGTTAGGTCAGTTTAAAGCGCCTGACATCAACGGCATGCTGACTTGGCTACCACAAGACCAAATGCTGCTAATGCTTGGCCTAGTTGCGCTAACAATGGGTATCATTCACTTCTTACCAAAAATCACCACAGCTGTACCATCTTCACTTGTTGCGATCGTGACAGTAACAGCTCTAGTGGTTGGTTTAGATCTAGAAACACGTACGGTAGTCGACTTCCTACGTACTATGTCTGGTGACGAAGCAGCGACTTTGGCGGGCTCTCTTCCGACCTTCTCAATTCCAGCGGTTCCTTTCACTCTTGAAACACTGCAGATCATCTTGCCTTACGCAATCATTCTTGCAGCTATCGGTCTGATTGAGTCTCTACTGACGCTAACGGTACTAGATGAAATGACCAACACTCGTGGTCAATCAAACCGTGAATGTATTGGTCAAGGTATGGCAAACATGACATGTTCAGTGTTTGGTGCAATGGGTGGTTGTGCGATGATTGGCCAGTCAATGATCAACGTAAACTCAGGTGGTCGTGGCCGTCTATCAGGTATCGTTGCAGCTATTGCACTATTGATGTTCATCCTGTTTGCATCTTCTTTGATTGAGATGATTCCACTTGCTGCGCTTGTAGGTGTGATGTTCATGGTGGTTATCGGTACGTTTGAATGGGCAACATTCAAACTTGCACGTCGTGTACCTAAACAAGATTTCTTCGTTATCGTTCTAGTAACGGTAGTGACGGTTCTGACTGACCTAGCGGTTGCTGTAGCGGTTGGTGTTATTGCCTCTGCACTTATGTTCGCATGGCAACACGCTAAACACATCTACGCAGACACGCGCCTAAACGAAGAAGGCTCAAAAGAGTACAAAATCCACGGTCCTATCTTCTTTGGTTCTGCGGCTAACTTCTTAGAGTTGTTCAACGCACACGACGATCCAAAAGACATTATCGTCGATTTCGCGGACTCTCGTGTAACAGACCACTCTGCGATCGAAGCGATCGAAACGCTGGCTGAACGTTACGCTGCACTAGGTAAAACGCTTCACCTACGTCACTTGAGCCCAGACTGTCGTAAGCTACTAGACAAAGCAGGCAGCTTGGTTGAAATCAACGTGAAAGAAGACCCAAGCTACAAGGTTGCGACTGACATACTTGCTGGCTAATAAAATTAAAAAGGGATGAGCATGACTCATCCCTTTTACTATCCAGCTTTCGGGCTCTTCGCCCTATCTAAACTATTTGATTAAAGCTTCTTTAGAATCGTTTCTGACGCGTCTTCAATCAAATCCAATACCAATTCAAAACCTGCATCACCGCCATAGTATGGGTCTGGGATCTCGTCATAGTCGGAATCACCGTGACTTAAAAATAACGATACTTTATGGCGATGTTCTACCGGGCAAATATCCAATAGATCGGCAAGATTCGCTTTATCTGCCGCTAACACCATATCAAATTCATCGAAGTCCCCTATCGTTACCTTACGAGAGTGCATCCCTTTGAACGAATAACCTCGTTGCTTTCCTGCTTGCATGGAGCGTGCATCAGGCGGATTTCCGGCGTGGTAACCAATCGTTCCTGCCGAGTCCACTTCCACTGAAATACCCAACTCTTTAGCTTTTGCTCTTAATACTGCTTCACCAGTTGGCGAACGACAAATATTTCCCATACAAACAACGAGTAGTTTCTTCATTTTATTCCCTGAATTATCGATGGTTTTTCTTCACGATATGTTGGTCTATCATAGCGAGATAATTCGATGAACCCAAGTTAGCACGGGCAAAGCACACAACGGAATTGAGGAAGTACTATGTCTATCGAAGAAAACAAAGAAGCACGCCATAAGGCTCGCCAACAAAAAGTAAAAGAACAGGTAGACGCAAAAATCGCGGCCGCCCAAGAAGAGAAGGGCCTACTGCTGATCATTACCGGCAATGGTAAAGGCAAATCGACTTCAGGTTTTGGCACGATTGCTCGCGCTGTTGGTCATGGGTTGAAGTGTTCCGTTGCTCAATTTATCAAAGGCACATGGGATAATGGTGAACGCAACCTACTCGAAAAACTCGGCGTTGAGTTTCAAGTAATGGCAACAGGCTTTACTTGGGAAACGCAAAACAAAAGCGCAGATACCGAAGCCGCACAACTGGTTTGGCAGGAATGTAAACGCATGCTTGGCGATGAATCGATTGATGTCGTCTTGTTTGATGAACTGACGTACATGGTGAGCTATGGTTACATCGACTTGGATGAGGTCGTAGAAGCCCTAAACAACCGTCCTAAAATGCAGTCTGTTGTGATCACTGGCCGCGGAGCACACCGCACTCTGATTGAAATGGCCGATACCGTATCGGAAGTAAAGAACGTCAAACACGCTTTTGAATCTGGCGTAAAAGCGTTAAAAGGTGTGGATTGGTAATCTATTCATCGTGTAATGAGTAATAAAAAGGGTTGGCACATGGCCAACCCTTTCTCTTTTGGATTTAGACCGCTGTTAATTGAACAAGCCTTTCAATAGACCATCAACGGCCTCTTTGGTCTTCTCATCTTTGATCTTGTCCGTTAGCTTCTCTACGCCACGATCAATTTCTTTCTGTGCTTTTTGCTTCAACACATCGTCAAAGACCAACTTAAATTTAGGCTCAGCCCATTTGCCAGAAACGTTGATAGGAATAGTGATGTCTTTAAGCTCATCGATATTCTTACCGCCCTGACCTTCCAGTGAACCTACAATCGAGGTGCTGATGGTAAAGTCGACCGTTTCGTTTAGGTAGTTCGCTTGACCTTTACCACGAATGCGAAGAAGTGGAGACTGCGCTTTCATGTTATCGGTAGAAACCACACCTTTGTTCAACTTCAAGGTCGCTGTCATCGCGCTGAAGTCCGTTTTTTTGACTTCATCAGTGCCATCTACGCTCTGGCCTTTGAATCGTGCGTAGTTTTCACGGATAAGCTGAGCGACGTTAATGCCATTAACAGCGCCATCCGCAAAGTTAATCACAACCGTGCCTGTTAGATTTTTCTTGATGCCTGTTGGCGTTAGGCTCTTACCACTGACGTTCACATCAATGTTGCCTGTGCCTTCTAGCATGTCGTTATTTGCTACATCAACAAGTAACGGTTGGACTTGTACGCCTTTGATTGATTTCTTCGCAGAGTAAATGGCGGGCGATTTACGTGCATCCAGTTTGGCTGTTGCGGTGATCGTGCCTTGGTACAACTTGGAGCTGAATGAAGTAAGATCAAAGACACCACGATTAACAGAGAAGCTTGCTTTTACCGCTTCCATCTTCGCGTTCGCTGCTTTGAACTTATCAATCGTAATATCACCTTTCACATCAAGCGTTTTTAGTGCCGATAAGTCTGGTTCAACTTCTGGCCCTGCTGGTGCTTTGCTACCACCTGATGCTGGTTTATCATCCGCTTGAGCTTGCTTGTTCAAGCCAAGGAATTCATCCAAATCGATATTAGGACTATGCACTGCAAAACGTACTTTCGGAATATCACCCAGAGTGACATCCGCTTTACCATCTAGTGCGATGGCGTTCGCCGTCAGCTTCTCCAACACAAAGCTCAGGTGGCTCTTAGTTAGGTCGAACGAAAGATCCGAAGCCATATCCACTTTCATTGGTGATTGCGGTAGTGCATCCCCCTCGAAAGTTGAGTTGAGCGTCAACTTGTTCAACTGCACTTTGCTGATGGCTTTATCGACCGTTAATTCACCGCCACCCTGCATATCCAGCTTCATACCACCAGCTTCGCCTTTCAATGCATAGCTTAGGTTGTTGACTTTATCGAATTCAAACGTTTCCAAACCAATCGTTGCTGATTCAATCTTGTTTGTCGCATCTGAATAGGTTGCATCGAAGTTGATGTTTTTCAAAGCGTAGCTTGCAAGGCCTTTTGCCAATTTGAAGTCTGCTTTACCTTGCGCGGTGAAGGTTTGCTCATTCATCTCACCTTTCACGCCAAAGTCTGCGGTTGTCCAGTTATCGAAAGCAAACTGAGAAAGGTTTAGTGAGATATCAGAAAGCTTGGTGTAGCTACCGGCTTGTTTATCTTGGATTTCAACATAACCATTTGAGATACTGACACCGGCAAGATTGATCGTCCAATCAGAAGCAGCGCTTTGTGAGTCTGCGGCTTGCTCTGGTGCTGCATCCGTCGTTTGTTCTGCTTGTTGAGTTTGTGCTTTGGTTAATGCATCAATGTTCTTGGTGCCATCTTTCAGTGTTTCAAGATAGAACTCTGCACCATCAAGGGTGACGTTACCAATTTCTAGCTGTTTGCTTAATAGCGGGGTAACCGAGACATCAACACCGACCGTATCGACTTTAAATAGATTTGGCTGGCTAAAACCTTGTGGGTTTCTTAGCTCAGTGCGACCCAATTCGAAGCCAATCGACGGGAAAAACTGCCAACTAATATCCCCTTCAATGACTAATTCCAAACCGGTTTGCTTTTGCGCTTGCTCCACAATAAGTGGTTTAAACTGATTTGGATTGACAAAAATCACTAACCCTAAAATAACAGCCAAGATCGCCACAATTGGGATGGCAATGATTAAGAGCAGTTTCTTCATTCGCTTTTTCCTTGCTCGAGTGTTTTTACAATTATAAGCGCAGACTTGTTTTATCGCCGACAGTTCCACAAAAGCGTGAAAAATGTCCGGTTTTCCGTTGCAACTGACTAATTTAAAAACAAAAAAAGAAGTGGCACCTAAGGTGCCACTTCTTCATACAAAAATAAAGCGATATAGCCGTCTAAAGGCTTAAGCTTTCAGAAGTTTTGCAATGTGCGCTTTAAGAACGTCGATTGCGATACGGTTTTTACCACCGCGAGGAACGATGATATCCGCGTATTGCTTAGAAGGTTCGATAAACTGCATAAACATCGGACGAACAGTCTGTTGGTATTGCTTAAGAACAGACTCCATAGTACGACCACGTTCTTCAACGTCACGCTTAACACGGCGTAGTAGACAGATGTCCAACGGTGTATCCATAAATACTGTCGCGTGCATTAGGTCACGTAGACGAGGGTCGGTTAACAGCAAGATACCTTCAAGAATGATTACCTTTTTAGGGGTCATTGGAGTGGTGTTGCTTGTACGAGTGTGCTCTGTGTAGCTGTATTCTGGAACTTCTACAGCTTCTCCACGCACCAATTTCTCTAGGTGTTCACAGAGTAGGTCGTGGTCCAACGCGCTCGGGTGATCGTAGTTAGTCTTTACACGCTCTTCCATGCTTAGGTTGCTTTGGTCGTTGTAGTAGCAATCTTCCGTGATGACACCGATTTGATGATCGCCCACTTTCTCGCGAAGCTCATTGTAAATTGTGCTCGCGATCAGACTTTTTCCCGAAGCAGAAGCGCCAGCAATACCTACGATGACGCATTGATTATTATCAGACATTAATTTGCACCCGATGATGATTTTCTAGTCACATAAAAAGATAAACTGCCTGATTATAGGGAGTTCACCCCCTCGTGACTAGCTGGAATTAGGGTTTCGTTATAAGTTTCTGTCAGCTCAGAGGATTAACCTCCGAGCAAACGTTTAAATGTGCAATATTCAACCAGCGTTGATATTAAACTCAGTTCACCATAGTAAAACTGATTGCATCCGGTTTGGCTTTACCTTGCCAATACATGGTGCCACAAACTCGGTCAGCAAGCTGTTTGTAGTAGCCCGCATGCTCACTATCAGGGCGTCTCGCCACTGTTGGGATACCGGCATCTATATCTTCTCGCATAGAGATATGAAGCGGAATTTGCCCAAGCAGTGCCAAGCCAAATTCTTGTGACATTTTCTCTGCACCACCAGTACCGAAAATATGCTCAACAGCCCCACACTGACTACAAATGTGGTAACTCATGTTCTCAACGACGCCGACAACTGGCACGTTAACTTTATGGAACATAGCCGCACCTTTACGTGCATCCGCTAACGCAAGATCTTGTGGTGTAGTAACAAGGACAGTACCTGTTACTGGAATCTGCTGTGACAACGTTAGCTGAATATCACCCGTACCCGGCGGCATATCGATAACCAGATAATCAAGCTCCGGCCAATCCGTTTCGGTTAGCAGTTGTGATAACGCTTTAGAAGCCATAGGGCCACGCCAAATAGCCGCTTCCGATTTATCCACCAAGTAACCGATAGAATGAGTATAGATGCCATGAGCAAAAATTGGCTCCATCCATTTAGCGTCACGAACTTCAGGCTTTGCGTCTTCTTGACCTAGCATCATAGGAACCGATGGGCCATAGATATCAGCATCTAACAAGCCAACTTTCGCACCCGACTGTGCAATGGCTAAAGCAAGGTTAACCGCCGTTGTCGATTTACCAACGCCTCCCTTTGCTGAGCTAACTGCGATAATATTTTTCACGCCTTTGACGGCATTGGTTACTTGCGTCTCAAGCGCTTTGATATTCAGTTCGATTTGAAAATCAAACGCTGGAACATCACCCGATGACTGCTGCCCTTTAATCCAACTGCTCAACGCCACTTGGAGTTCGTTGCTCGCAAACGGTAAGGTAATTTGAATGCCACCTTGCGCGGGGATCGCAACCATACCATTAATATCAGCCCAGTTTTCCACCAACTGTGGATGTTGAAACTGGTTAAGCCAATGACAAAAATCTTGTTTTGAAGTGAACTGATGCATGAGGCCTCCTTTATGCATCTAATCGTAGCACCCAGCGGCGAGATTCAGAACCCCAAAAAAACTAAGGCAATCCATGGTTTGATGCCTTGGCGTTAGGGAACTCATGGGGTAGTATTAGTCTCTATTTTTTATACCTATCAAAAAGCGATTATTAAGTATGGCAAACGATCCAAGAAAACTGCTGGTAACTTGTGCCCTTCCGTACGCTAATGGTTCGATTCACCTAGGTCACATGCTTGAGCACATTCAAGCTGACATCTGGGTTCGCTACCAACGCCTACGTGGCAACACTGTAAACTTCATCTGTGCTGACGATGCTCACGGCACGCCAATCATGCTAAAAGCACAACAGATGGGTATTACGCCAGAAGAGATGATCGCTGCAGTGAGCGAAGAGCATCAAAAAGACTTCGCTGGCTTTGATATTAGCTTTGATAACTACCACAGCACACACTCAGAAGAGAACCGTGAACTGGCTTCTCACATCTACCTTGAGCTGAAGAAAAACGGTTTTATCTCTAGCCGCACGATTTCTCAACTATTCGACCCTGAGAAAGAAATGTTCCTACCGGATCGTTTCGTAAAAGGTACTTGTCCTAAGTGTAAGTCGGAAGATCAATACGGCGACAACTGTGATAACTGTGGTGAGACGTACAGCCCAACTGAACTGATTAACCCGAAATCAGCAGTATCTGGCGCAACTCCAGTAATGAAAGACTCTGAGCACTTCTTCTTCGACCTACCTCAGTTCGAAAGCATGCTAAAAGAGTGGACTCGTTCAGGTTCTCTACAATCTGAAACGGCTAACAAGATGCAAGAGTGGTTCGAATCTGGTTTGCAACAGTGGGATATCTCACGCGATGCACCTTACTTCGGCTTCGAAATCCCAGGCGAAAAGAACAAATTCTTCTACGTATGGCTAGATGCACCGGTTGGTTACATGGCTTCTTTCAAGAACCTATGTGACAAGACTGAAGGTCTAGACTTCGACGAATACTGGAAGAAAGACAGCACAACTGAGCTTTACCACTTCATCGGTAAAGACATCGTTTACTTCCACTCTCTATTCTGGCCAGCAATGCTTGAAGGCAGCGGTTTCCGTAAGCCAAACAACGTATTCGTACACGGCTACGTAACGGTAAACGGCGCGAAGATGTCTAAATCTAAAGGTACGTTTGTTAAGGCAAGCACATACCTGAATCACCTAGATCCAGAGTGTCTGCGTTACTACTACGCAGCAAAACTAAACAGCCGTATCGACGACCTAGACCTTAACCTTGAAGACTTCACTCAACGTGTTAACGCTGACGTAGTAAACAAGATTGTTAACCTAGCTTCTCGTAACGCTGGTTTCATCTCTAAACGTTTTGAAGGCAAGCTTGCTGAAAACTTTGCAGAGCCTGAACTATACAACGAATTCGTTGCAGCAGCAGACCGTATCGCAGAGCTTTACGAGACTCGTGAGTTCGGCCGTGCGATCCGTGAAATCACAGCACTAGCAGACAAAGCAAACCAATACGTTGACGAAAAAGCACCTTGGGTTGTTGCAAAAGAAGAAGGTAAAGATCAGGAACTACAAGAAATTTGTTCTGTAGGTATTAACCTGTTCCGCGTTCTAATGACTTACCTGAAACCAGTTATGCCTGCACTAGCAGCGCGTACTGAGGCATTCCTAAACGAAGAGCTAACTTGGGAAGGCATTGCTGCACCACTGACCGGTCACGAGATCACTAAGTTCAAAGCACTGTTCAACCGTATCGATCCTAAGAACATCGAAGCGATGATCGAAGCATCGAAAGAAGACGCTGCGGCAGAAATGGCAGCAAAAGAGAAAGCGGAAGCAGAAAAGAACAAAGCTAGCCAAACTGAGCTAGATAAAGATCCAATCGCTGAAGAGATTGAGTTCGATGCTTTCGCAGCGGTTGATATGCGTATTGCTCGCATAATCTCTTGTGAAGAAGTACCAAAAGCAAACAAACTGCTTAAGTTCCAACTAGACATCGGCGGTGAAACTCGTCAGGTGTTCTCTGGCATCAAGTCAGCGTACAAACCTGAAGAGCTAGAAGGCAAGCTAACTGTAATGGTAGCGAATCTAAAACCTCGTAAGATGAAGTTTGGTATGTCTGAAGGCATGATCCTAGCCGCTGGCCCTGGTGGTAGCGATCTATGGATTCTTGAGCCACACGAAGGTGCTCAACCAGGTATGCGTGTAATGTAATTCGTTACTTCGCGACGAAATTAAAAAATCCTTGCCCGATTCGGCGGGGATTTTTTTTGACCAAATTCACACTTTTGGGGAGGTTACGCACCAAATTCGTACAGCTTCTTTTTCCAACCAAAAGTAAGTCATTGTTTTAATTTACTTTAATTATTGGCATCAAAACTGCTCCTTCATCGTTGCTAGGTCAAAAGCACTAACAAGGAGTTGGTTATGTTTGTTTTGATTTCTACTTTGATCTCGATTGCCATTCTGGCAGGGATCTATCACTTGGCTGCGAAGCGAGAAAAGCAACATGCTCGCAAATATCAATTACTTACCTTATTACGCGATGTGGTTCACCTACTGCGCCGTCACCGAGCGGTGACCCACTACTCTATCCAATACCAACAACATCATGAAAAAGAGATAGAGCAAATTCATCAGGAGTTAGGTTATAAACTGCATCAGCTCGTGGAAACTTCTCGCTTTGAGAACAAACCCATGTATCGCGTGCTGCAAATCAAAATCGATAAGTTGATGGAACAATGGCAGGACAACACGGTAGCGCGGAATCAGATGGAGCATGGCAAACTGATCCGTCATAGTTTGTTCTTGATGGATGAAGTTACCATCGCATGGCTCGCTATTGCCCAGAGAGACGAGTTACATGACGAGTACCATATGAACTGGCAAACCGTGATTGATAGCTTAGAAACGCTGACACAGCTCCGTATCAGCATTCAAGACATGCAAGACAGAGGTGGGCCTGAAAGGATGAGAAATTACGCATCGGTAATGATTAGAAGGCTTAATCAATTGGCAGTAATTAGCCCCTTGAGCGTTGCCTCTCCGATGTCCGCAAGATCGATTCAATCCCTAAATGAATATATAGAAGGTGAAGTATTGTCACTGAGTGAAGAGGAGTTGTACGACATTACCTCTGACTTGTCCCTTACTGTGTTCAATACCTATGATCAAATGCTCTCAGACATCATAGAGACCCTCTACCTACCATTACCCAGACTGTCCTTAGCCTAAATCGAGCTTCGGAAAAGCAAACAAAAAAAACCGCAGGGTGATACCTGCGGTTTTTATATGAAATCGTTGGACTTCAACAATCGATTAGCTGTCGTCTTCTGTAAAGTTCGTTGGCAGCTGTTGTTTCATCTCATTCCAGATTTGCGCACTTTCCATACCGTAATGACGAATCACAACTGGAAGTTGCTCACGCTGGCCTGTTTCACAGGTTTCTAGAAGCTGGCGGTAGAAGCGCAGTGCTAAATCACGTGATGCAGGGTTTGAGAAGTAGTAACTACCTACACGGTCGTATAGTTTTCTCAAGCCATTAAAAATCAAACCGTAGATCTGGTTGCCTGAGTGGAACGCCAAGCGTTGAAACAGCATGTAGTCGTAGAAGTTAAACGTCTTAGCAATCAGAATTTCCTGACGCTTCGCTTCATCTTTCTCGTTGTCTTCTTTCACACTTTGCAGAATTTTGTCTGCGTATGGAGATGCTGCAATAAAGTCATCCCATGAAGGTGCTTTCACTAGCGCTTCACATGAGTCGATAACATTTTGAATAGTACGCTCAGACGCCTCTTTATTCGCTTTAAACGCGTAACGCATAAAGATTGGGCTGATGTTAGTACGTGCAGCAAGCAAGTCTTCCACAATGTTCGTTGCGTTATCAACATCAAGTGTCATCAGTGTATCCAAAATATGCAGACCTGATGTCTCCATGAATTGGTTCACTTTAGTTGGCTTACCGTGCTGGATGGTCAACCAACCGTCGCGCGCAAGGCGCTGAAGCACTTCACGTAAAGTAGTACGGGTAACACCAATAAGTTCAGATAGCTCACGTTCAGCGGGTAATATTGAGCCAGGTGGAAAACGGCCGTTCCAAATGCTCTCGATTATGTATTTTTCTGCGAAACCCGCAGGGCTTTTAGCCTTAATGACCATTCTGTTTTTATCCAATATTGATTTCTAAGGGTCGATGCGACTCATCATACCACTACTTAACGATTTGCGAAAATTAACGATCAACAAATGAAACGAAATCTCAATATAGAGTTAATACTCTACATATATCCTTAATTTAAAACCCTAATCACTTGGAACCAAACGCGCAAAATTTATATTTTGCAAAAATTGGAACAGCCACAAACTCACGGAAAATAAAGCCTACCTCGTCACATTTTTCTGCTCAAAATATGCAAAATAAATTTGTGTTTTACGATTAATATTCTTTCTTAATTTATCTTTTCTCGTAATTGACTTTGTTTTAAATTCCAAGGTGATTTTTTTTAATCTTTTCGTGGTATAGTAACGCCGTTTTGATCGCGTTATTACAAATAAAAAGCAGTTTTAGTCGGCAGCATCACGTTTTGTTATTGACTATAAAATGCCGAGGTGTAGAGTTGCGGTCGAAAGTGAGCGGTGCTTAAGTTCAGGGGAAGTAACTTGGCAAGACTACAGTAAAACAATGGATTGTTGTTTTTCTAAGTTATTGTTTTAAAAGACTAGATAATAAGTCTAACAAACAGATACTTAAGCACTATTGTAGTGTCTATTCATAATTTTGTTATAAAGAGAATTATCATGCCGATGTCGCTCGGAAATGCCTTTATCAAGAACTTCCTTGGTAAAGCGCCTGATTGGTACAAAGTTGCCATTATAGCCTTCCTAATTATTAACCCGATTGTATTCTTCCTAATTGACCCATTTGTTGCAGGTTGGTTGCTAGTAGCGGAATTTATTTTCACGCTAGCAATGGCGCTGAAGTGTTACCCACTTCAACCAGGCGGTTTGCTTGCAATTGAAGCGGTTGCTATCGGTATGACCAGCCCTGCACAGGTGAAGCACGAGCTGGTAGCGAATATCGAAGTACTTCTACTGTTGGTATTCATGGTTGCGGGTATCTACTTTATGAAACAGCTTCTGCTGTTCATTTTTACAAAGATCCTGCTTGGTATTCGTTCGAAAACGTTACTTTCACTCGCATTCTGTTTCGCAGCAGCGTTTTTGTCAGCATTCTTGGACGCGCTGACCGTTATTGCCGTTGTAATCAGTGTTGCAGTTGGTTTCTACTCGATTTACCACAAAGTGGCTTCTGGAAACCCTATCGGTGACCACGACCACACTCAAGATGACACCATCACTGAGCTAACGCGTGATGACCTAGAGAACTACCGCGCATTTCTACGTTCATTGTTAATGCACGCAGGTGTTGGTACAGCACTAGGTGGCGTTACTACCATGGTTGGTGAACCGCAGAACTTGATCATCGCTGACCAAGCGGGCTGGTTCTTTGGTGAGTTCTTGATTCGTATGTCTCCAGTAACTTTGCCAGTATTCATCTGTGGCTTGATCACGTGTGCGGTTGTAGAGAAGCTAAAAGTGTTTGGCTACGGTGCGCAACTGCCTGACAACGTTCGCCAAATCCTAGTCGATTTCGACCGTGAAGAGCGCAAGACTCGTACTAACCAAGACGTAGCGAAACTATGGGTTCAAAGCCTTATCGCTGTTTGGTTGATTGCCGCACTTGCACTTCACTTAGCAGCAGTTGGCCTGATTGGTCTTTCTGTAATTATCCTAGCGACTTCGTTTACTGGTGTTATCGAAGAGCACTCGATGGGTAAAGCGTTTGAAGAAGCTCTGCCATTTACAGCACTACTTGCAGTATTCTTTGCGGTGGTTGCCGTTATCATCGACCAAGAGCTATTCAAACCTGTTATCGATGCAGTACTTGCTGTTGAAGATAAGGGCGCTCAACTTGCTCTGTTCTATGTTGCTAACGGTCTGCTTTCGATGGTTTCGGATAACGTATTCGTGGGTACAGTTTACATTAACGAAGTGAAGACAGCGCTTATTGAAGGCCTTATCACTCGTGAACAGTTCGACCTACTAGCCGTTGCAATCAACACAGGTACTAACCTACCTTCAGTTGCAACGCCAAACGGCCAAGCTGCGTTCCTATTCCTACTGACATCAGCACTAGCACCTTTGATTCGTCTATCATACGGTCGCATGGTTATCATGGCGCTTCCTTACACGGTTGTATTAGCGCTTGTTGGCTTGATGGGCATCATGTTCTTCCTAGAACCAGCAACAGCATTCTTCTACGATGCGGGCTGGATTGTGCCAAGTAGTGGTGATCTAACTCCAGTTGTGTCAGGTGGACACTAAAAATTTGAGTTGATTAGGAAACTTATCCAAGTTAAAAAGCTCTGAGTAATCAGAGCTTTTTTATATTTTCAGACAGGATTGTAACCGTGAGTATTTTTGCATCACTTAACCAGTTTTCGAAGGGACGCTTATCTTGGCTCCTACTCCTTTTGGCCATCGTCTTTTTTGAAGCTTGTGCCCTATTCTTTCAACACGTCATGATGCTAGCACCGTGTGTTATGTGTATCTATGAACGTGTCGCTATGATGGGAATTGGTGTCGCGGCAATGATTGGTCTTGTAGCACCAAACAACCCTCTCGTGCGCTGGATAGCGTTAGCTGCATGGGGAGCAAGTGCTTATAAAGGTTTGATGCTGGCGATGCAGCACGTCGACTATCAGTTCAACCCATCACCGTTCGCAACGTGTGATTTATTCGTTACTTTCCCAAGCTGGGCACCACTTAACCAATGGGCGCCTTGGATGTTCGAAGCGTATGGCGACTGTGCGAAGATTGTTTGGCAATTCTTTGGCCTTTCAATGCCTCAGTGGTTGGTTGTCATCTTCGCAGGTAACTTGGTTGCACTTGCATTCATCGTGATTGCTCAGTTCTTTAGTGGTAAGCGTAAAAATCCAATTCAGTAATCGGTAATAACTTTTCACGCTGAATACCGATCAAGTAGATCAAAAAAGCCGACCACAAGGTCGGCTTTTTATTTATATTGCAATTACTTACCGCAACACTGTTTGAACTTCTTACCACTTTCACAAGGGCAAGGGTCGTTACGGCCAACGTCTTTAAACGGGTTCAAGCTCTTAGATTTTTTGCCTACCATCAACTCATCAGCACCAAGCGCGACTTCGTTAATCATGAGATCAAGTTGATCAACAAAATCGGCTAACGCTGGTGGAGTCTCAATACCTGCATCACGCATTTGCTGTTGTGTTTGCTCTTCATCAATCGCCAACATCATGGTGGTCAATAATGCTTGCAGCATACGCTCTAGACCATCGTTGAGCACAACCTCGTGCCATTGCTCTTCAATCATTGGCCACACAGACATAAAGCCTTCAGCAAAGTCTGCGAGCTGCTCTGCGTCACTATTGGTCAGCGTAAGAATCGAGTACTCATTACGCAGAATGTAGTTATGCTGTTTGTGAATCTGCTCTTCAACAGCTGGCTGAATGGCTTTAAAACCTTCACCAAGTAGTGGCTCTAGCCAGCTTTCTGGTCTTAGCGGTTTTGTCATCAGGTTTGCAGCAAATACTGCACCTTCCAAAAACAGTGAAGATTCGTCTAGCTGAACTTCACCTTTCTCAATTAATGTGTATTGCATGACATCTGGTTTCCCATGAATTTGGCGGCATTATACCCCAGAGCTTATACCCAAGTAACCTCGAGATGCTTGGTTCAGCGAGAATGAGTTGGTTTGTAGACGCGGCGCCGACTTAAAGGTCTAGTGGGCCTAAATCAAGAATCGGCAACAAAGTATACAAGCCAAGGCAACTCGCCCTTCGGGAGCGTGTCATTGAACTCGCTTTTTTATTAAACCAATGGCTGCTTCAAACAACTTGGAAAGAGATCGCTATTCCACGGCGTTGTTTTCCTTGACCTCGAATCAATGACAACGCTCTGAATCCAGCATCTTGAAGTCACTTGGGTATATAGGATGCTAGTTGATGTCGCTCGATGCTGATGACTCTTTTAATGACAAACTTCACTCACATCGCTACAATCGCCCTCCTTTTTACCACCAAACTGTATTAGGCAAGCTATGCGAGTTGTATTAGGCCCGATGGAAGGCGTTTTGGACCATTTGATGCGCCAAATCCTGACCGAGATAAACGACTATGATCTGTGTGTGACAGAGTTTGTTCGAGTGATCGATCAGCTGTTACCTGATCACGTATTCCATCGTCTGTGTCCTGAGCTTCTTCAAGGCTCACAAACTGCATCTGGCGTACCTGTTCACGTACAGTTACTTGGTCAAGAACCAAATTGGATGGCAGAAAACGCAATCAAAGCCGCTGAGCTTGGTGCGCGCGGTATCGACCTTAACTTCGGCTGCCCTGCTCGCTTGGTGAACAAGAGTAAAGGTGGCGCGGCACTTCTTCAGCATCCAGAACTGATTCATAACGTGGTAAAAGCATGTCGTGACGCTGTTCCAAGCGATATTCCCGTTAGCGCTAAAATTCGTCTCGGATGGGAAAACCCTGAAGACTGTTTTGAGATTGTTGATGCCATTCAATCTGCTGGCGCAAACGAACTGACGGTCCATGCCCGTACAAAACAAGGCGGCTACAAAGCCTCTGAAATCAAGTGGGAATACATCACCCAAATCCGTGAACGTTTTGACATCCCATTAATCGCGAATGGCGAAATTTGGAACTACGAAGATGGTCAACGTTGTATTGAAACTACAGGCGTTGACTCTCTGATGGTGTGTCGCGGTGCATTCAACATTCCAAATCTGGGTAATATGGTGAAATACAACCATAAGCCAATGGTTTGGGCAGAAGTCGTCGAACTACTGATTTACTACTCTCAGTTTGAAATGAAAGGTGACAAAGGTTTGTATTATCCGAACCGCGTAAAACAGTGGTTCTCTTACTTACGCCAAGCTTACCCAGAAGCAAATGAGCTGTTCCGCGAGATCCGCACGTTCAACAAAGCGGCACCAATCGTTGAACACATTCAGCGTTATCGTGACGAGTTGCAGTCTCGCGTCGCGTAAAGCAAGTTAAAGCAGTTTTAAAGATCAAAAAAGGGCGATGAATTCGCCCTTTTGTTTTATCTACTGCTTAGTAGCAAATCTTGTTCTTACCGGTGCTCTTTGCTTCATAGAGCTTTTCATCGGCCACTTTGAACAGTTCGTCAAAGCTCTCTAATTGAGAGGAAGACTTGAACTCGACACCGCCTGATACTGTAAAACCACCAGCAACCACCCTTTTCGAGTTTTTACTAATCGCACTTCTTACTCGCTCCAATATACGTAACATGCTATCGAAATCTTCATCGTAGATGGCAAGAACAAACTCTTCACCACCAAAACGCGATGCCACATCCGAATGACGAATATTGTCACGAATACACTTAGCCACAAGACGAATCGCATCATCACCGACATCATGCCCATAGGTATCGTTAATCGCTTTAAAATCATCGATATCAAAAACGGCAAGCGCGACGTGCTTCTTGGTCATTTTATTGCGCCATACCGCTTGCATACCACGTCGATTGAGTAAACCCGTCATCGGATCTTTCGCTGCCAACTCTTTGAAATAACGGCGCTCTGTTTGTGTATTCACCAAGAATAGAGCAACGGTACTCAACACATAGATAAAGAATGCAACCGCAACGCTGTATTTCTCGAACGCCAACAGATTCTTGAACTCGCCCCACAGGTTGTATTCATAAAAGATACGATGGTTAGCATTCAAGCGTTCGTGCTCAATAGGTTTGACTCGCATGATGTTTTTAGGCAGCTCCATCATGCCAGAAATAATATGTAGCTTGCCCGCTAGGTTCTCGTTTGCTTTTAATAGGTCATCAACGTCAAAGTCGATGGAAAGGACACCTTGGTGAGCACCTTTTTCATAAATTGGCACGGTCAAACTCACCACTTGCCCATCATGGCGATCCAGCATAGGAGCAGGGCCAGACATGGTTACTTTCACCGTCTCTTGTGCCGTTTTTTGCCAAAACGGCCTTGCTTTGAGGGTCTGCCACAGCTCTTTAGTGAAATATTGAGCGTAGGTGTCCGGTGAAGAAATTACATAACCGCGCTGGTCGATGTAATGAATACCGATAATGTGCGATTCAATATCGTGCAAAAACGACAATGATGGCGCAAAGCCCGCTTTTTGTTCCGCCAATTTGAACAATTTCGTTCCTGGCTGACATAACTCCTTCTGCCCAACAATCATGTAATCCAGTTCGACCGCAGGCAATCCACCTGAGTGTTTGTTTTCCAACAGCAATACATCAATTGGCCATACGAAACACAAATCGTCTCTTAGCATATGGTTATGTTCTTGGAACAAAGGATGAGCCGGATTGGAGTAGTTTACAAAGCTGTAATCGAGGGCGGTTAATACTTTGATGGCACGACCCAAAGCACGGTCAACTTGAGCGTACTCTAGAGTGATGTAACGATTCATCGCATCGTAGTAGTTCTTTGCTGTCACGATCATGACAACAATGAATAAAAAGAGTGGGAAGAAGATGACAAACTTGAGGCTAAATCGCCTTTTATTACCCATTGAACACCATTGGCTTTTAATAATTTCAGCCCTTCGAAAGTACTGACTATCGAAGGGCCATTTATAGTTTTTCACTTATGTATTCATAAATTTTAATAAATAAGGCATCAGGTGTCACTTCACTTGCCATATTTTGCAGTTCAATGCTGGGATATTGACAGAAAAATGACGTTCAGCCACCCCGACTTCACCTTTGTCTAATATTTGATGCAAGTGTGTTGCATTTAAGCCAAGTTGCCATAAAGGCAGGTTAACATTTTGTTCGTATTTACTTAGGTTAAATGCCACAACTATTGTTTCTTCTTTCCATTGTCGAGCGTATACCATGACCTGCTCATCACAGTGGAGCCATTGCAAACTACCGGACTGTAGTGCCTTGTATTGCTTGCGAATTCTTATCCAGTCACGATACAAAGGCAGCCACTCAGACTCGGCGACCTGGTCCCACGGGAAGCAACGGCGGTTGTCAGGATCAAGCCCACCTTCCAACCCAACTTCACTCCCGTAATAGAGGCAAGGCGTACCGATGTAAGTCATGAGTAAAGCCAGTGCGATTCGCATTTTTTCTTTATCCCCGTCCAAAAGCGTCAGAAAACGGGCGGTATCATGACTATCTAACTGATTAAGTTGAGACAATTGGTTGGCAAAAGGGACTTTAGATCGCGCCTCATCCATCCACTCTTTAAAATCTAACGCATCGATGTCAATTGGGTCATACATGATGTCTTGCTTAGCTATCAGAGCACGAACTGGATGAGCAAAGCCGTAGTAGTTCATAGCGCCATCTTCTTGCCCACCTTGTAACCATTGTGTCGCCTCAAAGAAATGCTCACCTAACACATAAGCACTAGGATTGATCGCTTTGGTTGCTTTGCGGAACGCTTCCACATAGTGCGCATTGTTTTTTGCGCCATCGCCTTCACCCAACATGTGAATAACGTCAAAGCGCCAACCATCGACAGAATATGGTGGCTTGAGCCAATGTTTAATCACCGCCTTCTCACCTTGGTAGATCTGATCGCGTACTTGCTCGTTCTCAAAGTTCAGAACCGGTAAATTGCCAATTCCTTTCCAGCCTATGTAATTGTTGGTTTGTCCCTCGAAGAAGTAATAGTCGCGGAAGTCTGAGTCGGGGTTGCCATAAGCCCCCTGACCTTCTTGTTTAATATCGAACCATGGATGATGAACGGACGTGTGGTTAAATACGGCATCCAAGACAATCTTCATCTGTTTGCCATGAATTTGCTCACACAGCTGCGCAAACTGTTCGTTAGTGCCAAACATAGGATCAATATTAAGGTAGTCTTTCGTATCGTACTTATGGTTGCTTGGCGCCGTGAAAATAGGATTGAAATACAACGCCGTCACGCCTAAGTCATCTAAGTAATCGAGTTTCTCTTCAACGCCTTTTAAATCGCCGCCGAAGAACTCGCGCGCACCTGTATTTTGATGAGAACCTACCGCCTCTCCCCAAGATTTCACCATGGTATCTGGGTCGTATTGCGCGTAAGCATTTCGAATTACTTGCTCATCTTGGCTCGTTGCAAAACGGTCTGGGAAGATTTGATAGAAGACTTGTTCTTGCACCCAACTCGGTGGCTGAAACTGCGTGTTCAGCTTAAAGTGGAATTCTTTCGGTGGCATACGTTTATGTACACCTCTGCCATCTAACCAAAGTTGCTGATTGCCTTTGATGAGCTTGAATACGTAATGAGTGACATCACGATCTCGGTTTGCCGCGAACTGTGCTTGCCATAGTTGAAGTTCACCAGCCTTGCCGCAAGGTAGCATTTCAATCAGATACTCTTCGTTGTCAGGCTCACAGCGTACTTGCACGCTATCAAACTTAACGTTTTCAGTTTTCAGAGTGACGGTCAGCAGTTCACCATCAAATACAAGGCCATCTTCAGTCTGGCTATGGGAGATAAATGGAAGGGTCATGGTAAGTGCTCTTAGTATTGGAATATTCCACTATTTTAATAAAGAGTATTTACTGAAAAATCCTCCTTTCGACATTGCCTTAAATGCAATTTTCTCAAGGAGGATCACGTTTGGTAGGCGTAGTTTTGCTCTTTCTTTAAGTTAGCTCAGCAACAAGCTGTCATCTGCCAACTCTTCACCACGCACTTTAGAGAACATTTCGAGTAAGTCTGGGACTTGCATATTGGCACGTTGCTCACCTGCGACATCAAGAACAATCTCACCTTGGTGCAGCATGACCGTTCTGTCACCGCAAGCCAGCGCGTCTTTCATTGAGTGCGTCACCATCATTACTGTGAGGTTGAACTCGCTGACAATACGCTTGGTTAAATCGATAACAAAAGCCGCCATGCGCGGGTCTAACGCAGCGGTGTGCTCATCTAACAACAACAGCTTACTGTCTGATAGTGTTGCCATGACCAAACTGACCGCTTGTCGTTGCCCGCCAGAAAGCAATCCAATACTGTCCCCAAGGCGATCCTCAAGCCCTAAGCCAAGAATGCTAATGCGCTCTTGGAAAAGCTTGCGACGTTGAGAAGAGAGCGCCATTCCCCAACCACGACGCTTACCTCGCATGTAAGCTAACGCCATGTTTTCTTCAATGGACAAATCCCCACAAGTACCCGCTAATGGGTCTTGAAATACGCGAGCACATTGAGTCGCTCGTTGCGCCACGGTTTTCCGGGTTACGTCTTGCCCATCAATGATCACCTGACCGCCAATCATCGGCGTCTCCCCTGTCACCGCCCCGAGCAAGGTCGACTTCCCTGCGCCATTGGAGCCAATGACGGTGAGAAACTGATGTTTAGGTACTTCTAACGAGACACCTTTCAAGGCTCTATTTTCCAAAATGGTTCCGGGATTAAAGGTCACTTGGATGTTGTTTAATTCAATCATAGCGCCTCCCCTGAACCATTTTTTGATGCGGCTTGTTTTGCACTGGTCGCGCGTTGTTTCGCTTTCATGCTCTGTTTTAGTTTTGGCGCAATCAACGCCACTGCAACGAGCACCGCCGTCACTAAGTTGAGGTCCGATGCTTGTAGACCAAACATGCCGGAGCTCAACGCAAAGGCAACAGCCAAACGATAAAGCACTGAGCCGAGAATTACCGCACAAACCGCAACCCAGATCTTACGCCCTGGTATCAGAGTTTGGCCGAGGATCACTGCAGCTAAACCAACTACGATCGTACCCACACCAGAAGTGACATCAGCAAAGCTGTTGGTTTGAGCAAACAGAGCGCCAGCAAAACCGACAAAACCATTAGAAAGCGCGAGGCCAAAGTAGGTGTAAAAAGCCGTACTTGCTCCTTGTGCGGCCACCATTCGAGCGTTCACCCCTGTTGCTCTTAGCCCTAAACCAAAGTCACTGTTAAGAAGGCGGACGACAAACAAAGCAGAGAGCAATACTAGTACACCGACAACCAACGGCCGGATGTACATAGAATCTCCCATGGCTTCAAACGGAGTGAGAATGGTGTCTTCCCCTAGAAGGGCCATATTGGGCTTCCCCATAATGCGAATATTGATAGAGAACGCCGCAATCATGGTAAGAATAGAAGCCAATAGGTGAAGAATGCCGCATCGAACGGCAAGAAAAGCGGTCACCCACCCAGTCATCCCACCAGCAATCACAGCCATTCCGGTTGCGATCCAAGGGTTAATGCCGGCGACGATTGCAGTCGCAGCAACAGCGGCTCCCATAGGGAAACTGCCGTCGACACTTAAATCAGGAAAATCAAGAACACGAAACGTAAGGTAAACGCCCAAAGCCACTAAGCCGTAAATAAGGCCAATTTCGAGCGCACCAAAAAAAGCAAATGCAGACATAACTGCTCCTTTCTGCACAAATCAGGTCGGCATTACACCGACCTGAACGTCACTCTTACTGCATGCTGGTCGCACGTTTTACAACTGAACTTGGTAACTGGATACCAAGCTTAGTTGCCGCTCCTTCATTGACAACAAGGTCTGAACCCGTTGCGACTTTTACGTCTAGCTTACCCGGCTCTTGTCCTTCCAAAATTGCCGCGACATACTCAGCAGTTTGAACCCCCACTTGGTAGTAATCAAAGCCTAAGCTTGCGATCGCACCTTTTTCTACATAAGACGTCGCTCCACCAAATACTGGTTTCTTAGCTTGGTTTGCAGCCACGATCATGCCCTCTATCGCACTGGCTACCGTGTTGTCTGTCGGTGCGTAAATCACATCTGATTTAGCAGCAATGGCTTGGGTCGCGGATTGAACATCAGCGCTTTTCAGAGCCGTCGCTTCAACCACTTTAAGTCCATTTGCTTCAGCACTCTCTTTTAACAGTTGTACCAAAGTTACTGCATTGGCTTCACCAGGGTTGTAAACCACGCCAATGGATTTCGCTTGTGGCAAGATCTCTTGAATCAAAGCAACATGTTGAGCAACCGGAGACAAATCAGACAGACCCGTTACGTTTTTGCCCGGCTGATGCATGGATTTCACAAGCTTTGCGCCCACCGGATCCGTTACCGCAGTAAACACCACTGGAATAGAACGCGTTGCGGACACCAAAGCTTGAGCCGATGGTGTGGCAATACCCACGAGCACATCAGGACTCTCCCCCACATACTGACGCGCAATCTGTACGGCAATGGCTGGGTTACCTTGTGCGGTTTTGTAGTCAAATTCTAGGTTCTTCCCTTGCTCATATCCTTTCGCTTTCAGGCCATCTAATAAGCCTTGGCGAGTCGCGTCGAGCGCTGGGTGCTCCACGATTTGTGAAACAGCAACCGTCGCAGTGTTAGCAAGCACATTAGCTGAAGAAAAAACCGTGGTCGCGGCAAGAATAGCAGTGGCGAGTAAACGTTTCGTTTTCATCATGACTCCTTGATGTCTCTTCGTCCTTGAACTGAAAGCCTCATCGAAAATGAATGCTCAACAGAAATAATGAGGAAGATGGGATGTTGTGTTTATTGCTGCGCACTTTTTGTGCATCTAATTGTCATTATTAACGCTAAGTGTTGGGAAAGAAAAGCAAGATTTAACAACAAAGTAACATTTGTGATCTCGCAATCGGTACGAGAGGCGGTTATTGCAAACTAAGATAAGGGCGAAAAGTCATGTTGCGGACATAAAAAATGGAGTGGCTAGAAAGCGCACTCCATTTCAATGAGTTAATTGTAGATTTGAGGAATTAGAACCAACGCTCTAATGCAGTCTTATCCAACTGGCGGAACGCTCGATTTAGGATCACCGCAAGTTCTTTGTATCTTGGACGAGCTTTTGCTGGCTCTAGTGCAAATCCTGATTCTGTGATTTTTTGGTGCAGCTCGCGATACCAAGAGGCCAACGCTGGCGGCAATTTGGTGTTGGAACGACTGCCTAACCACCACATACCTTGCAGCGGCATGCTGATTGCGAACAGCGCAACTACGATCGCTTGAGGAAGTGCGTCATAGTTATTAAATGCCATTTGAGTGAGCACACCGATCGCGGCGACCGCTGGCATCACTTTAATGCCAAAGCGCGTTGCTTTAATAATGCGTTGTTCGGGAAAAATGGCGTTCAGCTCTTTACGAACCGGCCAGATCTCCATGTAACTTTGGCCGTCTTTCAGGCTATGGATCAATCCGACTTGTTTGCTCATACCGCTCTCTCACTAAAAAATAGTTGAACATTTCAACTGAAGGCGCAAAAAATTGATGAAAGTTAATATTCTTTCAAAATTTTTTTGTTATCATTGCCTATTATCGCTATCCTTTGCAGACCCTCAATCTCATTGTTGCTGTTATTTACAATTTAAGCAACTCCGAGATTTTATTCTGCACGGATCGCTTCATAGTGGTGGATGGGTTCATCACTATTCATTTATACGGAATTAGAACAATTTTTGACCAAGATTAGTACGCACCCTTGGCGGTATCGTCTATTCTTGTGATTAATTTTTCATCCTTTAACTGATTTTGATCAGACGAATAACAGGTAGTCACACATGTCTAAGCTAGTTTTAGTTTTAAACTGCGGTAGTTCTTCTCTTAAATTTGCTGTTGTTGATGCAGAAACAGGTGCAGAGCACCTATCAGGTCTTGCTGAATGTCTTCACCTTCCTGAAGCACGTATCAAGTGGAAACTTGACGGTAAACACGAAGCTCAACTAGGTAACGGTGCAGCACACGAAGAAGCACTAGCGTTCATGGTTGAAACTATTCTTGCTTCTAAGCCAGAGCTTAAAGCTAACCTAGGCGCTATCGGTCACCGTATCGTACACGGTGGTGAGCAGTTCACTCAATCTGCACTAATCACTGATGACGTACTAAAAGGTATTCAAGACGCTGCGACTTTCGCACCGCTTCACAACCCAGCGCACATCATCGGTATCGAAGCTGCTAAGCACAACTTCCCAGAACTTCAAAACGTTGCTGTATTCGACACTGCGTTCCACCAAACTATGCCTGAAGAGTCTTTCCTATACGCTCTTCCATACAAACTATACAAAGAGCACGGTATCCGTCGTTACGGCATGCACGGTACTTCACACCTATTCATCACTCGTGAAGTTGCAGGCCTACTAAACAAGCCAGTTGAAGAAGTAAACATCATCAACTGTCACCTAGGTAACGGTGCTTCTGTTTGTGCAATCAAGAACGGTAAATCTGTAGACACTTCTATGGGTCTTACTCCTCTTGAAGGTCTAGTAATGGGTACTCGTTGTGGTGATATCGACCCAGCTATCGTATTCCACCTACACGACGCTCTAGGTTACTCTGTTGAAGAAATCAACAACATGCTAACTAAAGAGTCTGGTCTTGCTGGTCTAACTGAAGTGACTTCTGACTGTCGTTTCGTTGAAGACAACTACGGTGAGAAAGAAGAAGCAACTCGTGCAATGGACGTGTTCTGTCACCGTCTAGCTAAGTACGTAGCTGGTTACACTGCTTCTATGGAAGGTCGTCTAGACGCAATCACTTTCACTGGCGGTATCGGCGAAAACTCTGGTCCTATCCGTGAAATGGTTCTAAACCGTCTAGGTATCTTCGGTATCGAAGTTGATGGTGAAGCTAACCTTAAAGCACGTTTCGGCGGCGAAGGTACTATCACTACAGCTAACAGCCGTATCCCAGCAATGGTTATCTCTACTAACGAAGAGCTAGTAATTGCTGAAGACACTGCACGCCTAGCAGGTCTTTAATAGATTTAACTGGCTAGCCACTCGGCTAGCCAGTTTTTCTTCCAAAAGAATTTCTTAGGGGCTTAACTCCTATTCTCTGAATTATTCATGGAATAAGAGTTGAGCTTTTATCCCCCAATAGCTAAAGGTACTCTACGAATGTCTCGTACTATTATGCTTATCCCTGCAAGTGCTGGTGTTGGTCTAACTAGCGTAAGCATGGGTGTTCTTCGCGCAATGGAGCGCAAAGGCGTTAAGGTTTCTTTCTACAAACCAATTTCACAGCCACGTTCTGGCGGTGATCAACCTGATCTAACTTCAACTATCGTTGGTTACAACAGCGATATGAAGATCGGTCAACCACTAGCGATGTCTGTTGCTGAAAGCCTAATCGGTAACGACAACATGGACGAGCTGCTAGAAACTGTTGTTGAGCGTTACAACCAAATCAACAAAGATGCAGACGTAACGCTTATCGAAGGTCTAGTACCAACTCGTAAGCACCCATTCGCTAACCAAGTGAACGCGGAAATCGCAGCAACTCTAGGTGCGGAAATCGTTCTTGTTGCAACTCCTGGTACCGATAACCCAGCTCAACTTAAAGAGCGCATCGAAGTAGCATGTTCTAACTTCGGTGGTACTAAGAACAAGAACATCTCTGGCGTAATCATCAACAAGCTAAACGCACCTGTTGACGAAGCTGGCCGTACTCGCCCTGACCTATCTGAAATCTTTGACGATGCAGACAGCGCGAAGCAAAACGAAATGAAAGTGATGGAAATCTTCAACACTTCTCCAATTCGTGTACTAGGTTGCGTGCCATGGAGCATCGATCTTATCGCTACTCGTGCAATCGATATGGCTCAGCACCTAAACGCTGACATCATCAACGAAGGTGACATTGCGACTCGTCGTATCAAGAGCATCACTTTCTGTGCACGTTCTCTGCCAAACATGATTGAGCACTTCAAACCAGGTTCTCTACTTGTTACTTCAGCAGACCGTCCAGACGTAATCGTTGCAGCAGCACTTGCAGCAATGAACGGTGTTGATATCGGTGCGGTTCTATTGACTGGCGGTTACGACATCCCTGAAGAGATCACTGGTCTTTGTAAGCCAGCGTTCGAAACTGGTCTACCGATCTTCAAAGCACAAGGTAACACTTGGCAGACTTCTCTAAACCTACAGAGCTTCTCTATCGAAGTTCCTGCAGACGATAAAGAGCGTATCGAGTTCATCAACGAGCACGTTGCTGGTCACATCGACGGTAACTGGATCGAGTCTATGACTGAAGGCACTCAGAAGTCTCGTCGTCTAAGCCCACCAGCATTCCGTTACCAGCTAACTGAGTTCGCTCGTAAAGCTGGCAAGCGTATCGTTCTTCCTGAAGGTGATGAGCCACGTACAGTTAAAGCTGCGGCTATCTGTGCTGAGCGCGGCATCGCTGAATGTGTGCTTCTAGGTAACCCAGACGAAATCCGTCGCGTTGCTGCACAGCAAGGCGTTGAGCTAGGTGCTGGCGTAACTATCATCAACTCTGATGAAGTTCGTGAAAACTACGTTGCTCGTCTAGTTGAACTACGTGGCGCGAAAGGTATGACTGAAGTTGTTGCTCGTGAGAAGCTACAAGATTCAGTATTCCTAGGCACAATGATGCTTGAGAACGACGAAGTAGACGGTCTAGTTTCTGGTGCGGTTCACACCACAGCAAACACTATCGTTCCTCCGTTCCAAATCATCAAGACTGCACCTGATGCGTCTATCGTATCTTCTGTATTCTTCATGCTGCTACCTGACCAAGTATTGGTTTACGGTGACTGTGCGATCAACCCAGATCCAACAGCTGAACAGCTTGCTGAAATCGCTATCCAATCTGCTGATTCTGCAGCGGCATTCGGTATCGACCCTCGCGTTGCTATGATCTCTTACTCTACTGGTGAATCTGGTAAGGGTGCAGACGTAGATAAAGTACGTGAAGCGACTAAGATTGCTCAAGAGAAACGTCCAGATCTAGTGATCGACGGTCCTCTACAATACGACGCAGCAATCATGGAAAACGTGGCAGCTTCTAAAGCGCCTAACTCTCCAGTAGCAGGTAAAGCAACAGTATTCGTATTCCCAGACCTAAACACTGGTAACACGACTTACAAAGCGGTACAACGTTCAGCAGACCTAGTATCTATCGGTCCAATGCTGCAAGGTATGCGCAAGCCTGTAAACGATCTATCTCGCGGTGCACTAGTAGACGATATCGTGTACACAGTTGCTCTAACTGCGATTCAGGCAGATCAAGCTGACCAAGCAAAAGAAAAAGCAGTTAACTAATTAACCGCACCTTTTCTGAATGAAAAAACCTCGCCACGGCGAGGTTTTTTATTTCTTGGCGCTAGACAAGAATCGGGTCCATTGGACGATTTAATTGATACTGCACGTTCAAATTCGTATTGCTCGATCCAATATCCCTATACTTCCAACGAACACCTTCATTGAGCTGGCGAGCAACAACGGACTCTACGGTAAGCAAGTTATCATTTTCTATGATGAGCCTATCGCTATCACTACCACTTGAGGCTGCGCGATAGTGCGTCATGAACCAATCTCGTTTCAACATGTATTGACGCGCGTGACCAAACTCATGAATAAGTCCAACTGCTGGTGACTGCGTCCCTCTAGATACATTGTTATTTGGCACACGACTGCGCCCAACGGGTTTATTGCGCTTAATGTCGTTTACATTCAAGCTATCAAAAGGATTCCAAGTTACTAAACTGCCGCGAACGTTGCAGCCTGCTTGTTTTACGATCTCAGCAGGAAAAAAGCTGCTGGTAGTATCAGTCGTACAAAGCAACGTGACCTCTTCGCCTCCCGAAAGAAAATCTAATAGTGCTGCCGCCGCACTAGATTGGCGTAAATAGGCTACAGCGTCGTTATATTTTGTGATAGGTTGTTCCACGGTTTTCCATTTAAAGCCCGTACCTTCGACCACTCCTGGAAATACAGTAATCATATCGTTTCTTCCTTGTTCAGATTCCTAGCGCTTAGAACGAAAGCTCAGCACTTGGTGAATCAGTATAGAAAAAGGAATGAGTTTTACTTGATTGATAATTACAGATTGGAACCTAGCTCGCGACCTAATAAATTGTTTTTGCATCAGACGGTTATTTGTTCTAAAGCGCCAAATAGACAAGTCCACCCAAACAAACCGCACTCAACATAGGTGGAACAACCTTAGCCCACAGTTGACGAGCGCCTATCATAAGTATCATCCCCATCTTAACAATGGTATTCACTGACGCCGCGATAAATATCCCGAGCACAGCAACCTCTATCGCCAATGACTGAGTACTTTGACGCCCTAAAGTCAGTGAAATGGCGTCAACATCCGTAATCCCTGACACCGCAGATAGAACTAAGATACCTGCACTACCAAACCAATCTGAAAGCGCATGAGATAACAACATAATGATCGCCAACACAACACCAAAGAACAGTGCTGATTGAAGCGCTAACGGGTTAGTCTGTTTGTTTGATTGCTCTATCTTCTCGACTTCACTTCGACGCCATATCCACCAAGCCGGTAAATAAAGCGCAATCATCATGACTAAGACAATCGGCCATAACAAACTAACTAATTGAGGATTGAGAACAGATAGGACAATCAACAAGCGAGGAAACATAGTGCCGCAACTCAATAAGATTCCGCTTGCCAGCAGAGGACTGATGCCTTCCTGCTCACGTGAAAGATGAGAGAACTGCAACGTCAGTGCGGTAGAAGAACTTAAGCCAGCGAAGACAGACGTAAACAATATGCCCCGCTTCGCTCCGCCGATCTTAATCGCGAAATAACCGACAAATGAAATACTGGCGATTAGCACCACCATCCACCAAATCTCATAAGGGTTCAGAGCCTTCCAAGGACCATACGCTTGGTTGGGTAAAAGAGGCAATAAAACGATGGAAATAAGCAGAAGACGCAAAGCTGCATCAAGTTCGTACTCTTGAAGACGCTGCAAAGCCTGATGAAGCTCTTTCTTGTTATCCAGCACGACAGCTGTGATGACTGCCGCAGCAGCAGCTAGCACCGCTTCACCTGAAACAGCCAGACTGCCAAGTACAAAGGTGATCACCAAACTGACCACGCCGGTGATGCTGATGTCCTCGCTCTTTTTTTGCTGAATAACAAATGCAATGCAAGCAAGAATCACCAAAGCAATAAGAGCAAAGCCGAGTAGCAAAGGCGTATACAGATTAGCAAGAATTCCAACCAAGCCACCAAGCAAACCGACTAAAGAAAAGGTGCGAATACCTGCAACACGACTGCCTTCGACGCTGTTACGCATCACCCAGCCACGTTGGGTTCCCACAATCGCCCCCAAAAGCAGAGCAACAAACAGATTCCAAATTAGATGCTCGCCACTGACAAACTCATTGATATCCATACCCCACCTCAGTCAAAGATCGGTTGTTATATCATCAGTTTATGTGGTCGGTAGGAAGAAGCTGTGATGGTGAGAAGATATTGAGAAAAAAGAAAAGCGCCACATCAAATGGCGCTTTTCTTAGAAGTTTTAAACTTAGATAGATTCTCGACCATGAGGCGAATCCAAATCTAATTCAGGGCCTTTAGGTACCACTTGGGTTGGGTTGATACCAGTATGACTGAAATAGTAGTGGCGCTTAATGTGGTAGAAGTCTGTGGTTTCTGCCACGCCTTCTACTTGGTATAGCTCTTTCAAATAGCCTTGAATGTTTGCGTAATCGGCAATGCGTTGTTTATTACATTTGAAATGACCTACGTATACCGCATCAAAGCGAACAAGGGTCGTAAACAAGCGCCAATCTGCTTCGGTGATTTTATTGCCCGCTAGATAACGATGCGTTGCAAGGTGAGCGTCGATTTTATCCAGTGCAGCAAACAGTGAATCAAACGCTTCTTCATAAGCTTCTTGCGTTGTCGCAAACCCACAACGGTATACGCCATTATTCACGTTCGGATAAATGTAGTCATTCCACTCATCAATCACGCTTTGAAGTTGCTCTGGGTAATAATCATCGTTATTACCGGTGAGTTCGTTAAACTCAGAGTTAAACATACGGATGATTTCAGACGATTCATTCGACACGATGGTGTTGGTCTTTTTGTCCCACAAAACCGGAACAGTAACGCGACCAGTGTAATCGGACTTGGCTTGAGTGTAGATCTGGTGCATACGGGTATGGCCAAACAGTGGCTCGGGCAAGCCCATCTGCCAACCTTCGCTGAGCATGTCTGGGCAAACAACCGTGACATCGATGTGCTTTTCCAAACCTTTGAGTTTGCGGAAGATCAGTGTGCGGTGTGCCCATGGACAAGCAAGAGAAACGTAAAGGTGGTAACGGCCCGTTTCAGGTTGGAATGTCGCATCAGGTTTGTTCTTTATCCAATTACGAAAGCCCGCATCTTCACGAACGAACTTACCGCCATTAGATTTAGTCTCGTACCATACATCGTGCCAAACGCCCTCAACTAACTTACCCATGACTGCTCTCCTCTTAATTTGTTTCCACTATATTAGCGAATCACGCAAAGCTTATAATCCGGCCACTTAGTCCATCTTGTTCAAGAATTTCGAATGAACTAATTCCGGCCAATATCGTAGGCATAAAAAAAGCGCGACCCTATAAAAGGAGCCGCGCTTAAGCCCGTCACAGGCTGAATTTAATTACACTGCTACGTGTAGACAAGATACCGCGTGAACGTCTGAACCTTCGATGTGTGGTCTGGTCTTCGCACACTCATCCGTCGCTTGAGGACAACGAGTGCGGAACACACAACCAGAAGGAGGATTAATTGGTGATGGCAGATCACCTTCTAACATCTGAATCTTCTTGCTGCGTTCAATTTCCGGATCCGGAATTGGAACCGCTGACATCAACGCACGTGTGTATGGGTGTTTTGGATCGGCAAACAATGCTTCCGCTTCACCCAGTTCAACAGCGTTACCTAGGTACATAACCAATACGCGGTCAGAGATGTGTTTCACCACTGACAAATCGTGCGCGATGAATACCAATGAAAGACCAAGCTCTTTCTGAAGCTCTTTCAATAGGTTAACAACCTGAGCTTGAATCGATACGTCCAGTGCTGATACCGGTTCGTCACAGATGATCATCTTCGGTTTTAGAATAAGCGCACGAGCGATACCAATACGTTGACACTGACCACCTGAGAACTCGTGTGGGTAACGGTTGATAACGTTTGGCAGTAGACCTACCTTCGCCATCATCTCTTTAACGCGGTCTTTCACTTCTTGCTTAGTCAGTTCTGGGTAGAACGTCTCTAGCGGCTCAGCGATGATGTCGCCCACTGTCATACGCGGGTTCAAAGAAGCCAAAGGATCTTGGAAAATCATTTGGATTTCTTTGCGCGTTTCACGGCGTTGGACGTCTTTCATTTTCGTTAGATCTTGGCCTAACCAAACTACTTCGCCATCTGTTGCTTCAACCAAACCAATGATCGCGCGAGCAAACGTCGATTTACCACAACCAGACTCACCTACTACCCCAAGAGTCTCACCTTCGTATAGACGAACGTTTACGCCGTCTACCGCTTTTAGGCTTGAAGGTTTTGCCCAAGGCCATGCAGATTTTGATGCAATGCTGAAGTGAACTTTCAGATCAGATACATCCAGAATTAGTTTTTTATCTGTACTCATTTGCTCCAAGCCTCCCATTCAGAAAAACATGCACGCTGACGGCCATCACCAAACGGCGTCAGAATTGGTGCTTCACGCTTACAACGATCCATCACACGGTGGCAGCGATCTTGGTAAGGACAGCCAGGTGGTAGACGAAGCAAGTTAGGCGGGTTGCCAGGAATCGTCGGCAGGATCTCGCCTTCTGTATCCAAACGAGGGATTGCCTTCAATAGACCTTCCGCGTAAGGGTGACTTGGGTTGTTGAAGATTTCGTTCACAGTGCCGTACTCCATAGTACGACCCGCGTACATCACCAGCACTTTGTCACATGAACCCGCTACGACACCAAGGTCGTGCGTGATCATAATGATTGCAGTGTTGAACTCAGATTTCAGTTCGTTCAGCAGATCCATGATCTGCGCTTGAACCGTAACGTCCAATGCCGTCGTTGGCTCATCCGCAATAAGCAGTTTTGGACGACACAGTAGCGCCATTGCGATCATTACACGCTGACGCATACCGCCTGAGAACTCGTGTGGGTACATGGTGATACGCTTACGAGCTTCTGGGATTTTAACCGCTTCAAGCATGCGAACCGACTCTTCGAACGCTTCTGCTTTACCCATACCTTTGTGCAGCATCAGAACTTCCATCAGCTGATCACTAACTTTCATGTATGGGTTAAGAGACGTCATTGGGTCTTGGAAGATCATCGCGATCTGTTCTGCACGAACCTTGTTCAGCTCTTTTTCTGGCAGATTAAGGATCTCGTTTCCTTCAAACTTCGCGCTACCAGAAATGATACCGTTCTTCGCTAGCAAACCCATGATAGCGAATACGGTTTGTGACTTACCTGAACCCGACTCACCTACGATACCTAGGGTCTCACCTTGATTCAGAGAGAAGTTCAAATCGTTTACTGCGGTTACGATACCATCTTGCGTGGTAAATTCGACGCGCAGATCTTTGACATCTAATAAACTCATCATTGCTTCCTTTATTCTTTCTATTTTTAATTATCTGTCTTTTGGATCCAGCGCATCGCGCAGACCGTCACCAACGTAGTTGAAGCAGAATAGAGTCACAACCATGAATACTGCTGGGAACGCCAGCTGCCAGATTGCCACTTCCATTGTTTGCGAACCTTCTTGTAGAAGTGCGCCCCAACTTGTCATTGGTTCCTGTACACCAAGACCAAGGAATGAAAGGAATGATTCAGTCAGAATCATGCTTGGGATAAGTAGTGTTGAGTAAACCGCTACGATACCCAGTACGTTTGGAACGATGTGGCGAGTGATGATCTTCCACTTGCTCACACCACAAACGTGTGCCGCTTCAATAAATTCTTTACTACGTAGACTTAGCGTTTGACCACGTACGATACGAGCCATATCTAGCCACGCAATAGCACCGATAGCGACGAAGATAAGAACGATGTTACGGCCGAAGAATGTAACTAGTACGATAACTAGGAACATGAACGGAACCGCGTATAGGATTTCAAGAATACGCATCATGATACGGTCAACTTTACCGCCGATGAAGCCAGAAGCTGCACCGTAAAGCGTACCAATCACAACCGCAACCAATGCACCTAGAACACCAACCATCAGAGAGATACGACCGCCAATCAGCGTACGTACGTAAAGGTCACGACCTAAGCTGTCAGTACCGAACCAGTGCTCTGCACTTGGACCAACGTGCATTGCGTACCAGTCTGTATCGTCAAATGTGTAAGGAGCCAACATTGGCAGGAAGATTACCGCAAGGGTCATCAATGCAAGAATGAACAAGCTCACCATCGCCGCTTTGTTACGCATAAAGCGGATGCGGGCGTCTTGCCACAAACTACGGCCTTCAACTTCCAGGTTCTCTGCAAATTTCTCGACCGCTTCAAGATTCTCTTTTTTCGTTAACATAACCATACTTCCCTGTTAGTAGCGAATTTTCGGGTCAATCATTGCTAGCAGAATATCAACGATAGCGTTGAACAAGATGAATAGGAAACCAATCAGAATGGTTACACCCATTACTAGCGAGTAGTCACGGTTGAAGGCTGCGTTTACAAACAGCTTACCGATACCTGGCAGACCAAAGATGGTCTCAACAACTACCGAGCCGGTGATAATGCCGACAAACGCAGGTCCCATGTAAGACACTACAGGAAGCAGGGCTGGTTTTAATGCATGTTTCAGGATGATGTAACGGTAGCTTAGACCTTTCGCACGGGCAGTACGGATAAAGTTACTGTTCAATGTCTCGATCATTGAACCACGAGTGATACGAGCAAACGTGGCGACATAAAGCAGTGACATTGCAATCACTGGCAGCACCAAATATTGCCATGAGCCATCATGCCAACCGCCTGCAGGGAATAAATTCCAGTGAAGCGAGAACAAGTAAATCAAAGCTGGCGCCAACACGAAGGATGGCATTACTACCCCAAGCATCGCCGTAGACATAATGGTGTAGTCAAGCCACGAGTTTTGTTTGAGCGCGGCTATGGTCCCGATCGTCACCCCGAGAATGACCGTGAAGATAAAGGCAATGAAACCTACCTTCGCCGATACTGGTAGTGCTACCGAGATTAGCTCGTTTACTGTGTAATCTAAGTATTTGAATGAAGGACCAAAGTCGCCTTGGACAACGTTAGTCAAGTACGTGGTGTACTGCTCAAATACTGGCTTATCTAGGCCGTATTTGGCTTCAATGTTCGCCATAACTTCTGGCGGTAATGGACGCTCGCTCGAGAATGGGTTACCCGGTGCGAAACGCATAAGAAAGAAAGATACGGTGATCAAAACCAACATTGTTGGGATCGCCTCAAATATCCTTTTTGCGATGAATTTAAGCATAAACTCACTCTTTCAGTCTGTGACAGTTAAAAAAATTGATGATAGGCACCGCACGTCCCGTTTTTGGGACGTGTGGGCCTTATTCTTATAGTCTTGAAGCGACTTTAATTAGTCTGCTTTGATGTAAAGATCTTTGGTGTAGATCTTTTCTTCCGCGTTGTTAGCAGGGAAACCACCAACGTGCGGGTTTAGTAGACGAGAACGAACGTACTGGTAGATAGGCGCGATAGGCATATCTTGAGCCATCAGTTGCTCAGCTTCTAGGTAGATCTTGGTACGCTCTTCTTCTGAAGTCGACTTGATCGCTTTGTCGATCAGAGCATCGTACTCTTTGTTACCCCAGTGCTGACCACCAGTTGTGTTCGAGCTAACCATAAGGGTTAGGAATGAAGATGCTTCGTTGTAGTCGCCACACCAACCAGCGCGTGCTACTTCGAAATCACCTTGGTCTTTCGTAGATAGGTAAGTTTTCCACTCTTGGTTTTCTAGCGTTACGTCTAGACCTAGAGTTTTCTTCCACATAGAACCAAGCGCTACTGCCAGTTTCTTGTGGTTCTCATCTGTATTGTATAGAAGAGAGAACTTAAGAGGGTTGTCTTTGCCGTAACCCGCTTCTGCCAGTAGGCGTGCCGCTTCTTCGTTACGCTCTTTTTGCGTCATCTTGCCGTAAGCTGGTAGCTCAGGGTTGAAGTGCGCTGTGATTTCAGGCGTTAGGAAGTAAGCAGGTTTCTGACCTTGGCCAAGAATCGCGTTTGCTACGATGTTACGGTCAATTGCGTAAGAAATCGCTTTACGAACGCGAACGTCGTTGAAAGGCTCTTTCTTAGTGTTGAATGAGTAGTAGTAAGTACACAGGCTGCCCTCAACCGATACGGACTCTGGGTGCTCTTTCTTCAGACGCTTAAAGTGCTCAGTCGGCAGTTTAGACGTGAAGTCGATTTCACCAGATAGGAAACGGTTCATTTCAGCAACGCCGTTTTCGATTGGAAGGTACGTTACTTTGTTGATAACAGTTTTGTCGTTATCCCAGTACTGTTCGTTACGAACAAGCTCTAGACGCTCGTTCACAACCCAGTTGTTTACTACATAAGCGCCGTTACCTACGAAGTTTTCTGGTTTCGTCCATTGATCACCAAACTTCTCAACTGTCGCTTTGTGTACTGGTTTCATTGTTGTGTGACCAGCCATCATTACAAAGTAAGGAACCGCTGTGTCTAGCTCAACCACAAGTGTGTGGTCGTCTGTCGCTTTAACACCTAGCTCGCTCTTGTCTTTTTTGCCCGCAACGATGTCTTTCGCGTTTTTCATCTTGGTGTATTCCATGTACCAAGAGTATGGCGAAGCGGTTGCAGGATCGACTGCACGCTGCCAGCTGTAAACGAAATCTTGTGCTGTTACAGGATCGCCGTTAGACCATTTAGCGTCTTTGCGTAGGTGGAAAGTGAAAGTTTTGTTGTCTGAGGTTTCCCAGCTCTCAGCTACACCAGGGATAGTGTCGCCGTCTGCATTTTGGTTCACTAAGCCTTCAAGGAGATCACGAATCACATGCGACTCTGGAACACCTTGAGATTTGTGCGGGTCAATTGTTGCAACTTCGGTACCGTTACCGCGAACGATTTCTTGTTTCTCAGCAAGTTTAGTGCCTGCTGGAACGTCAGCAGCGAAAGCGGTAGTAGAAGAGGCAGCCACTGCCAGACCAGCACCTAAAAGAAGGGCTTGGGTGATTTTGTTCTTATACATGCGTAAAACTCCAAGTTTTTCATTAGCATCCATGACTTCTCTGTAAGGGACTGGAACGGTCAGAATTTTAGAATTTTTTAGCGCACTTTTTGAGCACAAAACACTAAAACCTTACAAAGACTGCGGCACACATTAGCAACCATTGAAGTAATTTGCCATAAAAATGTAGCAAAAAAACTAATAATTCTGTAAATAGCGCCCATATTTAGCAATAAATACCGCACAAAAAGTATTGAGTAGAGAAATACAGATTCGCATGGTCATTTGACAGGCAAAACTTTCGATAAATCTAAATTCAAACTCTTTGATAGCATCTTATGCTAGATATATGTACAAAAATTAACATTTATGACACATTGAGTCTAATTAATAATTGCATATATCTCGTTCGATATTTTTTATTGTGAACAAGGTCACCGAGAGGAGAAAGATAGGAAAAATGGTGGTTTTGACGGCAAGTGAGAGTAGAAAATGAGCTCGCTTTTTACGCTAAAAAAACAAAAAGCCAGACGCTATTAACATCTGGTTTTGAATGATTTGCTAGCAGAATAAAAAACTGCCCTACTTTTCCCAACGCTGTGCAGCTTGATGATCGGTATCGCGAGACTCAATCCAGCGGTTTTCACTGGTGGTGCGTTCTTTTTTCCAGAATGGTGCTTTAGTCTTTAGAAAGTCCATAATGAACTCGCAAGCATCAAATGCCGCACCACGATGTGCACTAGACACACCAACAAAAACGATTTGGTCACCAGTATCGAGATCACCAATACGGTGAATAACGCGAACGCCTAACAAAGGCCAACGTGATTCCGCCTCATCACAGATGTCGATCAGGCTTTTCTCCGTCATACCCGGATAATGCTCTAGGTGAAGACCAATCACGTTGTCGCCAAGGTTCATATCACGAACTTTACCGATGAAGGTCACTACCGCACCAGAAGACGTGCCTTCTGATAGACGTTGGTATTCTTGATCGACCGAAAAGTCTTCAGCTTGTACAGAAACGCGAGGATCCATATTAGCCCCCTGTTACCGGTGGGAAGAAGGCAACTTCATCGCCCGCTTTCACTGCGGAATCTAAAGGTACGATAGACTGGTTTACCGCTGCCAGTAACTTACCTGGCTCTAGCGCTAAATCCCACTTGCCTTCTTTGTCAGCACCTGACTCAACAAGGTGAGCTCGAATGGCTTCTACATTATCAAACTGGCCTTCAAGTTCTAGACCATCCATACCAACTAGCTCTCGCGTTTGAGCAAAGAAAAGTACTTTAATCATTATTCCGCCTTGAAGTGTCCAGATTTACCGCCCGTCTTCTCTAGGAGACGAACTTGTTCAATAACCATGTCTTTCTGCACCGCTTTACACATATCGTAAATCGTTAACGCCGCCACTGAAGCCGCCGTCAGCGCTTCCATTTCCACGCCTGTTTTACCCGCTAGCTTACATACAGATTCGATACGTACTTTGTTTTCTGCTTCGATGGCTTCCAGTTGAACTTCAACCTTAGAAAGCAACAGAGGGTGACAAAGAGGAATCAAATCCCATGTCTTCTTAGCAGCTTGAATACCAGCAATACGAGCCGTCGCAAACACATCACCTTTGTGGTGTTGGCCTGAAACAATAAGTTGCAGTGTTTCTGGTGCCATGTGCACGAACGCTTCAGCACGTGCTTCACGAACGGTTTCCGCTTTTGCTGATACGTCCACCATGTTAGCTTCGCCAGACGCGTTGATATGTGTAAATTGGGTCATTGTTTTTCCTTCGCTTTTAGGAAAGGTTATACAGATAGGTGTGGCATGAAGTTACAAGGACGATGGCTTGCATCTAGCTGTTGCTTGATGATCTTCGTCCAACCAGTACGACACGCACCAGTAGAACCCGGCATTGCAAAGATAACAGTGTGGTTAGCGAAACCAGCAATCGCACGAGACTGAATGGTTGAAGTACCAATCTCTTCGTAAGAAACCAAACGGAATAGTTCACCAAAACCTTCTACTTCTTTATCAAATAGTGGCTTAAGTGCTTCTGGCGTGCTGTCACGTGAAGTGAAGCCCGTACCGCCAGTGATCATGATTGCTTGTACATTTTCGTCAGCAATCCATTGAGAAACGATCGCGCGGATCTTGTACATGTCATCGATAACGATCTGCTTATCTACTACGTTGTGACCTGCTTCTTTTGCGTGTTCAACTAGGTAACCACCAGAAGTGTCGTTTTCTTCAGTACGAGTGTCAGATACCGTCAGAACGGCAATGTTTGCAGGTTGAAATTTGCTTTCAGCGTGACCCATTTGTTCACCTATTCTCTATTTTTGCTTTGATACGCAGAGTATCGATTCTGGAAAAATCATCGAAAGCCACGTCAGCTCCCGATGTGAAATCTGATTGGAATTAACCGCCGATAGACGCGAGATGTGGCGTCATACCTGTGTTGCCATCGTGCAAGAAGTGACTCACGGATTTCGTTTGCAGCTGCGCTTGAATACGTTCAATCAATTCATTTTCTTGCTCGTCACGCTCTAGTAGGTCACGCAGTTCCACGCCATGGTCACCGAACAGACACAGATGCAGTTTACCCAAAGCGGAGACACGAAGTCGGTTACAGCTCTCACAGAAGTCTTTTTCGTATGGCATGATCAGGCCAATTTCACCCTTATAATCTGGATGAACAAATACCTGTGCAGGACCATCATTATGAGAACGTACTTTGAGTAACCAACCATTGGCAATTAATTGATTGCGGATAGCGACACCAGAAACATGGTGCTTAGCAAACAGATCATCCATTTCTCCCGTCTGCATTAGCTCGATAAAACGCAGTTGGATAGGACGGTCTTTAATCCAGTTGAGGAAAGCAGGTAGCTCGTTGTGGTTGAGGTCTTTCATTAGTACCACATTAACTTTGACTTGCTCATAACCCACTTCAAATGCACGTTCGATACCATTCATCACTTCAGTGAACTTATTTTCACCTGTGATTTGATGGAACATACGCGGGTCAAGGCTATCCACACTCACGTTGATGTTGGTCAAGCCAGCTTCACGCCAGTCAGCAACTTGTTTTGCCATACGGTAACCATTGGTCGTTGTCGCGACCTTTTTGATACCCGGCGTGGTTGCTACTGAGTGGATAATGTCAGTAAAGTCTTTGCGTAAACTCGGCTCACCACCTGTGATACGTACCTTTGAGGTACCACAATCTGCAAACGCTTTTACAACACGTTTGATCTCTGGAAGAGAAAGAAATGACGAGTTTTTATTGCCCGATGGCTTGTAGCCGTCAGGAAGGCAATAGGTACATTTAAAATTACAAACGTCAGTCACTGACAGACGCAAGTAATAGAACTTACGATGAAATTTGTCTTCGAATTGTTGCGCCACGGAACACCTTTCCAAACACGGGAGGCATAATCATTTCCAAGTATGCCCTTGTGACAGAATGTCACTGGCTCAAGACGCTTATCCTAGGACTTAGCATAGTGAGCTCGGAGTTATGGCAACCAGAGGAGATAAACCCCTGATAGCTTTGCCGTGTAAAATACTTAATATTTGTAATGGAATCCAGACTTGAGTGATAAAAAACTCTCTAGAAACACAATTTACCGCTTAGTGAGTACCCCTTTGGCACTCATTAAGTTAAATTGTAGTCGTTTTTTACAAGATTATTAGAAGAACGTAATGAATATCTACACCGATAAGAAAGTGGTCGCAGTTGGCGGTGGTCACGGTTTGGGCCGTATGTTGGCGGCGTTAAAAGATTTTGGCAGCAATGCAACGGGCATTGTGGCGACAACCGATAATGGGGGTTCAACTGGCCGTATCCGTCATTGTCAGGGTGGCATTGCTTGGGGTGACACGCGCAACTGTATCAATCAGTTAATCACCGAGCCATCGATCAGTTCGATGATGTTCGAATACCGATTTAAAGGTACAGGTGAACTCGACGGACACAACCTCGGTAACCTAATGCTGACCGCACTGGATAACCTATCGGTACGTCCTCTCGACGCCATCAATCTTATCCGCAACATGCTGAAAGTGGACGTTCACATTCTTCCTATGTCTGAGCACCCTTCCGATCTCACCGCGTTATCAGTGGATGGGCAGTGGGTGACGGGTGAAACCAACGTTGATGAGATGGACACCGATTTACGTCGCCTCGATCTATCACCAGAAGTTCCTGCAACGAAAGAAGCGGTGACTGCACTGGCAGAAGCAGACGTAATTATTCTTGGTCCTGGCAGCTTCTTAACAAGCATCATGCCACCATTACTGCTGCCAGAACTTGGTAAAGCGATTGCCGCTAACCAAAAAGCGAAAGTGATTTTTGTGGCGAACTTAAGCCCGGAATATGGCCCTGCAGGTCGAATGACGATGAAGCAAAAGCTTGAATGGTGTGAGCGCGCTTGCCAAGGCAGAAAAATAGATGTCGTATTAGCCGAAGAGACCGAACAAGAAGTTCTAGATAACTGGAACGTTGTCACTGAATCATTAGCGTCTACTAACCGCGATTGGCGTCACGACCGCGAAAAGCTGAAGCTTGCTATTGAGAGCCAGTTATTCACTGATTAACCATCATTAAGCAAAGTTCATAAAAAAGCCCTTCTACATCGGAAGGGCTTCTTATTTATAAACAGCTGTTATTGCTTTATTTGGTTATCTGAGTTGGTTACTTTGTCCAAGAGCGGTAAGTATCGCGCGTCACATGCAATAAATCGAGCATTTCACCAACTTCATTCCCCTGCTCTGCCAACTGATTTGCTTTGGCTTGCTTATCAATGGCAATAGCCAGTTCACACAATCGATCAGCACCAAAACTTGCTGCACTGCTCTTCAACGCGTGGCTTATTTCTTTTAAGTAAACCAACTGCTCAGTACCTACAAGAGTGGATAGGTTGCTGATGTAGGTATCCATTTCCCCAAGAAAAATATCAAGCAAAACAGGAACATTATCACGGCCAATTTCGGCAGAGAGTTCTTCAATTTTTTGCTGATTTAATACGTCCGTACTCATACGTTCTGTTTTTCGTCCTTGCTATTCCAAGCTTGCAACTTGCGATAAATCGTCGAGGGGCTGACATCTAGGTAGCCCGCAGCGCGTGGAATGTTGCCATCACACGCCTGAATTGCCTGCTCGATGGCCATTTTTTCAGTCATCCAAAGCGGCATAATGTCTGACACCGTCATGATTTCAGGTTCAATAAATTTTGAAATCGATTGACGAACCACTGGTTGATTCAGCGGTGGTGGCAGCATGTCCAACGTAATTTCTTTGCCGTTGTTCAGTACCACGATATTACGCAGTACGTTTTGCAACTGACGAACGTTACCCGGCCATTCGTAACTGTTGAAACGTTCAATCACATCTTGTGCAAAACGGATAAAACTTTTGCCTTCCTCGTGAGACATATAGCCCAGTAGCGAATACGCAATTTCAATCACGTCTTCGCCGCGCTCACGCAACGGTGGAAGATGCAAAGGAATCACGTACAAACGGTAGTACAAGTCTTCACGGAAACGGCCTTCCTGCACTTCTTTCCAAGGATCGCGGTTTGTCGCACACACGAATCGCACGTCGACACTCTTCATCTTTGAAGAGCCCACTTTTTGGAAAGTACCCGTTTGGATAAAGCGCAATAACTTAGTTTGAAGATCTAAGTCCATTTCACATAATTCATCAAGGAACAGCGTGCCACCATCGGCAAGCTCAGCCGCACCTTGGCGATCATTCGCAGCACCGGTAAACGCGCCTTTTACGTGACCAAACAATTCACTTTCAATCAGATCTTTCGGGATCGCAGCACAGTTAATAGCGATAAACGGCTTATCGCCACGTTTGCTTGCTGCGTGAATAGCTTCGGCACACACTTCTTTACCGGTACCACTTTCACCCGTGATGAAAATACTCGCTTTACTGCTCGCTGCGGAGTCAATGGTTCGGTAAACCTGCTGCATGGTTTGGCTACTGCCGATAAAGCCTTGGTAATTTTGGTTACCCGGGTTATCCGCTTCATTCTTAAGCTTGGTTGCTTTGCGAATCGCGTTGTTCACCGTGACACGGAGACGGTCGGCTTCACATGGTTTGATTAAGAAGTCTTGAGAACCATGACGCATCGCTTCTACCGCAGTATCGATAGAGCCATGAGCAGTCATAAAGATGATTGGCACGTCTGGGTGACTTTTCTTCACCGCGTGCAATACGTCCATCCCCGTCATATCAGGTAAGCGGAGATCGAGCAGAATCAGATCGGGAATTCGATGGTTCAGGCTTTCGATTGCGTCTCTGCCTGTTCCAACAATATTAATATCGATGCCGAGAGGCGTAAGGTAAGAACGGTACAATGCCGCAACGGATGCGGTGTCTTCTACCATTAATAGATAACGAGACTTTTGACCTTCTGTTATTTGTTGCATAGCCTAGCCGATTTTTCGTTGTGTTTTAAATAATAATCGCATTACGCTTTGCATTTTGCAAATAATCATTTGTTAGACTGTGGGTATTCTAAACAAAGTAAACCGAATATCAACAGGTTAAATTATGGCACAAACCATGCTGTATACTTTTTGACCCCTCGGGTCACCTAGCCAACTGACGTTGTTAGTGAACGACATGTTCACAAAACGAGCCAATAGACCCGACTGCCTATTGGCTTCTTTTTTGTCTGTTGAACAGGGAATAATAAAATGCCCAAGCACCGTCTTCTGTAGACACAAGCACTAGGGCATTAAGGGGCGCGCTGAATTAGCTATTGGCAATGAACTGAGCGCGTAACTTCTCTATCTCATCACGTTTTTGGGCTGCCAACTCAAACTCAAGATCTTGGGCGTGTTGGTACATTGCTGCTTCCAAACGACTGATCTCTTTCTCCAACTGCTGCGGAGACATAATCTCATAGGTTTGCGAAGATTCTGCCACTTTCGATAGCGGCACTTGCTTAGTATTGCGCTGACGCTTCGACTTAGTGATATCACCCAATTCCATGATGTCTTTGATATTGCGCTTCAAGGCCTGAGGCTCAATACCCATCTCTGCGTTATACGCTTTTTGCTTCTCACGGCGACGATCCGTTTCGTCCATCGCTTTCTTCATCGACTTAGTGATCGAATCCGCGTACAGAATCGCTTTACCCTCGATGTTACGAGCCGCACGACCAATAGTCTGGATCAGTGAACGTTCGGAGCGCAAAAAGCCTTCTTTATCCGCATCTAGAATTGCCACCAGCGACACTTCAGGCATGTCCAAACCTTCTCGTAACAAGTTGATGCCTACCAACACATCGAACTCGCCTAAACGAAGGTCGCGAATGATTTCAACACGTTCTACCGTATCAATATCTGAGTGAAGGTAACGAACTCTCACATCGTGCTCATGTAGGTATTCGGTCAAGTCTTCTGCCATACGCTTGGTTAACGTCGTCACCAGAACGCGCTCATCTTTTGCCGCTCGAATTCGAATTTCAGACAACAAATCATCAACCTGGGTCGCTACCGGACGTACTTCCAACTCTGGGTCAAGTAGACCTGTCGGACGTACCACCTGATCAGCAATTTCATCGGCTGATTTTTCAAGCTCGTAGTTACCCGGTGTCGCCGAGACAAATATCGTCTGCGGAGAAATTGCTTCAAACTCTTCGAACTTCATAGGACGGTTATCCAATGCAGAAGGTAGGCGGAAACCAAACTCCACCAGCGTCTCTTTACGTGAACGGTCACCTTTATACATGGCACCAATCTGCGGAACCGTCACGTGGGACTCATCGATGATCAGCAAACCATCGTGAGGCAAATAATCAAACAGTGTCGGTGGCGGCTCACCCTCCGCTCGTCCACTCAAGTAACGAGAGTAGTTTTCGATACCTGAACAGAAGCCCAATTCGTTCATCATTTCAATATCGAACTGAGTTCGTTGGCTGATACGTTGTTCTTCTAGAAGCTTGTTGTTATCCAGAAGCTGCTTCTTACGCACTTCAAGCTCGTCTTTAATGCTTTCAATGGCATCAAGAATACGCTCACGTGGCGTAACATAGTGCGTCTTTGGATAAATGGTATAACGTGGGAGGTCGCGCTGTTTGACCACGCCAGTCAATGGGTCGAATACGCTGATGCAATCGACTTCATCGTCAAACATCTCTACGCGTACAGCATCTTGGTCTGATTCGGCTGGGAAGATGTCTATCACTTCACCACGAACGCGGAACTGACCACGTTCAAATGCGACGTCATTGCGTGAGTATTGCAGCTCTGCAAGGCGACGTAGCATATCGCGCTGATCAATCACATCACCGCGACGTAAGTGCAACATCATTTGTAGATACGATTCAGGGTCACCCAAACCATAGATAGCCGATACCGATGCGACAATAATGGCATCTTTGCGCTCTAGTAGTGCTTTTGTAGCGGACAAACGCATTTGTTCAATATGCGCGTTAACTGAAGCATCTTTCTCTATAAAGGTATCCGTGGTCGGAACGTACGCTTCTGGTTGGTAGTAGTCGTAGTACGACACAAAGTATTCCACCGCGTTATTGGGGAAGAAAGACTTCATTTCGCCGTACAATTGAGCAGCTAAGGTTTTGTTAGGGGCAAGAAGAATCGCTGGTCGCTGTGCTTCTGCGATAACATTTGCCAGTGTGAATGTTTTACCAGAGCCAGTTACGCCCAATAATGTCTGATGGGCAAGACCTGCATCTAACCCTTCTAACAACTGCTTAATCGCGGTTGGCTGATCACCGGATGGTTGATATTCAGAGACCAGTTCATAAACTTTACTCATACCCTTCCTTAAATTTACTGCACTTTGGCTGTATATATATACACCTTGTTAGATGAAATCTACGTCTATTTTAGATTTATAGCTCATTGTAATTAATTTTTGCGCTTTCTTTACTTTGATCTAGCCTTACTCAGGCGACTCTGTTATAGTCTTTCGCCCTAGTTGATGAACGTCCCCAAATCATCACAATTTAGTTTCCACAACTTTTCCCCAGAAACACCCAATATTATCCTTTATCCCCAAAAGACCAAATCTTATCCACTTTAAGCAATTTTGCGTCGAATTAAATAAATCACTGTTTTATATGATTATTTAGTGCATATTTCTGATTAAAGATTCAAAACAAAACAACACTGTTGCATATAAAAGATCTTTACTCAGATCTCATCAACATACTTATCCACAATTTTGGTGGATAACTAACTCCAGCCCTTTACTGATAAGGCATACAAAAAAGTAAAGAAAAAAAAGCACTATTTTTTGCTAGAAATGTGTATTTTTGGTGTTGACAGAAATATAGGTGCTCGGTAAGATTCGACCCGCTTTCAAGCAAAGCAATTCCTCCTTAGCTCAGTCGGTAGAGCGACGGACTGTTAATCCGCAGGTCGCTGGTTCGAATCCAGCAGGAGGAGCCAAATTCCCGAAAAGCCCAGTTGAAAAACTGGGCTTTTTTCGTATCTGCCCTTGTTGAATGTTAACATCAAGATAGGCGCTGTATCGTTTCATCAATACGTCTCTTTGTAAGTCCGGCTAACTTAAGCTCTTTCGTCAGCAGCTTGTACTATCAATTCGCCCACAAGTTCACTGTATCAACAATAAATTTGCATATCTCAAGGCAATTAAAATACATAAGTTATTGAGTTTTAGATTAATGCAAATTAATCATTCAAAAAATGAAAAGCATTCATTTTACTCATAGATAGTAAATCCATACGATTGGCAGGGTTAAGAATGGTTCCGTCCTACTCGTCGCCTCCATTCTATTTATCAATAACTTAGGGATTTACTAATGACTATTCCGACGACTGATATGCTAGAAGCATGGGCTGGATTCACTGCTGGTGAATGGCAAAACTCTGTCAACACTCGTGACTTCATCCAAAAAAACTACACACCATATGAGGGAGACGAGTCCTTCTTAGCCGAGGTTAGCGCATCCACTTCAGCATTATGGAACCAAGTGCTTGAAGGCATTAAACAAGAAAGCCGCACACACGCTCCTGTTGATTTCGATACCGATCTGCCATCAACGATTACTTCTCACGATGCGGGTTACATCAACAAAGATCTGGAAAAGATCGTTGGTTTACAAACCGATCAGCCTTTAAAACGTGCAATCATCGCTAATGGCGGTATTCGCATGGTGAAAAACTCGTGCGAAGTTTATGGCCGCGAATTGGATCCAACGGTTGAAAAGATCTTCACTGAATACCGTAAAACTCACAACAAAGCGTGTTTCGACCTTTACACCAAAGAAATTCTAGCGTGTCGTAAATCAGGCATCATCACTGGCCTTCCTGATGCCTATGGCCGCGGTCGTATCATTGGTGACTACCGTCGTATCGCCCTTTACGGTATCGACTTCTTAAAAGCAGACAAAAAAGAGCAATACAATTCGACACAAACGTTCCTAGAGCGCGGTGGCGATCTTGAGAAAACGCTTCGTCTACGTGAAGAAATTGCAGACCAAGTTCAAGCACTTGAAGACATTCGTCAAATGGGTTTGAAATACGGCATTGATATGTCGCTACCTGCAAAAACAGCGCAAGAAGCGATTCAATTTACCTACTTTGGTTACTTGGCGGCCGTTAAATCACAAAATGGCGCAGCAATGTCATTAGGTCGTACATCAACTTTCCTAGACGTATACCTAGAGCGTGATATCGCAAATGGCTTGATTGATGAATCACAAGCGCAAGAGATGATCGACCACTTCATCATGAAACTGCGCATGGTTCGCTTCCTTCGTACACCAGAATACGATTCATTGTTCTCTGGCGACCCAATCTGGGCAACAGAAGCGATGGCAGGTATGGGGGTTGATGGCCGTACGCTAGTATCTAAAACGACATTCCGATACTTACATACACTACATACTATGGGCCCTGCTCCTGAACCAAACATGACGATTCTTTGGTCAGAGCAATTACCTGAAGCGTTCAAACAATACGCTGCAAAAGTATCGATTGATACCTCTTCTGTTCAATACGAAAACGACGATCTAATGCGTCCTGATTTCGACAATGATGACTACGCGATTGCATGTTGTGTGAGCCCACAGATTGTCGGTCAGCACATGCAATTCTTTGGTGCACGTGCCAACCTTGCAAAAGCACTGCTTTACACCATCAATGGTGGTATCGATGAAAAATCGAAAGCGCAAGTTGGTCCAGTCGTAGACAAAGTTCAAGATGAAATTCTCGACTTTGACGCTTTGATGCCACGCTTCGACAACATGTTGGAATGGCTAGCAACACAATACGTCACAGCGTTGAACATCATCCATTACTCACATGACCGTTACAGCTACGAAGCATCACTGATGGCATTAATGGATCGCGACGTGCACCGCACTATGGCGTGTGGTATTGCAGGTCTGTCTGTTGTCGCTGACTCTTTGGCGGCAATTAAATACGCGACCGTGAAGCCTGTTCGTGATGAAGATGGTATCGCCGTTGATTTTGAAATCGAAGGTGATTATCCAAAATTTGGTAACAACGATGCTCGTGTCGATGACATCGCTTGTGATCTGGTTGAGCGCTTCATGAAGAAAATTCAGAAGATGCACACCTACCGCGAAGCAGTGCCAACTCAATCGATCCTAACGATCACATCTAACGTGGTTTACGGCAAAAAAACGGGTAACACACCAGATGGCCGTCGCGCAGGTATGCCTTTTGGCCCAGGTGCAAACCCAATGCACGGTCGTGATGAAAAAGGTGCGGTTGCGTCTTTGGCATCGGTATCTAAACTGCCGTTTGCTTACGCGAAAGATGGTATTTCTTACACCTTCTCAATTGTGCCTAACGCACTGGGTAAAGATGAACTAAGTCAGAAGAAAAACCTAGCGGCGCTAATGGATGGCTACTTCCATCACGAAGCGAGCAACGAAGGCATTGCGATTGAAGGTGGCCAACACCTTAACGTCAACGTTCTTAACCGAGAGATGTTATTGGATGCGGTTGAACATCCAGAGAAATACCCTCAGTTGACGATTCGAGTGTCCGGCTACGCAGTACGTTTTAACTCGCTAACTCGAGAGCAACAACAAGACGTGATCAGCCGAACTTTCACAGAAAAACTGTAATCGCGAGATTGTAAAATAATCAAAGCTCATACCTCTAACTCATTAGGGGTATGAGCTTTTGTCGTTTCTGGCGAACCATACGAAGTGATACCAAAACCATCAACAACGCGTGCGTTAAATCAGTGGCGGTAATTGCGTTTTTCTTTGTTAACAACCATTCACCAAACTTTTCAATTTCTTATTAATTCATCCGCTCACATCACATACACGTATAATTTTCCATCGGGTGCATAAAACCACACCGTTCTCTGGTTGTTATTGGTGTCACAAAACACGATAATATTGGGATCGGATTTTAAGAACGTAATAACTATGACCGAATATATTTTGTTGTTGGTCGGCACTGTGCTGGTGAACAACTTTGTACTGGTGAAGTTTTTAGGCTTGTGTCCTTTTATGGGCGTGTCTAAAAAACTGGAAACAGCAATTGGCATGGGCTTAGCTACAACTTTTGTACTAACGCTCGCGTCTGTGTGTGCATACTTGGTGGAAAGCTATGTTTTGCGTCCACTGGGCATCGAATATCTACGAACCATGAGCTTTATTTTGGTGATCGCTGTTGTTGTACAGTTCACCGAAATGGTCGTGCACAAAACCAGCCCGACGCTGTATCGTCTGTTGGGTATCTTCCTACCTCTGATCACAACGAACTGTGCGGTTCTGGGTGTTGCTCTACTTAACATCAATGAGAACCACAACTTTATCGAATCGATCATTTACGGTTTTGGCGCAGCGGTTGGCTTCTCTTTGGTACTTATCCTATTTGCGTCAATGCGTGAACGTATTGCTGCAGCTGATGTACCTGTGCCATTTAAAGGCGCGTCGATTGCGATGATCACCGCAGGCCTTATGTCTCTTGCCTTTATGGGCTTTACAGGTTTGGTGAAGTAAACGATGAGTACGATTTTAATTGCGATCATCGCTCTTGCTGCCCTCGCCGCTGTCTTCGGGGCAATACTCGGTTTTGCATCGATTCGCTTCAAAGTCGAAGCGGATCCAATTGTCGATCAAATCGACTCTATTCTCCCGCAAACTCAGTGTGGTCAGTGTGGCTACCCTGGTTGTCGTCCATACGCCGAAGCGATCGCTAACGGCGACAAAATCAATAAGTGTCCTCCGGGTGGCCAAGCGACGATCGAAAAGCTCGCAGATCTGATGGGCGTTGAAGCGGAAGAGTCGGCACACGATCTCGACAACAAAGTCAAAACCGTTGCTTTCATCCATGAAGACATGTGTATCGGTTGTACCAAGTGTATTCAAGCGTGTCCTGTGGATGCGATTGTTGGTGGTACTAAAGCCCTTCATACTGTGATCAAAGACGAATGTACGGGTTGTGACTTGTGCGTTGCGCCTTGTCCAACTGACTGTATTGAAATGATTCCTGTGGAAACCACCACAGAGAGCTGGAAATGGAAACTTAACGCCATTCCAGTGGTTAACATTACGGATGCTGCCAATGCAGCGAACGTGACTGATTCAATTAAATAAGGTTTCGTATGTTGTCTTTGATTGAACAAATTCGTACTGGTTCGCTATGGGATTTCCCAGGCGGCGTGCATCCGGCAGAAAACAAAAAGCAATCCAACAAAACTGAATTGGTTCATGCAGCCATTCCGTCGGAAATCGTCCTACCTTTAAAACAGCACATCGGTAAAGCAGGTAATCTATTGATTGCTGTTGGCGACACAGTGTTGAAAGGTCAACAGCTAACGGCGTCAGACAGTGGTTTCACCGTTCCTGTTCATGCGCCAACTTCTGGGCAAGTAACAGCTATTGAGCCACGAACCGTCGCTCACCCATCGGGTTTAAGCGAACTGTGCGCAGTGATTACGCCAGATGGTAACGATACTTGGTGTGAGAAAACGCCAGTTGCCGATTACACCCAAGAATCTGCAGATGCGTTGATCGATGTGATTCGCCTTGCTGGTATCTCTGGCATGGGTGGCGCAGGCTTCCCAACGGCCAAGAAGATCCAATCGGGCATTGCACGTACCGAAATTCTTATCGTTAACGCGGCTGAATGTGAACCTTACATCACCGCCGATGACAAACTCATGCAGGAACATGCAGACGAACTGATCCAAGGTATCGAGATCGTCGAGCATATCCTCAAGCCAAAACTGACCATCATTGGTATTGAAGATAACAAGCCAGCAGCAATCAAAGCGCTGGAACAAGCGGCGATGAATAAAGACATCGTGATCCGCGTTATCCCAACCAAATACCCTTCTGGTGGTGAGAAGCAGCTCATCAAGATTTTGACCAACAAAGAAGTTCCTAGCGGCGCTATCCCTGCAGATATTGGCATCCTGGTTCAAAACGTTGGTTCTCTCTACTCAATTAAACGTGCAGTGATCGATGGCGAACCTGTAGTCAATCGCGTCGTGACTCTGACGGGTAAAACCTTCAAGCAACCACGTAACGTTTGGACGCTACTTGGTACGCCAGTACAAGCACTGTTAGACGAGTTTGGCTACAAAGCAGATAAGAAACTGCAGCGCCTGATCATGGGTGGTCCAATGATGGGCTTTACCCTCCCCCACGCTCAGGTTCCTATCACTAAAACGGCAAACTGTATTCTGGCACCGAAGCGTCGTGAGATCGCTTCTGACCAATACGAAATGGAATGTATCCGTTGTAGCCAATGTGCGGAAGCGTGCCCTGCATCGCTATTGCCACAGCAGCTTCAGTGGTATGCAAAAAGCCAAGAATACGAAAAGCTCGAAGAGCTGAACTTAAAAGACTGTATTGAATGTGGCGCGTGCGCGTTTGTGTGCCCAAGTGAAATTCCACTGGTTCAATACTATCGTCAAGCGAAAGCTGAAATCCGTACACGCGCTCAAGAAGCGGCAGCAGCTGAACGAGCTAAGCTGCGCTTTGAAGAGAAGAAAGCGCGTATGGAACGCGAAAAAGCAGAACGTGAAAATCGCTTTAAGAAAGCCGCGGATGATCGTCGTAAAGACATGAAAGCCTCTGGCGGTGACGATGCGATTGCTGCAGCCATCGCTCGCGTGAAAGCACAGAAAGAGAATACTGAAGCGAAAGCCGAGCCAGCAGTGAAACCTGCGGTTGCAGCAGCGATTGCCAAAGCGAAAGCGAAACAAGCTGCAGCAGCTCAATCTGGTGCAGCCGAGCCTGATAACTCAGAAATGGCGAAGCTACGCGAAGAACGCAAACGTCTTGCTCGCGAACGCAAAGCGCAAAAAGAACAAGGCGACGCAGCTACAGATAATGCTGACGACAAGAAGTCAGCGGTTGCAGCAGCGATCGCCCGTGCTAAGGCGAAGAAAGCTCAACAAGAAGACGCATCAACACCTGCTGAAGCCGGTGACAAGAAAGCGGCCGTCGCGGCAGCTATCGCCAGAGCTAAAGCGAAAAAAGCACAACAAGAAGATTCGACCGAATCTGTAGAAACGGAAGCACCTGTTAAACAAGCTGAAGATCCGAAAAAAGCCGCTGTTGCCGCAGCCATTGCTCGTGCAAAAGCGCGCAAAGCTCAGCAAGAAGACTCTACGGAATCTGTAGAAGCGGAAACACCAGCAGAACAATCTGAAGATCCAAAGAAAGCTGCAGTTGCCGCTGCTATTGCTCGCGCTAAGGCACGTAAAGCTCAGCAAGAAGGTTCTACTGAGTCTGCAGAAACGGATGCGCCTGCTGAACCAGCAGAAGATCCAAAGAAAGCTGCTGTTGCTGCTGCCATTGCTCGTGCTAAAGCGCGTAAAGCTCAACAAGAAGGCTCTACTGAATCTACAGAAGCGGAAGCTCCTGCTGAAGAACCAGAAGTGGATCCAAAGAAAGCTGCTGTTGCCGCTGCCATTGCTCGTGCCAAAGCACGTAAAGCTCAGCAGGAAGCACAAACAGAATCTGTTGAAGAAACACCTTCTGAAGAACCAGACGTAGATCCGAAGAAAGCTGCTGTTGCCGCAGCTATTGCTCGTGCTAAAGCACGCAAAGCTCAGCAAGAAGCACAAACAGGATCTGTTGAAGCAGAAGCGCCTGCAGAGCAAACTGAAGATCCAAAGAAAGCTGCAGTTGCCGCTGCCATTGCTCGTGCCAAAGCACGCAAAGCGCAGCAGGAAGCACAAACAGAATCTGTTGAAGCAGAAGCGCCTGCAGAGCAAGCTGAAGATCCAAAGAAAGCCGCTGTTGCCGCAGCCATTGCTCGTGCCAAAGCACGTAAAGCGCAGCAAGAAGCACAAACAGAATCTGTTGAAGAAACGCCTTCTGAAGAGCCGGAAGTGGATCCAAAGAAAGCTGCTGTTGCCGCAGCCATTGCTCGCGCTAAAGCACGTAAAGCTCAGCAAGAAGCGAATAAGAACAATACTGAGGAGAACGAGTAATGTCGTTTTTTATTGCCAGTTCACCACATGCTCACAGCCGTCGCAGCACGCCTGATCTGATGAAATGGGTAGCACTGTGCGCTATTCCTGGCTTAGTGGCTCAAACCTACTTCTTTGGTTGGGGAACTATCATTCAACTCGTGTTTGCTATCGCGGTCGCAGTGTCACTTGAAGCATTAGTCATGCTTGTGCGTAAGCGTTCTCCAATGCGTGCGCTACGTGATAACAGTGCCATCGTGACAGCATGGCTATTAGCTGTGGCAATCCCACCATGGTCTCCTTGGTGGATCATGGTTATCGGTTTGATTTTTGCCATCGTTATTGCGAAGCACTTATACGGTGGTATTGGCCAAAACCTATTTAACCCAGCGATGGTCGCTTACGTTGTATTGCTTATCTCCTTCCCTGTCCAAATGACAAGTTGGAGCGCACCTGTTTCATTAATGTCTGAGCATGTGACTTTTGCAGACGCGTTGTCTCTGATCTTCACTGGCTATGATTTTGATGGTTTGTCGCTACAACAAGTTCGTGCCGGCGTGGATGGCGTAACAATGGCAACTCCATTAGATGCATTCAAAACCGGTATTCACACTGGTGCTACGCCAAGTGAAGTGCTTTCACAGCCAATGTTTGGTGGGCTTGCGGGTGTCGGTTGGCAATGGGTAAACCTAGCTTACTTGGTTGGTGGCCTCGTGATGATCAAAAAGCGCATCATCCAATGGTACATTCCTGTTGGTTTCCTAGGTAGCTTGGCACTGTTTAGTACCGTCTTTAGCTTGATCATGCCGGGAGAAACCGCGTCACCAATCTTCCACCTACTTTCAGGTGCAACGATGTTAGGCGCGTTCTTTATCGCTACCGACCCTGTTTCAGCATCAACTACTGTGAAAGGTCGTTTGATTTTCGGCGCTCTGATCGGCGCGTTGGTATTCATTATTCGTAGTTGGGGTGGCTTCCCAGATGGCGTTGCGTTCGCCGTTCTGCTTGCCAATATGTGTGTACCGTTGATCGACTACTACACCAAACCAAGAACTTACGGTCACTGAGGTAAACATGTTAACCGCTATTAGAAAAAATGGTCTGACATTGGCGATCTTCGCCTGTGCTACAACCGGTCTTGTGGCACTGACTCAGTACCTAACAAAAGATCAAATTAAGCTTCAGGAACAAAAGCAATTGCTCTCGGTTCTTAACCAAGTGATTCCGGAAGAAATGCATGACAACAACCTTGTTGCGGCATGTACTATGGTCTCTGCGCCCGATCTAGGTACGGTTCGCTCGATGCCAACTTACATTGCCACCAAAGATGGTCAACCAACGGCAATGGCAATTGAGTCCATCGCACCAGATGGCTATAACGGTGAAATCAAAATCATCACCGGTATCGATAACCAAGGCAAGATCCTCGGTACTCGTATCCTAAGCCATCAAGAAACGCCGGGATTGGGTGATAAAATTGATTTACGCGTTACGGATTGGATCTTGAGCTTCACTGGTAAGCAAGTGACAGAAAGTAACTGGAATTCTTGGCGAGTTCGTAAAGATGGTGGCGATTTCGATCAGTTTACTGGCGCAACCATTACCCCTCGAGCGGTAGTGAAAGCGGTGAGAAACACAGTAAACTACGTAAATAAGTCTCGTGATGAGATTCTGAATCAGCCCCTAGACTGCGCAGGAGGCAACCATGAGTGAAAATAAACTGCTAATGAAAAACGGCATGTGGAGCAACAACCCTGCCCTAGTGCAACTTCTGGGTTTATGTCCTCTACTTGCGGTTTCTTCGACCATTACCAACGCCCTTGGTTTGGGTATTGCGACTTTGTTGGTACTTGTCGGTTCAAACCTGACAGTTTCACTGATTCGTAACTACGTTCCAAAAGAAATCCGTATTCCGGTTTTCGTTATGATCATCGCAGCCTTGGTAACTTGTGTTCAACTCTTGATGAACGCTTATGCCTACGGATTGTATCTATCTCTGGGCATCTTCATCCCACTGATCGTAACCAACTGTATTATCATCGGCCGTGCGGAAGCTTACGCCTCGAAGAATGATCCATTGCCAGCAGCATTGGATGGTTTCTGGATGGGGCTCGGTATGACAACGGTATTGGTTGTACTTGGTGCTATGCGTGAACTTATCGGTAACGGCACCTTGTTCGATGGTGCAGACCTATTATTGGGTGACTGGGCTGCGGCACTGCGTATTCAAGTTTTCCACTTCGATAGCAGCTTCTTACTGGCATTGTTACCGCCAGGTGCGTTTATCGGCGTAGGACTTTTGATTGCGTTGAAAAACGTTATCGACAGCTCAATTCAGGAACGTCAACCGAAAGAAGAAAAACCAGCCATTGAGCGCGCCCGCGTAACTAACGCATAATATAAGAATTCTAAAATCAAGGCTCTACCACTCGTAGGGCCTTTTTCATAAACCGCAAAGACGGGTTTGGAAGTCAGCAATGAACAAAGTCAAAAGAATTGAAATTCTCGAACGACTCAGAGAAAACAATCCCAATCCTCAGACGGAGCTCAATTGGAGCACACCGTTTGAGTTGCTTATCGCCGTACTGCTTTCTGCGCAGGCGACGGACGTAAGCGTAAACAAAGCAACAGACAAGCTCTACCCAGTTGCGAACACGCCACAAGGCATTCTTGATTTGGGTGTCGATGGTTTAAAGGAATACATCAAAACCATCGGTCTGTTTAATTCAAAAGCCGAAAACACCATCAAGACTTGTAAGATCTTACTAGAGAAGCATAACGGCGAAGTACCAGAAGATCGTGCAGCGCTTGAAGCTCTGCCGGGTGTCGGTCGTAAAACCGCTAACGTGGTACTGAATACCGCCTTCGGTTGGCCAACTATCGCGGTGGACACGCACATCTATCGTGTTTCTAACCGTACAAAGTTTGCGATGGGTAAAACCGTCGATGACGTAGAAGAAAAACTGCTAAAAGTGGTGCCAAAAGAGTTTAAGCTTGATGTACACCACTGGCTGATCCTTCATGGTCGTTACACATGTGTGGCAAGAAAGCCGCGCTGTGGTAGCTGCATCATTGAAGATCTCTGTGAATACAAAGAAAAAGTGTACCCAGACGAATAAACCCGTCTGAAACAATCGCTAGGAGCAAATAATGTCAAACGGTCGAATTCTTCACACCATGCTACGCGTGGGTGATCTAGACAAATCTATCAAGTTCTACACTGAAGTAATGGGCATGCAGCTACTTCGTACCAATGAAAACAAAGAGTACGAGTACACGCTGGCATTCCTAGGCTACGGTGATGAGTCTCAAGGTGCCGTCATCGAGCTGACTTACAACTGGGGTACAACCGAGTACGACTTAGGCTCTGCATTTGGCCATATCGCAATTGGCGTAGACGATATCTACTCAACTTGCGATGCAATCAAAGCAGCAGGTGGCAATGTCACTCGTGAAGCTGGCCCAGTAAAAGGCGGTACAACGCACATCGCTTTCGTGAAAGACCCTGATGGCTACATGATTGAGTTGATTCAAAACAAACAAGCGTCAGCAGGACTAGAAGGCTAGCAAGCTCTTTTATTGAAACACGCTATATTGAAACGCGCGATGTTTTTGCAGGCAGGTCTGAGACCTGCCTTTCTTTTATCAACAAATTACTTTACTTGATAATAATTATCGTTTAGATTTGTCGCAACATCGATATGTGGGACACGATAATGATCAGTGAATGGGAAAAACACACACTTCTAGCCGATACTGCACTTCAACTAGATGACCCTGTTCGCAGCATTCTTCATTACCAGCAAGCCCTTAGCCTGAGTGAAGATATTAGCGAATGCGTGGAAATAGAAGCCGACGAGAGATTATTGATTTCGGTGATTTCATGCCATAACCTCGCCCAATTCTGGCGTTGGGCTGGTGATACCGAATATGAGCTCAAATACCTTCAACTGGCTTCAGAAAAAGTACTCACTCTGATTCCTCAATGCCCAAACAAAGATTGTGCAAGCTTTATTGATTCCATTGGCTGTTGCACAAAAGCACTGATTGATTTCATGAAGCGCCACCCCAACCCAGCAATCGCAAAACAAGTCGAGAAAATCGATACTGCGACCAATTGTGAAATCATTGCTAAGTTCCGCCTAAACTAAAACACATGACACAAAGCTAAGCGGCAACGAATAAAATAAACAACGTCAAACGGATACAGAAACGCCAGAGTCAAACTCTGGCGTTTTTATTGTTAACTTCAGTTAGACTTGAGTACGTCCTAACGAAATTACTACGCGACGGTTTTTATCTTTACCAATTGGTGAACCATTGTCTGCAATTGGACGACGCTTGCCGTAACCTTGCACTTGAATGCGATCTCCAGATAGCCCTAGCGACTCAAAGTAAGTACGTAGCGATTCAGCACGTCGCTCCGATAAGCTTTGACTTGCGCTCTTACCTTCTGTTGAATCTGTGTAAGTCGCCACCAGCACCAAATCGATATCTTGATTATGACGAACATAATCAGCAATTTGCGACAAACGCTTCTTCGAGGCTTTAGTTAACTGATCGCCTTGGCGTTCATAGTGAAGAATCGTGAAGGCGATATCTTCGAAACTGTACTTCAGCAAGTTAGCAATACAGTTACTAAAAGCGTTGTATTTGCTTTGGAACAATACCGAGGACAACGCGACTTCAATACGCTGATCACGGCTCTGCCAATCTTGGTAACTAAACGTTGGGTAGCGCCCTTTTTCTAGCTCAGACAGAATGCCCCAAGCGGTTTGCCCGCCAACATAACCATCAAACTGCTTGAAGAACCTCAGGTTAGTAATACGATCGGCATTCTCACCCGGACGCCAAGGTGGTGGCATAGAAATCAAACTAACGTTACGCGTTTCACCCATAGGGCGACGCATCTTTAGCTCAAAATCCAAGTTAATCTTTTTACTCGCACGAGACGAAAATACCGCGTCACCAAACCCAGGGATAGGATGCACAAGCTGGCATTCCAATGGCGTGTTCATCACCATTTCCCATTGTGATTGCTGCGGTGTAGCAACATAACGCTTCCCCATCGACGCAAAACTGTTCGCGCTAAGCAAAGACATCACGATACCACTGGTTACTAGCCATTTATTCATCTAAGTACTTCTCTCAAACGGCAGTCTATTGCCGCTTACATGAATCAATTGAAAACATGCAGAATAATGCAAAAATCCCGCCAACATGGAATTTGCAAGGGGTTATAAGGAGTTAACCCCCACTTTGGCAAGTGCATAAAATGGTAAATAACATCGCGAGAATAACAGGTGACCGACTACCTTGTTTTTGGTTATAACCCTTACTGGGTAACGGAGGAATAGAATTCTACATTTCTCCGAAATTGCGGTTTTTCTCATCGGTAGAATCTGCAATAATGCAGCCTTCGTCACACAAATATAAGCCAACATGACAATAGAAAATGAAGCTCTGACCCTGAAAAAACGTTTTCGTGGTTATTTTCCAGTGGTAGTTGATGTTGAGACCGCAGGTTTCAATGCTCAAACTGATGCACTTTTAGAAATCTGCGCCGTTACCCTTAGCATGGATGAAAATGGCGATTTGCATCCTGCCTCGACCATTCATTTTCATATCGAACCTTTCGAAGGCGCGAACTTAGAAAAAGAAGCCCTTGAATTCAATGGTATTCGTGACCCATTCAGCCCTTTACGTGGAGCAGTTTCAGAACAAGAAGCACTCAAAGAAATCTACAAGCTGATCCGTAAAGAGCAAAAAGCGGCCGATTGTTCGCGCGCCATCATGGTGGCACACAACGCTGCTTTCGACTTAAGTTTTGTTAATGCAGCGAACGAGCGCTGCAAACTAAAAAGAGTCCCTTTCCATCCATTTGCCACTTTTGATACCGCAACATTAAGTGGGCTTGCTTATGGTCAAACTGTTCTCGCTAAAGCATGTAAAGCTGCAGGGATGGAATTCGACAATCGTGAGGCACACTCAGCCCTCTACGATACACAACAAACTGCAGAGTTATTCTGTGGCATCGTCAACAAATGGAAGGCCCTAGGCGGTTGGCCGCTTGTCGACGAAGAATAATAAATAAACACAACATATTAGGAAAAGTATGAATCCTGTCGTTATATCTGTGTGCGTCATGCTCGTGTTAGCATTGATGCGCGTAAACGTGGTGGTTGCCCTCACGTTTAGTGCCATCGTTGGTGGCCTTGTTGCAGGCATGAGCCTTGGGGATACGGTTGCTGCATTTGAAAGTGGTCTGGGTGGCGGTGCGACTATCGCACTAAGCTACGCAATGCTAGGTACTTTCGCTGTTGCAATTTCTCGTTCTGGCATCACTGACCTTCTGGCAAAAAGCGTTATCAAACGCCTAAATGGTAAAGAGAGCTCTGCGTCGACTACGGGTCTAAAATACGCAGTATTGGTTGCTCTTGTACTTGTTACCATGTCATCTCAAAACGTGATTCCGGTACATATCGCCTTCATTCCAATTTTGATTCCACCTCTTTTGGGCGTATTCGCTAAGCTGAAGCTGGACCGTCGTTTGGTTGCTTGTGTGCTTACCTTTGGTTTGATCACGCCATACATGGTTCTACCAATCGGTTTTGGTGGTATCTTCCTTAACAATATCCTTCTGAAGAATCTGCATGACAACGGTCTAACCGATGTTGTGGCAAGCCAAGTTCCTACTGCAATGCTATTGCCAGGTGCTGGTATGCTGTTTGGTCTTCTAACTGCCATCTTCTTTAGCTACCGTAAACCTCGTGAATACAAAGAGACTGAACTGACCGTTGTTCAAGAATCAGAAGCGAAGCTAAACAAAAAGCATATCGTGGTTGCAGGCTTAGGTATTCTTGCTGCGCTAAGCGTACAGCTATACACGGGCTCAATGATCATCGGTGCACTAGCAGGCTTCATGGTGTTCACTTTCGGTGGTGTTATCGCATGGAAAGAGACGCATGACGTGTTCACTAAAGGTGTACACATGATGGCAATGATTGGCTTCATTATGATTGCGGCGGCAGGTTTTGCTGCAGTAATGAAGCAAACTGGCGGCGTTGAAACGCTTGTACAATCGCTATCCACCAGTATCGGTGACAACAAGCCTCTTGCAGCACTACTAATGCTGATCGTTGGTTTGCTGGTAACAATGGGCATCGGCTCGTCGTTTTCTACGATTCCAATCCTTGCAACTATCTATGTGCCGCTTTCACTAGCATTTGGTTTCTCACCGATGGCGACAATCGCACTAGTAGGTACAGCAGCTGCTCTAGGTGACGCGGGCTCTCCTGCTTCTGACTCAACGTTAGGTCCAACATCGGGTCTAAACGCCGATGGTCAGCACGAGCACATTTGGGAAACTGTGGTTCCAACATTTATCCACTACAACATCCCTCTGATCATCTTCGGTTGGATTGCTGCAATGGTGCTGTAATTGCGTCATTGAATGGATACAATTCGTTACGAAAAAGCCGCTCATTGAGCGGCTTTTTGTTGTTTGGGCTTTGAAAACCGGTTTTGTCTTATTGCGCTGGCATGTTGTCGATAATGCGCTCGCGAATCAGCTTCAACGTGTTTTCTGTAGACACATAATCCACTTCAATCGGGAAGTAAGCGTCGTTAATTTGCAGTACCAAACTCGGGTAAGAATTTACACCAAGACTCTTGGCAAGGCTTAACTGGTCTTGGAAAACACCTTCCAACAAAGTGCCGTCCATATCGTTCTTGAACTGCTGAACGTTTAAGCCAATCTCTCTAGCAAGTTGCAGATGAGTTGCTTCTTCATGTGGTGGCATCGCACGTAAGTAGTAAGCGTGTTGAATCGCCTCTAGCATCTGCTCATAAGAATCTTGGAAGCCTGCAGCGATAACGGCACGGCAAGATTGGTAAGTGCTACGTACTGGTGTACACAACGTCCAGAAATCGTAGTTAAACTTGGTACCAAGCTGGCCTTCGATTTGCTTCCAAATTTGCTCAATTTTCTGCTGCATTTCCGGTGGCATAGGCAGATTAGTATCTGGCGCGAGCCCACCCACAACATACTCAAACTGAATCACACCCGGCAGTTGCTGCTTCAATTTTTCGATGGTTGGTTTGTAGCCCCAACACCAGCTGCACATTGGATCATGTACGTAGTAAAGCTTCAAGTTCATTCCACTAACCTAAAAAAGAAAAAGGAGCCAATGCGGCTCCTTTGTATTCTATCGCCAAATGTGAGTATTTACGAATTACTCAGCGTCACCTTCAACGCGTGCTGCCGCTTCTTTGATAAGAGGCTGAAGCTCACCTTTCTGGAACATTTCCAAAATGATGTCACAACCACCGATCAGTTCGCCTTCAACCCATAGTTGTGGGAATGTAGGCCATTGAGCGTATTTAGGTAGTTCAGCACGAATGTCTGGGTTTTGTAGAATGTCTACGTAAGCGAACTTCTCGCCACATGCCATTAGCGCTTGTGCTGCTTGAGAAGAGAAACCACAGCTAGGCAGTTTCGGTGATCCTTTCATGTACAGCAAGATTGTGTTTTCAGAGATCTGCTGTTTGATTTTATCGATAGTTTCCATCGCTTCCTCATTCATGGATGTGAACTTTAATTATTGCCACATTTTACTCAATAAACACAGAATAAAAACCATATAATTAGTAAGTCTTTATTGGTTTTATCTTAAAATATTTTCATATCGGGGTTTTAATAAAGTAAAAACTTGCTAAAATACTTTTCAAGTCAGTCGTAAAGACTACATATAAATAAAAACACTGGAAGCAATCGAAAGGTAACCCTTTCATATCTATGGAGAATTGAGCAATGGCATTTGAACTACCAGCTCTACCTTACGCGAAAGACGCACTAGAACCACACATCTCTGCAGAGACTCTAGATTTCCACCACGGTAAGCACCACAACACTTACGTTGTTAAGCTAAACGGTCTTATCCCTGGTACTGAGTTCGAAGGCAAAACACTAGAAGAGATCATCAAGACTTCAACTGGTGGCGTATTCAACAACGCAGCACAGATCTGGAACCACACGTTCTACTGGCACTGTCTAGCACCAAACGCAGGCGGCGAACCAACAGGTGCAGTTGCTGACGCGATCAACGCAGCGTTCGGTTCTTTCGAAGAATTCAAAGCAAAATTCACTGATTCAGCAATCAACAACTTCGGTTCTTCATGGACTTGGCTAGTTAAGAAAGCTGACGGTTCTCTAGAGATCGTTAACACGTCTAACGCAGCGACTCCTCTAACAGAAGAAGGTACGACTCCACTTCTAACTGTTGACCTGTGGGAACACGCTTACTACATCGATTACCGCAACGTACGTCCTGATTACATGAACGGCTTCTGGGCTCTTGTAAACTGGGACTTCGTAGCAGAGAACCTAGCGAAGTAATTTACTTCCCCCTAAGTTCAATTTAGTCATATTTAAAAGCTCGCACTATTGTGGGCTTTTTTATTGCTCCTACAACCAGTTTATTCAATTAATCCCCTCTTTTTCCTAAAGTTCTTTCCGTTGTTGCCGTTAAAAGTGCATCAAGCGAGGAACATCATGCAAATCCATACTTTAGACAAAGCAGCAATCATCAACGAACTTCAGTTCGGTAATGGTATTAACCATGCCGTACACGAAGGTCGTCGCGCTGATTTCTCGCTGATTCTGTCTATGTTCTCTAATGATGTTCGCGATGTGGTTCCAGTCGAAGAAGTCCAAGAAGTACTCACGAGTGATGACATTCTTCGCCAACAGTTCGGGTTATCTCAACCTCAAGCACTTCGTTCTGATAGCAGCAGCTACGAACTTGCAGCTGAGCAAGCAAAACAGTTCCATGATGCCGGATTGCCCTCCGCAAAACTGAGCCACTACTTAAAACCAGATGCGCTGACTTACCTTCCTGAAGATACTTTCAATCTACCAGAAGAGGTTTACCACAACCTATCTGGTCATGAACGCCGTAGCTTGGGCGAGCGCAACAAGCAATTGATTCCTGAAGCTGGGTTGTACAATCAACTCGTGACGGCTCAACGTCAGTACCAAATTCAAACGCAAGCTTAGAGATCAGCTTTTTCTCCAACGGCTTACATTCTCGACACGTCAGAAATGTGACGTCTTACAAATTCCAAAACAATTGTTGTTGCTCGAAAGCGTTAGTTTGAAGCTTTTCACACTGAGCTCAAATAAATTCGTCCATGCTATTAGCACAAACCACTGATGTATTCTTTAACACAAGAAATTACAGTGAAGGTGCTATGGATATCAAAGAATCAATCATTCTCGTCACGTCTGCAGGTTCTGTCTTAGGCAGGACTTGCTCTAACCACTTCGCTCACCTTGGCGCGACGTTGGTGCTATGTGACCAGAACCCTAGTGCCTTAAAGGCAAGCTACGAACAAATCAGCGCCTTCTCCGACAAGGTCTATGCGATGAATGTGTGCAGTGACAACACCACATCCATCAATCTGTTGTTTGACCAAATCGAATCACAGTTAGGGGCGACTCCAGACGTTATCGTAAATTGCTGGACGAGCTCACCAATGCCAAGCTTAATGGCGCCAGAGCCAATGAGCACCTATATCGACCACCTTTCCTCGGCAGCACGATTCCTCTATACCTATGGGCAAGTAAGTGCAGAGCGCTTCCGCTCAAGAGAAAAGAAAGGCGTTATCGTCAACGTTATCTCACACGATAATCATGAAGATCTGACGGGCGTAGAAAGCATGGCGGCTTTGGTATCCGGTTTTACTCATAGTTGGGCAAAAGAACTGACACCATTCAATATTCGCGTTGGTGGTGTGATCCCTTCAGTTAATCACACCAGTGAAGATCTAGACGAAAGACACTGGGCACAGATCCAAGATGAGTTAGTTAGAAACACAGCCTACATTGTGGCTAATGAATACTTTAGCGGCCGCGTCGTCACTACTGAAGTCTAATCCTTCCTCGACCTAAGACCACCTTTCGCCCGTAAAGCGGAATAAATTAAGAAATAAAAAAAGCCCCAGTCTCTCGACTGGGGCTTTGCTTTTTCCCGATTGTAGGTTTCGTGCTAGCGAAAACCTATCTCATAACTAACGTGTTACTTATGCGTTAGTTTTTTCTTTCTTTGCTTTCGCTGCTGGCTTAGCTACTTGGTCTGCTTTCTTCTTGATTACAGTAGTACCTTCGAAAGTTTCACCTTCAACGAATGCTTTACCGTAGTAAGAAGCCATTAGTACTTCTTTCAGCTCAGTGATTAGAGGGTAACGTGGGTTAGCACCTGTACACTGGTCATCGAACGCTTCAACAGCTAGCTCGTCTAGTTTCGCTACGAAGTCAGCTTCAGAAACACCTGCAGCTTGGATAGACATTGGGATGTCTAGGTCGCCTTTCAGCTCGTCCAACCATGCTAGTAGACGTTCAATCTTCTGAGCAGTACGGTCACCTTCTTGGCTTAGGCCTAGGTGGTCAGCAACTTCAGCGTAACGACGACGTGCTTGTGGACGGTCGTATTGAGAGAACGCAGTTTGTTTAGTTGGGTTGTCGTTCGCGTTGTAACGTACGACGTTCGAGATTAGTAGTGCGTTCGCTAGACCGTGAGGTAGGTGGAACTCAGCACCAATCTTGTGCGCCATTGAGTGACAAACACCTAGGAATGCGTTAGCAAACGCGATACCAGCGATAGTTGCCGCGTTGTGTACTTTCTCACGAGCGATTGGGTCGTTTGCACCGTTCGCGTAGCTTGAAGGTAGGTACTCTTTAAGCATCTTAAGTGCTTGTAGAGCTTGACCGTCTGAGTACTCGTTCGCAAGAACAGATACGTAAGCTTCTAGAGCGTGAGTTACTGCATCGTAACCACCGAATGCTGTTAGAGACTTAGGCATGTTCATTACTAGGTTAGCATCAACGATAGCCATGTTTGGCGTGATTTCGTAGTCAGCTAGTGGGTACTTAGCACCAGTCTTGTCGTCTGTAACAACCGCGAATGGAGTAACTTCTGAACCAGTACCTGAAGTTGTAGTGATACATACAAGCTCAGCTTTCTTACCCATTTTAGGGAACTTGTAGATACGTTTACGGATGTCCATAAAGCGCATTGCTAGTTCAGCGAAGTGAGTTTCTGGGTGCTCGTACATTACCCACATGATCTTCGCAGCATCCATTGGTGAACCACCACCTAGAGCTAGGATTACGTCAGGTTGGAAGCTCTTCATTGCTTCTGCACCTTTCTCAACAACAGATAGTGTTGGATCCGCTTCTACGTCGAAGAATGTTTGAACTTCGATGCCTTGCTCTTTAAGCAGTTTAACTACTTCGTCAGCGTAACCGTTGTTGAATAGGAAACGGTCAGTTACTAGGAATGCGCGTTTCTTACCTTCTAGGTCGCTCATTGCGATTGGAAGGCTACCACGACGGAAGTAGATAGACTTAGGTAGTTTGTGCCACAACATGTTTTCAGCTCGCTTAGCTACAGTTTTCTTGTTGATAAGGTGCTTAGGACCTACGTTCTCAGAGATAGAGTTACCACCCCAAGAACCACAACCTAGAGTTAGAGAAGGTGCTACGTTGAAGTTGTAAAGGTCACCGATACCACCGTGAGTAGTCGGGATGTTTACAAGGATACGAGCAGTCTTCATCTTGTCACCGAAGTAACGGATGCGGTCTGCGTTAACGTCTTGGTTAGTGTAAAGACCAGATGTGTGACCGATACCACCGATTTCAACCATTGTTACCGCTTGAGCAACTGCGTCTTCGAAGTCGTCAGCACGGAATAGACCTAGAGTTGGAGATAGTTTCTCGTGAGCGAACTCATCATCGTAAGAAACTTTACCTAGACCTTCACCTACAAGTACTTTTGTATCAGCAGGAACTTTAACACCAGCCATTTCAGCGATTGCTGGAGCAGGTTGACCTACGATTTTCGCGTTTAGTGCGCCGTCGATAAGAAGTACTTTACGTACTTTATCAGCGTCAGCTTTAGATAGAACGTGAGCTTTGTGAGAAGCGAAACGCTCTTTCACTTCGTCGTATACTTCACCAACTACGATTGCAGCTTGCTCAGAAGCACATACTACGCCGTTATCGAAAGTCTTAGACATAAGGATAGAAGCAACAGCACGTTTGATGTCAGCTGTTTCATCGATAACTACAGGAACGTTACCTGCACCTACACCGATTGCTGGCTTACCAGAAGAGTAAGCTGCTTTAACCATGCCTGGACCACCAGTTGCAAGGATAAGAGCGATGCCGTCGTGCTTCATAAGAGCGTTAGAAAGCTCTACAGATGGTTGGTCGATCCAACCGATGATGTCTTTTGGAGCACCCGCTGCTACTGCTGCGTCTAGAACTAGTTTAGCTGCATCGTTAGTAGAGTTCTTCGCACGTGGGTGTGGCGAGAAGATGATGCCGTTACGAGTTTTTAGAGAAATTAGAGATTTGAAGATTGCAGTAGAAGTTGGGTTAGTCGTTGGAACGATACCACAGATGATACCTACAGGCTCAGCGATAGTCATCGTGCCTAGGTTGTCATCTTCTTCCAAGATGCCACATGTTTTTTCGTCTTTGTATTTGTTGTAGATGAATTCTGAAGCGAAGTGGTTTTTGATTACCTTATCTTCAACAATACCCATTCCAGATTCAGCAACTGCTTGTTGTGCTAGTGGAATACGAGCATGGTTAGCTGCAAGAGAAGCTGCGCGGAAGATTGCATCTACTTTCTCTTGAGAAAATGTTGCGAACTCTTCTTGTGCTGCTTTAACGCGTGCTACTAGAGCATCTAGTTCAGCTAAGTTAGTTACAGGCATGGTGGATCTCCTAAAATAATAAATATTAAAAACTTTTTAGTAAGGCTATTGTCTTTCGTTTCTACTGTTTATCAGCGACTTAACTAACAACCATCTTAGTAAATTGCTTTCAGGGCTGAGTATAATATTTCAGAGTGTGAAAAAAATTGACTTGGATCAGTTCTCACAACTGAAATACCCCCAAAGTAGTGGTTTACCACAACAAAACGACTTAAATCATTGATAAACAAATAAATTAAACTTCATTTTTAATTGAGCAAAAAAGAAGCAAACGAACTAAAAACTAAAAGAAACAACAATAATCTGTAAAAAAGTTTCATTTTTAGCCAACAAAATTACATGTGGACCCTAATTTTTGTGCTACTGAGAGTATATCGAATGCGTCATATCTCTCTACAAACCACCTTTCTTTTTGTGAAAAATGTGCGAATGTTAACGTTTGTGTAAAACAGTTCAGGTTGCCACCAATCTTCTACGTAACAATTCGTTTCCAGATTGCATACATTTTCTTCAATAATTAGTTTTTCTCACAAATACTAGGCCAAATACGTTAGTTTTTTTCATTTCTTCCAACCGCACTTTTGCCTTACATTACCGCCTAAAATTACCCCCTCTCTTTTTCACTATTGTGAACGTTTACGAGTAAGCAACATGCAGACTTTAGAGTTAGCTATTTTCCTACAGTTTTTCTTAGGTTTGGTCGCAGCAGTGAACCCTGTTGGTATCATGCCTGTGTTCGTATCACTGACCGGTCATATGACACCAGAAGAGAAAAGCAAAACCGCCACGACAGCCAATGTTGCGGTTGCGGTCATTTTGATCATTTCTCTTTTTGCTGGTCAGTTGTTGCTAGATATGTTCAGCATTTCTCTGGATTCTTTCCGTGTTGCTGGCGGCTTGCTACTTCTTAGTATCGCGTTCTCGATGATGAGCGGTAAGTTGGGTGAAGATAAGCAGAACAAGCAAGAGAAATCAGAATACGTTAGCCGTGAACAAATCGGTGTAGTACCACTGGCGATGCCATTAATGGCAGGCCCAGGTGCCATCAGTTCAACCATTGTTTATGGTGCACGTTACCCAAGCGCACTTGATACCGTTGGTATTAGTGTCACCATCATGCTGTTCTGTTTCTGCTCTTGGTTGCTATTCCGTTCTGCGCCTTTGATCGTACGCTTCCTTGGCCAGACAGGTATCAACGTGATCACGCGTATTATGGGTCTGATCCTTGGCGCATTGGGTATTGAGTTCATTGCTAACGGCCTAAGAAACCTATTCCCTGGTTTAGCCTAACTTTCCCAACTTCTGGTATGATGTTGCAATCCGTTTCATTTTAACGCTGACAGTGCAACATCATGCCTCGCAAGTCTCTTAAGCATCATTTATACGTCATCATCTTCGGCACGCACACTCGTGCTGGGCGCATTTTCGATATCGCGCTGATCATTGCGATCATCACTTCTCTTGTGGTTCTCATCTTAGAGTCCTTACCATCTGTGATGACAGAATGGTCACGAGAACTGCGTTATATTGAATACACCTTTACTGCCCTATTCACTGTTGAGTACTTATTAAGGCTTTACTGTTCTCCTAAGCCTAAGTCTTACGCCACCAGCTTTTATGGTGTAGTCGATTTGTTGGCTATTTTGCCAACGTACCTGGCGATCTTCTTCCCTGGTGCATCGTTTATGGGTGTCGTGCGATTGCTGCGTGTCATGCGCATCTTCCGAATCCTAAAACTTGTACGCTACCTGCAAGATTCCAACATCTTGTTGCGCTCTCTGCTAATGGCGAGGCGTAAGATTCTTATCTTCTTTAGTACTGTAGGTATTCTGGTCACCATTTTCGGTGCGCTAATCTTCGTTATTGAAGGCCCACACAATGGTTTTACGAGTATTCCGAAAAGCATCTACTGGGCGATTGTGACGATCACTACAGTCGGCTATGGTGACATGGTGCCGCAAACGCATCTCGGGAAAGCCATCGCGTCGTTAACCATGTTGCTTGGTTATTCGATACTGGCGGTTCCCACTGGCATTATTACCGCAGAACTGAGTAACGAGATGAATGCTCATAAAGAACTAGTAAAATGCCCGAACTGTAACCGCTCCGGTCATGATTCTGATGCGATGCACTGTAAGCATTGTGGTAGTGAGTTAGCGGATCCTGATAATCGCGTCGTGAGTGCAGATGAAGAGGATTAAAATCGGGAATCGGGAATCGGGAATCGGGAATCGGGAATCGGGAATCGGGAATCGGGAATCGGGAATCGGGAATCGGGAATCGGGAATCGGGAATCGGGAATCGGGAATCGGGAATCGGGAATCGGCGATATTTTGTATTTCTGGGGACAGATTCTGTCAACGCCTTTTAGAACGTAATGTCTTTCACTTGCCTTCTAACGTAGCGCTTTCGGTTATTGGAGCGCTGCATTCTGAACGCCCTTGTATTCCACCTCCACGATCAAAGAAGCCGATGAATTCACATCGGCTTTTACATAACTTTTGGCTCTCGATACACAAACATTTCCCGTGTGCAAGGTCTATTCTCGATTTAGCAACCGTCAGTAAACACTTCCACTTTGTATTCATCACCCGGCTCCATTGCCGCGGTGTACTTCACGTAGCATTGCGTATCTTCAATCGCTTTATTGTACGCGCTTTCGTCATCAGGATCAGCGTCAATATATTCAGATCGAGTCACTATCCAAGTATCAGGATTGCTTACTGACCCATTGTTGTGCGCACCCCATACCCACTCTTTCGTTAGATCATGATATCCAGACTCGATATCTAGGAAGTTTTCCATCCCTCCCTTTTGAACAGCCGGATAACCATATTGGACGGAACCGTAACCTTCAACACTGTAAGACTCTTCATGTTCCATTCCTTCTACAGCAGTTTTGCCAAAAGCCATCTCCGCAGCATTATGAACGGAGCCACCTAGTCCCTTAATGACAGCTTCTCTAGCATCATGTTGAAGATTTAAAAACTTAGGTGCGGCAACAACGGCTAGAATGCCGAGAATTACGATGACAACCACTAACTCTATGAGAGTAAAACCTTTTGTATTCTGTTTCATTACCGCACTCCAATTGATTAAATTCGCGGCAACGTTATGCAACAAAAGTCAGCTTACTGTCATTGAAATATCAAAAAAGCGCCCAGTTGGGCGCTTTCAAAATAGACATCTCAGAGTTGAGACAAATTAAGCCTTTTCAGCAAGAATGATGCGTAGAGTACGACGTAGTGGCTCTGCGGCGCCCCATAGAAGTTGATCACCGACTGTGAACGCGTTTAGGAAGTCATCGCCCATCGCCATCTTACGTAGACGGCCTACTGGAATAGAAAGCGTTCCTGTTACTTTCGCTGGAGTGAGTTCTTGAGCCGTGATGTCACGGTCGTTTGGAATCACTTTAACCCAATCATTGTGCGTTGCGATGATTTCTTCAATCTCATCCATTGGTACATTTTGCTTGAGCTTGATAGTCAATGCTTGAGAGTGACAACGCATCGCACCGATACGTACGCATGTACCATCGATTGGCACTGGCGCATCTTGGAAGCCAAGGATCTTGTTCGCTTCTACACCCGCTTTCCACTCTTCCTTACTTTGACCGTTGTCGCGTTTAACGTCGATCCAAGGAATCAAAGAGCCAGCTAGCGGCACACCAAACTTATCTGTTGGGAATGAAGAGCTGCGCATTGTGTCGGCAACTTTCTTATCAATGTCTAGAATAGAGCTTGCTGGATTAGCCAATTCAGAGCTTACAGAATCGTTGATCACACCCATCTGAGAAATCAGCTCACGCATGTTTTGTGCACCTGCGCCAGACGCTGCTTGGTACGTCATTGCACTTGTCCACTCAACCAAACCTTTCTCGAACAGACCACCAAGACCCATGAGCATCAAGCTAACGGTACAGTTACCACCAACAAAGGTGTTAGTGCCGCCGTGAATGCCTTGTTGAATTTGCGCTAGGTTTACAGGATCTAGAGTAATGATGGAGTCTTCTGCCATACGAAGTGTCGAAGCCGCATCGATCCAGTAACCTTTCCAACCAGCTTGACGAAGTGCTGGGTAAACTTTCTCTGTGTAACCGCCACCTTGACACGTAATCACTGCATCAAGTTGTTTTAAACTGTCAATATCGAACGCATCTTGAAGTAGACCAGCTTCTTTACCTAGGTTTGGAGCTGGGATACCTATTTGAGACGTGCTGTAGAAAACTGGCTCGATCAGATCGAAGTCTTTCTCTTCGACCATGCGCTGCATCAGAACTGAACCGACCATGCCGCGCCAACCAACTAAACCTACTCTCATCGCATTAACTCTCCATGTATATTTTTGAAACTTTCTCCATAGTTCAATTTTCGCCACAAAATCTCAAGCCCTAATTTGCAAATAAACACAACTTTTTTAACGTTTGCCGCGAATTTTTATAATCCCAGTTATTTTCTTCTCTTTTCTTATTGATTAACCATCTAATTCCGCCCAGAAAACTGTGAACGTCACGCGATAAGGTCTTACCACTCAGTAAGAAAACAACAATTGCAGCACATATTTTTTACATCACAAAACATTTCAAACTATTAAAATTAAAGTTTTTTAGTTATTAATTTCACAAGCAAACGTTTATGCGGACGAAAGTCAAGATAAAGCACCAAATGTTCGAAATATAATTTTTGTTAATGTATGTTAGGCGCGATTAAAACAGGGAGCGGCCTTCCTCTATTGCTCCATGAACGACAGAGGCACATATGAAGCAAGTTACAACACGTCTTCCTAGTCTGATACAGGTATTTATCTCACTAGGTTTGTTTCTTCTTTTGGCATTTTCATTTACTGCCAAACTAGACCTTCCAATTCAGCTCGCGCTGTACATTGGCTGGTTCATTATCATGCTATTGGGCTTAAGACTCGGCCATCAATACAAAGACCTAGAAAAAGCAGCACTAAACGGTATTTCTAATGGTTTGGGCGCAGTGCTTATTCTTCTTGCTGTAGGTGCCTTAGTGGGGACTTGGATCTCAGGTGGTATCGTACCAACCATCATCTACTACGGCCTGAAAGCCATTCACCCTTCTATCTTCTTACTGGCGACCATGATCATTTGTTCTCTGACTGCGTTGGCAACAGGTACATCTTGGGGCGCGGCGGGTACAGCTGGTATTGCGATGATGGGTATCGGTCAAGGTCTCGGGGTTCCAGCACCAATCACTGCGGGTGCAGTGCTATCGGGTTGTTACTTTGGTGACAAGATGTCTCCACTTTCAGATTCAGTGATCCTTGCTTCTTCTATGTCGAATGTAGAAGTGGTTGAGCACATCAAGGGCATGCTGCCTATCGCACTGATCAGCTACATCATCACAGGTATCATGTTTACCGCATTTGGCTTCCACTTCGCAGGTAAAGTGGATATGAGCCAAGTGGATTCTGTTATTCAGGCAATGGAACAACAATTTTTCATCACGCCTTATTCCTTTGTTCCAGTGATCATCGTATTGGCTCTATTGGCGATGCGCATGCCTTCTTTCCCAGTGATTAGCTTTGGTTCTCTGCTAGGTATTATCTGGGCAGTGATGATTCAGGATGTAGACTTCCTAACGGCATTTAATACCGCTTGGGCACCATTTGCGATTTCTTCAGGCGTGGATTTCATTGACTCGATTCTAAACCGTGGCGGCATGTCTTCTATGCTGGGCTCTGTTGCGGTGATCGTGTTTGGCTTAGGTTTTGGTGGTCTGCTCGACAAAGTCGGCGTACTAGAGACGATTGCAAAACTGTTCGAGCGACGTGTTCAGAGCGCTGGCTCACTGGCAACCAGCACGATTGGTACCGCCTTCATGGGTAACGTATTTGGCTCTGCGATGTACGTATCACTGATTCTTACTCCTAAGATCTGTGCTAAGAACTACGACCGCCTTGGCTACAAACGCAAGAACCTATCTCGTAACGCAGAGTTTGGTGGCACGCTGACATCCGGCATGGTGCCGTGGAGTGATAACGGTATCTACATGGCAAGCATCTTGGGTGTGGCAACATTGTCGTACGCACCGTTCATGTGGCTGAGCTTCGTGTGTATCATCGTGACCATCTTTACTTCTTACATGGGCTGGTTTGTTGATAAATGCGAGCCGACGGCTCCAGCAACAGAAGAACAAACAGAAGCTGAACTAAAGCAACAAACAGCTTAAGACTTCAGCTATAGATGGAAACCTTCCATGAATAAAAAAGGACCGATGATTCGGTCCTTTTTTGTGTCTGCTATTTCGTGTTGTGACTTCTAAATAATTACGCCGATTTAGTGCTGGCTCTTACCGCAGAGCGTTTACCCAAGGCATAACCAAGTACGAGAGGAGCAAAGAAGATCACTAGGATAAACAGAATAAAGTAGATGATGGTGCTCTTCACAAGCTCAATCAATTTGTCCATCGCTAGATTCACCACTTCTTGTGAAACATGGTCTAGGTCTTGAGCAAACTTCTCGCGTTCGTTTGTGATGATTTGAGCAATCTCTTGGCGCTCTCTCGCCACCATCAATTCCAAAGCCTGACGCTCATCACTCAACTGAGACAAACGCTCTTCCGTTTTTTGGTCAATGTCTTCCACTAGAGGCTGCAATTGAACGGCCATCTGCTCTGCCAAGTTACGCATGTATTCAGGGTTGTTGTCGATAAAGTCCTTCAACGACTCAGAAGTCACCTTCAAGCTGTTTAGCGCTGCGTTGACTTGTTCAATACTTGCTGAGCTGTTGAGTGCCAGCAACTGCGCTTTCCAAGTCATGATCTTAGGTGTTTGTTCTGAGACCAAACTTAAACGGTCGGATACATCACCGATTGCTTCAGGCATTGTACCAAGCGTGGTAACGGCTTCTTCCTCGCTGATTTGGTTTGCTTGCAACCATGCTCGGTAAGCCGGCGTTCTGATCATGCTTAAGTCAGCAAAAGGATACTTCTCGACAAAGTCTGCCACGAATACTTGGGTCTTTTCGTACACGTCTTTCTTCAATAGCGATTTCGCTAGTTTATCTACTTCTTTTGCCAAATGTTCAGACACTTTTTTTGCTTCGCCAGTCGCAAATAGGTCTTTGCCCGCACCTTCACTGTAGAACTGGTTCATCTGGTGAGTAAACACCCACGTATCAATCAGCGCAGCCATTGGTGAAACTTGGTAAGCAGCAGCTTGAAGCCCTTCTTCCGCATTGATTTTCCAGAGCAGAATATAGGATTGGTTTACTTTATCGCTCGGCTCATAGTTTTCTTGGAGCACATCAGCGGCTTGCTCGACTTGAGCAAAGAATTGCTGAGCATATTCACGCGTCATAATACGCATGTTCAGCTCTTGTTTGGTGAGCGGTACAGTTTGGCTGTCGATTTTCACCTCTAACAGAGAACACCCTGAAAGACTTAAAACCAAACAAGCCACCATCAATGAGGACAGTCGACGGATGGACATGAAATTACCTATGGTCAAAATGTGTAGAACAGGAACAGTGACGAACCAAGGCATCAGGTTCGCGAGCGTCCCTTAAATACCTTAATCTTTTCTATTTTAAGTCAGAGGAATATCAATCCGTTAGCACTTCTCGAATGTTTTCACTATTGAGAACTCTTTCAGCAAAAAGTGTCGTTTTCTGTAACGTATCTTCTAACTGATCCAATTTATCGTCTGAGACTTGCTCACCTTGTTTGATTAAAGACTCGATATCCCCAGAGATATAGTGTAGAGGCATTGCACCTATACTGCCCGATACCCCTTTCAAACTGTGCGCAACACGTTGGGCGTGCTCCTTATCCTTCTCTTCAGCAATAAGACCTTTGAGCTTTTCGCTGTCTTCAGCGTGATCTTGGATGAACACTTCCAATAACATGCGCACTGACTCTTCATCACCAGACAGTGAGTCGAGCATTTTCTCTATATCAATATAAGGCTCTTTGATTTCTGAATCTTCGCTCTCGGTCGCCATGTTTTGATAAGGAGGCGTTGCATCACTATCCTCTTTAGGAAGAGGAGATTCTGTCTGAACCACAGATTCTGCTTTTTCAATCACCTCGTGTTTCGTTTCTGCCACATGCGCTTTTTCCAAAACAGGAGTAGATGGAAAGGCTGGCGTCTCTTCATTCTTATTTGGCGCTAACGACTCTTTCGTCACAAGCGCTGTTTTAGAGAATAGCGCCCAAGAGATTAGCGCAAGTAAGGAACCACTTACTAACGCAAGAAAAGTGATGTAAAACGTCAGTTTTTGCTCAAGGGTGCTAATCACTGAAGCGAGTTGATTTGGGAACTCGGGGTTGAGCAGTTGATTAGAGAGGTGGCTACCCTGCGCATGCGCGGCTAATACGCTTGAAGTTTGAGCTAATCGACGCTGAAATGAGGCTTGTTCTTTGGATTCAAGGTTTTGTGACTCAGTAAACAGAGAATCCAACTCTTGGTATGTGTCAGCACTTGTTGCTGCGTCGCTGAACATGGCTTCCAGCACCAAAGCGCCTAGACGGTAATACATGGTGCGAAGTTGCTCTGAATTGCTGGCAGACTCGCGACTGTTGTGTAACTGATCTGCGAGAGCAACTAGCTCACTGTCGCTCCCAATAAAGGTTCTAGCACCTTCAAGAAAACGGTCTGTGGAATAAAGCAGCTGAGTTAAATCCGGCGAACCCCATCCAGCAGAATGTTCACTTTCAAGTTGTAAGCGAACAGCGTAAACAAGTTGGAGCTTAAGAGAGACTTGATCAACGTGTTGTGCACGATAAGGCAATTCGAAGTGGAAGATATTACGCACCTCGTCCACTTTGCTGCTGAGTTCATCAATGGTCGAGATCGTGCGGATAGTTTGTTGCGCTTGCAGCCAAATACCCACGGCAAATGCACACCACACAGCAAACAAAAGCCAGACAGCTCTTCTAATTCCCTCTTTGAATTGCAGCAATGCTTTTCCCTCGACTATTTCTTATTAATAACAAGCATATACCATGAAACACGCGCTGACTGTGCGCACTTCACATAAAAAAAGAGAGCATAATGCTCTCTTATTATCAATTAGTTACGGCTTAACTGATCTTTTAGGTTTGGTGGCGTGCCTTTGATCGTTAGCGTATCTGTCTCTGGATCGTAGAAAATACGCTCGCCAAGTAACAAGCTATCAAAGCTGATATTCAAACCGCCACCAGCGCCAACGTACTTAGTTAGCTTGCGTACGGTAGAACGGTCACCAGGGAAAGATTCTTCCAACTCGTAGCCTTGCTCTTTGGTAAAGTCCATAAAGCTTGTGCCATCTTGGCTTGGTGGCAACTCACCAGACAGTTCAGAAATTTGTACTTCGTCGCCTGATTTGATTTGCTCGTTACAGTAGTTGTAAACCTGCTTTTTGTACTCGTTCGCTTCTTGCTTCTCAAGCTTAGAATCCGCACAAAAGTCTTCTACCGCTTGCATTAGCACTTGGTTTTGCTGCTTAGTATCTAGACCAACATCCGCTTGTAGGAAATCGAGGAAAAAGTCTGCTACTTTGCGACCAACGCGACCTTTGATGTAAGAAAGGTAACGATTTGACTCACGGTCTGTGTCGTAACTTGAAAGATCAATGCGCGCAGCAATGTCCATCTTAGTGATATCTAGGTAATCCGTCGCATCAATATCCAAGCCTTCAGTCACTTTTAGACTTTGGTTCATTGGCAAGATACCAATAAACAAATAGTCAGTTGCTAAGCTTTGGTACTCAGCAAAGACTAAGATACCCTCATCAGCAAATGGGTACTTAATCAGCTCTTCTTTCAAGCGATTTGCACTAATTTGTGAGAAATCATAGAAATCTCTCTCCCCTTTGCGCATTTCTTGAAGCCAAAATTGAAATTCGCTGTCTGATTGGAAAGAGCCGAAACCTTTGCCTGCTTTCGAGTGGAATACGCGATGCAGTTCCGCGACAAGGTTTTCAGAAGAGGTATCGTTTTCTAACGACGCCGGGCGAAGTTTAACAACCAGTTCGTCCTGATCGTTTTTGCACAATTGATGCAGAATAACGTTTGAAAGATGAAGGCTCATAGTGATTTTATCTTGCTACAAGGTTTAAGTTGTTGGGCATTGTAGGTTATCATAAGCCGCTTTTACTATCATTATTAGAGTCTTTATGCCGATTACATCTAAATATACTGACGAACAAGTAGAGAAAATTCTTGCTGAAGTGGGTGCTGTACTTGATAAACACGCTGCCTCTCCTGAGTTGACGCTTATGATTGCGGGAAATATCGCAACCAATGTCTTAAATCAACAAGTTGCTGCTTCACAACGCAAAGTTATTGCTGAAAAATTTGCTCAGGCACTGATGTCTTCTCTTGAAGCGCCAAAAACACATTAATAACGGATAATAGAACAAGTACATGGTAGACAGCGGAAACTCATACGGCGAACGCGTATCTCGACTAGTAGGTTGGGGTCACTGGTTTGCATTCTTCAACATCGTTGCATCGATGTTGATAGGTACACGCTATATCGTTCAATCACCTTGGCCAGAAACCCTGATGGGGCAATTTTATCTGGCTGTATCTTGGGTTGGTCATTTTGGCTTCCTTGTTTTCGCCTTGTACTTATTAGTTCTATTCCCGCTGACGTTTGTCCTGCCATCAAGGAAACTTTTCCGCTTGGTGGCAGTGATATTCGCAACGGTTGGTCAAACCGTTTTATTGATTGATACTCAAGCGTATCAATCCATTAATTTGCACCTGAACCCTGTGGTTTGGGAGCTGTTGTTTAGCGAAGATAAAAGCGCGATCAGTTCCGATCTCCAACACCTTTTTGTGGTGATGCCGCTTATTTTCCTGGTGCAGCTTGCTCTTTCTGAGTGGGTTTGGCGCAAACAACGCAAACTTTCCCATAAACACGTTGGCCGTCCTTTAGCTGCCGTGTTCTTCTTAAGCTTTATGACCAGCCATTTGGTTTACATTTGGGCTGATGCTTACTTCTACAATCCGATTACTAGCCAACGCTCTAACTTCCCATTGTCATACCCGATGACAGCGAAGAGCTTTATGGAAAAACATGGCCTTCTTGACCGTGAAGAGTACCTAAAACGCCTAGCAGAGAACCAAGGCAACATCGATTTAGTCAGCTACCCGCTAGAGAAGCTTGAATTCAATCGTCGTGGTAACAAGTTAAACGTGCTGATGATCAGCGTGAATAACCTTCGTGCGGATGCGCTTAACCAGAACGAAATGCCGAACTTGTACAAGTTTGCGCAAGACAATCAAAACTTTACGAATCATTACAGCTCAAGCAATGACACTTACGGTGCATTTGGCTTGTTCTATGGCTTGCCAAGCAGTTACGCAAGCAGCATCAAAGCGCAAGGCAGTGCGCCAGTATTACTAGACGTACTAAAAGATCAGGATTATAGCTTTGGTCTATTCAGCGGTAATGGTTTTGAAGATGACCTGTATTCAGAAGTTATCTTCCGAGGCTTAAATCTGGCTAATGAGCTAGATGGCACACAAGCCCATACTGACAAGCAGTCGATCACAGCTTGGAATACATGGCTAACTGAACAAGCGAAAAAGCCTTGGTTCAGCTACATCGAAGTTACCACCGTCGACAACTTTGAATCTGAACCGATGGCTGCGAACGAAGAAATTCCAGCCAGCGAACGATTTAAGAAAGCTTACGAGCAGTCAGTGAAATCCGCAGATAAAACCGTTGCAGAAATTATTGCTGATTTGGAAGCAAACGAGTTACTGGCGAACACCATCGTGGTTATTACCTCCAATCACGGCAGTGAGTTTAACGAAACCAATACCAACAGCTGGGGAGCAAACAGCAACTACAGCCGTTACCAACTGCAAGTGCCAATGGTGATTCACTGGCCGGGAATGCTACCAGCCGAGTTTACGCACAGTACAAGCCACTTAGATTTATCTGTAACGCTTTTACAAGACATGTTGGGTGTATCTTCAAACCCATACGATTACAGCAGTGGCCGTAACTTATTTGATGAGAGCCGTCGCCGTTGGATTCTAGCTGGTGACACGCGTGAAATCGCGCTTATCACTAGCTCACAAACAACCGTTATAGACAAATTCGGTAACTATAAGCTCTATGATGACAATTATAAGCGTTTGAGAGAATCGACACCGAAGCTCCCAGTGCTAATGCAAGGGCTGACAGAACTTCAGCGCTTCTATTCAAAAAGCAATTAATTGAACAAAAGCTCTCCACTCGGAGAGCTTTTTCGTTTCTTTTCTCCACAAACAACACAAAATCGTGCAGTAAACATCCAAACGGTTCATTTTGGGGTTTACAAGATTTTCAAAGCCTTATATTATTCGCGTCAACAACGGAGAGATGGCTGAGTGGTTGAAAGCACCGGTCTTGAAAACCGGCATACGTTAATAGCGTATCTAGGGTTCAAATCCCTATCTCTCCGCCACATTTAGAGAAAGCCCGCTAAGCAATTAGTGGGCTTTTTCGTATCTGAAGGCTTAAGAGGGATTTAGACAAATCCCTCCTTGAATGCAAGCCCAGCACTCCCCCACATTTAGAAAGCTCGTTGAGAAATCAACGGGCTTTCGTCGTTTTAGCACTTGGAAAATTTCGGGATGTCTAAATCACTCCTAGTTGAGCGCAACCCCGAACTAGGCGTCCCCACACTCAGCCAAGTTCAGAAAAAGTCCGTCAAATCCTCTAGGCACTTTTCAATACGCAAGAAAAAAGCCCACTAATATTTAGTGAGCTTTCATCGTTAAGTATTTGAATGACAGAGTTAGTTTCCTTTCGCTGCCTCAATCCTTTTATCGAGATCTGGATGAGTACTCAACCACTCAGGCAACTCTTCATAACCTTGGTTACGGAACAGCTCAAACATTTCAGCCATCGGCTTTGTGTCGCCATAAACCTTGAGCGTCGCCTCTCTTGCGAATGCATCGGCTTGTATTTCGGCTTCTCTGGAGTAACCACTGGACAACACAAACACACTTGCGCCGGCAAGATTGTCCACGATGCCAGAGCTTTCGCCAGTTAACAGGGCGACACCAACAGAAAGGACACTCGAATACACCAACCTCTTTAGCATGTGGCGATGATGAATGTGACCAAGCTCGTGAAGAATAATACTGTCCAGCTGTTGCTGATTTTTAGACAGCGCGACTAATTCATCGAGTAGCACAATCTTTCCACCAGGTAAGGCAAACGCATTCGCTCCTAGCTCAGAAGATCGGAAAACAATCTCTACTTGGTAAGGCAACGCCTCTAACTGTGTTAAGTGCTGCTCTACCCTGCTTCGAATGGCTTCTTGTTCGGCTTTACTCAGCTCGCTCGGGTTCCAACGGGAATCCAAGCTTTCGAGTACCTTTTCGCCAAGTACAACTGAGACACTGTCAGGAATAGCGTATGCGACTTTGTCGCTCACCCAAGGTAACGCGTAATAATACCCCCCGAGCACAACGGCAATGCATGCCATCGCAGACACTACCCAAGCAAGCCAGTTAGATTCAATTTTATCAACCAAGCTCGACCTTTTATTTGCCTCCAACCACCGAGACACTTCTTCAGTCCGCTCGGTAACGAAAACCCAACCATTTGGCAGCTTAAATCTGACGGGTAAATTGCCGACTGGAGCAGTAATATCCGCATGTTGCTGATCACAGCTAAAAATATTGTCAGCAACAACCAAACTCAGCGAGTTAGCTTGAGCGACATCCAATTTGGCTTGATGTCGCTCAGAGCTTTTGGGTGGAAACGCGGTTCCTTCAAACTGCATTAACCGATTCCAACACCGAGATCGAAGGCTTGTGCAACTTCATCAGAAATCGCTGATTTCACTTTTGAATCTTGGTCTGCAGCTTTCAGTTGGCTCATGTCTCCGATGACGACCGTCTTGTCAGCAACATAGCGAGAAGTACGAACCATTACCCATGGTCTCGCAATACTCAAGGTCACAACTTGTAATAGGAAGTTTGAGATAATCAGCCACATGTAGCCATCAACTGTGTAGGTAGACTTAAACGTAAAGTTGTTTTCTTCTTGCCCTTCTTTTTCTAGCTTCATTTGAGAGAACAAGTAGTTACGAGTTCTTGTTGCTGTGTATGCCGTCAAACCGATGGTTAAGCCAATCATACCAAGGTACATAACTACCATTGTAATGACAGGGCTAGATTCATTCAGTGAAGCTAAGTCGCCCGTTGCCGCTTCCATTAGCCCTGAGCTCCCAACCATCACAATGACCGCCACAATCGTAATTGCGACAGCTGTGCTAAGACCAATTGCTACGGCTTTCAGATAGGTTTTTACAAAGAAACTGGTTTCAAGTTCGCCACTAAACTGCCAATCACCATAGCGGTAGCCATTAACAAAGTAACGTTGAACGCCAACCACAACCCAACCATAAAGTGCAGCCATAACGACGACTGAGCAAAGGCCTAAAATAACCGACGCAGCTTGCGAAACGCTTGCAACCGCTACACAGATACCAATGAAAACCATGACTGCCAGCGCAGCACCAAAGCCTCGGCCAAGTATGGTGATGTATGCATCTTTCAGTGACGAATTAAAAGAGAAGTGAACATTGCGGTAACTCGTCATTGCAGAATCAAATCGTGCGTTGCTCCATAACAACCATGGCAGGGCGACATAAAACAGAAGTAAGAGCACAAGCGCCAGTTGCGGAATGAATGAGTTTGCGATACCCCATACCAATACAATCGCCAGCGCGACTAAACGCCCCTTTAAGATTTGCATTGGCTCTGCATGATACTCAAAGTTATCACCGTCGATATACGTGTTACCGTAGAAGTAGCGCTTTGTTCTTACTTTGGCCCAAGCAGAGTAAATTCCGAGCGTAACGATAGAAAGTAGAACATTGACAATCCAGATGCCAAAAAACTCTCCCCCTCGCCCTTTAAAAGAGATGGTATTGGAAATGCGTTGATGGTTCATATACAGTCCGAATAGTTTATTTAATTTTATGAATTTAAAGGCGTTATCCTATCTCATTCATAAATTGATAAACTTGACTGCCATAAGCAAACTAAACATCAATTATTTATAAAATACATATTAATTATGAATTCAAATTCACCGACAAAATAATTTAATGGCCATTTCCGCGCAAATGAAAGCATCTAAAGTGATAGAAACCACCCACTCAGTGAATTTAATCGACAATGGTTCATTATCACTAAAAAACTCAAAAATTTAAGACGTCACCTTACCAATCAAAAGGTTAGTTGCTGATTACATTTTTTATCAGGCGAATTGTAAGGTGTTTATAACTATCTAAATACCGCGAAGCCCCCTAATATTCGCCTCGGCATAAGGCAGGAGCATCTTCTTTCTGCATTAGCTAAATCCATCCATTTGTTGTTTTAGACAACGTCAAAGGCTAGGAAAATAAAATTGGGAAAGGATTCCCAGCCCTAAATGTTCATTCGAGCACTGAGTCCATTACCTCGATTTTCAACATTCTAGATTCAGTCTTTAAAAACAAATTCAGCGGCATTTAATAACTGCATATGAATAGGCACCAAATCTGCGTGTTCACTTCGATAACCACCACCAACGACAGCCGCAACAGGAATACCTTTATCTTTCATCAACTGCATTAAGAAACGGTCTCGCTCAAATATGCCTTCTGTCGACACGTTGAAGTACCCCAGTTCGTCGTCGACATGAATATCCACACCAGCGTCGTATATCACCATGTCTGGACGATGCAAGTTAATCGCCATCTCGACGACCTCTTTAAACGTCATCAAATACGTTTCATCATTGGTATCTCGACTCAAAGGGACATCAAGGTCAGAATCTGGCTTTCTCGCCGGGAAGTTTTTATCGCAGTGGAAAGACAAGGTGACAATGTCGGGTTCACTTTCACAAATCGTTGCCGTGCCATCACCATGATGGACATCACTATCGATGATCATCACTTTATCAACGTGTTCATGCTCAAGCATGTGCTTAGCAGCAATCGCCAAATCGTTGAATAGACAAAAACCACTGCCAAAGTTTTTGTGCGCATGATGATAGCCACCACTAAGGTGAATCGCGACACCATGCTCTAATGCCTTTTCTGCGGTCAGTACCGTTCCGGCGGTGGATGTTAGTGTCCGTGTTATCAACGCCTCACTCCAAGGAAACCCAATTCGACGCATTTTGGCCGCAGGCATAGCTCCCGTCACCAACAAGTCGACATACTCCTCATCATGCACGCGTTTAATATCATCCGTACTTAGAGGGCTTGGTTGGAAGCATTCAATTTGCCCTCCCCAATCTTCACTCGCGAGTTTCTCCATCACAGCTTGATAAAGATAGCGATATTTCATGATCGGATAACGGTGACCATTTGGTAGATCGAGTTGCGAGTAAATAGGGTGGTAAATCAGTGGCAGCATGAGACATTCTTTTCATAAAACGTTGTGAAATAGTACCAACTCCCAGAGTTGATTAAAAAGAAATTTAATTGATAATGATTTTCAATATCAATTAAATTTCTACCTGTTATGAATAAAACCTTATATACGATACTCGGCGCTTTCTTTGGTTCTTTCTGCGCGATATCTCTGTTCATGTCAATGATGTTAGGTGCATGGTGGTTAGTTGATTTTATCGCCCTTAGCTAACACAATGGTTCTGTTTCCACTTAACCTTATTGAATCAGACAGATAGGTGTACTCATGAGTCAAACAGTCTTTATTACTGGTGCGAATCGCGGTATCGGTTTGAGTTTAACAGAGCTCTATTTGCAACAAGGCGCTCAAGTTCACGCGACAAGCCGTAACCTAGCAGACACTAAAGCACTACACGCATTAGCATCGCGTTATAATACCTTGGTGCTGCATGAATTGGACGTGACGGATTACCAACGAGTCGCCCAGCTCGCAAGCGAACTCCCAGCAATCGATCTGCTGATCAACAATGCTGGTTACTACGGACCTAAAGGCTATGGTTTTGGTAACACCGACATCGAAGAATGGCGACAAGTCTTCGAGATAAACACCATCGCTCCATTGAAGTTAGTGGAAAGCTTTTATCCGCTGTTACAACAAGGCAAAGCGAAGAAAATTGCTTGTATCTCCTCTAAAGTTGGCAGCATGACGGAAAACACCTCTGGTGGTGGTTACATCTATCGCTCGTCCAAAGCAGCGCTCAACTCTGTTGTAAAAAGTTTGAGTAATGACCTAACCGATGAAGGCTTCACTGTCTTGGCACTCCATCCGGGCTGGGTTCGTACTGAAATGGGTGGGCCCAATGCGCTTATCGACACCCAAACGTCTGCTGATGGTTTAGCAAAAGTGATTGAGCAAAGCACGCAAGAAAATTCGGGGCAGTTTATTAACTATGATGGCACCGAACTTCCTTGGTAATAATCAAGTATCAATAAGTTAACGTCAGGCGACGAAAGGTTCCTAGTTTCGTCGCCCATTCTCCACCTCTCCATTCTCATTACTTAACTTGAATTTCACCGTTTCCTATCCAGACTTAGTGAGGTATTAACCCCCACTAAGGAGAGTAACCATGGCAGCAGATAAAGATCTGGTGAATTTCAGTGAAGATCATGAGCTCAATTACTGCTTAAGAAGTGCAGGTAAACGTCAAACTCAAGCGAATCGCGATACGCTGATCGACTTAGGACGACAAGTAAAACAGGATTTAGGTAAACGAGTGCTAACTCAAGATGACGTCAGAGGCGCAATCGACAAGAATGATAACTTGTTCGACTAGCCATGACCTTAATATAAGAAAGCGGCACTGGATGGTGCCGCTTGATTGAAAATAAACATGAGTTATTTAGAGGATTTACGTTTGGTGGTCGTCGTTTTTGATGCACCAGATTTGTTGTAACTGCGCTTCTTACGCTTGAATGCTGGTCGCTCTACTTTAGGAAGATGACGCAGAGATTCCGGAATCGGACCTGATTTCACCTCGCCCATCAACCCATCTATGCGTTGTTCTAACGCTTGCATGAAAGGTTGATATGCTTGGTTTCTTTCTGCCATTCCTTGTAATTGGTGTTCCCAATGCGCAGTCATATCCGGGTACGTCGAGTCCATTGGCAAAGCGTGGATCAAGCCACGTCCTGCTGGTGAGCTCAAAATCGATTTCCCCTGACGAGTCAGCAATTGGCGTTTGAATAAAGTATCAAGAATGCCTGCCCTCGTCGCTTCAGTGCCCAGACCATCGGTTTCACGTAATATCTTCTTTAGTTCCTTATCTGCCACATAACGAGCGATGCCCGTCATGGCTTGAAGCAATGTTGCCTCAGTAAAATGCTTTGGCGGCTCTGTTTTACGATCTTTGATTTCACCCTCACGGCAAGTCAGCACGGTGCCCTCTGCAAGTGGCGGCACAGCATCGATACCATCGTCTTCTTTGTCCGTTTTCCCCATCAACGCTTTCCAGCCCGGAGAAACAAGTTGGCGACCTTTAGCGATAAACGTACCACCAGCAATATCAAAGACGAGCTTCGCTTCCGCGTAAACTGCAGCTGGATAGAATTGCATTAAATATTGACGTGCAATGAGCTGATACACCTTCATCTCATTACCTGATAATGCATTCACATTCGCTTGTTTTGGTGTTGGAATGATTGCGTGGTGAGCATCGACTTTTTTGTCGTTCCACGCTTTAGACTTAATCGATAAGTCCGCACCTTGCACCGCGCTTTGTAGCTCTTTGGCATTGTTGGCAATAGCGGAAGTAACAGAACCCGCTTGTGAATAATGCTCCATCGGTAAGTAACGACAATCAGAACGTGGGTACGTGATCAGTTTGTGCTTCTCATACAACGCCTGACAAGTATCCAAAACCTGTTGGGCACTCATGCCATAGCGTTTGGCAGCATCAATCTGCAAGGCTGATAATGAATAAGGAAGTGGCGCAGACTGCTTCGTTTGCTTTTGCTCGGATTCCGTGACTTTCGCAGGCTGGTTAGCAATGCGATTTGCTACGTTCTCAACGAGCTTTCGGTTAAGAACTCGACCTTCCTCATCTTGCCAAGGTTTGCATGCCTCACTTGGCTTCCAACGAGCGCGAATATCAAACGAACCATTTTGATCTTGATAAGGGATCAATGCATGCAGAGTGAAATAGTCTTTAGGCACAAAGTTTTCGATTTCTTCGTCGCGACGTACCACCAAACCAAGTACAGGCGTTTGAACTCGCCCTACCGACAAAACACCTTGGTAGCCTGCTTTTTGGCCCAGCAAAGTATAAGCGCGAGACATGTTCATTCCGTATAACCAATCAGCACGAGAACGCGCCAAAGCTGAAACAGAAAGAGGAATGAAATCGCGATTGCTGCGCATCGAGCTCAATGCACGCTTGACCGCGGGTAAGTTCAAGTCTGAAATTAGAAGTCGTTGTGTCGCTTCTTTCTTGGTTTTGGAGAGCTTACAGTAGTCCAAGACCTCATCCACCAACAATTGACCCTCTCGATCCGGGTCGCCGGCATGGATAACTTCTGTCGCATCTTTAAGGAGTTTACGTATTACCGTAAGCTGTTTACTGGCACTTTTTCTCGGTCTTAACTGCCATTGTTGGGGAATAATCGGCAAGTCAGCTATATTCCATTTTTTATAGCGTTCATCGTAGGCATCAGGTTCAACTTGCTCTAACAAGTGACCGATACACCAAGTCACGACGTCACCATTACCACAACGGATAAAGCCTTGATCTTTCTTTTGAGGGTTTGGTAGTGCAGCCGCAATCGCGCGACCTAGACTTGGTTTTTCAGCAATAAACAGACGAGACATAAGGTTTTGGAAATCATAATAATTAGGGCCACATTATCTAATGTAGCCCTAACAAATCAAGGAAAACTGTACAGATGAACAGTTATAGCGTCACTTTCTAGCTTACTGAAACTCAACAAACTGAGATAGGTCACGCTCTGGCACTTTCATTGGGGTGCAACCTGGTGTGCCAAGATATAAGAATCCTACGATTTGATCTTCGCCTTCAAGGCCAAAAGCTTGATGTACTTCAGGATGGAACATCCACTTACCCGAGCGCCAAAAACCTTGGAAACCTTGTGCTACCGCTGCCATTTGCATCGCTTGTGCCGCGCAGCCTGCTGACAGGTATTGCTCGAATGCAGGGACTTTTTCATGTTCCGTCACCTTCGCAATCACCGTGATGACCATTGGCGCACGAAACGGGGCATTTTTTACTTTTTCAACCACCGCTTCTTCACTGTTTTCCGCTTCAGCGGCTCTAACAAGAATGTCCGACAATTTCTTCAAGCCATCGCCTTGAGCAATCACAAAACGCCAAGGGGTTAAACTCGCATGATCAGGCGCACGCAGACCTGCACGAATAATATTCTCCAACGCTTTACCTTCTGGCGCAGGCTCAGACAACTTGGCAATAGAACGACGGTTGAGCAAAAGATCGAGAGCTTCCATGAGCAAGTCCTTATTTGATTGAATTATTATTTTTACGCAGCTCACTTTAGCATAATCCAAACTTTCGAATAACAACCTGTTTTCTAGGGATTTAGAACAAAAAAAGCTGCGCACTTGGCGCAGCGATAAAAGGTTAAGAACGAATGAAAAAACTATTTTGAGGTTACGTTTTAGAGTTTCACAGCAAGTTTGACGCCTTGGCGGATTGCTCTCACCGCATCAAGTTCACCGGCATGATCTGCGCCACCAATAATGTGTAGCTTCTCTCCCAGTTCATGCCACTTGTCTTCAAACGGACGAACTGATTCTTGCCCTGCACAAATCACCACTTTATCCGCTTCTAGCAGTTCCTCTTTGCCATTTACATGAATGTGTAAGCCAACATCATCAATCTTGTCGTACGACACCCCACCGTAAAGGTGAACACCACGTTTCTCTAGCGTACGTTTATGAATCCAACCCGTGGTTTTGCCCGGCCCTTTACCAACACGCCCTTTACGACGTTGAAGCACCCATACTTCTTTATCGCTCACTGCGTCAGGATAAGGATACAGACCGCCCGGTTGAGACATCTCTTTATCAATGCCCCACTCATGCAGCCAATCATCTAATGTTTGACCTACCGGCTCGGTGATCATGGTCGCCACGTCAACACCGATACCACCAGCCCCAACGATCGCAACTTTCTCACCAACAGGCGTTTTATCTCGAATCAGTGTTTGGTAGTCGATCACTTTCTCTGGGTTATCGATACCATCAATTTTTACCTTGCGAGGTTCAACACCCGATGCCATGACGACTTCATCGTATTCGGTCAGTAAGTCGTAATTGGCTTCTGTCTCTAGGTGAAGGTTCACACCCGTTTCTTCAATGCGGTTCGCAAAGTAACGGATGGTTTCGCGGAACTCTTCTTTACCCGGGATCTGCATCGCTAAACGGAACTGCCCGCCAATGCGATCGTTCTTCTCAAACAGATCCACTTTGTGCCCACGTTCTGCCAGCGTCGTCGCACAAGCCAAACCAGCAGGACCGGCTCCTACTACCGCAATGTTCTTCTTCTTGAATGCTTCTTCGACAACAATTTCCGTCTCGTAACACGCTAACGGGTTAACTAAACAACTCGCTCTTTTACCTTTGAACACATTGTCCAAACATGCTTGGTTACAGCCAATACACGTGTTGATTAGTTGAGATTTTTCCTGCTCTGCTTTGGCAACAAAGTAAGGGTCAGCTAGGAACGGACGCGCCATCGAGACCATATCGGCATGGCCTGAAGAAAGAATTCGCTCGGCTTCGTCTGGAGTATTGATACGGTTACAAGTAATGATTGGCACTGAGACGTGAGGTTTAACTTTTTCTGTAACCCAAGTAAATGCACCACGAGGAACTTGAGTTGCAATGGTCGGAATACGCGCTTCGTGCCAGCCGATACCAGTGTTGATGATGGTGACTCCGGACTCTTCCAGCGCTTTTGCCAGCTCAATCACATCTTCAAACGTACTGCCCTGCTCGACCAGATCGAGCATGGAAAGACGGAAGATAATAATGAATTTTTCACCGACCGCCTTACGCACCGCTTTAACAATCTCAACCGGGAAGCGCATGCGCTTTTTATAACTGCCACCCCAGTCGTCGTAACGCATGTTGGTACGTTTACATAAGAATTGGTTAATCAAATAACCTTCAGAGCCCATCAGCTCGACACCATCATAGCCCGCTAGCTGAGCCAGCTCGGCACTATTAGCGAAAGCTTCGATGGTCTTTTTGATTTGACGCTCACTCATTTCGCTTGGTGCAAATTTGGCGATAGGCGCTTTCATACCCGAAGCACTCTGCGCGAATGGGTGCATCGCGTAGCGTCCGGCATGGAGAATTTGTAGGGCTATTTTGCCGCCGTGTTTGTGCACCGCTTCAGTCACAACCTTATGTGCTTTGGCATGTTTTGGCTTACTGAATTCTGCACTCAAAGGATGTAATCGGCCACGTAGGTTTGGAGAGAAACCGCCCGTCACGATTAGACCTACACCGCCTTTGGCACGTTCTTCATAAAACGCCGCAAGCTTTTGTAGTCCTTCTTTGTGCTCTTCTAGACCAGTGTGCATTGATCCCATCAGGACGCGGTTTCGTAGCTGTGTAAAACCTAAGTCCAATGGCTTTAACAAATTTGGGTACATGGCAGACATCACTAAACATCCATTTTTATTGTTGTGGTCTGACCACAGTACGCCGCAAAAACCAAAAAATCAAACAAGCGTTTACATTTTTGCAACACAAGTCAATCTCACGTTAAAGTATGCCAATTGTTGAATTGCCGTGATAAGCTAAAAAAATTGTTATCTTTTGAGATCTTAGAGATAAGAACCCATACTTTGTAAGATTAGGGAATGACTATCTCGTTATGGAGACAAGATGAAAAAACTCTTCAAATTTATTGGTCTGATATTCAAGGGGATATGGAAAGCCATCACCTTTGTCAGACTCGCGCTGATGAATCTGATCTTCTTAGTGATGATTGCCGTCTTCTACTTTGCCTTTACATACACTGGTGAAGGTCAGCCTACCGTCGATAAAGAATCGGCACTTGTAATGAACCTATCTGGCCCTATCGTAGAACAGCGACATTATGTGAATCCTATGGATTCGGTAGCTGGCTCTATTCTGGGTAACGAAATCCCGAAAGAGAACGTGCTGTTCGACATCGTAGATACTATCCGTTACGCGAAAGATGACCCGAAAGTGTCGGGTTTGGTTCTAGCGCTTCGCGATATGCCAGAAACTAACCTGACGAAACTTCGTTACATTGCAAAAGCACTGAATGAGTTCAAAACTTCAGGCAAGCCTGTGTACGCAGTCGGTGATTTCTACAACCAAAGCCAGTACTACCTTGCAAGCTATGCCGATAAAGTCTTCCTAGCACCAGACGGTGGCGTATTGATTAAGGGCTACAGCTCTTACTCTATGTACTACAAAACCTTGTTAGAGAAGTTAGACGTATCAACTCACGTATTCCGAGTAGGTACGTACAAATCAGCAATTGAGCCATTCATTCGTGACGATATGTCGGATGCAGCAAAAGAGTCAGCAACGCGCTGGATCACTCAGCTTTGGAGTGCATTCGTTGATGACGTTTCAACTAACCGTAACATTGATGCCAAAGTACTCAATCCGACTATGGATGAATTGCTTGCAGAGATGAAGTCTGTAGATGGTGACCTAGCACAGCTGGCCGTAAAAATGGGCTTAGTCGACGAACTGGCTACTCGCCAAGACGTACGTAAGCTATTCGCGAAAGAGTTTGGTAGCGATGGTAAAGACAGCTACAACGCGATTGGTTACTACGACTACCTAGCGACTATGCGCCCTAATCTCGCACCGTCAGAAAACGACATTGCAGTGGTTGTCGCAAGCGGCACAATCATGGATGGTCAACAGCCTCGCGGTACTGTGGGCGGCGACACGGTAGCAAGCCTACTTCGCCAAGCGCGCAATGACGACAAAGTGAAAGCTGTTGTACTTCGCGTTGATAGCCCTGGTGGTAGCGCGTTTGCCTCTGAAGTCATTCGCAATGAAGTAGAGGCTCTGAAAGAAGCAGGTAAACCTGTGGTGGTTTCAATGTCGAGCCTTGCAGCATCTGGTGGTTACTGGATCTCTATGAGTGCAGATAAGATCGTTGCTCAACCAACGACTCTGACTGGTTCAATTGGTATATTCAGCGTTATCACGACGTTCGAGAAAGGTTTCAACAAACTTGGCATCAGCACTGACGGTGTTGGCACATCTCCATTCTCTGGTGATGGCATCACGACAGGTCTTTCTACTGGCGCTTCCGAGGCGTTCCAATTGGGTATTGAGCACGGCTACAAACGCTTTATTTCTCTGGTTGGTTCAAACCGAGATATGTCATTAGACGAAGTCGATAAAGTGGCACAAGGTCGCGTTTGGACAGGCCAAGATGCACTATCTTTCGGTCTAGTAGACCAAATGGGTGACTTCGATGATGCTGTGAAACTGGCAGCGAAACTTGCTGAAGTTGAAAACTACGAAATCTATTGGGTTGAAGAGCCTCTTTCACCAACGGAGCAATTCATTCAAGAATTCATGAATCAGGTGAAAGTCTCTTTGGGCATCGATGCTACGAGCTTTCTTCCAAAGAGCCTTCAGCCAGTCGCGCAACAGTTTGAACAAGACGCGAGCATGATGCAAAGCTTCAACGATCCAAAAGGTCAGTACGCCTTCTGTTTGAACTGCGAAGTGCAATAGCTTTCCCAGCTTAGCCAAAAAGGGGCATCTCTGTGCGAGATGCCCCTTTTTATTAGATGTCATTTCGCTATAATCCCCGCCACTGTTCCCCCTACATGAAATAAAGTAGAACGATGACTAGAAAACACATCTACATCGCTTACACCGGTGGCACCATCGGTATGCAAAAATCGGATCACGGCTACGTGCCTGTGGCTGGCTTTATGGAAAAACAACTAGCCAGTATGCCCGAGTTCCACCGCCCAGAAATGCCGGAATACACCATCCATGAGTACGAGCCTCTGATCGACTCATCTGATATGACACCGGCAGACTGGCAGCAAATCGCAGATGACATCCGTGATAACTACGAGAAATACGATGGCTTTGTGATTCTGCATGGTACTGACACCATGGCATACACAGCTTCTGCTTTGTCTTTCATGTTGGAAAACCTAGGTAAGCCAGTAATCGTAACAGGCTCACAAATTCCTCTAGCAGAACTGCGCTCAGACGGCCAAGCAAACCTGCTGAATGCACTGCATATTGCAGCAAACTACCCTATCAACGAAGTGACGTTGTTCTTCAACAATCAGTTGATGCGCGGTAACCGCAGCACTAAGTCTCATGCAGATGGTTTTAATGCCTTTACTTCACCAAACCTTCCACCACTATTGGAAGCGGGCATCAACATCCAAATCAGCAACAACATTGCTGTCGGTGAGCAACCAGAAGGTGAGTTCAAAGTACATAACATCACACCTCAACCTATCGGTGTGATCACCATGTATCCGGGCATTTCGCACGAAGTTATTCGCAATACACTTCGTCAGCCGGTTAACGCAATGATTCTACTGACATTTGGTGTGGGTAACGCCCCTCAAAATCCAGAATTACTTGGTCATCTAAAAGAAGCGTCTGAGCGTGGCGTTATCGTCGTGAACCTAACTCAGTGTTTGGCTGGTAAAGTTAACATGGGTGGTTACGCAACAGGCTGTGCTTTGGCAGATTCCGGCGTTATCAGCGGTTTTGATATGACACCAGAAGCGGCACTAGCAAAACTTCACTACCTTCTGAGCCAAGATTTGTCTTACGAAGAAATTAAGCAAAAGATGCAAGAAGTGTTGCGTGGCGAAATGAGCCTGTAAACGGTTACCTTCAACATCCGAATACGAAAAAGCCCAATTTACAAAATTGGGCTTTTTGCTTTGAAAGAGGCGTGCTGTTTAGTTCAAGTTTGGGTTCACTCGAACGATGTCTTGCTCTTCTCCACTGAATTGTTTCTTCAATTCTTGCTTAGATTTAAAGCTGATTTCACCACCAGCAGCGACCGTCATGTGCTGCGCCTCGGTGTTATGTTTTGATTGATACAACATCACAGCTTGCATACATGAGTCTCGCTGCTCTTGGGAAAGTGGTGTACCCTCAGGCCATCTTCCTGTCTCTACTGCGTAAACCAATCGCTCATAGACTTCTGGAGTTATCGCATTTAATAATTGTTCTGCGTCCATAATGTACCTTCTTATTACATTCTATTTACAGAACATAACGGTATAGAAAGCAGAGTCAAGAGCTCGAAAATGAATTGGTGTAACGGATCACAAGCAAAACCATGAAACGAACATACTGGTTACTCGCAGGCCTTGCCAGCCTGACATTAACAGGTTGCTTCGAAGGCAACGTCACCACTGAAGAATTGTGCCAAAAGAATCCACAACTTCGCTGTGAAAACTTAAATATGGACGATGGTCAATGTCGCATACCTCGTACCAATTTGGTTTGGCATCGCTTTGAGCTACTCAAAGATCCATCAGAAGCCAATCAAGTCATCGAATACGGGTTAGTTGCTGAGTATCGCAAATGTTTAGAACTCGCGTCACAGATCACTCCGATTGATCAAAGCGCGCTAAAACGTAAAAGATTTGATGCCTTGGTGCACAGCATTGATGAGCTGGATCGTATCGTCAATAACCTAAAAGGCTCTAATGACCCAGCAACACTTTACTTCTTGTGGTCTCAAACGGGTGACGACCAAGCACGTCGTCAGTTTTTACAAATGGAAGGCAAACCAGAGCTCAATACCGCAGAAATGCAGTACGCACTCGCCACCTTCTATACCAACCGCGATCCACAAAAGACATTAACATTACTTCATAATTCGCTATCGATGTCGAACGAAGACAACTTAAAACCAGAAATTTTGAAGTCATTGGCCAGCATTAACCAAGGTCTAGGTAATAAAGAGCAGGCTTACTTATGGGCCATGGTTGCAAAGCGCTACGATGTCCCGCTTGCTGACGAGCAACAATTGCAGCGCATGTTTAACTTTGCCGACCCAGAGAAATATGAGCAATTAGATGATTTGGCTAAATCTATATCTAAGGCAATAGATAAAGGGAATTATTCACCAAGGATGATCCCTAGCGATTTATAAAATAAAAAACTCCCGTTCATGTCGGGAGTTTTTTATTTCTACAGTAACGGTTCAGTATTTTATTAATTGAAAGGATGAAACATTCTTTCAACCAAAACTGGCGTTATTGATCGGATTTGTTGAAAATTAACGACACCGAGTTCACACAAAAACGCTCACCTGTTGTTTGCGGTCCATCTTCAAAAACGTGACCTAAATGGCTGTCACAAGTGGCACATCGAATCTCAGTTCGGACCATTCCGTGACTCAAATCCTTAAGATAACGCACCGCAGAGTCGTTAATCGGGGCATCGAAACTCGGCCAACCACAGCCAGAGTCATACTTGTTATCGGAGATAAATAGAGGGGTGTTGCAACAGGTACAGGCATACACACCTGTCTCTTTATTATGAAGCAGTTTACCGGAGAACGGAGGCTCTGTGCCTTGCTCGCGACAGACGCGAAACTCTTCCTCAGAGAGCTGCTCGCGCCACTGTTCATCGGACTTCGTTACTTTTCTTCCGCTTTGTTCTACCAATTTCTGTTCCTTATTTCTTATTTTTGGCAATGACTTTTTTAGCAAAAAACTTGCTTCTCGTAACAGTTGTAGCACATACTTTCTCACCAGGACACCATGTGTAATTAATTTGATACGAGTTCTTATCTCGAAAGTTATATTACGCCAACTGGAATGTAGAATAACCAGTTAAAAGTTTAAAAAACGAGCATTTGCGAAGAATTGTTAAAAAAAGCGTCGCTTTTTTTTGACTTTAAACAAGTTAAGTCCGATTATCTGTTGCAGATGTTTACTGGATTTTGTAATTTTACTACCAGTTATCTTTAATCAGAAATTAAGTTGTGGAGCAACTATAATGACTATCAAAGTAGGTATTAACGGTTTTGGCCGTATCGGTCGTTTCGTATTCCGTGCAGCGCAAGAGCGCAACGACATCGAAGTTGTAGGTATTAACGACCTTATCGACGTAGATTACATGGCATACATGCTTAAGTACGACTCAACTCACGGCCGTTTCAACGGTACTGTTGAAGTTGAAGGCGGTAACCTAATCGTTAACGGTAAAACTGTACGTGTAACTGCAGAGCGCAACCCAGAAGACCTAAAATGGGACGCAATCGGTGTTGACGTAGTAGCTGAAGCAACTGGTCTTTTCCTAACTGACGAGACTGCACGTAAGCACATCACTGCTGGCGCGAAGAAAGTTGTTCTAACTGGTCCTTCAAAAGACGCTACTCCAATGTTCGTAATGGGCGTTAACCACGCTACTTACGCTGGTCAAGACATCGTTTCTAACGCTTCTTGTACTACTAACTGTCTAGCGCCTATCGCTAAAGTTCTTAACGACAAGTTCGGTATCGAATCTGGTCTTATGACTACAGTTCACGCTACTACAGCAACTCAAAAAACTGTAGACGGTCCTTCTGCTAAAGACTGGCGCGGTGGTCGTGGTGCTTCTCAAAACATCATCCCATCATCAACTGGTGCTGCTAAAGCTGTAGGCGTTGTTCTTCCAGAACTAAACGGCAAACTAACTGGTATGGCTTTCCGCGTACCAACAGCTAACGTTTCTGTAGTTGACCTAACAGTTAACCTAAAAGAAGGCGCATCTTACGAAGCTATCTGTGCAGCAATGAAAGAAGCTTCTGAAGGCGAACTAGCTGGCGTACTAGGCTACACTGAAGACCAAGTTGTTTCTCAAGACTTCATCGGTGAAGTTCAAACTTCAGTATTCGATGCTAAAGCTGGTATCGCTCTAACTGATAACTTCGTTAAAGTTGTATCTTGGTACGACAACGAAATCGGTTACTCAAACAAAGTTCTAGACCTAATCGCTCACATCTCTAAGTAATTATTACTTAGCTGAAAAGCAATTAGCGAAGCTTGTGTTTGAAACATAAGATTTGAATAAAAGGCGGCTCTAGAGTCGCCTTTTTTGTATCTGGAATTTGAGAGAATGAAGACTCGACGTTGCACTCAATATGCGAAGCGCGTCTAAAAAGCTCTCCCTCCCAGCGATAGGAAGCAACACATGGATTTAAAAACTCTCCCTGCTCTAACCGTGCTATCTGATAACGTCACTATCGTCGAAGTTGATCAGGTTAAAGTCGTTCGCGTTATTCATGAGAAAGCAACGGCAGGTATCGCATTACACGGTGGTCATGTCGTGTCGTTCACACCAGCAGGCCAAGAAGACCTAATCTGGATGAGCGAAAAAGCAATCTTTGATGGCAAAGCGGCACTTCGTGGTGGTATTCCTGTTTGTTGGCCTTGGTTTGGCCGCATTGCAGCGCCAGCTCATGGTTTTGCGCGCACAGCAGAATGGGAATTGGTTGAACACCGTGAGAACGACAACGGCGTGATCGTTGAACTTGCTCTCTTCCCAACCGAAGAAACTCATGACATCTGGCCACATATGTTTGATGCTCGTCTTGTTGTTGAAATCAGCAACGAGCTAAAGGTGACATTGAAAGTCACCAACATTGATGATGCGGAGTGGACATTCTCAGGTGCACTACACACATATCTAAACGTTGGTGATATCAAACAAGCACAAACAACAGGTATGGGACCTGAGTACATCGACAGCTTAAAAGAAGGTGAAATCTGCCAAGGCGGTGATGTCCTTCAACTAACTGATACCATCGACCGTGTTTACACTCAGCCAGAAGCGCAAATCTTGGTGAAAGACCCAGTGTTAGATCGCACGTTGAGCGTTGAAAACCAAGGCCATAACTCAGCAGTATTGTGGAACCCTTGGGCACAAGGCGCACAAAGCATGGGTGACATGGCAGACAACGGCTACGAAACCATGATGTGTGTTGAATCGACAGTGCATGCGCCAAGTATCGAGCAAGGCAAGACGTTACAGCCAAGTGAGACACATGAACTTATCACTGTGATTTCAGCGCAGTAATCCAGTTTAAAGGCCGGTCCAACCGGCCTTTTTTACATTTCCAAAGCACAACACAAGAATCACTCATGCCATACTAAGGCCAACCAAAACGAGTCGAGATAATGGTGTAACGATGAAATACCGCATTTATTCAATATCGCTTCTTACGAGCTTATTGTTTGGCTGTGCCAACACTGAGGTCTCGTTACAAGCCGAAAAGAACGTCGCCGAATACAAGCAATTGTCCCCAACACGATATCAAGTCTATTGCCCCACCGGAATCTGCCGCTTCCAAGTTTCCGCAAACCAGAAAACGGCAATAAGCATTGAGATGTTCTATGCCGAAAATAAACCGTTCAAGAAGATTGAGGGGCTGACCTACGACAATCAAAATCAATATCCGACGTCGAATGTTTTTACTCTTCCCGTAAAATCAGACAACGAGAGAATATCTGTGCAAGTCATCGACTATTACAGATAACCCCACTCCGTTATCGCTTTGAATAACGAATAATCGATTCTCGATACAGTGAAAGTAGTGTATCGCTTTTCACATCGACCCCAACGTTTTGCGTGGAGAAAGCACTCCACTCATCGTGCATGTATTTGCGTTGATCCGTTTTCTGAATCGTCATCCCCTCGGCAGGTCCATCAGTCACCACTCGAACGGCACCACTGCGCAGAGTAAACAACTCAGGATCAATGACATACGCAATCGCAGAAGGATCATGGACATGGCAACCATCCATTCCAACCTTCTCGGAGTAAAACTTCAAATAGTAGCGGCTCACATCCCAAATGAACTGCCCTACTTCTCCCGCATCCTCTCGCAGTTGGTCTAGGTATTGCCCCGTAAAAAAGCTCTCTTCCGTAACATCCAAACCGATGATGACGACTGGCCACGAAGCCGTGAATACCTTATCGGCGGCATGAGGGTCGTCATGAATGTTTGCTTCCGCAAATGGCGTAACATTGCCTCGATGATCGTTCTCACCAAAAGCGCCGCCCATTACAACCACTTCCTTAACCAAGTTAACAATTTCTGGGTCCGCTTCCAAAGCGAGCGCAAGGTTAGTTAAAGGGCCCACGGCCACCAAGGTGATTTCTCCCGGTTCTGCTCTAACGCTGTCGATGATGAACTGGTAGGCAGGCGTATCAATGGCACTTACATCCAGTGCGCTCGGCGCTTTCACATCGCCAAAGCCAGCTTCACCATGCACGACAACCGTTGCTCCAACCGGCGCTTTTACCAAAGGCTTATCCGCACCTTTCGCAACCAAGGCTTTCATACCAAACTTCTGTTTTAGGTAAAGGGCGTTTTGCGTCGCGTTGTCTATCGTTGCATTGCCATAAACGGTTGTAATGGCCATAAGGTCGATATCAGGATGGGCTTCAGCAAAAAGAATGGCCATCGCATCATCGATGCCAGGATCTGTGTCTAGGATGATTTTCTTTGTCATATCAGCTTCTATTAAACGCTTGGAAAGCCCCAACAATACCTATAAAAAACAAGGATAAACGTGACCAAAGCCGAAGGTATGAGCTTTCTTTTAATCACAGCTCCTCACCACTGCTGTAACCAAAAAAATAAAACTTTCGCCCACTAACATCCAATTCATTGTTAGCTCAACTCACTCAACCTTATTTGGTCATTCCATTTCTGCAATAAAATCACCCAGTCAGCGGTCATTTGTTATCTAAGCTATTGGTTGCTCTTATTTTTTGACAATTAACTTAATAAATATCAAAAAAACTCGTCATATAAATCGCTAGCATGCCGATACAACATTTATAACACCTATCAATAATCAGGAAAGACACTACATGCTAGACAAATATCGGAATCAAAGTGTCGGTTTCCAGCTCAAACTGGTCATCACACTGTGTCTGCTTATTGCATTTTCAAGCATTGCTGCGCTTGTTTATCAAAACGCTTCAAACGTACTTTTAGAAAACACGCTGAAAGAACATCAATCTAAAGTGGAATCGATGGCAAAAACCATTGCAGGCCAGTTCAATGCTTATCTGCACACGGCAGAAGTTTTGGAATCAACCTTCCGTAATGGTTATTTGGCGGGCGTCTATGTCGAGAGTTACAACGTCGACTTTCAAGGTCACCAAGTACCAAACATCACCCAATACAGCGAAAGCTTGATTGGTGATACTAAGTTAGTTGATAGCTTCACTCGTGACACTGGCGCTGTTGCGACCCTGTTTGCTCCGATGGGCAACGACTTCATTCGCGTCGCTACTTCACTGAAAGATCCTCAAGGGAAAAGAGCACTTGGCACCACATTGGGGCTTAACCACCCAGGTTACCAAAAGCTTAAAAACGGCCAACCTTACTATGCGCAAATCAAACTTTATGGTGAGCGCTACATCACCTACTACGCACCTTTAAAAGACGCGAATGGTAAGGTCAACGGTATCTCTTTCATTGGTTTACCTGTTGAGCGCGCGACCCAAGATCTATTCAGCTCGCTACAAAGCGTAAAATGGGGTGACACTGGTTACACCATCATTCTGGATAACGAAAAAGACAACCAAGGTCACTACCTTCTTCACCCAAAACACGAAGAGAGCGATCCACCGATTCAAGAAGTGTCTGACTACAACGGCAATAAGCCTTTCTACCAACTTTTCGAACAGGACAGTGGCTTAATTCGCTACCCATTTGAATACCAAGGCACCGTGGGTGAAAAGTACTTGGTTTACACTCAAGTACCTGGTTGGAATTGGAAACTCTTAGGTGGCACTTTCATCAATGAAGTCACCAAAGGCAGCCAAGCTTTACTTCAACTGATTGCGACGATTTCTCTCATTGTGGCAGCGGCAACTTTTGTGGTGCTTACTCTTGTTCTTAATCGAACGCTAAATCCACTCACCATTTTGAATGGCTACATGAACCGCTTGGCAAAAGGTGAAGTGAGTATTGATATTCCTGCGTCAGGTAAAGCATCGAAAAACGAAATCATTAACTTGAACAACGGCGTTGCCAATATGGCGGGACAACTGAACGAGTTGGTTGGTCAAATTCGCTCGACTAGCGACCAAGTTGAAAGTAACTCGACCAGCGTTGTGGATGATGCAAACCGCAACCTGATGCAATCGGATCTTCAGCAAGAGCAGGTAGAGCAAGTGGTAACTGCCATTGAGGAGATGGCTTCGTCTGCTCAATCTGTCGCTCAACAAGTTGAACAAATTGCCGAAAATGTTCGCTCTGCAAACACTGACAGCCAATCTGGGTTAGAAGTCGTTGAAGGCGTTTGTATTGATGTTGCGCAGTTAAATGATCAACTAGACCAATCTGCGGCAGCTATCGAACAAGTGAATCGTGACAGCGAAAGCATCCAAACCGTGACGAAAATGATTGATGAGATCGCAGAGCAAACCAACCTACTTGCACTTAATGCGGCTATTGAGGCTGCACGTGCAGGTGAACAAGGCCGCGGCTTTGCTGTAGTGGCAGACGAAGTGCGAACCCTTGCTCATCGTACCCAGACCTCCGTGAAAGATGTCGTCGAGATCATCGAGAAACTTAAAGGCTCCACCAGCAATGCCGTAAGCATGATGACGGAAAGCCAGCAAAACGCGAATAAGGTCTTGGATAAAGCACAAGAAGCAGGCACAGCACTGGAAGCTATAGCAGGACAAGTTCAGTCTATTGCGTCTCAAGCCGATGCTATTGCTGCAACCTCAGAAGAACAAGCACAAGTTTCTCAAGAGATTGCCGCCAATGCTCATTCTATTAGCGAACTGAACCGCGAAAGCCGCGATACCAGCGCTAAAACATCGCAAAGCGCAACCGAGCTACAGCAGCAAGCGCAAAACTTGAAACAGCAAGTGGATTTCTTCCACTAACCCTCCAATAAAACCGATGAAAGAGCCGATAATTCGGCTCTTTTTTGTTTCGCTTGCAGCATCCCTTTTTGATAGAATTTGCCGCCCTACTTCCTGTCCAGAGATCGTCATGAACTATCAATGTCCTCTATGTCACCAACCTCTTGAGCTAACAGCAAAGACGTTTAAGTGTGAAAACAACCATCAGTTTGATTTAGCAAAAGAAGGCTACGTCAACTTGATGCCGGCGCACCACAAACGCTCAAAAGATCCAGGTGATAACAAAGAGATGATGCAAGCACGTCGTCGCTTTTTAGAAGGCAATCATTACGATCCAATGCGCCAAGAAGTGGCAAGCCTATGTGCCAAATACACCGAAGGCACAAGCCATCAATTGTTGGATATTGGTTGCGGCGAAGGCTACTACACAGACCAAGTTCAGCAGTCTCTGCATTCACAAAATGAAGAAGCGACGGTGTATGGTCTAGATATTTCTAAAGTTGCCATTCGTTTCGCGTCTAAGCGCTACCCAAATTGCGATTTCAGCGTGGCATCAAGCCATCGCTTGCCGTTTGCAGAACAATCTCTAGACGCGATTTTACGTATCTACGCTCCGTGTAAAGCAGAAGAGCTACAACGTGTGATTAAAGACAACGGTGTTGTTATCACAGTCACGCCAGCAGGCCGTCACTTGTACCAGTTCCGTGAACGTATCTACCAAGAGATACGCTTGCACAACGAAGAGCCAGAGAACATTGAAGGGTTCGAACTTGAGCATCAACAAAAGCTCAACTACACCATGGACTTAAAAGACGGCGTCGCATTCGACCTACTGCAAATGACACCATTCGCATGGAAAGCCAGCGACGAGCTTCGCGAAGAGCTAAAGTCATCTACACTTTTCCAATGTGAGGCTGACTTTATGTTGCGCGTTTACCGTAAGAAATCGAATCAATCTGAGAATGAAGCATAAAATGTAACGCTAATTATTCTCATTACCATTGATTCATTTATCAGCCTCCATTAATATCATTCGGACATTTTTGGAGGCTTTTTTAATGCGCTTTTCTACACTAAGTCTGATTTTTGCAGGCTTGCTTACTGGCTGTGCTTCAAATGCACCGACCGCTCCCAACGCCGCAACTGACGACGTAACCAGTTTCTACGACTACCAGCTTCATGCCCCTTCCGGTGAAGCCATCTCAGTCAACCAGCTAACTCCATCCCTACAACAAGCCGACGTAATTTTGATTGGTGAATGGCACACACACGCTGGTATCCACCGTTTTCAAACCGACATGCTAAAGCAGTTGTCTTCTGCTAGTCGCCCTCTTGCGCTTTCAATGGAGCAGGTCACACGCGACAAGCAAGCAATCTTAGATTCATACCTAAACGGCGAAATTGGTGAGCAATACTTTATGAAGCAAAGTAATGCTTGGCCAAACTACGAAAGTGATTACCGCCCGCTGGTTGAGTTTGCCAAGCAAGCTGATATTCCAGTGATTGCCGCAAATGCGCCGAAAAATATTGTGCGTTGCATTGGCCGCCAAGGCATCGATTACTTAGATAAGCTCGACAGTGATGAGCGCAGTTTTGTCGCGGACGAAGTCAACACAGCAAACAGTCCATACAAAGAAAAGTTCATGGCATCCATGCACCACGGCAAGCCAGAGCAGACTGAAAAGCAATACGCAGCTCAGGTAACATGGGATGAGACCATGGCAGAATCCATCGTCAAATACCTCGATAAGCACCCGGGTACTCAAGTCGTTCACGTCGCGGGTAAATTCCATACTGAAGGTGGTTTAGGGACAGCGGCTTCTATCTTGAATCGCAATCCAGATTTAAACGTCGTCGTCATTACCCCTACTGCGGACATCACCTCAGACGGTTCGGATTACCAACTAGAAGTCCTTGCGCCACCGGTACGTTACGTACAAGACGCAAACCGCATGGCCGCGTACAAGCACCTTGCTAAGCGCAATAGCGATCTTCAATGTAAGTAATCAGAAAAATCCGACTATGCCTTTAGATAAATAGGTCTGCTTTTTGCTTTAGTTTCCGAATAGTGACAGGAAGCGGCAAAAACAGACCTATTTTCGTTCTGATTGATTCAAGAAATAACGTTTGCCGTCGATATAGATATAACTGGTTTTTATACCCAAGTAACCTCGAGATGTTAGGTTCAGCGAGAATGACTTGGTTTGTAGACGCGGCGGCGATTTAAAGGTTTGGTGGGTCCAAATCAAGAATCGACAACAAAGTATACAAGCCAAGTCAACTCGCCCTTCGGGAGCGTGTCATTGACCCAATTTCTGCGTCAAACAACTTGGAAAGAGCGAGCTATTACGCTGCGTTGTTTTCCTTGACCTCGAATCAATGACAACGCTCTGAATCCTGCATCTTGAAGTCACTTGGGTATACCTGCACTCATGAAGGAGTGTCGTTGTTCGAAGGGGTAACAGATGAATCCAGTAGGAAGCAATTCAGTTAATACATACGCCGCTCAACAAAACAAAGTGGAGCAAGCAAAAAAGGCAGATCAAACTACCGATGCAGCGCCACTAAAGGTTGAGCAAAACAAAGTGACGCTTTCTTCTGAAGGAAAAGCGCTGCTTGCCGCTCTACAGCAAATCGACCATGAGAGTAAAAAGGTCGAAGCGGAAAACAAAACCGTTGGCGATAAGGTTGAATCTTTTGCTCATGGCGCACTCGGTATGGACCATCCAGATACTATCGAAGAAGAGGAAGACGGCTCCTATTCGGCAGGCCAATATCTTTCAGCTGCACTGACCGTTGGCGGCATTATTCTGGCTCTTGTTTAACCTCACCCGCGTTAAGCAAGAGTTTCTTTCGTTACGATAACCATCCTCATTTGAACGCATTTTTTGCTCCAGTCCATAATGGTCGACGATTCATTATTGGACGATGGACTATGAAAAAGGCTTTTCAATCTTGCCCTTCTTCAACTCAATTTCTTCATTTTCCTATTAAGTACGGCCGATAAGTTCGCGCCCGACGAATCCCAAATTTCACAGAATTATCTCGATTATGCTGCTGCGTAAGGCGAGTTCTGTTTGCTGTTCATCATTTGTCTTTAGAAGGGCAAGAGGAGTTGCCACTCTATTCAGACAACATGGTGAGAGCAAAACTGACCAAACTTGGTTCAGAAAAGGCTTCCATGCCTTCTTAAATCGAGTTTGCTCATCGTGACCCAAAGCCCTGCCTACGCGGTGTAGCTTTAGCTCATGACTTTCGACTCCTAAACTTAACTCAAAGCCCACTTCTGTGGGCTTTTCTTATTTTAAGGTCTGTTAACCTTTCGGGCTGATTTTTGCAGCGGTTTGGGGGAGTTTATACAAGGCAGAGGTTAAGAATAACTAGACGTCCCATCCGAACAAAACTCAACCACGAAGGAGCAACAGCCCCTAGACTTAGTGAATAAAAGTGACTTCCACATGAACCTTTTATGACGGTAGCATTTCTGCAATAAATCCTTGTTTTAATTCGAGCGCTTTTATAAATAAGGAATATACAATGAAGCACTTAGTGACCCCAATCGTAACCGCAGTAGCGGCATCCACACTTTCTTTCAATGCGCTCTCTGCAGAAATCAAAAACGTCATCTTGATGATTGGCGATGGCATGGGCCCTCAGCAAGTTGGCTTGTTAGAGACCTACGCCAATCATGCACCAAATTCTATCTACAAAGGCGAAACCACCGCACTATACAAACTGGCACAAGAAGGAGTAATAGGATCCTCTTTGACAAACCCAGAAGATGCCATCGTTGTGGATTCAGCTTGTTCAGCAACCATGCTTGCGACTGGTATTCCGACCGCTTCTGAAGTGATTGGAATCGATAGCCAAGGCAACCACGTTGAAACGATTTTGGAAAAAGCGAAAGCAAAAGGGAAAGCAACTGGCTTGGTTTCAGATACCCGCATGACGCACGCAACACCTGCCGCTTTTGCCTCTCACCAACCTCACCGCTCGTTGGAAAATAGCATCGCTGTGGACATGCTAGAGACCGGAGTGGATGTGATGCTTTCTGGCGGCCTTCGTCATTGGATTCCTAAATCTACCAACGACAAAGGCGACACTTACAAGCAACTTGAGCAACTGACTCAAGGCGACGTCTACCTAAAATCAAAACGTAAAGATGAGCGAAACCTTCTGATGGAAGCGCAGCAGCAAGGTTACAGCCTAGCGTTTAACCGCAACATGCTTGAACAAGCAAAGGGTGAAAAAGTACTGGGGCTCTTCGCTTATTCCGGCATGAATGATGGCATCGCTTACAGCCACAGCAAAGACGATCCGAAACGTACCCAACCATCGTTAAAAGAAATGACAGAGAAAGCGCTCGATGTCCTTTCAAAGGATAAAGATGGTTTCTTCTTGATGGTGGAAGGCGGTCAAATTGACTGGGCAGGTCACAGTAACGATGCAGGCACCATGCTGCATGAATTGATCAAGTTTGATGAAGCGGTAAATACAGTTTATGAATGGGCAAAAGGTCGCGAAGACACTCTCGTTATCGTCACTGCCGATCATGAAACTGGTTCTTTTGGATTCAGTTACTCATCAGCAGATTTGCCAAAACCAGAAAAGCGCAGTGGCGAAGCATTTGCGAACCGCGATTACGCACCTAACTTCAACTTTGGCCAGTTTAATATTCTCGACGGTCTCTACAATCAAAAGCAAAGCTACTACGGCATGATCAGTGAGTTCCAGAAACTCGATGAAGCTGCACAGACGCCAGAAAAGTTGGCTGAGATTGTCAACGCGAGCAGCGACTTCTCCATCACGCCAGAGCAAGCTGCGCGCGTATTAGCAAGTAAACCTAACCCTTACCGCCTCGCAAGCCACAAGTATTTGAGTGAAGAGAATGTCCCAGCGGTCAACGACTTTGACGCCTTCTTCCCATACAACGACCGCGGCAACTTGTTAGCTCGTGAGCAAGCGACCAAACAAAACACAGTCTGGGGAACAGGTACACACACGCATACTCCGGTAAACGTTTTTGCATGGGGGCCAGCGGGTACTATTCTTCCGGTTTCGAAAATCATGCATCACTCACAGCTGGGTGAATACCTGATTCAACAAATCAAATAATCCATACTTTGCACTTACTTTCATCTGTTGGTGAAACCTTCACGCCCTCATTAGAGGGCGTTTTTTTACATAGAAACGGTTGACGCCCCGCACTCAACGTTCCAATATCTGCGGGTTATTTATAAATACGATCAATACCATGTGCGAAATATTTGCTAAGCAACCTCAGGAAAACTACCAATTTATCACCCGCTCTATCCGTATCGATGGCCATGCTACGAGCGTGAAACTAGAGTCCAGCTTTTGGCTGATCTTAGAAGAGATCGCTTCTGCACAAGAGATGACGGTGCCGAAGTTCATCAGTACGGTTTACCAAGAAGCGTTGGAGCATAATGGTGAAGTAAACAACTTTGCCTCCTTGTTGCGTTGCGCTTGTCTAACGTATGCACGCCAGCCTCAAGAGACCATGGCACAAGCGTTGAACGAACTGCATTAAACAAAACACCCACACCTCCCCCAACGTTCATTGTCGTACCTGAGTACTACCTATTGCGCGCGAAAACTGACTAGTCTAAGCGCACAATTAAGGAGTACTCATGACAAAAATGATTCATACCATGATCCGCGTAAGCGATCTGGAGCGTTCTCTAAAGTTTTATCAAGACGCACTTGAGCTAGAAATCAAAGACCAATACGTATTCGACGGCTTTTCTCTTACCTACCTAGCGAACCCAGAAACAGGGTTTGAGCTAGAACTGACGCACAATCACGACCAAAGTGAACCTTACACACATGGCACAGGTTACGGCCACCTTGCTGTAAGTGTGGAGGATATTGCGGCGACACATCGACGCCTTAACTCATTGGATATTGAAACCAGTGACATCAAAGTCTTTGACCATCAGGAAAAGCACTTAGCAACATTCTTCTTCATTACCGACCCAGACGGCTACAAAATTGAGTTCTTGCAGCGTCAAGGTCGCTATCTCTGATAGTAAGTTCTGTCCTAACAGGAACGGCCACTATCCCCTTTAATAACAACAAAGAAGCAAACACAACTATGATTCATTTAACTGCTGCATTTCACGCAAAACCTGACTGCGTATCTCAACTAAAACAAGCATTAGAAGCGATGCTAGAGCCAACTCGAAATGAAACTGGCTGCGTGCGTTATCACTTGTTCCAAGACAAAAATGACCCAAGCCAGTTCTTGTTTCAAGAGCAATTTGCAGACCAAGCCGCGTTTGACGAACACTGCAAAACAGCACATTTCCAGACTCTACTGAGTGAGATTGATGGTTTACTTGCTAGTGAGCCAAAAATCACGTTCTTGGATGAGCTGTAATCTTTACTGCTAAACCGATAAAAAAGGCGCTCTAATTGAGCGCCTTTTTGTTGATTTTGGATTCAAGTAAAAGAAATTTATGCTTCTTTCTTTTCCACCATGTGCAAATGCACATCTTGTTGTGGGAATGGAATCGAAATGCCTTCACGATCGAAGCGCAGTTTCACTTCTCGGGTCACATCCCAGTAAACATCCCAGTAATCATCCGTTTTAACCCAAGGGCGAACAATGAAGTCAACTGAAGAAGTGTTCAGCGTATGAAGCTTGATCATTGGCTCTGGAGAACGAAGTACTGAAGGGTGAGAAGTCACGATATCTGCCAATACTTCTTCTGCTTTTAGCACGTCATCTGAGTAACCAATACCAAAAACCATATCGACACGGCGAATGCGCTCATGCGTCACGTTCTTAATCACGTCTCCCCAAATCTTGCTGTTTGGCACGATGATGATTTGGTTATCGAAAGTACGGATTGTGGTGTTCACCAAGCTCATATGGCTTACCTTACCGTCTACACCACCTGCATAAACAAAGTCACCGACATCGAACGGACGGTAGATCAGTAGCATCATACCCGCAGCGAAGTTTGATAGCGTATCTTGTAATGCGAAACCGATGATCACACCAGCAATACCGAAACCGGTCAGGATTGGAGCAAGGTTAAGTCCGATTTGAGATAGGCCAACCATGATACCGATGATCCACACGGCTTTGCCTGACATCGAGATAAAGAAGTCTTGCATCAAGTGTGACAGCTTCAAGTTCTTCGATGCCACTGTCTTGCTAACCACTTTACGCGTTAGCTTCGCCAGTGCGCGGGCAATCAGCAGGATCAGAGCAAACACAAACAACTGGAAGATGTGTTGTGGTGCGTTTTCAGCAAACCAATCTACCATTGAGTTCGACCAATGGCTCAAGATAGACAGAATTACTTTGGTGTTCAGCAAATCATGCGTGATGCTACCCGTCACCTCAAAGATCTGACGCTTGTACTCCGATGTTTCTAGGCCAACTTTATCGCCAATGGTGATCAGATTGCGTAGGCTCTCTGTCGCGATATTTAGTCGTTGCTTTAGGATCAGTTGGCTTAGCTGCAGAGACGCTTTTTCTGACTCTGGGCTAGAGGAAATTTGTGAGCCGATGATTTCGCTTTGCTGATTCAAGTACTCAATTGACGCAGACAGTAAGCGCATGCGCTTATCAACGTTGTCTTTGAATGTCGCTTCCGCATCTTCATCTTGCACACCTAGTGTTTTCAGCCAGTTCAGGTTTTGCCAGCTTGATTCGTAGCTTACGTCCAAGTACTGCTGCAATTCACGATAGCTGTTGACTAACGACAGTTTGTCTTCGTCTTTTGCAGTATTGATTTCTTCATTAAGCGTTTTGACTTTGTCATCTAGGTAAACGACCGCGCCCTCTGAATACTTCTCTTGAGTTTGAACAAGCTCAATCAGCTTCTCATGAGGAATCGACTTGTTGCTGATTGCTGTCGCAAGGCGGCTGCGCAGCTCTTCATTTTTTTGGAACAGTTGCAACTGCAAGGCATCACGCTCATCGCCACTGGCTTGTTTCAAGCTTTCAGACAAATCGATGATGTCTTGGTTGATGTTATCAATCGCTTTTTCAGCGGCAGAAACCTTTGGTACTTCTACGACCGTTTCTGTGCTTTCTGTTGCTCGAACCACAAAGGTACTCATGGTCAAAGCAAACGCCATAAATAACACCACAAATGGTGTAAAACGCACTTTTAGGGGGGATAGTAACGTCATTTTTACCTCGTAAGAGACAATCTTGATCGGGGTGACCAAGCGCCGGAATGTAAATCCTTGAAATTAGATGCTCTAAGTTTACAACACGAATCCGCAAACCGAGCAGCATTTAGTAAATTATGCGTCAAAGTTCCTACAGCGGATCCAAATTTTCTTAATCTAAATATGGAATAGCAGCTGCTACTTCTTCTGTATTCTTCGCTTAACTCAGCACAAAGTCTGTGCGACAGCCCAAACAACGAGTCACAAAATCAACGGCTATAAAAATCTCTGCTACGGTTAATTGGCAGTCAAAACTGTCTTATGAACACCAATCACTACTGATAACAAGCGCAATTGTTTCAATAAGATAAGGGATTTCACATGCCTCTTCATAAAAAATCGACCGTCCGTGGCTCTATTCTCGATGATGTGTACTCATCGAAAGATCTTTCCGTTGTTATGCCCAAGTATCGTATTCCAGATGAAGAACACTCGCCGGAACATGCTTACCAAGTGGTGCACGATGAACTGATGCTCGACGGCAACTCTCGCCAGAACCTCGCCACATTTTGCCAAACTTGGGTAGAAGAAGAAGTACACAAGTTGATGGATGAGTGCATCGACAAAAACATGATCGACAAAGATGAGTACCCACAAACCGCTGAAATCGAATCTCGTTGTGTTCACATGCTGGCAGACCTTTGGCATGCGCCAGATGCCGAAAACCCGATGGGATGCTCAACGACGGGTTCCAGTGAGGCAGCCATGCTCGGCGGTATGGCTCTGAAATGGGCATGGCGTGAAAAAATGAAGAAGCAAGGCAAGCCGACTGACCGCCCTAACCTGATTTGTGGTCCCGTTCAGGTGTGCTGGCACAAGTTCGCTCGTTATTGGGATATCGAACTGCGTGAAATTCCGATGCAAGGCGATCGCCTAATCATGACGCCAGAAGAAGTGATTAAACGCTGTGATGAAAACACCATTGGTGTCGTTCCTACTCTTGGGGTGACTTTTACATGTCAGTATGAACCTGTAAAAGTCGTGCATGAGGCTTTAGATCGACTCCAAGCGGAAACGGGGTTAGACATCCCAATTCATGTCGATGGCGCAAGTGGTGCGTTCCTCGCTCCTTTCTGTGATCCAGACTTAGAGTGGGATTTCCGACTGCCAAGAGTAAAATCAATCAACGCTTCTGGGCATAAATTTGGTCTATCGCCGCTAGGCGTTGGGTGGGTGGTTTGGCGAGATGCGGATGCGTTGCATGAAGATCTGATCTTCAACGTAAACTATCTCGGCGGGAACATGCCAACTTTTGCCCTCAACTTCTCCCGTCCTGGTGGTCAAATCGTTGCTCAGTACTACAACTTTCTTCGTCTCGGTAAAGAGGGATACCGAAAGATCCACCAAGCCTGTTACGACACCGCTCGATATCTAGCAAAAGAGGTCGAGAAGATGGGCATGTTCAAGATTATCTACGACGGGCACGGCGGGATACCTGCACTGAGTTGGTCACTCAAAGAAGACGCGAATCCGGGCTTCAACCTCTATGATCTCTCAGATCGCATCCGATCAAGAGGTTGGCAGATCGCCGCTTACGCCATGCCAGCAGAACGCGAAGATCTGGTGATCATGCGCATTTTGGTTCGCCACGGATTTAGCCGCGACATGGCCGATCTTTTGATTGCCGATTTGCAACACTGCGTCGACTTCTTTGCCAAACATCCGATTGTTAACGGCAGTGATGCAGACGAATCGAGCAACTTCAATCACGGTTAACACTCTCACCTTACACGCAAGAGCGAGGAATATGGGTAGTACCTCGCTCTGCCACTCATTAGGTAACAGGTGACACTATGTCTTTTCTCTTTAGTTACTTGTCAGAAAACCCATTCGTTTTTCTCTTTTTATCTCTCGCCATTGGTTATCCACTTGGCCGATTAACCTTTAAAGGCGTTAGCTTAGGTACAACCGCCGGAACCTTAGTCGTTGGTGTTGCTCTAGCGCTAACCTCCTTTTCTGTTTACGGGCTAAAAATTGAAGAACCGGGCTTGGTGTCAGACATCTTTTTGATGATGTTCATGTACGCCATCGGAATGAAAGTCGGACCGCAATTCTTCTCTGGGTTAGCACGGGGCGGTATCGACTTTGTGGTTATCGGGCTCATTGTGGTCTTTAGCAACTTCGCGATTGTGGTGATCGGCGCAAAATTAATGGGGCTAGAACCGGGCTATGCGGCTGGCATCATTTCCGGAAGCTATACTGTGACCGCCGTAATGGGCGTTGCACAATCTGCAATAAGCTCGGGAGCCTTTACTCCTCCTGAAGGCATGAGTATTGATCATGTCAGTGCCAACATCGCCGCCGGATACGCAATCAGTTATGTGCTCTCAACCGTTTTAATCATCCTATTTATTAAGTACCTCCCTTCCCTATTTGGTATCGATCCCGTTAAAGCGGGCAAAGACGCTGAAGCGGAATACTCCACTGGAGACGACAATGAAAAATTGCCAAGTACTTTTGGCTTTTCCGACGTTGGCGTACTTCCAATTGATGTGAGAGCCTACAAAGTTTCGCACCAAGAACTCGTCGGCCGTTCAGTTCAAGAGCTGTATCAGAAGTTCCCGGATGCTGCGGTACTGAAAGTGGTTCGAGGTGACCAAGTCATTGATGCTTCTGACAATCCAACACTTGAGTTAAATGATGTGATTGGCATTCGAGGGGAATATCGCGTGCTGATTGCCGAAGGCGAAGCGGACATCGGCAACGAAGTCGACGAGCCAAGGGCAAGAAACGTCGATATCGAAGTGGCTGATATCCACGTGGGCAAATCCGAACACGCAGGGAAAACGGTCGCACAATTGCATGCTGAAGTGGGCTTTGGTGTTTATTTTAAAGCAATATTCCGACAAGGCCACCAGCAGCCTTTATTGCCGCAAACTAAGGTCGAAGTCGGCGATGTTGTCCGCATTGCAGGCTCCCAATGGTGTGTCGAGCAAACCGCGTCCAAACTCAATAGCGTTCCGATTGTTGAGAGCACGGTCACTGAAACCTTCTACCTTGCCCTCTCTCTTCTTATTGGCTATGTCTTTGGCCATTTGAGTGTCACCGTTGCTGGCATTCCATTTGCGTTAGGTACGTCAGCTGGCTGCATGTTAACGGGAATCGTCTTTTCCTTTTTGCGAACCCGTAATCCAAGCTTTGGCGGCCCGATGAGCGAAGGCGCGAGAAGCTTTTTGCAAGACATCGGTCTAAACCTATTCGTCGCGGTTTTGGCGGCAACTGTAGGGCCGAAAATCTTAGCGTCATTCCAAGGCATCATCGTCATTAAGATTGCACTCTTGGGTGTGACCGCAGCACTCGTACCACCTCTGTTAGCTTGGTTATACGGCTTGTATTTCCGCAAGATGAATCCTGCGATTTTAGCCGGAGCCTGCGCTGGTGGTCGCAATAGCACGCCGGCAATGAAAGGGGCTCAAGATGCCAGCCACAGTGACATGCCTGCCATTGGCTACCCTGTACCTTATGCGCTGACCTCTGTATTGGTGCTGATATTAGGTTACATCGCTATGGTCATCAGCTAACCCGCCATACGTTAACCCGTGACGAGTGAACAAAGAGCAGTTTTAGCGGGATGAACTATGATTGAATCGTAACAGTTCCAAACGGATAGCAGATAGCTAACACAATAATGAGTAAGGAGAAATTATGGGCTTTCTATCTTGGATTATTCTAGGTTTGATTGCAGGAGCACTGGCTAAGTGGTTGATGCCAGGTAACGATGGAGGCGGCTGGATTGCCACTATGGTGCTCGGTATTGTAGGTGCTTTCGTTGGTGGTTTCTTAGGAAGCTTTGTGGGCCTTGGCGGTGCAGACGGTGTAAACATCGGCAGCATCGTCACCGCGACTTTAGGTGCTTTCGTTATATTGTTTGTCTATAACCGTTTCTTAAAAGGTTGAGCACTTTTACTTCATCCAATAACAAACAAGCCTTTCATATTGAAAGGCTTGTTTACGTTCGGCTATGGGCGATTTGGGTGATTCAAAATGTGGTCTTCCCAGTCCACCACATCGATTTCATATACCACTTTGTTTCGTACACTTTCCCCTGCTGCGTGCATTGCAGACTTAGAGCCAGTGATTAATGGGTGCCACTCTGGCAGTGGTTGGTTTTCTGCCAACAAGCGGTACGCACAAGTGTGTGGCAACCACGTAAAATCATCAATATCTTCACGCGTTAGCTTGGTGCACTCTTCACCTGAAGTGAAACGGTTCGGGTAGTCTTTGCACGAACATGTTTTGCTGTTCAGCCAACTACACGCCACGTTGGTGTAGTAGATTTCGTCCGTATCTTCATCCATTAGCTTGTGCAGACAACATTTGCCACACCCATCACAGAGAGATTCCCATTCTTCTTCTGTCATGTTCTCTAACGATTTACTTTGCCAAAATGGAGTGCTCATACGCTTACTACTTATTTCTTGAATGGGAATGAATTGGGTGCGTTTTATACCCCTCTGACAACAAAAGTTCAAGTTTTGCCGAATTTCGCCCCGTAATACGAACTATTATCAACGTTTGTCCTGTTTCATCAGCAAGGGCGATCAACATTGATATTTTTACTAATAGTGATTCCTATCCTATGGTTTTAGCTCATAGTGTGAATAAAGGAATCAATATTATGAAACTCGCAATGATCACCATTATCTCTCTTGTTTCGTTCGGAGCTGCGGCGAGTACCGATGCAGAACTTTGTCAGCAATACGGCAAGGATATCGCCTCTAATGTTCAAGAAGGTCAAGCAACGTTTCTAACAGAAATGACCGCTCGTACCGAGGCTGGAACGTGGGGTTTAAGCATGCAAGAGTGCAACCGTTATATACAACAGGCTAAACGGGATCAGAATTTTGAAGTCGCCGATTTACTTAATGATGAGTAAAAAGGACTTAATGATGAATAAAAAGGGTTAAGTTTGTTGGTGTGAATTCACGCACGCCTCTTCCAATCTGGCGAGAAATGTCCATAATGCCCCCTTCATTTTTACGAGGGCTTTTAGATGGATTGTCGATTAGGTTGTGGGGCGTGCTGTATTGCACCGAGTATCTCTTCCCCTATTCCGGGCATGCCAAACGGCAAACCAGCAGGTGAACGTTGCATTCAACTGAATGACGATAACCTGTGCAAGCTGTTCGGAAAACCAGAACGTCCAAAAGTTTGCCACGATTTCAAACCGTGTCCGATCGTATGTGGCAAAACTAATCAGGAAGCTTTGAGCAACATTACCGAGTTAGAACAGCTCACTTAATCGTTACCCAATTCCCTTAGGTAAAGGTAGATCGTATCACGCGAGATACCTAGGTGGTTTGCCACCATCAATACCGCATCTTTGTATTTAAAAATCCCCAAACCTTGTAAGCGTGTCACCAACTCTCGGTTGCGTTTGGAAGGAGTGATTGCCTCATTCGTCCATACTTCTGACTGAACGGTTTCGATCGTACTAATGATGGTTTCGTCGATGTTGCGTGCAAACGTTTCTGGCGAGCTCGCTCCCGTGCAACAAGGGTTCTGCTGCTGCGGTAAGATTGAACGCAAGAAGTCCTGCATCGGCACATCCATATCCACGTTGATACAAAGTAGACCGATAGGCTTATTTTTTGGGTTACGAACGATGGTGGTGATCGAGTGCAAGGTCTTTCCGCTCGCGGTTTTAGTCAGATACGAGTCTGACACGTCCTTGCCCTCAAGTAGCTTCATTCTTGCTAAGTTGGTAATTGGAGCGCCTTCTCCACGTTCAGTAACATGGCCATTGGCAATTTTGATGATTTCTGGTGCTTCTGCATCAAGACTGTGAAGAACGACTTCAGTATGTTCACCGTACATACGAGCAATGCCATCAACGACGTTCTTCATCGAATTCAAAATATCTAAATCACTTTTGGTGAGTTTCTTAAGCTGCAATTTACTTCCCTTAGCAAAAACTTTGAGGCTAGGCCGACATGATATCGATAATAGATTTGTCAGTATACGGCATGCCGAGTCTAACCATAGAGCCTACGTTTCTTATAGTTTGTTCGACTTCGTCGCCTACTATACCTTGATTCTTCACACTGTGGTTACCCATCGCCATCAAATATGAGCGCACCGCCGTAGTTGAAGAAGTGCAGACTTTCATCGCACATGAGGATTTTGCGCCATCGCACACCATGCCCGAACTATCACTGATAACGTTTTGAATCGCATAACATGATTGCTCAAACGTGCCACCCGCGAGATACACCAACGCCATGGATGCAGCCGCACTGGTTACCGTGTTACCACAGAAAGCTGACAGAGGTGGGTAATAAGACTTGATGTATATCGCGCCTAAGTGACTCATGATCAGGGCTCGAGCTAAGTGCTCTTCATCACTTTGGAAAGCTTCCGCTGCGATAACCACAGGCACGGTAGCCGCAATGCCTTGGTTACCACTGCCAAAGTTACTCATAGCAGGAAGGGTCGCACCACCCATTCGAGCGTCGGATGCAGCAGACGTCATCATTTGGATTCTGCTCATCAGATCATTGCCAAGCAAACCCTGTTCAATATTGCCTTTTAATGTGCGGCCAATTTCTAAGCCGTAACCTCGGTCGATACCCTCTTGCGCCAAGGAAGAGTTGAGTTCCGCCGCTTGCAGAATGAATTTGATGTCATCAAATGGCGCTTGAAGGGCAAAGTCATAAATCTGCTTAATGGAGATATCAACCCCTTCGCATACTGATCCTGTCGCGACTCGCTGCTGCAAAGGGGCATCGAACGTCACCGCTCCATTGCGAGTGATCTGGGTAATATTAGTGTGTCCACCACTGATGGTCACCGAGACGGTGTCTTCTCCAGCGCTCATGGTGACACTGCAAAAGATAAATTCTTGTGTATCAATGCGAGCAACACTGACTCGCTCTTCATCAATAAGTTGCTGGGCAGCAGTCACATCGTCTTGATTAATTTTAGCGAGTACTTCCAGTTCTGCGTTTGGGTCTCCCGCTAATGCGCCAACTGACGCCGCGATCTTAAGGCCAATTTTCCCAGTGCCGGGAACGTAAACCCCCATTGAGTTTTTAAATAAGTTATCTGAGACACGTACTTCAATCATGTCCGGGGTTTGGCATCCAAGCTCACGCTTTGCAACTGCTGCCGCATATGCAGCAGCAATGGGTTCTGTACATCCGAGGGCAGGTTTTACAACTTGCTTAATGATTTGGATATATTGGTTCCATTGCTGATTCATGCTTTTTCTCCGTATTACTTTTTACTAGCAATCGCTTCAACTTCAATCAAAACACCTAGCGGAAGATCTTTCACCGCAAAGCAGCTTCGTGCAGGGCAATCTTTTTGGAAAAACTCTGCATACACTTTGTTGAATTCAGCAAAGTCGCTGATGTTTGCCAAGTAACACGTCGTTTTTAGAACCGTATCTAAACTGCCGTTACCCGCTTCAAGCACATGTTTTAAGTTCGTTAGAGATTGATGACTCTGAGCAGTAATCCCTCCCTCTACTACTTTACCTGTCGCGCTATCAACTGGGAGCTGACCAGAAGTAAAAATCAAATCCCCGTAAGTGGTACCGTGTGAATACGGGCCAATTGCGGCAGGAGCGTGCTCTGAAGCGATCAATTCTTTCATGTTAATCCTCACATAGTTTTTAGTTTTAGTCGTAAAACTCAGCTTTCGCTTTCGTTTCAAAGCTATTCTTTCAACTATATGTGAGCAAAACAACCACTACAGATCACACAAATCGATCTAAATTCAGATTTTATTGAGTAATCTTGCCGAGATCTCAAATTTATCTGAATTTTCCACAAAAAAATTGTTGTTAATCTTTTTCTCAAATAGATTTGAGAAAAATTCAAACTAACAAAGAGAAAACGACAATGAGCGTTACTGTACCTACACAAACTCTTCCAATAACTAAAGAACCACCTCACGTTAAAGCCGGTATGACAGCCACAGAATGGAAAGCGGCGACTAAGTTTGATAGCACTGACTGGGGCTGGGTAATCATGAGTATCGGCATGGCAATCGGTGCTGGTATTGTTTTTCTTCCAGTAAAAGTGGGCGTACTTGGCATATGGGTATTTCTTGCCTCTGCGGTGATTGGTTATCCAGCGATGTACTTGTTCCAACGCCTATTTATTAACACGCTTTCCACCTCTCCGAAGTGTCAAGACTATGCGGGGGTTATCTCAGGCTACCTTGGTAATAAATGGGGCGCTTTGTTAGGCGTGCTCTACTTCATCATGTTGGTGATTTGGGTATTCGTATACTCGACAGCAATCAATAATGACTCAGCCTCTTTCCTACACAGCTTTGGTATCACTGAGGGGCTGTTGTCGGAAAACCCGTTGTATGGTCTAGCATTGGTTTGCGCTTTGGTGGCGATCGCATCTCGTGGCGAAAAGATCTTGTTTAAAGTCAGTACGGGCTTAGTGCTAATTAAGCTCTGTACCGTTGCCCTGTTGGGTTTCATGATGGTAGAAAAGTGGGATTTAGCTAATGTCGGTACGGTACCAACGGCTGGTGCTGGCTTAAAAGATGCGATTGAACTGCTGCCGTTCACCCTTACTTCTATCTTGTTTATTCAAAGCTTGAGCCCAATGGTGATCTCTTACCGTTCAAAAGAGAAGTCTATTGAAGTTGCCCGTTTTAAAGCGATGCGTGCGATGAATATCGCTTTTGGCATTTTGTTTGTGACCGTGTTTTTCTACGCGATTTCTTTCACATTGGCGATGTCTCATGAACAAGCAGTCCGTGCAGCAAACGAGAACATCTCTGCGCTTGCGATGGTAGCACAAGGCATGGACGGCACGACGCTTAAACTGCTTAGCCTGATGTTGAATATCTTTTCTGTAATGACGGCATTCTTCGGTGTGTACTTAGGTTTCCGCGACTCTTGCCAAGGCCTTGCGATGTTGGCATTGAAAAAAGTGATGCCTGAAGAGCAAATCAACAAAGATCTCGTGACGAAAGGTATCATTCTATTCGCGATTTTGATGGCGTGGGGCGCTATCGTACTCAACCTACCGGTTCTGAGCTTCACTTCGGTTTGTAGTCCTATCTTTGGTTTGATTGGCTGTTTGATTCCTGCTTACTTGGTGTATCAAGTGCCTTCTCTACATAAATACAAAGGTGCTTCACTATACCTAATCATCGCGACGGGCATCTTGTTGTGTATTTCACCATTTATTGCTTTTAGCTAACGCTTCCTCTCGCCTCGGTTATCAAACTCTATAACGATAGCCGAGGTTTTCCTTTCAACTCATCCACCTACCCTCTCCTTACTCATTTCGTTTCATGTATGAGACAGAAACGCTCATATCTGGCATTTTGGTTAATTTCCGTGCTTCAACTCACACTTTTCTGACAATTCTCTACTATGTTCAGCGGGTAATCTAAATCCGCAATAGGAAACAATATGAATAAATACATGGCAGAGGTTTTTGGTACTTTTTGGTTAGTGCTTGGTGGTTGTGGTAGTGCAGTGTTAGCGGCTGGCTTCCCTGATGTCGGCATTGGCCTGTTGGGCGTTTCTTTGGCGTTCGGTCTTACCGTACTTACAATGGCATTTGCTATTGGCCATATCTCAGGTTGTCACCTAAACCCAGCAGTAACTATCGGTCTATGGGCCGGTGGTCGTTTTGAGACTAAAGACGTAGTGCCTTACATCATCGCGCAAGTGATTGGTGGTGTTATTGCGGGTGGCGTACTTTACGTAATCGCAACCGGTCAAGCAGGCTTTGACGTAGTTGGTTCTGGCTTTGCTGCGAACGGTTACGGCGCGCACTCTCCAGGCCAATATTCAATGGTTGCAGCTTTAGTGACTGAAGTTGTGATGACGATGATGTTCCTAATCGTGATCATGGGTGCAACAGACAAACGTGCACCGCAAGGCTTCGCACCTATTGCTATCGGTCTATGTTTGACACTGATTCACCTAATCAGCATTCCTGTGACAAACACATCGGTTAACCCAGCGCGTAGTACTGGTGTTGCGGTATTCGTTGGCGACTGGGCGGTTTCTCAGCTTTGGCTATTCTGGGTAGCACCAATCGTTGGTGGTATTCTAGGTGCACTTATCTACAAGAACCTTCTAGGTACAGAATCAAACGATTAATCGATTCTCGAACCTAAAGATCAAAAAAGCCGCTGAATTCAGCGGCTTTTTTATTAAATCTTGTGTCGACCCAGAAGGGAGTGTGACAAGGTAGTCCCGTCCACGAGCTCAAGCTCGCCACCTACTGGTACACCGTGTGCAATGCGACTTGCTTCCACTTGGTGTTCTTTACAAAGTTCTGCGATGTAATGAGCCGTCGCTTCCCCTTCTACCGTTGGGTTGGTAGCGAGAATCACCTCAGAGATATCTCCGCGGCGCAGACGGTAATCCAATACATCTAGACCAATATCACTTGGACCAATTCCGTCTAGCGGTGATAAATGTCCCATCAGTACAAAGTATCGACCCGAGTATTGGCCCGTTGCTTCTACTGCTGCGATGTCTGCCGGGCTTTCTACCACACAAATCTGACCATTTTCTTGGCGTTTTGGGTTAGTACAAATATGACAAACTTCTTCTTCAGTGAAAGTACGACACTCGGTGCAATGGCCAATTTCTGTCATTGCTTGGCTCAGCGCATCTGCCAGTTGCAGACCGCCTTTTCTATCACGCTGTAACAAATGAAAGGCCATACGCTGCGCCGACTTGGGGCCAACCCCAGGTAGACAACGTAAGGCCTCCATCAATTGTTCCAGCATATGACTGGTACGCATTGAAAATCCGCTTAGTTAGAATTCAGCAGATTAGAATGGCATTTTCATGCCTGGTGGTAGTTGCATACCGCCAGTTACTGAAGCCATTTTCTCTTTTTGAGTTTCTTCAACGCGACGTGCTGCATCGTTGAATGCTGCAGCGATAAGATCTTCTAGCATTTCTTTGTCGTCTTCCATCAGACTTTCATCGATTTCTACACGACGCACACTGTGACTACCAGTGATTGTAACTTTAACTAGACCAGCACCAGACTCGCCAGTTACTTCCATATTCGCGATTTCTTCTTGAAGCTTTTGCATGCGATCTTGCATTTGCTGGGCTTGCTTCATTAGGTTGCCCATACCGCCTTTACCAAACATGTTTATCTCTCTGGTTTAATTAGGTGTTGCATCTGTTAATGGGGCTGCAACTTTGTGTTTTCAACCCCATTCCGTTCATTTTTTAGATAGGACGTACACTATCTTTATCAAGCTCTGCTGCGAAACGGCGCTCGATGAATTGTACGTGCGGATCGTTTTCTAAACTGTTCAGCGCTTGCTGTAATTTCTCTTGGTAGAGTCTATCTCTCAACTCTAGTGGCGTCTCACCACTTTCGCTCACATCAATACTCAGGTGACACTCTTCACCCAGCACATGGTTCAGTGCACTGTGCAGCTCACTTTGCGCTCTGTCGGTGTTCAAATGTGCCTGACTGCCTCTTAATTGTAGCGAAACTGTCGAGCCTTCTTTGTTGAAATGCGAGTTTAGTGCAAGTTGTTCTACCAACTTGGGCGTATCCATCTTGCTAATCAGGTTCGCCCACTCGCTTTTCTCTAGCGATTCATCAACCAATTTTTGCGCCATTTCTGGCGTCTTTTCGTGCTCTAGCGCTTGCTTGAGCTGCGTAGGTGTCAATTGCGTATTGGCTTTCTTTTCAACCGGTTTGGTTGGTCGCCAACGATACGCTTCATCCTCTGGAGCTTGTTTTTCAGCTTGAGGAGCAGACTTAGGCGACACCTGCGCGGAATTGCCATGCAATTGCGCTAGACGGTCAATAACCGATTCTTTTTGTGCAGATGTCGCGTTAGACTTTTTTGGGCCACCACTTTGCGTTGGGGCTTGTTGCTTTCCCTGACGCTGTGAACGTAATTGGTGACGTAGGCCGCTCAAGTTACCACGAGCAGGTGCCGGAGCACTTTCTTGTGGCTGAGCTTGTTGAGGAGCTTGCTGCGCTGGCGCAGGGTTCTCACTCATCGGCGGAGCCATATCGTATTGTGGTGCCATATCGTAGCCACCCTGATACTCAGGTTGGTACTGTGGCGCTTCATTCATCGAAGCCGGGGATTGTATCGCCGGCTGACTCATCGACTGAGCAGGCGCTTGATGTTGCGCTGGCGGCGTTGGTCGGCTTTGCATGTGCTGTGCAGGCGCCTGAGCCACTGGAGCTTGTTGCTGCGGTGGTCGTTGTGCCGATGACTGCGGAGCCGCTTGCGATGATGGGCTCACGCTTGATGTCGGCGCGACTTGAGGCTGTGATGAAGTAGAAATCACGTTCGCGCTATTATTTGCTGACGGACGGAATGCCATCATGCGCAATACGATCATTTCCATGCCGACGCGACCATTTGGTGACAACGTCAGATCTTCACGACCTTTTAAAGCAATTTGGTAGTAAAGCTGAACATCTTGTGGTGTGAGAGCTTTACTCAATAATTCGATTTTTTCGGCATCAGGTTGCGCCTGATCCAAGGTCGATGGCAGAGCTTGGTACATCGCGACACGGTGAAGCTGCGACGCCAATTGTTGCAGCAATCCATCCCACTCGACACCGTTTGATGCAAGTTGTTGGATTTTGTCCATCGCCTGTTGCGGCTGCTTACTGCTGATCGATTCTAGCAAGTGAATCGCTTGGTCTGTATCAATCGTTCCAAGCATGTGACTCACGATATCGGTTTGAATCGTACCGTTGCCTAGAGCGATAGCTTGGTCAGTTAAGCTCAGTGCATCACGCATACTGCCATCTGCAGCGTGCGAGATCATGCCAAGTGCTCTTGCTTCTGCAGAGACTTGTTCTTTTTCCAGAATATGGTCAAGTTGCTGATGAATATCATCAACACTGATTGGCTTAAGGTGGAACTGCAAACAGCGTGACAGAATCGTCACCGGCAGTTTTTGTGGATCTGTCGTAGCCAACAAGAACTTCACATACTCAGGCGGCTCTTCCAGCGTTTTTAACAGCGCATTGAAAGAGTGACGCGAAAGCATGTGTACCTCATCGATGAGGTACACTTTAAAACGTCCGCGAGCAGGTTTGTATTGAACGTTGTCTAACAGTTCACGAGTGTCTTCAACTTTAGTACGAGAAGCTGCGTCGATCTCCAGTAGGTCAACGAAGCGACCTTCATCAATCTCGCGACAAGTATCACACTCACCACAAGGGTTAGCAGTAATACCTGTTTCACAGTTCAGGCCCTTAGCAAACAGTCGGCCAATCGACGTTTTACCAACGCCTCGCGTGCCGCTAAATAGGTACGCATGGTGTAAGCGATTTTGCGCTAACGCGTTCTCCAAAGCAGTTAAGACATGGCTCTGCCCGACTACTTGATCAAACTTATTAGGACGCCATTTTCGCGCTAAAGCTAAATAACTCATTGAATGTATTAGTGTCCTTCAAACTCGCAAATGCTGTATACGTTCAGACCTAGACCTTCTAGGCGCTTATCACCACCGATTTCTGGTAGGTTGATAACGAATGCAGCGTGCTCTAATTCACCACCTAGTTGGCGGATCAGTTTTGTTGTTGCTTCAATTGTGCCGCCAGTTGCTAGCAGATCATCAACAACCAATACTTTATCGCCTTCTACGATTGCATCAGTATGAATTTCTAGCGTATCAACGCCGTACTCAAGCTCGTAAGATTGAGCGACTGTTGGACGAGGAAGTTTGCCTGGCTTACGCACAGGAACAAAACCTACACCCAGCTCTAGTGCTAGAGGTGCGCCGAAAAGGAAACCACGCGCTTCTGTACCGACAACTTTCGTGAAGCCCATGTCTTTGTAACGCTCAACCAAAAGGTTAATCGTTGCTTGGTAAGCTTTTGCGTCTTCAAGAAGGCTAGTCACGTCGCGGAAAAGAATGCCTGGCTTTGGGTAGTCTTGGATGCTTTTGATGCTAGATTTGATCAGTGAAATTGTTTCTGTAGTCATAATACCGATTTACTTAGATTGGCTCATCGCCCTCTGTTCTTATCGCAGTATATATGAGGGCAACAAACAATAGGTTTTCATCCCTATGAGCTCATTTTCTTAAAAAGTCACAGGCGCTGAAAATACAAACGCCCACTCGAAGAGCGGGCACACTATTCTCTACAATCTTAGTGATTTTCTTCTCGGTCAGCAACCAACTCAGTCACAGGTAGACGCATAAACCAACTCAGTAAAACGATTAGCATCACTAAAAGCGCAATTTTTACCCAAATGATCGGGGCAACAAGAATGGATACGGTAAAGCTCAGCACAATAAATATCGCACCACGTTGTTTTACTTTACGGGTAACGGCTCTGTGCTTATGCCAATTATCGAGCATTGGACCAAACGTTTTGTGTTCGTGTAACCAACGATGAAACGCAGGGCTTCCACGCATAAAACATGCGCTTGCCAATAGGATAAAGGGAGTGGTGGGTAATAAAGGAAGAACGATACCGGCGATGCCAAGTATCATGCAGAGTCCACCAACAATATTGAAAAAGTAACGCTTAATACGAATGGTGGACTCCAGTAAACAATCGCTCGATTAAAAACCTGCGTAACCGTTCATTACGCGAAGCCAGGTTAGCGTTGCAGGTAGAGTTGGGATCAAAAGGACTGCAATGAAACCTAGAAAGTAAAAAATATTATAAGGCTCTTTAAAATCTTTGTCTGCCATGATGCTTCTTCTCACTTGTTGACTTTGCTTCTCCCAACCATGCGTCGTTAAAATATCGTTGCATAAATGGGTCATTATTGTTTTAAGCGCTGACTATACCTTAAACATCAAACGCTAAACACCAACAAAAAGTAAGGTTATAAAGGGAAGCAACAAGAGAGACACAAAGAGAAAAAACAAAAAAAGCAGCATCGATATGCTGCTTTCATTCAGTTGATTTATGTTTACATTAAGCGGTTCAAACGCACGATGTTTAAGCTAAAGCTTGATGTTCCTAAACAGCCAATAGACAGTTGACCACTCGTCGTAATCGGGAGCTCACGAGTGATGAAGTTCTTCATACTGCCATCACCAAGACGGTTTCCCGCCGCTATATGTTGATTCGTATGACCATCAGACCATTGGCTATCAAGACCCGCTGGTAAAATTGAAACCGTCGATGACGCTAAATCCGCAACACCAAACACGGCATTTACTGCTCCAGCGCAATCCGAGCATTGAATGCCCTTCTCAATGATCTCGACCATATCTTTCAGATCGGCACTAAAGCTTTTCAGGTTGCGTAAGTAGTCATCAAACAGAGCGCGAACGAGTAAGGTCGTCGCTACCCCATCCTCTTCCAGTGATGCCGAATCGACGAGGTAAAACGCAAACTGGCCGTTCATCAACCACCGATAATCAAACACCAACGGCATAACATCCGTAGATTGCAATAAACGGTAAGAACACTTCCAGTCGCCTTGCGATGCATCTTTTTCCGGAAGCAGTGCATGGAGCAAATCGCGTGCAGCATTCGGGTTTTGCTGTAAATACTCTAAGTGCCAATGGAGCTCTTGCTCATCAGGCATTTCTCCGCCGTCATCAACTCTAAACCACTGGCTGGAGAAATCCCTATGGTCAGAATAATGGCAGTCGGCTTCTTCAAGCGTGTTATCAATCGCTTGAGACAAATGTTCATAGTTTCCAATTGGTTTTGGTAAGAAGTCTTTAATGCCAAAACGCAGCGCTTTTGCTACATCAGACATTTCGTCGGTGCCCGATACCACGATCAGTGGCATAGATGGATACTCTAGGCTTACCTCTTCTACAAATTCGATTCCGTCTAAGACGGGCATTGATAAGTCACATAAGACAAGATCAGGCTGGCACTCCCTCAGTTGTTGAAGCGCCTCTAGGCCATTTTCAGCTTCTACTACCTTGAAACCCTGACTTTCCAAATAGGCACTAGTTACTCTACGAAATATAGGGTCATCGTCCACCAACATGATGAGCTTGCGATTGACCACTTCCTGCGCCGAGACCATTGCCGTTTGACTGTGAGTCTTAAACATACCTTTACACCTCACAAAGCTCAGTCAAAAAACAAATTCTAAGTTATTATTGTTGTTGTATTCACATCTTACGAAACGTTGTGCAGCAAGACGTCAGGCCCTTTCACCTTGTTATAAACCGTAGCCTGAAATTGACGTTTATACAAATATTCCATTGTTTATCAGTATTTACTAAGAGCCTCCTGCTGTGTTCAAATGACGCAACATGTTGACTTAAAGCAAACTTTGATCACAAAGTTAATTATAAATTAGCCATAAACGGTAGTTTAATGTGTCTGGAAATATGAAATTAGATGATCTAAACCTATTTCGATTGGTTGTCGAAAATGGGAGCTATACCGCAACTTCGCGAAAAACCATGATTCCGGTGGCAACCATCACCCGACGCATTCAAGCGCTTGAAGACTCTGTCAATCTTCGATTGCTGAACCGTCATGCGCGTAAACTTTCTCTGACTGAAGCCGGAGAACGTTTTTACCATGAATGCTCACCTTTGCTGCAACGCCTAACCTCGACAGCAGAGGAAATTACGGATGATTGCCGTGGTGCATCGGGCAAGATCAAGATCTCTGCGCCGTACAACTTGACGAAGCGCATGATGATGCCGATGTTCAATTCGTTCATGAAACAGTACCCAGATATCAACATCGAACTGACAACGGAAAGCAACGCCGATCAACTTGATCCTACAGAATGGGATGTGATCTTCCGTGTTGGCCCACAACGTGATTCCAGCCTGATTGCACGTAAAATCGGTGAAGTGAAAGACATTCTGGTCGCGAGCCCTGATTACTTGAGCGCAAACCCTGCGCCAAATCACGCTGAAGAGCTTTCTAACCACTCTTTGCTAAAAGGTTCACCACTTATCAAGTGGACGCTGATTAACAGCAAGGGCGAGTCTGTGGTGAACGTAGAGCGTGGTCGTTTTCAAGCAAACGCACTGAACGTGGTTCGTAGCTCTTGTTCGGAAGGTCTTGGCATTACGTTGATGCCTGATGTGATGATCAAAGAGTACATCGAAAGTGGCGATCTCGTGCGCATATTGCCAGATTGGAGCGCAAACCCGCGTGACATCTACATGCTTTACAACCACAAAGATCACCTACCAGAGAAAGTTCGACTATTCATCGACTTCGTGATCGCCTACAACATTCATTAATGTTGAGCACAGATACAAAAAACCAGAGCCGAAGCTCTGGTTTTTTTATGTCTTTAGCAGCGCGATTTAAGCACCTTCGTTGTGCAGTTCTAGGTTTGCTAAATCTTGCTGAATCTCGAGTTGCGTTTTCGCATCATCGTTGCGCAAGCCATCAAGGAAATCTAGATATTGCTGATCGATATCACCTGTCACGTATTCACCGTTAAATACAGAGGTATCGAATTGCGTGATGTCTTGATTGCCAAGACCAACCGCTTCAACCAAGTCATCCAAACGCTGATAAATCAGGGCATCTGCGCCGATTTGCTTACAGATAGTTTCGTTATCACGGCCATGTGCAATCAGCTCTGTTGCGCTTGGCATATCGATACCGTAAACGTTCGGGAAGCGCACTTCAGGAGCCGCTGAAACCATAAACACTTTGTTCGCACCGGAATCACGAGCCATCTCAATGATCTGCTCTGAAGTTGTGCCACGAACAATAGAATCATCGACAAGCAGTACATTCTTATCTTTGAACTCAGAACGAATAGCATTTAGCTTACGACGAACAGATTTCTTACGTTGCTGTTGACCCGGCATGATGAACGTACGGCCGACGTAACGGTTTTTCACGAAACCTTGGCGGTATGGTTTATCAATCGCTTGTGCAATTTGCAGCGCAATATCACACGATGTTTCAGGAATTGGGATAACCACGTCGATATCAAGATCTGCGTAATCTTCACGGATACGGTCACCCAGCTTTTTACCCATTTCAACACGAGCACTGTAAACCGAGATCTTATCAATGAATGAGTCTGGACGAGCGAAGTAGACGAATTCAAAGATACATGGGTTCAGTTTTGGATTGTCGCCACATTGCTTGGTAAACAACTCGCCTTCAAACGTTGCGTAAATCGCTTCACCTGGTGCGACATCACGAACAAAGTCAAAACCAACCGCATCCAGTGCTACAGATTCTGAAGCCACCATGTACTCTGTTCTGCCTTCGACTTCACGCTTACCTAAACATAAAGGGCGAATACCGTGTGGGTCACGGAAAGCAATCATGCCATGACCGATGATCATCGCTGCGACAGCATAAGCGCCGCGGATTGTGCGGTGTACATTCGTTACAGCGCGGAAAACGTCATCCGCAGTTACGTTACCTTTTACCGTATCGATCTCATGTGCAAGTACGTTTAGAAGTACTTCTGAGTCTGAAGTGGTGTTGATATGGCGGCGATCTTTTTCAAACAGCTTCTGACGAACTTCATGAGCGTTAGTCAGGTTACCATTGTGGGCAAGTGTAATACCGAAAGGAGAGTTTACGTAGAAAGGTTGAGCTTCAGAGGCACTTGAACTGCCAGCGGTTGGGTAACGAACGTGACCGATACCAACCTCACCTTGTAAGCGTTGCATGTGTCTTGCTTCGAACACATCCTTCACTAAACCGTTCGCCTTACGCAGACGAAAACGATTGCTTTCTATGGTACAAATACCAGCGGCATCTTGGCCACGATGCTGTAACACCGTTAACGCGTCATAAATAGACTGGTTTACAGGCGTTGTGCCCACGATTCCAACAATACCACACATGTCCTAATCCTCGATTTGCGACAGTAGCTGGCACTACTAGATAGTGCCAGACAGAAAACTTGATGTTGCTTTTAAATGCTCGAAGAATGGGGCGATGATACGGCTGAACTCAGGGACCAACTGTGACTCTTTCCACCAATCCGAGCTTGGGAATGCAGTAAACGCATCCATAAAAAACAGCACCGCAGAAACAATCAATACTCCGCGTAAACCACCAAACACCACACCGAGAATTCGATCGGTACCTGATAGCCCTGTTTTTTGTACCAGTTGACCAATGACGTAATTCACCACTGCACCAACCACTAAGGTTGCGACGAATAACGCCGCAATTGCGGCTCCGTTTCGAAACATTTCATCTTCGATGTTGGTGAAGTACACCGCCAATTTGGCGTAGTAGTTGCTGGAGATAAAAAATGCTCCAAACCAAATCACCAAAGACAAAGCTTCTTTAGCAAAACCGCGAACTAAACTGATCAGAGCTGAAAATCCGATCACACCTAAAATGACAAAATCTAACCAATTCATGTTTTCTTCATCTTAAGTTGGCGCGCATTTTAACAGAAAAAATGCTGACGCAAACGTTTTCTTATGGATTTAATGGCTTAAATTTAAGCAATTGACCTTTTGAGCCTGTAATTTTTTGTAATTCCTTGACCTGTCGTTCAAGTTTACTTTTTGATACATCAGGACCAACAATCACTCGAGTAAAAGCTGTCTCTTTTTTTACATGAGCTTGGTAACCACGCTTCTGTAAATCCTCTACTAATGCAACTGCATTCTCATGATTTTTCAGTGCCATCAACTGAATGATCCAAGCAGAATCTTCATATTGATTTTTTTCTTCAACTGGACGAACCGCAACTTCCACCTGTTCAGGTTGTTTCGTTTCTTCTGGTTGGGTAACTGGCTCTGGTTCTGGCTCCGAAACGGCGACTTGAGGCGCTTCAGATTCATCTACCGTTGCCGTAACCGGAGATTCAGGTAAAGAGACATCATCTTCTACAGGCTCTAGTATTTCGAAGTTCTCCACATCGCTATCAAGTTCAGGTTTGATAGGAATACTGGCAAACTCTTCTTTGTAGTGCAGTTTCTTACCATCTAGTACGTCTGGAAGTACGATGACCCCCACCGCCACTAGAATGATGGTGCCGACTAAACGACTTTGGAATTTACTTGCCATCAAATTACCTTTGATTACTCATTATTTGATTGCCAATGCTCCAACACTTCGCCCACTGTATGGAAGGAACCAACCACCAAAATAACATCGGCTTGAGCGGCGTGTTTCTGCGCACTCTCAAACGCTTCGACTGGGGTTTGGAACTGAACTTGACCTTGAGGTAAGTATTGGCACAGTTCATCTGCTGTCGCCGCGCGTGGGCCAGTTAGCGATGCTGGGTACCATTGTGTTGCAATTGGAGTTAATGCTTCGATTGTTGCCTTGATGTCTTTATCGTGCAGCATCGCGACCACAACGTGGATATTCTTATCCGCGTATTGGCGTTTCACCTTCTCAACTAAGTATTCAGCTGAGTGAGGGTTGTGCGCGACATCAAGAACGATTTCTGGGCCCGTTTGCAGAACCTGCATTCGGCCAGCTAGACGAGCATTATTCAAGCCATTAACGATATTAATGTCAGTGATTTGCAATTCTGAAGCGCCAAGTGCCATTAAAGCTGTTGCTGCATTTGGTAGCGGTAGCGATGGAACTGGTAGGTCTTCTAATGCAAATGCACCACTGGTCCACTTCCAGCCTTTCTCAGTCAGTTGGTAATCGAACTGGATGCCAACTTGGAAGAACTCAGCTTGAATGTCATCAGCGTGCGCAGCAACGGTTGCTGGCGGCGTTGGTTGGCCACAGATCGCAGGTTTACCAGCACGGTAGATGCCCGCTTTCTCAAAGCCAATTACATTGATGTCATCACCAAGCCAATCCACATGGTCGATAGCCAAGCTGGTAATAACAGAGACATCATGATCTACGACATTTGTTGCATCTAAACGCCCGCCGAGGCCAACTTCTAACAGAACCACATCGACTTTCTCAACTTGGAAAATACGAAGTGCGGCTAACGTACCGAATTCAAACAAGCTTAGACTAATATCGCCGCGTTGCTGCTCAACGTAATCAAACGCCTCACAGTGTTTGCTGTCCTCTGCATCCACGCCATTGATGCGCACACGTTCGTTGTAACGAATTAGGTGTGGAGAGCTGTATACACCCACTGAGTAGCCTGCATCTAACAGAATGGCTTCCATCAATGCACACGTCGATCCCTTGCCATTGGTGCCGGCAACAGTAATCACAGTAGGAGCAGGTTTGGTGAGGTTGGCTTTTTGCGCTACCGCTTGAACACGGTCTAAGCCAAGGTCGATAGCTGAAGTGTGGAGATCTGTTAAATAATCAAGCCACATCGTTAGAGAGGATGTGGCTTGAGGAATAGAGTTTTGGGTCATCTAACTTTAACCATTAATTTCTTTGGTTTTTATGTTAGCTGATACTTTACCCTTTTTCGTCCGCTTCTGGTACAGAATATGGTTCTTCATTTGGAGATTCGTTAACCGAAACCACCATAGGAGACTTGTGGTTAGTTAGCTTAGCCACTAGACCACCCACACGCTGACGCATTTCACGACGGTCAACGATCATGTCAATCGCACCGTGCTCAAGAAGGAACTCACTACGTTGGAAACCTTCAGGAAGATCTTCACGTACTGTCTGTTCGATTACACGACGACCTGCAAAGCCGATAAGTGCTTTAGGTTCACCAATGTTGATGTCACCTAGCATTGCCAAACTCGCTGATACACCACCCATTGTTGGGTCAGTCAGTACAGAGATGAATGGTAGGCCTTTGTCAGAAAGACGCTCAAGTGCTGCACTGGTTTTCGCCATTTGCATTAGAGACATCAGTGCCTCTTGCATACGTGCACCGCCACTTGCTGAGAAACAAACAAGCGCACAGTTGTTTTCAATTGCTGCTTCTACCGCTTTAACAAAGCGTGCACCAACAACAGAACCCATTGAACCGCCCATGAAAGAGAATTCGAACGCACACGCCACTAGTGGCATGCCCAGCAATTCACCTTGCATTACGATCAGTGCATCTTTCTCGCCGCTGCTCTTTTGCGCTGCAGAGATACGCTCTTTGTAGCGTTTAGAATCTTTAAACTTCAGTTTATCTTGTGGCTCAAGTTCAGTGCCAAGCTCTACGCGTTCACCTTCATCTAAGAATGTTTCTAGACGACGACGCGCTTTCATGCGCATGTGGTGATTACACTTAGGACAAACTTCTAGGTTGCGCTCAAGCTCAGCATGGTACAGAACCTGCTCACAAGAAGTACATTTGGTCCACACGCCTTCAGGAATAGAGGCTTTACGTGAACTTACTAGGTTGCTTTTCTCTAAAATCTTTTCAAGCCAACTCATGGAAGACCTTTTCTCTCAACTCTTCCGCTTCATTGCGAAAGATATAAATTCGGGAATATTGCGGATGGATTAAAACATATCTTGCCGCGACTGTAGATAAAAAACTGGTTGTACCTATTTTTGATATCATTAATAACGCACAGTTTCTGCACGTATCCAGTCTAAAGTACCGATATTTTGAAACAAAATCGCAAATTTAGTTCAAATTATCTGGCAAAAACAGCGGACCGATCGGAACTTGTGGCAATCCAAACTCTTCTGGGTAGTCCACATCCACTAAATACAGACCTTCAGCTTTCGCCGTTGCACCTGCTAATTTGCGGTCTTTTGCTTCAAGTAGCCACTTGATCCATTCTGGTTTTTCTTCGCCACGACCTACCTTGATCAGGCTGCCAGTAATGTTACGCACCATATGGTGGACAAAAGCATTCGCTTTAATATCAATCACGATGTAGTCACCATGACGAGTCACATTAAGGTGCATCAAATTACGGAATGGGCTCAACGACTGGCAATGCGCAGCGCGGAATGAACTAAAGTCGTTCTCACCTAACAGGTACTGACCTGCTTCATGCATTTTCTTCTCGTCTAGCTCACCGTGATAGTGGCTAACGCCAGAATTTAAAATACCAGGACGCAATGCGTGGTTGAAGATGATGTAGCGGTAACGACGTGCGGTTGCTGAGAATCGAGCATGGAAATCATCGTTCACTTCCACTGCCCAGCGGACAGCGATATCACTTGGCATGTTCGCGTTTGCGCCCATGGTCCAAGCCACCATTTTACGACTCACGTTGGTGTCAAAGTGAACAACCTGACCAGTGCCATGTACGCCAGCATCGGTACGACCTGCACACTGTACTTCGACAGGGTGGTTCGCGACCACAGATAATGCTTTCTCTAGCTCTTCTTGGACACTTTTCACGTCTCTTTGGCGTTGCCAACCAAAGTAGTTTGTACCGTTGTATTCGATACCTAATGCGATTCTCATTTTAACCTTCGAACTCTAAAATGGGGCGGGAAGTATATACGTAAGTCCTTCCAGATACAAAAAAGGGCAGCGTTTGCTACCCCTTTTTACTTATCGACCGTTAATCGTGTCGATGAGAGTTTTAGCCTCTCGGCGAATATCGTCCTCACCGTAGACGATCGCTTCCTCTAACAGTTTAATCGCGCCTTGAGGGTCGTTCATTTCAAGGTAGATCTTTGCTAGGTCTAGCTTACCTGCGGCTTCAGCATTGGTGTCTACGTCAACATCACCAATATCGCCAATCACATCTGGGAACTCATTCAAACCCACATCGAGTTTGAGCTCCTGCTCTTCAAACTCACCACCGTCTTTGTCTACCTGAGCCATCAACTCATCAATGGTCATGAATTGATTTTTCTTCGGATCAAAGTCGGTTAGGTCGTCTTGCTCACCCCAGTTTTCTTGTGCTATCTCAGGCTGCGCAAGTGCTTCTGATGAACTCCATACTTCACGCTGGTCTTCTGGAACCTCTGCCGTTGATGAGGTGTTTTCTGGCGACAGCTTAAAGCCATCCCAATCGTCACCAACATCCAGCATGGTTTCAAAGTCCATACCTGCACTTGCAATGGTGTCGCTGTCTAACTTGCCATCAAATACTTCAGATTCAGCATTTTCAGACAACAAGTTCGCCATCGCAGACTCTTCAAAGTCATTTAATTCCGACTCTAGGTCATTGCTCGGCTCAGGCTCTAAATCGGCACTGAAAGCGTCTGGTTGCGCGAAGACTTCAAACAGAGCGTCATGGTCATTCTCTGCTTGTTGTACAGCTTGAGAGACTTCTGAGTGCTCTTTAACAGCCTCAGGTTCAACAGTGTCAGAGTCAGAACTTGCTACCTCTTCTGTCACTGATGCCAAAGCATCTTCTTCATTGAACTCTGGTAGTTCAAAGTCATCGAAGTTGAACTCTTCTTCTGCTTCCGCGACTGGCGCTTGAGGCTCAGCGATTTCAGATTCCGCAAGCGCAGGCTCTTCGGCCATCGAAGCTAATGCGTCTTCTTCGTTGAACTCTGGAAGCACGAACTCGTCGAAGTTGAACTCTTCTTCTACTTCCGCGACTGGCGCTGCAGGCTCAGCGATTTCAGATTCCGCAAGCGCAGGCTCTTCGGCCATCGAAGCTAATGCGTCTTCTTCATTGAACTCTGGAAGCTCTAACTCATCGAAGTTAAACTCTTCTTCTGCTTCCGCAACTGGCGCTGCAGACTCAGCGATTTCAGATTCCGCTAGCGCTGGCTCTTCAGCCATCGAAGCCAATGCATCTTCTTCGTTGAACTCTGAAAGCTCTAACTCATCGAAGTTGAACTCTTCTTCTGCTTGCGCAACTGGTGCTTCAGACTCAGAGATTTCAGATTCCGCTAGCGCAGGCTCATCGGCCATCGAAGCCAATGCATCTTCTTCGTTAAACTCTGGAAGCTCTAACTCATCGAAGTTAAACTCTTCTTCTAATTCCGCAACTGGTGCTTCAGGCTCAGCGATTTCAGATTCCGCTAGCGCAGGCTCATCGGCCATCGAAGCTAATGCATCTTCTTCGTTAAACTCTGGAAGCTCTAACTCATCGAAGTTGAACTCTTCTTCTGCTTCTGCAACTGATGCTTGAGGCTCAGCGATTTCAGATTCCGCTAGCGCAGGCTCTTCGGCCATTGAAGCCAGTGCATCCTCTTCGTTGAACTCTGGAAGCTCTAACTCATCGAAGTTGAACTCTTCTTCATCAATAGCCGATTCAGTCGAGCTTGCCGCGACGGGTTCTTGTTCAATTTTGTTTTCGGGTTCGATCTCATCAACCAGCCAATCTTCCTCTTGAGGGATTCCAAATTCGTTTTCAACCGTATTTGGTGTTGGCGTGAACGTTGGAGCCGGTTCAGTTTCCGGTTCTACCATCGTTTCTTCTTGTGGCTGAGACGCTTCCGTTAGGCTTTCTGCTTGAGGATCTAACGCTTCAGAAACTTCAGCTGAATGCTCTTCAACTGTCTTTTCTGCTAGTTCGTTACCTTCAACCAAAGGTTCAGCCGGAGCTTCAGGTTGCTGATCCGCATTCTCACTTGCTGCTGGCTCTTCACCGATTAAAGCGTCAAGTTCTGCTGCAAAGTCTGAACGCCCTTGTTCATTTGGTAATAGCGCTTCGTTGTTACTTTCGAATAGCTCATCAAGCTCCGTCATTAACGGATCATGTTCTGGGGAAACGTCCTCAAGGTCGCCTAAGAAATCATGGCTATCAAAATCATCAATTGATTCTGGTTGCTCTTGCTCAATCGGCTCACTTGGAAGCTCTGCCTGAGTTTGGCTATCAACTTCAGGTTGGTTCTCACTCAGCAGAGCATCAATATCCAAACCAGAATCGAGACCAAGCGCTGCTTTTTCCTCTTCCAGATCGGCAGCAGGCTCATCATCTGTCATTGGCTGAGGTTGTTGAACACTCTCTTCAGCTTCTGGCTCTAGATCATCAAAGCCTAGCGAAGCAAGGAGATCGTCGTCACTCAGCTTGTTTTCTGCTTGTTCTAACTCGTCATCTTCACGAATCAGTTCATCAAATGGATCGATTTCACTGCTTGTTTCGTCCAGCTCTTCTACGCTCTCGTCGCTAAGCAGTTCGTCCAGCAGGTCAACACTGTTTTCATCAATGTCTTCTAGAGAATCATCACCATCGAACCCCGACAGCTTTTCTAGCTCATCAAGCGGGTCAAAGTCATCATCGGAGGCGTCTTCATCATCGAAGCCAATGAGCTCATCAAGTAAATCTGTGCTGTCTTCATCGATGGTAGGCTCTTCACTTAAACCAGCGATGTCTTCCAGCTCTTCAAGCGGATCAAGTTCGTTAAGTGGTTCGCCATCGTCTTCACCGATCAACTCATCAAGTAACGCAGATGCCTCTTCTTCACTTGAATCGCTTTCAGATAAACCAGATAACGTTTCTAGCTCGTCAAACAAATCATCATCAGTGTCTTTTGGCGTTGGCTGTTCATACTGTGCGAGCAACTTGTCGATGTCGTCATCTGTCGCTTCACCTGCAGAGAATGCCGTTTCAGATACCATTGGCTTATCATCTTCAACGTCTAAGTTGAGATCGTCACCATCAAGGTCAGCAAACAGATCATCGAGCATTGCTTGATCAAGCGCATTACTTTGTAACTCTTCCGCGGGGTCATCAGCCGCGAGTAATTCAGCAAAGGCGTCATCAGACATCGCGTCAGAGCCGTCTTCGTCAGAAAGATCGAAGCCTGCGTCATCATCATCATCGAGCACTTCAAGCTCTGGCGTCACTTCATCGAGCGCGCGCTCCATCTCTTCAAGACCTAGCGCTTTTTCTTCGCCATTAACTTTGATGCCATTGCTAGAAGAATCAAACTCATCAAAGCCGACATCCAGCTCGCCATCATCGCCAATACCCGCGAATGGGTCTTCGCCATCGTCGCCTTCTAGATTGAAGTCGAGGTCATCGTCATCGAGGTTACCGAAAACATCCTCTTCTTCAGGCTGTTGTTCTTCTTGCTCGAATAGGTTTTCTGTTTCGTCGTCATCGCCGAACAGGTCATCATCTAGGCTTAGCTCTTCATCTAATTCATCAGCAGCCGCTAAACCGATTGGCGCCGCAAGAGGATCAACGTTTTGCTGTTCTTGTGCAGCCGCTTCTTCCTCTTTCGCTTTAGAGCGTCGACCAAGTAGCATAACGACTAGCAACGCAATCAAAGCACCAGGAATCAATGCCGCAAGACCGACAAGCCAACCATTCGACAAAATTTTGTCCATGGTGCTTGGTTGCATGCGTTGTTGTTCAGCGACACGTTGGCGCTCTTCTGCCAGCAGTTTTTCTACTTCTGAGCGAATGCGTTCTTCATCGTTGAGCGAGGTTTTTAGCGTTTCGACTTCACTCTGAACTTCAGAAAGCATTAAACGCAGGCGATGGTTCTTCTCTTCTAAAGATTCCAACTCACTTTGCGAACCTTGCAGCTTGTCTTTTAGCGCACTGACTTGCTTTTCACCCTCAGGTGATGTGCTCACTGCAGGTACTGGAGTGGTTGGTTCTACCGCTTTAATTGGCTCTGGTTTCGGTGCTTCTGGCTTAGCTGGCTCAGGTTTAGGCTCTGGCTTTGGCGCTTCAACCACAGGCTTCGGCGGCTCAACTTTCGGTTTTGCAGGCTGAGCAGGCGTTGGTTTTGGCTGAGTAAGACGAGCTTCATGCGCTTTCATGATCGCAATCGCTTGTGCCGTTGTCGCACTTTGCACTTGCTCTAGAGAAGGCACACGTAGGCGACTTCCTGGAATAAGCTCGTGGATATTTTGCTTATCAAACGCTTGAGGGTTTATGCGATAAATGGCGAGTAGCGTTTGTTGTACGGAAACATTTCGAGAAGGTCGTAATTCAGAAGCAATCGACCAGAGAGTCTCGTTTTGACCAGTCGGACCGAAGAAACGCGACGGTTGGTCATTTTCAGGTGGAGCAGGTAACGCTCGTTCAATCTCCTCAGCGTAGCTCGGAGATGCTTGCACTTCACCAGAGGGTCCTACAAGACGAATACCTTCGGCTTGAACCACTGACGATGTCTGAGTCGCGCTCATCAGCACAAGGGCTGCTAACAAACGCTTATAATTTTGACGCATAGAAGGCTCAGTTAGGTGCTAGTAACAATTTGAAATGGTGATCGGTTAAATATATCGGATAAAGCACGCAAAACTATAGCGTTGAGGGTAAAAAATGTGTGGCTCTCACCATATTCGTACTAATCTCACACAATTTTACGCCGTTCGAACAAAAAAGCCTCGCATAGTGCGAGGCTTAAAGGTTCTTAGCGAGGTCGACTTAGTAGTAGTCGCGGATCAGAACTTCTGCGATTTGAACCGCGTTAGTTGCTGCGCCTTTACGAACGTTATCTGCAACAACCCATAGGTTTACGCCGCTGTGATGGCTGATATCGTTACGGATACGACCCACCATTACGTGGTCTTTACCGCCCGCATCGCGAACTTGTGTTGGGAAGTCTTCACCGTGGAATACTTCGATACCATCCGTTTGCTCAAGCAAGTTAACGACTTCTTGTGCATCGATTGGTGAACGCGTTTCAACGTGAAGCGCTTCTGCGTGGCCGTAGAATACTGGTACGCGCACACAAGTTGGGTTTACGGTGATTGATGGGTCGTTAAAGATCTTTTGCGTTTCCCACACCATTTTCATTTCTTCTTTGGTGTAGCCGTTTTCCATCATCTGATCGATTTGTGGAATACAGTTAAATGCGATCTGTTGAGAGAATTGCTTCTTGTCTGCTGGCAGACCGTTTAGCAACTTCGCTGTTTGACCTGCTAGCTCATCAATACCCGCCTTACCTGCACCAGAAACCGATTGGTACGTTGATACGTTAATGCGCTCAATACCCACTGCATCGTGAATAGGCTTTAGTGCCACCAGCATTTGAATGGTTGAACAGTTCGGGTTCGCAATGATGTTACGGTTACGAAACTCTGCAATCGCTTCTGGGTTTACTTCAGGCACAACTAGAGGAATATCGTACTCGTAACGGAAGTGTGATGTGTTGTCGATAACAATCACGCCTTCGTCTGCTGCGATTGGAGCCCATTTTGCTGACAGTTCACCACCAGCAGAGAACAGAGCGATGTGCGCTTGTGACCAATCAAACTCTTCCACGTTTTGTACGCGAATTGTTTTACCATTGAAACGGTAAGTCTTGCCTTCACTGCGTTCACTTGCCAACAGGAAGATTTCGCCTACTGGGAATTTGCGCTCTTGAAGCACTTCCAAAATTGTTTCACCGACCGCACCGGTCGCACCTAATACGGCAACATTGTATTGCTGGCTCATTGACTTACCTCAACCTGAAAACCTAGTTCTGCTAATGGTGCAAGATTGCATGTTTCGTTACCCACTAGCGTGACAGCGCTGTACTCGCGGCGATCCCAGTAGTTTTTACGCATCAGGTCAAAAGAACCTGGCTTACTGATTTCGCGGCGGAAAAGAGCGTCATCTTTACGCACATCATAGATTAACTGCGTGATGTTGTGCAGCGTTGCTTCATCCCATGCTCTGTCCAGTACCATAGTCGGGACAGGCGCGGTCGGCAGTAAATCGCTGGCATGCGCACGTAATTCATTATTTAAGAACTCACAGTAGCTGTTGAAAATCATCGTCGTACCGCGAGCTTTCCCTTCCAGACCATAGCCTGCAACGTGAGGGGTTGCGAATGCTAGCAGAGGCAGAAGCTCCATATCAACCTCTGGTTCAAATTCAAATACGTCGAGTGCCGCTGTAAAGCCGTCGTTTTTCAGCAAACGCTGCTTCAGCGCTTGGTTGTCCACAACGGGACCGCGCGCCGCATTAATAAGAATTTGATCGCTGCGAAGACCATTTAACACCTTCTCATCAATCAAATGATGCGTTGGGTGTGGACCATCTTTAGTGATAGGTGTGTGCAGCGTGATGATGTCAGAACGTTCGATAAGCTCTGCTAATGGAGTGAAACTGCGAGAATCGCCCTCTTCTTGTTTGAATGGGTCATTGATAAGCACGTTGATGCCCATGCCTTTCAAACATTTCTCAAGGTAACTGCCCACTTGGCCCGCACCGATGATACCAACGGTTTTATCGAAAACGGAGAAACCTTGTTGTTGCGCTAGCACCATCATGACGCTGAACGCATACTCGGCAACGCCAACTTTGTTACATCCTGGCGCTGCGGTGAAGAAAATGCCTTTCTCTTTTAATAGCGCTTGGTCAACATGATCCATGCCCGCCGTTGCCGTACCAACGAACTTCAACTTGTTTGCTTTGCTGATCAGTTCTGCGTTTACTTTGGTAACTGAGCGAATCATTAGTGCATCTACATCCACTAAATCATCGGCTGTCAGTGTACGACCGGGTTTTAGAATCACTTCACCGAGTTGGCTGAATAGCTCTTCAGCGTACGGCATATTTTCATCAACAATAATTTTCATAGCGCCAGCGTTTAACATCCATTTGTATGAGTTCGTTTATTCGCAAGATGCGAAGCTAAAGCGATTGTGCCCTTTTCTTGAAAAATCTCAACAATTAGAGTGAGCAAAAACAGGTTTCAGAAAAGAAAAAGCCCGGCTAAATTAGCCGGGCAAAGTTCCAGAACAAAAGGATCCTATCCCGCTCTCCTTGGGATAGAGTCTGCGTCTGTTCGATCAGTTTGACTGATCAAGCTCTGGAAACTGGTTTGTTGGTCCGTTTACGCCGTATGGGAAATCACAGTGATATTCCGACCAACAAATTCAGTTAGCTTTGGGTCGCTTACGCTTGGTACTTTTTGATTACCAATGTCGCGTTTGTACCACCAAAACCAAAGCTGTTTGACATAACTGTCGTTAGCTCAGCGTCACGAGCTTCCGTTACGATGTCTAGACCTTGTGCTGCTTCATCCAAGTTAGAGATGTTCACACTTGGCGCAATAAAGTTGTTGTCTAGCATTAGCGTTGAGTAAATCGCTTCGTGAACGCCAGCTGCACCTAGTGCGTGACCTGTCATTGCTTTTGTTGCAGAAATCGCAGGGCTGTTGTCGCCGAATAGCTCTTGGATAGCGCCTAGCTCTTTCACGTCACCTACAGGAGTAGAAGTACCGTGTGTGTTGATGTAGTCGATAGCGTCAACATCTTGCATTGCCATCTTCATACAACGAACTGCGCCTTCACCTGATGGTGCTACCATGTCGTAGCCATCAGAAGTCGCGCCGTAACCTACGATTTCACCGTAGATTTTCGCGCCACGTGCTAGTGCGTGCTCTAGTTCTTCGATAACTAGCATGCCGCCGCCACCAGAGATTACGAAACCGTCACGATCTGCATCGTAAGTACGAGATGCTTTTTCTGGCGTTTCGTTGTATTTAGTAGATAGTGCGCCCATTGCATCAAACATCATAGTTTGAGACCAATCTAGCTCTTCACCACCACCTGCAAATACGATGTCTTGTTTACCAAGTTGGATAAGCTCCATCGCGTGACCGATACAGTGTGCAGACGTTGCACAAGCTGAGCTCATTGAGTAGTTCACACCACGAATCTTAAATGGTGTTGCAAGACACGCAGATACTGTTGAAGACATAGTACGTGGCACCATGTAAGGACCTACACGTTTTACGCCTTTCGCACGCATCGTGTCAGTTGCTACTGTTTGGTTTAATGCAGAAGCACCACCAGAACCAGCAACGATACCTGTACGATCGTTTGAAACTTGTTCTTCAGATAGACCAGCGTCTTCAATTGCCTGCTGCATTGATAGGTATGCATAAGCAGCCGCATCACCCATAAAGCGCATCTGCTTACGGTCAATAAACTCTGCAGGGTTGATTTTCAGATCACCCCATACCTGCGAACGCAGACCGTTTTCTTTAAACTGCTCAGACGCAGTGATGCCAGATTTGCCCGCTTTAAGAGACGCTAGAACTTCTTCGACGTTGTTACCGATACTTGAAACAATACCCATACCGGTGATTACGACTCGTTTCATTATGACATTCCTATAATTCAAAAATCCGCTAGATAATAACTAAGATAGTCAACAAAAGTGGTCAGCTTTCCCAGAAATTCGTACAATCGCCGAATTCTAACCGCGCCAAATCACATATTTGCACCATTATGACTTCGATTAAAAACGCAGAACTTGGTTGGAACGAAGCTGGTACACCGGTTTCTGACCAATTTGATGATGTTTATTTCTCCAACGTAAACGGTCTCGAAGAGACGCGTTACGTGTTCCTCAAACAAAATCATCTACCAGAAAGATGGCAGGAATTTGACCAAAGACGTTTTGTTGTTGGTGAAACCGGATTTGGCACAGGGTTGAACTTCTTAGCCGTGTGGCAATGGTTTACCGAATTTCGTCGCGAATATCCAGAGGCAACGCTAAAAGAATTGCATTTCGTTAGCTTTGAGAAGTACCCACTGAGCAAAGCTGATCTAGAAAAAGCGCATCAATCATGGCCAGAGTTGGCAGAGTTTGCTGAAAAGCTGCAACAACATTACCCAGCTGCAGTGCCTGAGTGTCATCGCATTGTTTTAGAAGACGGCGCTATCACGCTCGACCTATGGTTTGGTGATATCAAAGACTGCATGCCGCTTGTTCCTTATGCTGAGCAAGGCTTGATTGATGCTTGGTTCTTAGATGGGTTTGCACCAAGCAAAAACCCAGAGATGTGGAACCAAAACCTGTTTAATGGCATGGCAAAATTGGCGAAACAGGATTGTACGGTCGCAACCTTCACGGCAGCGGGCTTTGTGCGTCGCGGCTTAAACGAAGCGGGCTTTGCAATGAAAAAAGTCAAAGGCTTCGGCACCAAACGTGAAATGATCGCAGGTTCGATGGAGCAACGTGAAGCGCATTCAAACCACCTACCTTGGTTCAACCGCACTGCGTCGACCAATCATGATTCCATTGCGATTATTGGTGGCGGTATCGCTAGCGCCGCTTTGGCTAAAACGCTGGTTCGCCGTGGTCAGAATGTCACGCTTTACTGCAAAGACGTTCAACCTGCAGAAGGCGCATCCGGCAACCGACAAGGTGCTGTGTACCCATTATTAAATGGTCCACACAAAGGCGTTTCACGCGTGTTCGCTCCGGGCTTTTTGTTTGCCCGTCAGTTTGTTGACCAAGCAGCGCAAGATATCCAATTTGATCACGATTGGTGTGGCATCACTCAGCTGATGTGGGATGACAAATCTGCAGACAAGTTAGAGAAGATGCTCGCTGGCAATTTCACCCCAGAGTTGATTCACAAACTATCTGCTGAAGATACGGCGGAAAAAATTGGCTTGCCGATCGATATGGCATCGGTTCACTACCCTCTTGGCGGTTGGTTATGCCCTGCTGAACTGACTCGTGGTTTGATTGCTCAACTAGAAAACACCGAGCTTTTTGAAGCGAAGTTCGAGCATCAAGTCGAGTCACTAGATTGGGATGAAGCGCGTAAGGTTTGGGTATTGAAAGCAAACGATCAAAGCTTTGAACATTCAACTGTAGTGGTTGCTAATGGCAGTGAGTTCCAAACACTCAGCCAAACTGCTGATCTACCAATGGGTCAGGTAAAAGGTCAAGTTAGCCATGCCCCTGCAACTGAAACGCTGTCTAAGCTGAAAACAGTACTGTGTTACGACGGTTACATGACACCTGTTAACCCGAATAATCAGCACTTGTGCATCGGTGCAAGTTACGACCGAAGTCACCTAGACTACGAGTTTGACGAAGAAGCACAAAAAGACAACGCCGACAAATTGGTGAAGTGCCTGCCGAACCAAACTTGGACAAAAGAAGTGGATACCTCTGGTAACTTATCACGACAAGGTATTCGCTGTGTTAGCCGTGACCACCTGCCGTTTGTCGGTAACGTAGGCGACTTTGAAACCATCAAAACGCAATATGCAGATCTACAAAATCAACAAGAACAAGACGTTGAAGCGATTCACCAGTTCCCTAACCTATTCTGTTTCCTTGGTTTAGGTTCTCGTGGTTTGAGCTCTGCGCCTTTAATGGCTGAGGTGTTGGCATCACAAATCTGTGGCGACCCGTTACCACTGCCTGTTGATGTGCTGACTGAGCTGCACCCAAGCCGTATGTGGGTAAGAAAGCTACGTAAAGGTAAGGCGATTACTGAGTTGTAACGTTTTTCGAGTGTGTAAAGAACCTCTCCTAGCCTCCCCTTAAAAAGGGGAGGAACAAGTTCTTAACCCCGCATTAGTCCTCCCCCTTTCCAAGGGGGAGTTAGAGGGGGTAGCTCTGAGCCCCCCCTAGCCTCGTCTTAAAAAGTGAGGAACCAGTTCTTAGCTCCGCATTAATTCTCCCCCTTTCTAACGGGGAATTAGAGGGGGTTACAAGTTTTTAGTTCAATGCCGCCACGGCCGCTTTCACCTGCTCTGCAATTTCTGCATTACGGAACTCACCCGCTTCCAAATCAAAGTTATCGTAGAAGCTTGGAATAGATTGCGATGCTTTCACTTCAGCACCAAAGTAAGGCGCAGAGCCTGTTGCCGCAGCGAGTACCGTTTGTGCACCACCAGGGCCAGGTGAAGTCGCTAAGTACACCGCGGGTTTATTTTGGAATACGTTGCGATCGATGCGTGTCGCCCAATCGAATAGATTCTTATACGCCGCTGGGTAAGAGCCGTTATGCTCAGCAAAAGAAATCACCAAAGCGTCCGCGGTTGCGATGTCAGCAAGAAACGCTTTTGCGCCTTCCGCCTGACCGATTTCTTTCTCTTTGTCTTCACTGAACAAAGGAACATCGTAGCTATTGAGATCTAATACTTGAACCTCTGCCCCTTCGACAAGGTTAGCAGCGTAAGTCGCAAGAGTTTTATTGATAGAGGTAGAGCTAGTGGAAGCGCCGAATGCAATAATTTTCATGGTTGTAGTCCTTTGTTCACGTTTTGTACTAACAAGAGTAAAAGGTGAACGAGTGTGCTACAACCACAAAAATTTTAAGGAGAGATTCGAAAATTTCGAAGGAGTTTATTTCAACTCTTTTTGCTTCAACCAGAAGCTTAGCGCTGCCAATCGAAGCATATATAACTGAATGAGACTTAAGCTTGCGCTTGAAGCTCTTGCCATAGATCACTCACGATCACGCGATCGGCTGGCGTTAGTTCTGAACGTGCTTCTTCAAGACTGTTTTCGATGCGAGATTTAAGCTCAGTTACATCGTTAATGCCTTCCTCTTCACACGCTGCAGCAGACAGAGAAATGTGACCACGTAAATAACCACCAGCAAACAGTTCATCATCCGATGCTGTTTCAATGCGAGCATCAATCAGTTCTAGTAGTTTTTCTTCAAATTCAATAATCATGGCGTTTCTCTGAGGTTATTTAACGATAAAGTCAGATGGTTCCAGCGGCTTGGTTTGGTAAAAGGCACGCAACGCATCCGATAGCATTTTCACGCGAGGCGGAAGACCGTTTTCTAGAATACCCATTACTTCATTGTGCACTTTGTGCATAAAACCAAGACGATCTGGTTCAAAATCGCCGTGTAGATTGTCACAACTGACGTTAAAAGGGAAGTCAGCACTTTTCGCTAGAATCCACTCGTAAGCTTGAGGGCGAATTTCAACTTTTTCGAACTCAGCTTGAACCTCTGCTGTACGACCATCTGGTTCGTACCAGTAACCAAAATCTTCCAGCAAACGACGCTCTGGTCCAGCTACGCACCAATGGGCAATCTCGTGTAGCGCTGACGCATAAAAGCCACGAGCAAAAATAATCCGATGATGCGGATGTTCTTCATCTGCTGGTAAGTAAATTGGCTCATCGCCGCCTAGCTCTAACTCAGTGTTAAAAGGCTCAAGAAATGTGTCATTGAAAATAGCGATAAGGTCTTGATATTCGTGGTTCATCATCGATTCTGTACGTCAAATTGATATGCGGTGCGCATTGTCGCTGTTTTTCTTACACAGGTAAAGCCACACAACATGTTTGGTTATTAGCTGAGTTAATCTGAAAGTCGCTTTCTCCATACAATTTCTCATTCGTCACAGATCACATTTCCCACTACACTCACGCCTTATTTTTACGCTTAACGATGGCGACTTCAACGCCACTTGAAGCGAGATTCTTTTTGGGTTTAAGCCTCTCCCCAAGGTTTAAATCTTGTTGGTAAGTTTTGCTGCTGTTTTCCTTAATCTCAAGGACCATGACAGAGCCCTTTTATTTGAGTGTCCCCTTATGCTGCTAAGTGTGTTGTACATCATTGGTATCACGGCTGAAGCCATGACTGGTGCATTGAGTGCCGGCCGAAGAAAAATGGATTGGTTTGGTGTTATGTTGGTAGCCAGTGCAACAGCTATTGGCGGCGGTACGGTGCGCGACATTCTTCTTGGCCACTACCCACTAGGTTGGGTAAAGAATCCAGAATTTTTGGCAATCACTTGTGTAGCTGGTGTTCTGACGACTGGCTTAGCGAAATGGGTGATTAAATTCAAAGGTCTGTTCATTCGTTTGGATGCGCTGGGCTTGATCGTATTTAGCATCATCGGCACCAAAGTCGCGATTGGTATGGGCTTACACCCTGGCATTTGTATGGTGTCTGCGCTAGTAACAGGCGTATTTGGTGGTCTACTACGTGATTTGATCTGCCGTCAAACGCCGCTTGTGTTGCATGAAGAGCTTTACGCATCGGTAGCACTTATCGCATCAGGTTTGTACCTAGCGCTACTTGAGTTCAACGTACCAGACGTAACTGCGACGATTGTGACTCTAATTACTGGTTACATGCTGCGAATGGCGGCAGTACGATTCAAATGGCGCTTGCCTTCATTCCACTTGGAAACCGAAGGTTCTATTCACTGATTCGAATCGAAAACTGTTGAAAAGACATGAAAAAAGGCTGCTCACTGAGCAGCCTTTTGTGTTTCTATCGAGTTAAGTTTCAAACTTAAATCTTTGGAGTCTCGGTTTGTACGCCATGGTTTTGACCACGATGACGTAGCAAGTGATCCATAACGACAATAGCCAGCATCGCTTCTGCGATAGGCACGGCGCGGATACCCACACATGGGTCATGACGACCTTTAGTGATCAACTGAGTTGGTTCACCTTCTTTAGTGATGGTTTCACCCGGAACCGTAATGCTTGAGGTTGGTTTAAGCGCGATGTTTGCAACAATCTCTTGACCAGTAGAGATACCGCCAAGAATGCCGCCTGCGTGGTTGCTACCGAAGCCTTCTGGCGAAAGCGTATCACGGTGCTCACTGCCTTTTTGGCTCACCACGTCAAAACCGTCGCCGATTTCCACGCCTTTCACCGCATTGATGCTCATTAGCGCGTGCGCAATGTCTGCATCCAAACGATCAAATACAGGTTCACCAAGACCAACAGGTACGTTCGTTGCCACAACCTGAATTTTTGCGCCAATAGAGTCGCCTTCTTTTTTCAGGTCACGGATAAGTTGATCAAACGCTTCCACTTTGTCTGCATCTGGGCAGAAGAACGCGTTGTTTTCGATTTCATTCCAATCCACTTTATCGATTGAAACGTCACCCATTTGCGACAAATAAGCGCGGATTTCCACACCAAACTCGTCTTTTAGGTATTTCTTAGCGATTGCACCAGCCGCCACACGCATTGCCGTTTCACGAGCAGACGAACGGCCGCCACCTCGATAATCGCGCACACCGTATTTTTGGTGGTAAGTGTAATCAGCGTGTCCTGGACGGAACTTGTCTTTGATGTCTGAGTAGTCTTTAGAACGTTGGTCTGTGTTCTCGATCATCAGACCAATTGAAGTACCGGTGGTTTTACCTTCAAAAACGCCAGAAAGAATTTTTACTTCGTCTGGTTCACGACGTTGGGTAGTGTAACGTGATGTGCCAGGACGGCGACGGTCGAGATCCGTTTGCAGATCTGCCTCAGTGATTTCCAAACCTGGAGGGCATCCGTCTACGATACATCCTAGTGCGATACCGTGACTTTCTCCGAATGTCGTTACTCGGAAATGTTGTCCGATACTGTTTCCTGCCATTACTTCCTCAAGTTCTTGTCGCCACGCTCTCCATGAGCGCAACTGCTTTTCAATTCTTCGTGGAATCATAGTGGCGGTATTACGTTTTGATGTAAAGCCCGATTTGGCGGAAAAAACAAAACAGCCGAAATTTTCCAAGCTCAGTGCGAAGCGGATAAAAAAACACCGAGCACTGGGCTCGGTGTTTTCATTGTTTTTAACTGTTTTGTTTCGACAGGCTTAGTCTTTGTACAGTTTGAACTCTTCTGCACACTCAACCAATTGGTCACGCGTTAGCATGAATACGCCGTGACCGCCGTTCTCGAACTCAATCCAAGTGAATGGAATTTGTGGGTACTGTTCCATCATGTGAACCATTGAGTTACCGACTTCACACACAAGAATACCGTCGTCTGTTAGGTAGTCTGGCGCGTTAGCAAGAATACGACGAACCAGTTTTAGACCGTCAGTACCAGCAGCTAGACCTAGCTCAGGCTCGTGCGTGAACTCGTCTGGCAGGCTGTTCATGTCTTCTTCATCCACGTAAGGTGGGTTAGACACGATCAGGTTGTATTTCTCTTTAGGAAGATCGCGGAACAAGTCAGAGCGGATTGGGAATACTTGTTGCTCCATGCCGTGATCTTGTACGTTTTGCTCAGCCACTTGTAGAGCGTCTGTAGAGATGTCGATCGCGTCAACTTCTGCTTCAGGGAAAGCGTGCGCACAAGCAATCGCGATACAACCAGAACCCGTACATAGGTCCATGATGCGCGTAGGCTCTTCCACCAACCAAGGTTGGAATTCCGCTTGAATCAATTCGCCGATTGGAGAACGTGGCACAAGTACACGCTCATCAACGAAGAACTCAAGACCGCAGAACCATGCTTTGTTCGTTAGGTATGCAGTTGGTGTACGCTCGTTGATGCGTTTTACTACGCGCTCAACGATACGCAGACGCTCGCTTGTCGTAAGGCGAGAGTTCAATACGTGCGGAGGCACATCAATCGGCAAGTATAATGTTGGCAGGATAAGCTGAACCGCTTCATCCCACGCATTATCAGTGCCATGACCGTAAAACAGGTTAGCGGCGTTAAAGCGACTTACCGTCCAACGAATCATATCTTGAAGGGTATGGAGCTCCGATACCGCCTCTTCTACAAAAATCTTATCCAAAATTGCCTCCGAAAAGCGCTACAATACTGCCATAAATTGTAAAAATGAAATTGTTTACCTAATGAGCAAAAAAGACACCGAACACGATGACGATTTCGCCTTGTTTAAGGATGCAGTACAGGGCGTAAAAAAGTTGCGACAGGATACCATAATCCAGCAACCAAAAAAAAATACTAAGCAAAAAGAAATCACACGCTCAAACCGTGAAGCGAGTGATTCTGAGTTTTACTTTTCTGATGAGTTTGTTCCGCTTCTTAATGAAGAGGGACCAACTCGTTATGCGCGTGACGATGTGTCCACTTATGAAGTGAAACGTCTTCGTCGTGGCGTGTACGTGCCTGACGTCTTCCTAGACATGCACGGCATGACACAGCAAGAAGCCAAGCGAGAACTCGGTGCGATGATCGCGTACTGCGTGAAAAACGAAATCCACTGTGCGTGTGTACAACACGGTATCGGTAAGCACATTCTGAAGCAGAAAGCGCCACTTTGGTTAGCTCAACACCCAGACGTAATGGCATTCCACCAAGCGCCTCTAGAGTTTGGCGGCGATGGTGCCCTACTGGTGCTGCTGTCCATTCCAGAAAAATAACTCACCGACTTCGAGAAGTACTTCTCGGACGAGCAAGAACGACAAAGGCAGGTTAAACCTGCCTTTTTGTTTTTCTCGAGCCATTGTCTCGAGAGCTAGTGTTCTATGGCGTGATATGCCAAAGCACTTCACCGCGTTGTGTTTGCGGATCAAATTCAATGCACACCAAGCCAGATGTTGGAAACATTGGTGGAGTCATGTCTTTCACAAATTCCGAGGTAAGGTAGCCCACCAGCGGCAAGTGCGACACAAACAGCAGAGACTCCAGCTTCTCAACTTCAATCAACGCATTAGCGAAATCAAACACTTGGTCGGATTGACCGTAAGGCGTGATGTCTTCACACGTTTCGATGCTTTTCGCCGAAAAGTGCGCGCTGATTTCTTGCCAAGTTTGCTGTGCTCGAATGTACGGGCTCACCAGTACTTTGTCGAATTGAGCAAAACCTTGCTCTTTACATGCTCGGGCAACTGCTTCCGATTCAGTTCTGCCTCTTGGGGTCAGTTGTCTTTCTGCGTCGGTGTTCGCAAAATGCTCTGCTTCACCGTGACGCAAGATAAATATTTTCATGTTATTTCCTAGGGATAGCTAACGCTACCAAAAGGTTGACTGCTATCTTTATACGGATAGCGGGCTAACTTTAATAATGTCGAAACAAAAATACTGATATAATTATCGGTTCATTATACCAATTCGCTTGCTAAAGATAGCGACTTTCTTAACAATCTATTAAAAAGAATATACTCAGTTCATCACATTCTACGATGAAGTTATGAACTCAGTGCATTCCTTCAAATAGCTCGAACCCCATAGCAATTTGCTGATGGGCTTATGCAGTACTCTTACGAATAACAAAAATGCGGCAAGCAGTATTTGTCGAAGCGCAAACTTTGCGCCTCCCCACTCGGGGATCATAATTACTGTAATGCGAAATCTGGAGACGCATCGTGCACCTAAGTCCAAACGATTCAAATCAATACCGCTACATTACATTGAGTAATGCTCTGCGCGTGTTGCTGATTCATTCCGACACGGCTCAACAGTCGGCAGCAGCCCTAGCAGTAAACGTTGGTCACTTCGATGATCCGATGGATCGCCAAGGTCTGGCACACTATCTAGAACACATGCTTTTTTTGGGTACGGAAAAATACCCTAAAGTGGGCGAGTTTCAAAGTTATATTAGTCAACATGGTGGCACCAACAACGCTTGGACGGGCACCGAGCACACCTGTTTCTTCTTCGATGTCACACCAACAGCTTTTGAAACTGCGCTTGATCGCTTCAGCCAATTCTTTACTGCACCACTGTTTAACGAAGAAGCGTTAGACAAAGAACGCCAAGCGGTCGACTCCGAATACAAGCTCAAACTGAATGACGATTCTCGCCGTCTGTATCAAGTCAACAAAGAAGTCATCAACCCAGAGCACCCGTTTTCAAAATTTTCTGTCGGTAACTTAGATACACTTGGCGATCGCGATGGCAAATCTATCCGCGACGAGATAGTTGAATTTCACCACTCTCAGTATTCTGCTGATTTGATGACGCTGACTTTGTTTGGTCCGCAATCTCTTGATGAGCAGCAAGAGTGGGTAGAAGCCATGTTTGCCGACATCCCAAACCACCAACTACGTGGCAAGTCGATCGATGTACCTATCGGCACTGAAGAAAGCACGGGCATCTTGGTTCAAGTCGAGCCAATTAAAGAATTCCGTAAACTGATTCTCACGTTCCCAATGCCGGGAATGGACGCGCACTATAGCGTGAAGCCCCTCTCCTACTTTGCTCACTTGTTGGGTTACGAAGGCGAAGGCAGTCTGATGCTTCAACTCAAAGAGAAAGGCTGGATTACCTCCCTCTCTGCAGGCGGTGGTGCGAGTGGCAGTAACTACCGCGACTTCACCGTAAGTTGCACCCTTACGCCGAACGGCTTGGACCATATCGATGACATCGTTCAAGCGGTATTCCAATATCTCTCCATGATCAAACAAGATGGTATGGATGAGTGGCGCTACTTGGAAAAACAAGCGGTGTTGGAATCTGCTTTTCGCTTCCAAGAGCCATCGCGTCCAATGGATTTGGTCAGCCATTTGGTGATCAATATGCAGCACTATCAACCGGAAGACACGGTTTATGGTGACTACAAAATGGCAGGCTATGATGAAGCGCTTCAACGCTCATTACTCCAATATCTTTCGGTTGAAAATGTTCGCGTTACATTGATAGCAAAAGGCTTGGAATACAACCAAACCGCAGAGTGGTACTTCACGCCTTACTCGGTAACGCCGTTTAGCGAAGAACAGCGCCGTTTCTATCAACAAATCGACCCAAGTTGGCAATTCGTTCTCCCAGAAAAGAACCCATACATTTGCTACGAACTCGATCCAAAACCGTTTGAAAACGGTGGCTCATTGCCGGAATTGGTGGAAGATGTAGAAGGCTTCCGTTTATGGCATTTGCAAGACGATGAATTCCGAGTACCAAAAGGCGTCGTTTACGTCGCAATCGACAGTTCACACGCGGTAGCATCACCAAAAAACATCGTGAAAACGCGACTATGTGTTGAAATGTTCCTCGATTCTCTAGCCAAAGAGACTTATCAAGCTGAAATCGCAGGTATGGGCTACAACATGTATGCTCACCAAGGCGGTGTCACGCTGACATTATCGGGTTTTAGCCAGAAACTACCACAGCTGCTGGAAATGATTCTGCATCGCTTTGCAGCGCGTGAGTTCAGCCCTGCTCGCTTCGAGACAATTAAGCAGCAACTGTTACGTAATTGGCGAAATTCATCACAAGATCGTCCTATTTCCCAGCTTTTTAATGCACTAACAGGCCTACTCCAACCTAACAATCCTCCATTTGCAACATTGGTTGAAGCATTGGAAGAGATTGAAGTGGATGAGTTGTCAGTTTTTGTTGAATCAATTCTCGCTGAGCTACACGTTGAGATGTTCGTCTATGGCGATTGGCAGCGTCAGCAAGCTCATGACATGGCAAACACATTGAAAGACGCACTACGCGTAAAAGAACAACGTTACGAAGAAGCGCTTCGCCCACTCGTCATGCTGGGTGAAAACGGCAGTTTTCAACGCGAAGTGAACTGTAACCAGCAAGACTCAGCTGTAGTGATTTATCACCAATGCGAAGACATCTCGCCGCGTAATATTGCGCTTTATTCCTTAGCGAACCACCTAATGTCGGCAACCTTCTTCCATGAAATCAGAACTAAACAACAGCTAGGCTACATGGTTGGCACGGGGAACATGCCGCTTAACCGCCACCCGGGGATTGTGCTTTATGTGCAGTCACCGAATGCTGCACCAGCCGAACTGGTTACCTCAATCGATGAGTTTTTAAATGCGTTCTACATGGTGCTGTTAGAGCTCAATGAATACCAATGGCACAGCAGTAAACGCGGATTGTGGAACCAAATTGCAACGCCTGACACCACATTACGCGGGCGAGCGCAGCGCCTATGGGTAGCAATTGGCAACAAAGACACCGACTTTAATCAGCGTGAAAAAGTGTTGGAAGAGCTTAAAGAGTTAACTCGCACTGACATGATTCGCTTTGTGGTCAATGAGCTTAAACCTCGTACTGCGAATCGTTTGGTAATGCATTCACAAGGCATCGCTCATGCGGACGAACCTCGTATCAATCTCGGTTTAGAAGTGGGCTCGATCGAAGAGTTTCAACTGCGTCCAAAAGACTTCGGTCTCGGGTAAATCATTGTTATTAGCACTGACACAAAAAAGGCTTGCATCACGCAAGCCTTTCTATTTTTAGCGGTTGCAATTAATCGTAGAAGTTACGACCTTCACCCGCGCGAGTGAGTAAGCCATCACATGGCGCGTAACGATCACCGTATTTCGATGCAAACTCGTTCATTTTCTCAACCAGTTCTTTCAAACCGAACTGATCGATGTAACGGAATGGACCACCTAGGAATGGTGGGAAACCAATACCAAAGATCGCACCGATATCACCATCGCGTGGAGAGCGGATAATACCGTCGTCTAAGCAGCGAACCGCTTCGTTGAGCATTGGCAGTACACAACGCAGTGCAATGTCATTGTCGCTTAGCTTGGATTCTGGCGTCAGGTTCAATAGCTTGTACACGGACTTATCGACTTCTTTCTTCTTACCTTTGTAGGTGTAGAAACCTTTACCACTCTTACGACCTTTACGACCGTCATTCAGTAGTGTGTCGAATACGTCTGGACCTTTAAATCGTTCGCCCAATTCGTTAACCAAGATCGGCATGATCTTAGCACCGATATCCACACCGACTTCATCCAACAATGTGATAGGACCAACTGGGAAACCGAAGTCGAGCAGCGCTCCATCAAGTTGTTCGATCGGCTCATTTGCCAGCAAGATGTGTGCAGCTTCGTTCATGTAAGGCGCAAGAATGCGGTTTACATAGAAGCCCGCTTTATCTTTCACGACGATTGGTGTCTTACCCTGCTTCTTAGCAAGCGCAACAACCGTAGAAATGGTCTCTTCTGACGTGGTTTCGTGAGGAATCACTTCCACCAATGGCATTTTCTCCACTGGGCTGAAGTAATGCAGACCGACGATGTTTTCCGGACGCTCTGCTTTTTCCGCAATTTTGTGAATTGGCAGCGAAGACGTGTTAGTCGCAAAGATAGTCTCTGGTTTTGCGTTCGCTTCAATATCCGCAACCATCGTCTGTTTCAGGTCAAGATCTTCAAACACGGCTTCGATAACCACATCAATATGGTTGAAGCTTGTGAAGTCAATGCCACCAGACAGTTGCAGCATTTTAGATTGCAGGCCCGCTTTAGAGATAATGCGGCGCTTACGCTGCTTTTCGAACAACTTGTAGTTGTAGTTCAACGCGTTAAGCACACCATCATTGCTAACGTCTTTAATACGTACTGGCACTTTCGCTTTCGCAACAGAAACATGGCTGATGCCTGCCCCCATTAGACCGCCACCCAAGACACCAACTCGGTTGACAGCTGCAGGCTCGGCTTCCGCACCGTTTTCTTTCTTCATTTCAGTGGTAGCAAAGAAAATAGAGCGCAGTGCTTTTGATTCTGAGCTCATCACCAATTCGCCAAAGCGCTTCGCTTCAAGCTCTTGACCTTGAGCAAAGCCTTTTTCAAGACCGTGCTGAATAACTTCGAGAATCGCAACCGTTGCTGGGTAGTTACCGCGGGTCTTCTCATTGGTTTTCTTCGCGGCTTGCTCGAATACAAACTTACGACCTAAACCGCTGCCCGACATCAACTTCTCTTTTGTCGATTGCTTCTTGTTACCTTTGTTCTTCCCTTTTTCGATAAGCTGCTCAGCTACATCAAGAAGAATCGTCTCCGGTACACACGCATCAACAACGCCAAGTTTTTTCGCTTTCTTGGCACGCAGTTGTTTGCCAGTAAGGATGAGGTCTAGCGAAGGCAACAAACCAATCAAACGAGGAAGGCGCTGAGTACCACCAGAACCAGGCAACAAACCAAGTTGCACTTCTGGCAAACCAAGACGCGTTTTATCGGAATCGGTACACACACGGTAATCACACGCTAGCGCAAGCTCTAAACCGCCACCTAGACATGGGCCGTGAATCGCAGCAACAACTGGATAAGGCTGATTAGACAGCTGCTGGAATAACTCTTGACCTTGCTTAGCCAATGCTTCCGCTTCACTCGCTGTTGTGCACGCTTCAAGCATACGAACGTCAGCACCAGCAACAAAGTTATCTGGTTTTAGGGAATGAATGATCATCCCTTTCACGCCGCTGGTGTCTTTGAGTTGAGCGAAGATCTCTTTCATCTCATCTGCAAACGCCGCTTGCAACGTGTTCATTTTCTCGTTTGGCACATCGATGGCTAGCCAAGCAATATTCTGCTCATCAATCTTTAGACTAAATGCTTTTTGCTCGCTCATTACTCAACCTCCAAAATCATTGCTGCACCAAGGCCACCTGCGGCACATGCGGTATTCAACGCAAGACCACCGCCACGACGTTTAAGCTCACGCAGCGTTTGCGTCATCATACGTGCGCCAGTTGCGGCAAATGGGTGACCATAGGCAATTGAACCGCCAAGGACGTTGAACTTATCCATGTCGATCTCACCTATCGCTTTCGAGCGACCTAGGTTTTCTTGGGCAAATTTATCAGAAGCAAACATCTTCACGTTCGCCAATGCTTGAGCAGCAAAAGCTTCGTGCATATCGATAAGCGTCAGATCTGAAAGTTCTAGACCTGTGTTCTCCAACACTTTTGCTGTCGCGTATGTTGGTCCCATTAGCATGTCCATTTCTACACCAATGGCTGAGAATGCATAACCGCGAATGTAGCCAAGTATTTCCATACCAAGCTCTTTCGCTTTGCCTTCGCGCATTAGCATCACGGCAGCACCGCCATCGGTTAATGGCGTACTGTTCGCGGCTGTTACGCTGCCATATTGACGGTCGAAAGCCGGACGCAGTTTCGCGTAGCCTTCTAATGTCGAGTCATGACGAATGTTGTTATCTTCAGAGATCCACTTTTTGTAAGGTTCTGGGAAAGCTGTCATCACTTCGTCTTGGATCTTGCCGTCTTTCCAAGCTTGCGAAGCTAGAGAGTGAGAACGGTGCGCCAAAGCGTCTTGCTCTGCACGAGTAATGCCATGTGACTTCGCCATTTGCTCGGCAGTTTGCCCCATTGAAAGACCCGTCGAGTACTCAGCTACCGCTGGCGGTACTGGCATTAAATCTTTAAAGCTGAGTTTTTTAAGAATGTTGAGCTTTTGACCCAGCGTTTTGGTTTTGCTTAGCGCAAGCAAGTTCGCGGCAAGTTTCTTAGAAACACCAATAGGTAAAACAGATGAAGAGTCCGCACCACCCGCGATACCAACATCAATGCTGCCCGCCATAATGCTCTCAGCAACGTTGACTGCAGCTTGGAAGCTGGTCGCACACGCGCGAGTAACACTGTAAGCGTCAGTGTGGATGTGCATTCCTGTACCAAGCACAATTTCACGTGCAATGTTTGGCGCTTCTGGCATTTGAACGACTTGTCCAAATACCACTTGTTCGATGAGTTTCGGATCGATGTCTGTGCGAGCAAGCATTTCGCTCACTACCATTTTGCCTAAATCGACCGCTGGCACCTGGCTGAACTCAGTGCTTTGACGAGCAAAGGGGGTTCGTAGCCCTGCGACAATAGCAACACGTTCACCGTGGCGTGTTTTCACTTCCTGCTTGCCCATTGTTTCTCCTTAAATACAAGAGGTCTGACCTGATGCATTGTAATCAGTTTGTTAAATTTATCAAACATGCGTTTAAATAAACGTGAAGCGAGTAGATCTATTGCTCTAGTTCATTGATTCTTAGGCGATTAAGAATGATTAACTATAGTGAGTAAAACAGAGGAGAAGTGTGCGGAAGGTAAAATTGAAGCAAAAAAAAACCACACAAAACTGTGTGGTCGGAATATCTATAAAACAATTAACATACGCCAATTGTAAAATTAATCAGTTTCCTGATTAGGAGAAAGTAAAGTCAGCCTTCAAAAGGAAGTGTCATCTTGCTCAACATGTTAGTCGTCAATGACTAACTAGATGACAAGATGTACTATAGCCCCTTCACTGCGCGAGATTTTGAAATAGATCAATTTTATGGCGATTTTACGGGTTCCCACCGTATCAAAGTTCGAATAACTTCAAATCGCCCCAAAAAAGGTGTAGGAAAGTACCCCATTAAAACGATATAGAATAAATTATCATCACTTCAAATAAGTGCTTGATCGTAGAAGAAGTATATTGTGCTGCTGCTAAACTACATACAGATGTAGTCAAATCGAACTATGACCTCACAGAGCAAGACGGAGGCTCCTGTGGCAATATTTAAAATGTTTGGAAAGAAAAATTCCAACAGTCCGGTCAACTCTGATATGGACAGACAAAGAAAATACGAAGCTCTTGTTCGGGGCTATCACAGAGACTTGTATCGCTACGCTTACTGGTTGTGCAAGGATAAGGCGGTTGCAGAAGATTTGGTTCAAGAGACCTGTCTGCGTGCATGGAAGTCGCTGGATAGTCTTCAAGATGAAAAGGCTGCAAAATCTTGGCTTATTACCATATTAAGACGAGAAAACGCACGCCGCTTCGAGCGTAAACAATTTGATTTGGTTGATATCGATGACTACGGCAATGATGCTAAAGTCAGCGATGACCCACATCATCAACAGGAATGGCTGCAAGCTCAGATCATGAAGCTCGACGTCGAATACCGTGAACCTTTATTTCTTCAAGTTGTAGGCGGTTTCAGTGGAGAAGAAATCGGTGACATTCTTGATTTAAACAAGAACACAGTAATGACGCGCCTATTCCGTGCCCGTAATCAATTAAAAGAGATGTTGGATTCTCAAGATACTCAGAGAGGACAAAAAAATGGATGATTTAGAATTTCGTCGTCGTATTTTGTCGGATCCAAAACAGAAGGATGAAGAGATTCTGCAAGCTTTAGCTGAGAACGACGCTAACAGCAAGTTTGTTGATGACGTTTTGGATCTCGATCTTAAAATCAAGCAAGCCATGAATGTGGATGTGCCTGAAGACCTTGCCGACAAAATTCTGTTTAGCCAAACGTCAAACGCGCTAGATGACGACAAAGTGGTAAGACCGAATTTTGCTCGTAAAGCGATGGCACTGGCGGCATCGGTTGCTTTTACTGCTGGTCTACTTGTAGGTCAAATCAACTGGGGCAATGTTATTGTTTCTCCAGCGCAAGCAAGCCTAGCTGACACCGCAATGAAGCATGTCGTGGCAGAGAAAGAGTTCGTTAACCAATTAGACGAGAATGTTTCTAATAGGCAAGTAAACGCCAAGATGATGCCTTTCCATTATCAGATCAATGGCGACTTCCCTTACCACGTCTACTACCTGAATCATTGTGGCTTTGGTGAGTCGAACAATGCTCTTCATATGGTCTTCCAAGGAAAAGAAGGCAAAGTAACCATGTTTGTTACTGACGTGAAGAGTGATCAGAAAGTCGACTTTGATAAAGATGGTATGAGCGGCGTTGTGAAACCCGTAGGTAAAGCAAGCATGATTCTTGTTGGTAACAGCGGTGAAGACGTTGAAGCCATCGCAGCGAAACTCGCTCCTATGATGGAACCGATGTAAGAACTTCATCGAAACCACAATACTAAACAGTAAAAAGCCGCTAAATTTCGAAATTTAGCGGCTTTTTGTTTATAAATTCAAAGCAAAACATTCACCCTACCTATTGAGTTTAGAGTCAAAACTCTAAATTATGCACTTTAGGTGCAATTTCCCGACATTTAGACATCATTTCTGCAATTTTTATTCAAATTTATCCAATGGTCGGATTTGTATGGTCCACTCTTAATACTACTATCTGCGCCACTGAGCAAAAGCTCAACTTATCGTCCAAAGAGACGAAACTAATAAGGAATAAATAATGACTCAGAATACGCGTCTGTTTAAAAAGACTCTCCTAGCAGTGACGGTTGCAATGGCATCTGGTCAAGCAATGGCAGCTGGTTTCCAGCTAAACGCACAATCAGCGACTGGTATCGGTCGTGCATTCGCAGGTGATGCAGTAATTGCAGATAACGCATCTGTAATGGCTCGTAACCCAGCAGCAATGGCTCTATTTGACAAAATGGAACTGTCGCTAGGTTTTGAAACGATCACTACTGATATCTCGGCTAAAAATGTGACTTACAAGAGCCCATTTGGTCAAACGCTAGATAACACTAGCTATGATGATATTGGCAGCACATCTGTAGCACCGAACATCCACCTTATCGTTCCAGTAAACGACAAGTTTGCTTGGGGTGTAAACGCATACTCTAACTTCGGTACAAAAACAGAGTTTAGCAATGATCTTGTATGGTCTGAATACGGCGGTCTGACTGACGTTAAAAGTGTAAACGTTGGTGTGGCAGGTTCTTACCGTCTGAATGACCAATGGAGCTTTGGTGCTGGTATCGATCTAATTTACGGTACAGGCAAGCTACAACGTACTCAAGGTTGGGATTTTGCAGGTGTACCTGGCTTTGTACCAGGAGTACCAAAAGGCACTACTCTGTTAGACGCTGATGCAGCTGGTTTTGGTGTTGGCTTTAACCTAGGTACTGTATTTGAGCTAGACGAAAACAACCGTTTCGGTTTCTCTTACCGTTACAGCCCAGAGATCGAAGCTGAAGGTGACATCACTTACGTTTACGCAGGCCAAAAGGACTCAAATGGTAAGCTAAACCTACCTCTACCAGATATGGCAGAGTTCTCTGGTTACCACAAAATCAAAGATACTAAGTTCGCAGTACACTACAGCGTTCAATGGATCGGTTGGAGCGCATTCGATACTCTAGACGGTACAGTTAACGGTACCGATCAAACATTTAACGAATATGAATGGCAAGATGGTTGGCACTACGCGATTGGTGGTACTTACTACATGAACTCAAACTGGACGCTACGCACCGGTTACATGTACGACACAAGCGCACAGGATCAAAAAACTTCAGTTTCAGTGCCTGACTCAGATCGTCAATGGTTCTCGGCAGGTGCAACTTACCACATTGATAGCAAGTCGAACGTTGATATCGGCTTTACTTACCTAGTTGGTGAAGACGTTAAAGTCCAAGAAGATTCAGGCCTAGGCTCAATCGAAGCGACAACACGTGCGGACGCGATTCTATTCGGCTTACAGTACAGCCGCAGCTTCTAAGCATTACGCGACAAGCTAATATAAGCACTCTCTATATAAAAGGCTGGAATTCCAGCCTTTTTTCTTATCTATTGTTTTCCATTCACCGAGATTGGGCGCACACGTGTAATCAAAAGCCATAATTATGACTCACAGGTGTTCGCTGAAATTTTTTCACACAGCCGTTACAGTTAGATAGATCATCTGCATATCTTTATATAAATAGATTATAGGACTGAAAACACTGTTTTATTGGCTTTTCATTTTTAAAGTAATAACTCTAGTCGTAAACTTTCGCTCCACGTTATAAATAACTCAGCGAACATTACAATGAAAACCAACAAGACTCTCCTATCAACAGCAGTGGCATTCGGCCTACTTAGTACTTCAGGCGTTGCAAACGCAGCAGGTTTCCAACTTGCAGAATACTCTGCGACAGGTCTAGGTCGTGCATACGCTGGTGAAGCGGCAATGGCTGATAACGCAAGTGCACAATGGCGTAACCCAGCAATGCTAACTTACCTAGAAGGCACACAAGTGTCTGTTGGCGCTATCTATGTAAACCCAAACATTGATGTTGATGGCACTACAACTGCTAAGAACCCTATGACTGGTAAGCCAATCTATCACTCAGCATCTTCAAAAGACTTCGCTCATGATGCTGTTATCCCTAACTTCTACCTATCTCATCAATACAACGACAAGTTTGCTATTGGCCTAGCGTTTGGTACTAACTACGGTATGGAAACGGATCTAGGTAAAGATTTCGCGGCGGCTAACTTTGGTAACGAAGCAAGCGTAACGTCAATGGAAGCAAACCTGAACGCGGCTTACAAACTGAATGAAGCACTAAGCATTGGTGGTGGTATTCGTTACATCATCGCAGACGGCAGCATTGGCGCGGTTATGCCTCCTCACATGGGGTCATATGCAGGCAAAACACTTAAATATATGGAAGGTGATGACAAAGCTTGGGGATGGCAAGTTGGTGCTGCATGGCAAATAAACGAAGATAACCGCATTGGCTTTGCTTACAAATCTGAGGTTGAATTGAACCTTGAAGGGCATGCGGAAGGTTTAGGGTTCGACCTTGTTGCTCCTGTCGCTAAGCCGCGTTACAACGGTTCTATGGAGTTAGCGCTTCCTGCAACTGCAGAACTAGCAAGTTTCCACCAATTAAGTGACCAACTAGCAGTACATGCAAGTATTAACTGGACAGATTGGAGCAGCTTTAAAGAACTAGTTGCAAATATCCCTGAGTTTGGCGGTAATGCTGATCAACTCGTAAAAACTGAAAACTGGGAAGATAACTACCGCTTTGCTGTTGGTACAACTTACAAACTTGACCAAAAGTGGACACTTCGCTCAGGCGTTGCGTACGACATGTCAGCAGTTGATGACAAATACCGTACGACGACAATTCCAGAAACTGATCGTCTATGGCTAAGTGTTGGTGCTGGTTACGAATGGTCTAAAAACCTAACGCTAGATGCTGGCTTCACATACATTTTTGCAAAAGATGCACCTATCAGCGAACCTCGTGATGCTTCTGATAATGCGGCAGCAGCTTTCGGCGGAACCTTTGAAGGTGAAGTGACTGGTAACGTATGGCTAATCGGTGTTCAAGCGAACTACACGTTCTAATCTGAAAGCGATTTCTCGATAAAAGAAAGTGACCGATAAAAAGAAAGGCTTGGTGAATACCAAGCCTTTTTATTTTGTTATTTGCTAAAGCGATTAAAAGTCTTCTTCTAAGTACTCGTCCAAGTATGCTTCTTCGTCTTCATTCACTTCATCAACATTGTTGATTTCCGCTTTGAAGTCTTGACGCTGTAAGTAGACATCACGCGTTAGCACATATGGATCTGGAGATGCTTCAAGCTGTGCTTCTTGTGGAACCAATAGCGCACGTTTCTCCATGCCCTCTAGTGCCCACTTACCAAGACCCGCCCAGAAGTTAAGGTAAGACAAGGGGACGTACATGCCATCTACAGTATCTGTCACTTCACGTAGCGTATATGGACCATAACCAGGAATCATAAAGTATGGGCCGTTACCAACGCCATAGTGCCCGACTACGCTGCTGAATTCTTTGTTGTCGTACTTAGTAATACCTGCGGCCGTTGCAATATCGAACAAACCGAAAATACCGAACGTGGAGTTAATCCAAAAACGGTTAAAGTGATCAACGGCTTTGGTGCCATTACCCATAACAAGGTTGTTTACCACACTTGCTGGCTCATCTAAGTTTGCTAAGAAATTAGCAATACCAGAGCGAACCGGCACTGGTGTGTAATCAACGTACGCAAGAGAGATCGGGCGAACCAAATACGGGTCTAAGTAATCGTAGTTGATGTCCCACATTGCGCGGTTGAAGCCTTCTAATGGATCGTAAGCATCAGAAGTCGTTTGATTAGTTTCGTTTTCTTCAGTTACTGCCTCCTCGGGCGCAGTTGAACAGCCAACCAGTCCAACTGCGAACAGTAACAAGAAGATGGATTTACCCTTGTTATACATTCTTCGTTCCATAACGACTATTAATATACCTAAGCAACCTTTTGATATAAGTACGGAAAGCACCGAAAGAAAAGTCACTTGGGTATATAAATAAAGGCCAGCAATCGCTGGCCTTTTTCATTCTACTCGATAGTTGCTAGTCATACCACAAAACAGAGATGGCAATCACTAAGTGTCAAATATCAGAGACGATTATGCTTATTGATACTGCTTATCGATCATCACTTCAACTGGCTGACCGAAATCAACCACGGCGCTCTCACCGTGCCAATCTTGGTCGCGAGTCGCCACGTTGCCATCAGAGTCGACACGAACACGAACCATCAGCTTCTCTAGAGAAGAAAGCTTCTGTCCGTCCATCATCGCATTCCCATCATCCAGTACCACTGTACGAGGGAATGTACCTAATGGGTAGCGAGCAGCTGCAACTGGCATCGGAGAACCGTCTGCACGGTGGATTGAAACGATCAATACCGCGTTTGGATCCAACTGAGCTTCTGGCGCAACGTTAATCGTCACCGCCACACTCTTGTCTGGAGAAACCGCTTCGCCCATTTGCTTGCGCGCGCTTTCGATACTGCGGCCTAACATTTCGTAGCGGCTGTCTTCTGGACCAATCATTTGCTGCATGATGCCCCAGTATTTGATTGCCGCCGGGAAGTCTTGACGCTCAAATGCATCAAACGCTAGTAGCGAGAATACACGTAGATCAACGTAATCCTGCTGCATCAGTTTACCAAGCAGAGAACGAGCCGTTGCTTGATCCATCTCGTCTTGAGAAAGCATCAGTGCCTGTGCATAACCAAGTTGAACATCTGGGTCTTTTGGCTCTAGCTTGTACGCTTTCTCCATTGCATCAATAGAAGTCGTCACGTCACGGTTAGCTAAAGCGATACGACCTAGTAGCAACCACCCCGTTGAATCTTCAGGCTGGTAATGCAGACGAGTACGCAGTGCTAAAGATAGGTCAGCCATTTCATCTTCACTCAAAGGTTCAGATGACGCAGACATTAGCTTTTTAGAAAGCTCTGGTAGGTTCTCGTTGACTTCTTGCCACTTGATCACATCTTGAGATGCACCAAACTTGTAGTACAAACCGTAGCTTAAAACTACTGTCAGAATGACTGACGGGATTAAGACTGCAATAGGAGAAACCTTAGTTTCTTTTTGCGCTTTATCACCCGGAATATCGTCTAGTAGTGACTGCTTTAGATCCGAAATCAGATCGTCTTCGCTTTCCACCAGACCTTCGTCTGTTTCTTCAGCAAGCTCAGATAGACGGTCTTTGTAGAATGCCTTGTTGAGCTCATCACGTAACACTTCATCGTTGTTGGCTTTTTGCTTTAGCAGTGGCAATGCAATCAATGCACATGCCACAAGCGTAAGAACAACGGTTGAAACCCAAAATAGTGTCATTATTTCTTATCTCCGTTGTTCTCTTCATCAAGTAATGATTTAAGGCGTGCTTCTTTCTCTTCGTCCCATTGCTCATTGCTTGCTTGAACTGCCTTTGCTTTGGATTTACGGCTACGTAGCACAATCAAACCAAAACCGCCTAATACCACTGCTAGTGGGCCTAGCCACAAAATTGCAGTCGCAAAGGTAAACGGAGGATTGTAAGTTACGAAGTTACCGTAACGAGCAATCATGTAGTCCACGATCTCATCCTTCGACTTACCTTCTTTGGTCATTTCGTACACCTTGTGGCGTAGGTCTTGAGCCAATTCCGCATTCGAATCTGAAATAGTGTTGTTCTGACATTTTGGACAGCGCAGAGTATGACCTAGTTCTTTGAACTGCTGCTCTTGCTCTAGGTTATCAAACTCATACACTTCAATCGCTGCGTGGGCAGCAAGAGAGAATGTCATTGCAGCCAATGCCACTAAGATAAACTTTCTCATTGCTTCGCCTCCTCAACCAACTTGGTGTAAAGCGGCTCTAGTTTTTCCGCCCAGTTGCGAGGGTTTACGTCACCTACATGGCGGTAACGAATCACGCCATTTGCATCGATGATAAAAGTTTCTGGAGCGCCATATACGCCAAGGTCTAGACCTAGCATGCCGCTGCCATCAAACAAGCTGATTAGGTATGGGTTACCTAGGTCGTTTAGCCAACCCACTGCTTTGTTGCGATCATCTTTGTAGTTCATACCGATGATCTTCACACCTTTACCAGCAAGCTCGTTTAGGTATTTATGCTCTGCGTAACACGTTGGGCACCAAGTCGCCCACACGTTAAGTAGCAAAGGTTCGCCTTTGAAGATCGATTGATCGTATTGCTTACCCGGCTCCGCCAAATCTTCCAGATGGAACTCAGGTACAGGCTTACCGACTAGTACTGATTCCAATTTTGTTGGGTCGTCACCCTCTTGGTTACGAACCAACTGAGTTGCGAAGATCCCCGCCAGTACCATGAACGCCACCAACGGGATAAATAGGACTTTCTTATTCATTTCTTATGCCTCCTTCTCCGCTAGCTTTGACTTTTCGTCTTTCTTAGCCGTTTTGCGGAAGCGGTAACGTCTATCAGAAATAGCAAGCGCACCACCTAAAGACATGATCAACGAACCAGCCCAGATCCAACGAACAAATGGTTTGTAGTAAATACGTACTGCCCAAGAACGGTTATCGTCTAGACGCTCACCCATTGCAATGTATAGGTCGCGAGTGATGCCACGGTCGATAGCCGCTTCTGTCATCATTGACTTCGCCGTGCGGTAGAAACGTTTTTCAGCGTGTAGCGTGTTCACGTACTTACCGTCATTGGTGATTTCAAAGTCCGCGATGTAACCATCGTAGTTTGGACCGTCTTTGTCACGTAGACCTGAGAAGTAGAAATCGTAACCGTAAATCTTGAAGTGCTCACCTGGCGCCAAACGCACGTCACGCTCAATGCTGTAGTTTTGCACCATGGCAATACCAATCACAGTAACGGCTAGACCGATGTGACCAAGCATCATTGCCCAGTGGCTACGTTGAAGTTTACGAACACCTTCACCGAAGCTATGACGGTGAGTAGCACGCTCGTACAACTCAAAGCCATGCATTGCAATGATCCAGATTGCCATTACCCAACCGATGTAAGCCATCGCTGAGAAGAAGTCTGCGAACAGGAATACGCACACTGCACCTAGTGTGAAAGCAAGCACACCAGAAACAATCATTGGCTTAATAAGCTTAGATAGATTGTCGCGCTTCCAACGAATCATAGGACCAATACCTAGTAGGAAGGCAAACGGCATCATCAACCATGCGAATAGCATGTCGAAGAATGGTGCACCGATAGATACTGAACCAAGACCAATTTGTTTGTGAACCAATGGCAACAAGGTACCAACCAATACTACGACTAGCGCAGCAATCAGAAGTACGTTGTTAGCAAGTAGCGCGTTCTCACGCGATACCAAATCGAAATTACCACGTACGCGAACCGCTGCCCCTTTCACTGCGAATAGCAGGAGTGAGCCACCGATTACGAAGACTAGGAAACCAAGGATAAACATACCGCGTGATGGATCAGACGCGAATGCGTGCACCGATACCAAGATACCGGAACGAACCAAGAAGGTACCCAACAAACTTAGTGAGAATGCCGAGATCGCCAGTAGAACTGTCCAAGCTTTAAATGTGCCGCGTTTTTCGGTTACCGCTAGAGAGTGCATCAGCGCTGTACCCGCTAGCCAAGGCATGAATGACGCGTTTTCTACTGGGTCCCAGAACCACCAGCCACCCCAGCCAAGTTCGTAGTAAGCCCACCAAGAACCTAGCGCGATACCTAGCGTTAGGAATACCCAAGCTGCGGTTGTCCAAGGGCGAGACCAACGAGCCCAAGCAGTATCAAGACGACCAGTCATCAAAGACGCAATTGCAAACGAGAACGCAACCGAGAAGCCTACGTAACCCATGTAAAGCATAGGTGGGTGAACGATCAAACCCGGGTCTTGAAGAAGAGGGTTCAAGTCACGTCCATCGACCGGGAAGAACGGCAACGTGCGTAGGAATGGGTTTGAAGTCAGGATGATAAACAGTAGGAAGCCCACTGAGATCATACCCATTACCGCAAGTACACGTGCAACCGATTCTTGTGGCATGCCACGACTGAAAGTAGCAACCGCTACTGTCCATGCTGCTTGGATAAGTACCCAAAGCAATAATGAACCTTCGTGCGCACCCCAAACCGCAGTTAGACGGTAGTACCAAGGCAATTGGCTGTTTGAGTTACTTGCTACGTATTGCAACGTAAAGTCGTTGGTGTAGAAACCCCAACACAGAATAACGAAAGAGAAAAATAGCATGATGAACATCGACCACGAAAGCGGTCGTGCTGTGTTCATCAGCATGGTGTTGTTGTTTGATGCACCCCATAGCGGCAATACGCTGAGCAACAATGCCATTGCTAGCGAGAGTATGAGGGCAAAGTGACCGATTTCAGCAATCATTGGCCGCTTCCTTGTTTTTGTTCAGTTGTGTACTGCAAAGGCTCATGAGTCTTCTTCATTGCTTCTGCAATCTCAGGTGGCATGTATTCTTCATCGTGTTTTGCCAACACTTCAAAAGCTTTTACGGTTGTTGCGTCTTCAAGAACACCTTGAGCAACGATACCTTGACCTTCACGGAATAAGTCAGGAAGGATACCTTCATAGACGATGGTCACTTCAGGACCGACATCGTGCAGTTCAAAGCTTACTTTTAGAGATTCAGGATCACGACGAACTGAACCTTCAACAACCATACCACCGATACGTAGACGCTGGCCTACCTCAGGCTTTGTGCCGTCTGGCTTACCGTTTACTAATTCCGTCGGCGTGTAGAATAGATCCATGTTTTGGTTCAGTGCGTAAAGCATCAAACCGATGGTTGCACTAATACCGATAAAGATCGCTAAAACAATGCCTAGCCTCTTTTTACGTCTCGGGTTCATAACGTGTTCTCCATATTCTTCGCCGCGTCGATACGCGCTTGACGATCAATTTTCGCTTTCACTTCTTTTAACAACGCATCCCCACGGCGGATACTCGAAATCAAAAGAATGAGCATAGATAAGAAAGTAATACCAAACGCGCTCCATACGTAACCTGCGTAGCCACCCATGGCAAATAGTTCGCTCAGAGAATCAAAATGCATAATCAATTACCTCACTGAGTTTTTTCAGCTGCGAGTTTTTGCACCCAAGGGCGATGACTCTCTTTGCTGATAATTTCGTTACGGAAGCGCACCATCGTTACCGCGCCAAAGAAGAACGCAAAACCAAAAATGTTCAGCAACAAAGGCCAAAGCATGTTGGATGAGATCGATGGTTTTTCAAATTTGGTGATAGTCGCGCCTTGGTGAAGCGTGTTCCACCACTCAACCGAGAAGTGGATAATTGGTAGATTCACCACACCAACGATAGCCAAAATACCTGCGGCTTTTGCGGCGGTCTTTTGGTCATCAAATGCGTGGTAAAGTGCAATAACACCAAGGTACAAGAATAGAAGAATTAATTCGGAAGTAAGGCGTGCATCCCATACCCACCAAGTACCCCACATAGGTTTACCCCAAACGGCACCCGTTAGTAGAGCAATAAAGGTGAATACTGCACCGATCGGCGCCATAGCCAGTGCTGCCATGTCAGACAGGCGCACTTGCCAAACCAAGCCGATAAACGCGGCAATGGCCATCGACATGTAAACACCCATCGACCAAATAGCCGAAGGTACATGGATGTAGATAATTCGGAAACTGTCACCTTGTTGGTAATCAGAAGGCGCAAATGCAAGGCCCCAGACAGTACCAACTGTTAGGCATACGAGGGCCAATACAGAAAACCAAGGTAGGAACTTACCACTTAGGTGATAAGCTGCTTCAGGCTTGGCATAAGGATGTAGCCATTTCCACATGTTAAGTTCTCACTCTTACTTCAGGGACACTGTCCAGAGGGCCGAGACCGTAGCAGTGCTTTAATAATAATTCTTTGATCAAACGTCGCTTAAATCGCATTTATTGAGTTAGTTAACACTAACTCGCAGTGCTGCGCTGATAGCAAACGGTGTGAGGGTGACAGCCCCCATCAACATTGCGCCTAAAATCGCCAGTTGTCCGTTATACGCCATACCTAGTGCTGCAGCATCAATCGCGGACGTAGCGAAAATCAGAATTGGGATGTAGAGCGGAAGAATGAGCAAACTCAAAAGAACGCCGCCTTTTTGCAACCCAACCGTCAGTGCCACACCAATGGCACCGATAAAACTCAACGTCGGCGTACCAATCACTAAAGTCAGTACGACAGACAGCCAAGTGTTGAAATCAAGAGAAAGCAGAATTGCCAACAATGGGCTGATTAAAATCAGAGGCAATCCCGTAAGCAACCAGTGAGCTATGACCTTAGAAATCACAACAAGTTGCAATGGAATTGGCATTAGCATCATTTGCTCTAGTGCGCCGTCTTGAAAATCATCACGGAATAGACGCTCTAATGATAATAAGGCGGACAGCAGAGCAGCAACCCAAACAATGCCAGCTGCAATACGTGCTAACAAATTAGGCTCAGGACCGATGCTAAGAGGGAAAAGTGTGATCACAATGATGAAGAACCACAATGGGTTCAAAATGTCCGCTTGACGACGAAATGCGATCAGAAGCTCACGGCGAATAATGGTTGTCATGGCCGAAATCATATCAATCACCCAGTTTTATTTTTCTAAGTTTCGGGCTGTCTGCAAACATATCTTGGTGCGTGGTGAGCACGACGATGCCGCCATTGTCAGCATGGCTAACAAACAGTGCCTCTAGCACTTTCACGCCTTGTTTGTCGATTGCAGTTAAAGGTTCGTCCAGAATCCATAGGATTTGATTGCTTAGCCAAAGCCTTGCCAACGCCACACGACGCTGTTGGCCAGCAGAAAGCTGTGCTACAGGCACATCTTCTCGACCCGCAAGCCCTACTTGGGCTAAAGCACCAAAGATTTCTTCATCGGAGGAGCGATTATTATGGATAGATTGGTAAAAGCGCAGGTTTTCAAACGCGGTAAGTTCGCGTTTAACGCCAGTTTGATGCCCTAAGAACAGAAGGTCTTGATGGAAAACGTCACGAGATTTTTCAACCTCTTCGCCTTTCCATTTAATGGTGCCTTCTTCTCTGTCCCCTAACCCTGTCACGATACGCAGCAATGTGGTTTTGCCTGTGCCGTTGCGTCCTTCAATCTGGACCAATTCACCAGGCTTGATTTCGAATTGCAGGTTTTCAAACAGGACCCTGTCATCACGGATCGCAGTTAGGTTAGAGACTTCTAACATAGGGCTTCAACTAAAAAATGAACGAGCCGCTATATTAGCACAGCTTAGTTGTGACAAAACAGGATAAGAAAGCGATGATGTATGTAAGTTCGTGAGTTTTTGTTAACTTATAGTCACATTTTGATAAAAATAACCATAAGTGATTATAAGTTTTTATTTTAAAAATAAAAAAAGAAGCCGAAGCTTCTTTTTTTTAATCTTTATCGACGTCTTCCACGAGGTGGATAAGTCGGGTCATCAGAGGGTTGACTGCTTAGCGGTGGGATTTTCTCTTTCCCTGCCAATTTTTTCTGCAGCGAAAGCATCAATTCTGCTTCTGCTTTTGGCAATTCGCACTCTTCAATCAACTCATTGATGTCGGCACCAAGTTGAACCATTTTCGAAGCGCGGCTGTACAAACGGCCGTCTGTATCTGCGTGTTCTAGTTCACGAATGCGTTCATTAAGATGTTGAATCACATCTTGTTGTTCAGTCACTTTTTGACCTAGGCCTACCACCACTGAACGCACTTCCAACAGTTGCTTATTTAGTTTTTGTGTTTCTTTGTCAGCATGGCGTGACTGTGCACGTTGCTGATCCATCTGCTTTTGCAAACCCGCACGAACGCGCAGTTGAAGCAGAAGCAGCACTAAGAATACAAACGCTAGGCCACCCAATATGAGCGGCAAAGATAGCAAGGTTTCTTCAGCCATGATTCATCAGCCAATTATAGGTGAGCCATCTCATCCCATTCGTCATCAGTTAGCAGCTTGTTCAAATCAACAAGGATAAGCAGTTTACCGTCACGGTTGCTTACGCCTTGGATGAACTTCGCGCTTTCGTCAGTACCTACAGAAGGTGTTGTATCGATCTCAGAAGAACGTAGGTAAACCACTTCTGCAACGCTGTCTACTAGAATACCGATAACTTGACGCTCAGACTCAATCACGATGATACGCGTGTTGTCTGTTACTTCGCCTTCCATTAGGCCAAAACGTGAACGTGTATCGATAACCGTTACAACGTTGCCACGTAGGTTGATAATACCTAGCACGTAATCTGGCGCACCTGGAACTGGAGCGATTTCTGTGTAGCGAAGAACTTCACGAACTTGCATTACGTTAATGCCGTACGTTTCTTCTTCTAGTTGGAACGTCACCCACTGAAGAACTTCGTCGTTCGATGTATCTTTCTTCACTTCTACTTCAAAAGCTTGAGACATAGTTAATCCTCGTTAATGTCGTTCCCGACCAAAAATCTAATTCAGTGATTTTACATCTAAACCCGCGTTTAGCATGTCTATGAGTGCTTGGACATGAATTAAAGCACACATTTTTTCTTTCACCATGCCCGCTAGCCAAGGGCGTTTGCCCGCTTGTTCACGCCAACGGACTTTGTCGATATTGAGCGTTTCAGTCCCCATCAATTGGTTACTGGCCAACCCCCACATGCTTTCACCAAGCATGACGACGTATTGGTAGTTATCTTTGTAGTTTTCGTCGCGAAGCTTATCCGCCATCACCCACTTTGCAGTGTCGACGACATCAAATTGTTGCTCACGACTGGTTTGCAAACCTAAGTACCATGCAGGGCGACCAATCAAGTGGTTCAGCTCTGTGATGCGGTGAATACCACCTAACTCATCAAGCGGCACCGCAAAAGTCACACCATTTACATCAAAGTAAAGCACTTGAAAGTCAGCGCTACGCTGCGTGCTCTCCCAAGTATTGGGTAACTTTGCACCCGCTTCGGTTTCCAGCTCTGTTTCTGTCTCAGTGTGCTGTTCAATCTCCACTTCAACATCAACTGTAGGTTCAACCATTTCAATTTCTGGTTGCTCCCAAACTGGGTCAGGTTGTTCAACCTCAACAGTCGGTGCCGGCTCTTCGTCGATCACCCACTCTTGAATTTCTTCAACGGTTTCCACCGCTGTTTCGATTTCAACTTCTGTCTCCATTGCTTTTGCTTCAGTCGCAATATCAATGGTGTTTTGTTCCAGAATGTCATCGATATCCAACTCTGCCACCACGTTGGTGGACTCAAGTTGGCTAAGCAATCGCTGAACGTCTTCCAGATTAGGCGCTTCTAATTCTGGCGAGTACGAATCACTGTATTGATACGACTCCGGTTCTGCGTATTGCAGCTGTAATTTTGGCTCTGGCTCTGGCTCTGGCTCTGGCTCTGGCTCTGGCTCTGGCTCTGGCTCTGGCTCTGCAGATGATAGTTCTTGAGCGAGCAAGTCAAGCTCTTCTTCTTGCTCAATAACTTCGACCTCTTCGCCAAGCAAAGCACTGAAGTAATCATCAAGTGCTTGTTCACTGGAAAGTACGTCGTTATTGCTCATCGAACGCTAACCTCTCCAAGTAAATCAACAGTTGCTTGTAAGCAAACACGCCACGACTACCAGAAGCAAAATGCGAAGCAGGCAGATGCTTTAAGCTCGCATCGCGGAATTTGGTGTCAATTGGCACCGCTGAAGTCCAAACCTGATTTGGGTAGTCTTTCTTAAGCTGAGTCAGTGTCTGCAACGAGGCTTTAGTGCGCTTATCGTACATAGTCGGAACGATAGTCACTTTGAAGCCACCCGGACGAGACTTTTGCATGATGGTCAGAGTGCGAATCATGCGCTCCAAACCTTTCATCGCAAGAAATTCAGTTTGAACCGGAATCAAGATGCGGTCACTGGCTGCCAACGCGTTAACCATCATCACACCAAGAATCGGCGGACAGTCAATCAACACATAATCGTAGTCTTGCGCAACCGCTTGTAAGGCACGCTTCAAGATCAAACCCATTCCGCTACGGTTGCCCATTACGCGGTCTAACGTAGCAAGCGACATGTGCGCAGGAATGATGTCCATACCTTCAAGATCCGTTTCTAAGATCAACGGCTTTACCGTCTCACGTGAAAACGTCTTAAGCTGAAAGAGATCGAACAAGCTTGTTGTTACGGCATCCGGATCATAACCAAGATAAGTCGTCAGCGACGCGTGCGGATCGGTATCCACCATCAACACTCGGTGACCTTTTTGGCTCAATAAACCAGCTAATGTCACGGTTGATGTGGTTTTACCTACTCCACCTTTTTGGTTTGCTACACTCCAAACGATCATGATCTTTCCTACGCTAAGCCCACTTCCACCAGCATGCGCTCTGCAATGCGTTCAAGTGGTAAATCTTCAGTAGAGATGCCCGCTTTCGCAACCGCTTGTGGCATACCATAAACGACGCAGCTTTCTTCGTCTTGAGCCCAAATGGTGGAACCTGCTGATTTCAGCATACGTGCACCTTCACGACCATCAGCGCCCATGCCTGTCAGTACCATCGACAAAACTTTGTCGCCGTAGACTTTTGCAGCAGAGCCGAAGGTTACATCGACACACGGTTTGTAGTTCATGCGATCGCCGCCATCGATAATACGAAGACGAGCAGCACCAGCACGGCCGTCAACCATCATCTGTTTGCCGCCTGGGGCAAGATAAGCCACCCCCGCTTGCAACACATCACCATCTTGCGCTTCTTTCACTTGGATTTTGCATAGCGTGTTAAGACGACTTGCAAATGCCGCTGTGAATGTCGCTGGCATGTGCTGGATAAGCACGATTGGATGTGGATAGTTAACTGGCAAACGAGTCAGAATTTTTTGCAATGCGACAGGGCCGCCAGTCGACGTACCAATTGCTGTTAGCTGATACTTCTTACCTGATGCGCGGAATTTCGCTGCCATCGGACGGCTTGGCGCAGATGCAGTCGGCGCAGCAGTGCGAGAAGCCAAAGGACGCGCTGTCGAATTGGTCGCTGCAGTCGCTGGTCGCGCAATTGGACGACGCATAAACGCGCGCTTAGACGCAATTTGAATCACTCGCTGTTGAAGCAGAGAAACGGCTTCATCACGGTTACGAGCAATGTCTTCGAACTTTTTCGGTAAGAAATCCAACGCACCCGCATCTAGTGCGTCAAGCGTTGCTTTCGCCCCATCGTGAGTCAGGGACGAAAACATCAGGATTGGCGTAGGAGACGCAGCCATGATTTCACGAACGGCAGTGATACCGTCCATGACTGGCATTTCAATATCCATCGTGATGACGTCAGGCTTGAGCGTTTTGGCTTTTTCAACCGCTTCTCTGCCGTTTACCGCAACGTCAATCACTTCTAGGCGCGATTCTGAGTTGATGATTTCGCTAACGCGACGACGGAAAAAACTCGAATCATCAACGACTAGTACTTTAATCGCCATTTTATTCCTTTTATCGACTCCAGCTTCGCTTAGATGCGCGAAGCTGCAGCGTATTGCTTAAGTAGGTCTGGCACATCAAGAATCAATGCGATGTGGCCATCACTGGTGATCGTCGCACCTGCCATACCTGGCGTGCCTTGCAATAGGTTATCTAGCGGCTTGATCACCACTTCTTCTTGGCCGATCAATGTATCCACTACAAAACCAACGCGTTGGCTACCGATCTGTACGATAACAACATGACCGTGGCCGGTACGCTCTTGTACACGTGGAGACTTAGAAGCCAACCAATTTTGTAGGTAGAACAGTGGGATAGACTTATCACGTACGATAATCGTCAACTGCCCATCCACCACGTTAGTGCGGCTTAGATCTAGGTGGAAAATCTCGTTTACCGACGCCAGTGGCAGAGCAAACGGATGACCGCCTACGCCAACCATCAGTGTTGGAAGGATCGCCAGTGTTAGTGGAACTTTAATGGTGATCTTAGTGCCCTTGCCTAGCTCAGAGTCGATATCGATAGAGCCGTTTAGGGTGTTGATCGCGGTTTTAACCACGTCCATACCTACACCACGACCAGAGATATCTGAGATCTTCTCTTTACTTGAGAAGCCTGGCGCAAAAATCAGGTTGAAACACTCTTTATCTGACAGGCGTGCTGCCGCATCTTCGTCCATCATGCCGCGTTTTACCGCGATGCCACGAAGTTTGTTCGGGTCCATACCGCCGCCATCGTCAACGATAGCCAGTTCGATATGATCGCCTTCTTGTGATGCAGACAGGATCACTTTACCAGTACGAGATTTACCTGCTTTCGCGCGGTCGTCTGGCATTTCGATACCGTGGTCAACCGAGTTGCGCACCAAGTGGATCAATGGATCCGCAAGCGCCTCTACAAGGTTTTTATCTAGGTCAGTTTCTTCACCGCGCATTTCAAGCACGATGTCTTTATTTAGGTTACGCGCCAAGTCGCGAACAACGCGTGGGAAACGGCCAAATACTTTCTTGATTGGCTGCATGCGCGTTTTCATCACTGCACCTTGAAGGTCTGCAGTCACGACGTCTAGGTTTGCTACCGCTTTCGACATTTCTTCGTCGTTGCTGTTCAGACCAAGGCTTAGTAGACGGTTACGCACCAATACAAGCTCACCAACCATGTTCATGATGGTGTCTAGTGTCGAAGTATCAACACGTACAGTCGCTTCTGCTTGTGGCTTCTTAACCGCTGGCGCTTTCGCTTCTTCTTTTACCGCAACCGGTTTTGCTTCTGGCTTAGGAGCTGGAGCAGGTGCAGGAGAAGGCGCAGCCGCTACTGGAGCAGGTTGAGGCGCTGGAGCTGGTTCTGCTTTTGGCGCTGCGTTTGCCGATGCAGGTTTAGTTGCGAAGTCTAACTCTTCAAGAGTCGGTCCTTTACCAGCACCGTGTAGTTCATCAAGTAACTTCTCAAACTCTTCATCCGTCATTAAGTCGCTGTCGTTTGAGAATGAAGATGCCGCCGGCGCAACTGGTTCTGGTGCTTTTGGTGGTTCTACTGGAGCAACATCTGATGCTGATGGGCTTTTGCCTACACCGTGTAGCTCGTCCAATAGACGTTCAAATTCATCATCAGTAATGTCGCCGCTATCTGTTGCAGGCGCACTTGCTTGAACAGGCGCAGCTGGAGCTACTGGCGCTGATGCAGACGCACCCGGAGCAGCACCTTTACCGTGCAGCTCGTCCAATAGCTTTTCAAATTCGTCTTGAGTGATTTCGTCAACAGAGCCAACACTTGAAGAGGCAGGAGCAGACTCAACTGGTGCAGCAGGTTGTTCGATGGCTGGCTCAGGAATCACAGGTTCTGGTGTTACGACAGGCGCTTCAACAGCAGCGACCACTTCGTCTTCAGACTCTGGTTTGCATAGGCGGTGAAGCTCTTCTAGCAACGCAGGATCCGCCGCATCTAGTGGCTCACGATCTTGAACCGCTTGGAATTGATGGTTAACCGTATCAAGCGCTTTCAGCATGGTGTCCATTAGGCTTGGCGTCACTGAACGTTGGCCGTTTCGCAACACGTCGAACACGTTCTCAGCACCGTGACAGGTATCAACCAGTTCTGCCAATGATAGGAAACCAGCACCACCTTTCACCGTGTGGAAACCGCGGAAAATCGCGTTTAGGAGATCTTTGTCTTCTGGATTATTTTCCAGTTCAACTAACTGCTCAGACAGCAGCTCAAGGATTTCCCCAGCCTCAATTAGAAAGTCCTGAAGAATATCTTCGTCTAAATCGTAGCTCATACGTTACCTTTAAAATCCAAGACTGGACAACAAGTCGTCGACTTCGTCCTGCGACGAGACCGCATCTTCCCTTTGTTCAGGGTTAAGAATTGGGCCTTCTGCTTCGCTTGATTGTTTAATCTTTTTATCTGACGGTTCTGGCAAAACTTGAGTCTGTTCTTCTGGTTTATTGCCAGAAAAGACGGTCAATATCTCAACCAGGCGATCTTCCACTTCATTGACAAGCGTGATCACGCGGCGAATGATTTGACCCGTTAAGTCTTGGAAGTCTTGTGCCATAAGAATTTCGGTCAGCTGACCGCGCAATTCAGTGCTATCACCTTCGACTTGAACCAACAGCTCGTCGATACGATGGCAAAGCGCTTTAAAATCGCTTAATTCAATGCGTCCGTGCATGAGTTCGTTCCATTGAGGGCGAACTTGTTGAAGGCACTCATGCAGGTTATCGGCGATAGGCAAGCAGCACTCAACCGCATCCATCGTTTTATTTGCTGCTAACTCAGTTTTATCAATCACATATTGCAGACGGTCTCTTGCATCAGGGATTTCCGCCCTGGCAATTTCTGTCATGCGTTGATCGATGTTGAAGTGCTTAAGTGAATCATGAAGGTCGCGGGTTAATGTTCCGATTTCTTTTAGCATCGGATTCCCATCGCTTTCATATATCGAGGCAACAAGCGCATTTGCTTGGTCCTGTTCCCCGTTTTCTAGCATCTGAACGAGCGACTTCGCCTGCTCTAGTGAGATCATCCTGAATAGACCCTTTTTTACGTTTAGTTCTTTCTTTTCGCTTTTTTAGCGTCAAACGAGCCACCCTTTAGTATTAGGTATTAGGAGTGATGACTCGATTAACAAAGAGAAAGAGAGAGTTATAAACGTTCGAAAATTTTATCTAATTTTTCTTTTAGTGTTGCAGCAGTAAACGGCTTAACGATGTAACCGTTAACGCCTGCTTGAGCTGCTTCGATGATCTGCTCACGCTTTGCTTCAGCTGTGATCATTAGAACAGGTAGGTGCTTAAGTTCTGCATCCGCACGGATGTGTTTAAGCAGGTCGATGCCTTGCATACCTGGCATGTTCCAGTCAGTTACAACAAAGTCGAAGTCACCTTTTTTCAGCATAGGTAATGCAGTTAAACCATCATCCGCTTCTTGAGTGTTATTGAAACCCAAGTCACGAAGCAGGTTTTTAACAATACGGCGCATTGTTGAGAAATCATCAACAATAAGGATCTTCATGTTTTTATTCAAAATTGCCTCCACTGAATCGTAAAATCAGTGTGTTTAGTCATTTTGTGTCCACGCACTGAGCTTGGTGCGTAAACGTTGCATCGATTGACTCAGTATTTGACTTACGCGAGATTCGCTTACGCCCAACACATCGCCAATCTCTTTCAAATTGAGTTCTTCGTCATAATAAAGCGAAAGTACCAGCGCTTCACGCTCTGGAAGCTGTTTTATTGATTCAACCAGTGCTTTTTTGAACGATTCATCAGCAACGCCCTTAAATGGGTTGCTGTCATCGGTTTCATCAGCCGGTGAAATCACATCATCAGAGACGCCTAAATCTTCAATTCCCACCAGTTTTGAACAGTTTATGTCGGTAAGCGCACTATGATATTGGTCTAGTGTCATGCCGAGATGTGCTGCTACTTCTGAGTCCGATGGGTCACGATTTAGTACACCTTCCAGCTCTGCGATCGCTTGGTTAATTTCGCGGTTGTTCTTATGAACAGAACGAGGTACCCAGTCGCCTTTGCGAATGTCATCCAACATTGCACCGCGAATTCGGATACCTGCATAAGTTTCAAAGCTCGCACCTTTAGAACCATCATAATTCTGCTGAGCTTCGATAAGGCCGATCATGCCGGCCTGAATTAAATCTTCTACCTGAACACTCGGCGGTAAACGGCCTAACAGGTGATGAGCAATACGCTTAACCAACACCGAGTAACGTTCAATGAACGCCTGCTGGCTATTAAATTTGCCATGTTGGTCATAGGTAATCGCTTTATTCACCAAAAGGGTCCTCTGCCAATTCAGTACGATTTAGCAACCTTTCAACGAAAAATTCTAGGTGTCCACTTGGTGTCTTAGGCAGTGGCCACGTCAGTGCTTTGTTCGCTAATGAGCTGATCGCTAAAGCCGCAGGAGAGCGAGGGAAGGCATCCACAACGATCTTCTGTCTTTTCACGGCTTGACGTACTTTGTCATCCAATGGAATACATGCTACGAGTTCGAGGCTGACATTCAAGAAGCGCTCTGTGACTAGAGTCAACTTTGCGAATAATTCTCTGCCTTCACGGTAGCTTCTGACCATATTTGCAACAACTTTGAAGCGCTGAACCTGATGTTCTTTACTCAACAGCTTGATTAATGCGTAGGCATCGGTGATTGAAGTTGGCTCATCGCAAACCACAACCACAACATCTTGAGCTGCACGTGAAAAGCTAATTACCATGTCAGAAATGCCCGCTGCTGTATCAATCAGCAGTACGTCCATTTCTTCTTCAAGACTACCAAATGCACGGATGAGTCCAGCATGTTGAGCGTGAGACAGCTCGGTCATGCTTTGTGTGCCAGAAGTTGCAGGGACTATCTTTATACCATAAGGGCCTTCAACAATCGCATCTTTTAGCTCACATTCACCCGCAAGGACATGCCCTAGGTTACGTTTTGAACGGATTCCGAGCATAACGTCCACATTCGCCAGACCTAAGTCCGCGTCGAGAACCATCACCTTTTTGCCTTGGCGCGCCATACAAATCGCCAGACCCAGTGTTACGTTTGATTTACCCACACCACCTTTACCGCCAGTAACAGCAATTACTTTAGTCAATGATGGTTGTGTTAAGCGACGGAGGCCGCTTGCTTGATCGTGTATCATATTCTCAGTCATAGTAGTCCGCCGCCCTAGAGTCCTTCGCTGTCACTGTTCCAAAAGTGAGGTTCGTTCTCTGTCGACTTCTCTAACAGTTCATTTGCTTTCGCAATCATGTATTTTGGTTGTGCTATCACAATGTCTTCTGGTACGCGTTGACCATTGGCAATATAAGCCACTGGCATCGCGTTCTGAATCACCACGCTGATGAATTCGCCAAGACTTAATGATTCATCAAGCTTAGTCAAAATACAGCCCGACAGCGGAATGCGTCGGAAATGATCCAGTGTTTCTTGTAGAACACGACGTTGTGCGGTAGCTGGCAAAACAAGGTAGCTGTGAATCACTTCTCCGCTCTCTTGCATCAGGGTATCGAGCTGCTCAGAGAGTCTTACGTCTCGCTGCCCCATCCCTGCCGTATCGACCAAAATCAGTCTTCTGTTTCTTAGCTGATATATAACATCGGCTAACTCGTTAGAATCTTTAGCAACTCTTACAGGACAACCCATAATTCTTCCGTAAATTGAGAGCTGCTCATGTGCACCTATGCGATATGTATCTGTTGTCACAAGGGCGACATTGTCGGCACCAAACTCCATTGCCGCACGCGCTGCAAGCTTTGCAACCGTGGTGGTTTTACCAACACCTGTCGGGCCAAGCAGTGCAACCACACCACCACGCTTCAAGATGTCTTGTTTTGGAATACTGATTTGATCCGCCACGAGAGAAAGGAGTGCCTTCCACGCTCGAGCCGGTTTAGTGTCTTCTGGAATGTAGCAAGCCATTTGATCTGCCAACTCCGGTGAAACGCCCATTCGCTCTAGACGCTTAATCAGCATCGCGCGCAATGGTTCACGGCGTTCAACCTCTTGCCACATCAAACCGGAAACTTGATGCTCCAACAAACGACGAATCGATGTCATCTCTTCGCGCATGTTTTCTAGTTCACTACTAGATTCTTCTCGCTCATCCGACGGACGACGACGGTCATAGCGTGTTGGATCCAACTTAGGTGTTGGGCGCTCAAATCGGTTGTCTTGTGCAATCAACTTCGCCAGTGGCGAATCGGGTTGATATGGTGCTGGCTTTTCTTGGTTATAGCTTTCACGATGCTTGTTTTGGCGCTGCAGTAATGCCGACAAAGAATCTTCGTTCTCTGCCACATGGTCATCTGACTCAGCAGCACCATTGCTGTATTGCTTGAGCATGTTCGCGAAACGTTGCGTCATTGAGCCTGATTTTTCATTGTTCGCGTTTAGGCTAATTCTGTCTTCATCCAAACGACGATCTTGATAACGCTCTGCTGCAGATGACGGCAATTGACGTTGTTCGCTATAACGATTTGGTTGAGCTGCGCCACGGTTAGGAAGAGAGTGCGCCTGTGAAGTCGGAGCTGCATTGGACTCGCCGTCGATTGCCGCTACGACCTCTACACCGCCTGCCACTTTCTTATTCGACATGATCACCGCTTCTGCACCAAGTTCTTCTTTCACTTGGAGCAGCGCTGTTCGCATGTCTTTGGCAAAAAATCGTTTAATTTTCAAACTATAAATCCATTAATGATGCGCAGGCTTAGTTGCCCACGGCTTGCACAATTCTGATCTGCTTTTCGTCCGGTATTTCTTGGTAAGACAGTACGCGGAGGTTCGGTATTGTGTTCTTAACGAACTTCGCTAATGTGGAACGCAATACGCCAGATGTCAGCAGAACCGCAGGCTCGCCTTTCAGTTCTTGCTCTTGTGTCGCTTGGCTCAGAGAGGACTGAAGTCGCTCAGCTAATCCCGGTTCAATACCAGCGGATTCGCCGCCTGATGCCTGCATGGTTTGATGCAAGATTTGTTCCAGCTCAGGAATGAGTGTTATCACTGGTAGTTCGGGCTCTATACCATTGATTTCCTGAACAATTAGACGTTTCAAACTGATACGAACTGCGGCAGTCAAAATGTCAGGTTCTTGACTCTTACTCGAGTACTCCGCCAAGGTTTGCACGATGGTTCGAATATCGCGAATTGGGATAGCTTCGTTAAGCAGGTTCTGCAGCACTTTCACGACCACGCCAAGTTGCAACTGATCAGGAACAAAGTTCTCCACCAATTTAGGCGCGCTACGGCCGAGCATTTCCAATAGGTTCTGTACTTCTTCATGACCAATCAGTTGTGACGCGTTGTTGGTCAGCAGTTGGCTCAAGTGGGTAGCTAGTACCGTGGATGAGTCCACTACGGTGTAGCCTAATGCTTGGGCGTGTTCACGCTGCTCTTCACGAATCCAAACCGCTTCTAGACCGAATGCAGGGTCCATGGTTGGCTCGCCTTCAATCATGCCGTAAACCTGACCTGGGTTAATCGCCAGTTCTTGATCAGGACGAATCTCGGCCTCACCAACGGCAACGCCCATTAAGGTGATGCGATAGCTGTTCGGCGTCAGTTCTAGGTTGTCACGGATATGAACCGCAGGAATAAGGAAACCGAAGTCTTGAGAAAGCTTCTTACGCACCCCTTTGACACGCTCCAGCAATTCACCACCTTGATCACGGTCCACCAACGGGATCAAGCGATAACCTACTTCTAGACCGATGATGTCGACGGGTTGTACGTCATCCCACGACAACTCACGCTGAGAAATCGGCTCACTGCCATCTTCCGCTTTGGCGGGTAACGCGGGTTCTTTGGCTTTTTGTTTTTGCTTCTTGTCGAGCCAGTAAGCTGCACCACCAGCGATAACCGCTAATGACAAGAATGAGAAATGAGGCATACCCGGCACGATACCCATAACACCAAGAATCGCGGCGGTGATCATGAGGGCTTTCGGGTTGTCGAACATCTGGAAAATCAGCTGCTCGCCCATGTCTTCATCAGTATTTTGACGCGTTACCATCATCGCAGCCGCGATAGAAAGTAGTAGCGATGGAATTTGTGCTACCAAGCCGTCACCGATAGTCAGCAAGGTGTAGATTTGCATTGCTTCAGAGAAGCCCAAACCATATTGCGCCATACCAATTGATAGACCGCCAATGATGTTGATGAACAGGATTAAAATACCCGCAATCGCATCACCTTTTACGAATTTAGACGCACCGTCCATTGAGCCGTAAAAGTCCGCTTCTTTGGTCACTTCAAAACGGCGTAAACGCGCTTGGTCTTGGTCAATCAAACCAGCGTTCAAGTCCGCGTCGATCGCCATCTGTTTACCCGGCAAGGCATCCAAGGTGAAGCGAGCACTTACCTCAGAAATACGACCCGCACCTTTGGTTACAACCATGAAGTTAATGATCATCAAGATAAGGAAGACCACCAGACCGACGGCGTAGTTACCACCGATAACAACGTTACCGAAAGCTTCGATTACGTTACCAGCTGCATTGCCCCCTTCGTGGCCGTACAGAAGTACCACACGGGTTGAAGCAACGTTCAATGCCAAACGCAATAGCGTCGCGATTAGCAGTACCGTAGGAAAAGCCGCAAAGTCGAGTGGACGACGTGTGTAAACGGTCACTAACAACACCACCATAGCTAAGGCGATGTTAAAGGTGAAGAATAAATCCAGCAGGAATGCAGGTATAGGTAGCACCACCATTGCAAGGGTGGCCAATACCATAACAGGCGCACCAATGGCGGGCATGGAACGCTGTGGAATTTTGGGTAATTTATCTGCAAATGGCAGGCTTAACTTCATACTGCGAGGTGTCTCAATCGGTCTGGAGCATCACGTAACAGAGGCATGTAAGTACACACATGTAACTAGTATTACGCGACAGCTTTCGCCTAAAAGTTTAGGTATTGTTGTTGATTAACGCGATTTAAGCAATGTGTGTACCATGATTAACGCCAAAATAATGACTAGTTGCTCAAAGAAATCACAATCCTTTGATCTAATGTGAATTTTTGTCTAATCACACCATGCAATTATTTTCATTAGTGACGATGTTCAGGTGGGATTGGTAGGTCGTAATCCTGAATTTTCGGTCGTTGACCGCCACGTTTACGATACTGCTTAAGTTGGAAAACGAACGCCAGAACTTGCGCTACAGCGGTAAACAAGCCGTCTGGAATTTCCTGCTCCAACTCTGTGGTGTGGTAGAGCGCACGTGCCAATGGCGGAGCGGGTACGATAGTAATATCGTGTTCGCGCGCTACTTCTCGGATCTTCATTGCCATATGGTCAGTACCTTTGGCAATCACCACTGGCGCACGGTCGGTTTTCTGCTTATAGCGCAGTGCGACAGAGAAGTGCTCCGGGTTGGTAATAATAACGTCAGCCTGCGGCACATCGGCCATCATTCGACGCTGAGCCGCTTCACGTTGCAACATACGAATACGACCTTTCACTTCCGGCTTACCTTCAGTCTCTTTGTATTCGTCTTTGATCTCTTGTTTGGTCATTTTAAGCTGATCAGCGTGTTGCCAAATCTGGAACGGAATATCGATCGCCACAACGATGAGCAAAGAACAACTGATCAGCAGGATGAAGTTGAGCAAGATATCCAAAGCATGGAAGATGTTTTGCGGATACACGTCCATGCTTAACTGAATCAAATCCGCTTGCGACGCTTGAATCAGGTAGATCGCCATCCCCGTTACTAGCGCGACTTTTAAAATCGATTTGATCAGCTCGACCCAACTCTGCATGCCCACCATGCGTTTTAGACCACTGAGCGGGTTCATCTTGGAGAGCTTTGGCATTGCCGCTTCGGCAGAAAAGCTGATGCCCCCCACCCCTGCGGCTCCAATCATGGCGGCGACAAACAAGGTGATGAGGATAAGGAACAGTGGGAATAGCAGATCCGTCATCGCACCAAACGCAATGTCGAATAACTTAGCGGTATCGAAGATTTCATCGCGTTTGAGATCAAACAAACGACTCATGATGGAAAACAGCGAGCGCGCCAAAGACTCGCCAAACCACATCAAGGCGATAGCGCCCACGATCAGCACTGATGCCGATGCGAGCTCTTTAGACCGAGCAACCTGCCCCTTCTCTCTGGCTTGTTGTAACCGTCGGGGCGTGGCTTCTTCGGTGCGTTCCTGACCGTCTGACTCTGCCAATCCAGCCTCCTAGCAATCCAAGCGAATGAGGTTACAAATCTGCTCCTCACCCACTGCCCAGAACAATTCATAATGACTGTACAAACCAGCCAGAATGTACCAACAAAGTAACAAGCCCACCATCAAGGCAAAGGCAAAACCGAGTGAGAAGATATTCAGCTGTGGTGCGGCACGTGTCATTACACCGAATGACAAGTTAATCGTGAGCAGCGCGATAATGCCCGACAACGACATACTCAATGCCGTCTTAAACATGATGCCAAGCCAACTCGCCATTTCACGGAAATCGACCGCATTGAGCGAGCCAGACCCAATCGGCAAGGTTTTGAAACTAAACACCACCAATTGCAGCATTTTTAAATGCCCATCGGTAGCCAAGAAGAACATGGTCGCCAAGAACATAAATAGCTGACCAAGCAAAGGGGTATTTTGGCCGTTAGCAGGGTCGACCATAGAGGCAAAACCCAAGCTCGATTGCATACCTAGGATCTGACCAAGTAGTACGAAGGTCTGGATCATAAACTGGGTCACCATGCCCATCGCAACACCAATAATGATTTGCTCGGCAATGGTCATAAAACCACGGAAAGAGAGCAGCTCAATATCTTGAGGCACCGCAGGAATCGCAGGGGCAACCGCAAAGGTAATGGCTAAACCGAGATAGAGACGAATTCGAGGTGAGACAAAGCGTGCCCCGGTTACCGTCATCACCATCAACATGGCAGAAATACGGGTATAGGGCCAAAAGTAGTTTGCGATCCAGTCGAGGACGATATGGGTCGGATACTCCATACGCGCCTCTAGTAGAGCACCTGTGGTAGGCGTTCAATCAGGCCGAAGAAGTATTCCATCAACATTTGAGTCATCCAGTGGCCAAACAACATTAACGCCAACAAGGTAACAATCAAACGCGGTAAGAAACTCAACGTTTGTTCGTTGATAGAGGTTGCCGCTTGGAAAATAGCGACGACAAGACCAATAAGCAAACTTGGGATAATGATGGCACAGACCATGATCAGCACCATCCACAGTGCATCACGGAAAAGCTCGACAAACATTTCTGGAGTCATGTCTTACCCTCTTCTCTCTGTGCCAATCTAAAGGGCAAAACTGCCGGCGAGTGTCGACAATATCAAGTTCCAACCATCCACCAGCACAAACAGCATCAGCTTAAATGGTAGCGATACGATCATTGGTGAAAGCATCATCATACCCATTGCCATCAATACCGATGCGACAACCAAGTCGATGATCAAAAACGGCAGGAATAACATGAAACCGATTTGGAACGCAGTCTTAAGCTCTGAGGTAATGAAAGCAGGAATCAACACCGCCATTGAAACGTCTTCTGGGTTTGTCACCTCTTCGCCAGACATGTTGACGAACGTTTCCAAATCTTTAATTCGAGTCTGTTTAAGCATGAACGCTTTCATCGGTGCTTGCGCCGCATCAAAGGCTTCACGTGCTGTCACTTGCTCATTCAGATAAGGTTGTACCGCTTGATCGTTAATTTCATTCAAAACAGGCGACATGATAAAGAACGTCAAAAATAGCGCGATACCAATAATGACTTGGTTAGATGGCGTTTGTTGCAGACCCATTGCCTGTCGCAAGATGGACATCACCACCACGATACGGGTAAACGACGTCATCAAAATCACCATGGCTGGCAAGAAGCCAAGCATGGTCATCAAAGCAAGAATTTGTAGCGTAACCGAGTAGTCTTCGCTGCCATCGGCATTGGTCGTCATGGTAAAGGCGGGAATCCCTCCACCATTGCCCACTGACATACTTCGGCTTGAGCCCGATTCGTTTTCCATCGCCTGAACCGTCACACTATCACCTTGTGCAAGGTTAGAAGGTAATGGCGATTCCTCTGCCTGCGCAAACGAAAGTGAAGAAAACAGCACGCCAACGAGCAGCATAAAAGTGCTCAGAATCAGGCGGATTGAATTATCCTTTGTCATGTTTTTTTATCAGTTGGCTAAATTGACTCGCGAAGGCGCTGGTCGCCAACTCTTCCTCTTTCAATGGCTTTTCAAGCTTGGCTAGGGTTTGGATAGATTGGCTGGTAATGCCGACCAAAAACTGTTCTTCACCGACTTGCACAACCGCAATGCGCTCTTTGGTACCGACTGGTAACTGGCTAACAATTCGTAGCCCTTTTTGTTGACCCATTGCTGGTACTTGCATGCGCTTTAGCAACCAAGCCAGAAATAGAATCACACCAATAACCAGCACTAAAGAACCTAACGTGGTCGCAAGATCCAAACTCGTTGGCGCGGCAGCAAATGCATAAGGAGCACTCAGCATTAAGCCGAGTGCTCCTGTAATTTGCTTCAATCGCGTTTTGATTGAACTGCTCATATTAACGCAGCTTTTTGATGCGTTCAGTTTGGCTGATCACGTCAGTTAGACGAATACCAAACTTATCGTTGACGACAACGACTTCGCCGTGCGCAATCAAAGTACCGTTAACCAATACGTCGAGCGATTCACCCGCGAGGCGATCAAGCTCTACAACCGAACCTTGGTTCAATTGCAGTAGGTTACGGATACTGATTTGTGAACGCCCTACTTCCATCGAAATAGTCACTGGAATATCCATGATGGTGTCGAGCTTGCGACGCTCATCTTCCGTAATTGGAGCCGAGGTGTCTTTTAACTCTTCCAGTGGCGCTGCCAATATTTCATCAACATCAATTGAAGGTGCAGACGGGTCTTCGCCAAGAGCGGCTGCCCATTCGTCTGCTAGCTTTTGATCGTCACTTGGTTCCATTTTTCTGTCCTGTGTTAAACCTTACTGCGCCATACTTCTGGCTTCATTCTTTGTTGTCGATAACAGAGAACAAAGCGAGGCGATTGTAATGAGTAAGGGTTTTAATCGTCTGTATCGTCGTCGTTTTCAAGTTCAGACATGATGTCTTTACCCAAGAACGCTAAATCTGTTTTTACTACGTGTGGGCGTTCGATCTCTTCAGAGATCTGCACTGCCATCTTGTCTTCGGAGCGCCCCATTTTGACACGGTAAGTTGGTAAATCTTCGATGAACATAGTGGCGTGTTCTGGCATTTCAATCGGGATCACGTCGCCAGGCTGCAGCTCCATCAAATCACGCAAAGAGATATCCTTCTCAAGCAGATTCACGCGGAAGTTGACTGGGCAATCCATGATCTCTTCACGCAGTGCCGAGCTCCAACGCACGTCAGTTTCCATCTTGTCGGATTGAACACCCGCATCAAGCAGTTCGCGGATTGGTTCCACCATCGAATAAGGCATGACCACGTGGAAATCACCACCGCCGCCATCGACTTCGATATGGAATGAGCTCACGACGATCACTTCGGTCGGGCTGACGATGTTCGCCATGCTTGGGTTTACTTCAGAATCGAGGTATTCAAATTCCACACCCATTACTGGCGACCACGCTTCTTTGTAGTCTTCGAAAACAATTTTCAGCAGAAGCTGGATGATGCGACGCTCAGTTGGGGTAAATTCACGACCTTCAATTTTGGCGTGGAAACGACCATCACCACCAAAGAAGTTCTCTACCAGAATAAACACCAAGCGTGCTTCCATGGTGATCAGCGCCGTACCTTTGAGTGGACGGAAGCGCACCATGTTCAAACTTGTCGGAACGTACAGGGTATTTTGGTACTCACCAAACTTCATCATCTGCACGCCGTTGATCGACACTTCAGCGGTTTTACGCAACATGTTAAACAGGCTGATTCGCATGTGTCGGGCAAAACGCTCATTGATAAGTTCGAGCGTCGGCATTCGACCACGGACAATCCTGTCTTGAGACGAGAAATCGAAACTGACGGCACCCTCGGTGTCGTTATCTATGGGTTCATCGACGTCATCAACATCGTCAACCCCATGCAGAAGCGCATCAATCTCGTCTTGGCTTAATAGATCGGTCACGTTATACCTATTGAATTACAAAATCTGTAAACAGTACTTTCTCAATCACTGGCTTACCAACAGCGGCATTCAGTGCAGCTTTGATATCATCAGAAGCGCGATCACGCAGTTCAGTTCGCCCTGTTGGAGAACGAAGTTGCTCCACGGTCGCTGACGCAAATGTCGATAGCAGTGAACTCTCTATCAGTGGAGAATGGTAACGAGCTAATTGCTCATTCTCGCTGCCACGCACCATCAGTTGCGCTTTGATTTGTACCAGTCTATCGCGGCGGTCTCCCGTCACGTTAAAAATAAACGGTTGTGCAATGTTCACGTACGCAATTGGCGCTGCTGCCGTTTGCGCTTGTGCTTGCTCGGTTTGTGCTGCTTGCGCAGGTTCATCAGAACCCATTAAAAAGAAAGCTGCCGCACCACCACCGATAAGCAAAACCATCACTGCGATAATGATGATCAGTAACTTACTTTTTCCTTTTGGTGCATCCGCACCCTGTAGCTGTTCTTCTGCCATTACTGTCTCTTATTGTTCTGCTTTTTTAGGCCGCTATTTTATGCGTAAAAACTAATTCCATCACGCTTTGAAACCACATTCAAATCAAGATTCGTGTCAGCATCAAAGTTTTCATCTGACTGACTAGAAAATCCACGACCTTGAGAACCTTGACCGTTTTGTTCCGCATTGGCGTAGCCACTTTGTTGCTGACCATTGCTCTGTTGTTGAACTGAGGAATCCGCTAATTGCATACCTTGTTGAGCCAACATCTCTCTCAGGCGAGGTAACGTTTGTTCAATCAAGTCACGAGCTTGCGGGTTTGCCACCGTAAAATGCACATTGGCTAGGTCGTTGTTCATTGTCATGCGGATCTGCATACGACCAAGTTCAGGTGGGTCAAGACGGATATCGAGGTTCTTTAAGTTCTTCGACATCATCATCTGTACTTTCTCTGCCACTTGGTCATTGGCCAGTTCTTTGGTTAGTTGCAACGGTAACTGTGCCTGTTGTGCAGCATCTACTCGCGCTTGTTGCTGAGCTGTCACACCTTGTTGACCTGCTGCTGCCGCTTGAATTTGTCCCGCTAAACCATGTTGTGGTTCCGGTTTATCTTGCTTACTTGAAGCACCTTTCAATGCGCCGGCAGCAAGACCAGCATTCATCACTTTCTTGCTCAGCTCTGCACTAGAAGCAGCCTGTGCCGCGGGGTTTAGATTTGCTGCCACTAGCGCGTCTGGCATTGCAGATAACGCTGCTTTGTCAGCATTTGGGGATACGGCTGTCTGCGCACTCGCTTGAGCTGCAGCGTGCTTCATGTCCTGCGCGGCTAGTTGATGAGCTTGTTGAGCCGCCGCTGAAGACGCCGCAACACGAATTTGGTTATGAGCAGCTTGATGCTCTGCCATCGCCACTTTTACATCGCTTGGCAAAGCCGCGAATTGCGCTAATTCTTGCACTGGAATATCCGCAACCAGCTCACCCGTTTTTAGCCCTTCAATCACATCAAGTTCTTGTTGAGAAAGAGGCTTACCCTGCGCCAGCTTGGTATCAATGATGTGCAGCTCATCAAGAGAAATACGTTTTACTTCAGAGATTTCCGTGTCAGCAGGTAATGCCATTTGCAACGCTTCTGCACCAACCATCGACTGAGCACCTTGCGCCACAACTTGACCGTTAACCGCGGCTTGAGTTGTCGCATTCACCGTTGCTTCTGTGTGAACAGCTTGAGTACTTGGCGAGTTCCAATCAATTTGCGCGGCAATGGGAACCGCTTGATTTGTGTTTGCTGCTTGTACGTTCGAGGCTGATTCCGTCGTCAATACAACGGGTTTGCCATTGGCATCCAACGTCACTTTGTCACTGCCAGCAGGTTGCGCCACGCCGCTTTGTGGGCCGGATTGCTTAGCAGAAAGCATCGCTTGTTGTTCTGGAGTAAGTGGGGTGCCTTTTTCCTGTTGAGCAACGCTTTGTGTTGATACTGCCTCAGGTGGCAATGCTTTGCCGCTATCAACTAATTGCTCATTAGGCTTGAGCGTTTGGTTTGCTTGCTCAATACGACCCAACAATTGTTGACCTTCACCCATCGCACTTTTCACTTGAGCATTAGGCGCCTGTTCAGAAGCGTCTGCATCATTAGGTTGCGTTTGTTTTGCTATCGTACCTTGTGCAACTTGGCTTGAAGCACCATTTGCTGCTGACTGGGTTGCATCGCCTTCTGGTGAATTTGTTTGTTTAACACCGCTAGAAGCCAATTCGCTATCTGAAAGCTCACCCGCTTTGCTGTTCGCAACTTGTTTACCGTCGCCTTGAGCAAGTAGCTCATCGGTTGATTCTGCAGATGCCACTTTCTCGCCATCCACAGCTTCAGCGACTGTTTCTTGGCTCTCGCCTTCTGAGTTTGCCGATGCGACTTTTGTCGCCTCATCTGTGTTTTCTGCCGATACGTCTGGCGCATCAGATTTTGCCACCGCTTTTTCGGCTTTTTGTGAATCAGTGAATACCCCGGCTAAGGTTTCAAAAAAACCTTTGCTTTCAGGGTTTTCTGCAGCAACTTTACTTGAAGAATCGGAAACCGACGTCTTATTGGTTGCAGAAACATTGGATAAATTCACATTCATATAGAAACTCTCGTCATCGGCAGCGTTGAGCAACTCGCTGTCGGATTGCACATAGGCGGCAAACTTAGGTCAAAAGACCCGATACTGACGGCTAAATTGCAAAAATCACGCCAACGCATAGTGTGGAATTTCTGACGGTTAAGTGAGACGACATCAGTGGAACAGAGATCAACTTTGCGATATCCCTAAGCAGCATCAAAGATGCGTAAACCATCATCATAATTTGACTATTGATTGGTGGGAGCGTAAACAGAAACCTTGCCCAACCAATAAGGAATCGCTTTGAAAGTCACAGAACTCCGCCAATATAAAATTAAGACTGGCAAAACAGAGCAATGGTTAACATGGATGAAAGATGAGTTGCTGCCCTACCAACGCTCCAAAGGCATGCGTGTCTTAAACACCTATGTTCACACGGGTGAAGATGGGCACGATTACTTTGTCTGGTTACGTGAGTTCGACAGTGAACAAGCGCGACAAGCGATATATGCAGAGACCTACAATGAATGGTGGATTCGCGAGATTCGACCAAAAGTGTTTGAATTGATAGAGCAAGACTCGGTGAAAGTAACCTTGCTTGAATCAGTAGAGATGTAGCAAACGCACTAACGCGATATAACGATGAGAAACGCTTAAAAACGTTGCGGTTTTCGGCTATATAGCAAGGTAGAAAACTCATCCATCTGCTTTTGCTCACGCTTCGCTTCCGCAATTTGCTTTTCTTTCTCGCGCTTTTCAATCATCCACTCGTAAGACATCCGTTCTTTACGCATGTTTAACCAGTAATCTTGGCAGTTCACCACCTGTTCTTTAAAGTGGTTTTCTGCCTGTTTTTGCTTGGAAAGCGTTTCATCAAGCTGGGTTAAGAAGCGGTTTAAGTGGCCGTATTGGCTTGCAGTAAGTCCTGCCATACCACGGTCTACCAACTGCTGACAGTAATCTAAGCGGTACTTTTCTATTTGCTCTACTTGGCGGTAGTAATCTTCAAGCTCCGAGCGAGCTTTATTGAGCGCGAGTACGGCTTGGTCTTCGCGCTCTTTTGCCTGATCAAGTAGGAACTCCATGGCGTTATTCATGCGCTATTACCCACCCAAGATGCTCTTCAACATATTGACGCACATGTCATAAGGCACAGACTCTTTCATGCGCTGCTGCAAGTATTCGTCCAGTTTTGGCTTGAGGGTAAATGCGCCATCAATAGCAGGATCAGTACCCGGTTTATAAGCACCAATCGACACCAGATCTTGGTTTTTGCGGCAAATCGATAACACCTGACGCACTGCTTTCGACATCAACACATGCTCTTCTGTGGTGATTTGTGGCATAACACGACTCACCGATTTCTCGACATCGATGGCTGGGTAGTGACCTGCGTCCGCCATTTCACGAGATAAGACAATGTGACCATCGAGGATCGCACGTGACGCATCGGCGATCGGATCTTGCAGATCGTCACCTTCGGTCAGAACGGTAAAGAACGCGGTGATCGAACCTTGATCATCGCCACCGTTACCTGCACGTTCCACCAGCGCTGGCAGTTTAGCAAATACTGAAGGCGGATAACCTTTGGTTGCAGGCGGTTCACCCACAGACAACGCAATCTCACGCTGCGCTTGAGCAAAACGCGTCAGTGAATCCATCAGTAGAAGAACATCTAATCCTTGGTCACGGAAGTATTCGGCAATCGTCAGTGCAGTTTGACAGCCTTTTAAGCGCATCAAAGGCGAAGCATCGGCTGGAGCAGCTACAACCACAGAACGACGGCGTCCGTCTTCACCCAAAATCTCTTCAATGAATTCTTTTACTTCGCGTCCACGTTCACCAATCAGGCCAACGACAACAACTTGTGCCGTTGTGCCTCGCGTCATCATGCCAAGGGTGACCGATTTACCCACACCAGAACCCGCAAACAGACCGATACGTTGACCTTTACCGACCGTCAATAAGCCGTTGATGGCTTTTAAACCCACATCAAGTGGCTCAGAAATCGGCTTACGCGCTAATGGGTTAATTGGCTCAGCGTTGAAAGAAGCGCGATGATCGGTATAAAGCGGACCAAGGCCATCAAGTGGGTTACCCACACCATCAATCACACGCCCTAGCAACTCCATACCAACGGGCAAACCCGCTTCACTGGTCAATGGCGTCACTTTCGCGCCGGGTAAGATGCCCGTGATTTGCTCACTCGGCATTAAGAAAAGGTTATCACCAGAAAAGCCCACCACTTCCGCTTCCATATGACCGGACATGGTTTCGACCAAACACAAACTGCCAATCGGAGCACGACAACCTGTCGCTTCCAAGGTTAAGCCAACAACACGCACAAGCTTGCCTGACGCTACCGGACGCGTGGTCAGCCCTTCAACTTTGTAGTTCTTTAAACGGTCAGCCAAGGCTTGCATGGATTATTCGCTCCCTTGATGGCGATTTGCGCCACAGAAGCTGTTCAACACGCTTTTCACGCGCTCTTCCATGCGGTAGTTAATGCTCGATTCACCAGCAGCAATTTGTACATCACCGCGATTTAACGCTGGCTCTGCAACCAATGTCCAATTACGACAATCAAGTTCTTCTTCGCCGTACGCAGAGCGGATGATCGCCACATCGTCTGGGTTCAGGTGCAATGTGATTGGATGGCCAGAAATTGGCAGCGCTTCAACAGATTGTTTTACGGTATCGAGAATCATTTGAGGGTTGGTTTGCACTTCCACATGCACAACTTCTTTAACTAGACACAGCACCATGTCCACCAGCTGCTTTTCAACCTGAGCATTCATCAGCTCTAGAGGTTGGGCAAACTGGTTAGCCAAGTTCATGAAGGTTTCCACCTGCTGCTGGATGTACTCTTGCCCAGCGGTAACACCTTCCGCTTTACCCAGCTCAAGACCTTCTGCATGACCGGCTTGAATGCCTTCTTCTTTGCCTTTGTCGTAACCTTGCTTAAAGCCTGCTTCTTGACCTTGATACAAACCTTCTTGATAAGCACCTTGCTTGATCAATTCGATCTGTTCTTCTGTCAGCTCAAGCGCTTGCTCTTCTTCCGGTTCGTCAAAGTTTGGCACCCAACCTGGATCGTAGTTAAACGCAGTTTGCTTGGCTTGCTTTGCTTTCGGCTCCCCATAATCAGGCAAACCCCAGCGCTGCGGTTCGATCATCGCATCGTCTTCATCAGGACGGATAAATCCACGTTTTCTATCGCCAGCCATGCTTAACCTACAATCTGTCTATGTTGAAATTGATTTTAAAAATAAAGTGCTTTGAAAAATGCGCGACTAAGGAAGTGCATTCCTCCCACTTAAGCAGGAGGAATAAGAAAGGATTATAAGAACTCGTCCGCGCCGCCAGACAGCATGATCTCGCCAGCGTCGGCCATACGGCGAGCAATCGCCAAGATTTCTTTTTGCGCCGCTTCTACATCTGCAACGCGAACTGGTGGCATTGCTTCGATATCGTCACGCATCATCTCAGCTGCACGCTTAGACATGTTCTTGAAGACTTTCTCACGTAGAGAGTCGTCGGCACCTTTAAGTGCACGTTGCAGAACGTCTTGAGGAACGTCACGCAGCAATTTCTGAATACCTTGGTCGTCCACTTCCACCAAGTTCTCGAATACGAACATGAGATCTTGGATTTGTGTCGCCATGTCTTCGTCTTGGTCGCGAATTTGCTCCATCAAGATACCTTCGACGTTGTTGTCTAGGTAGTTCATGATTTCTGCTGCTGCCTTCAGGCCGCCAATCTTCGCCGCTTGTGCACCCGCTTGACCTGCGAACTGTTTCTCCATGATTTCGTTCAGCTCTGCCAGTGCTGATGGCTGAACTTCTTCTAGGTTGGCAATACGCATCATCAGATCCAGACGCACACGCTCTGGGAACTGAGAAAGGATTTCTGCCGATTGGTCCGCTTCCAAGTACGAAAGTACGATGGTTTGGATTTGCGGGTGTTCGTTGACAATGATGCTTGCCACTTGGCGAGGATCCATCCACTTCAGTGAATCCAGACCTTTCGAGCCAGTACCCAATAGGATTTGGTCAACCAAGTTGTTTGCTTTGTCCTCACCCAGAGCAGCTACCAGCGCATTACGCATAAAGTCTTCGCTGCCCATACCGATGTTGGTGTATTTCTGGATGTCTTCTAGAAACGCGCGATGCACACCAGACACTTTATCTTGGCTTAGGTCTTTCGCTCGCGCCATTGCGCTACCCACACGCTGAACCTGTTTTGGTTCTAGGTGACGGATGATGCCCGCCGCGTCGTTTTCGTTCAGGCTCAGCAGCAAAATCGCCGCTTTCTCTTCGCCTGTCATGCTAGAGACATCAAACTCCGCTGGCAAACCTGCGCCGTTTTCATCTTGAGGTACGATATCGTTAGCCATTTTCGTTCATCCAGTTTTTCACAACTTGAGCAGCAAGCTCTGGCTCGTTTGCCACCAGAGCACGTACTGCTTTGAGTACATCTTCATCTTTGTGAAGATTAGGCAGATCAATGCTTGAACCAAACTCAAACAATTCACCGCTTTCGATGTCGCTACCAATCAGGCTGGTTTCGCCATCCGCACCAATTGGCAAGCCATCTGGTCCGTACATTTCGTCTTCGTCGGTGCTCGCAGGATTAAGCAGTTTCTTCATTGCAGGGCGAACCAGAACCAAGATAACCACGATGATCACCAACGCACTCGCGAACCAACGAACCCAATCGTTGAAGTTTGGATGTTCCCAAATTGGTGGATCAACCATTTGCTCAAGCTCTGGCTCAGCAAACTTCACGCTAAGGACGTTTAGCAAGTCACCACGGTTTTGATCAAAACCAACGGTACCAATCAGCACTTGGCGAATGGCATTAATTTCTGATTCTGACAACGGCGTATAAGTCACTTCACCCGTATCTGGATTTACGGTGCGACGGTCTTTGATCGCCACCGAAACGGTTTGACGCGCCAATGTGCCCGTTTGCTTGCGCTCGTGGCTGATGGTGGTGTCGAGTTCAAAGTTACGGGTTGATTCTTTACGAACTGAGCCTTGGCCAGTCAGCGAACCGTCTTTCATCTGCGCCACATCTTGAGGAATCGACGCATCGGCTGGCGGTTGGTTACTCAGAGCACCAGGAATGCCCGCAACCATATTGCCGTTGTTGTAATCTTCTAGCGCGTATTCACTGCGCGTTGCTGGAGTATTCGGATCGAAGTTCTTACGAGTTTGCTCAACAGTGCTGAAATCCATTTGGATATCCACCTGAGCGGTGTAGTTACCAAAACCTAGGATTGGTAGAAGAACAGAATCAATCTTCTCGCGCAGCGCTTGCTCTTGGCTACGCTCTAACTCTTGTTCTTTACGACGAGCCGCAGACGCAGGGTCTTGAGAACCTGAGCTAAGCAGACGGCCGTGTTGGTCGGTGACCGTAATACGAGAGGTCTTCATGCCCGGAACGGCACTTGCCACCATATCAACGATGGAATCCACTTCTTGTTGTTTTAGGTTTGCGCCTGTAGAGAGCGTTAAAAATACTGAGGCAGACGCTTCTTGGTTATGACGAACAAACACACTGTGTTTTGGCAGAGCGAGCAACACACGCGCTTTGCGTACCTGCTTCATCTCTTCAATCGCTTGTGCAAGTTGGCGTTCACGGCTGAGCTTCAAACGTTCTTGTTCCAAACGTTGTGATACACCAAAGCCCATGTCTTGCAGCAGAATGTCATCGCCTGCCGCTGTCGCTTGGTTCACGCCCGCACGCACCATGCCCAGTTTTATCGAGTTGTAATCACTCGATTCCACAGAAATGGTGTTGCCATCTAGCTTGTAATTGATTTTTTGCTGGTCGAGGTAATCCAGCACTGGGATCAGTTCTTCGGTTTCGTATGCACCAAGTGGGCGCATTTCCGGTTCTTTCACCCAGAAGAAAAGCATCACGATCAACGCAACACAGATAGAGATGGACAGCACTAATACGACCTGACGAAGTAAATCGAGGTCCCCTACTGCCATATCGAATTTTGACGCACTGCGCTCTTCTAGATCTGGGTTTTGGCTATCCACATCCAAATCTGAGCCAGCGATCAGTGCACCATCTGCGCCGCCATCAGTGACGGTTAAATCTGTAGACTTGTCTGCCACACTTATTACCTAAAATTACACTGGCATGTTCATGAGATCCTTGTAGGACTCAACGAGCTTATTGCGGATTTGTACAGTGGCATCAAATGCAACACTGGACTTGTTACGAGCAATCATAACGTCAGAAAGGGAAACATCGGCATCACCACGGTCAAAACGCGTTTGCAGATCGCCCGATGCTTTTTGAAGTGAGTTTACGTTATTGATGGCTTTCGTTAGGAGATCACCAAAATCTGCCCCAACTTTCGCACCTGTTGCAACGGGAGCGGTGTTGGTCGCTTCCACCATCATGGCGCGCATTTCTGCTTGAATACCATCAACTTTCATTGTCACCTCTAAGCCAAAAGTTTGACTATTAAATAAAACTGATTATTGACACAGCAATTACTGTGCCATAAGACAATAGTGCCGTAGTGTACCCACACTTTTGTCCTATGGCTATTTATGTGAATACTAAGCCGGAATATCGATACCAGCGTCACGCATTTTGGCAAGTTTGTAGCGCAAAGTACGTGGACTGATGCCCAGTTTCTCTGCCATTTCTTTACGACGACCGTTACATTCGATCAGCGTTTCTAAAATGATCGCGTATTCTTGGTCACGCAGTTCACCACCGAGTCCTTCACCACCAGCAGCAACACGGTTGATAGATTCTGCTTGCGCGACGGGTTTAACATCCGGTACCACCACTTCTGCATTTTGTACAACATGTTGCAAGCTGCTGGCATCTTGCCAATCTACACCTTCCAGCAAAATGTGTTCTGCATCAATGTCACCGTTTTCACTCAAAATCAGAGCACGTTGAACCACGTTATCCAACTCACGAACGTTACCCGGCCATGGATATTGAAGCAGCTTATCTAACGCGACTTGAGAGAACTTAGGCACTGGCATGCCCATTTTGCTGCAATGACGTTCAGCAAGGTGCTGCGCAAGTGGCGAGATGTCGCCTTTACGCTCACAAAGTGCTGGCCATGAGATTGGGAATACGTTCAAGCGGTAGTACAAATCTTCACGGAAGTTGCCTTCTGACACGTACTGCTTAAGATCACGGTTACTGGTTGCTAATACACGAACGTCCAGCTTGATGCTCTTACGGCTACCCAAACGCTCCACTTCACGCTCTTGAAGAACGCGCAGCAGTTTCGCTTGTAGGCTCAAATCCATTTCACTGATTTCATCCAGCAAAATGGTGCCGCCTTGGGCTTGTTCAAACTTCCCCGGACACGCTTGAACCGCGCCAGTAAACGCGCCTTTCTCGTAACCAAATAGTGTCGCTTCCAACATGTTGTCTGGAATCGCCGCACAGTTAATCGCAACAAAAGGACCGTCTTTACGGTTTGAAGCGTTATGGATGTAGCGAGACATGACTTCTTTACCTGAGCCGCTTGGACCCAAGATCATTACGTTAGCATCTGTGCGTGCCACTTTGTCAGCTAGCGCAAGTAGGCGTAAGCTTTTCTCGTCTGCAACGACGGCATCACCGTTGTCATCACTTTTGATTGGTGCATAACGGCTCACCATATTCAGCAAAACTTCTGGTGCAAATGGCTTTGCCATGTAATCAATCGCACCTTCTTTCATTGCCGACACTGCGTCTTCAATGTTTGCGTAAGCCGTCATAAGAAGAACTGGCAAGTTTGGCCAATTCTGTTTGATATTGCGTAGCAGAGCCAAACCGCCCATGCCCGCCATTTGTACATCAGAAACCACGATATCCACCGCGTTCGACTTCAGCTTCACTAAAGCGTCTTCTGCACAATCGGCTTCTAACCACTCGTACCCTGCCAGAGCCAGAGTATCCACTAGGGCTTCACGAAGACCTTCATCGTCTTCTACGATCAGCACTTTGCTTTGCGCCATTATGATTCTCCAGTAATTGTTATCGACAAAAGCCACTTATTGCGCTTCTGCTTGCACTCGCTCTAGCGGAATGCACATGGTAAAGCAGGCTCCATCACCCTGCTCTGAAATAAGTTCCAATCGACCGTCATGGGCACGGCAAACCATTTGAACCACAGCGAGCCCTAACCCGGTTCCTTGAGAACGCGTGGTAAAGAATGGCTCCATAATTTTTGCTTGCAGTTCTTTTGGTACACCCGGACCACTATCTTGCACAGAAATGCGCAGTTCACCGTTCACCGGGCGGAAAAAGACATCTATTTGCGATTCCTTTCCAGACATCTGAATCGCGTTCATCACTAAGTTACTCAGTGCTGAAGCAATGGCGTTAGCGTTGCCTAACAGCTCAGTGTTCTCTTCTTCGACTTCTAGGAAGTAGTCGATGCTGTTGTTCTTCAGCGCGGTTTCCACCATCGGCTGATATTCGGCAACAAGCTGAGCAATGTTAAAAGGCTTAATGACTTTATTATCACCACCTTTGGCAAAAAGCAGCATATCATTAACCTGCTTCTCCAAATCGTGCAGTCGATCCATTAATTTGCTTTGGAATCGCTCTCTTGTCGCCGGAGGGAGATTTGGCGCACCTAAATTGGATGCATATAGCATGGCACTCGATAACGGCGTTCTCACTTGGTGAGCCAAAGAAGCCACCATGCGACCAAGCGATGACAAGCGCTGCAAGTCACTCACGCGAGATTGCAGCAAACGCGTTTCTGTTAGATCAGTGATCAGGATAAGTTGACCCGTCGCAGAGGCCGAGATCGCCAAACGAACCTTACGGCCATTACGCAGTGAGACTTCATGACCATCATCTTCGCGCGGATCAAATACCACTTGGATGATGTTGAACCATTTCTCGTTGACCAGTGGGATTTCAAGGATACGGTGCGCTTCTGGGTTGGCTTCGCGTACCACACCGTGTGTATCCAATAAGATCACACCTGCGGGCATCACATCCAAAACCTGCTTGTAACGCTCGACCTGATTCTCTACCGAGTCTAAATGGGATTGGTTGGTATTATTGTCCATTCACTGCCTGTCGAAATATCGCCATTTAAAAACTAAAATAGCTTGGTAAGCAATTAGCGTACCAAGCTATTTTCTATATTTATCATAGCGTTATACTAACGACAAGAAGTTGACACTAGGAAAAGTGCGCTTTTCTTGTCGGAAAAGACAACGAGCGCAATGGAAAGTGCTTACTTCTGGTGTCAGATAAAACCTAGCGTTGTAGGTTGTATTTGCGCATCTTCTCCACCAAAGTCGTGCGTCGCATACCCAGCATGTCAGCAGCTCTTGCTACGACACCACCTTGTGCTTCTAACGCTTGGCTGATCATGTTGACTTCCATATCGGCTAGAAGCTCTTTCAAGTTCACGCCTTCTGGCGGCAGCGCTTGAGGAGCATTCATGTTATGGTCCAGATCGCTTTGATCTTCAAAACTGAAGTTCTCAGAGAATATATCTTGGAACACGTCACGCTCTTGTTCTTCAACCGAAGTAAACGGGTTACCTTCTGGTTGGAACTCAGGAATATCACTGTAACGGTACTTGGTCGGCAGATGGTTTACATCGACCAAACTGTTTGGGTAGAGAATGATCATGCGCTCAACAAGGTTGGCAAGTTCACGAACGTTACCCGGCCAGTTGTGTTCCATCAGCGAGTTAATCGCACGAGGAGTGAAGCAAATTGGTTGTCCGCCTTCTGCTTCCAAACGCGTCATTAGCTCTTGTAGCAACAAAGGGATGTCTTGCTTACGCGCTTTTAGCGCAGGCATCTCGATTGGGAAAACATTTAAGCGGTAGAAAAGGTCTTCACGGAACGTGCCGTCGTCGATCATGGTTTCTAGATCGCGGTGCGTTGCAGCTACAACACGCACGTTTACTTTGATCGTGGTGTTACCACCCACGCGCTCAAAACAACGCTCTTGCAGAACACGCAGCAACTTCACTTGCATCGACATTGGCATATCACCAATCTCATCAAGGAAGATCGTACCGCCCTCGGCTAGTTCAAAACGGCCTTTACGTGAGGTCAAAGCGCCAGTGAACGCTCCTTTCTCATGACCAAACAGCTCGCTTTCCAGAAGCTCTGGTGGGATCGCGCCACAGTTGATTGGCACGAACGGACCATTACGATAAGCAGAATGGTAGTGAATATTACGTGCGACGACTTCTTTGCCCGTGCCAGATTCACCCAAGATCAGCACATTTGCTTCTGTGCCCGATACTTGTTCAATCAAATGACGAACTTCTTGAATGCCTCGGCTTTGGCCAACAAGGCTACGGAAAAGGGTATTTTTGCGCGCGCTTGCGACGACATTAACGCCTTTGCGACCAAGGAAGTCTTTGCAGTGACGTAACGCTTCGCTAAGTTGTGGGTAGTTTAAAGGTTGTTCTAATTCACCGACAAAATTTGGCAAGTCATCAACAGGTAGTGGGAAAGAACCCAGAACCAGAAGGGGGATATGGTACGCTTCGTTGAGGTGGGTCATCACCGCTGTCGCAGCACGACCTGCAGAGATGTTACCAACAATGCAACCTGACCAAACGCTAGACCAGTCTACATCGCCTAGCTGATCAGAACTGACAGCTTCGCAACTTTCTCCAACAAATTCCAATATATTGCTTATATTCAAACGACTTGGTGCATCGTCATCGATTACAAGCAGCTTTGCCAAACCTTGCATAAGTAAGAATGATTGCCTTTATTATGGGTGTGTTGCGGCCAGACCTTGATTTGCGCAATTGAGTGTCAGAAAGGTGGGACCACTCTCAATTAACGATAGACAAAATAGGAAAATCAGCAACAAAAAAAAGCCATTAGGGGCCACTAATGACTTCTATTTTATTTGAATAAAAAAATAAGGCAACCAAGCAATAAAGAGGTGTGAGCTTGATTGTAACTTTACTGAACGACTTTCTGTGCAATCAGACACAATACCCTACCAAATAAGTAAGGTATTGTTTTATCTATTAAATGCCTACTTCAGCAGCCGTTAAGTTGTGAAACTCAGTTGGGATCTGGTCCCAAGCTGATTTGATCTCACGAATAATGTCGATAACATCGTCGATCGGTTGAGGATCGTTTTGGTGGTTCGCTGCCGAGATCTGAGTGATCATGAACTCGTAAAGTGAATCTAAGTTTGATGCAATATCACCACCGTCGTCCATAGACAGACAGCTGCGCAGTGCGATGATGATGTCCAACGCTTTACCCAGACGCTCACCTTTTGCAGGAATGTTGCCTGCTTGCATTGCTGCTTTACCTTGGATCAGACGCTCAATTGCACCCGCCATTAGCATTTGAATGACTTTGTGCGGAGAAGCCGCGCTCAATTGGCTGTCGACTGATACCTTTTTGTATGCTTGCAAAGAACCGCGCATAGTATTCCTCTTTTATATAAATTTTTTGTACTGCTGAAGCGAACGTTGACCATAACGGAACTTATGAAGCTCTTTACCAACATTAGTGGTCTCGTTTTGCATCAGCTCTACAATTCTTTTGGTACGAATGAGCAAGTCTTGCCACTCTGCTTCCTGCTTAACCGATGGATTGCTTTCAACAATGATTAACAGGTTTTGCAATAACTGTTCCCTGATATCGACCAAACGTTGAATTTCTTCAGCGTTAAAGTCGACTTTTTCCAGTTCTTGCGTAATTAGTTGATCAATATCACTAATTTCAATGAGTTCGTTTTTCATCTATTGACCCAGCGCGTTCATCAACGCTCCCAACTGCCCTTGCATCTTGCCTGTGGCGTCTTGCATTGCAGCGAATTTTGCGTGGGTACGTTTTTCTAAACTATCCATGCGGCGATCTAATGCCGCTTGGTCGTCGCCTAATCTGTAGTTCTGTTCTGTCAGGCTCTTTTCACGAGTACGGATACTGCCCGTGAAGCCCGTGATGCCTTGAATCGCATCTTCCACACGTTTGGCAAAACCGGTGTTGCCGCCAAAGAACTTCTCTAACTCGTTAAAGTTGTTGTTCAGTTGGCGATCCAACATGTCGTAATTGATTTCCAACGAACCTTGGCGCGTGGTGGTAATACCGAACTCAGTTAAGGATTTAAGATCTTCTGGGGCTTTTTCAATGGATGTTGAGAACACCGATTTCAAGCGCGCATCAGCGTTACGTACTGTGCTATCGCCCGCAAGCGGACCTTTCTGGCCTGTTGTCGGATCGACACTGGAGAGCGCTTTTGAGGTTTGGTAGAAGGAGTTGTACGCTGAAACAAAGTTTTCGATGTCTGCGCGAACGCTTTGGCGATCGTACTCAACGCCAATTTCGGCTGGAGGCTTACCCAGTTCGGATTTGCCTTTCAACGTGAGGTTTACACCTTCAATGGCGTCTTCAATCACGTTGTTATGGCTCGACAGTTGTGCAACGCCATCAAGCATCACTTGCGAATCCTGACCCGCTTGCACTTCAGTCATGCCTGAATACACTTCAAAGGCCTTTTGCGCTTCTGCGATTTTGGCTTCTGCAACGTCGATCTTCTCAAGACGCTCACGCTCTTCAGGCTCTAGTTTGGCACGATGGATTTGTTTCGCTTGCTCTTCAGTTAACTCGCCACGCTCAACCTTTTTGTCAAGCTCTTGCTTTTCATCGGCAATCTTTTGCTCGATTTCGGCTTTCTCTTGTTCGAGCTGTTGCTTGGCTTCTTTGGTCGTCACGTACGAATCGGTTAGCGTTCCAGATGCGGCATTGTTCCAACCCGGTACATCTGGAGCTTTAGCAATGGCTTCTTCATCCAGCTCTAATTCTGGCGGACGATAAGAATCGAGGAGTGTACCTGACGCGGTTTCAGTCCAACCTGGGATACTGTCTTGCGGGCGCATACCCGCTCGTTTATTGGCAGCATCAATTGCTTCTTGGCCTGCTTTCGCCGCAGCGGCACCAGCTGCAGAGATCGGTTCATCCGCTGCGCCATCTTGCGCATTCTCTGCCGCTTTTTGTTCTTCAGGAGGTATAGGATTGCCGTCTGCATCCACCTGTTCAGGTTGGTCTGCATCGGTCTTTGACTCTGGTTCTTTCAGAGGTCCAAGTACGGCTTCTGCCGCTTCACGAGCTTCTTCAAGCGCGTTCACTCGGTCTTCCAGAGTTTTGTATTCGAAATGTTTCAGAGGGTTACCGGCTTCGGCTTCCACACTGACTTTGATTTGATGGTCCTTGCCTGAAAGGTTTGAGGCAAGGATCAAACGCGGCCCTTCTACGTCGTTAATTACGGAAGCACGTACGCCAGGGTTATCCTTAGCGCCGTTAATTCCACGAACGACATCAACTAGCTTGGAACTAGAACGGACATTAACGTCGAAGGTGTCATCACCAAGAGAAATCTGCAGCTTACCAGCACCAAACTTGGCGTCTTCTGGCAAAACGTCAGAAGCCACTTTATGGCTCTGTGCAAGCTGCAACACATCGATAGCATACTTACCGGCTATAGCGTCAGTAGTTGCGGTTGCGGATACGATTTTATCATCGGTGGTTTCTACCGTACGAACGGCAAAAGCCTTCTCCTGACGAAAATTCGCCATGAGATTTTTCATCGTATCCAACGATTCTCTGAGTCGCCCATAGGCACTGATGCTGGCGTCAATTGTCATACGCTCGTTGTCGATGCGTTGCTGCTTTGGCACACGCTCGGCATCTACAATTTTGCTGACCATGGAATTGATATCCATGCCGCCAGACATCCCCAAAGGGCCTAAACTCATCAAATCACCTCAAAAACGACTTACACCTTTTCAACTAACAAACCGCGGTTAGCTGTGTGCTCAGCTAGACGACGCAATACCACGAGCATTTCTTCATCAGGGATCTGACGAATTACATCACCGGTTGTGGCTTCGTAAATCGTCACAACGTCTCGGCCCGATTCTTCATCGACTCGAAACGCTACCCCTTTATTCATGGCGCTCACAAATTCATTCATTTGCTCGACCATTTTTTCGCGTTCTTCTTTGTTCAGCTCTTGGCGAGATTCCGCCATTTCAATCGCAGCTTGAACAGAGAGATCACGTTCGGCATCGTTCGTTTTTTCAACGGGAACGGTGCCGTTAGAACTTGCTGTGCTAGGCGTGCCTATGCCATTTTCTTTAGCAACTTTTGTGCCACTCGGTGTGCCGTAAGGCTGGATGTTCGATGCGTAGGAGGATATTTCCATTACAATCTCCCTTCCACCTTATGAGCTAACGATTAGGTCTATCGCTTTGGTGATGGTATCACTAGGCTGAGTCGACCCAATTAGCCCAACAAGCTCAGCGCTGCAGATGGTGACTGCTTCGCTTGTGCCAAGATTGAAGTACTTGCTTGTTGAAGGATTTGCGACTTAGTCATTGCTGTCGTTTCCTTCGCGTAGTCAGTATCTTTAATACGGCTGTTAGACGCGTTAACGTTCTCGTTAATGTTGTCTAGGTTGCTGATAGCGTGGTTGAAACGGTTTTGGAATGCACCAAGAGACGCACGTTGGCTATCTACTGATTTTAGTGCGCCATCAATGATAGCTACCGCTTCTTGAGAACCTGCAACTGTTGTTACGTCGATGTCTTTAACTGTTACGTCTTTTGCATCGCCGAAACCAATTTCACCCGCTAGGTTGCCAGAGAACTCAACATCGCCAGTTACTTTTTGAGAAGCAGCAAATACTTGTAGCTTACCGTCTTCGCCTACTGATGCTTTCACATCGTCGCTCTGACCGTTGATGTAAGTTGCTAGCTGCTCGATATCATCGCCTTGTTTCGCGTTGATAGTCAGCTCTTTCTCTTCACCTTGCTTGTTGGTGTAGCTCATCTTAAGTTCAGTTTTGTCACTTACTGTCCAAGACGCGTCTTTACCGTCTTCTGCTGCGTAGCTCTTACCGCCCATCGCAGAAGTATCAGAACGTAGGTTACCCATAGAAAGCATTACTGCTTCACCAGAGTCCGCACCGATTTGGAAAGATTGAGTACCGTAAGTACCGTTAAGAAGCTTGTTACCACCAAATGAAGTTGTTTCAGCGATACGGTTTAGTTCGTCGTTAAGTGCTGTCACTTCTTCTTGGATCGCTACACGTTCTGATTTTGAGTTCGAACCGTTCGCAGATTGAAGTGATAGGTCACGCATACGTTGTAGGATGTTGGTAGATTCATTCATTGCACCTTCAGCAACCTGTGCAATAGAAATACCGTCGTTCGCGTTTTTCACAGCCATGTCTAGACCACGGCTCTGTGCGTTCAAACGGTTAGAAATCTGTAGACCGGCAGCATCGTCTTTCGCGCTATTGATTTTATAACCCGAAGACAAACGCTCCATTGATTTTTGTTGACCTTCAGCCGCTTGGTTTAGGTAACGCTGTGCGGTCATCGCAGAAACGTTAGTATTAACGTTAATCGCCATAGTTGATCTCCTTAAGGCTTTAGTTGATGCACCGTCGTGTCTCTCACCTCACTTAGGTACATCTCATTTCTCTCAGTCCCTTTAACGGCGGCCTATAAATATCCTTTAGGAGAAATTTTCAATTTTTTGCGATTATTTTCTTTGGCTTACTGAAGTGTGATGAATCTCTAATATTGTAACTGGAGGTAACTCAAGCTTATCCAAACCTAAAAAACGGGCATAAAAAAACCCAGCCGAAGCTGGGTTTACTCGCTCATCTCTCACCACGAGCCAATGAGGTTCTTGTCTTAGGTTAGAAATTAACCTAGAAGACTTAGCGCTGAGTTAGGCGCTTGTTTCGCTTGCGCAAGGATTGAGCTTGACGCTTGCGATAGAATTTGAGACTTGGTCATTTGAGTCGTTTCTTTCGCGAAGTCTGTATCTTTGATACGGCTCTTCGACGCGTTCACGTTTTCGTTGATGTTATCCAAGTTGCTGATTGCGTGGTTGAAACGGTTTTGGAAAGCACCTAGCTCTGCACGGTGGCTGTCTACGTATTTCAATGCCGCATCAATGATAGCCACAGATTCTTGTGCGCCACCTACTGATGTTACGTCGATAGTATCAACCGTTACTTTCTTACCGTCGCTTAGACCTAGCTCACCAGATAGGCCGCCAGAGAATTCAACGTCGCCTTCTACTTTGTTGTTACCAGCGAAAACTTGCAGTTTACCGTCTTGATCTACTGACGCTTTTACTAGGTCAGTTTGACCATTGATGTACGTCGCTAGCTCTTCGATATCGTCACCCGCTTTCGCGCTGATGTTGATTTCTTGCTCTTGACCAAAGCTGTCAGTCAGGCTGATTTTCAGGTCGTTTTTGCCAGCTTCAACGTTCCAGTTTTTGTCTTTACCGTTGTCAGCTTGGTAGCTCACGCCGCCCATCATTTTATTGTCTGAGCGCATGTCTTTTAGGTTAAGCATTACTGCCTCACCGTTGTCCGCACCGATTTGGAAAGACTGAGTACCGTAAGTACCGTTAAGTAGACGGTTACCACCGAAAGATGTCGTTTCAGCGATACGGTTTAGTTCGTCGTTTAGTGCCGTTACTTCTTCTTGAATCGCAACACGCTCAGATTTTGAGTTAGAGCCGTTTGCTGATTGAAGAGATAGGTCACGCATACGTTGCAGGATGTTAGTTGTCTCGTTCATTGCACCTTCAGCAGTTTGTGCAATAGAGATACCGTCGTTCGCGTTACGAACAGCCACATCCAGGCCACGGCTTTGTACGTTCAAGCGGTTCGAGATTTGAAGACCCGCAGCGTCATCTTTCGCGCTGTTGATTTTGAAACCTGAAGACAAACGCTCCATAGAAGTTTGTTGTGCTGAGTTTGCGTTGTTTAGGTAACGCTGAGCGGTCATCGCTGATACGTTTGTGTTTACATTCACTGCCATGGTGATTTCTCCAATTGATTTTCCGATGTAGCGGTTTCCGACGTCTCGGAAAACCAAGTAGTTCTCTCAAAGTTACTTTTATTAACGGCGCATGCCCTGTTTTCTTTAGAAAAAATTTTAGATTTTTTTGAAAATAATTCGTTTGGAGAGGTAATCGTGACGAAGCGGATAAAAAAGCAAAAAAACTTTCATTTTTCGCTAAAGCTTCTTTTCGAATTGTCGATACAGGCTGATTTTGCGTTAAATTCGTGTGGTGCGAACCATTAACCAAGCAGCGTCAAAGCAAGGTTTGGCGCTTGTTTTGCTTGTGCCAGAATCGAAGTGCTGACCTGTTGTAAGATCTGCTGCTTCACCATTTGCGTGGTTTCTTTGGCGTAATCAGTATCTTGAATGCGGCTGTTCGAAGCCGCTAGGTTTTCGTGGATATTATCCAGATTATTGATCGCATGATTAAAGCGGTTTTGATACGCACCTAACTCAGCACGACTGCTGTCCACTGTTTTCATGGCGTCATCTAGAATACCGACCGCCATTTGAGCACCACCCACCGTACTGATATCAATTTTATCTACCGTTCGTTTTACAGTGACATACTTGTCAAGCTCTAACTCATCACCCAAACCACCACTGAAGGTTGGTCCAGGGTATCCTATGGCATCTTTATAGGACATCAGTAACTGCAGTTGCCCTTCTTCATTAACAGACGCTTTTACTTTATCGGTTTGCCCATTAATGTAAGTAGCGAGTTCTTCTATATCGTCGCCTGCTTTAGCTTCAATACGGATCTCCTGCTCTTCAAAATTGTTATCACGATAGTGGATAACAATATCGTTGTTTCCGTTTTGAACCGTCCAATCGGAGCCGAGCCTTTGAGATGATCTCATAGAAAAGCTAGCAAAAGATTCCGGCTGCATAGTCCGTAGGCCAATTTGTACCGCTTCACCAGCAGTTGCACCGATTTGAAAAGACGATGTGCCAAATGTGCCATTCAGTAGTTTACGCCCACCAAATGAGGTGGTTTCCGCAATACGACTTAACTCATCATTTAAAGCAGAGACCTCTTCTTGCAGTGCAGTGCGTTCCGCTTTGCTGTTTGAACCATTGGCTGATTGAAGCGACAAATCACGCATACGCTGCATGATGTTAGTCACTTCATTCATCGCGCCTTCGGCAGTTTGCATGATGGAAATGCCGTCGTTCGCATTACGCACGGCAACATCCAAACCACGCATTTGCGATTGCAGACGGTTGGAGATTTGCAGACCCGCAGCGTCATCCTTTGCGCTGTTAATACGCTTCCCTGAAGACAAACGCTCCATGGATTGGTTCAGCATGTCAGTTGCACTGGTCAAATGACGCTGTGCGACAAGTGCTGCCACATTGGTATTAACGGTGATCGCCACGAATAAAGGTCCTGAAATTAAGGCTTTGGATACTTATCGACCAAATTTCAGAAAGGTTTAGTGTTTTTTTATGAAAAGTGATGTAGTTACGCATTTCCTGACGAGACAGCGAATAGCAAAAAGCCTAGTGATGGCGCACTAGGCTTTGCATTTATGAGCAAAGACGACTCAGATTATTTTCTTACTTCGCTGCTTGAGTTGGCCGCAAGAGTAACTGTCACATAACTCACTCGTTGTCCGTTAACGTGCTTGTGCTCAGCAGGAACAGACTGCCCATCAACAACAAGCGTCGGGTAATCGCCATAGAACCAAGCTTCCCACTCTAAGTTTTGCTCAGAGGTATTGGTTAGCGTCGACCGTTCTAATCCATCATGACGCAAAGTTAGCTCGTGCTCTCCCATCGGAAGCTGCTTAACTTGAAGCCAGTCAATATCGGTTGTTAGATGTGACGCGGTTACAACTCGATGGTTTGCCGCATCAGGCTTGATGCCCATCAACCCCTCAATGGTATTCGAAATAAAGGTAAAAGAGATTTCAGGATAGTCACCGTTAGTACCTTGAGTTGGACGCTCATGGGGCTCGTCTTTGATATCCATGATGTACTGCATCCACTTCCATGCTTCCGCATTACGATTGTAAGGGAAGTAGGTTTCTGGGATATAAGTGTAAGCCTCAATGTTGTATGGCGCTTCCGGCGTACTTCCAATTCCATCACCCAGATTTTCTGCAATAAAGTCTAAGTAGCGGTCGTTACGTTCTCCAGGTTCAGTGATCAGCTTCATTGGCATGAACCAACTGTTTTCTTTACCGAAATCATTCATACGGAAGCCGTCACGCTGAACGATGTTAACGTAGTTATCCAACGGTTTATTTGGATCCGCAATACTCCATTCTTCATTAAAGAAGTCTTTAAGTTGCTGTGCTTTCTCTTGCCAAAGCGCCGCCTCGCTGTACTCTTCACGAGCTCCAAGCATTGCAGCATACGCGACCGTCGCTTGGTATTGAGAGCCTATGCCATCACCGGCTTCAATTGGGAATTCGCCACGCTCGTTGTAAGTTGCGGATCCTTCAAAAATACCACCATAACCTTCGGCAATACCGTTAGGGTCTTGATCGTCGTGAAGCGCGATATAATCCGTTAGCACCTTGGTGTAAAAACGCCATAAATCTGGGTCTTCGATGTAACGCTTGTCTCCTGTCCATTGATATTGCTTCCATGCTTTTTCCACAAACTCAAATTGCGCAGGCACTTCACGTACAAACCAGCTGTCATCTTTGTAGTCAATGGTATGTGGCGTGCCATCAAAGTTAACCGCCCACAACGTATACCATTTTCTTGATTCCGTAGAATGCTTAGCGAAGGTCTTAAACATCGAAAAGTTTTCGGCATCTAGACCTGCGATTTTGGCTCCGCTAGCTTGATGTAAGAAGTCGCGAGAGTAGAAAGCCGTTCGGTCAAAATAACCAGCCCAATAAGATGGAATGTAGTCTGCGGTGCCATCACCGTCATTATTGTTCTCATCACGGTTAACCAGGTCATGCTGCCCCGTCATAACGAAGCGACGTGTTTTATCAATTGCCCATTCAAACGAATCTTGGAGCTTCTGATTCGAGGACGTGACGACAACCTGCTTCTCTTTTTCAATCGCTGTTAATATCCATTTTTCTTCTTTGCCATTTGCATCTGTCACTACCGCTTGCACTGGTTGAGTAAAGTCCACGACTTCACCGACATCCATGCTTGATCGACTTTGTTCAGAAACCAAAAGTGTACTCACCGTTATGGCACTTAAATCGGTGCCATAAGGGACTTGGAACTCGACGGTTCGCTGAGTTTTATCAATGCCCGTCACACCGACCTGTTGCTCGGCTTTAAATTGGATGATTTGATTAAAACTAACAGGCTGGCTCTTGTTCACTCTAACCAAAGACACACTGTCGATGCTCACCCCACCGACATCAGATCCTGTAAACCAGACTTTAATTTGCTCGCCTTTCTCTAGTGGAATAGTTGGCAGAGTATTTGGCTTATATATTTCACCCTCTGTATTTTCGTCTTTGGTTTTTTCAATCGTCTGGCTGACTAGAACCTCATCGGTCAGATTACTCAAGCCAAGAATGGCGTCATCACTTGGGCTGCTGATGAAGGCAGATAAATCATAAAAGCCCGTCTCAGGAATAGTGACTGTTTGGCTTACATGATGGTTGGTTCCGGTGGCAATCCTCGCCATCGACTCACCAACATACGCATCTTCATACTTCACATTGGCAAACCAGTAGCTCCATCCTAAACCGTCATTTTCAAAGGTAGAATTTGAGACAAGGTTGTCGCCTTTCGAAGAATCATCATCAGACGAGCTATTACAACCGGACAAAGCAAGGGCGACAAGAATCGCTGAAGCAAGTATTTTCAGTTTCATTTTTTTCTCGTAGGGATAGCGTGGTTATTGGATAACGTTTATTCGGGATGCTGCCGGCGACATGAAATGAAGACGCCGGCATGTTTATTGTTAATTTTTAATAGCTATAAGATGCGTTAAACTGCTTGGATGGACTCTGGAGAGACTTTCGTTTTCTCATCAGAATCGTTGGCTACGATATGGTCGTATTTCTCGGTCAGATGATCCTGAATTTTTTGGTGGTAAGCACCGTTGAGTTTGTAGAAACGGAAGTACACAACCAAAGCAATAGCAAAGAAGAACGCAGGCAGACCAACCATGATGCATTGCATGCCAAACACGGTTTCAGGGCTTTGTTCCATGTTCGGTACATAATCCACTGCGGTCAGTGCGATACCAATGAAGAAAGCCGCAAAAGCTGAACCTGCTTTAACCACCAGCGTTTGCACGGAGTAAGCAATACTCTCGCAGCGAGAGCCCAGTTTGTACTCACCGTAATCCACTGTATCCGCCACCATAATGACGTTCAGTACCCAAAATAGCGCCGTACCTATTTGCAATAACACACCCGCTGTAGAAATCAGCAGGATGCTTTGTTTGTCGTACATGCCTACGTAGATAAGGACTGCACTGCCTAGGATTGGGAAGCTCGATGCACACGCCCACAACACTCGACGTGAGAACATTTGCGCCAATTTAGGGAACAACACCAGTGTAATTAGGTTCGCGATGCCTGCGTAAGCCATGTAGTAAGGGAAAAGTTCCTCATTACCGACCACATAGGTGAAGTAGTAAACCGCAAAGGCTGTGATGATGTTGGTAGCGAGGTTGTATGACAGTGCCATACAAAGCACGCTAGTCAGTTGGTCATTTTTGTAGATAAGCGAGAGAAGCTTCTTCAGCGAGACCTTTTCTTCAGGTTTCGTCACGTCAAGGTTGCTGGTTGAGTAGCGCTCTTTCACGTTACGTAACGTGATATACGTAGAGACGAGGAAACAACCAACAAGCAAAATAGCAAACACTTGGAAGCCGAATCCTTTGTCGTCGCCACCGACATAATTCACGAACGGCATTGCGATAGCGGCGGTAACAATCCATGCAAGACTGGCAAAGAATCGAGGGTACGGCACAAGCTCTTCACGCTCACGTTTGTCCAGAGTGAGTGTCGGAACCAGTGACCAGAAAGGAATATCCATTAAGGTGTAGGTCATGCCCCACAAAATGTAAGTCACTGCTGCATAAGCAATAAGCCATGGCCCTTCGATGTGATGCGCACTAAACAGCATGAGCAACACCACTGAGTTGGTGATGGTGCCAATTAAAATCCAAGGTTTAAATTTACCCCAACGTGTGCGGGTATTATTCACGATCCAGCCCATAATCGGATCATTCACTGCATCCCAAATACGCGCAATTAAGAAGATGGTTCCCACCACGGCAGCCGAAATACCAACGACATCGGTGTAGTAGAACATCAGGTACATGTAAACGATGGTGATAGCGAAGTCTTTACCAAATGCGCCAAAGCCGTAGCTTAGCTTGGTATTCATAGAGATACTCATTTGTTACTCCTTACGCCCCCTCATCGAGAAGGCGCAGTATATTCACGTTATTGTCGTTATTATTGATATTGGTTTTGTGATTCAGGATTTACTGATGCACCCACGCTGGCAACCAACCTTCGTGTGCTTCAATCAAGTCATCAACAAGGGCATAAATCTCTTCGAGTCCAAGCACTGCTGCGGTATGAGGATCAAGCATGGCAGCATGATAGATACGATCTCGGTTCTCAGTGAGGATGGCTTCCGTCAGCAAAGTCTGAACATTAATGTTGGTCTGCATTAATGCCGCTAAGTGATTTGGTAGTCGGCCAGCTTTGATAGGTTGAACACCATTTGCGTCGACCAGACAAGCTACCTCCACACAACAACCTTGTGGCAAGTTGTCAATTAACGCATCGTTCTTCACGTTGCCGTAGATCACACTTGGCGTGCCTGTCCAAATCGAGTTCATGATGGTGCTCGCGTATTCATGCGACTCTTTGACGATGATTTGATCCGCGTTTTTGAAGTCTTCGAGGTCTTTTTTCCAGTCAGCAATTTGTTCTACACAACGTTTAGGATATTCATCAAGTGGCACTTTATAACGTTCAATCAGATCTGGGCGATTTGGTTTGATGAAATATGGGGTGTATTCAGAAAAATGTTCTGATGATTCCGTCACGAAGTAGCCTAACTTCTTAAACATTTCGTAGCGGACTAGGTTGGTGCAGCGACCGTTGTGGTGCAGAGCCGGCTTCGGCGCTTTGCCTGATTCAAATGCCTCAAGCAAATCAGGATAAATGTCGACATATTCCCCCTGCTCGTTTTTCTTTTCGAGCGTCAGGTAATAAGCCATGTGGTTAATGCCTGCACAGGTGTAACGAAGGTCTGAATATTCGATATCAAGGTCGCGAGCCAGCTCTTCTGCCGTCCCTTGCACGGAATGGCACAAGCCTACTTGTTTGATGTGAGGGTATTTCTCATACATTGCCCATGTGTTCATCGCCATTGGGTTAACGTAGTTGAGCATGGTGGCATTTGGACACACTTCAGTCATGTCTTCACACACACTCCAAAGATGAGGAATAGTGCGCAGTGAGCGCATGATGCCGCCAGGGCCTAAGGTGTCGGCGATGGTTTGCTCCAAACCGTGACGCTTACAAACCTCAAAGTCCGTTACAGTGCATGGCTCATATCCACCGATTTGGAATGCGATAACGACAAAGTCTGCGCCTTGCAATGCTTCTTTTTGGTTTAAGTGACAAGTGATCGTCCCCGTCGCACCGGATGATTCCATCAACTTGCTCACTACTAGGTGTGATTCCTCCAAGCGGATTTCATCAATATCCATCAAGGCAATTTGCGCCCCTTTGAAGGCCGGCTTATGGAACACATCGCCAAGAATGTTCTTCACAAAAATCGTAGAACCCGCACCGATGAATGTGATTTTAGGGCTTTTCATAGTTGAATCCTTTTTGCTTTCATACTTTTGTTTCGATGCATTTAAGTTACACCTGTCGCAAGGCCGAATTCGTCTCAGATAAACCAATCACTCTCCCGTTTCCTAACATTTAAAATCAACCAATAAAAATTCTTAGGAAATGGGATATTTTTGTGTAAATCACGGATAAAGAAGGTGGGAAGATACACTGAGGCTTGCTAGCACGGCGATTTAAGTCACATAACCAAAATCTTATAAAACAGAGTAATCGGTGTTTTTGAAGCTGTTCTGAGTTTTGTTTCAACAGATTTAGTACAAAGAACCTATACAGTTTCCTAAGAGGTGGGCGATGGCGAAGGTAGAGTCCAAGGCAGAGTTAGATACATTGAAAGTCGTGATTCAAGATAAGTATTCTTCCGAAACGGTTTCTGTAAGCCCACTTTCGCTGTACTCATCCTATGAAAAAATCGATATCGAGCTTAGACCGCCCCACTCTATGCCGGGTTATCACTGGCATGGACAAGTAGAGGTAAACATTCCTTTTGGTGATGATGTTGAGTACATCATTAATGGCAGCCCAGTAGTAGTGAAAGCAGGCTCGATAGGATTGTTTTGGGCGTCTGTTCCTCATCGGCTTACCAATCCTGGCAAAAGTCATAATATGGGGATCATCAATATTCCGATTCACCACTTTATGTCTTGGACGCTCAATCGAGACTTCGTCAATCAGATCACTCATGGTTGTGTGTTGCAATCAAACGCCAGTTCATTAGTCAGCGAGTTTGAGTTAGCACGCTGGGCTGAAGAAATAAGTCACTCCTCAGAAAGTCGCCAGCAATTAGCGATTGATGAAATTGGCTTGATGTTAAAAAGAATGTGCTTAGATGGATGGCAACAACTGAGTATCAACCGACAAGAGAAGTCGACCAAAAAAGGCGTCTCCAAACACTCGCAGTTTTACGTCAGTCAAATGCTGGAATACATTGCCACCCACCATAACCAGCCGATCACGATAAAAGATATCGCAGAGCACATTGGGCTGCACACTAACTACGCGATGAACGTGTTCCAACGAACCATGCAGATGACCATCAAGCAATACATCACGGCAATGCGGATTAACCACGCCAGAGCACTATTGAGTGATACCGACCGGACAATTTTAGATATCGCTTTAACGGTAGGTTTTAATTCTAGCAGCCGATTTTATGAGACTTTTCAGAATTATATTGGTGTAACCCCAACGCAATATCGCAAGAAGTCACGCGAAGATCATCGCTGGAGCAGTCACAGTACGAGCCCACTTTACGAACTAGAGAAAGGCGCCATTGATGGCAAAAGACCACTGACGGTCAGTTAGTCTTATCAGGCAAGAGTGAGAGGAAACAAAAAAGGCAGATCACTCTGCCTTTTTAATCATTGGAGGGTTAGCGAAGAATTACTTAATCGCCAATTCCGCTAGCATTTCTTGTGAAGGAGCGAAGAAGTAAGCACCTGTTACCGCTTTAGTGAAGCGAAGCAGTTGGTCAGTCTTACCATCTGTCACGCCGTACATGCTCTCAAGCATCACTTTGATGTTGTGGATAGTGTTGCAGTAAGAGATGAACAGCAGACCATGTGCACCCGTTACTGTGCCGTATGGCAAGCTGTGACGAACGATCTTAAGGCCTTTGCCTTCTTCTTTAATGTCCACACGACCTACGTGAGAAGCAGCAGGAACATCTTCTAGCTCGATAGAATCTGGTTTAGTACGACCAATCACTTTCTCTTGTGCAGATACGTTCAAACGGTTCCATGCAGGAAGGTTGTGCTCAAAGCGTTGAACCATCACGTAACTACCACCAGCGAAAGCACCGTCTTTGATCAATGCTACGTCAGCACGTGCGTCGCCTTTCGGGTTCTCTGTGCCATCAACAAATTCTGTCATGTCACGAGCATCTAGGTAACGGTAGCCGTATGTTTCGTCAACAATTGTTACGTCTTCCGCTGTGTCCACTAGGAACTTACGAAGAACGTAGAAGTGCAAATCGTGACGCGTTGAATGACAGTGGATCAGCACATCAACGTCAGATGCCGGAGCAATCACGTCACCTTCACCCAGTTGTGGGAAGTCAATCAACTCTTCTGGCATTTGCATGTTTAGGTGCTGCCAAAAAGACTTAGTGAATGCGATAGAAATTGTTAGGTCTGCACCTGGTTGGTTCGCATTGAGCTCTTTTACTAGCTCAGGTAGCGCTTTTAGTTTCGCCAGTACGTTTTCACGGTTTTGGTTCACTTTTAACTGAGTGTAAAGTGCAAATGGTCCTGCTTCAGGCACAATCGCCGTTTGAGCTTGTGACATTGAGAAATCCTCTATACATTGCCCCATGCGGGAATTTTTTGTTCTTAATTCTTCGATGGCTGTTCTTCTTTGTGCTCAACTTGTGGCACGTTGAAACAGTCTTTCACCCATCTTCCATTAAAAAGATAGATCATAAACCAAGCTAACAGGGTAATAGTGAGCGCGTTTGCCCAGTTGAATACACCATGTTCTAAGTAGACATGATACATGGTCTGAACCAATTGAATACCGCACAAGATCAAAGTCATGGCACGACCATGCTGCGTAATTTGATTCACCCAACCTCTGTCTGGATGACGTAAGCCCATCAACCACATCAATAATAAACTTGGAATACCCATCGATAGTCCGAGATATAGCGTATTTGAGTCGGGATAAACAATCGATAATATCTTGCTACCGCTGTCTCTACTCACTCCTGCCATGGCAAACACCACCCAAGAGCGCGCTAGGAACATCCACCCTAGCCATAACATAATTGGCGCTTTCAAAAATCCATGAGCGTCGTACTGATCAAATGAGTAACGCACAATATCGTCTTCTTAGTTTCATAAAAACGCCACTTTAACTGATCGCTTCAGAGTTGCAACCCAGCAAAGCTGAGAACTAAAGTTCATTTCATCATCTTACGCAGGTAAACTAGGTTTAGATTTACAGTGACGTCGATGGAAACATGAAGAAGAAAAACACAGCAGCACCCGTTCCTTCCCAAGAAACCCAAACTGAAGCGATGAAGATTGCTAAATCCACGCAAAAACCTGGGCAAACCAAAGAACAGACTAAACTGATCGCTCAAGGTATTGAGAAAGGCATTGCTCAGTACAAGAAGCAGCAGAAAGAGCGCAATCGACAAGCCGATAAAGCGAAGAAAAAACAGCAGAGAGAAAAGCAGCGCCAAGTTGATGACGTAGTTGAACAAGATTCAGCAAACGTTGAAGCACCAACGAGCAAACCTGCCGTCTTACCTTGGGCGCTATTGGTGTTGAGTTGGGCCGGTTTTGCGGCTTACATCATGATGGGGAAATAGCATGCAACGATATGTGATGATAGGAAGCATCGCATTGGCTTTGATGGGGTGTTCATCCCCATCCACACTGCCAACTGAACTAAGCAATGACGTCCAGATTCGCATTGATAGCCAGTTCAATCCAGATCAATGCAAGTACCTAGGTGAAGTCACTGGCAGCGAAGGACATTGGTATAATTACTTGTTCTACACCAACGATGCCATGATGCATGGTGCGATGGCCGATTTGAAAAATAACGCCGCTTTGCTCGAGGCCGACACCGTTTACATGGTCTCACCTCAAGACTTTGTGACTTCTTTCAGCGTGCTAGGTACTGCCTACCGCTGCCAATAAGCGTTTTCCAGACGTAAAAAAAGCCAGCAATTGCTGGCTTATGCACGAAATCCAAGACTGCTAGCGATATCTCCCTCTCGCTCAAGAACCCATTGACTGTCAAAAGGTCCCCAATCCGAAAGTTGGTAATAGCCGTCGTTATGACGTCGACCATCTTGAACGAAGATGAGTTCGATGCCGATCCCCGGTAATGCCTTGAGTACATCTTGAATAGTACGACGAGGCCACCCCGTTCTTTCGATCAATTTTGGTACATTTGGCCTTTCTAGGTTTTCCACCAACAAGGCCAAATATAGCCGCCTTGCAAAAACAGGACTCAATTCCATTGACACCTCCTAAAATTGTGCTGATTCATTATTTCTTTTTTGCTCGGCGAGATGTTGCGTTTGATCAATAACTCGACTTTTCCGTGCTATTTAGCCGAGTTTTTTATCAATCTGATCATCATTTGGTGGAGGAATGAGCTACAAAATAAGCCTGAATAGAGCACTGACCTGTGAAATATTCGCCGCATGATTTTGTCACATTGGTTGCTTCTTGATAGGATGCTTGAACAGCCAAAAACAACGCAAAATCGGGCGTTCCATAACGCAAACCGATAAGTAAAGTACAAAGAGAAAAGGAAATAATATGACGATCACTATGTTCGGCATCCCAAACTGCGACACGATTAAAAAAGCCAAGAAATGGCTAGAAGCGGAAAACGTTGCTTTTGATTTTCACGACTACCGCAAACAAGGTATCGATGCGGCAATGGTAGCTGAATTTTGTAACGCACTAGGTTGGGAGCAAGTTCTGAACAAGCGTGGCACGGCTTTCCGTCAACTGACTCAAGAGCAAAAAGATTCTCTTAACGAAGAAAACGCAATCGCGCTATTAGTAGAAAACCCAGCGATGATTAAGCGCCCAATCTTGAAAGTTGAAGACCAACTACATATCGGTTTCAAAGCAGACCAATACGCGACCATTTTTAACTCTTAATTTAAGGAACACTCAAGGATGACAGACAGTCCAGTACTGGCGCTTGCTAAAGACCTGATTAGCCGCCAGTCCGTAACGCCTGAAGATGCAGGCTGCCAGGAAGTAATGATCGAGCGATTGAAAGCGCTTGGTTTTGAAATCGAAGTCATGGTGTTTGAAGACACCACTAACTTCTGGGCTCGCCGCGGTACAGAAGCTCCACTGTTTGCTTTTGCCGGCCACACAGACGTTGTGCCAGCGGGTAAGTTAGAACTGTGGGATACACCACCATTTGAGCCGACCATTATCGATGGTTATCTTCACGGTCGCGGAGCGGCCGACATGAAGGGCTCACTGGCTTGTATGGTGGTTGCGGTTGAGCGCTTTATTGCTGAAAACCCAGACCACAAAGGCTCGATCGGCTTCTTGATCACTTCAGACGAAGAAGGCCCATTCATCAACGGTACCGTTCGCGTTGTTGAAACCCTAATGGAACGCGGCGAGAACATCGATATGTGTATCGTTGGCGAACCTTCAAGTACAGAAGTGGTTGGTGATGTAGTGAAAAATGGCCGTCGCGGCTCAATCACGGGTGACCTAACCGTAAAAGGTACACAAGGTCACGTGGCCTACCCTCACCTTGCAAACAACCCAGTTCACCAGTCTCTAATGGCTATCCATGAGCTTGCCACCACAGAGTGGGACCAAGGTAACGACTACTTCCCTCCGACTAGTTTCCAGATCCCGAATGTTTCAGCAGGTACTGGCGCGTCTAACGTCATTCCTGGCGAGTTCAACGTTCAGTTCAACCTGCGCTTTAGCACTGAGCTCAGCAATGAAGTGATCGTTCAACGCATCACTGAAACGCTGGATAAACACGAGCTAGACTACGATCTAAAATGGACGTTCAACGGCGACCCGTTCTTAACTGACACTGGCGCATTGCTAGACGCAGTGGTTGCGGCAGTTGATGAAGTAAACAGCACTAAGCCAGCGCTTCTGACAACTGGTGGTACGTCTGATGGTCGCTTTATCGCCCGCATGGGTGGTCAGGTGGTTGAACTTGGTCCTGTTAATGCAACGATTCATAAAGTGAACGAGTGCGTGAAAGTGGACGATCTAGAAAAGTTGACTGACATGTACGAGAACACGTTAAAGCATCTGTTAGCAAAATAGCGCCTACGTGTTTAGCAAGTAGTATTTAACGAGAACACCATGACACCAGAGCAACTTACCGGAATCACTGACTCGCATCTGCAATCCACTTTAGTGGGTCAAAAAGCCTTTATGCTTCATCCAGAGGTCGCAGAGGATTTGTTGCAGATGATTGATGCGGCAAACAAAGCTGGGTTTAAGATGGAAATCGCCAGCGGCTTTCGCGATTTCAACCGCCAAAAAGCGATCTGGAACGGTAAGTTTGCCGGTGACTTAACCATCTTAGATTCTCACTCCCAGCCTCTAGACAAGGCGAAACTCAATGATGAAGAAAAGCTGATGGCCATTCTTCGTTGGTCTGCCCTACCCGGCGGAAGCCGCCATCATTGGGGTTGTGATTTTGATGTCTACGCGCGTAACTTGCTACCGTCAGACACAAAATTGCAATTAGAGCCGTGGGAATACTTAGAAGGTCACCAGTTACCTTTCTATCAATGGTTAGCAGCCAATTTAGAGCGCTTTGGTTTCTTCTTCCCTTATCAGCAAGATTTGGGGGGCGTTGCCATTGAACCCTGGCACATCAGCCATCGTTCTGTAGGGCAGCAATGTCTAACCTATTTGACGCCCGAAGTTCTGAGAAATCAGCTCATTGAGCAAAATCAGATCGATAACATTGCAGGGATTGACGTCATATTGAATAATTTGGACAAGGTCGTTACCAAATTCATTCACAATATCACGCCGCCGGAGGCTCTATGATCGAATTATTAACCAACCCTTGGGTCATTATCATCATAGTGGTCAGCATCGTGGTGGGGAATATTGCTGCGCTCAAGTACACCGCAAAAATGAAGTTTGGTCAGATGGATAAAGGTCGTAAGAACGATTTAGATAAGCTGAACGAGCTGGATAAAGAACGCTACGGCGAAAATGGTGAGAAGAAAGACGGCTCTCGTTAATATCTCATTTGAGCTTACTCTGAACTCAAACCAAGGTACTGGGTACTCTCAAGAAAACAAGCACTAAAAAGGGACCAAGAAGGTCCCTTTTGTTTATCTGTGTCTAACTACTTAGCTGTCTTAAGTAATTAATCTTTCACTACCGCAGCCAATACTGGCGCAAGTGACTTCAAGAATTCTTCTTCTACTGGCTTACCAGAAGAGTCGGTAATGTTGATAGAAGTACGGTTACCCAAGTCACCCAATAGGAAAGTGTATTTACCTGCTGCTAGGTCTACTGGTTTCACGCCGATGTCATTCCAGAAAGCATCATCAGGTGATGCGTATTTTGCTGTCACCGTACCTTGAGATTGGCTGCGCTCTTCAATAGTGAAGCCCATCTTCGGCATGATATCTGGTAGGCGGTTCCACACTACGTTGTATTGAGCACGAGCGATGATCACTGGTAGACCGCTGCGGTCTTTACCCATAGTAATTGGGATGTGCTTCACTAGCTCTTGTGCTTTACGCTGTGCTTCTTCACGAACGTGTTGGTCATAACGAGCAGTAACCAAGTTAGTCATAAACACGTTGTAACGCTCACGGTTAGTACGTGTTACTTCTTTAACTTGATTGCCTTCACGCCAATCAATCAAGCTCACTTTAAAGCCATGGCGACCGTTCATCTCACCACGAGTAATTTCGTAGCGGCTGCCGATTTCCATGTCTTCATCTGGTGAGTTCCAAGTTACCCAACCCGTTTCGATACGATTGTCGGTTTGGTTTTCTACTGGGATCTTGTTCTCAGCAACCATGTCTTGAACGGTTTGCCAAACTTTATCCAATTCATCCTTGCGAAGCAGCCACAGTGTTACTTCACCGTCATTGCTGCGATCTAGGCGAGCACCAGGGATCAATTCCAATACTTGCTGCGGCGGACGAATATCCACTTCTTTACCAATACCACCCGCGTACTCACCTTGTGGGATACGGTAGTTAGGGTAAAACTGAGGAACAGCACCTGCGGGAACACTCCACTCTTCAAGAGGTGGGGTGTTCAAGTACTCGAAGTCGTCTTTTGCTTGACGACGCTGGTTTGCACCACCTGAACAGGCAGTCAATACGAATACAGCTAGTGAACTTAACACTAACTGGCTTGAAAGCTTCATTTATACTCCTAAAACACTGAGGGCTTATTTGCCCCCAGCATGAACTTCAATCCTAGCAACTCAATCTTAATAAATACCGGCGTCGGTTAGCGCCTGTTCCACGACTGGCTGCGATTTTTCAGAAAGTGGGGTCAAAGGAAGACGCAGTTCACCTTCTTCAATCAAACCAAGCTTATGTGCAGCCCATTTTACTGGGATTGGGCTTGATTCAACGAATAGGTTCTTGTGCAGAGTCATCAAACGTTCGTTGATCGCTTCTGCTTCGTCGTATTTTCCTTCACTTGCCAAATGGAACATGTCTGCCATGTCCTTAGCCGCGATATTGTTCGTTACCGAGATAACGCCATGACCGCCAAGTTTAACAAATTCTAGGCCAGTCGCATCATCACCACTTAGTAAGATAAAATCTTCGCCACAAAGTTCACGGTGAAGTGCAATTCGGCTTAAATCGCCTGTCGCGTCTTTTAGAGCAACGATATTATCAAGCTTTGACAAGCGTGCCACTGTCTCAGGCAACATATCTACCGCAGTACGACCCGGTACATTGTACAAAATTAGAGGTACGTCACTCGCTTCAGCAATTGCTTTGTAGTGTTGGAACAAACCTTCTTGAGTTGGTTTGTTGTAGTAAGGCGTTACGCTCAGGAAACCCGTAATACCAGAATCAGCCAATAATTTGCTAAATGTCACTGCTTCGTGGGTTGCGTTTGCACCCGTACCAGCAATCACTGGGATACGACCGTTTGCAAACTCAACGGTTTTATTTACGACCTTTACATGCTCTTCAATGGTTAGAGTCGCTGACTCACCAGTGGTGCCAACTGCAACAATACCGTCTGTACCTGCTTCAACATGGTACTCAACAAGCTTTTGTAGACTATCAAAATCTACTTCACCATCTGATTTTAGTGGTGTAATCAGCGCTACGATACTTCCTGAAAACATGTTTATCTCCCTCATTTTACTCTTTCTGCATGGTACTGTAATGCGATTGAAAAACACAAGAGCGTAAACTCGCTTACAAAGTACAAATGAATGAATAATTATCAGTTGTTAGAGGTCTCGCAACTAAAATGTGAATTTTGTTCTCAATCCTAGCCATTCTGATAATTGTGTTTGGTGGCGACATGCCGCGAATAAGCCTAGGCCGCCGCTTTTAATTAGGCGCGGAATATACTCTCTCGTCATGAGGCTCAAGTCAGCGCTGAGTGAATTAATAGAGTACTCAACAATCAAACTGTTCACTTAATCAACAAAGCGTTTTAACAAGTTTAAAAAAAGAACTGACTCGACATTTCTGTGCCGTATCTGTGCTAACATCTCTCTATTGAAGAAAGGACAAGAAGCTCATTTATGAAGCAACATCTGGTACTTACAGCGGTTGGAACGGATCGTCCGGGCATATGTAACCAAGTGGTTAAGCTCGTCACACAAGCTGGCTGTAACATTGTCGATAGCCGTATTGCTATCTTTGGTAATGAATTCACTCTTATCATGCTGCTTACTGGTAACGCCAGTAATGTCACCCGCGTCGAAACGCAATTGCCACTACTAGGTCAAGAACACGACCTTATCACTATCATGAAACGCACGTCAGCACATGAGTTGCTCGACAACAGCTACACCATGGAAGTGTTCATTGAATCAGAAGACCGCATCGGCCTCACTGAGAAGTTCACACAATTCTTCGCCGATAAACAGATTGGTCTAGATTCCCTTAGTGCGCAAACAATCAGTAAATCAAAAATCCAATTAGATGCCGATCAGTTCCACATTGCGATCACCGCCTCTGTGAGCTCTGACTGTAATCTGATGCAATTACAAGAAGATTTCGATGAACTTTGTAATACGCTCAACGTACAAGGTTCTCTGAATTTCATTAAAAACAATCTATAAAGTAAAGGATATAACAATGAATACGCTGACAGCAGGCTCGCCAGCGCCAGCCTTCTCTTTGCTCGACCAAGATGGCAACACCGTTTCTCTCGGTGACTTCAAAGGTAAAAAAGTTCTGTTTTACTTCTACCCGAAAGCGATGACGCCGGGTTGTACCACCCAAGCAAAAGGCCTGCGTGATGTAAAAGCAGAGCTAGATGCGCACAATGTTGTGGTATTGGGCGTAAGTATCGACCCAGTAAAACGCCTTGGTAAATTCATCGAACGTGATGAGCTAAACTTCACGCTACTTTCAGACGAAGACCATGCAGTTGCTGACCAGTTCGGTGTGTGGGGCGAGAAGAAGTTCATGGGTAAAGTGTACGATGGTCTTCACCGTATTAGCTTCCTGATCAACGAAGAAGGCGTGATTGAGCACGTGTTCAACAAGTTCAAAACCAAAGATCACCACGAAGTGGTTGTGAACTACTTGAAAGAAAACGCGTAAGCTTAGCTTTCATCCAAATACCAAAAAGCCCAGCAATCGCTGGGCTTTTTATTGGATTCGATTTCTATTCTTGTATCGGTTCGTTTTCTTCAGTGCTTGGCAGTGCGTTCCATACCGCTTTTACTAGTGTCGCCAACGGAATCGCAAAGAAGACACCCCAGAAGCCCCACAGACCACCGAAGACCAACACTGCAACGATAATCGCCACAGGGTGAAGGTTCACCGCTTCAGAGAACAATACAGGGACTAATACGTTGCCGTCTAGTGCCTGAATGATGCCGTAAGCGACCAATAACCAGTAAAACTGTGGTGTTAAACCCCATTGGAACAAACCAACAATCGCAACAGGCACCGTCACTGCAGCCGCACCGATGTACGGGATAAGCACTGACAAACCCACCGCTACAGCAAGCAATGCAGAGTAGCGCAGGTCAAGAATCGCGAAAGTCACATAACTTACGCCACCCACGATAAGGATTTCTAAAACTTTACCGCGAATGTAGTTCGAGATTTGCTCGTTCATCTCGTGCCAAACTTTGTTCGCTAGCTTACGGTTTTTCGGCAAAATGCCACTCGCCATGCGCAGCATTTCTTCTTTGTCTTTGAGCAAGAAGAACACCAACAGCGGAACAAGAATTAGGTAAACCGCCAGTGTCGCTAAGCTTACCAAAGATGCCAAAGAGCCTTTTACCACACTCTCACCCAAACCAATTGCTTGGTTTTTCGCGTTGGTAACCACGGTTTCTACGATCTCTAGGTTTGCCAGCTCAGGGTAACGCTGTGGCAGTGTAGCAATGAACTTTTGTAACCCTGCATACATGTTCGGAATATCGTTTATTAAATTCCCCACCTGCGTCCAAATCGTTGGCACAAGACCAAAGACGGCAATCAGCATCAAACCGATAAAAATAAGAATGACGGTAATGACGGAGAAAGTACGCGGAATACCCAAACGGCACATTTGTGTCACTGGCCATTCAAGTAAGTATGCAAGAACGATCGCCACCAGCAATGGCGCAATCAAATGCCCGAAAAAGTAAATTGTGATAAAGCCGAACAGCAAGATCGCCACTAGGCTCACTGCATGTGGGTCTGAAAAGCGTCGCTTATACCAACGACTTACCATTTCAAGCATCTTATGAAGATTCCTTATTGAATACTGTCAACGTGAAGTGTTCCGGCGAAGTTTGGCAATCCACCGCATACCCTTGGTTAAGTAAATACTTCACGATATCGTGTTTAGAGCTTTTATCCACCACTTGAATGACAAGCTGATGATATTGCTGCGTTTCTCCCTGAAACACATCTGCAGCGTGACGCTTAGCAAGTAACAGTGCCATAGGGCAGCGTTGCTCGCGCAAATCGAGTAACATGGATTCCATTGTATTGCTCTGCACTTGTGATAGGGTTGTATTGTAACGGCTTTTTGAGCTGGTGCTAGTGATTTAAGCGTAGACGACAAAGACTTTATAATTCAAAATTTTAACATCTTGTAAGAAGTATCTACGAAACCAATCCGTTTATTTTCGGTCTTATAGCTAGCATATTCATCCCATAAGGATGACCATAATGCATGGTGGTCATGCTGAGAGGAACTCGGCACCCAACCCATGTTTCGGTATTTTGGAGAATCTTTAAACCGTATGTTAAAACGCACTCGCTCGCTAGTTTGTTTATGCCTTGCTGCTGCATTGAGTACACCAACACCTATTTACGCCAATAGCCTTGATCTCCCTGATATTGGTACGGCAGCCGGAGGCACTCTGACGATAGATCAGGAGTTGATTTATGGCGACGCTTACATGCGTATGCTCAGAGCCAGCAGCCCTATTGTTAGCGATCCCGTCATCAATGAATATATTGACACACTTGGACACCGCTTGGTTGCCAATGCGAATGACGTAAAAACTCCGTTCCACTTCTTTATGATCCGCGACCGCAACATCAACGCATTCGCCTTCTTTGGCGGTTACGTTGCATTGCACTCGGGTCTATTTTTACACGCTCGTACAGAAAGTGAGCTTGCCTCTGTTGTAGCGCACGAAATTGCCCACGTAACACAGCGCCACCTTGCACGAAGCATGGAAGAACAAGCTCGTCGCTCGCCAGCTACTATGGCAGCACTCGCTGGTGCATTGCTACTCGCCATTGCTTCTCCAGAAGCCGGGATGGCCGCTGTGACAGCAGCAACTGCCGGTAACATGCAGAGCCAAATCAACTACACTCGTTCAAACGAGAAAGAAGCCGACCGCTTTGGTATTGCAACCTTGGCAAAAGCAGGCTTTGACGTACAAGCAATGCCGCGCTTCTTTGGCCGCCTAGCGGATGAATACCGTTACGCGAGTAAGCCGCCACCAATGCTGCTGACTCACCCATTACCTGAAGACCGTATTACCGATAGCCGAGCGCGTGCAAGAGCTTACCCGCCAATGCGTATCATGCCTTCAATTGATTACCATTTGACGCGTGCTCGAATCGTTGCACGTTATGCAGGTATCGATGGACAAGCGGCAATGAGTTGGTTTAATCGAACTCAAAAGAAAGCCTCTCCTGAGATCATCCCGTCTTTTGATTACGGTCGAGCGCTCGTTCACCTAGACAACAAACGTTTGAGTGAAGCAGAGCCACTTCTGAAAAAGCTGCTGCAACAAGACCCTGGCAACCCATTCTATTTGGATGCCATGACCGACTTGTACATCGCACAGAAGAAGCCACAAAAAGCGGTTGATATGCTGAGCAGTGCGCTGAAACGCAACCCGCAAAACAAAGTGCTGACCATCAACTATGCTAACGCTTTGCTGGAAGCGAATAAGAATGAAGAAGCCGTACGCATTCTTCAACGCTACACACACGATAACCCAGAAGATACCAACGGCTGGCACCTTCTATCAAAAGGTAACCACGCCCTAGGTCGCAATGACGAAGAACTCGCCGCTCGCGCAGAAATTTTAGCGCTGCGTGCAGGATGGAATAAAGCCATTCAATATTATTCTGAAGCAAGTAAAATTGCTGAACTGGGCAGCTTAAAACAAGCACGATACGACGCTCGTATCGACCAGTTAATGATCCAAAGAGATCGATTCATGGCATTACAATAACGAAATGGAGAAAACCATGTCAGTCGTGATTTATCACAACCCTCGTTGCTCAAAGAGCCGTCAAACTCTAGAACTTCTAGAGCAAAACGGTGTTACACCGGAAGTTGTTAAGTACCTTGATACACCGCTTAATGTGGAACAACTCAAAGCACTTTACGCTCAACTTGGTTTCTCTTCTGTACGCGAAATGATGCGTACAAAAGAAGACGTCTACAAAGAGCTTGCTCTGGGTGAAGCGTCAGTGACAGACGAGCAACTGTTCGAAGCAATGGCACAAAACCCTAAACTGTTTGAGCGCCCTGTTGTGGTTGCCAACGGCAAAGCGAAAATTGGTCGTCCGCCAGAGCAAGTACTGGAAATTCTATAAATGGATTGCCAGATCCTCATTTTGTATTTCAGCCGTCATGGCTCGACAAAACAGCTGGCAAGACAAATAGCAAGAGGGGTCGAATCGACTCCTCATTGCGAAGCGATTTTGCGTACAGTTGAAGAATTGTCACCTCACTCACATACCCCTTCCGATCCAATTGTTACTCTAGATGAGTTGAAGCAGTGTGATGGCCTCGCGTTTGGCAGCCCAGTATGGTTTGGCAACATGGCAGCACCGCTTAAGCACTTTTGGGATCAAACCACACCTTTGTGGGTGAACGGCGATCTTATCGATAAGCCAGCTTGTGTGTTTACCTCATCATCCTCAATGCACGGCGGTCAAGAAACCACGCTACAGAGCATGATGACCCCACTTCTGCATCACGGCATGATGGTGTTAGGAATCCCTTACTCAGAGCCGGAACTGCATACCACCCAATCAGGTGGGACCCCATACGGGGCAAGCAGTGTAGGACAAGAACCAAGTCTTACAGCAGAAGAGATTCGTCTCGCACAACAATTAGGAAAACGACTGGCGGCCGCAGCGAAAAAGCTCAAAGGAAGTCAGTAAGCTCAAGGATAAGAAATCGATGTCTGACATTATTGACCAACCACCTCTTAGCACCCGAACCCAAACCTATCGCTACATGGCCCTGTTCGGCAATTTGGCATTGTTAGCTTGGGTTGCGATTTGGCAATTAGCCCTCTCCCCTCACCCGCACCTAAGCAGTACCACGCTCGCTATCGCATGGTGTATCCCGCTACTTTTACCATTGCCGGGTATTCTTGCAGGTAAGCCATACACGCACGCATGGGCAAACTTCGTCTTGATGCTGTACTTCTTACACGCACTGACAATTTTGTATATCGATGGTGGTGAGCGTTGGTTAGCTGCTGTGGAACTGCTCCTTACTTCACTCGGCTTTGCAGGTAACATCTTGTTTGCACGAGCGCGTGGTAAAGAGTTGGGGTTGAAGCTAAAACGTCTATCTCAAGTAGAGAAAGAAGAGAAAGCTAAATTCAATAAATAGCAGTTTCAATAAATAACCAGCCCAATACTTATTTGGATAATGAAGCCTCCTGTGCTCTCATTCCCAGCAAGAAATACCAAACAATAAAAAAGAGTCGCACTTGGCGACTCTTTTTTTGTTCAGCTTGTTGTTCGGCCTAATGCTTAGTTTAGGTCTTCAACCACATCCTTTTCTAGCACTGGCGCAATCTCTGAGTTTTCTTCAGGCTCGACAGGCATGCGAACTGGCGCATTCCATTTGTAGATCAAGTCGTACTGCTCTGGTGCAGGCTTCACAACGACAGGCTGTTCTGGTTGCGCTGAATCTGTATTTAGATCGACCACTTCCGCAGCTTGTGCGTCTTCTGTCGTTGCTGGTAATTGTGTTGGCTGTGCAGGCTCTTCAGGTAACTGGGCCGGCACAACTTCTTCCATACCAGCCATTGGATCTTCCGTTACTTCCAAAGAACGAATAGAAGAGACTTCTTGCTCAAACGCTTGTTGAGAAGCCAATAGATGGATAGTTAAGGTGACTTGATTGCCTTGAATACGCTTAATTTCAGCACCTGCAACCGAGCTCAACTTTGTTAGTGAGTTTTCTAGCTCGAAGAAATCCATAGCAGAGGAAACGCTAAGCACTTTCACATCAATCGCTTCTGATGATTTGCTAGAAACGACGACAGCGCTCTTCTTCGCATAGTAATCGGCAATGCCACCAACCATTGCTGGAATCGCATTTGCGCCCGATGCTGAGCCACTGCGTGGAGATTGTTTAGACTCAGAAAGCTGGGCTGGAGATTGGTCGTACAATGTCCAACGAATCTTATCGCCTTGAACACGAACAATCAGTACCGCATCCACAGGGTAACGTTGGCTCGCTTGGCTGATTGGGTCAACAAAGTCACCCCATAGATCAGAAACGTTCACGCCTGTTACATCATCGAAATCACCCACTGGCATCGTGATTGGAAGACCACGTGCTTGTGCAGCATCACGAAGGGTCGCTGCACTCGTTGAATCTGAATGCTCCCATGTAATCGTACGATCGTAGCCTTGCTCTTCTACCATCCAAACCAGAATATTCGCACGGTTTGGTGACCAAAGAGGAAGCTGAGCTTGCGTTAGTAGTGAGCGGATCTGGCCACTGTTAAACAGCATTTTTAAGCTGCTTTGACCATCAATTTGGCCATAGCCAAGTTGGGAAATGTAGCGAGAACTTGAACCCACTGCTTTCTTAATTACTGGGTTGCTAAGGGAAGATTGGCTGCCTGTCGCACGCACAATCACATCTTGCATACCTTGTTGACGTGCGAGTTCTTCGCCGTCTTTTTGCTCACCGTCGATCGCCACTTCGGCACGATAGATATCTACCTGAGTTAATGCATAAACTGGCAGAGACAACCAACCTATCAATAAGAGAGCTAAATAGCGCATAGTTTTCATAATCCTCTGAACAAGAACACGCATGATAAGCAACTATCAAACCTTGAGCAAGAAGAGTACTGAGTGAATTGTCTGTATTCTGACCAACTTAAAAGGCCCGCATGAAACTAAACATTCGCTGACCTTATAAATCCACACAAAAGTTTGATCTAGGCAACATTGCAATCGATTGCCAGATGATAAGATTCGCCGGATTTGTCTGCGTATCTTTGAATAGGGAATTATTATGAAAAATGCGTTACAAGGCGCTCAGATGCTCTTTGTCGCTTTTGGTGCACTCGTACTTGTGCCACTTCTTACTGGCCTTGACCCAAACGTTGCTTTGTTTGGTGCTGGTGTCGGTACTCTTCTTTTCCAACTGATTACTAAACGTTCTGTTCCAATCTTCCTTGCCTCTTCTTTCGCGTTTATTGCTCCTATCATGTTCGGTATCCAAACTTGGGGTATCGGTGCAACCATGGGTGGCTTGATGGCTGCAGGTTTGGTGTACGTTGGTCTTGGTGCGATGATCAAAGTGCGCGGCGTTGGATTCATCCATAAGATTCTTCCGCCTGTCGTTGTTGGCCCAGTAATCATGGTGATTGGCCTTGGCTTAGCACCAACGGCTGTAAACATGGCAGTAGGTAAATCAGGTGACGGTGCAATTCAATTAGTGAACGGCGACGCAGCGATTATCATCTCCGCAGTGTCATTGCTAACGACGATTGCATTAAGCGTATTCGCGAAAGGCTTCCTAAAACTGGTTCCTATCGTTGGCGGTATCTTGGCAGGCTATACTGTGTCTCTATTCTACGGCGTGGTCGATTTCACTCCGGTTGCTCAAGCGGCTTGGCTAGCAATGCCAAACTTCACCGCGCCTGAATTCAACATCAACGCTATTTTATTCATGATCCCTGTAGCTATCGCTCCGGCAGTAGAACACGTAGGTGACATGCTAGCGATTTCTAACGTAACGGGTAAAAACTATCTGAAGAAGCCAGGTCTTCATCGCACTATCGCGGGTGACGGGGTAGCAACAATTGCTGCTTCTATGGTTGGCGCGCCACCAAACACGACTTACAGTGAAGTAACCGGTGCGGTTATGCTAACTAAGGCATTCAACCCTGTAATCATGACTTGGGCAGCTATCACAGCCATCGTACTTGCGCTGGTTGGTAAGCTAGGTGCGACTCTACAAACGATTCCAGTTCCAGTTATGGGTGGCATCATGATTCTGCTGTTCGGCTCTATCGCAACAGTCGGTCTGAACACACTGATCAAGAACCACGTTGACCTTCACAAATCACGTAACCTAGTGATCGTAGCAGTAACGCTAGTGTTTGGTATCGGCGGCATGGCTTTCGGTATTGGCGAGTTCAGCCTACAAGGTGTGAGCCTATGTGGTATCGTGGCTATCATTCTTAACCTAGTGCTACCACACGACCTTGGTGAAAACCACGTGGTGGATAACGCACAAATGGAAGAAGAGAACGCGAAGTAATTTGCAGTGCGACTTAATCGATTTAAGTCGCCCTTCCTACTCTCGCATCTCGTAACTAGCTTCTGTATAACAGATACAAAAAAGGCTTGGTTTTCACCAAGCCTTTGTTTTTTCAATTCAGTAATAATCTAGCATCAAGCCCGAATTATTTAGTACCGAAGATCTTGTCACCTGCGTCACCAAGACCAGGAACGATGTAGCCTTTGTCGTTTAGCTTCTCATCGATAGCTGCTGTGTATAGCTCAACGTCTGGATGAGCTTTTTCTAGCGCTTCGATACCTTCAGGAGCAGCTACAAGAACAAGTACTTTGATTGCCTGACAACCTTTCTCTTTTAGAAGATCGATTGTTGCGATCATAGAACCGCCCGTTGCAAGCATTGGGTCAACAACTAGAGCGATACGCTCGTCGATGTTAGAAGCAAGCTTGTTGAAGTAAGGTACTGGCTCAAGTGTTTCTTCGTCACGGTAGATACCAACAACACTGATACGTGCACTTGGCATGTGCTCAAGTACGCCGTCCATCATGCCAAGACCAGCACGTAGGATTGGCACTACTGTCACTTTCTTACCTTTGATTTGGTCAACTTCTACAGGACCGTTCCAACCTTCAATGGTTACTTTTTCTGTTTCAAAGTCTGCTGTCGCTTCGTAAGTAAGTAGGCTACCGACTTCTGTCGCTAACTCACGAAAACGCTTCGTGCTGATGTCACCTTCTCGCATTAGACCAATTTTGTGTTTTACTAGAGGGTGTTTAACTTCAACAACTTTCATTTCCATCTCCGGCTTTTTTTGGCAATATTTAAACAAACCTTCAGATTATACATGATTTTTGCAGGGATATCAGGATAGATCACTAAAGAAAAAAACCGACGCAAACGTTTGCTATCTGTATTTAACCACTGGTAGAATAGCGCCGTTTTCATATCCAACTTAAAAACCGAGGACTTCCCTGTGAGTGGTAACAACTCTTCTCTTAGCTATAAAGACGCTGGTGTAGATATTGATGCAGGCAACGCGCTTGTAGATCGTATTAAAGGTGCGGTTAAGCGTACTCGTCGCCCTGAAGTGATGGGTGGTATCGGTGGTTTTGGCGCACTGTGTGAATTACCGACTAAATACAAACAACCTGTACTGGTTTCTGGTACTGACGGTGTAGGTACAAAACTTCGTCTAGCACTGGATATGAACAAGCACGACACCATCGGTGTAGACCTAGTCGCGATGTGTGTAAACGACCTAATCGTGCAAGGTGCTGAGCCGCTATTCTTCCTAGATTACTACGCGACTGGCAAGCTAGACGTAGACACAGCAGCAGACGTGGTTTCTGGCATTGCTGATGGCTGTGTTCAAGCAGGCTGTGCACTTATCGGTGGTGAAACTGCTGAAATGCCGGGCATGTACGAAGGCGAAGACTACGACGTTGCAGGTTTCTGTGTTGGCGTAGTAGAAAAAGAAGACGTGATTGACGGCACGAAAGTAGCAGCAGGCGACGCACTAATCGCTGTTGGCTCAAGCGGTCCACACTCAAATGGTTACTCGCTTATCCGTAAGATCCTAGAAGTATCTGGCGCAGATAAGAACGAAGAGCTAGCAGGTCGCACTATCGGTGAACACCTACTAGAACCAACTAAGATTTACATCAAATCAGCACTTAAGATGATTGAGAAGCACGACATCCACGCGATTTCTCACATCACTGGTGGTGGTTTCTGGGAAAACATCCCACGCGTGCTGCCTAAAGGAACGAAAGCCGTTATCGATGGTAGCAGCTGGGAATGGCCAATCATCTTCAAATGGCTACAAGAGAAAGGCAACGTTGAAACGCACGAAATGTACCGTACGTTCAACTGTGGTGTAGGTCTAGTCGTCGCACTACCAAAAGACCAAGCGGACGCAGCGGTTGCTCTTCTTAAAGAAGAAGGCGAAAACGCATGGGTGATTGGTGAAATCGCTCAAGCAGAAGCAAACGAAGAGCAAGTTGAAATCCAATAACTTGCGAATCAAGCTCAAAAAATAAAAAGAATGAGGACGCTATGTCCTCATTCTGCTATCTGGAACATCGAAAACCATTCTAATAGTAGGTAATTTAGTGATTACGCACGTCAAACCTACAGTATCAAGGCAGTCTCAATATCATGAAAAACATAGTGGTCCTCATTTCGGGTAACGGCAGTAACCTACAAGCAATACTTGAAGCCTGTGAAGCCAACATGCCAAACGCACAAGTGGCAGCGGTTTTTTCTAACAAAGCTGATGCCTACGGTTTGGAGCGTGCAAAACAGTTTGATGTGAATAGTCACTTTGTCGATCCTAAAGCATTTGAATCTCGTGAAGACTTTGATGCCGAGCTGATGAAGCAAATTGATGAATACCAACCAGATGTGATTGTACTGGCAGGTTACATGCGTATTCTCAGCAGCGCGTTTGTTTCCCATTATCTGGGCAAGATGATCAACATCCACCCTTCTCTATTGCCCAAGTATCCGGGTTTACACACCCACCAGCGTGCCATTGATGCCGGAGACAAAGAGCACGGCACCAGCGTTCACTTTGTCACAGAAGAATTAGACGGTGGTCCTGTTGTGCTGCAAGCTAAAGTACCGGTGTTTGAAGACGATGATGCCGATGCACTTGCCGCACGCGTTCAGACTCAAGAACACAATATCTACCCAATGGTGACGAAGTGGTTAGTCGAAGGACGATTATCGATGACCGAAGGCAAAGCGTATCTCGATGGTTTTGAGCTAGGTGCACACGGCTACGCCGCCGAGTAGTTCTCAACTCCAAACAACAAACGCAAAAAGGCAGCCTTCAGGCTGCCTTTTGTTTTATTCAAATGTTTTACTGCGAGAAAACCATCACTCCAACGATTCGGTCGGCGCTTGGTTACCCGGCTTCGGCGCAGCAAATGGTACATCCGTTAGCGCTTCAGCGTTGTTCAATATCAACTCACCAACATGGAACAAGCCATATTCACCCGGCTTCATTCGATGCCAAGTCTCATTGCCCGTTAAAGGCTGAGTCGCAATGACAGAAACAACATCGTTTGGTGTTGTCTCTTCTTGGAAGTTGATTTCTACATCTTCATCCAACAAAGCTGCCTTGCCAAATGGTGCTCGACGCGTGATCCAGTAAAGATGGTTGGTACAGTAAGTCATCACAAACTCACCGTCGCTGAGCAGCATGTTAAACACGCCCTTTTCTTTCAACTTATCGCAGCACTGGGCAACATAAGCAAAGACCGCTTCCATATCTTGAGGAGGCTCAGGGTATTTATCTTCCATCTGCTTGAGTAGCCAACAGAAAGCCATCTCACTGTCGGTTTCTCCGACCGGACGGTGACGCCCCGTATACAAATCTTGGTAGTCAGTTAGCTGACCATTGTGTGCAAAAGTCCAATAACGTCCCCAAAGCTCACGCGTAAACGGATGGGTGTTTTCTAGATTCACGCCACCTCGGTTTGCTTGGCGAATATGGCTGACCACAGCGCGACTTTTGATCGGGTAGTTTTGCACTAATTCAGCAATCTTTGAGTCACAACTTGGGTTTGGATCTTTGAAAGTACGGAACCCCTTTCCTTCATAGAAAGTAATTCCCCAGCCATCACGATGCGGACCGGTGCGACCACCGCGCTGCATCAAGCCTGTAAAACTGAAACAAATATCTGTAGGGACATTTGCGCTCATACCGAGCAATTCACACATGGTTCAACGAACTCCTTACCTTAAAACACAACTAAGCCAGTATTCGGCTTAGTTGTAAATCTTATTCCATCTCTTTTTCGATCAACTGAATGATGATGTGAATGATCTTAATGTGCACTTCTTGGATACGGTCTGCGTAACCAAAGTGTGGTACGCGGATCTCGATGTCTGCAAGACCTGCCATTTTACCGCCATCTTTACCCGTTAGCGCGATCGTCTTCATGCCTTTCGCTTGTGCCGCTTCAATCGCTTTTAGGATGTTGCCTGAGTTGCCAGAAGTCGACAAACCAAACAGAACGTCACCTTTGCGACCTACTGCTTCTACGTAACGAGAGAATACGAAATCGTAACCAAAGTCGTTACTTACACAAGAAAGGTGGCTTGGATCTGAAATAGCGATACCAGCGTAACCTGGGCGGTTTTCACGGTAACGGCCTGTTAGCTCTTCTGCAAAGTGCATAGAGTCACAGTGAGAACCACCGTTACCGCACGACAACACTTTACCATCTTGCTTAAATGAGTCAGCAATCATTTTCGCTGCCGCTTCGATTTGCGCGATGTTGTGGTCATCACTTAAAAACTTATTCAGAACTTCAGCAGCTTCGTTTAATTCACTTCTAATCAGATCTTGGTACATAAGACGTTCTCTTTATTATTTCGGCCACAGCGGAGCGTTTCCGCTTCTCACTTGGCAAATTGTTCTGATGCGAAATTCACACCGGACAGTTCATTACTCTGAGTTTACCCACAAACGAGAATTAGTGTCGATAGCGAACCAACAGATTTGGATTCATCGCGGTAATAAACTTGTTAACTTGCTTACGAAATCATCACCCAACTCCCAACTTTAGAATTTTAACTCTACTTAGATCACTTTTTACTCAATCTTGGGTTTTACATTTTATTAATATTTTGATTACACTTATGAGAACTGGTTAGACCTCTTACCAAAATACAGACGTACAACATAATTAAAGTCTGAAAAGGAAAAAACATATGGACATCTTGCTCTCAATCGTAGCGATGACAGTTGTATTAGGCATTACGCTTTACCACAGAATGTCACTCGTGAAATCCGTCAGTCTGCTAACTGCTGCCATGCTAGCACTGACTATCGCAGGCTCAGTTGGTGTTATTGGCTGGGCACTTTACGTTCTTGCTGTTGCAGTGTTCGCGGTTTCTAGCATTCGCCAATCCCTCATTAGCCGCAAAGCACTCGTCATGTTTAAGAAAGTCCTGCCTGCTATGTCTCAAACCGAGAAAGAAGCCTTGGACGCAGGTACAGTTTGGTGGGAAGCCGAGCTATTCAAAGGCAAACCGGAATGGCAAAAGCTTCACGCAATCAAAGCGCCTAAGCTGAGCAAAGAAGAGCAAGCTTTCCTAGATGGCCCAGTAAATGAAGTATGTGCCATGGTGAGTGACTTCCAAGTAACGCACGAGCTGGCTGACCTTCCACCAGAAGTGTGGCAATACCTGAAAGACAACAAATTCTTCGCCATGATCATCAAAAAGAAATACGGCGGCCTAGAATTTTCTGCATACGCGCAATCTTTGGTACTGCAAAAACTCACTGGCGTATCTGGCGTGCTGTCTTCTACCGTTGGCGTACCAAACTCGTTAGGTCCTGGTGAACTTCTGCAACACTACGGTACAGAAGAACAAAAAAATCATTACCTACCGCGCCTAGCAGAAGGTAAAGAAATCCCATGTTTCGCACTGACTAGCCCAGAAGCAGGTTCAGATGCGGGTTCTATCCCAGATTACGGCGTGGTATGTAAAGGCGAATGGCAAGGTGAAGAAGTCCTTGGTATGCGTCTAACTTGGAACAAGCGTTACATCACCCTAGCGCCAGTCGCAACGGTTCTTGGTCTTGCATTCAAACTGCGTGATCCAGAAGGTTTGCTTGGTGACCAAGAAGATCTTGGTATCACTTGTGCTCTAATCCCAACTGATCTTAAAGGCGTTGAGATTGGTAACCGTCACTTCCCGCTTAACGTACCATTCCAAAATGGCCCAACTCGCGGTAAAGACATCTTCGTACCGATGGACTTCATCATTGGTGGTGAAAAAATGGCAGGCCAAGGCTGGCGTATGCTGGTTGAGTGTCTATCGGTTGGTCGTGGTATCACGCTACCTTCAAACTCAACAGGCGGCATCAAAACAGCGGCTATGGCAACGGGCGCTTACTCACGCATTCGTCGTCAGTTCAAACAACCTATCGGCCACATGGAAGGCGTGGAAGAGCCATTAGCACGTCTTGGTGGCAATGCTTACGTCATGGATGCAGCGAGCAATCTAACCGTGGCAGGTATCGACCTAGGTGAAAAACCTTCAGTTATCTCAGCTATCGTGAAGTACCACTGTACGCATCGTGGTCAACAAAGCATCATCGACGCGATGGATATCGTAGGCGGTAAAGGTATCTGTATGGGTCCTTCTAACTTCCTAGCGCGTGGTTACCAAGGCGCGCCAATCGCAGTAACGGTAGAAGGTGCGAACATCCTAACTCGTTCAATGATCATCTTCGGTCAGGGCGCGATTCGTTGTCACCCTTACGTACTTGAAGAGATGAACGCAGCTTACTCTGATGCTGGCGACGCGGTTGAGAAATTCGACAAAGCGTTAGCGGGTCACGTGAGCTTCACCATGAGTAACCTAGTGCGCAGTATTTGGTTTGGTCTAAGTGACGGTCTAGGTTCTTCATCACCAACCAAAGACGCGACCAAGCGTTACTACCAACAATTGAACCGCTACAGTGCAAACCTTGCTCTACTGTCGGATATCTCGATGGCAGTACTAGGCGGTTCGTTGAAACGTAAAGAGCGTCTGTCTGCGCGTCTTGGTGACATTCTAAGTCAGCTATACCTGAGCTCTGCAACATTGAAACGCTTCGAGCAAGATGGCCGTCCTGTTGAAGATTTGCCATTAGTACATTGGGGCTTGCAAGACAGCTTGAAGCAAACTGAAGCGGCAGTTGATGAGTTCCTAGCGAACTTCCCAAACAAAGTAATTGGTCGTGCACTGCGCGTATTGATCATGCCATTTGGTCGTGTACGCAAAGCGCCAAGTGATAAGCTAGACAGCAAAGTCGCCCGTATTCTACAAACGCCAAGTGCAACACGTTCACGTATTGGTCGTGGTCAGTACCTAGAACCAACGGAACACAACGCAGCAGGTAAGATTGAACTGGCACTGTCTGTGATTCTTCAAGCTGAGCCTGTGTTTGACAAGGTATGTAAAGCGCAAGGTAAACGCCGTCCATTCATGCGTTTGGATATGATTGCTCAAGAAGGTCTAGAGCAAGGCGTGATTACTCAAGAAGAAGCGGATCTATTGAGAGAAGCGGAGCAACACCGCCTAGACACCATCAACGTAGACGATTTTGAGCCAGAGCTATTGGCCGCAAAGCCGCTGTACCCTCAGATGGAAAACGTCGCTTAAGCGAATGATGGCTTAAACGATAAATAGGAAAGCAAAACGGGAGCCGATGCTCCCGTTTTTTATTGAATCTCTGCTTCGCACAACACGGCAATCGCAAAGAAGCGTTTATTGTTCGTTATCTTCTTCAACAATAAACGACTGTTCAATTCTGCGCAGTTCTTCCTGCTCTTTCAGCTTAAGTTCTTCTTGAAGCGTCGCTTTGCGTTCGTTCAATGCTTTCTTCTCTGACTTAGTCAGGAACTTCACCGCTTTTTTGTTTGCCAATGCGTACGCAACGACATCTTCACCTTTTTCACGACGTTCATTCACGCGTTGCGAGAAACGTTCGTTGTCACGTGCTTTACGTTCAGCTGAAGTTAACTTACTCATTTTTATGCCTTTAATAAGAATACAGCAGCCCAATTGCTGCCCTCAGGTAAACAAATGAGAAGTCATTCATATAGCTGATGGCGTGAGTCTAGCATAGATATGTAAAGGAACAGCGAAGTGATTGTGTGTGCGTACTAAAACCTACTGCCGAGTACTATGTAGAGAGTGAAGAAACCAACGCCCTAGCGCGCTGACAATAGAATCTTAGTCTCGCTGGAGCTCGCTAGAATGACGGTTTACTTTAAGTTACTAGGTTACTACACGCGCAGTGTTTCTGGATTTCCGTCATTCTTAACAGTGAGGAACGAACATGATTCAGAATCTACTCAGCAATAGAGCCTAACTAGGCAGACAAAAGATCCGGTTTAGAAAAACATCCGCCAAATACTCTGACTCCGTAATAGATGTAAGTCGCTCTAAAATTCGACATGCCATGTTCAAGGCATATTTGACGCAGAAGCCTATCCGCTTGCTCTCGACTGCTTTGAGGTAGCACTTCTTCTCTCATCAACTGGTATAACGCGTCATGAACCAGAGAAGCTTTAAGAATGTTCTTGGTATCAATCGCTGGGCCACTAGCTCCATCCCAAGAGTAACCTTTCTTAATCGTCAGCAAACCTTGCTCAGATAGACTCAGAAACGGGCTATCGAAAGGCTGCGCGAGGGTAATACCTGTTTCAATCTGTTCTTCGGAATGAAGGTTATATTTGTACGTCCGACGTTTTTTGTACTTCATAAGAGACCTCCTAGTCACCTAGCTTCTTTACTGCACTAAAACTTGTCTGCGAGTTTCTTTAGGTCGTTTTTTGCCAACTCATTGTTGTTGTGACTCCGCCATTTTACATTCGATTTAAAACAAAAAGGGAGCCAAAGCTCCCCAATATTCATAATTAACCCAATTGATACCGTGGCCTACTCGAAGGTTACCTTCGCTACCATCGCCTTCCCTGAAACGGATTTACCAGACAAAAGGTAAGTATCATCTGCAACTTCAATGACACTGCTGACTTGTGCCATCGTTGCGTCCGCATCGTAGATAATTTGGTCAAATGTACCTAGGCCCATGCCACCAGCATTATTGGATGGATTGCGTTTAATCTGTTCCGAAGTGATGACTTTGCCCGACTTCTCTAGAGTTAGCGTACTTGCCGTTTTGTTATTACAAGCACCTTTATTCACATCACAGCTTCTTCTAACTTGCCAAAGAACTGCAAATTTAGTGTCTTTATCTAACACATCACCATTTTTGAAAGTGATTGGGTTGTTTACAAAAGTTGATGCTGTCAGAAGTCGACCATCTTGACTGACTTCCGCTAATTGATAGCGCCAATCACCACCGTCACTGTTCTGACTCATACTACGGTTACCGACCTTAGCAGGCGGCAGAGACCCATTTCCTTTAGTGATTTCAGTCTTTATCGGACGCCACTTACCGTCATCCAGTTCAAATGCAAATGGCCGAACAAGTTTACTGTCAGGAACTCGCCCATCAGCAATAAACATTGGGATGTCTTGTTCAAAACTGACTTGAGCAGTCACTTCACGACGTTGATCTTGAACCATCTGGAATTGCTTCCACGGCTTACCTTCATCTTGACTCGCCAGAGGTTCGACGCTAGTTGGACTAAAGCCGCAGTTAGTATCGTCAAAAACTAAACTGAACGTTGTTGTTAAGTGTCCTTTTCGCTCAATCGAATCTCCGTATGTAAACTTGTTGTCACTCTCGCCTTTCAGTTTAGCGATGGCATGCAGTTCACCATCAATATCAACCAATGCGTTGATGTTGCCTTGGAAGTCGAGTGTACAAGTTTCAACGGACGTGGCAGCTTGTGCCCCTGTAGAAATAGCTAACATGGAAAGAGCCAAAAGGCTTTTAGAAGTAGAGTTTCTCATTATATGCTCTCGTGTAATTATTGATCCATCAAAATACACTCAGCAATGCAGCCCACAGTATCCCTGTGCTGTCACTTTGCGTCCCAACCTCACGATTGGTTTGCCCTTAATGAGTTGGCATAAATTTAGTACATTAGGATTACTATTCAAGCTCTTAATACCAATTTAGTATTAGTTAATTGAGCTTTATTGATAAAACAGTACTTACATCACTTTATGCGCAACGATACACTTATTATTGGTAAGCCATTGATATTCAACTAGGCTTATATTGTTGTCATATCTTCCAAAAAGAAACGGAGCCAATCGGCTCCGTTCTATATATAAATTCTTGCACCCTACTTCTTAGGTACTTCCAACTGCATCTCTGGCATGGCTTGGCGTTTGGCTTTGAGCTTGCTCCAGATAATCCAAAATAGAATCACCAGAATCAAAGCAATCACGTTGCCGATGGCGATGATGATCATGCTGCGTTTACGTTCGGCTTCACGTTCGGCGGTGATGCGTTTTTCCATTTCGATGCGGCGTTGCTCGGCGATCTCCGCTTCTTTCGCTAAGCGTGCAGCTTCTAGATCCACTTCATCGACGACGCTGAATGACTGTTCTTTGATTGGGAAGACTAATGAGCGCTTGGTTGCTAGGTCTGTGGCAAAGACTTCACCATGCCATGAGTACTTACCTAACTCTGGATCATTATCCATCTTAAGCGTGGTTTTGGTGCCGTCAGCAGACACTTGACCTTGGCTGTAACTAATAAAGCCATCTGGTGCTTCTTGCTCGACGTTCACGGCAATGGATCCCGGCGTGATCATGCCTTGCTCACCACTGACCACCAGCTGGTGTGGTTGGTCTGCATGACGCGCTTGAATAAAGGTGCGCGTGATTGGCGATGGGTAAACCAGTACCACTTGCTCCTGAGCTCGCAAAAATACGCCATTGCCCGATGTAATACGCGCACGGTATTTACCCGGCTCGATATCAATTGGCAGTTGAACGGTAAACACACCGTCGCCAGCTTTTTCATCTAGCCCACGACCATCATCAGCAAACTCGCCGATCACCATAGGTACGGGACGCGCTTCTTTGATCAGTTCGTCTTCGTTTTCTACAAACTTAGTGAAGGTGACGCGCAGATTGACGCGGTCTAGGAAATCACGCAGTACCAGCGGCTTATCGTCTGAGGTTAAACGCGCAGTAAACTTGAGGGCTTCATTCTGATAAAGGCGATTTGGGAACACATCTGTGCTGAGCTTTAAGTGCGAGATCAGACGAATGTTGTTTTTCGGGGTGACTTTTCCGACAGCCTGCCATGGACCTGGCATGGGTTTATCTATCGAAATGATGTCGAGGGAAGACTCTTGATACCAACGAACGTTGTCGTAAGTGCCCCATGCGTAATACTTTTTACCATCAGGTCGGACAAGGACGACAGGCTGAGAGCTCTGTTCACGATAAACCAAAAAAGTAATCTGTTCGATGGTTGGATCGACACGAAAGCGGTTATCTAACAAAGACATGGCGGACTCGCTCGCGGCAAACGCGAAACAACTCCAGAACGCTAAAATAGCGACTGACAAAGCCCTCAACATAGTCTCTCCTATTTACTACCAAATACTGTCGTTCACCAGTTCGAGTCTTTTCTGGTGTGCTTCTACTTCATCGGCAGTTGCACGCAAAACCTTTAGCGCTTTTCTTCCTTCAACACGACGAATGCCTTCCGCTTCACCGTCTTTTTTATTGGCATTAAATTCTAGGCTTGTTTGTCCACCAGTCATCAATAGGTAAACGTCGGCTAGAATCTCCGCATCGAGCAATGCCCCGTGGAGAGTACGGTGTGAGTTATCAATGCCGTAACGTTCACACAATACGTCGAGGTTGTTTCGCTTGCCCGGGAAGATTTTCTTCGCCATGGCAAGGGTATCGGTCACCTTACAGTAATCATCCGTCTTACCGATGCTTGGATTGAGCATTTCAAACTCGTAATCCATGAAGCCGGTATCGAAGGGCGCGTTGTGGGCAACCAGCTCGGCGCCTTTAATGAAATCTAGAAACTCTTGGTGTACGGCAGAGTATTCTGGCTTATCGACCAAGAATTCATCCGTAATACCGTGGACGCCAATCGCGTCTGGTTGGATTTCACGGTCAGGCTTTAAGTAAACGTGAAAGTGACGACCAGTCAGCTTACGGTTGATGATCTCCACGGCACCAATTTCGACGATGCGGTGACCCATGTAGTGAGGACCACCTTCTAGGTTCATACCCGTGGTTTCGGTATCGAGAACGACAATACGATTATGTTCAGAATTGCTGCTGGTATTCATAAGGTTATGTGTGTCAGACTATGCTTTATTAAATGTTTCGGCTAATAGTACCAAAAATATGACCAAACACGTTGAGATTTTCACTGATGGATCTTGTTTAGGCAATCCAGGCCCTGGCGGTTACGGCATTGTCTTGCGTTACAAGCAAACGGAAAAGACCCTCGCGAAAGGCTACACTCTGACCACGAATAACCGCATGGAAATGTTGGCCGCCGTGGTTGCACTGCAAACGCTAAAAGAGCCATGCCAAGTGACGTTAACAACAGATAGCCAGTACGTGCGCCAAGGCATTACGCAGTGGATTCACAACTGGAAGAAACGTGGCTGGAAGACAGCGGATAAAAAGCCGGTGAAGAATGCCGATTTATGGCAAGCGCTTGATAAAGAGACCGCTCGCCACCAAGTCGATTGGCATTGGGTTAAAGGCCATGCAGGCCATCGTGAAAATGAAATCTGTGATGAGCTAGCGCGCGCAGCCGCAGAAAACCCAACTGAAGAAGATACAGGGTATCAAGCGTCCTAGTTTTTACTGCTTGTGACCTTTTTCACTGCACTGCCCTCTCTGTTCATCACGCCAAGTGGTGTTAGCTTTCTCTTCAAGCGCCAATGCGGCTTGAGAGGCTTGAGAGGGTACGTTCGTTTACGAGCCACGATATAGTACAAGCTCCCCGCCGGTGATGCCCAATCACCCAAACTGTTCTCTAACCACGTCCACATGGTTTTGTAACGTGTCATTGGAAACAGCGCATAGCGATCGCAGTGAATCACCTGGTAGTTCAAAACCCCTAACCAGTCTTTAATCCGGTTCACCGTGAACATGCGACCACTCCATGGCAAATTATTTCTTCGCCAAGGTAATAAACTCGCTAACCCAGTGAGACTGATCGGATTGAATCCCGTAATAATAAGATAACCATCATCCATCATGACGCGATCAACTTCGCGCAGCAGTCGATGGGGATCACTTGCATAGTCAAGCTGATGAGCAAGCACCACAACATCAAAGCTTTTTTCTAAAAAGGGTAATTCGTAACCATCTGCGATGACATTATGCAACGGGTTCTGGATATCTACGTTGACTTGGTGTTGAATGTTACAACTACAGCTGGTTAGCTCACAGCTCAAACCACCCAATTTCAACATGTGGTAACCGAACAGCTTCGGACACCACTCATCAAGTCGGGTTTGGATTGACTCAAGTACCCATGGACCATTGTTCATGTCTGACCAAGTCGACGGGTGCTGTAAAGTTTTGTTGCTGAGTGCTGGTTTCATTAACCACCTGACTATATAAAGGGTGACGGAGAACGAATCGTGTTAGAGATCAAAAGCATACCCGCATTTAATGATAATTACATCTGGCTGATACAAAATAGCGACAAGCGATGTGCCGTGGTCGATCCGGGCGATGCTAAGCCAGTGTTAGAATATTTGCAGGCTAACGAGTTAACTTTAGAAGCGATCTTAATTACGCACCACCACAACGATCACATTGGTGGCGTTCCAGATTTAGTTCATGCTTTTCCTCATGTTTCTGTTGTAGGGCCAAAAGCTGAACCTATCCCAACATTAACCAATGCAATGGAAGAAGGCGATAAGCTTGAGCTTTTCGGAGAAATCTTCATGGTGCTGGGTTTGCCGGGTCACACGCTTGGTCATATCGGCTACGCTGGTGACGGTAAGTTGTTCTGTGGTGATGTGCTGTTCTCTGCAGGTTGTGGCCGTATTTTTGAAGGCACACCAGAGCAAATGTTCGAGTCACTGAGTAAAATCATGAAGCTGCCAGAAGAGACCGAAGTGTTCTGCGCGCACGAATACACCGCAAGCAACGTAGCCTTTGCCCTAGCGGTTGAGCCAGACAATGAGCACTTACGCCAGTACCGTGATGACGTAAACCGACTACGCGGATTAAACATTCCAACCATTCCTACCACTCTTCGCAAAGAGAAGTTAATCAACCCATTCCTGCGTGCCACAAACGCAGAGGTCATAAAATCTGTAACAAACCGTATCGAAAATAGCGACCCATGCTCGGTTTTTACAGCTTTACGTGAGTGGAAGAACGAATTTTAACCAATTTCTGCTTGTAACTTTGCTCGACGCAAGTATTATCGTGAGCTGATTTTCATAGAAGCGCCTCTGGCGCTTCTATTGCGTTTGGGGCTGATATAAAGCTGTTTGTATTTCACCCAATCGCATAAAAGTAGCGGCTTTCACGCCCTACCCTTAGTTAGTGTTACAAGATGTCTATTATCTTGCGACTGCCACGCACCTTAGCTGCGCGACAGGCAGGAGAAGATAAACAGGCCCTAAATAGGCTGAATCCATGCGTTTAAAGTACAGTTGGGCGTTGGCGTTACTACTTTCTGGCTGTCAATTGACACAGTCAGATTCAACAAACACACCAACACCAGAAACCAATAAGTCCGAGCAAGCGGTAAAACAAGACGCGGCTCAAGCGGACTCCGAGAAAAAGCAATCGATAGCGAAGAAACCTGCTAAAGAGACGCCGAAAACCCTTTCTCCTCAGGAACAAAAAGATGTATGGCGTCGTATCGGCATGCAGCTTGAAATGGACATCCCAGACAACAAGAAAGTCGCTTACTACCGTACATGGTATCTGAAGCACCCTAACCACCTGCGCACCGTTTCTGAGCGTGCACAGCCGTTTTTGTACATGATTACAAAACGCATTGAAGAGCGTGGTCTTCCAATGGAATTGGCGCTTCTACCTATCGTAGAGAGCTCATTTGACCCATTCGCGTACTCACACGGTAGCGCGGCAGGTCTTTGGCAGTTCGTTCCTGGCACCGGCAAGATGATGGGCCTAGAGCAGAACTACTGGTACGACGGTCGTCGTGATGTGTACGCAGCGACAGATGCAGCACTTGATTACTTAGAGCAACAAAGCAAGCGCTTTGACGGTAACTGGGACCAAGCGATTGCTGCTTACAACAGTGGTGGCGGTCGTGTATCAAGCGCGATTCGTAAGAACAAAAAGCTAGGTAAACCTACGGACTTCTTCTCTCTAGATCTTCCAAAAGAGACCAGCAGTTACGTTCCTAAGCTACTTGCGCTTGCAGACATCATTGCGAACCAAGATAAGTACGGCATCGACATTCCACCGATCCCGAACAAACCTGTGCTTACGCAAGTCGATCCAAAAGAACAATTGGATCTCGCAATTGCGGCAGACTACGCAGGCATTGGTGTGAAAGAGCTGCAAGGTTACAACCCAGCTTACAACCAATGGTCGACAGCACCGAATGGCCCGCACCAGCTTCTTATTCCTATCGAGAAAAAGGATCAGTTCCTTGCTCAGGTGAAGAAGAACCGTGGTAAAGGTATGAAGGTCGCACGCTACAAAGTGAAGTCTGGTGACTCACTCAGCGTATTGGCTCAGAAGTACGGTACGACAACGAAAGTTATCCAACGTGCTAACGGCCTAAAAAACAACAATATTCGCGTTGGTCAGTACCTAATGATCCCAACGTCAACAAAAGACGATGCTAAGTACGCGCTTACCGCCGAAAATCGCCTTAACAAAACGCAATCTCAAGCTCGAGGTCAATTCAAACTGACTCACGTAGTGCAATCTGGCGAGAGCTTGTGGTCTATCGCAAAAGAGAACAAGGTTTCTCATAAGTCTCTGGCGAAATGGAACGGCATGGGACCAAAAGACACCTTGCGCGTTGGCCAAAAGCTGGTGATCTGGAAAAACTCAGACAAAGGCGCAGTGATTCGCACAGTATTCTATGACGTGCGTTCTGGCGACACCATCAGTGGCATTGCGAGCAAGTTTAAGGTGAAGAGCAACGACATCGTGAAATGGAATTCTCTTCAAAAGCAGAAGTACCTGAAACCAGGTCAGAAGCTTAAGTTGTATGTTGACGTAACTAAGGTAAGTGTATGAACCCATCGAGTAACCCGCTTGTAATGTTGTTGGATATTTTTCGATCTCCAACATCTAGCTTCTTGGCGCTGTATCAGCGTGGAGGCTGGGGGTGGCAACCGTTCATCTTTTTGATGCTCAGTCCATTCCTATTCTGGGGTGCCTATTTCTCGAATGTGGATTTCACTTGGCTAAGTGAACAATTAACGGCTCAATTCCAACAGGTCGATCCTAAGCAGATTGAGCTGTTGGAGCCAAACACACTGATGGCAAGTGCGATCATCAACGACGTGTTTAACCGCTTTGCAACTCTGCTGCTTTTGGCGCTGTGGTTCTTCCTAGCGACTAAAGCAAGCAAACAACAATACGGTTACTGGAAATGGTTTGCGGCGGCTTCTGCAATCTTATTCCCAGCGGTACTAGGCGACATCGCAAGCTATGCTAGCCTGTTACTGAAACACGGTCAGGTAATGACGTACGCGGCGGATTTAAACAGCCTAAATGGTTTGTTAAAACTGCCACTCACCAATGAATGGTCACACTTTGCTAGCTCATTACCGCTGCTTTTGCCTTGGTACATTGTGCTTGGTTACGGTGTGGTTCTGACTTGGACAGAGTTTGAACGTGGACAGGCCCTTGTGATTTCGAGCCTGCCTTGGATTGCGTTTTACGTGATTTGGGCGTTGTACATCGTTATTGCTTAAGCCATTTAAGCGAGCTCATAAAAGCCCTTACTGGTCGTTAAGCGTAAACGACACCAATAATGGATTATGATCGGAAGCGTCGCTCTGCGGCGCTTTCGCGTTTTTGAGGGTCAGACCTCGATAAAAGACGTGGTCGAGTGGCAAGCCGGTAATGAACTGAGTGCGGTTATCTTGACTGAACTTCGCTTCTTGTAGGTCTGCCTTTTGGAGAGCCGTCTTCATTGCTTTAACGCGGTCCTCACTCCAACTATTGAAATCTCCCGCAAACAAAATTGGGCCTTTGTGCTCTTTTAGAACCATTTCTAAACCAGACAACTGTGAAGTGTACTCTTCAGTTCCAACGGTAAAGTTAATCGCATGAATGTTTACCACGGCTAGGGTCTCGCCATTGCTAAGTTGATACTTGCTGTACAGAGCCGACTTTGGCAAACGCAGCCATGGTTCTTTAGAAGTGTATGCGCAAGCACGAATTGGCTCTTTCTGCGCAATACTGATTACCCCTGCACCACTTCCTAGTGCCTTAAATGCGCTCACTTGGTTGCTCATCCAATGGCCTTCCACCAGCCAGTTTTTAAACTCATCGGTCAAACTGGCTTCTTGTAAAAGCAACAACTGCCTATTGGCAGAGAAAGCATCGAGCGCTTGTTGCCAGTTGTCTCTGTTTTGCTTATAGATGTTCCATACCAAAACGTTAAGCTCACCATCCTTATCAATCGCTTGTGGCTTATTAAACTCCATACAGCGGATGTCTTGAGTAATGTTCGTCCCTGTTTGAGTAACAATCTGTGGTTGTTCCGGCACAGTAAAGATCACCTGAAAACTCACAAACCCAGCGATAATGAGAAAAACTAACGCAAAAGCTAAACGCTGATACATAGACCTACCTGAATACAAATAAAATGGAATCAAAAATACGAGCAATAAAAAAGGAGCCATTCTCGGCTCCCTTTTAGCTTACTCAAATTTTCACCACATGCTGTAGTGAAATCTTATATCTATCTGGATAAAGATTAGATCGCGTCTTCGTCTTCTTCACCCGTACGGATACGTACTACACGCTCTACGTCGGTTACGAAGATCTTACCATCACCAATCTTACCGGTTTGCGCCGTTTCAATGATGGTTTCGACACACTTGTCTGCAACGTCTTCTGTCACAACGATTTCTAGCTTCACTTTAGGAAGGAAATCCACCATGTACTCAGCACCGCGGTACAATTCAGTGTGACCTTTCTGACGACCAAAGCCTTTCACTTCAGAGACGGTCATCCCTGTAATGCCTACTTCAGCCAATGCTTCTCGAACATCATCCAATTTGAATGGCTTGATAATCGCTTCAATCTTTTTCATGTTCATCCCTTAAGCTTCAATCGTTTGCGCATATTATCGGTTAGCGTCTCACAACATTCAATCCTTGTTGTCACCAAGCACCTGAAAATCCTGACACTGGTGGAATTTATTTGCGGATGAATGTAACAAAGTCGCGCAGTCAGCAATCCCGAATGCCCGAAACGAAAAAACCAGAGCACTGGCTCTGGCTTGGTCTAAATCTTTATCTGGGTTATACCCGCGCTTACTTCAAGCTTGCGTAGTACGCTGCTAAGTTTGCGATATCTTCATCTGACAGTAGATTCGCTTGCGCTTGCATCACTGCGGCAAGACCACCTGTGCGTTGACCCGCTTTGTACGCCTTGATTGAACTTGCGATGTATTGCTCGTTCTGGCCTTTCAGGTTTGGGTAACCAGGAATCACCGCGATACCATCCGCACCATGACAAGCAGCACATACGCCTGCTTTTGCTTGCCCTGCGGCTACATCACCTGCCGCCAGAGCTTGCCCACTTAACATGGTTAGCGCCACCATTGCGCCCATGATTGTTTTCTTCATTGCTTCACCTAATCGATTATTATTTAAGGATTTTTATATTTTATAATCGACATTGTGGCATGAATTACAACGACTTGCGCCAGATAAGTTCACAATCTTGACCACTGAAGGCTTGATCAACAAACAAATCGCCGACCGCCACCACTTGATCTTGGTACATCAGAATCGGGATCTGGCGGCGCAGCCAACTCGGCACATTGTATTCTTGAAACAACTTCTTCAGCTTACGACTGTGATTACGCGTAGTTGGGTGCGCAGAAAGTCCTTCAGGATTAAACGTCACTCTGAGAAGTTCAGGTTGAGGCGGCAAGGCAATGGTGGCTTGTTCTGAGCAGGTACTCAAAGTGAGCTCTCCGAGTCGCGCAGGCAATACCAAAGCAGTATCGGTTTGAATGGCACTTTGCCACATCGTGACGTCAACCGTTTCGGTTACCCAATACAGGCGATTCTGAAAACGGCGAACTTCACCCTGCTTGAGCTGAAGCTTTGGATTGGCATCTTGCTGCGCCAGCGCGACCTCATTCCAAATCAAATTGAGCTGAACTTGCGTTGGCATATTGGCATTTAGCTTAGCCAACCACATACGTACCAATCGCGCACGAGCCAGCTCACTATGCGTAGCTAACTCTTCAATACTCAGACTCAAATCACTTTGTAGAGCACGCCCAAACACTCCACTAAGCAACTCGTCCAGCAAGGCTTCTTGCTGCGCGCACAAACTCGCACTGCGCTGCACCGCTTGATGGATGCTCGGCCAACGTTCAGAAAGTTCTGGCACAATACGATGACGTAGGAAGTTACGGTCGTAACGAATATCTTGGTTGCTTTCGTCTTCTACCCAATCCAGCTTTTGTTCTCTGGCTGCTGCTTCAATTTGCTCTCGCTTAATGGTTAGTAGTGGGCGAACTAATGTGCCATCAGCAAACGGCATGCTTTCAGCCATCGATGATAACCCCTTTGGTCCACTGCCCCGTTTAAGTGCTAACAAGAAGGTTTCCACTTGGTCATCGGCATGTTGCCCTGTCAGCAATAAGTCACCCATTTGGATATGCTTTGCTAAGGCTTGGTAACGAGCTTCACGTGCCAACAACTCAATGCTTTCACCACTATTGATGTCTAAGTTCACGTGCTCAACCGAGCATGAGATTCCCGCTTGCTGAGCCCAAACTAAACATTGATTTGCCCAATCGTCTGCGTTCGAGCTCAAGCCATGGTGCACGTACACCGCGTGGCAGCTCACGGATTTAGAACCTGCTGATTGATTGTCTATCGAATACGCTTGGCGATAACGGCTAAGCAGCTCGAGTAATAAACGCGAATCCACCCCACCACTAAACGCCAAGACAATCTTGGTGCCTGATTGGTAATAACGATCAAGAGCTTGAGCAAATTGCGAGTAAAGCGATTCCATAAATCATCCGATAGAAACAAAAAAGGGTTGGACGCATGCCCAACCCTTTCTATTTTATCTGTAATCTTGCGAGAATTCAGCTAGCGCCTAGCGTCAGCTGTAATTAGCAGTAACCGTAGTTCATTAGACGCTGGTAACGACGCTCTAGTAGCGTTTCATGGTCTAGTTGCTCAAGATCTTCTAGCTGACGAAGCAAGTTTGCTTTCATGTTTTCAGCCATTTGAACGTGGTCACGATGTGCACCACCTAGTGGCTCTTCGATGATTTCATCGATAAGTTCAAGCTCTTTCAAACGTGGAGCGGTTAGGCCCATCGCGTCTGCTGCTTGTGGTGCCTTGTCTGAATCACGCCACAGGATTGAAGCACAACCTTCTGGAGAGATTACTGAGTACGTTGAGTACTGAAGCATGTTCACGTAGTCACCTACACCAATTGCAAGTGCACCGCCTGAACCGCCTTCGCCAACAACGTTACAGATTACTGGTACTTTAAGACCAGACATCACTTTTAGGTTCTTCGCGATCGCTTCAGATTGGCCACGCTCTTCCGCGCCAACGCCTGGGTATGCACCTGCTGTGTCGATGAAAGTGATGATAGGCATATTGAAACGCTCTGCCATTTCCATCAAACGTAGCGCTTTACGGTAACCTTCTGGCTTAGGCATACCAAAGTTACGTTTTACTTTTTCTTTGGTCTCACGGCCTTTCTGGTGACCAATGATCATCACTGGACGACCTTCAAGACGTGCAATACCACCAACGATCGCTTTGTCGTCAGCAAACGCGCGGTCACCCGCTAGTTCATCAAATTCATCAAATGCGTGCTTGATGTAATCTAGTGTGTATGGACGTAAAGGGTGACGAGCCAGTTGAGCTGTTTCCCATGCACCTAGATTGCTGAAGGTTTTCTTCTTAAGTTCTAGGCTCTTTTTCTCAAGCTGTTCGATTTCTTTATCAAGGTCAACCGCAGAATCACCACCGTGACGAGATACGTCACGTAGCGCTTCGATTTTCGCTTCTAGTTCTGCAATTGGCTTTTCAAATTCAAGAAAGTTTAGGCTCATCTATGAATCCTTTTTTACTCAGCGTCTTACATATTGCGCTGAATTTTTAGTTAAATTCGAGTTCTACTTGGCCTTTGCCAAGCAACTGTTTTAAATCGTCTAGTAATGTATCTGTTGGCGTTACTCGCCATTCGGTGCCCAATGTTAACCGCGCTCTGGCGTCGGCACGCTGGTAGTATACATTGACAGGTACGGTTCCGGCTTTGTGCGGTTCTAAAATACGAGTAAATTGCTCAAAGAATTTATCGTTGATCTGGCTAGCATCAATAGATACCGACAAACCACGTGCGTATTTTTCACGTGCGGTACCCAGATCCATAACTTCACGCGCCGACATTTTAAGGCCACCGTTGAAGTCATCAAAGCTGACCTGTCCAGAAACAACCAGAATTTTATCTTTTTCGAGAAGTTCTGCATACCTATCAAGCGCATCCGAGAACAACATCACCTCCATTCGACCACTTCGGTCGTCCAGAGTCATGATACCGATACGCGTACCGCGTTTGGTTGTCATCACGCGAGCTGCAATAACCAGACCCGCGACTGTTACGGATTGATCGCGACGAGTTGGGGTTGCGTCTTTTAGTCGACAACTAACGTACTTATTTAGTTCCTTTATGTATGCGTTAACTGGGTGTCCGGTCAAATATAAACCGAGCGTCTCACGTTCACCCTCTAACCATACTTTCTCTGGCCACGCTGACACTTGAGTATATTTGTGTTCCACCTCTTCTGGCGCATCAGTCAATACACCGAACATGTCAGTTTGACCAAAGGCTTCCGCTTGGTGGTGTTGGCTTGCCGCTTTCACCGCATCATTGAGTGATGCCATCAATGCCGCACGATGTGGACCTAGCCTGTCGAGTGCGCCTGCGTAAATCAGCTTTTCGATTACACGCTTGTTGACCTTCTTCAGGTCGATACGCGCACAGAAGTCAAATAGGTCGATGAAGTGACCGCCTTTGTTGCGCGCTTCCAAGATTGCATCGATTGGACCTTCACCCACGCCTTTGATCGCGCCGATGCCATAAACAATCGCGCCATTCTCATCGACGTTAAAACGATACAAGCCGGCATTGATGTCTGGCGGAAGCACGGTGAGCTTCATGCGGAAACATTCGTCTACTAGGCCAACCACTTTCTCAGTGTTATCCATATCGGCGGTCATTACCGCTGCCATGAACTCCGCTGGATAGTGCATCTTCAGCCATAACGTTTGGTACGAAACCAATGCATAGGCTGCCGAGTGAGATTTGTTAAAGCCGTAACCCGCAAACTTCTCTACCAAGTCGAAGATCTTCATCGCCAACTCGCCATCGACGCCGTTGGCAATTGCCCCCTCTTCGAAGGTAGCACGCTGTTTCGCCATCTCTTCCGGTTTTTTCTTACCCATCGCACGACGAAGCATGTCCGCACCACCAAGGGTGTAGCCAGACAGTACCTGTGCAATCTGCATTACCTGTTCTTGATACAGGATGATGCCGTAAGTCGGATCGAGAATCTCTTTAAGCGATTCGTGTTGCCACTTTTCATCTGGGTATGAGATCGCCTCACGGCCGTGCTTACGATCGATAAAGTTATCTACCATGCCCGACTGCAGCGGACCCGGACGGAAAAGTGCCACCAATGCGATGATGTCTTCGAAACAGTCCGGTTGCAGACGCTTGATCAGCTCTTTCATACCGCGCGATTCAAGCTGGAATACCGCAGTGGTTTCTGAGTTTTGCAGCAAACGGAATGACGCCGCATCATCCAGTGGAATCGATTCGATGCGAACAGCTTCTTTACCTTCGCGTTCTAAACGCGGGTTAATCAGACCCAACGCCCAGTCGATGATGGTTAGGGTACGCAGACCCAAGAAGTCAAACTTAACCAGACCGGCAGTTTCCACGTCGTTCTTATCGAACTGAGTAACCGGGAAGTGGCCTTCCGAGTCAGCATAAATAGGCGCGAAGTCTGTAATGGTGGTTGGTGAGATTACAACACCACCCGCGTGCTTACCGGCGTTACGTGTACAACCTTCAAGGAGGCGACACATGTCGATAAGCTCTTTCACTTCCTCGTCTGCGTCATACAACTCTGGCAGTGCAGGCTCAGCTTTGAACGCTTTTTCCAGCGTCATACCCGGGTCAGGCGGAACCAGTTTTGAAATACGATCAACGAAGCCAAACGGGTGGCCAAGTACACGGCCTACGTCGCGGATTACCGCTTTCGCCGCCATGGTACCGAAGGTGATGATCTGAGATACCGCATCACGGCCATACATTTCCGCTACGTGATCAATTACTTGGTCACGCTTATCCATACAGAAGTCGACGTCGAAATCGGGCATCGAGACACGTTCTGGGTTCAAGAAACGTTCGAATAGAAGGTCGTATTCCAATGGATCAAGGTCGGTGATCTTCAATGCGTATGCCACCAAAGAACCAGCACCCGAACCACGACCCGGACCTACCGGAATCGCGTTGTCTTTCGACCACTGGATGAACTCCATTACGATCAAGAAGTAACCAGGGAATCCCATTTGGTTGATAACGTCGAGTTCGATTTGCAGACGATCATCGTATTCAGGACGACGCTGTTTTCGCTCTTCCTCATCTGGGAACAGGAACTCTAGACGCTCTTCCAGACCTTCACGAGACTTCATGACCAAGAAGTCGGTCTCTTCCATACCTTCAGTTGGGAAGGCTGGAAGGAAGTATTCACCAAGACGTACTGTCACGTTACAACGCTTGGCAATTTCAACACTGTTTTCTAACGCTTCAGGAATGTCGGCAAACAGCTCGCACATTTCCTCTTCAGTACGCAGGTATTGTTCTGGGCTGTAGTTCTTCGGACGACGCGGATCTTCTAAGGTATAACCATCATGGATCGCAACGCGGATTTCATGGGCGTCAAACAAGTCTTCACTGATGAACACGACTTCGTTGGTTGCGACAACTGGCAGCTCAACCTCTTCTGCCAATTCAATCGCAAAGTGCAGGTAAGTTTCTTCATCTGGACGACCAGTACGAACCAATTCTAGGTAGAAACGGTCTGGAAAGTATTGGTTGTAAAACTCGACACAACTGTCGACAACTTTGCGGTTGCCTTTTAGCAATGCTTTACCGATTTCACCGTTTTTCGCGCCTGAAAGAACGATCAAACCTTCTGATAGTTCAGCCAACCAAGCTTTGTCGAGCACCGGTTGGTGCTGTACATGACCACGAAGGTAAGCTTTTGAGATCAGCAAAGTCAGGTTTTTATAACCTTCGTTGTTTGCTGCGAGTAACGTTAATTGCGTCAGCTCCTCACCAAACTCATCCGATTGCATTTTGAAGTCTGCACCGATGATTGGCTTCACACCACTGCCGTGTGCGGTGCCATAGTATTTCACCAAACCACACAGGTTAGTGAAATCGGTCAGCGCCATTGCAGGCATACCGAGTTCGGCGACTTTCTTAACGAGCGGTGGAACTTTGTTGATACCATCCACCATAGAGAAATCACTGTGGATTCTTAGGTGAATGAACTTGGGATCTGACATTAACAGGTACCGTAAAACTATATCTTGATTGGGATTCTAACCTAAAGCGGACGTGGTTTATAACACCGAAACGCCCATTCTAATACTTTGCTTTATTCTTCGATGCCGAGCGCTTTCTTCACGGGTTTGAAGCTCTTACGATGTTCACTGATCACACCATGTTGTTCAATCGCTTCAAAGTGCGCTTTAGTTGGATAACCTTTGTGCTTAGCAAAACCAAATTGTGGATATTGTTTATCCAACTCTTCCATTTCTTGGTCACGAACCACTTTGGCAATGATAGAAGCCGCACTGATTTCCGCTACGCGTAAGTCGCCCTTCACGACTGCTTGAGAATCCATTGGCAACTGCGGGCAGCGATTGCCATCGATAAGCGCAAGGTCTGGCTGTACCTTCAAGCCGGCGATTGCACGTTGCATGGCAACCATGGTCGCTTGCAGGATGTTTAGCTCATCAATCTCTTCAGGAGAACAACGGCCTACCGCCCATGCTAAGGCTTTCTCTTTGATTTCTGGCAACAGTGCAAGGCGCTTTTTCTCGCTCAGCTTTTTAGAATCGTTCAAACCTTCAATTGGGTTGTTTGGATCTAAGATGACCGCTGCGGTAACAACATCACCCACCAAAGGACCACGCCCTACCTCATCGACACCTGCAACCAGCTGATAGCCTTGCGGGTATTCAAACGGTGGTAGTTCTACTTTTGCTTTGGTCGTTTTTGGTTTTACAGCCATGGTAAATCTCTATTTATTAATCAGTTTTAGAACCGCATTCGCGGCTTGTTGATCCGCATCTTTACGAATCCAATGATGCATTTCAGTAAACTTATCCAACATTTCTCGGTTGTCGCTCTCTAATAAACGAGAGACTTCATTGAATAGGTTTTCTGGCGTGCAATCTTCTTGCAGGTATTCTTTTACAAGTTCGGTGTCAGCCAAAATGTTCGGTAGCGACACGTATTTGGTTTTCAATAGTCGCTTAGCAAGGAATGCCGTTACAGCATTAACACGGTAACCCACCACCATTGGGCGTTTAAGCAACATACATTCAAGTGCAACGGTGCCCGAGGCTAACATCACCGCATCAGAAGCAGTAATCACGTTGCGTGCTGTATCGTCCACCAACTTGAAATCAAGCTCTGGCGCGTGTTCTTTCCACGCTTGCTCAAATTGTTCACGGCGTTTTTGATTCACCAAGGCAACAACAAAACCAAGATCTGGGAATTTCTGATGCAGCTTTTTACAGGTTTCAATAAACGGTTGAGAGAGCATTTTTAGCTCGCTGCCACGGCTACCCGGAAGTACCGCTAGCCATTGTTTATCTTGCTCTAAACCGAGCAGTTCACGTGCAGGCGCTTTGTCCGATTGCAGTGGAATAGCATCTGCCAATGTGTGACCAATGAACTCACAAGGTACATTGAATTTATCGTAGAACGCTTTTTCAAACGGTAGGAATGCCAGTACCAGATTGGTTGCGGCTTCAATATTGAAGATGCGCTTTTGACGCCAAGCCCAAACAGAAGGACTGACGTAATGCACGGTTTTAATGCCCGCATTTTTCAGGTCTAGCTCAACTCGTAAGTTAAAATCTGGAGCGTCAATTCCGATGAAAACATCTGGTGGATTCTCGGTGAAATACTTCACAAGTTGCGCTTTGACTTTCAGAAGTCTTGGCAAGCGACCGAGCACTTCCACTAGGCCCATTACGGCAAGTTCTTCCATATCGAACAGAGACTCACAGCCTTGCGCGATCATCTTAGGACCACCAATACCAACAAACTCTGCGTCTGGGTATTGTTGTTTTACTGCTTTGATAAAGCCTTCACCTAGCGTGTCGCCAGACAATTCTCCGGCAATGATGCCGATACGTAATGGTCTTTCCATATCTACTTCGCTATTTTTCCTGTGCGCTATGGGTAACATTTTAAACTATGTAGACACATAAACCGCAGTAGCCGCACAATCTGCAGCGTACAAACCGTTATCCATAAAACACAAAAAGACCGCAGCCCAATTTGGGCGCGATCTTTTCAATTTAACCGCTCATTCGTTGATTAACGAATAATGCCACGTTCCGTTGTTTCCAGAATATCTGAGAAACGTTTCACTGCCGGCCACTCTTGTGCCATTTCAGCTAGGATTGGTTTCACTTCTTCCAGAGTCTTACCTGAACGGTAGATTTCTTTGTACGCTTTTTGTAGCGCACGAATTTCTGGTTTTTCGAAACCGTTACGCTTCAAGCCAACCAAGTTCAAACCAAATGGTGTTGCGTGGTTACCTTGAGCAAGTACGTATGCTGGTACGTCTTGAACAACAGCAGAACAGCCGCCAACGTATGCGTAAGCGCCAACCGTACAGAACGGATGAATCGCAGAAAGCGCCATCACACCTGCATGGTCATCAACCGTTACGTGACCACCAAGAATCGCATTGTTACCAATGTGAGTATGGTTACCAACGATAACGTCGTGTGCGATGTGTGCATTTACACAAAGCAGGTTGTCATCACCAATCACTGTTGTTGCTTTGTCTTGAACCGTACCACGGTGAATCTGAACCGCTTCACGAATCACGTTACGGTCACCGATAACCACTGTTGTATCTTCGCCACCGTACTTCTTGTCTTGGTTTTCTTCACCAATAACAGCGTGTGGGAAAATGCGGTTGTCTTTACCAATTGTGGTGTGACCTTTGATCACTACGTGAGACATCACTTCTGTACCTTCACCGATTTCTACCGTTGAGGTGATGTAAGTGAAAGGACCAACGGTCACGTTAGCGCCAATTTTTGCGCCTTCTTCTACCACCGCAGCTGGGTGGATTTTAGCGGTTTCATGAATCATATTAAAACTCTCGACGAGCACACTTCAGCTCTGCTGAACATACTACTTCGCCGTCAACCTTCGCTACACCTTTGAATGCAGCAATGCCGCGACGCTCTTTCAAAAATTCTACTTCAATAATCATTTGATCGCCTGGTACTACTGGTTTGCGGAATTTTGCACCGTCAACACTTGCAAAGTAGTACAGTTCGTTTTCAGTTGGCGCACCGAATGATTTAAATGCAAGTAAGCCTGTCGCCTGCGCCATCGCTTCCAGAATAAGAACACCTGGGAAAACTGGCAGTTGTGGAAAGTGACCTGTGAACTGAGGTTCGTTAACCGACACGTTTTTAATCGCGTGAAGGTACTTCTCTTCTTGGAAGTCAATCACTCGGTCGATCAATAAGAATGGGTAGCGATGAGGTAGTAGCTCTTGAATTTCAGAGATGTTCATCGTTTTCTTTTCAGTAGTCAAAGTCGTCTTCCTATATCAATACTCAACAACCAAGATGGCAAGGCAGCGGCAAAAGCCACTTAATCAGGAAATGCCTGCAAAGTGTATACCAGCTTGGTGATAAATCTACTTATAGCGCGTCATTATAGAAGAAAAAGACCCGCATTTCGCGAGTCTTTGTTCTGAATTATGGAACTAAGATTCTTCTTTCGGTTCCAGCTGTTTCTCAACAGCTTTCAGGCGTTTGTTCATATCGTCAATGCGATGAACTCGAGTTGCCGTTTTACGCCACTCTCGGTTCGTTTGCAGTGGAATACCTGACGAATACAAGCCTTTCTCTTCGATACTGCGCATAACCATGCCCATACCGGTGATAGCTACGCCATCTGCAATCGTGATATGTCCGTTAAGAACCGACGCGCCGCCGATCTGACAGTATTTACCAATTTTGGTACTGCCAGCAACAATAGTACCACCTGGCATCACGGTACCATATCCGATCTGCACGTTATGAGCGATTTGAAGCTGGTTATCAAGAATTACGTTGTCTTCGATAATGGTGTCTTCAAGTGCACCACGGTCAATCGTAGTACATGCACCAATCTCAACGCGGTTACCGATACGCACTGAACCAAGTTGAGGGATCTTAATCCACTCGCCTTTGTCGTTAGCATAGCCGAAACCATCAGAGCCAATGACTGTGCCAGATTGAACCAGACAATCATCGCCCATTGATACTTCATGATAGATAGTCACATTAGCCCAAAGCTTGGTGTTGTTACCTAGCTTTGCGTTCTTACCGATAAAGCAACCAGCGCCGATACTTACGTTGTCGCCTAGTTCAACACCCGTTTCAATCACTGCGTTTGCACCGATTGTTACGTTAGTACCCATCTTCACGTCTGCTGCGATGACTGCACTTGGTGCGATCTCATCAGCAGGTTTCGGCGTGGTGTCCATTGCTTGAACAACACGAGCGAATGCAACATAAGGGTCAGCCACAACCAGTGCATTACCTACACACTGGTCTTTGTGTTCAGCTTTCACCATCACAACCGTTGCTTGACACTCAGAAAGGTGTTTTGCGTATTTTGGGTTAGACAAGAAAGTGATGTCACCTTCTTGTGCTTTATCCATTGGAGCTACGCGGCTTACAACGAGAGACTCGTCACCAAATAGCTCACCCCCGGTAATTGTCGCCAACTCGGCTAATGTTAATGTCTTCATAACTTCTTATTTTAGAGCTTTAATTACGTCTTCAGAGATGTTGTATTCTGGCTTACCGTACTGAAGTGAAGAGATGTCGATTACCATGTCGTAGCCTTTCTTAGTTGCTACTTTCTTCACTGCGTCTTGGATAGTTTTGAATAGCTTCGCTTTCTCTTCAGCTTCGCGACGTGCACTTGCCTTCTCTAGAGCTTGTGCCTTCACTTTGTACTCGCTGTCTAGTTTAGCGATGTCGATACGTAGTTTTTCAACTTCGTCTTGACCTAGAAGCTCACCATCACGTTGTAGCTTTTCAATCTTGGTCTTAGCTTGCGCTTGGATAGATTTCAGCTCATCTGCTTTGCTCTTAAAGTCTTTCTGCATTTTTTGTAGAACTACTTCGCGTTGAGGAAGCGCTTGGAAAACTTGAGCAGTATTTACATAAGCAATTTTCTGAGCAGCTTCAGCCGCGTTAGCAAACATTGAAGAGCTAAGTACTAGAAGACCTAGGCCAGCTGCTTTGATCATTTTATTCAAAATATTTTCCTCTTTAGAAGGTTCTACCGATAGTGAACGTGAAGAACTCTTCATCGTCGCCATCATATTTCTTAATTGGTTTCGCTAGCGAGAATACTAGAGGCCCCATTGGAGACATCCATTGCAACGCCGCACCGTAAGATGAGCGGTAGTTGGTTGGATCTGAGTAATCGTAGTAGTAACGGTCGCCGTATTCCGCACCTGAGCTACGGTAATCGAATTCCGTATCCCAAACACTCGCCATATCGAAGAAGATACTGGTACGAATTTGGTTACGAACTTCGTCAGAAGCAAATGGTGTTGGAACAATCAACTCAAGGCTTGCCAACGCAACCGCGTTACCACCAACAGAATCGTCTGTTGCAGTATCTGCACCGTTGTTCGAGCCTGAGTAGTCACGATAAACCGCTTTCGGACCTACGGTATTCGAGCCGAAACCACGTAGTGTTGTAAAACCACCCGCGTAGTAGTTTTCGTAGAATGGGAACAAGTTATCGTTACCATCCGTTTGACCATAGCCGTTACCATAACCTAGACGACCACGGAACAAGAGCGTGAATTCATGCTTCTTAGTCAGTGGAACGTATTGACGAACATCATACTGCATCTTGAAGTATTGAACGTCAGAGCCAGGTACGGTCATCTTATAGAATGCACGTTGGTGGTTACCCGCTGTCGGGAAGTAGCCACGGTTTAGGTTGTTACGTGTCCATGAGATGTTGAAGTCAAAGTCATTTGTGTTCAACGCACCGCTAGAGTCAATGTTGTCCTCTTGCGCCTGTAGGAACTGTTCTACCTGTAGGTAAGGAGACAAGTTACCGATCTTATTGTGGGTGTAGCCAACACCAAACTCAAAGCGGTTCAGTTCGTCGAATGGGAAACCCCATGTCAAACTTGCGCCGTAACTTTGGTTGGTATAGTCAACGATACCCGCTTCAGATGCTTCGAACTCGTCGTAGAAGATCTTACCACCCAAACTTACACCATCTAGGTTCCAGTAAGGGTCACGGTAGTCCAAGCTCACGTTTTTCTGGTAGTCGTTCATCATCGCGTTAATACCAACGCGGTTACCACTACCAATAAAGTTGTCTTGCTGTAGGCCAACCTGGAAGCTCACGCCCGATTCAGTACCGTAACCGACACCGAAGTTCACGCTGCCCGAGTTCGCTTCTTTAACAGAGTAAACTAGGTCAACTTGGTCGTCGCTGCCAGGAACTCGTACCGTTTGTACTTCTACGTTTTCGAAGTAGCCCAGACGGTTTAGACGCGTTTTACCCGTTTCGATTGATTTCGAGTTTAGCCAGCTGCCTTCCATCTGACGCATTTCACGACGCAGTACTTCGTCTTTGGTCGAGTTGTTACCCGTAAAGCGAATGTCACGTACGTAAATACGGTTACCTGGGTCTACGTTCACAACGAGCGATACCTGTTTGTTTTCATCGTCGAACTCAGGAATGGTGTTTACTTGTGGGTAAGCATAGCCAGATTCACCAAGCACACGCTTGATGCCTTCTTCCATTGACGTTACGCGAGAGCCGTTGTACGTCTCGTTGTCTTCAAATGGAACCAGCTTTTCGAACGTTGCTTCTTCACCAATTAGGTTGCCGCGGAATTTCACGTCCTTAACGGTGTACACGTCGCCTTCCTCAAGACCAAGGGTAATGTATACGCCTTTTTTATCAGGAGAAATCGCCACTTGTGTCGAATCAACGTTAAATTTCAGGTAACCACGGTCTAGGTAGTAAGACTTCAGCGCTTCGATGTCACCAGCAAGAACTTGCTTTTGGTATTTTTCGTCCGCTAGGAAGTTCCACCATGGCACGTCAACGTTTAGGTTGAAACGAGATAGAAGGTCTTCATCAGAAAAGACTTCATTGCCGATAAAGTTGATTTGCTGAATTTTCGCCGATACACCTTCGGTGAAGACGAATTTCAAGTCAGAACGGTTACGAGGCAATGGAGTAACAACCGCTTTTACCGTCGCGTTGTATTTACCAACACTGTAGTAAAAGTCTTCCAAACCTTTTTCGATGTTGCTCAGCGTAGTGCGGTCAAGCGCTTCACCTTCACGAACGCCAGAAGCATTCAGGTTTTCTTGTAGCTGCTCGTCCTTGATTGCTTTGTTGCCTGAGAATGAGATGCTCGCAATAGTTGGGCGCTCTTTTACTTGAACAACCAGAACATCACCATTACGCAGCACTTTCACATCTTCGAAGTTACCCGATGCGTACAATGCGCGAATGATCTCTGCAACATCGCCTTGGTCAACGGTATCACCGACACGTACAGGCATTTTCAGCAACGCTGCACCCAGTGCCACACGCTGCAATCCATCGATTTCAATATCTTGAACTACAAAGTTCTCTGCTCCGTTTGCAGATACACTGGTCGCCAGTAAACTTGCAAACAGAATTCGCTTAATCGCCATACTTGTTCTAATTATTCCTTGCTACTGCTTTTGTCTCTGAACTATCACAGACGAGTAAAATCATTAAATAGCGCTAACGCCATGAGCGAGAAGATAATCGCACCACCAATTCGATAGCCCATTTCCTGTACTTTCTCAGGTACTGGGCGTCGGATGACTGCTTCAATTGCAAAAAACAGCAGATGCCCACCATCCAACATTGGTAAAGGAACGAGGTTAATAATACCTAGGTTAACACTAATTAGTGCCAGAAAACCTAAAAAGTAGACCAGACCGTAGTCTGCGGTCGCCCCTGCTCCTTTGGCAATAGATATTGGTCCGCTCAAATTGTTCAGACCAACGTCACCTACAATCAGTTTCTTAAGCATACTGATGGTAAGTCCAATAACTTGACCAGTTTTGTCAATCGCTTTGCCAATAGACTCGAATACACCAAACTGTAATTCGAAGCGATAACTTTCTGGCCATTCTGCGACTTCAGGTGCGATACCCGCGAAGCCAACCGTTTCTTTGTTAGCTAGCTCACGACTACCTGGAGTCAATGTGAAAGATTGCTCTTCACCTTGACGTAACACCGTCAGGTCAATTGGCGTTTCTGGGTTAGAACGAATGGCTTCAACCACTTCATCCCACTTAGAAATCTTATCACCATTAATCTCGATGATTTTATCGCCAGCTTGTAGGCCTGCTTGTTCAGCGGCACCACCTTCACTCACCTGTGCCAACTCCGTATAAATCTCTGGAGTGTACGGTCTGAAGCCTAGCGATTGCATCGCAGATTGTGTTTCTGGATCAAATTTCCAATCACGGATATCAAGTGTCTTCGTGACTTCCGAGCCTACTTCATTAGCCGAAGAAAGCGTTACTGTCATCGAATCATCACCAATATGGGAAACTAATCCCATGTTGACTGATTCCCAGTCCGGAGTTTTGATACCTGAGATGGATTTTAGTTCCATCCCTGATTCAATTCCTGCTTCTGCAATGATTGAATTGGGCGTAACTTCACCAATTACCGGCTTCACTGCTGGTACTCCAATCAGGAAAACCAACCAGTAGGCAACAATAGCAAACAGGAAATTAAAGATAGGCCCCGCCGCCACGATCGACGTGCGTTTCCAAAGTGGCTTTTGGTCAAACGCCAAATGCTTTTCGTGCTCAGGCACTTCATCAACACGGCTGTCCACCATCTTGACGTAACCACCTAGCGGAATCATCGAGATGCTGTACTCAGTTCCGTCTTTGCCTACCTTACTCCAGATAGACTTACCAAAACCGATAGAAAACTTTTCAACTTTTACACCGCAACGACGCGCAACCCAAAAGTGACCATACTCGTGCACGGCCACCAAGATGCCCAGTGCAACGATAAAAGAAACCAAATTCCACAAAATACCAGTCATTAGCTACGCTCGCGTAAAAATTCTAAGGCGATAGTTCGTGACATTCTATCTAGCTCTATCAAGCTTTCCAAGCTATTCACATTCTCACTTTTATGGCTTGCAGTGATTTTGTTCAAAACTGATTCATTGATGCGAGCGATATCAGTGAAACCAAGACGGTTATTCAAGAAAGCATCAACAGCGACTTCGTTTGCTGCATTCAGAGCGGTCGTAGCATGCTGCCCTTCGTAACAAGCATCAATCGCTAGCTTCAAACACGGGTAGCGCGCAAAGTCGGGTTGCAGGAACGTCAACTCACCCACTTGAGTAAAGTCGAGTGGTTTCACACCAGCATTCACACGAGATGGGTAAGACATGGTCAGTGCAATCGGCGTTGCCATATCAGGTTCGCCCATTTGCGCTAAAACGGAACCGTCTCGGTATTGCACCATCGAATGAATCACAGACTGAGGGTGAATGATCACTTTCAGCTGTTCGCGAGCCGCATTAAACAGCCATTTTGCTTCAATGTACTCAAGACCTTTGTTCATCATGGTTGCGGAATCAACCGAGATCTTAGGTCCCATCGACCAGTTAGGGTGAGCGATTGCCTGTGCAGGAGTAACGCTCTCAAGCTCAGCGATATCGGTGTAGCGGAATGGACCTCCAGATCCAGTCAGCAGGATAGATGAAATGCCGTGCTCTTCTAAGTTACAGCGACCTAGGTTGGTTTGAACTTGTTGAGGTAAACACTGGAAGATCGCGTTGTGTTCGCTATCAACAGGAAGTAGCTCTGCGCCGTGCTCTTCAACTGCATCGATAAACAGTTGTCCAGACATCACCAGTGCTTCTTTGTTAGCAAGGAGAACACGCTTGCCAGCTTTTACCGCTGCCATGGTTGGAAGCAGACCTGCCGCACCAACGATAGCCGCCATCACGCTGTCGACTTCTTCTAGGGCAGACACATGGCAAAGCGCATCAACACCACCCAACACTTCTGTACGAGGAGACATTGAAGCCAACTCTGACTTAAGCGCCACAGCCGCCGCTTTATCCGCCATTACAGCGTATTTAGGTTGCCATTTACGGCAAAGTGCGACCATCTTTTCAACGTTCGTGCTTGCCGCCAATGCGACGATAGAAAACAGCTCAGGGTTTTGTTCAACCACTTTAAGTGTGCTTGCACCGATTGAGCCTGTTGCACCAAGAATCGTTAACTTTTGCATGATGTAAGACCGTTAGAAAAACTCAGGAGCGACGACGCCGCTCCCGATAAATTAGAATACGTAGTAAAGAAGAGCAAATACTGGGAATGCAGCCGTTAGGCTATCAATACGGTCGAGAATGCCGCCGTGCCCTGGAATGATGTTACTGCTGTCTTTGATGCCAGAAACACGTTTGAACATGCTTTCTACTAGATCACCAAGAACAGAAATCACAACTGTAATCAGTGTGATGATTACCATGTGAATTGGGCTGGTAAATTGAATGTCAAACCAACCTGCGAACAACCATCCAACAATTAATGCTGCAATGATGCCGCCAATCAAACCTTCGATAGTCTTGTTTGGACTAACATGTGGCGCCATTTTACGTTTACCCATGCTTTTACCAGCAAAGTAAGCGCCACTGTCTGCAGCCCATACCAAGAAGCAAACGTACAGCACAAGTTTTGCGCCGTGGTATGGATCTACTGAAATATCGGAAGCTCTAAGGATGATCACACTCCAAAGGAAAGGGATCAAAGTTAGAAAACCAAACACATGACGCAGTGCTTTACTGTTTTGCCACAGGTTGGTGGTTTTAGGATAAGTAATGGCCATCCCACTTGCGATAATCCACCATGCAAAACCGAGCGCTAACACTGTGTAGTGCGGAGTTGCTAGTTGGTTAAGGCTTGCCGCATCTGGCGAGATGAATAGAAAACTGAGTCCGGTTACGACAACGGCTGGTACAAGCGCAGCGATGCGTGAATTGCTTTCTGTAAACTGGGTCCACTCCCAAAAACCTAATAGCGTAATCGCAGTCAAAGCGATAATGAAGCCAATTAGGGGTAATTTAAAAATACCTAAAATTACAAGGGGAGCTAAAATTAGTGCTGTTATTATTCTCTGTTTCAAACTAACTAGTCCTTATTGAGCAGCCATCAATGCCTTTACTTGCTCGCCAGTACAACCAAAGCGACGCTCTCGGTTAATAAACCAAGTCACAGCCTCTACTAAGCTGTCTTCATCAAACTCTGGCCAGTACTCCGGAGTAAAGTACATTTCAGCATACGCCATTTGCCACAGCATAAAGTTACTGATGCGACACTCACCACTCGTACGGATCAAAAGATCCACTTCAGGGAGATCTGCCATCGTTAAATGCTGGGTAATTAACTGCTCATTGATATCCTCTACACGGATTTCACCGTTACGCGCTTTTAACGCCAACGTTTTTGCCGCCTCTGTGATGTCCCATTTACCGCCATAGTTAGCCGCAATGTTAATCACCATACCCGTATTGCCAGCGGTGAGTGCTTCTGCTTCGATGATTTTGCCTTGCAGTCGCTCACTGAAGCGGCTGGTATCACCAATAACGCGCAAGCGTAGATTGTTTTTATGCAGCTTTTTCACTTCGCTAGAAAGCACGGAAATGAACAGCTCCATCAGGAGACCCACTTCTTCCTCAGGACGACGCCAGTTTTCACTACTGAAAGCAAACAACGTCATGGCTTTCATACCGAGTTTAGAAGCGGCAGCGACGGTCTTACGAACGGCATTAACGCCTTTTTTATGACCGAATACGCGAGGTTTTCCTTTGGACTTAGCCCAACGACCATTACCGTCCATAATGATGGCAATATGTTTAGGGAGGGAATCAGAGAAGGCTTGAGAATTTTGCATAGGGAGTTAATTGAGTTCCATCAGTTGGATAGATTAACACAAAAAAACGCTGCACTGTGAGCACAGCGTTTTCCAACAGTGATGTAGGTGGGAGTATTAAACTTCCATCAACTCTTTTTCTTTAGCAGCAAGAACTTCGTCGATCTTCTTAACTGCTACGTCAGTCAGTTTTTGAATTTCGTCTTGTGCTTTACGATCTTCGTCTTCAGAGATTTCTTTATCTTTTAGAAGACCTTTTAGGTCGCTGTTTGCGTCACGACGGATGTTACGAACAGCAACACGTGCGCCTTCAGCTTCACCACGAACGATCTTAACTAGGTCTTTACGACGCTCTTCCGTTAGCGGTGGAAGTGGAACGCGGATGATTGTGCCAGCAGACATTGGGTTTAGACCAAGGTCAGACATCATGATCGCTTTCTCAACTTTTTGAGTTAGCTCTTTGTCGAATACAGTAATTGCTAGAGTACGTGCGTCTTCAGCAACAACGTTCGCTACTTGGTTAAGAGGAGTCGGCGCACCGTAGTACTCTACAGAGATACCAGATAGTAGGCTTGGGTGTGCGCGGCCAGTACGAACTTTAGAAAGGTTGTTCTTTAGCGCTTCAACGCTTTTGTCCATGCGCTCTTGCGCGTCTTTATTGATTTCGTTAATCACGGTTTCACCTTAAAAATGTCATCTTTCATGAAGAAAGCTTAAAGGGCTTAAGCAAAGCGAAACGCCATCCAATATCTCGTGTTGAATGGCGTTGAGATTTACGCGTCAGCGCAGATCAACGTGCCTTCAGCTTCACCCATTACCACGCGACGTAGTGCGCCTGGCTTATTCATGTTAAATACGCGGATTGGCATTTTGTGGTCACGAGCAAGTGTGAACGCAGCCAAGTCCATTACTTTCAATTCTTTATCCAGAATTTCAGTGTAAGATAGCTTATCATACAGCTCTGCGTCTGGGTTTGCTACTGGGTCAGCAGTAAATACACCATCAACTTTCGTTGCTTTTAGAACTACGTCAGCTTCGATTTCGATGCCGCGTAGACACGCTGCTGAATCTGTCGTGAAGAATGGGTTACCAGTACCTGCAGAGAAGATAACTACACGGCCTTGGCGAAGTTCGCGGATAGCGTCTGCCCAATTGTAGTCGTCACAGACACCTTTTAGCGGAATTGCAGACATTACGCGAGCGTTTACATAAGCACGGTGAAGTGCATCACGCATTGCTAGACCGTTCATTACTGTTGCAAGCATACCCATGTGGTCGCCTACTACGCGGTTCATACCCGCTTCTGCAAGACCTGCACCACGGAACAAGTTACCACCGCCGATTACCACACCAACTTGAACACCCAGTTCAACCAGCTCTTTCACTTCTTGAGCCATACGGTCAAGAACCGCTGGATCAATACCAAAACCTTCTTCACCTTGAAGAGCTTCACCACTTAGTTTTAATAGAATACGTTGATATGCTGGTTTAGGGTTCGTAGTCATGGAGTTTACCTTCCAAAGAGAGTTGTCGATTAACAGTCATGAATAGACACAAGGTTACTTATAGCTATTCATCACGGCTAATTTTGCCGCTCTTTTCGTAAAAAGACCGCAGCCTAGGCTACGGTCTAATATTTACACAAGTCGCTAAGGATTAACCTTTTTGAGCTAGTGCTACTTCTTCAGCGAAGCTCATTTCAGCTGCTTTCTCGATACCTTCACCTACTTCTAGGCGAACGAATGTAGCAACAGAAGCACCTTTCTCTTTTAGCATTTCGCCAACAGATTTCTTAGGTTCCATGATGAAAGCTTGACCAGTTAGAGAGATTTCGCCAGTGAATTTCTTCATGCGGCCGATAACCATCTTCTCAGCGATCTCTTGTGGCTTGCCTTCGTTCATAGCGATTTCAACTTGAACTTCTTTCTCTTTAGCAACTACGTCAGCTGGTACGTCTTCTGGGTTAACGAACTCAGGCTTAGAAGCAGCAACGTGCATTGCAACGTGCTTAAGAGTTTCTGCGTCGCCTTCACCAGCAACAACAACACCGATTTTCTCGCCGTGACGGTAAGAAGCGATTGCAGTACCTTCAACGTAAGCAACGCGACGGATGTTGATGTTTTCGCCGATTTTAGCAACTAGAGCTACGCGCTCTTCTTCGAACTTAGCAACTAGCTCTTCAGCAGTAGCTTTAGTCGCTAGAGCGTCAAGTGCTACTTTGTCTGCGAATGCAGTGAAGTTACCGTCTTTAGCAACGAAGTCAGTTTGGCAGTTAACTTCAAGAAGAACAGCAACGCCGTTTTCTTCTTTGATGATGATTGCGCCTTCAGCTGCAACGTTACCAGCTTTTTTAGCTGCTTTCGCTGCGCCTGATTTACGCATGTTTTCAATTGCTAGTTCGATGTCAGCGTTTGCTTCTACAAGCGCTTTTTTACATTCCATCATGCCAGCGCCAGTGCGCTCGCGAAGTTCTTTAACTAGAGCAGCAGTTACAGTTGCCATTCTCTATTCCTCGTTTGATTCGAAATAAGGTAAAAAACAGGGGCCTACATTGTCGGCCCCCATTGCTAACTATAACTCAGTCTATGCTACAACAAGGTTTCACATAGACTAAGTGTGACACAGAGCCGTTATTATTCAGCTTCTACGAAACCGTCTTTTTCAGCAACTGCTGCAACGTCTTTGTTGCGACCTTCAGACACTGCAGATGCTGCAGCGTTTAGGTATAGTTGAACTGCGCGGATCGCGTCGTCGTTACCTGGGATGATGTAGTCAACGCCGTCTGGGTTAGAGTTAGTATCTACCACAGCGTATACTGGAATACCTAGGTTGTTAGCTTCTTTAATTGCAATGTGCTCGTGATCAGCGTCGATTACGAATAGAGCGTCTGGTAGGCCGCCCATATCTTTGATACCACCAAGAGATTTCTCTAGCTTCTCCATTTCACGAGTACGCATTAGAGCTTCTTTCTTAGTTAGTTTTTCGAAAGTACCGTCTTGTGCTTGTGCTTCGAAATCTTTTAGACGCTTGATAGACTGACGAACTGTTTTGTAGTTCGTTAGCATGCCGCCCAACCAACGGTTGTTAACGTAGTATTGGTTGCTTGCGATTGCAGCTTCTTTAACAGCTTCAGATGCAGCGCGCTTAGTACCTACGAATAGAACTTTACCTTTCTTCTCGCCAACTTTAGCTAGTTCAGCTAGAGCTTCGTTGAACATTGGTACAGTTTTTTCTAGGTTGATGATGTGAACGCGGTTACGAGCACCAAAGATGAATGGCTTCATTTTTGGGTTCCAGTAACGAGTTTGGTGACCGAAGTGAACACCAGCTTTCAGCATATCGCGCATTGATACAGTTGCCATTTTAAAATCCTCTATGGGGTTAGGCCTCCACATCCCCCATAATTCCGACCAAGCTTCTGCTCAGCACCCCGGAACATGTGACGGAATGTGTGTGATTTAAAGATAAAAGTTAATTGGAAGAAGCTTGCTTCGCTACTCTTCTAATGAAAAGTAAAGAGAACAGTCCTCGATTCCGGCGCGCTTTATACCATATTTTAGCCTAAGATGGCTAGTAAAAATTGTTTCTTACAATTCTAATTTCCCTATCACACCTATCCCTACTCTCTTCTAAATTCCATGACTAGACTTCAAGTAAGAATGACTCATATTCTTAACTGGCTTGGGTTAACCGCAAGATGTCTGATAGAATGCGCGCATTCGCACGTTCACGTGCTTACGAATAAGTAGAGAAAGCCAATGTCAATCAAGATTAAAACTGCTGAAGAAATCGAACGCATGCGTATTGCGGGCAAGCTAGCCGCAGACACTCTAGAAATGATCGAACCGCACATCAAGGCGGGAGTGACGACAGAAGAATTAAACAAAATCTGTCACGATTACGCTCTAGAGCGTGGCGCTTACTCTGCACCGCTTGATTACCATGGATTCCCTAAATCAATCTGTACGTCAATCAACCACATCGTTTGTCACGGCATCCCTGCGACAGAAGATGAAAAAGGTGCAAATGGCCAAATGAAGCCAGCTGTACTTAAAGATGGCGACATCATTAACGTTGATATCACGGTTATCGTACCTAACGATGAAAACGCAGATCTAAGCGTTCGTCCACAAGGTTACCACGGTGACACTTCTAAGATGTTTCTAGTTGGTGATGTATCTCCAGCAAACAAACGTCTGTGTATGGTTGCTCAAGAGTCACTTTACATCGGTATGCGTCAAGTTAAGCCTGGTGCAACTGTTGGTGACATCGGTACAGCAATCGAGAAGTACATCAAAGAAAACAACAAGAACAACCCACGTAACAAGTTCTCTATTGTTAAGGACTTCTGTGGTCACGGCATCGGTGACGAGTTCCACGAAGAGCCACAAGTGGTTCACTACAAGAACAAAGACCGCCGCGTACTAAAAGAAGGCATGTGTTTTACTATCGAGCCAATGATCAACGCGGGTAAATTCGGTTGTACTGTTGATGCTCAAGATGATTGGACGGTTTACACTGGTGACGGTAAAAACTCTGCACAGTGGGAACACACGATCGTGGTAACTAAAGAAGGTTGTGAAGTACTTACACTTCGCAGCGACGATACCATTCCACGAATGATGAAAAACGTTTAATCGTCCATCACTTTCCATATCCCCGCCCATGCGGGGATATTTTTTATCTGCAGCAAATTTGTTAGATTGCTAATAGTTTTAGCTTGCACGGATAGCAAATATGACCCTTCAGTCACCTCTTACGTTTACCGATGAACAGATAAACATCGGCGAACTTAAGCAAGAACTTGAAAAATTCAGTTCATACCAAAAAGAAGAATTTCTACAGCACCACCCTGTGACCAACCTTGTTTTGTCACGCGCTGAGTACATGGATTTACTCCTCAATCGTTTATGGCAACACTTCGGATTCAAAGACATCCATAATATTTCATTAGTTGCCGTCGGCGGTTACGGGCGTGGTGAATTACATCCTCTGTCTGATATCGACATTTTGATTCTGTCGCAGAACAAGCTGCCAAATGCTCTGGAAGCTAAAATCAGTGAGTTCATTACGCTATTGTGGGATTTACGCCTAGAGGTCGGCCACGCAGTGCGCACTGTAGATGAATGTGCAGAGATTGGACGTTCAGACTTAACCGTTGCCACGAACCTGCAAGAAGCGCGTTTGCTTTGCGGAAGTGAAGACACCTTTCAAGCCTTAAAGAAAGTGGTGTTGTCTGATTCTTTCTGGCCAAGCGAAACTTTTTACCGCGCCAAGATTCAAGAGCAACGTGAACGCCACGCGCGCTACCATGACACCACCTACAACCTCGAACCCGACATCAAGTCCACGCCGGGCGGCTTGCGTGATATTCACACTTTAAGCTGGGTGGCACGCCGTCACTTTGGCGCAACATCGTTACTAGAGATGAGCCGCTATGGCTTCCTGACCGATGCGGAATACCGAGAGCTAGTTGAGTGTCAGGATTTCCTGTGGCGTGTACGTTTCGCACTACATATTGAGCTTCGCCGTTATGACAACCGACTGACCTTCGCTCATCAGGCTCAAGTGGCTGAACATCTGGGTTATGTTGGTGAAGGCAATCGCGGTGTTGAAATGATGATGAAGGAGTTCTACCGCACCCTACGTCGTGTGGCAGAGCTGAATAAGATGCTGCTCAAGCTGTTCGACCAAGCCATCATCAACGGTGGTGCATCGCAAGATGCTGAAATCATCGACGAAGATTTCCAACGCCGTGGTTCACTGATCGAGGCTCGCAAACCTGCACTGTTCCAAGCTCGTCCTGAAACCATTTTGGATATGTTCCTACACATCGCCAATGATTCGAGCATTGAAGGCGTGAGCCCTCCTACGTTGCGTCAGTTACGTACTGCGCGTCGTCGATTGAACAAGTTCTTGCACACTATCCCTGAAGCGCGTGAAAAGTTTATGGCGCTGTGTCGTCATCCGAATGCGCTGCATAAGGCGTTTAGTCTAATGCACAAGCTTGGCGTACTGGCAGCGTATCTTCCGCAGTGGAGCCAAATTGTCGGTCAGATGCAGTTCGATCTATTCCATGTATATACCGTGGATGAGCACAGTATTCGTCTACTCAAGCACATTAATACCTTCAGCTACGCAGAGAACCACAGCAAACATCCAATTTGCTGCGAAGTTTATCCTCGAATTCAGAAGAAAGAGCTACTGATTCTGGCCGCGATTTTCCATGATATCGGCAAAGGGCGTGGTGGTGACCATTCGGTAATTGGGGAAGGTGAAGCGTACGATTTCTGTATTGAACACGGCTTGTCTAAGCCAGAAGCGAAGTTGGTAAGTTGGCTAGTAAGACATCACTTATTGATGTCGGTAACTGCACAGCGTCGTGATATTTACGATCCGGACGTGATTACCGAGTTTGCCAAGCAAGTACGTGATGAGGAGTACCTTGAGTACCTTGTGTGTCTGACGGTAGCTGATATCTGTGCGACCAACCCTGAACTTTGGAACAGCTGGAAACGCACCTTGCTCGCAGAGTTATTCTATTCCACCCAACGTGCGCTGCGTCGTGGCCTAGAGAACCCTGTAGATGTGCGTGAGCGTATTCGTCATAACCAACAAATGGCCTCTGCCCTATTACGCAAAGAAGGCTTCTCTGCTCGTGAAATTGAAGTGCTGTGGCAACGCTTTAAAGCCGATTACTTCTTGCGTCATACCCACAAGCAAATCGCTTGGCATTGCGAACATTTACTTCGTATGGAAGATCCAAGTAAGCCGTTGGTTCTGATCAGTAAGAAGGCCACACGTGGCGGTACTGAAGTGTTCGTCTACAGCCCAGACCAACCGGCGTTGTTTGCTACTGTCGTTGCTGAGCTTGACCGTCGCAACTTTAACGTACATGACGCACAAATCATGACCAGTAAAGATGGCTATGTACTCGATACCTTTATGGTACTAGACCAACACGGTAAAGCGATTGAAGAAGGTCGTCACAGTGCAGTGACTAAACACATTACGCATGTACTGGAAGATGGCCGTCCGACAAAAATTAAGACGCGCCGTACACCAAACAAACTGCAGCATTTCAACGTAAAAACCAAAGTCGACTTCCTGCCAACCAAGAGCAAAAAGCGCACTTTGATGGAGTTTGTCGCTCTCGATACACCAGGGCTTCTGGCGAAAGTGGGTCGTACCTTTGCTGATTTGGGCATTAACCTTCATGCGGCCAAAATTACCACTATTGGTGAGCGCGCTGAAGACTTGTTTATTCTGACGAGTGAAGCCGGCGGCAGGCTCAGTGAAGAGCAACAAGACGAGCTGCGTGAAAAGCTGATTGAAAAACTCTCTGACCCAGTTTCGGCTTGAGAGAAAACCAACGCTTGATCAACAACTAAGGTGGGCAAGAACGATAGCGATCTTGCCCACAAGTTGAGCAATTTGACTAAATATCAGCTATCTAGCTCATAAATGGGCTGCTACAGTTGTATGGACTCCAATTCAATACACAGAGGTAGCCTATGTATCCACACCTCACTGGTTTGGGCATCCATGACCCAAAACAGATTGAACGTTACTCCCTGCGCCAAGAAGCACACAAAGACGTCCTAAAGATCTACTTTCACAAACAGAAAGGCGAGTTTTTCGCTAAGAGTGTGAAGTTCAAATACCCACGCCAAGTTAAAAATGTATTAGTAGATAGCGGCAGTCATAAATACAAAGAAGTAACCGAAATCAACCGTAACCTGACGCTTGTGATCGATGAGCTAAACAAGATCACCAAGCCTGTGAAAGTGGCTGAAGTGGATGTAAAAGAAAAGATCCTCTCTGATCTTCGTCATTTGGAGAAGGTCGTTTCCAGTAAGATCGCCGAGATCGAAGCGGATCTAGAAAAGCTGAAATAAAACATTAAAAAAATTAAAAAGGGGTTGGTACTAATACCAACCCCTTTCTTTGTTTAAAACAGCGAATAGCGGATTAACCTAACCGCTTATTGTACCAATGATGCATCCCAGTCAAATCTCGCGAATAACTGCTGCCAAGTTTCATCGATATTCGCTTTCATCACGATTTCTTCATCGGTAAACGGATGCACAAAGCGCAACTCTGATGCATGCAGCAACAGTCGATGAGAGTCGAATTCGGTACGGTACAACTTGTTGTGCTTGCCATCACCGTGTGTCGTATCGCCAACGATTGGATGACGTAGGTGAGCCATGTGACGACGCAACTGATGCTTACGCCCTGTCTTTGGCTTCATTTCCATCAAACAGTATCGTGTGGTTGGGAACTTACCTGTTGAATAAGGTACTTCCACTTTTGCTAGCGGTTTGTATGCCGTTACTGCTTCTTGTGCTTCTTTCTCTTGCGAAGCAAACTTATCGGCAATCTTATCGAGTTCAACTTTCAGAGCGTAATCTAGAACGCCTTCTTTCTCAATCCAGCCTCGAACGATCGCATGATAGGTTTTCTCCATCTTTTGCTCAGCAAACATAGGCATGACTTGTGAAGCAACTTCACTGGATAAAGCAAACACAAGTACACCTGAGGTTGGGCGATCCAAGCGATGCAGTGGAAACACATGCTGACCAATTTGATCGCGCAGCGTTTGCATCACGAATTGAGTCTCATGCTTGTCCAACCAACTACGGTGCACGAGCATTCCGGCAGGTTTGTTGACCGCAACAAAGTACTCGTCCTGATAAACGATCTCTAATACAACGGGGTCAATGGATGGTGATGTTTCTTGTTCTGACATTGAGGTTACTTACATAGTTCGTCGATGGTTCGAATCGTCACTAATAGCTCGGCGTAATGCGGCTCTTGTTTCCACGCTTCTGCAAAATACGGCTCAATAGAAAAGCCACGTGGCAAAGGTTGGTTACTTTCCACTAACGCATGCATACGGGCAATAAAGATCCACTGCAACCACTCATGCGGATGAAGTGTATCAATAGCAAATGGTTCCGTGCTTTGCAGTGCTTGTTCCGATGGCATAGTGTGCTGCCACAGCTCATGATGGCGCAATTGTGCTTCAAGTTGTTGAAGTAAGTCGACCAATTGGGTGTTTGTTGCCATTAATTCCGCCTCGAACCTTGAATTAGCCGAGAATGATACCATTTCTTGTGAAAAGAACATTAGGATGTCGTATTTAATGGAAAACATTCAAACACTCACTCAGCTGTTAAACAACAGCCATTGTGAATATCAAATCTTCGACCTTGGTCGTCGTATCAAAACCATCGATGCACAAGTGTTTGCGGATGTGGAAAAAGGCCAGTGCCCTTACCCATTCCCAATGCAGCGTAAAGCGCACCTCGCAATCGCGTACTGGAATGAGCAAAAGCAGCCTTGGATTTGGTTTCTAAAGTTTGAGCTGGATGAGCGTGGTTTGCTTAAGCAATCCGACATCGGAAACTTCATTAAATACGTCGTTGAAGCGATGGGTACTCGCCTGAGTGAGGAAATGTCGGAAGAGCAACAACAAAAGCTTTCTAACAACCCATACACGTTTAAACCTGCAGAAGAAAAGATGGCAGTCTTCCACAGTCAAGTTCGCGCGAACTTAGACTTACCCACCAGCCAGTATTACGAGCACACTCAGCACTACTTTACCGGTGACCTAGGTTGGGACAACTGGCAAACGGTTGGTCTACAAGGCATCACTGATATGGCCGCACGCTTAGGCAAAGAGCAAAATGCCGTGACTTTGCGTAAAGCGCTTAACCACTTGCCTAATGAACCACTTTACGCCCTACTCGGCGCGCTTGAACATGTCGACCTACAAGAACGTTTGGCAGAACGCATTGCGGAGAAAGCGCAGCAAGAAATCGAAAGCAACGAACCTGACTTGTTCTTACTCTCTGCTTTGATTCGAGCTCTGGCAGGCGCACCAACCGAGATTTCCTTGCCAATCTTGAAGGCAATTTTACAAAGCCCACGTTTGAGCCACCAAGAAGTATTGATCGGCATCGCTGGACGTACTTGGCACTTACTCGCTGACGCTAACGTCGCTGAGCAATTTTTGCTGCGCCTCGCACAAACTGGAAACCAAGCCCTATTTAATCAATTGTTTGCCGATTTAGTTATGCTGCCAGAGCTAAGAATGGTATTGCTACCTTTGCTGCACTCTAGCCCATCGGAAGAGCTAGCGACGGCATTAGTCAAACTGCAGCAAGCAACAAAGGGATAATGAAGGATTAGGGATGATCGGTGACCTACTAGCCATTTTAGGACTGTGCTTTTTTTGTTTTTTGTTTTGGCAACAACGACGTCAGTCAGAGTTGGCAAAAGCGGCTATTTCGCGTAAGTGCGATCAGTTAGATTTGCAATTAGTCAGCATTGCATTTGGTGCGCATAAATTGAAAACGCCAGACGGAATCTGGCGTTGGCATACAGTGTATCAATTTGAGTTTTCATCCCTTGGTGATGATTGCTACCAAGGTGAGTTAACGATGATCGGGTTTAGGCCGCTGAACTTTCACCTACCGCCACATCGCTTGTAAATTCCATTTCAAAGTAAGGGCCGTAAAGGTCCTTGCTTTCTCTCGTTTTTGTAAATCCTAGTTTTTCCAGCACTGCCATGGATGCTTTGTGGTGGCTATTCACATTTGCTTTGACTTTGTGTAGCCCAAGCTCACGGCACGCTTTCGGGAAAAACGCCTTTAGCGCTTCTGTCGCTAACCCTTTACCCCAATAAGCTTTATCAAAGATAAACCCTAGCTCTGGTTCATGATCTAGGTTTGAAATGAACACGTGTCCCATATAATCACGGCTGGTACTCTCAAGCACCGCCATACTGTGGACATTCTCATCGTCCAGAATCTTCTCAAACAACTGTTTGGCAGAAGACACGGTATGAGGTCCATTCATCTCTGCGCGATTTTTAGCGCAGCAATTCAACATCACGAACTCTAGTTGCAACGACTCATTGTAGGGTAGAAGAAGCATTCTTCTGGTTACTATGGTCACATCTGTTCCTTGATTACAGCAAACTTAATTTATCCGCATAGCAGAAGCTCAAGAGCTATCGATTGAAAAGCCATCGATTTGTATGCGGCACATAACGCCTTTTAGAGAAGCCGAAAGTTAAACCAACTGATTGGAAAGGATATTGATCTGGATTGTTTTTTATTCAGTGTTATGAGGAATTTATAAATAATGTGATATCGCCTACTTTCAATCATCCAAAAATATGAAAGCGCGATAAATAAGAAAGACCCCGACACAAAAGTATCGGGGCCATAGTCTTACTCGCAGCAGTCCGGCTACTAATTAGTGCTCCATGCATCATCCATAATAGTGGCTGAATCCGTCAGCTTAGTCCTTACGTCGCCGTCCTAGCGGTGTCCTTATCATCCTGATAGCTAACATTCCCCGTTAGCACACATCACTTGTTCCTTAAGCGGTGTCCTTTGCATCGTCCTGATGCTGTCCTTACCTCAATCCTATGAGGGGTCCATTGTCTATCCTTAGTCATCAACATCCTATTGATGAATGTATCCTTACAATGTCCTACGCTCCTTGCTTGATCACTCATCCTGAATAATCAAATCGTCGTCCTGACGATGACCAAATCCTTGGTGCTTTCCTGTTCCATGTCTGCTTCCTGCCGACAAGGTTTAATTTACGCTTTTCCCTTTAAATCACAATCTACCCGAGAAAATCTTTTGTTGAAAAACTTAGTTAACAGCATGTTAAAATGATATTTTTCATGCACTTATAGACAAAACTTTCTGTTTGGCTGATGACGAAATCGTTTTCTCTCACAACCCGTGTGAGAGATCTCGCACAAGGCACTGCCGAAATTGCTATTCGCTAAAATCAACCGCGCAAAGTATGATGATAGAAGTCATTTTAGTAGGGACAAATTATGTTAACTCAAGACGTCACTAAAGAGCTGGAAGCCGTGATGGATCAGCTACAGCAGCAAGGCAAAGAGCCCACTGTGGCACTGGTAAAAGCACGAATGAAAACGCCCGTACCGATGCCTGCATTAATCGCAACCATCAAAAGTTGGAAGAGCGCAAACCGTATCCCTAAAGTGGAAGTAGCGGTGCAAACTCCGAAAGAAGAAGATCGTATTGTTGCGCTGGAGAATACCGTGGCGAAGTTGGTTGCTCGAGTAGAGGGACTGGAAGCAAAACTCAATGAGAAAACATCATGAAGCTGTGGGTAGATGCGGATGCTTGTCCGAAAGTAATCAGAGAGACGATTGTACGCGCCGCTGAGCGCACAGGCGTTGAATGTACATTTGTTGCCAATCATGTGGTCCCTGTACCTAAACGTGCCAATATCCACTCCTTGCAAGTCCCTGCTGGCTTTGATATTGCCGACAATGAAATTGTTCGTCGTGTCGAAGCCAATGACTTAGTGATCACCTCTGATATCCCATTGGCAGACGAAGTGATCAGCAAAGGTGCTCAAGCACTGAGCTCACGAGGCGAGTTATACACCAAAGACACCATCAAAGCGCGCTTGAATATCCGTGATTTCATGGACACCATGCGCTCAAGTGGCATTCAGACTGGTGGCCCTGCAGCTTTGTCTCAAACGGAGCGCAGAGAGTTCGCTAACCACCTCGATAGAATCCTTGCCAAGCGTTGATTGCGCCTCCCCCTCGCATGAAAATCATTCGTTGATGAAATAGGAATCACAAAACTCCGTTCTTTGTTGTTAGAACAAGAACGGAGTTTTATTTATGAAGTCACGGATTGCCTTTTCTCTCACTTTGCTTTTATCGAGCCCTCTTTCATTGGCTAACAATGAGTCTTTTGGCATTGTTGGCGGCAGCGCCACCTATGGCGAAAGCGTGTTTTCCATCAAAGACACCCCTCAGCTTGGTGCAACACCGAACCTATTTTATTCAGGACCGATAGGTTTTATCGATGGCAGCTTAGCCAACTGGCAAGCATTACCCTACGTCGGCGTATCGGCCAATTGGCGTTTTGCAGAAGTCTCCGATACCTTTGCCGATTTGCCAAATGGCATCAACGACCGCGATGGTAATGGTGAGCTTGGTATTACCTTAGGAACGGTTGGTGCGAGACTGACTTATTTGCACGATGTCACTTCAGAACACAATGGCTATGAAGTTCAATTGCATCTCGGTCGAACGTTAGAAACTTGGTTGCCACCTTTTACCCTGACTCCATATCTTGAAGTCGACTATCGTGACAAAAAACTCTCTCACCACCTCTACAGTGTCTCTGCACAAGAGGCCGCTGCATCTGGGTTAAACGAGTTCAAAGCCGACTCTACTTTTGTTTATCAAGCGGGAATTATCGGTTTGTATGAGTTCACACCATCTTGGATTGGCATTTCTAAAGCTGAGTTTGTGCATCACGATAGCGACAGCCCTTTAATTCAGCGTGATGTGGGATGGTCGTTTGAAGTCGGCCTAACTTATCGCTTCGCCGGACTTTAAACAAAAAAGCCTGCGATAAACGCAGGCTTTGAGAGCTGAGTGAGGTTGTCAATTAAGGCGTGTAGTACGTTGCCGCACCAGGGCCTACTGGTAGACCAAATACGAATACCCATAGGTAGAACAACACACTCCAACCTACGATAAAGCAGATTGAGTATGGCAGCATGGTCGCAATCAACGTACCGATACCTAGGTTCTTCATGTAACGTGTTGCTACTGCAAGGATAAGACCGAAGTAGCTCATCATTGGAGTGATGATGTTCGTCGTTGAGTCACCGATACGGTAAGCCGCCTGAATCGTTTCTGGCGCGTAACCCACAAGCATTAGCATAGGAACGAAGATAGGTGCTGTTACAGCCCACTGTGCCGATGCAGAGCCGATCATAAGGTTAATGAAGCCACACATTAGGATGAATGCGAAGAACAACATTGGGCCAGTGAGACCGATGCTTTGTAGGAAGTCTGCACCCGCGACTGCGAATACTTGACCAAAGTTAGTCCATTTGAAGAAAGCAACAAACTGAGCGGCGAAGAATACCAATACAATGTACATACCCATTGAAGACATTGACTTCGACATTGCGTCAATCACGTCACGATCGTTTTTCATCGTGCCAACCACTCGGCCGTACACAAAACCAGGAATCGCAAAGAATACAAAGATGAATGCTACGATACTCTTCAGGAATGGAGAGCCTGCAACCGTGCCTGCATCAGAACGCAGAACACCATCAGCAGGAACGATAGTCCATGCCAGTAGCGCCGATACTGCTAGAACAGCGATACCCGCTAGTTTAAGACCTTTCTTCTCTACGTCACTCAGTGTACCCATCTTGTCTTGAGACAGATCTTCCGCTGCTTCTTCATCGTTGTATTTGCCAAGTTTCGGCTCAACGATTTTCTCCGTTACAAATGCACCGGTAATCGCGATAAAGAAGGTAGAAACAAACATGAAGTACCAGTTTACTTCTGGGCCTACCGTGTAAGTTGGGTCAATCATCTGTGCAGCTGTTTCAGTGATACCTGAAAGCAGTGGGTCAACCGTACCAATAAGTAGGTTTGCTGAGTAACCACCAGATACACCAGCAAATGCGGCTGCTAGACCAGCAAGTGGGTGACGACCTAATGAGTGGAACAACATTGCAGCTAGTGGGATCAATACCACGTAGCCAAGCTCAGATGCCGTGTTTGAAATGATACCTGCGAAAACAACAGTCACAGTAACCATGCGCTGAGAAGCGCCCATTACTAGGCCACGCATTGCAGCAGAAAGTAGTCCAGAATGTTCTGCAATGGCAACACCAAGCATCGCAACCAAAACCGTACCTAACGGTGCGAAGCCAACAAAGTTTTTCACTAGGTTAGTAACAATCAGTTCTAAGCCGTCAGCATTGAGCAGGCTGATTACTTGAATCATACCGTCCGCTGCACGACCCGGTGCGCCTTCTGGGCGAGGATCCATGACTGCGACTTCAAAGTAGCCCGCGATACCGGACATCACTAGGATTGCAAGACAGAAAATGGCGAAAAGTGTGATTGGGTGGGGTAAAAGGTTCCCCAAATATTCAACTGTATCTAAGAAGCGCGTGAATAGTGGCTTCTTTGGCGAGTTTTGTTTCATTGAAGCAGATGAACTCATCTGTTCCCTCCTTGTATTTATTCCTGCGCATTTGTGACAAAAATGTCATAAAGCTTGCGCAGGGTACTCGACACAAGGGTTAAGTGAAAGTTCAAAACGTTACAGAATGTAACTTAAAGGCGGATTTATGACCTATTATCGATAAAAATATAGTTATATCACCCACATATAGATCATAAATCAGCATTATAAGTAACTGCATCCCATAAATTATTACGATATTTATGGTTATTTCTGCACCGCCTTGAAGCGCGGGTTCGACTTACAAATAATGTATAAACGCCCTCTTCTTTTTACGATTTGGCAATCAGGGTGTCGGCTTTTTGCGCTCTTTAATGATTTAACAACTTTCATCTCTTAGTCCTTATCTTTATTAAATTGACCAAAGCGACGATTAAAGTTCGCAATACGACCTTCCGCTTGAACCACACGTTGTTTACCGGTGTAAAACGGATGAGATGCGGATGATACATCGAGAGTGAAATATGGATAAGTTTTGCCATCTTTCCATTCGATAGTGCGATCAGTGTGTAGTGTCGACCCCACAACAAAGTACTCATCTACGCTTGTGTCGTGAAATACCACGGGGCGGTATTCTGGGTGGATACCTGGTTTCATATTAATTGTCCTTTCGATTAATTGTTATGTTATAACAATGCAATTAAGAAACATTATCAACAAAAAAGCAAGCGGAATTTTGTGGTACTTTAGTTTCCATCTCCCATGCATAAGACAACGTATCCATGTATTCCATTGAGCCTATTGGCGTTATTGAAAGCCCATACAAAGAGAAATTTGCTGTCCCTCGCCAACCTCGTTTGGTGCCAGCCGCGCGCTCACGCGTCAAACTTCAAGGCACAGCAAATAGCCCAGAAGCCGTGCGCGGATTGGAGCAGTTTTCTCATGTTTGGTTGTTGTTTTTGTTTGATCAGAATTTAGAAGCCGGATGGAAACCAACGGTGCGCCCACCTCGTTTGGGCGGCAATGAGCGTATTGGTGTGTTTGCTTCACGTTCGACTTTTCGCCCGAATGGCATTGGTATGTCAGCGGTAGAAGTTAAAGGTATCAGCAAGCAAGGCGATCAGATCTATTTGGATCTTGGTAACGTAGACTTGGTCGATGGCACGCCAATTGTTGATATCAAACCATACATCCCCTACTCAGATTCTATTGCAGAGGCACAAGGTGGCTATGCGGAAGACGAACCTGAAAAATCACAGGTCGACTTCTCTTCAGTGGCACTGGCAGCACTCGAAAAGCGTGACGATACTGAGTATGTCAAAACGGTGATCGAGCAGGTTCTGGCGCAAGATCCTCGTCCGGCTTACAAGAAAAACAAGCCAGACAATAAGGAATATGCGGTAAATTTGTTCGATCTGAACGTTAAGTTCACGGTTAGCGATAACTTAATAACAGTTACTGCGATTGAAAGCTTTTGACAAAGGCATTTGGCTGATATTATAAGCGGCTAACAATTTTCCCCTTGTGGGACCTTCATACTCCTGTCCATTCTGGCTTGAGTATCTAACTTTAATAAACGGATAAATTTAATGCGTACCAGTAATTATCTTCTTTCTACTCTGAAGGAGACTCCAAACGACGCAGAAGTAGTGAGCCACCAGCTCATGCTACGCGCGGGTATGATCCGTAAGCTGGCTTCAGGTCTTTACACCTGGCTGCCTACTGGTCTACGTGTGCTGCGTAAAGTCGAAAACATCGTTCGTCAAGAAATCGACAATGCAGGTGCAGTCGAAACTTTGATGCCCGTTGTTCAGCCGTTTGAACTATGGGAAGAGACAGGTCGTTCTGAGAAGATGGGTCCTGAGCTACTTCGCTTTACTGACCGTCATACTCGTCCGTTTGTTCTTAGCCCTACAGCTGAAGAAGTGATCACTAGCCTTGTGCGTAACGAAGTGAGCTCTTACAAACAGCTTCCGCTAAACCTGTACCAAATCCAGACTAAATTCCGTGATGAGCGCCGCCCACGTTTCGGCGTAATGCGTGCACGTGAATTCTGCATGATGGATGCATACAGCTTCGACATCGACAAAGAAGGTCTAGAGAAATCTTACCAAGCGATGCACGATGCTTACTGTAAAGCATTTGATCGCATGGGTCTTGAGTACCGTCCAGTACTTGCTGACTCTGGCGCTATCGGTGGTAGTGGTTCTCAAGAGTTCCACGTACTTGCTGAAAGCGGCGAAGACCTAATCGCATTCTCTACTGAGTCTGATTACGCAGCGAACATCGAAAAAGCAGAGGCGGCAGCACCTGCAGGTGAGCGCGCTGAACCAACTCAAGAGATGACGCTGGTTGATACGCCAAACGCGAAAACAATCGCGGAGCTTGTAGAGCAACACGGTTTAGCAATCGAGAAGACAGTAAAAACTCTATTCGTTAAAGCGTCTGATGAAGTAGATGCTGACATCATCGCTCTTATCGTTCGTGGTGACCACGAGCTAAACGAAGTGAAAGCAGAAAACCTACCTCAAGTTGCTTCTCCACTAGAGATGGCATCTGAAGAGGAAATGCGTGCACTTATCGGTGCTGGCGCTGGTTCTCTTGGCCCTGTAGGCCTTGAACTGCCATTCATCGTTGACCGCTCTGTTGCTGTAATGAGTGACTTCGGCGCAGGCGCAAACATCGACGGTAAACACTACTTCGGTATCAACTGGGGTCGTGACGTTGAACTAGGCCAAGTTGAAGATCTACGTAACGTAGTAGAAGGCGATCCAAGCCCATGTGGTCAAGGTACGCTAATGCTTAAACGTGGTATCGAAGTTGGTCACATCTTCCAACTAGGTAACGTTTACTCAGAAGCAATGAACTGTGGTGTTCTTGGTCCTGACGGCAAGAACGTAATCCTAGAGATGGGTTGTTACGGTATCGGTGTTTCACGTGTTGTTGCTTCTGCAATCGAGCAAAACCACGACAAATACGGCATCATTTGGCCAGACGCACTAGCACCTTTCCAAGTGGCCATCGTTCCTATGAACATGCACAAGTCTGAAGAAGTGAAAGAAGCAGCTGAGAAGCTGTACGCTGAACTGACGGCTATGGGTATCGAAGTACTATTCGATGACCGTAAAGAGCGCCCGGGCGTAATGTTCTCTGATATGGAACTTATCGGTATTCCTCACACTATCGTGATCGGTGATCGTTCAATGAAAGAAGGCAACTTCGAGTACAAGAACCGCCGCTCTGGTGAGAAGACAGCCGTTGCAATGGCAGACATCATTGAGCACGTTAAAGCTCAACTACAATAAGCTGCACTAAGCACACTGTGCTGAATATATAGCGATGAAAAGGGTTGGCTTCGGTCAGCCCTTTTTTACGTCTGCTTTTCTAAGTGTAAAGACCTTTTCTAATATTTGCGTTGTTAATCTTTGGTTCAGATTTATCACCTTACACTGGATTCAATCTAGTAAGGAGGTTACTCATGGATCTAAAAAGTCTTCTTAACCAAGCACTCAAATCAGACCTACTTAAACAAGGTAGCGATGCACTCAGTAAACAAACGAGCAATATCAAATCATCATCAAGTTCTAGCCAGCTAAAAACGCTTGGCGCAGGCGCGATTGGTGGCGGCCTTATCGGCATGTTAATGGGCTCTAAGAAGAGCAAAAAGATGGCCAAGAAAGTCGGTACGGGCGCACTCAAAGTCGGTGGCGCAGCGGCACTAGGTGCTCTGGCTTACAAAGTCTACAACGATTGGCAAGCAAAGCAGGATACACAAGGCGTCAACGAAACCTTCGATCCTGATGACAACAAACATGCAAAACTGATCCTCAAAGCCATGATTGGTGCAGCGAAAGCGGATGGCCATGTCGATGAACAAGAAATGGCTCGCATCGAACAAGCACTGACAGAAATGGGCGCAGATGATCATGTAAGACAGTTGGTTCATCAAGAGCTACATAAGCCCCTCGACCCGGCAGAAATTGCACGCTTGGCGACCTCTCCACAACAGGCATCAGAAATATATCTGGCATCACTGATTGTGGCCGATGAGCAAAACTTTATGGAAAAAGCGTATTTGCAGGAACTTGCTAAGCAGCTAAACCTTGCGCCAGAAGTGACGCATCAATTGGAAGCACAGTTGCAGTGATGAATGTTTGCTCAAGTTGCTTGTTAACTTGAGCCAAAACAATTCTCTGCTTTGAGTTTCAAAACGGCTATGTGTATATTTGAGAGCAGTTATCATTTATTAAGGATTTAGCCATGCAAGTATACGGCTGTTGTGAATTAGTTCGTGAGCTTTACGCTCAAATCGGTAGTGGCGATCAAGCTTACGTGCCTCAAGCAATCTCGTGTGCCGTAAGAGCACTGAATGACGTTGCGGCAGACGAGTCTCTACCAAAAGACGTGCGTGAAAAAGCGGCGTTTGCTGCGGCAAACCTACTGATCTCTGATTTCGAGGATAAGTAATGAATCTAGCTAACTTCGAATCCATGGATCCAATCATGCTGATGAGCATCGTCAACATGAAGCTACGTGACGACTTCGGTGGTGATCTGGATAAGCTGGTTGCATTCTTTGATATCGACCGCGCAGCACTTGAAGCAAAGCTGGCTACGGCGGGTTTTGACTTTCTGCCTGACGCAGGTCAGTTCCGTTAACCGCCCATCGCGACGGACAACGTAAACATCGAATAGAAAAAAGGGCTTGATACATTCATCAAGCCCTTTTCTTTTATGCTTTGTGTAAGTCGATTAGCCGAACGAAGCCCAAATAACGGTCGCTACCAAAATCGGACAAACAAACTTCACGTATGCCGGCCACAACTTACCGAACCAACCTTGAGTGAACTCAGGACAACCTTGCTCAAGCTCTTTGATTTTTGAGTGACGATTCCATACCCAACCACCAAATAGACAGAACAATAACGCCGCCATAGGTTGTAGATATTGCGTTGCGATGGTCGCAACCATGCCAAACAGTGCGCCGAAGTTAAATACGATAACCACACTGAACAGAGCAATCAGGCCACCCAACACCCAGCTTGTCGTGCTGCGTTTAGTATTGAATCGCTCACCCACTAGTGCAACCGGACATTCAAGCATCGAGATAGATGACGTCAGTGCTGCAATCGTCAGTAGTAAGAAGAACACGATTGAGAACAGTTGACCAAGCAAACCTAAGCTATCAAACATCAGCGGTAGAACTGTAAATACCAGTGTATCTGAACTTAAAAGCGAACCATCTTCTGCATAGATTTGAACGCCTTTTTGCATCGCAACGAACATTGCAGGCATCACCACTAGACCAGCAATAAAGGCAACGGCGGTATCGACCATAGTCACGTTCATCGCCATCTTCGGCAAGTTCTCTTTCTTACTTAGGTAAGAGCCATAGATAAGCATCGAACAGCCACCGATGGTCAGAGAGAAGAAGCCTTGGCCCATTGCGGCAAGGATAAGTTTGCGATCCCATACTTTCTCGAAATCAGGCACTAAGTAGTGCTTCAAACCTTCCATCGCACCGTTTTGCGTCATGATGTAGATGAACAGCAAACCGAACAGAACAAACAGTGCGGGCATTAGACGTGTAGACCATTTCTCAATGCCCTGCTTCACGCCACCTTGTACGATCAAAATGGTTAATACATAAAATGTAATCGTACCAAACAAGTTGCGCTCAACACTGAAGCCTTTCAACCATTGTGTTGCCGCTTCCATGCCCATGATGTCAGTCACTGCGCCCAACATAAAGCAGATCAACCAGCCGCCTACAATCGAGTAAAACGCCAAAACCGCACTTGGCACACTCAGACCAATCCAACCAACTAGGCCGCCAAGCTTCTTGCCCACAGGGTTGTCTGTTAGAGAACGCATACTGTCTACTGGGTTTGCTTGACCATGACGACCGATCGCCATTTCAACCACCAGCATTGGGAATGCAACGATAAGAATCATCACTAAGTACACCAACAAGAAGGCGCCGCCGCCGTTACTTGCTGCTTGGGTAGGAAAGCCCCAAATGTTACCTAGACCCACTGCAGCACCTGCTGCCGCTAAGATGAATCCAAGGCGCGAGCCAAAATGCTCACGAGGCTGAGAAGAAGTTTGTTGTGTCATACCACTCACACAAAATATCAATGAACTAGCTGACTAGTACACTATAGCAATATCTTCTACTCAACAAGAGTCATTAGGTTAATTACTCGACAATCAGATCAATTAGCAGACATTCAGTTTGTAAATTTCCACGTACATCTCATATTCGCCAAGTATCGTTTTTGTCTTTTTGATGAATTTATAAATCAGCGTGAAGTGAGCCGAAAAATAATGAGCCGAGTTGTAAAGTACGAATAGTTCAACGTGATTTCGTGTTGAAAAGTGAAACATAACGCTTCGAATTTCTCTCCTTAGGTCTATTTATCAACTAGTTATCTAACTATATCTGTTCATGTTCTTACGAACATCGAGTAACTCAAGGAGAGAAAAATGAAGTTCACTCTACTGCATGGTGCAGTGATAGCCGCTCTTAGTGTTAGCTATCAAGCTCAAGCCTACAACTGCCAAAACTTATCAACGTGGGATAGCGCAACCGTCTATAACTCTGGCGATCAAGTGCAAACCAAAGGCGCTGCGTATGAGGCTGCTTACTGGACTCAGGGTAATGATCCGGTAAACAACTCAGGCCCATGGGAGGCGTGGAAAGGCCTTGGACAATGTGATGGTGGCGGTACAAACCTCCCTCCAACGGTGTCTTTCTCCTCTCCTGCAGATAATGCTCAGATCCCTGAAGGTAGCGTAATCACTTTGTTAGCGAACGCTGCCGACGAAGACGGCCAAGTGGCTCAAGTCGAATTTCTTGCTGGTAACCAGACCGTTGCTGTTGTTACCCAATCCCCTTTCCAAGCTAACTGGACAGCAGTAGAGGGTGTCTCTCAGTTAACGGCAATCGCCACCGACAACGAAGGTGCGGTAACCACAACCAATGTTTCTATCTTCGTTCAACCGCAAACCGAACTACCACCTCCAACCGTTTCTCTAACGAGCCCAACAGGCACAGAAACACCAAGTGTGGGTGACACTATTTCGGTAACGGCCGATGCTGCAGACAGCGATGGTTTAGTCACCCAAGTTGAGTTCTTCGTAAACAACCAATCCGTTGCTGTCGATACTGCGGCTCCATATGAATACATCTGGACTGCAGCAGTTGGAACTCACACCTTTAAAGCACAGGCGTCCGATGATTCGAATCTATCGACCATGAGCCAAGAAGTCTCGCTCGTCGTCAGCAATTCCAGCTCTGGTGGCTGTGTGGATGCGGTGCCTTATGTAGCTGGTAACCGCTATGAAGCAGGAGCACTGGTCTCTAATCTCAACCAGAAATATCGCTGTGATGTGGCAGGTTGGTGTTCTTCTGATGCAGCCTGGGCTTATGAGCCGGGTGAAGGTTTGTACTGGCAGGATGCATGGACTGGGCTAGGTGCCTGTTCGACACCGCCTCAAGTCGCTATCACCGCACCAAGCGAAGGACAAGTCTTGCTCGCAGGTGACAGCGTTGAAGTCTCGGCGGATGCCAGCGATGCAGACGGTAGCGTGACTCAAGTGGAGTTCTTCGCCAATGACACCAGTTTAGGTGTGGTTGCTCAAGCACCATATTCCGTTCTATGGAATGCAACGCTAGTTGGTGCCAATCAAATTAAAGCCGTTGCCACAGACAACGATAACAATACGTCCGAGTCTGTCGTTAACGTGACTGTGAGTGACCAAGATTTGGTGATTTCATTGACGTCACCGAGTGCAGGTCAAACCGTCGGTTTAGGTAAAAATCTCGTTCTAAGCGCGGATGCAACCTCACTAACCGCTGGCGTGAAACACGTCGACTTTATGGTGAACGGTGCAATTGTCGCAACAGACACGACGGCACCTTACTCCGCGAACTGGACACCTGCCGCGATTGGTAGCTTTACGGTAAGCGCTCAAGCCACCGACCTTGCAGGTACAACAGTGCTTTCTGATGCGGCATCGATTACGGTTGTTGAACAAACTGAGAAACGTCATAAGTTGATTGGCTACTGGCACAACTTCGTGAACGGTGCAGGCTGCCCTATCCGCCTCGCTGACATGTCTGATGCATGGGATGTGATTGATATTGCCTTTGCAGAAAACGACCGTAACAGCGATGGTACGGTGCACTTCAATCTGTATTCTGGTGACATCTACAGTGATTGTCCTGCGCTAGACCCAACTCAATTCAAGCAAGACATGGCCGCGCTGCAAGCTAAAGGTAAGAAGTTCGTTCTGTCTCTTGGTGGTGCTGAAGGTACGATTACACTCAACACAGACCAAGATGAAGCAAACTTCGTATCGAGCCTGACCGCATTGATTGCCAAATGGGGCTTCGATGGTTTGGATGTGGATCTAGAAAGTGGCTCTAACCTGCTGCATGGTTCGCAAATTCAAGCACGTTTAGGTGGTGCTTTGTTGCAAATCGAGCAGAACATGGGCGGCGATATGTACCTAACCATGGCACCTGAGCACCCTTACGTACAAGGTGGCTACATTGCTTATAGCGGTATTTGGGGCGCGTACATTCCTGTGATTAACGAGACACGCAGTACACTCGACCTTCTACATGTTCAGCTATACAACAACGGCGGCCTGCCAAACCCTTACCTGCCAGGATCTGCACCAGAAGGTTCTGTGGATATGATGGTGGCGCAGTCTAAGATGTTGATTGAAGGTTTTGAATTGGCAGACGGCACTATGTTTGAGCCACTGCGTGATGACCAAGTGGCGATTGGCTTGCCATCAGGCCCAAGCTCAGCTAACTCAGGTCAAGCGCCAACACAGAACATCCTAGACGCATTAGATTGCTTAACCAAAGGCACTTCATGTGGCACAGTGAAACCAGCGTTTAACTATCCGAACTACGCTGGTGTGATGACATGGTCAATCAACTGGGATGAGCACGATGGCTTCAACTTCTCGAAACCAGTGGGCGATAAGCTAACTCAGATGAATGCGGAATAACTCGAATAGATACTGAATAGTACCCATGTAAAAAGAGCGCCGATAACAGGCGCTCTTTGTTATTTGTGTTTCGCGAATTAGATCGTGAAGACTTGGTAATCTTTTAATGCTGGGATCTTCTTCAACAGATCTTGTTCTTCACCTGCCATATCATCCAGTGATTCACACAAATCTTCCGCTTGTTTTTCGACGTCTTTCGAATGCTCAGCTAAGCGTTCTTGTACCTTGGCTTGCAGTTCCGTCATGCTTTCAGACAGCGCAGTTAAGTTCAAACCACCATCTTCTTTCATCTTGGCAGACAAAGCGTCAAATGCGCTGGTTAGGAATTCTTTGTTAAAGATTTCTTGTGCCTTTTCGAAGTCTTGTGACCATGATTCTGTCATCGAATCAAAACTGTCAGCGGGTAGAATAAAATCTCCGTCTTTGTAGTAACGGGCTTCTACATCGGCAAAGAAATCCTTTACAGCAACCTTAACGTTATCAAACGAATCAGGCGCATCAAGGCTTACTGCGATATCATCGATGATGTCATTTGCTAGCGCTAAGCCATCACTCGCGAGCTGTTTCGCTTGCGGAATATAAGCATTCATCTTCTCGCGGTAACTTTCAATTGCCGCTTTTTGATCATCGTCTAGCTCGATCATTTCACCTTTGATGAACAGGTTATTGTCTTCATCGACGACCGCTTTTTCACCATTAGCATGTACGATTTCTAAGTTCTGACCATCCATACGAACTTCGTTGTTAATATCAACGCGACACTGGGCTGCGTAGCCACTAGCACTGATAGTCAACAAGGAGAGCGTGAGCAGTTTCTTCATTACTTTCTCTTTTTCATGGTTATTCTATTTAACTATAACAGCCACCTATGGGTGGGATGTCAGCAAATCGTCACGACTTCATAACAAGTTGTTTTATCGCCAATTTTCATCTCCACTTCCTCCCCTTCTTCTTTGCCCATCAAAGCACGACCAAGGGGGGATTTCGGCGTAAGAACAAACACCTCTTTGCCTTGCCATTCGACAGTCAGCCCGCCAGAGCAAGGGCCGATAAAGAAGGCTTTTTCAACATCGTTCTCGTCCACTAATTCCACATAAGCACCAACCGCGATACGAGCATCGACAAAATCACGCAGCACAAGAGTGCGGTACTGGCGAAGCTCTTCTTCACTCTCTTGCACGCGCATCGCTTGCCCGTGCGCGAGGTAAGATGCCTCTAAAGCTAGCGTGTCGTACTTATGCTCAGGCACGGTTTCTTCATCCGTTGCAGCGTCAATCGCTCTTTGAGTCGAGGCATGAGCAACTTGCAGTTTATCTTCGAGTTGTTGAATGATTATTTGGACTAAATCGACTTTGTTCATACTTTTAGGGCGCGCGTTTGGCACTCAGGGTGTGTTAATGTAACCCAGTTTATCATCAAACCAAGGTTTCCCTATTATGCAAAGTGACTCGCTTCAGCAAACACTTCAATCCGTGTTCGGGTTTGACTCATTGAGACCCGGCCAACAACCGGTGATTGAAGCTGTAATGAACGGACACTCAGCCGCTGCCATCTTCCCAACTGGCTCAGGTAAATCGCTTTGTTACCAGCTTCCTGCAACTCAGTTACCACATCTGACGTTGGTGATTTCACCGCTTCTTGCACTGATAAAAGACCAACTTAGTTTCTTACAAGGCAGAGGCATTGCTGCGGCATCTATCGACAGTAGCCAAAGCCGTGAAGAAACTCAGCAGGTGATGGCTGGCGTAAAGAATGGGCATATCAAGATTTTGATGATCTCGGTAGAGCGACTCAAAAACGAACGTTTTCGCGAGTTCATTCGTCAAATTCCACTTTCTCTCATGGTGGTCGACGAAGCGCACTGTATCTCGGAGTGGGGTCATAACTTCCGTCCAGACTACCTTAAACTGCCGCAATACCAGCGTGAACTGAATATCCCTCAAACCCTCTTGCTGACCGCAACAGCTACGCCAGCAGTTATCGAGGACATGCAAAGTAAGTTTGATATCGCTGGCGAGAATATTACCGTTACCGGTTTCTATCGCTCTAATCTTGATATTTCGGTACTTCCATGCGAAGAAGAAAACAAGCTAACTCAATTGAGCGACATTATTGCTGCTGCCCCGAAACTGCCAAGCATCGTGTACGTGACTCAACAACAAACCGCAGAGCAAGTTGCTAACTCACTGATTCGTTTAGGTATCAATGCTCACGCTTATCACGCAGGAATGAAGAGCGACATTCGTGAGAAAATTCAACAGCAATTCATGGACTCGCAAATCGACTGCATTGTCGCCACAATCGCCTTTGGTATGGGTGTAGATAAATCCGATATTCGCCGTGTGATTCACTTCGATTTACCGAAATCTATCGAAAACTACGCACAAGAAATTGGCAGAGCGGGACGTGATGGGCAACGTTCGGAGTGTATTCTTTTGGGGAATACCTCTGGCTTAACGGTATTAGAGAACTTTGTTTATGGCGACACGCCTGAGCCAAGCTCAATCAATTATGTATTGGAGCAAATTCGCGAGAACACGCCTCAGTGGGAAGTGATGGCGCTGCGCTTATCTCGCGACAGCAACATTCGCCAACTGCCGCTGAAGACCTTGTTGGTTTACCTAGAGCTGGCAAAAGTGATTGAAGCCAAATACAGCTATTTCGCAGAATATCGCTTCAAGTTCTTGCAAGACCGCTCTTTCATCCTCAATCAGTTCCAAGGCGAGCGTCGCCAGTTTATTGAAGCTATTTTTGCTTGCTCTACCAAAGCGAAAGTATGGTGTCAGGTGGATTTGGAAGCGTTATGGATGAACTATCAGTCTGAGCGCAGCCGTGTGGTTGCGGCGCTTGATTACTTCCACCAAAACGGTTGGATTGAATTAGAAAGTAAACAGCTCACGGATGTGTATTCGGTTCTCCCGGTTACTCAAAACCAAGAAGCGACCTCTCAACATTTGGTTGAACTGTTCCAATCCAAAGAGCAAAAAGACATTGAACGAATTCATACGATGTTGAATCTGTTCCAATCATCGGACTGCTTGAGCTATCAATTAGCGCATTACTTTGCTGATCACAATGCACCAACGCAATGTGGTCACTGCTCAGTATGCCGTGGACAAGTCGCATCATTCCCTCAGCCACAACAAGAGCAACCTGAACTGGCACATTTATCCGCTTGGGTTGATGAGTTTGTTCAGCTTTCACCAACGGCGATTAGTAATGCCGCCGTAGCTCGATTCCTATGTGGTATTAGCACGCCAATCATCACTCAACTCAAAGCCAGTAAACTTCGGGGCTATGGTTCAATGGCGAATGTCTCTTTTGAACACGTGCTCAAGCAAGTTGAATTAGCGCGAGCTTAGAAAAAACTCAGTTGCCGTGCTTGTTCTTCAGGCTTGAGCATCACACTCAAGCCTAACAAGCGTATCTCTCGGCCGTTTTGACGCTTAAGAATGTCTCTTAACAGAACTTTGAAGTCATCCAGTTCCAATTGAGGGTGAATGTGCTCAATCGTTGTGAGCTGAAAGTCAGCAAACTTGAGCTTGATACCCTGCTTGATGATCGATTTATCTGGACTGGCTTTTTCTAAGCGTCTCTCCAGTTCAGGGTACAACTTATCTTCAATCACCTTCCAACATTCATCGTAAGTCGAAATGTTTTCGCTAAAGGTTCGCTCTACTCCAACCGATTTGCGTTCTCGCTCCACTACCACTTCACGATCATCAATACCATGGCTGCGTTTCCAAAGCGAAGCACCTTGACGGCCGAACTGACGCAATAGTTCACGGTAATCACTGTTTTTTATGTCTTCACATAGATAGAAGCCAGCCTGATGGAGTTTCTCTAAACTCACTTTGCCAACACCTGGAATCTTTTCCAAAGGCAATTTATCGACTACCTCTTGGACTTTATCGGGTGGAATCACAAACTGGCCATTGGGTTTGTTCATGTCGGAGGCGACTTTGGCAAGAAACTTAATCGGAGCAATGCCTGCAGATGCAGTAATTCCCAGCTCATTCCGGATATCATTGCGAATCGATTCCGCAATCAAAGTCGCGGAACCACGACATACCGTAGAGTCAGTCACATCGAGGTAAGCCTCATCAAGAGAAAGCGGTTCAATAAGCGATGTATATCGTTCAAAAATGGCGCGAATCTGCTGAGAAACTTGTTTATACACGTGCATACGCCCCGGGACAACGAGGAGGTTCGGACATAGCTGTAATGCTCTTGCGGTTGGCATTGCGCTGCGTACACCAAACTTACGTGCTTCATAATTACACGTGCTGATGACACCTCTCTGCTTCTCATGGCCACCTACTGCAAGCGCAATACCACGGTAATTTGGATTGTCTCGCATTTCTACCGCAGCATAGAAACAATCCATATCCACGTGAATAATTTTTCTTACTCGCTCAATCACGCTCTACACACAAACACACTGTTCAAAAACACAGTATAGCTGCAAATATACGTATTGGAAATACTGTTATCTGGAGTCAATATTGGAAATTTTTGTCGGAGTTTTTAATAGCGATGTATTCATATTTCGTTATTATTGATTCAAATAACACTAAAAAAGTAGGGACACTTCTTTGAGTAATAAAATACTGGTCGTCGAAGACAGTCGCGCCTTTAGAAACTATCTCGTACAGATCTTAACTCAGGCTGGTTATGAGGTACTTGCTGCAGAGAGCTATGCGGACGCTCAATCCATTTTAGCGGCTAAACCAGAGCTATTGTGTGCGGTATTAGATTACTGCTTACCTGACGCCCAAGAAGGCGAAATCATCGATCTCTCTTTAGCTCATCAACAAAAAGTCATCGTGCTTACGGCAATGTTTCAAGATGATGTTCGTGAAAAAATGCTGGCGAAAGGCGTGTTGGACTACATTCTGAAAGACAGTATGGCTTCCGTCTCTTACCTCCTTCCACTGATCAAACGATTGACCAATAATCAGCGACACAAGTGCTTAGTCGTTGACGATTCAATGACGGTTCGTCGCCACGTTGTTCAATTGCTAGAGCACCAGTACATCCAAACGTTGCAAGCTGAAAATGGTCAACAAGCCATCGAGTTGATCGAGCAAAACCCTGATATCACCTTGGTACTGACTGACCACGATATGCCAGTAAAGGATGGTATTACCATGATTCGCGAGCTGCGCCAGAAATTGGATAAGAACCAACTTGCTATACTGGGCATCTCAGGAAGCGACGATCACACCATGACCGCACGTTTTCTAAAGGCTGGTGCGAATGACTTTCTATATAAGCCTTTCAATCAAGAAGAATTCTTTTGCCGCGTTCATCAAATCTTAGACATGAAAGAAGCAACCACTGAGCTATTTAGAATGGCAAACCAAGATGCGCTTACTGGGTTATGGAATCGCCGCTTTTTGTTTGGACAAGCTTGCGGTGGCTGTGAGAAGCGCAATATCGCTATGCTGGACATCGACTTTTTCAAGAAGGTCAACGATAACTACGGGCATGATGGCGGTGATGCTGCGCTGGTGATGGTAGCGAATATCCTAAAGATTTACTTCCCCGAAGACATCATCGCTCGCTTTGGTGGGGAAGAATTCTGTATTCAAGCTTGTGGAAGCTATGATGATTTCGTCACTCGTTTAGAGCAAATGCGCCAAAGGGTAGAGAAAACCCCTATTCCGTATCAGGAAGAAGACATTCAAGTGACCATCAGTGTTGGCGTGTCAAATATACAGGGTAATCTAGACCAACAGATAAAAGTGGCCGATGACCGTTTGTATCAAGCGAAAGAAAGTGGTCGCAACCAGACTGTCTACCAATAGCGCCCTGTTTCTCGATTACAAAAAAACAAAACCCAGCGACAAGGCTGGGTTTTCTATTTTGGTTATCGCCGATTAAGCAATGCGATCTTTTTCCCATGCTGCGAGCTTCTCAGCACGCGCAGCTTCACGGGCTTCACGTTTTTTACGTGCATCACATGGTTCTGGGCAGTTACATACTTTCTCGATGCCTACTGCACCAAGACCACCACAGCTACCTTTTACAACCTTCTTTTGGAAGATGTAACCTACTGCCATCGCTGCAATCACCGCAACAAAGACAGCAAAAGTAATTAGAAATGTACTCATAAGGGCATGCTCACTTCTGTTGTTATTTCTTCATGAACGGCTTGTATGCTTCCGAAGCCAGCTCTTTAAAACCATCATCCGTTTTCACAACCATGAAAACAGGAATGTTATTCTCGTTCGCGATTTCCATGCCTTTGTCTTCACCTAGCACCATTAGGCCAGTTGCAAGACCATCAGCCGTCATCGACGATTTATCCAGTACCGTTACAGACACCACTTTATGATGGATTGGTTTGCCTGTTTGCGGGTTAATGATGTGAGAGTATCGCACACCATTGCTCTCAAAGTAATTACGATAGTCACCGCTTGTTGCAATTGCCATATCACCCGGCTCAATAATTTCTTGAATTGAGCGCTCATCAACGGTTGGCTTTTCAATTGCAATACGCCACGGCACACCTTCACGGTTAATGCCTTTCAAACGCATTTCACCGCCAACTTCTACCATGTAGTTGTGAATACCTTCAGATTGTAGGTAATCCGCAACCACATCAACACCCCAACCTTTTGCAATAGTTGATAGATCAACGTAAAGGTTTGGAATGTCTTTAGACATTTTATTGCCTTCAATAGACAGATGATGGATACCTGTATTCGCTTTGCGAGCCGCTAGCTCTTCGTCTGTCGGAACCACATCTGGACGCGCTTCAGGTCCAAAGCCCCAAAGGTTAACCAGAGGACCAACAGTGACGTCTAATGCACCTAAAGTAAGACCGTTTAGCCGAATCGCTTCTTTCACTACTGTTGCAGTTTGTGGTGATACCTCGAATGGCTCACTCGTTGTGTGTTGATTAAAACGGCTAAGCTCTGAATCTTCACGGTACGTCGACATTTGATCGTTCACTTCTTCAAGTAGGCGATCGATTTCTGTCTGAAGCGCTTCAGGCGATGGTAGGCCATCTTGCTGAATGTATTTGATGTTGTAAGTTGTGCCCATTGTTGGGCCACTTAGATGAATTTGATCCGCAGACTTTTCACAGCCAGCCAAAACCAATAGAGAAGCGAATGCAACAAGCCACTTTTTCACTTGTTTACTCCTATTGTCGTTAAATTGATATGGAAAATGGGTTCTCTTGAGATAAACCGATTTCCTATATCAACTGTTGAATATCGTCGTGTTTTCTACAAAAAATAATGGCTAGCTCTTAGAGAGCTAGCCATAGATTCAATCACTTGGAGGGATTAACCACCAAAGTCATCTAGTAGGATGTTTTCATCCTCTACACCTAGATCTTTTAGCATGCCGATTACAGCAGCGTTCATCATAGGTGGACCACACATGTAGTATTCACAGTCTTCTGGCGCTTCGTGATCACGTAGGTAGTTCTCGTAAAGAACGTTGTGAATGAAGCCAGTGTAACCATCCCAGTTATCTTCTGGCATAGGGTCAGACAGTGCACAGTGCCATACGAAGTTATCGTTGTCAGCCGCTAGGCCATCAAAGTCTTCTACGTAGAACATTTCACGCTTAGAACGTGCACCGTACCAGAATGACATCTTACGCTTAGAGTGCAGACGTTTTAGCTGGTCGAAGATATGAGAACGCATTGGAGCCATACCTGCACCACCACCAACGAATACCATTTCAGCGTCAGTGTCTTTCGCGAAGAACTCACCAAATGGACCAGAAATCGTACACTTGTCGCCTTCTTTTAGAGACCAGATGAACGATGACATGATGCCAGGTGGTACGTCTGGGTTGTTAGGCGGCGGCGTAGCGATACGCACGTTAAGCATGATGATACCGTGCTCTTCTGGGTAGTTAGCCATAGAGTATGCGCGGATCGTTTCTTCGTCTACCTTAGACTCGTAGCGGAATAGGTTAAACTTATCCCAATCTTCACGGTATTCTTCAGGTACATCGAAATCAGCGTATTTAACGTGGTGAGCTGGCGCTTCAATCTGGATGTAACCACCAGCACGGAAAGGTACTGATTCGCCATCTGGGATTTGTAGCTTAAGCTCTTTGATGAATGTCGCTTTGTTATCGTTAGAGATAACAGTACATTCCCACTTCTTAACGCCGAAGATTTCTTCAGGAAGTTCGATGTCCATGTCAGTTTTCATTGCAACCTGACACGCTAGACGCTCACCTTCACGTGCTTCACCTTTAGTAATGTGGTCAAGCTCGGTAGGTAGGATGTCACCACCACCTGATTTAACTTTTACGCGACACTGACCACAAGAGCCACCGCCACCACAAGCAGAAGATACGAATACGCCAGCACCAGCTAACGCAGATAGTAGCTTACCACCTGGTTGTGTAACGATCGCCAGTGAAGGGTCATCGTTCACAGAAATTGTAATGTCACCTGTTGGTACAAGCTTAGACTTAGCGAAAAGAATCACTAGTACTAGCGCAAGTACGATCAGAGTAAACATCACTACACCAAGAATAATGTCCATTGACTATTCCTTAATTGTTGCGGTTTACCCGACTTACAGTTGAACACCAGAGAAAGACATGAAGCCTAACGCCATTAGACCTACAGTGATGAACGTGATGCCTAGACCACGTAGACCAGGAGGTACGTCTGAATACTTCATCTTCTCACGGATACCTGCAAGAGCAACGATTGCTAGCATCCAGCCCACACCAGAACCGAAGCCGTAAACAACAGATTCAGCAAAGTTGTAGTCACGTTGTACCATGAAAGATACACCACCGAAGATCGCACAGTTTACTGTGATCAGCGGTAGGAAGATGCCTAGCGCGTTGTACAAAGGTGGGAAGAAACGGTCAAGAACCATCTCTAGAATCTGTACAAGTGCCGCAATTACACCGATAAAGGTGATGAAGTTTAGGAAGCTAAGGTCTACGCCCTCAACTAACGCGTTCTCTTTCAAAACTAGGTTGTAAACTAGGTTGTTCACAGGAACCGCGATAGTTAGTACTACCACAACTGCAACACCTAGACCGAAAGAGGTCTTAACTTTCTTAGATACGGCAAGGAAAGTACACATACCTAGGAAGAAAGACAGTGCCATGTTTTCGATGAAAATCGATTTAACTAGCAGACTGATGTAATGTTCCATGACGTCCTTACTCCTTCGCTTCGATTTGTTCAGGTCTGATAATGCGGATAGCCCAGATCATGAAACCGATTAAGAAGAATGCTGATGGTGCAAGTAGCATCAGGCCGTTTGGCTGGTACCAACCACCGTTGCTCACTAGAGGTAGTACTTCCAGGCCAAATAGTTTGCCTGAGCCAAATAGCTCACGGAAGAAACCAACAGTGATAAGAACGAAACCGTAACCAAGACCGTTACCGATACCATCGATTAGAGATGGGATTGGCGCAGACTTCATCGCGAACGCTTCAGCACGACCCATTACGATACAGTTCGTAATGATCAGACCTACGAATACCGATAGCTGTTTAGAGATATCGTATAGGTATGCTTTAAGCACTTGGTCTACCACGATTACTAGAGATGCGATGATCGCCATTTGAACGATGATACGCACACTGTTAGGAATGTGGTTACGGATTAGAGAAACAGAGAAGTTCGACAGTGCAGTTACGAATGTTACCGCTAGTGTCATTACAAATGCTGTTTCTAGTTTAGTTGTTACTGCAAGAGCAGAACATACACCAAGAACCTGTAGCGCGATTGGGTTGTTATCCAACACCGGCGCCATAATGCTCTTTTTAATGTTTTGTGCGCTAGACATTAGTTCAGACCTCCGTCACGAACTTTTGCTAGGAAAGGACCAAAGCCCATGTCACCTAACCAGAAGTCGAATGTACCTTGAACACCGTTACCAGTTAGTGTCGCACCAGATAGGCCGTCAACGCCGTGTTCAGAACCTTCTGGAGCACCACCTTTAACAATCTTGATTGCTGGTTTGTGGTTCTCGTCGAATAGTTTCTTGCCAACGAATTGAGCACGCCATGCTGGGTTCTCTACTTCACCACCAAGTCCAGGAGTTTCACCTTGCTCGTAGTAAGTGATACCAGACACAGTGTCACCGTCAGTTTCAACCGCAACGAATGCGTACATCATTGACCAAAGACCAGTACCGTGAACAGGGATGATAACTTTAGATACTTCATCACCGCTTTTCACTAGGTAAACGATACCTGTGTTAGCACGACGTAGGATCTTAGCTTTGTCTTCTTCAGCCGTTAGCTTGATAGACTCAGATGGATCTTTCGCTGCTTTACGTTGGTCGTAGTTAGCTGCTGTAGAACCGTCACCCGCAGTCTCAACAAAATCACCTGTTTTGAAGTCAACTAGACGAGGTTCAATGTACTCAGCAAATAGCTCAGGTACTTTTTTACCGTCAGCTTCAATGCCAGCAACTTCTACAATCTTTGATTGCTTATCTAGGACAGCGTTAGCTTTTTGCTTATCACGCAGGCCTACTGCCGCTGTTGATACGATGATTGAACAAACAAGGCTCAACCCGATAACAACACCCAGCGTCTTTTTAATGCTGTCGTTATTACTTGCCATAGCGTGCTAGTCTCCGCTTGATGTTCTTCTCGATAACTACATGGTCGAACAGAGGTGCAAATAGGTTCGCGAATAGAATCGCCAGCATCATACCTTCTGGGTAAGCTGGGTTAACTACACGGATCATCACACACATTGCACCGATTAGGATGCCGTACCACCACTTACCACCGTTGGTAAATGAAGCTGATACTGGGTCCGTTGCCATGAAGAACATACCGAATGCAAAACCACCTAGAACTAGGTGCCAGTGCCATGGCATGTTGAACATTGGGTTGGTGTCAGAACCGATCACGTTAAACAGTGTCGATACTGCAATCATACCGATCATTACACCCGCGATGATGCGCCATGAAGCGATTCGCATGTAAACGATCATCGCTGCACCGATCATTAGAGCAAGCGTCGATACTTCACCAATTGAACCTGGGATGTTACCGATGAAAGCATCCATCCAAGTGATAGGAGCGCCAGTGATGTTGTTGATCAACGCGCCGCTACCGCCGTGAGCCCATTGGCTAAGAGCAGTTGCACCAGAGAAGCCGTCAGCTGCTGTCCATACTACGTCACCCGAGATTTGAGCTGGGTAAGCGAAGAATAGGAAAGCACGACCTGCAAGTGCAGGGTTAAGGAAGTTACGACCTGTACCACCGAAGATCTCTTTAGCTACAACAACACCAAATGTGATACCTAGTGCCGCTTGCCATAGAGGTAGCGTTGGTGGAACGATAAGTGCGAATAGAATAGAAGTTACAAAGAAACCTTCGTTCACTTCGTGCTTACGCACCATACAGAAAAGCACTTCCCAGAAACCACCAACAATAAATACTGTTGCGTAGATTGGTAGGAAGTAAGTCGCACCTAGTAGCATTTTACTGCCAACGCCTGCTTCCGCACCGATGGTGCCGCCAAGCATTTCTGTTAGCCAGTAGTGCCAGTTACCAGAGATAACTGTCGCTAGTTGATCACCAGCGTACATGTGGTTAAGTGCTGCGATAGCTTGGCCACCCGCGTTGTACATACCCCAGAACATTGCTGGGAATACCGCGAACCAAACCATGATCATGATACGTTTTAAGTCAACGCTATCACGGACGTGCGAGCTGCGTTTTGTTACTAGACCTGGCGTGTAGAAAAGCGTTGCCGCTGCTTCGTACAGTGCAAACCATTTTTCGTGTTTGCCGCCTGGTTCAAAATGATGCTCGATATCCTCTATGAATTTCTTAAGCATGGATTACCCTTCCTTCACAATGGTATCTAGGCATTCACGAAGTAGCAGACCGTACTCGTATTTACCAGGACATACAAAGGTGCACAATGCTAGATCTTCTTCATCCAGTTCAAGCGCACCCAGTGCTTGAGCACTGTCTGTATCGCCTGCACATAGATCACGAAGTAGCAAAGTAGGTTCCATATCAAGAGGCATTACACGCTCGTAGTTGCCAATTGGAACCATTGCACGATCACTACCGTTAGTTGTCGTTGTCATGTTGAACAACTGACCTTTAAAGATGTGACTCAGGAAAGATTTAGTGATTGAGAATTTGTTTTTGCCAGGAACAGCCCAGCCAAACAGTTCTTTCTCACGACCTTCACGCAGGACAGAAACCTGCTGATGGTAACGACCAAGGTAAGCATGTGGACCAGACGCTTGAGTACCAGAAAGTACAGAGCCTGAAATCACACGAACTTCACCTGGCATCAATTCGCTGTCAGTTAGGTCTTCAAGAGAAGCACCTACAACAGTACGAAGAAGACGTGGGTTATTCACTACAGGACCAGCAAGAGATACAACACGATCTGTGTATAGCTCACCAGTAAGGAATAACTTACCGAACGCGATAACGTCTTGGTAGTTGATGCTCCAAGCCACGTTTTGTGCATTTACTGGGTATAGGAAATGCATGTGGGTGCCAGCAAGACCTGCTGGGTGAGGGCCATCGAAGACGTGTTCTTCTACGTTAGACTGAGAAGAGCGTGGCAAGCTAGTGCCAGATTTACATACGTAAACCTTGCCTTCTGTCAGGGCTGAAAGAATGTCTAGACCGGCAACGAATGCTTCTTGTTGTTCATTAATGATCAACTCAGGCTGAGCTGCTAGTGGATTAGTATCCATCGCAGTTACAAAGATAGCCTTAGAATTTGATTCGATTGCTGGAACCTTGCTGAACGGACGAGTACGTAAAGCGGTCCAAAGGCCAGATTCAACCAATTGAGTCTTGATCACTTCGCGATCTAGACCTGCTAGTTGAGCTGCTTCGAACTTATCAAATGTCACCTGCTCTTCGCCTGCCACTTCAATCACTACAGATTGAAGAACACGCTTAGCGCCACGGTTAACTTCGATCACTTTACCGGCTGCTGGAGCTGTGAACTTAACGCCAGGGTTCTTTTTGTCTTCAAAAAGAACTTGCGCTTTTTTCACTTCATCACCAACGCGGACATGCATGGTAGGACGCATGCCAACGTACTCTTCGCCAAGCAAGGCGACTTTTTTGATGGTCTTACCATCATTAATCACCTGGGATGGAGTTCCTGCGATAGGAAGATCCAAGCCCTTCTTTATTGTAATCATACGCACTTGCACTACTTTTATCGGGAAAAAGATTCTTTTGATTGCGTAACTTTTAGACACGACATCAGTGTCCGGTTTTGATGCTGTTTAAAACATCAAAATCGCAACATCCTATTAATTATCTCGTCACAAATATTAGGCGAGATTTATCAGGTGCGGTAGTCTAGCATTTTTTGGGAACTTGATGCCATGACCAATCTTAGGAAAGGTGGGTTTATTTCGGTAGAATCGAGTGTAAAAGGTTAAAGAATAGTCATAACTTTGACCCATCGCACAAATGCCAAATCCCATGCATCTGTCATGGAAATAAAACATTCACGCTTTGAAACATGCATTAATTTTCATTCATTTGTTGAAACACTGTTAACACATTTTTTAACCTTCATTTGTGCCACATTTTAATCCCGAAAAGATGTAAAACAAAAAAAGATGGCCGAAACCATCTTTTTCAAATCAGCGAGTTAAAGCCGGTTTAACGACCGCCACCCATACACATAGGACTATCTGGCGCGCCATCTTGCTCTAATTTCCACTCTTCGTTAGTGTAAGTATGAATCGCCAACGCATGGATGTGATTATCGAGTTCATCAGCAAGCACTGTGTGCACCTGACGATGTCGACCAATAAGGCGCTGACCCGCAAACGCATCACTGACAACAATCACTTTGAAGTGACTCTCAGAACCCGGCGGAACATTGTGCATGTAGCTCTCATTGATCACTTTCAAATAATTAGGTTGCAGCTCACTATGCAGTTTCTTTTCTATGATTTCTTGGATCATATTCAGTCCTCATCGATACTAGTCCGGTAAGTATATACTCTAGTTTGACAAATGAAATCAACGAAACCTCCTTGCTCTACCTTCTCATAATCCACACAGTTCGCTAAAAGCCTGTGAAAATCAGTAAATTTGACAGCTTTTTGTATCTTGAGTCTTCATCATTTGCGACAATAATCACTAATTTCCAAATCCACTTACGTTTAGTTATGAAAACCGAATTAGACCTTCACGATCGTAGCCTCACGCTACATCGTTTCCCAAAGCGCTCCAATGAGACTCTTCAAGCATGGGATGCGGGTGATGAGTACCTTATCAATCACGTAGAAGAATTAGCGCTGCCAGAGAATCAAAACATCGTGGTTATCAATGATAATTTCGGCGCGTTGGCATGCTGGTTTTCAGAGAAACATAATGTCACATTGATGAGTGACTCTTTTATTTCTCATAAAGGTGCCAAACAAAACCTCGAAGATAACCAATGTAAGCACGTTGCCTTTCTCAGTACGATGGATGAGATCCCTGAGAATACAGATTTGGTTTTGATGCAATTGCCGAAAAGCAACCGCCATTTGGTTTGGTTGTTAAGTCAATTACGTAAATCGCTTCCGGCCTCTTGCCCTATTATTGCGGTGAACAAAGCCAAAGAGATCCACACTTCTACTCTGAAGCTCTTCGAAAAATACTTGGGTGAAACCACCACCTCCCTTGCATGGAAAAAGCATCGTTTGGTGTTTTCTCACGCAACCGCGCAGCCAATCCATGCCGTAGCTCCGATGACAGTTTGGGGCGTAGACGGAGAGAACATTCAATTGAAAAACCTGCCAAATGTTTACTCAGGTGAAAGCTTGGATTTAGGCGCGCGCTTTATGTTGCAGCACCTACCTCAAAATCCTGAGTTGAAAAACATTATCGACTTGGGCTGTGGTAATGGTGTGTTGTCCATCAAAATGGGGCAGTTAAACCCAAAAGCTCACCTAACTTGTGTTGATGAGAGCTTTATGGCGGTGGAGTCTGCAAAACAAAACCTTATTGCTAACTTAGGTGAAGGCCGAGATTTTGAATGTATCGCGAACAACTGTTTAGACGACTTCAAACCTGAAAGCACATGTATGGTGATGTGTAACCCACCTTTCCATCAGCAACAGGCCATTACCGACCATATCGCTTGGCAAATGTTCTGTGACTCAAAACAAATTCTGAACCAAGGTGGGAAGTTATTGGTCATAGGTAACCGTCACCTTGGCTACGATGCAAAGCTGAAACGTCTATTCGGCGACAAAAATGTGAAATTAGTCGCTTCTAACAATAAGTTCGTGATTTTACAGGCAACGAAAAATCCTGCTAAATTAGGCGCTAAGCAATAAAGTCCTGACTTTAGCAAAATGTTTAAAAGGAATAATAAGATGAAAAAACTGGTACTAGCGGCTTCGGTTGCCTTGCTTGCTGCATGTTCAGCGCCACAACAGCAACCTCAACTGAACCTGATGCCTGAAACAACGCTAAGCACTAACCCTATCGTGCAAGGTAAAAGCTACAGCCTAACCAGTAAAGATGTGCGCGCCGCACAATACGTTGCGCTAGTCGACAACGGTCGCTCAAACATTTTGCCACTTCACGCGAAACAGAACCTACGTATTTCTCTTGAAGAAGCATTGGAGAAGCAATTCTCTTCTCAAGGTTTCCATTCTGATCTGAACAGCGACAACTCAATCGAACTTGAAGTACAAGAAGCGTTAGTAAACGTGAAGCACTCTGTAATGGAAAACGAGATGGATGCAAAAGTGGTTCTAGAAATCACAGCAGAAACTCCGCAAGGCAAGCTAGTTAAGACCTATACTGGTACTGCTAAACGTTCAGGCACACTCAGCGCTTCAGATTCAGATATTGAGCAAACTCTTAATGATGTTGTTGCTCTTACTTTGAAAGAAGTCGCGAATGACCCTGAGCTTCGTCAATACATGCAGGAGCGATTCTAATGCTACGCAAAGCCATTCTATCTCTCGCGCTATTAAGCTGCAGCGTTTTTGCTGGTCCTAAAGTGGCGTTTGAAACCACGCTAGGCAACTTCACTGTTGAGCTCAATGAAGAAAAAGCACCGATTACTGTCGCTAACTTCCTTAAATACGTGGAAGACGGCAGCTACGAAGGTACGATTTTCCATCGTGTGATTCCTGGTTTTATGGCGCAAGGTGGCGGCTTTAATCAAGATATGCAGATGCAAAAAACTTATGCGCCAATCAAAAACGAAGGTAACAACGGTTTGAACAATGACCGTGCAACCATCGCGATGGCACGTACAAACGCTCCTGATTCTGCAACGCGCCAGTTCTTTATTAACCTCGTGGACAATGACTTCTTAAACTATGGCGCTCGTCCACCTGGTTATGCAGTATTTGGCGAAGTCACTGAAGGCTTCGATGTCATTCAAAAAATGGCCACTCAGCCAACCAAATCTATCGGTCGCATGCGCGATGTCCCAGAGACGCAAATCGTCATCACCAAAGCAACACTACTCAAATAGCCAAAACCATAAGCCCTTTGAATATTCGAAGGGCTTTCTCTTTTAGTGGCTCTATTTTAACGGATTGATTTATGTCTTCATTACCTTCCATCACTTGGTTGGAAACGGTAAAAAGTTACCTCGATAAACGCCTGCTTTGGGTTTTCATGCTTGGCTGTTCCAGCGGTTTTCCATGGGTGCTTATCGGTTCAAATATGTCAGGCTGGCTGAAAGATGCTGGCTTAACACTTTCTGCGATCGGCTACTTTGGTAGTGTATTCGCGGTCTACGCGATCAACTTTCTATGGGCGCCATTGGTCGATCGCGTCAAATTGCCTATTTTGCATCGTTTATTGGGACAACGACGTAGTTGGATTTTCTTATGCCAAAGTATCGTCTTAGTTGCCACGCTGTTTATTGCCGGCGTAAACCCAGCAGAAAACCTGATGTTAACGTCACTTCTTGCTCTGTGTATTGCTACGGCTTCCGCAACGCAAGATATTGCCATTGATGCGTTTCGTATCGATACTTTCCCTAAAACGGAGCAATCGAAGCTTCCGCAAGCTTCAGCTATGGCTGTGATTGGTTGGTGGACAGGTTATTCCTTACCCGGCTATTTAGCTTTCATCAACGCTGACAGCATCGGTTGGAACGGTGTCTACTACGGAATGGCGTTTATTGTCGTTTTACTGATGATTTTTACTCTATTGGTCGGTGAACCGAAAACTCAACGAGAGCAACTTCAATCTGAAGCGGAGCAACGCCATAAAGAGGTAGTGGGTTCTAAAGTAGTGGCTTGGTTTACCGTAACGGTTGTAGAACCCTTCTTAGACTTCTTTAACCGAAATGGCGTTCGTGTTGCCATCACCCTTCTTTTGTTTGTTTTCCTATTTAAGATTGGTGAAGCCTTCTTAGGGCGTATGTCGATCGCTTTCTACAAAGAAATTGGTTTTAGCAACGAACAGATTGGTTACTACTCGAAACTGATTGGCTGGGGTGCGACCATGCTGTTCACCTTCGTTGGCAGCATGTTCAACGTTAAGTTTGGTATTGTACGTGGCCTGATGATTGGCGGTATCGCCATGGCAGCAAGTAACTTGATGTTTGCTTGGATCGCGAAAGTGGGCCCGAACGAGCACTTGTTCCTAGCAACAATCATTGTTGATAACTTTACGACTGCTTTCTCGACCGTCGCTTTTGTTTCCTTCTTAACGATTTTGACTGGGCAAGCCTTCTCAGCTACTCAATACGCGCTGCTAGCTTCACTGGGTAACTTTGGACGAACGACGCTGGCATCATTCAGCGGCGAATTAGTTGATTATCTGAATGACTGGACAACCTTCTTTGCAATTACCGCAGTCATGGTCGTTCCAAGTTTGATCATGCTCTATTCTTTACGCCATTACTTTACCGAACTACTCGAAAAAGCAAGGCAAAGGGACTAAAGAAAAACAGTTGAAAAAAAAACCACCGACTTCGGTGGTTTTTTTGACCGTTAACTATTTACGGGTACATGCCTTTGCCAAACATATTAAATATTCTGGCGACGCCTTGGGTGAAGATCATTGGCTCTGTCAACACAGTTAGGCATAAGCAATCTTCGCCAGGCTTAGTAAATGGGCTATGTTTGACAGATGCATCTCGTACGAGTACATCCCCAACTTCGTAATGCCCGTCCTCATCACTGAAGCCACCGTGCAAAACTAGAGTTGATTCCTGACCTTTATGCGTGTGCTGCGGAATTCTTACGTCTTCGCTGATGTACATCAGGTTGACGCGCGCTTCTTCCCCTAAATCAACTTGCGCACTGTAGACTTTACCCCCGTAGCTCTTCCATTCGCCCACCAAGTCTGAAAAACGGCTCAGTGTTTTCGGTAGTTTGAAATCTTTGCCTGCGACCATGACTTTGGCGACATCTCTAATGATGATGCCGTCAGACGTTGGTTCTGCAGTGATGATGTCGTTAAACATGCTATCGAACTCAGAGTCGTAAACAGATGGTATATCGTTCACCGCACTGGCCTGAGCCGCTTCTAGTTGATTGACATAAGCTCGGCATTTAGGGCAAGTTTCTAGGTGAGTGGCAACCACCAGACCAGAAACCGCATCAATACTTCCCGAAGCATATGCCTCTAACAATATTTTGTCTGGATGTTTGTTCATAATTGCTCCGTATGCATCGAATGCCTTAGCTTTTCTACCGCTAGCCTCAAGCGAGACTTTACGGTGCCCAAAGGTATGTCGAACAACTCTGCGACCTGTTGGTGTGGAAGTTCTTGAAGGTACACCGCTTGGAGTACTTCTCTTTGGTTTTTCGGCAGTATGTCTAAAAATTTGACTACCTGTTCTTTGAGCATGTCTTGCTCAGGTGAATAATGGTCAACCAAATCAGGTGGGTAGTAATCTGACGGCCAAATGTCATCAGAATGAATGTGTAAATCCTTACCTTTCTGTTTCCTTAAAAGATCGAAGCAAAGGTTACGGATGATGGTATAGATCCATGTCGACAAGGCACTTTTTGTGCCGTCATATAAATGAGCTTTTTGCCAAACAGTCGCCATGGTTTCTTGCACCATTTCCATTGCAACTTGCTCATTACCAACATGTTTGTAGGCGAACTGCTTAAGCTTTGGTGCATAAAAACGAAATACGAAGGCAAAAGCGTCTTTGTCTCGCGCTTTCACTTTATCCATATAATCATTCCATTCGCTTCGCCCGAGCTTTTGTGGGCTTTCACTCATCATAATCAGCCTTAATCATTGGGAGGAGTTTCCCCCTCCCCCTTTCGTCCTAGTCGGTGATGTCATCAACAATAAGATTGAAGCCACCGTTATTGCCATCATCGATGGCGACTACTTGATATACGACGCCGTTCATTACCGTTACAGGTGCAGAATCAATCGCTACTGTATTTGGGTCTCCCGCCACTGTCACAGTGACAAAATAAGAACCTTCGGCAACGTACACGCCTTGCACACTATCTTTATACGCGAAGTTTGCTATTGCTGGATCACTTCCGTCGATTCCTGCGCTGGTTGTGAGATAGATGTCTACCATTTCAGCTACTGGATTCGCTGCTGCGTGCGTAACATTTAACGTTGCGCTGGTTGCGACTGCACGACGCATGTCTTCGACTAATATAGGCTCGATACCCACCGAAGACGATGGCTTACCAACGGCATAGATACTGTAATCAGAACCACCCATTAACTGAACACTTGGTGCTGTGATTATTACAGTGCCAGATGCTTGCTCGACAACTTCAATATCATAACTCCCTGAATCAAGACTACCGTACTCTCCTTCACCGCGCGTTAAAGGGGTCGGTGCAAAGTCAGGGTAGGATAACGTAGTAAATGCGCTACCGTTTACGTTTACATCTACCGCGCCTGCTTCTTCAACTAGATGACCAACGCGCACTTCTGCTTGGCTTCCCGTATCTTCAAGTATAGAAGAGCCAGAACCATCCAATACCATTAACTTCACCGGAGAAGTACTGTTGGAATCCCCCGTTTTGATAGCAGCGATCGTCAAGTTAGCATTGGCTGGAAGAGGAATGGTTCCCGAGTCAAACGCTACTGTGTCACCCACAGCTAGTCTCACTTGATAATCGCCTGCAGGAATGTTCAGCACATCCGTCGACGCTTTATAAGCTAGATTAGTAATCGGTGACGAGTCTGCTAACGCTGCACCGGGTTCGGTGACGTAAAGATCAACAGCTGGCACGCCAGAAGCAGCATGTACCACCTGAACGTCTAGACTGTTTGCATCAGCCATGGAAGTCGCGCTTCGAGTCACGATAAGAGGTTCAACAGGGTTTGGTGTTCCAGAAGCATCACCCACAACAAATGCGGTGTAATTAATATCCGAGTCCAGATCGAGCGTTGTTTTGTCTACGACTGTCGCGACATCTCCGCCTGGCAACTGCACATCAACCTGTACTGAGTTTGCCCCTTCAGGTAGCCTCACGTAACCAGAACCAACGCCATAATCGACGCCCGTCAAAGCGGCTTGGTCGTTAATCCATACATTTGCAAGAGGCGCATCAGAAGAAGCATGTACCGCTTGCAAATTCGAATACTCAATCGAGTCACTGTCTGACCCGCACGCAGCAATCCCTAGCACAGCAACCAAAGTTACTGCGGTTTTTGTAAGTCCTTTCATATCCTAGTCTCTCTTTGAAGTGGGGCTTCTATAGCATCATTAAGAAAGTGCAATGCAGGAAGGCAATCCTCTGCTCCAACCAACTGCTCAAACAACTCACAATCTAGCGGAAGAAGTTCAAGCCATCTTTGTGTGACCCATGATGGATCGTCGTAAAAGCGGTGTTGGTAAAGCGTCCCTAATTGAGGAAATTGTTCGTACACATGAGCGAGTTGATGACTTAAGTAGAGGAAGTCGGGATGAGACCTTGGCTCTTGCCAGTTATCTAACCACTCGACTTCAGCACGGCGAAGGCCATCAGAATCAGCCCTCACCCTTTTGACAATAAAACGTCTCTCTCCCGCCACGGTAATACCAAGAAGCCCATCACTGAGTGTTTCAAAATCAACGATGGTGACCAAGGTTCCGATGGATGACACGTTTCCCACAGCTTTCGGATCGCCGTCATTACCAACGAGACAAACGCCAAAACCCGAATCTTGGAGGCTGCATTCTTTCACCATGCGTTTGTATCTAGGTTCAAAAATACGCAGATTCATTTTGCCTTCTGGTAAAACGACTGAGGTTAATGGGAATAACATGACTTCTTTCATTCAAACGTCCTCTTTGGTTCCTCAACTGATACGAATGGCCTATTAGTCAGATCACTAACGATTTGTGTTGGTTAATCGACTGGCTTAAAAAGTCATAAAAACGATTACGCAAACGACATGCGTCACATATTTATTGCAAATCAATGCAACAAACAAAAAGTTCCGTGAAATAAACTTGTTTCGTGACAGTGCTCACGAAAAACCTTCATTTTTGCATCCTTTATCACTTTCATTTGGGATTTTTATCGCTATTATTCCCGCCAATTGGAAAGCGCAGCACAGATTGCGTGTTCTGAATCATTACAAACATAGAGAGTCCCCTTATGCGTAAATCACTTTTAGCTCTTAGCCTTCTAGCGGCTACTTCAGCTCCAGTTATGGCTGCTGACTACTCAGATGGCGACATCCACAAGAACGATTACAAGTGGATGCAATTCAACCTAATGGGTGCATTCAACGAACTTCCTGGTTTCCCTGATGGTTCAAACCACGACTACCTAGAAATGGAATTTGGCGGCCGCTCAGGTATCTTTGACCTTTACGGTTACGTTGATATCTTCAACCTAGCTTCAGATCCAGGTAGCGATAAGTCTGGTGCAGAAAAAATCTTCATGAAGTTTGCTCCACGTATGTCTCTAGATGCTGTAACTGGTAAAGACTTGTCTTTCGGTCCAGTTCAAGAGCTTTACGTAGCGTCTCTAATGGAATGGGGCGGTGGCGGTGCTACTAACTGTGACTTCTCTACTGGTACTTGTATCCCAAGCACTACAGTAAACAACCAAAAAATCGGTCTAGGTTCTGACGTAATGGTTCCTTGGTTAGGCAAAATTGGTCTAAACCTATACGGCTTCTACGATGGCAACAACAAAGACTGGAACGGTTACCAAATCTCGACTAACTGGTTCAAACCATTCTACTTCTTCGAGAACGGTTCATTCATTTCTTACCAAGGTTACATCGATTGGCAATTTGGTATGAAAGATGAGTACTCTTCTTCAAGCTACGGCGGTGCTATGTTCAACGGTATCTACTGGCACTCTGACCGCTTTGCAGTGGGTTACGGTCTAAAAGGCTACAAAAACATCTACGGTATCAAAGAAGTTGACGGTGTAGATTCAACTGGCTTCGGTCACTACATCGCTGTAACTTACAAGTTCTAATTGAACCGATAAGTTCCCCAAAAATGGCGCCTCTTGGCGCCATTTTTATTTGCTTTCCTTTTTTCCCTCATTATCCTTGCAGCAAACCTTTTTAATGAGAGCGTTTGGTGAATATTCTCATCTTAGGTCCAGGAGCCGTTGGTTCACTTTGGGCGACTAAATTCAAACTTGCTGGACACAATGTTTCCTTGTGGGGAAGAATCTCAAACAGCGAGCAGTTGCTCCAACTTGATGACAACCCAGCAATCAATTTTTCTAATCAGCACATCCCTTCTGTTCAAAATGCAGATCTGATTGTTGTGACTGTAAAAGCATGGCAAGTGGAAAGCGCGATTGAGCCTCTTCTTCCATATATCAACACTGACACCATCATAATGTTGATGCACAACGGAATGGGAACCGCACAACTCATCGAAGCCAAACTTGCTGATAACCCATTAATAGTTGCAACAACAACACACGGTGCTTACAAACCAAGTAAAGAGCAGGTTCTGCATACTGGTCAGGGAAATACTCAACTGGGTGGCTTTAATGCTAAAGGTGCTCAATGTGACTTCTTAGCGGAGGTGATGAATCACGCTTTGCCAGAGGTCAATTGGAACCCAAATATCAACGCTGCCTTGTGGACCAAGCTTGCGATCAATTGCGCTATCAACCCTCTGACGGCCATTCATCAATGTAAAAATGGTGAGCTTGCCGCTCCGGAATTTGCCACCGAGTTGGCGAACATCACTCGCGAGTTGGTAGAGGTAATGAATAAAGAAGGGATAAAGATCGATTTTGATTCTATTCAAACCACTGTTATGCAAGTGGTGAACGCAACAGCAGCCAACTACTCTTCAATGAGACAAGATGTTTTTCACCAACGTCGCACCGAAATTGATTTTATTACTGGCTATTTGCTGAAAGCTGCTGAAAAGCATCAGATAAGTACGCCAAAGAACGCCAAACTCTATCAACGCATCAAACAGATTGAACAAAGCTGGACAGAACAATGAATAAAAAGATCTTAGTACCTATCGCGCCGGGCACAGAAGAAATGGAAGCGGTAACCGTTATCGACTTGATGGTTCGAGCTGGCTATGACGTAACCGTCGCAAGCGCAGATTTCGATGGTGCACTGACTATGAAAGCGTCTCGAGGCGTGACACTTACCGCGGATTGCAAGCTGGTCGATATTGCCGATGACGAGTTTGATGCGATTGTTCTGTCTGGTGGCGTAGGTGGTGCAGAAACCTTCCGTGATAGCACCATCATGATTGAGATCCTGAAACAGCACATGTACGAAGGTAAGCTGGTTGCGGCAATTTGTGCAGCTCCTGCTTTGGTTTTGCAACACCACAACCTTTACCCTGAAGCCCTGATGACATGTCACCCAAGCTTCCAATCTCATATTCCTGAAGACAAATGGCGAGCTAAACGTGTCACCATGGATGTGAATCACAACCTACTGACAAGTCAGGGACCAGGAACCGCACTTGAGTTCGCGATGGAAATCATTATCAAACTTTCTGGTAAAGAGCATGGATGGATGGTTGCAGAGCCGCTAGTTACCATCCCAACACTGCATTATCACGAGTTCGGTGACGAATAATGTTTGACGTAAACGCTGTACGCGAACAGTTCCCCGCCCTAAATCAAGACGTAAACCAATCACCTTTGGTTTACCTTGATAGCGCAGCAACAACGCAAAAACCACAGTGCGTGATCGATGTGATTAGCCGTTACTACAGTGCACAAAATGCTAACGTGCACCGTGGCAGTCATAGCTTAACAGCCAACGCGACCAACCAATTTGAAGCCGCTCGTGAAACCGTCTCGAATTTTATTGGGGCGAGCAGTTCAAAAGAAATCATTTGGACTCGAGGCGCAACCGAAGCACTAAATCTCATCGCGCAAACTTTTGCTCGAAGCACACTCCGAGCGGGTGATGAAATCTTAATCAGTGAAATGGAACATCACGCGAACATCGTGCCATGGCAAATTGTCGCGGAGCAAACGGGCGCGAAAATCGTTAAAGTTCCGATGACCTCTGACTGCCAATTCGACATAAATGCGTTTGAAGCAGTGTTGTCGGAGCGCTGTAAAATCGTAGCGTGCGCACAAATCACCAATGTGACGGGCTCTCGTCAACCTATCGAGAAAATCATCGCCATGGCACATGCGGTAGGCGCAGTTGTCGTTGTCGATGGTGCACAGGGCATTGTTCATGAACAGTTGAACTTGGCAGAGCTCGATGTCGACTTTTATGTCTTCTCTGGCCACAAGTTGTATGCACCCGCTGGGATTGGTGTTCTGTATGGCAAGCTTGAACTGTTAGAAGCGATGCCACCATGGCACGGCGGCGGCAAAATGGTTGAAAGAGTCTCGTTCGAGAAGACCACCTTCTCTGCCTTGCCGGGTAAGTTTGAAGCGGGAACACCAAACGTCGCCGGCGCAATCGCGCTAGCGAAAGCCATCGATTGGTACCAAGGCTTCGATCAAGCCTCAGTAGAGGCACACCTGCATTCTCTACAAGACAAAGCTTACCAAGCATTAAGCCAATTGGATGACATTCAAATCCTCGGTTACCAACCGAACGCTTCAGTGCTTACCTTTGTGATGGATGGCGTTCACCACCAAGACATTGCCACGCTGCTTGATCAACAAGGTATCGCTGTTCGTGCAGGGCATCACTGTGCTCACCCTCTGATGGATGCACTTAACGTCAAAGGCACGGTGCGCGTTTCTTTTGGTATCTACAATACGTTAGAAGATGTTGAGAAGCTGATTGCAGCAGTCGAGAAAGCGGTCGATATGCTTTAACAGTAAAAATACCACTGTAGATTTATAGAAAAAGGGTTGAAACCGTTTGGCTTCAACCCTTTTCTTTATTCTGTTCTTTGCGCGGTTTTAACTAACGCTAACTACTGAGCCTGCATTTTGATCTGCTCAACAATCGCTTTCAAACCATTACCACGCGATGGGCTTAGGTGAGCAATTAAACCGAGTTTTTCAAAGTAAGCATCAATATCAAACGCTTGAATTTGCTCTGCCGTTTTGCCGTCGTAAGCCGCCATCACTAAGGCAATCAGGCCACGAACGATACGCGCATCAGAATCAGCGCAGAAGTGCCATACACCTTCTTGCTCTTTACTTACCAACCATACTAGGCTTTCACAACCAGATACCGTAACTTGCTCTGATTTAAGCTCTTCAGGCATTTGAGGCAGCTTTTTACCCCATTGGATCACCTGACGGTAGCGGTCTTCCCAACCTTTAAATTGCTGCATGGTTGCGGCGATGTCTTCACTGGTGATGTCAGTGCCAAACGGCGAGATAGGGAAATCAGTCATGATGCGCTCTCTTCTCTGAGTTACTTCTTATGCTTTTGAATCAGCTTTTCAACGATGCGTGATACCGCAACAAAACCGAACGTTGCGGTTACAACCGTCGCAGCGCCAAAACCACTCGCACAGTCCATACGTTTTGGACCTTCTGCTGTCGATTTCACACCACATACTGAACCATCGGCTTGTGGGTACTTCAATTGCTCGGTAGAGAACACACAATCGATACCAAACTTACGCGCTGGATTTTTCGGAAAGTTATGATGACGACGCAATGTGTCTTTGATCTTCTTCGCCAGTGGGTCTTGGATAGTCTTGGTCAGATCCGCCACCATGATTTGAGTTGGATCGATTTGACCACCAGCACCGCCAGTTGTGATCACTTTAATCTTGTTGCTACGACAGTAAGCCAATAGAGAGGCTTTCGCTTTTACGCTATCGATCGCATCCAACACGTAATCGAACTCTTTGCTCAAGTACTCGTGCTGGTTATCTGGAGTGATGAAATCGTCAATCAAATTTACCTTACACTCTGGGTTAATCAGCTTAACGCGCTCTGCCATCACTTCAATTTTGCTTTGACCAACCGTGCCAGTCATCGCATGGATTTGACGGTTAATGTTGGTCACACACACGTCATCCATATCGATAAGCGTCAACTCACCAATACCAGTACGTGCGAGCGCTTCTACCGCCCATGAACCTACACCACCAATACCAATCACACACACGTGTGCAGCACGAAGGATTTCTACTTCGCTGTTGCCGTAGAGACGACGAGTGCCACCAAAACGTTGGTTATAGCTGTCAGATGCCGGAGTATCGAGTTCACGCATATTGAAGTTCCAGATGATCGATAGAAAAACAAAGAGTGCGATTTATACGCACTCTTTGAGGAAATGTCTAGATGATGAGAGGCGATTCCTCTCGCTAGGCGCCTATTGTAACTTCTCTGGCGGCAAAGCCCAAGGCGCTTGCGTTGGCGTGTTTTCCAAGCCCAACTTCCATACTCGACCAAAGTGCTTGTAGTGACCCGCTTCTGTACCAGCACGTGGTCCCATACCGTGGTATAGGTCAAGATGGTTTTGTTTCACCGCGCCGCCAGTGTCTAACACAATTAGAAGACGAAGCTGGTGCGCCCCACTCCATGTACCGTCTTTATTAAGCAATGGCACTTCCGCCAAAATTGGCGTACCCATAGGTAGAATCGAGCGGTCGCCTGCTACCGATGCCATTGGTAATAGTGGAATACCTGCAGAGCCCGTTACTGGCGCATCCGCTTGTGGAGCAAAGAACACATAAGAAGGGTTTTGCTCTAGCAACTCACGAACCGTTGCTTCATCATTCTTCATCACCCAGTCTTTGATGGCTTTGAGTGACATCTCTTCACGTGGCACTTCACCACGCTCAATTAGAATTCGGCCAATACTCACGTACGCTTTATTGTTCTTACCTGCGTAAGCAAAGTATTCCAGCGTATCGTCATCTTCGAAATGAACAAAGCCACTGCCTTGCACTTCCATCATGAATGGATCAATACGGTTTGGTGCGTAACCCAATACCAGACCTTGCCCCTCAAGCGCACCGTTATAAATTTCCGCACGTGTTGGGCAATCAGAGCTACATTTTGGCTTGCCGTAAACCGGGTACTTGTATGTTTCATTCGGTTGATGGCGCAATTCCATCACAGGAGAGAAATAGCCTGTGAACAACACGTTGCCCTTCTTATCACCACCACCAAGCTGCGCGGCTTGAATGCCGTAAGCACTGAGCGCTGTTGTATCACCACTCTGCAATGCCCATTCACTCAACTTCTCGTAAAGTGGCTGATACATTTTTGCCATTGAAGGCGACTTAGTCACAACCTGTTCTGCTTGTTTGTTGAACTCAGTGAAATCTTGTGGCTTGTTGGATTCAACGACTTCAGCTTTATTCAAAATATGCGAAAACTCGCCATCGTAATCTTGCTTAGCAAGTAGGTTTTGTTCTGGCTCAGTCGCACAACCAAATAGCAGACTTAAAGAGACAATAGGAAGGAGTTTTTTAAACACGTGTTTTTTCCATAAAAGAAGATAGCAAAAGGATGGCAAACAAATGCAAACGACGCAATTGAAAAGCTGCGACAAAGTGTATCAGCGATAAGGCAAAGGCTTTAGTTGCTGCCAATTCATCCATAAAAATAGGAAGCTGGATAATAACAGCAATGTAATCAAACGATTGTCCGGACAATGTCTGATGGAAGTGGCAGGAATTTTAAGATACCCGAAAACGCTGGCCCTCTCACACTGAGACCCAGCGAGCAGTTATAGAAAGAATTTTACGAATATGACGCGCTAGCGAATAGCTAGGTTCGAATGACCTTCTAGGTGAAACACGGGCAGATAGTGGGCATTTGAATCCAACTTCATTTCAGAATGATGCTGATCGAGGAAGTCAAATCGACGCACTGTAGAGCCGACCTTATAAGAAAGCGTATCACCATCAAATTCGAAATCCGTCGCCACGGTTGACCCTCTCACCGTTACACCACGCTCACTAAGAATAAACTCTTCACGAGCATATGGCGCCACGTCTTGCTCTACCCACTTGCCATAAATCACTGACTTAGAAACTGGTGGATTGATATAGCGCGTGATCAAATCACCATACATCATAAATACAACTATCGTTCCTACGATCGCCGTTAGCATAAGCGAACGTTCGATCCATTTACGAAGTGGTGATTTTGTAGAGATATTTTGCTCTGATTGAGCAGCGATCGCAGCATTCTTATTTACAACTGAAGACATGAGGCTCACGTGTTTGAACTAGACGGGAACATTGTACCCTCATCAGCCAAACACAACCAAGCATCACGCTCACGATGTTTGTGCTTTATTCCAAAAAATTACCTTGCCAATTTTTGAATAAAAAGACAATATTAAAGCATAAATAAACACAAGGAATGGCTGTAGTGAAAATTCGTAGTACTGCTCTGGTTAAAGGATTCCGTCAATCCACACCTTATGTGAATGCTCACCGTGGAAAAACCATGGTATTAATGCTAGGAGGCGAAGCCGTTGCCGATAAAAACTTTGGTAACATTATCAATGATATTGCTTTAATGCATAGCCTTGGCATTAAAGTCGTTGTTGTTTATGGTGCCAGACCACAGATCAACCAACTACTAGAGAAACAAGATCTTACTACGCCATACCACAAAAACGTTCGAATCACAGATGAAGCCGCGCTTTCGGTAGTTATGCAAGCCGCAGGACAGCTTCAACTGGCAATTACCGCGCGCTTATCCATGAGCCTTAACAACACGCCAATGGCAGGTACCCAGCTTAACGTTGTGAGCGGCAACTTTGTCATTGCTCAGCCACTCGGTGTTGATGACGGCGTCGACTATTGCCACAGCGGACGCATTCGTCGAATCGATACCGATGCAATCCACCGCACACTCGATCAAGGCTCAATTGTGTTACTCGGTCCAATCGCCAGTTCAGTGACAGGGGAATGCTTCAACCTTCCCTCAGAAGAAGTCGCGACTCAACTCGCAATTAAGCTTGGTGCGGATAAATTGATTGGCTTCTGCTCTGAGCAAGGGGTTATTGATGATAATGGTAACGCCGTCGCGGAACTGTTTCCTATTGAAGCCGAGCATGTCATCACGAAACTCATGGCTGACACCTCACCAGATTCCGACTATAACTCCGGAACATTACGTTTTCTCAAAGGCTCGATTTCGGCTTGCCGTGCTGGTGTGCCAAGAAGCCACCTAATCAGTTACAAAGTTGATGGCGCACTCATCCAAGAATTGTTCTCTTTCGATGGTATCGGTACACAGGTTGTGATGGCCAGTGCTGAACAGGTACGTGAAGCGGACATCGATGACATTGGCGGTATTTTAGATCTGATTCGCCCATTAGAAGAACAAGGCGTGTTAGTAAGACGCTCTCGCGAACAGCTTGAGCAAGAAATTAATAAGTTCACCATCATTGAAAAAGACGGCTTGATCATCGGTTGCGCCGCTTTGTACCCATATATCGAAGAGCAAAAAGCGGAGATGGCTTGTGTGGCGATCCACCCAGACTATCGTGATGGAAACCGTGGGTTATTGCTACTGAACTATATGAAGCATCGTTCAAAATCAGACAACATCAATCAGATCTTTGTGCTGACCACACACAGCCTGCATTGGTTTAGAGAACAAGGCTTCTATGAAGTGAATGTTGATTACCTTCCGGGAGCAAAACAAGGGCTGTACAACTTCCAACGTAAATCGAAGATTCTGGCATTAGATCTCTGACGAATAACGAAACGTTATTTATTCAGCGCTTATATCATTATGCAAAGCTTTACATTGACATTGGTCGCAATTTAACCTTTTCAATATACACATGGTTGGTTATACTCTGCGCGACAAACGGTTGGTTTTTAATCAACTTACAAATGGATCTAGGTGAATATTGTTCACCCTAAAGTGCAGAGCGAGCTCCATCGCGCTGCATGACGCATCAAGGACAGTTGTTACTCTTAAAATGAATAAGATGAGCACTGTTATGAGAACCATTATTTGCAATTCACTTCAAAGCTTTTGGGATATGGCGGATAACCATTTTCTAGAAGGGCTCGACGTCCATTGCGTATTCCCCGTCAATGACGCCATTAAAGATTTTATCTTGGCTTACCAACAGCAGTACAAAATTCGCAGCGTGTCATTTACCAATGCGTTTACACAAAATTAAAAAAGACCGAGCATCGCGCTCGGTCTTTTTGTTTTAACTAGATAAGCGAGATACCAACCCACTCGCTCGGGTGGTTTTTACTTTAATTCCGCGCTTGAGAACATTCATCTCAGCGAACATCGCAAGACGTTTCTTTGCACGAGTAATACCTGTGTAGATCAGCTCGCGAGTGAGGATTGGGCTGAAATCTGGCGGCAAAATCATTAGCGTGTATTCAAACTCACTGCCCTGTGATTTATGAATGGTCATCGCATATGCGGTTTCATGCTCAGGGACTCGGCTTGGCAGCACCGACTTCACGCTGCCGTCTGGCAGTTCGAAGAACACTTTAAGGCGCGGCTCACCTTCGCTGTGGTCTCGCATACAAATGCCGATATCACCGTTATACAATCCCAAGCCATGATCATTACGCGTGACCATCACAGGTCTGCCGTGATACCAAAGTTCATCTTGGGTTTGAATCAACTTACGTGCAGCTAGTGCTTTTTCAATGCGTTGGTTTAAACCTGTCACACCAAAATCACCTTCACGGATGGCACACAACAGGCGGCATTGGTTAAAGGTATCCAACACGGCTTTGGCTTTGTGGGTCAGCGTTTCTGGTTCCCCTGTCTTTTGGTCAATCTCTTGCTGTCCGATGCGTTTTAAGTAACGACCATATTCAGAGACCAAAGTCTGCATCATCTGATTGTAGTTTTGGCTGCTCAGAGCAAAATGCTCGATATCAGCAAAATCACGATTCCAAACGTCGTCTACTTTTGCGGCTGAGCCAGCATTAACCGCTTTCGCTAGCTGACCGATACCGGAGCGAGCATCGAATCGGTAACTCTTTTGCAGCATACATAAGCTATCGGCAATCGAAGCATTACTGTTGGTGCTGTAGGCCAAGGTGTCAAAGCCTGTTAACTTCGCGACCGCAGACGCCTGCTCTTTGCCAAAGCCAAATGCGTGAAACGAACAGATATCACCGAGCACCGCACCGGCTTCTACCGATGCCAATTGGTCTTTATCTCCCAGAAGAATCAAACGCGCATGTTTTGGTAGCGCATCGACGACTTTGTACATCATCGGCAGATCGACCATGGAGGCTTCATCCACCACTAAAATATCGAGGTGCAGTGGATTTTGTTTGTTGTGACGAAACTCTGCACTGTTTGGGAGCGCGCCCAACAGGCGATGCAAAGTGCTCGACTCGGTTGGAATTTTCGCTTTAAGTTCAGGCTCCACTGGCAACTCTTGAATCGCTTTACCAATAGATTCCGTCAAACGTGCTGCGGCTTTACCTGTTGGCGCCACCAGCTTGATGGTGAGGTTTTTCTCTTGCCCTGCTTGCTCAATCAATGCGGCAAGCAGTTTGGTTACCGTAGTGGTTTTACCCGTACCCGGACCACCTGAAATCACCGCAAAACGACGCGTCAGTGCCACCGCAGCAGCGACCTTCTGCCAGTTAACACAAGCCGATAACGGTACAAGCTTGTCCAGCACTTGCAATTCATGAACCTGTTTTGCTTGGCAGACCGCCGCATCAATGGCAGCCCAATCGAGACTGTCTACAGTGACCACATCCAAATGGTCACAGACTAGCTGCTGGCGTAACACTTGATTGCTGGTTCCTGCCTCTACCGATTGAGCTAACGCATTGAACAGAAAGTGGTACTGACGAGCGAATAAATGATGCAGCAACTCAGACAAACGTGTGAACTCTTGAGGCTGAAGGTTTACAGCTGCACTGAGTTGATTGAGCTTGTCCGCCAACGTCACTTCATAGTGCCAGTAACGATGCAAGTAGAGACGCTCGCCATCAAACATCATTGGCAAAGCTTCACCTTGAGTGCCAACCAAAGGCGACGCTTGTAGAAGCTCAACCCAATTAACGCCTTGCAGCTGAGTGTTCAACGCCAATGCGGATTCACCAAACAGACCGAGCTTACTGGCAAGGTCTGTTGGCTGCCCTTGGCTATCAAACAGAGGCAAGCAGATGTGCCCTTTCCCTAACTCACTGCTGACCACGCCAGCAATAAATGCCAGTTCTTGGCTGTTCGCTTGTTGCTCAACTAGCGAATAGATAAAGCGCGCGAACTGGAAATCCAATTGGCGAATCGCACCTTTGTTTGCTAACGATTCTAACGTTGCCAATAGATCTGGCGTTGCCGCTAGATCTCGTGTTGCCACAGGGCTGCTTTGCTCAGAAAGAAGATCATTGGTTTTCATCAAATTAACTCCATCTGACCCGATTCACTGGATCGCGTGTCAGGTGCTTGACCATCAATCAAATGATCCATCTCTTGTAAAAATTCAAAGGTTGGCTTGGCAGAAAAAATACCATGATCACTTTGCCCATCCATACCACGCAAGAACAGGTAATAAACACCGCCAAAGTGCTGTTCATAATCATAATTTGGCAATCTGCTGCGTAAGAAACGATGCAGCGCCAAAGCATAGATTTGGTATTGCAGATCGTAGCGATGATCCGCCATCGCCGACTTCAACGCATCGCCATGGTAATGGGATACATCATCACCTAAGTGGTTCGATTTCCAGTCAAGGACGTAGTATTTGCCTTGGTGCTCAAACACCAAGTCAATAAAGCCTTTCAACATGCCTTGCACGGTTTGGAAACCCAGATCGCCCGCTTTGGCAGAGAGCGGATCATGACGTTGAATCACACGGTTCAATGCTGGTGCAGACAGCACTTCAATCGGCAGTAAGAATTCCATCTCAACCAAACGTTGCGCCGGACCTTTCTGATTGAGCAGCAGTGCTTTGCTATCCAAAGGCGTTGCCAGCACGGTATCAATCAACTGTTGCAGGATTGGCAGCCACTCTTCATCAAGCTGCTCACTTTCCATCAAACCGAGGATGATTTGGGTGTTCTCTTCTGTCGTCGCTGGCTGAGTAAACTCAATTTCCTCAAATAAGCTGTGCAGGAAAGTACCCGGACGTGCGCCACGCGGGAAGTTGAAGATAGAGCGTTCTGGCTCAACCAATTCCGCCTCATCTTGCTCTTCTGAAGAATCGATATCAAAGCCGGTGATTTCAATCGTCGCGTCATGTTCAGCATGATGAGAACCTTGCTTAACCAAGCCCGAGTAACTGGTGATGCGCCAGTTTCTATCAATCGAGTTTTGCAGCTCTTTGGCAGTCAACGCTTCCAACTCGGTTTGCTTCGCAACATACATCTCGTCGTGCTGCTTTGGAGGATCACAAATCACCACGCTATCGAGATTCTCTTGCTGCTTTTTCAACCCAACAAACAAATCGTTAATGCCGCCTTCTTGACCATTTTGCACCAAGTAACCAATTGCACTGTGATGCACACCGGTTGGCTCTTTGGTTGAGCGACCATTGCGCAGTGGTGAAGCACCAATAAAGCAGGCATACACGGCACGCGTTAGCGCTACATAAATAAGGCGCAAATCTTCAGCAAGGCGCTCTTTATCTGCCTGTTTTAACGACGCATCATTGCCCGTGATATCAAGTACGGTGCGATCGTTCTCAGCGTCGTAGTATTTGGCTTCACTTGCTTCTCGGTAACCAAACACAAATGGCAAGAAGACCAAGTCATATTCCAGACCTTTAGATTTGTGAATGGTGACGATTTGCACCAAGTTACGCTCTGATTCCAGACGCTGAATTTGGTCATCGCTGCCACCTAACCCGTGCTCTGCATCGCTGATGGATTGGGCTAACCAACGCAGCAAGCCGTGGTCGCTGTCTAATTCGTTACTTGCTTGCTGCAATAACTCACCAATGTGCATCAGATCGGTAAGTACTCGTTCACCGTTCTCACTTTGCGAGCTCGCCCCTTCTTCTAGCAAACGCTCAGCAATATGACGCTTACTGATCACTGCTCGCAGCATAGGAAGCACACCACGTTGCACCCAAAGCTTACGGTATTCTTTGAACTCGTTAACCGCGTTTTCCCACACGGTTTCATCGTTGTTGAGGGCGTCTAAGCTGGCTGCATCTAGAGCAAATAATTCTGATGCTAGGCTGGCACGCAATGCTCTGTCATTTTCTGGCGTTAACACCGCTTGCAGCAAACGCTGTAAGTCTTGTGCGACGGAACTGGTAAACACTCTATCGCGGTTAGAAAGATACACGCTGGCAATGCCTTGGTCTGCTAACGCCTGTTTGACCATGCGACCTTCGCTACCCGTTCGTACCAGCACCGCAATGTCGCCCGCTTTGACTGACTTCTGCTTCTCGCCATTGACCAGACACGCTTGACCTTGTTGCGCTGCAGTCAAAATAGTTTGTATTTGGCTTGCTGTCGCCTCTGCCATAGCGGTGAGGTATTCACCTTTTGGCAGAGGTTTATCTTCCGCTTCTTGCAGCCAATAAGTCAGTGCAGGCTGTTTTTGACCACCCATGGTCCAAACGCGTTTGTCGGCACTTGGGCTGTAATCCACTGAATGGAATGGAATGTCGGAGTCATAAATAAACGGGCTATCTGGCAGAGCAAAAATCTGGTTCACTGCCAATACCATATCGGCACTTGAGCGCCAGTTGGTACCAAGCGTGTAGTGAGCACTAACTTGGTTACGAGCTTTGATGTAGGTGAAGATGTCCGCCCCACGGAAACCGTAAATAGCCTGCTTCGGATCACCGATCATAAACAAACCGCACTCTGGGTTATCTAAATAAATGCGGCTGAAAATACTGTATTGCAGTGGGTCGGTATCTTGGAATTCATCGATCATCGCAACCGGATAAAGCGTGCGAATGCGCTCTGTCAGTAGGGCGGTTTCATCGGTATCAATCGAGGCAGAAAGCTGAGTCAGCAAGTCATCGAATGACAACCATTGTTTCTGATTTTTTGCTTTTGCCAGCATCACGCGACAATGCTCAATTGCGTGAGCCAATAGCGGCGCTTTTAAACTGATTGGGTTGGCAAGGAAAGCTTCAATCGCCTCAAACACAGGGTGCTGTGGCGCAGTGCCTTTCGGAGTTTTCTCAAACAACACATTCTGGGCGAACTTCTCCAGCTTATCTGGATAGTCATAGCCCGTGGTTTCTGTCGAAGCCCATACGTTGACCGCTTCTAACCACGTCGGCAAAGACTTTTTGGTGTAGCTGCGTTTGTTGACATCGGAATCAGAAATCAGTGTGAGGAAGTCCTCTTGGCTATCACGCCACTGGGCTTTCAAAGCATCAATTTGCTTTAAGTTTTGCTCATGCAAATCGGCAAGGCTACCTTGCATTGCAGGAACAGAGAGACTTAGCGGCGCGCCTGTGAGGTAGTTGCTGATGTCATACAGCAAATCCGATGGCGAGCCCCATAGTTGACGCACTTCTCCAGCCAAAGCGAATGGCAGAGGATAGAAGTTACGACGCCAGTAATCGGCAACCACTTGAGCTTTAAGATGACTTTCGTCTGTCACAAACTCATTATTGAAACGACTACCAGATTCAAATGCGTTTTGCGTCAGCATGCGTTGGCAGAAACCGTGAATGGTGTACACCGCGGCTTCATCCATTTGGCGCTCTGCTTGCAAAAGGATCTCGGCGGCTTGCTTATGATCTTCGATTTCTTCCAACAAAGGCTGAATCACAGGATCTGAGCTTTTCCCGCGAGCGAATGCGATCCTCGCGTCGTGAATACGCGCACGAATACGATCACGTAACTCTGCAGTTGCGGCTTCGGTAAAAGTCACTACCAGAATTTGATCCACAGTCAACGGCACGCGATGTTTCGTATCGGCAGTGCCATGCCCTAGTAAGAGTCGCAGATACAAACCTGCGATGGTAAAGGTTTTACCCGTACCCGCCGATGCTTCAATTAGCCTTGCACCATGCAGCGGAAAAGTCATGGTTTGCAGTGGAGTTGGAACTGACATTTGCGCCATAACGCTGAATCTCTCCAAGTATTCAACAAGGACATGTGGATCTTCAAAGGCGTTTCGCATCTAAAGATCAACAAACCCTATAATGTGATCTATCGTTAAAAATTTTATTAATGAGTCTAATAGGTTGGAATATTTAAACCTTTGTGGGATCTCACTCACGGTTATCATTACGGAGTACCGTTAGTATGCGCCTCACGAGATAAGCCAAGCCATTCAGGCGGCTACACTCAAACGAATCATGGTCCCTCTGACCTTGTGGCCGTACAGCGAACGCCCTACAAAAAATAATGATTTTCTGGCGGCCACCCTACTCTCTTCTTTATCTAAATAATCCAACTTATTCTTATACCCAAGTGACTTCAAGATACAGGATTCAGAGCGTTGTCACTGATTCCCTGTTTATCGAAAATAAGCAAGGAAAACAACGCTGTGTAATAGATTGCTCTTTCCAAGTTGTTTGACGATGAAATTGCTTCAGTGACACGCTCCCGAAGGGCGAGTTGTCTTGGCTCGTATACTTCGTTGACGATTTTTAATTTAGAGCCACTAGATCTTCAAATCATCGCCTCGCCTACAAGCCAAGTCAATCTCGCTGAACCAAGCATCTTGAGGTTACTTGGGTATACTTTCAGCATCCATCGCCGTCAATCTTGCGCCTTGAAGAACCAATGCAGTCAGTGTGCGAACTTCTGCTGCAAGCTCATCATTCCAAGCAGACCAAATACGCGAAATATACGCATTGTTTCCTTCGCCTGGGCTCATGTACCCATCATTGAATGCGTCCGCCATTTTCTTCAGCGATTTCTCTTCGTCATCAGCCCAGTGGCCACGACTAAAGCCCGCCTCGACACACGCCAGTGCTGTTTTCGGGAAATATGGCAATGGCTTAGTCATGCCTTCAAAAAACAGACGTACTAATTCAGCAAGAAATTGTTTCGCTTGCTCAGCGTCTGCCATTGCAGGGTAAACTAAATGTACCGCGCCTTCCTTACGGTCATAACCGATAACGTGGGTCTTTCTAGGCTGACCAGAGGCAGACATAGCGAGATGATCAATCCATGCAGCTAGGTAATCCTGCGCACGAATTTTACCGCTGCGGTAGCGAATCAAACCGGACTGATAGCATTGAGTTAACCAACCGGTTAGACGGATGTTTTTTCCTTCACCAAGCACATCGAAGGTAAGGTCGATTTCTAAATCGTCTTGCGGTGCGCCGGATAAAAACGCCAACTTATCCACCAGCTCTTCCGCTTGCACGCGGTTGGTTTCAAACTCGATATCACCAAATGCCCCAACCGGTAATTTGCCTTGCGCGCGTTGCTCACTCATGAAGTGCTTGAGTACGTCTGCTTTTGCGGACGGTTGAGTAATGGCGGTTTCGAGCAAGGTTTCTAATAACTCATCGCGCATCTGATAGCTTTCTAAGCCACCTAAAACAAACGGCTCATCATCTTCCATCACAGGTAACGGCGGCTCGAACATCACTTTCAAACGACGGTTAAAGAAATACTGCACAGGCAAACGCCAGAAGCGTTGTAATTCCACCAAATCCAATTCGATTGGGAAGGTTGCGCCAAGCAAGTAATCATCCAATGCGCGGTTAAACTCGCCACGCGCATGACCTTGCGATTGATTGCTTTGGGTCAACGCCGCTGGAATCCACTCTTTGGCATAGCTTGAATGAGAACCTTGGAATGCGCTTGGGCTGAATGGCACCATGGCATGTACGTTCACTAACTCGTTGAGTAGTTTATCTCCGGAGTCATCAACAGGCTGGTCTTGATCGCCATCTAAGCAGTAGTTCTGGTGGCAATATTCCATCAACTCCGACACCAGCACAGACGGCACGCGCTCAGTGTTGTCTTGGATAGAACGTCCAACATAACTGATGTACAAACTTTGCTGTGCAGACAGCACGGCTTCTAAGAATAGGTAACGGTCATCGTCTCGACGTGAACGGTCGCCCGGTTTAGTACGCCCTGTCATTAGGTCAAAACCTTCTGGTGGCATTGAGCGCGGGTACACACCATCGTTCATACCGAGTAAACATACCGTTCTAAATGGGATCGAGCGCATCGGCATCAGCGTACAGAAGTTCACTTGTCCAGCAAGGAAGCGCTGGCTGACCCGTGTTCCTGACAGCTTGTTTTGTAGATACTGGCTAACAATAGATGGCGACAAGGCATCATCAAATGCCGCATCGGTTAGCTGTTCTTTCAGTTGGCTCAAGGTATCTCGAATCGACTTAAGTGCCATTTCCCCTTCTAGCTCAACAGAGAAGAAGTCATCCAACATTGCCACCAAAGTTTCACGCCATGCATCAATCGACTGAACATGGGAAAGTTTGCGGCGATATTGGCTAATTTGTTGAATAAAGTGGGCTAACTTACCAGCAAGTTCTGCGCCCATGCCTTGCACTTCATTGTATGGCGAGAGGCTACCCTCTTGCGCTTCAAACAAACCGGCAGATTCTGGCATCGCGTAGCCTAATAACATACGCTGAATACCAAATTGCCATGTATTTTGGCGTGTTTCTGGCAGTTCAAATTCGCTGCCGGTATGGCTATCTAGCCCCCAGCGAATGCCGGATTCTTCTACCCATTGTTTGGCTTGAAGGAAATCATCTTCGCTTAAGTCGAATCGCTTCAAAATCGCCGGCGTTTCTAACAACTCAAGTAATTCAGAAGCCAAGCAACGTGTATTCGGTAAATTAACAAGTAGCATGAAAGCCGCCAAAATTGGGCTTTCTTGATCGGCCGTTCGGTCTGAAATCGAGTAAGGAATGAATCGTTCACCCGGCGCATTGCCGAATACCGCCTGAATCGCAGGGCTGTAGGCATTGATGTCTGCCACCATGACAATAATATCGCGCGGTTTCAGTGTTGGGTCAGCATCGAACATTGCCAAAAGCTGATCGTGTAGCACTTCCACTTCTCGCATTGGACTGTGGCAAGAGTGCAAGCTCAGAGATTTATCACCCAAACTCACCACTTGTTTGTGCTGACTGCTGTCGATTTGCTCGTCATCTTGGTGCTCTTCTAAATTAAGAATGTCAGCTTGAAGTTGATGGAGCAGACTGTCGCGCTCAACATCAACAAAAGCTTCTATCTCATGGGATTCAAGCTGCGACAACAGATACATGTTATCGCGTCCAAGTTTGCCCATCGAAGCCAACAAACTGTTACCCACCACATCAGTATGCAGCTCATCCACCACGTTTTCTTCTAGTGAACCTTTTAGCTGCTCAGTCTCACCTTGCACTTCAGAATGGTCTTCTTGCCACACCACGTGCTGACGATGTTTTGCTGCTAAGCGAGCTAGGAATTTACGGTCGCGTACTTCACCCCAGTAATAACGACAGGGGTTAGTAAACATCAGATGGACATCAATATGTTCACCAATGGCTTTTAGCGCATCCATGTAACGTGGTGGCAGTGAAGAGATACCAAACACAAACAGACGCTTCGGCAGATGATCAAAATTGCCGTTGAAGTTTTCGAGCGTATCAATGAAGTGTTCGTACAAATTGGCACGATGATAAGGCGATTGCCCAAGGGTAACCGTGTGGTCGTACAATGCCTGCCACAAAATCGGCTGCCATGGGTGTTCGTCTTCAAGTTCAGGTACCGTTTGTCCTGCTTCCCAGCTTGCAATCCATTCTGGGCGATACACCAAATAACCATCGAAAATATCGGCAATTTTCTCTGCCAATTGATACAGCTTGGAGTTGTCACTGTCGTCTTGAAGATAACGTGCCAAAGGTTCGAATGACGCTTCGTTCAACAAACCCGGAAGCAAGTGCATCAGCTTCCACGTCATGGCTTCTTTGTTGAAGGCACTGCGCTTTGGCACATCAGCCAATACTTGGGTAAACATTTCCCAGATAAAGGTTGCTGGCAGCGGAAACTCTAGGTTTGCCGCAACACCAAACTCTTTCGCCAATTCCATTTTTAACCACTGAGACATACCCGGGCTCTGCACCAGAATTTGCTCTTTTTCGAATGGGTTTTCTAATGGGTTGATGCGAATCAGTTCAACAAGAAGTGATTTGAGAACATCGACCTGATTGGAGTGATAGACAGTAAACAAAGTAAGTGCACCGAATGCCAATGGAAACTGCTAGCAAGCTTAGCACAGCCGCATTTATTCCTAGAGCGATCTCGATAGCTTAAATAACAAAAGGTTAGAGAACACTCAAACTGTGCTCAAATAACCAACAACTGACATTTGTAAGCAACGTCTTACACGCAAATACAAAGCGTGACATCAGTCACAAGTATTTCATGATAAAAAACACTGTTTTATAATCATCACAAATTTTTATAACAATACCCATCATATTGAATATTGGTTTGAAACCAACAATTGGAGGCGAAATTGCACCTCTCTTCGGTGGATATCCACTCTAAGTTCAATTAAATGGGCGAGAAATACTGGAATATCAAAGTATGTTACGCAAACTTTCTTCTAATAGTGCTTGGCTGATGGCTTTTTTTGCCTGCTTTGCTCTTTATCTGTCGATCGCTTGTTACCCATTTTTGCTGTCAAATAGCCAAGCAGAACCGCTCACATTTCTGCAAAAGTACTACTTAATCGCGACACAACTAGGCTGGCTGGGATTAATTGCTATGCCAATGATGTTAGGTTGTTTATTGCTGTCCTTTTTGCCGACACGCATGTTCAAAGTCGTTGTGATCGCCATTGCAATCGCAATCTTGATCATGCTGAAAGTCGATATCCTCGTTTTCCAGCAATACAAACTGCACATCAATGGTCTACTGATCCGCATGTTCTTTGAAGGCGGTCGTGACGTATTTGAAATCTCTTGGATGAGCTGGCTGATCTTTGTTAGCGACATTGCACTGCTTATCATTGGTCTCGCATGTACCGTTTGGCTTAGTCACAAACTTGTTCAGAGCCGGGGGAAGTTTATCCTGCTCAGCATTTGGTTTGCTTTGCTGCTAAGTAGCCAGATGATCCACGCTTATAAAAATGCGCTCTACGATGATGAAGTCAGCCAATTTTCAAATAACTGGCCACTGTATTATCCACTCACTGCACGCCAATTTATCTACCGTCACGGTTTAGTTGACCAAAGCATCGCATCTCAAAACCGAGTAGAACTCAAGAATATTGAAAGCAGTTCACTCAATTACCCATTGGCGCCTATTAAAGTCGAACGTAAAGATAAACAACCTAATGTCCTTTTCATACTGGTTGATGCGTGGCGCTACAGCGATGCAACACCTGACATCATGCCAAATGTCAGCAAGTTCACCGAAAAAACGGTCAACTTCTCTCAACACATGAGCGGTGGTAACTCTACTCAAGCGGGCATTTTCAGCCTGTTCTACAGCTTACCAGCAACGTATTGGAACAGCTTTTATGCGAGTCAGAAATCGCCTGTATTCATGGATACATTGCAAAACCAAGGCTATCGAATGGGCATTTTTGGCTCCGCACCATTAACCAGCCCACCTTTGTCTCGCACTGTCTTTAAGAAGGTGAAAGATCTTACGTTAAAGCAGACTGGCGAAACACAAATCGAACGAGATCAACAGATCACCGATGAGTTTATTCAGTTTCAAAAGCAGGATAGCGACAAACCATACTTTAGCTTCTTGTTTTATGACTCTGCCCACGGCACCAGTTTCCCAGAACCTGAATTTGCCAAATTCAAACCTTACTGGGAGCGCGTCGATCATATTCTGCTCGATAACGATTTTGACGCCTCGCTTTACCACAACCGCTATAAGAACTCGTTATATTTCATTGATAGTTTGATCGAAAAAGTTCTGAAAAACGTTGATCTGGAGAACACCATTATCGTGATTACCTCCGATCATGGGGAGGAATTTAACGATCATAAAATGAACTACTGGGGTCATACGGGTAACTACAGTGATACTCAAGTACACGTGCCGCTGTACGTTTATCTGCCAGATCATCAGCCGGAACAAATTAATTACCGCACAACGCACTTTGATATCGTGCCAACCCTAATGAACGAGCTATTCGACGTTAAAGGGGAAACCCAATCTTACAGTGTAGGACGAGACTTGTTTGACAATTGCGTTCCGCGAGATTGGTTCATCGCTGGAAGCTATTACAACTATGCGCTGGTAGGTAAAGAAACTATGTTAGTGGTAAACCCTGGTGGGCACTCTCAGCAACTCAATAACCAATTGAAAGTTGATAACGAACACCAAGTACCAGTGAACGCCATCCAACAATCGTTGGATGAAATGTCACGTTTCTATAAGAAAGGATAAGAAGAACGCACGCCCATCAGACAGGTAGGCATAGTGAAGAGAGGTAAGTTTCGAATTGCCATCTTCTGCATGAGAACTCTCGCTACAATGGCCGCGGTTACTAAAGTTTGATGTATTAAAATTGTATCTATTTTTCCTGCCACCCTTTTGGGGTGGCATTTTTTTATCTGCAGATTGGCTTTAGAGCCCACCCTATCGATACAAAAAAAAGCCTCTTGGCGAGAGAGACCAAGAGACTTTGCTTTACGAGTAAGACTTATGCGTGATGTGTCGTCATCAAGCGTGGTTGAATCAGTAAGTTATTGATGTATTGCAAACCTACGTAAGTCACCACAATCGTTGCCACAATCAATTCGATACCTGCCAGGCCGCGAACTTGTTGTACATAGTGCGCTGCTAGACCATTTGCTTCCATCCAATTTGCTGTTTTGAACAGAGCCGTTGCACCAATCACCATTGGGAAGGTAAACGCTGCATAGCCAGGGCTAAATGGCAGTCTTAGCAATTTAAAGAAGGCTAAGTAGATGATGGCTGTCATCAATACTGCGATACCAAACAACAGAGCAATAATCACTGGTGAAGGTGTTGCCGTTACGGTTAGGTAACCAGCCAATGATAGGCTTGCTGGTGCCGCCATGATTGCCATGGTTGGTTTTGCTGCATCTGGGATTTCATGAGTGAACATAAAACGGTAGATCATCATTGGCAACATCACCGCGTAAGCCACCATACCAAAGATCAACGCACCGTGTGCAATAGGTGCAAGTACTGGGTTACCTGAGAAAGACACGTCTGCAACGATAATACCCACTGGTGGTACGAACCAGCTTGGCACCATGTGGTGTAGTTCGAAGTCTTTCGCGCGGTGGTACAAGAAGCTCACTAGGAACACGATATGTAGAGCTACCGCCACTAACCAAAGCACGTCACCTGCAACAGGGAAAAAGTGCCCTAGAGAATTTGAAACCACCATGGTTCCCATCGCGAAAGTTGGAACGACACTACCCACCACAGGGTGCGCAAGATCTTGTCTCAACAAATGATTGTGAAAAAGAAATTTAGTCGCCAAGATTGCTAGCAGTACGCTTGCAATACCTGCGCTAATCCACTGTCCATAGCCATGTAATTCGGCGAAGTTTTCCCAACTCCAACCTAAGCTCGCAATACCAAGAGCCAGACCCGCCATTGGGGTTGGTGCTCCCATTACTTTTGCTTTTGTTCTTTGAATCATTACGACCTCAAAATCTAGGCTAACTTTCTATGGGGTGTATATTACTCTTGCACTTCGTTCCAATATATCTAATTATTTAAAACTAACGTTCAGATAAACTTAACGGAATATCATGCCTAGTCATATCTCTCTTAAACAACTGAAAGTTTTTACTACGATCACTCAGCACAAAACGCTAACTGCGGCTTCTGAAAGCCTGTTTCTTTCTAAGGCGGCCGTGAGTATGGCGCTGTCTGAGTTAGAGAAACAAATTGGTCATCACCTATTTGACCGGGTGAACAACCGCTTAATTCTCAACCAAGAAGGACAAAAACTTTTGCCCCTCGCGGATGAACTCCTCAACCGAGCTCGGGATATTGAGAGTGTGTTCGATGGCGACCAAACCTTATCAGGGCTGCTTCGCATCGGTGCCAGTGACACCATCGGCAACCAAGTTGCACCTTACCTGTTAAGTGATTTTCGTGATGAAACGAATCACCAGTCACAGAGTTTGTTCATCTCCAACTCTGCCCAGATTTGTGACATGTTGATCGCGTACGAACTCGACATCGCGCTCATCGAGGGCAAGACCATACACCCAGAGTTAGAATCAACGCAATTCAGTGAAGACGAAATGTGTGTAATTTGCCCGCCGGATTACCCTAACTTCGATGAAGGGCCAATCAGCCTAAACGAACTAGAAGACACAGAATGGATTCTGCGTGAGGCGGGGTCTGGCTCTCGAGAGTTCTTTATGCGCGCCATCGCTCCGCGTCTAGAACACTGGCATGAGGCTTTTCAGCTAAACACCACCGAAGCGCTGATCAATTCGGTATCTGCCGGACTTGGCTTAGGTTGTTTATCACGCCTATCTGCTGAACCTGCAATTCGCGATGGTCGTGTGAAAATGCTCAACATGCCACTGGACATGAAGCGTCGCTTCTGGCTTTTGATCCACAAAGAGAAGTATCAAAACCCGCTTCTGCGTACATTCATTGAATTCTGCCAAGATTGGGAGCGACCAGAGAACCCTCATCTTAAAGATGGCTAGTTCGAGATGGGTCGTTCACGGGAGATAGTTCAAGGCAGATAGTTCAAATGCTGGTCACTTAGTTGTACACGGCTCTCATTCTGAGGCTTGTCGCTAGACTTAATTGGTCAAAAACTGTATAAAAAGCCAGTATAAAGTTTAACAAATTAACTTAGAGGACCAACCATGGCTGTAATCGTCAAGTACGTGGTAGAACGCAATGGAGAAGAGAAAATGACTTTTACCTCTAAAGCGGAAGCTGACGCATACGACAAAATGCTGGATATGGCGGACGAGTTATTCTCACTGCTAGGTAAGAGTGAACTTCTAGAAGACGAAGGTAAGCAAGAAGATCTTGCAATGTACCTTGCGCAAAACAAAGAAGAAGTGCTTTACGCTCTGGGTGCAAAACGTAAACCTGCACCAAAAAAAGCAAAGAAGCTTGAAGCTGTTGAAGAAGATAGCGAGCAAGAAGACGCTGCATAAGCCTCTCATTTGTTTAGAAAAAACGTCGCATTATGCGGCGTTTTTTTATGCGTTGTATTTATCGCCATATATCTCTGAGAATATAAAGAACCGATTTAATATCCCAAATTGCTCTAAATTTCATGTTGCAGATTAGTGTGACTTAGATCTAATCTAAATGGGCACGGTGATGGGGTGCCACCGGAATCGAAAGATTCGAACCGCTTTAAAGCTAATGACTCCTACAGAAACGAAAACAGGTCAGCCCTGTTGGAAATGCTTTCGTCTGTGTTGTGAAAGCAAGAGTTCTGTAGTGAGCAATTCAACTCTTCTCCAACCCCGCTCCTGTTTTCTCAAAAAATAAAAATACACTGGGAAAACATTATGCAATATTCACACGAAATCCAATCAATGTGCCCGATTCAACGCGGCGATCTTCATGCATCTGCACCGATCCCTGTTGAAGGCGCAATGATCAATCCAAAAGACGTTATCGCGATTTCTGGTCTTAGCCACGGCGTTGGCGCTTGTGCTCCTCAACAAGGCGCAGCAAAACTGACCCTTAACGTCAAAAACGGCATCATCGAAGAAGCTTTGATCGAAACGATCGGCTGTTCAGGCATGACTCAATCAGCAGCGATGGCCGCAGAAATCCTAACTGGCAAAACCATTCTTGAAGCACTGAATACCGACTTGGTATGTGATGCTATCAACGTCGCGATGCGCGAAATCTTCCTTCAATTTGTTTACGGTCGTACTCAATCTGCTTTCTCTGAAGGCGGCTTGGAAATTGGTGCGGCACTGGAAGACCTTGGTCAAACTCAACGTAGCCAAGTGGGTACTAGTTACTCAACTAAAGCAAAAGGCGTGCGTTACATGGAGTTGGCTGAAGGCTACGTAACAAAACTCGCGCTAGACGAAAACAAAGAAGTTATTGGTTACCAATATCTCAACCTCGGCAAGATGATGAAAGCCATCAACGAAGGCGTATCTGCTGCAGAAGCCGCAGACAAAGCAACGGGGACTTACGGTCGTTTTGACGAAGCCGTATCTACCATCAACCCACGCCAACAATAATTGCCACCAAGAGGAAAGAGATTATGAACACTCCAATTACTGAATCTGTACGTCGCACATTAGACGAAATGCAACTTTCTTCTCTGGAAGAGGCTTACCAATACTGTATGGATCGTGGTATCGACCCTAAAGCACTAGTGATGGACACTCAACCTATCGCGTTTGAAAGCGCTGCCGATGCCTACACGCTAGGCACTGCTTTGGCGATTTTCCGCGGAGCAAAAACAGCAGAAGAAGCTGCAAACATCATCGGTGAAGGCCTTCAAGCCTGCACAAAACCAGGCAGCGTAGCAGAGCAACGCCGAGTGGGTATCGGTCACGGTGCATTGGCGGCTCGTCTATTGAATGAAGAAAGTGGCTGTTTCGCTTTCCTTGCCGGTCATGAGTCATTCGCAGCGGCAGAGGGCGCAATCAAAATCGCACTGAACGTGAACAAATCACGTAAAAATCCGTTGAAAGTTATCCTAAATGGTTTGGGTAAAGACGCCGCTTACCTAATCTCACGCATTAACGGTTTCACTTACGTACGCACTCAATACAACTACCAAACTGGTGAGTTAGTGGAAGTAGAACGTCGTCGATTCTCGCAAGGTCCACGTGGTGAGATCCTTTGCTACGGTGCAGACGATGTGCGTGAAGGCGTGGCTATCATGCACAAAGAGCAAGTGGATGTGAGCATCACAGGTAACTCAACCAACCCGACTCGCTTCCAACACCCTGTAGCAGGCATCTACAAAGCAGAACGTAACCGTGAAGGCATGCCTTACTTCTCTGTGGCATCAGGTGGTGGTACTGGTCGTACTCTACACCCAGATAACGTGGCGGCAGGCCCTGCATCCTACGGTATGACCGATACCATGGGTCGCATGCACGCCGATGCACAATTCGCGGGTAGCTCTTCAGTACCAGCACACGTAGCAATGATGGGCTTCATCGGTATGGGCAACAATCCAATGGTAGGAGCAACGGTTGCACTTGCAGTAGAGGTCGGTGAGCTAAGCCTCTAAGTCGATTTATCGCTTTACTATCCAAAGCCAGTAAATCCAACAAACCCAGTGTAGGGGGAGTGACTTCGGTCCTCCCCTTATTTTTGCGATGCTCCCCTCTCCAACTTCACTGTGTCTCTACCCAAAATCGGTCTGATAAGGCTTTTGCGACACATTTCTCATCAGACAAACATATCTCTAAAAAGACAAAAGGTATCCATCTACGGACTTTCTCCATTTCCCCTCTTTAAACTCCCCAACACTCTCTTTATGATGACTGACAACTTAATTATTTCTTGTCAGTGAACAGACGAGACACAAGACTCAACACATGGAGATCAACTATGGCTTTCTTCTCTCTAGCCTTTGGTACGGCAACTAAAAACCGCGACGGCAAAATCATCGAAGCGTTTTTCCCAAACCCAGTTCTTAACCCAAGCGAAGCGCTTGTTAACGCACTAGCAGCAGTAGCAGGTTATGAGCAAGGCAACCAAGCTATCGAGATCTCTGCAGCACAAAGCGCAGAACTGGCAGCAGCATTTGAAGCAAACGGCGATGCGGCAAACGCATCTTTCGCAGCAAAAGCAGCAGAATCAGCACAACCACTTGTACTGGTTATCCTTGCAACTGACGAACAGCCACAAAGCGTTGCTGAAGGTTTCCTAAAACTTCAACTTATCTCTAACCGACTAGTTCAACCACACGGCACGGTACTAGACGGCATCTTCGGTCTACTACACAACATCGCATGGACTAACGAAGGTCCAATCGACTTACCTGAACTAGCAGAGCGTCAAATCGAAGCTCGCCTAGCGGGTCGTGCACTAAGCGTAGATTGCGTCGACAAGTTCCCTAAAATGGTGGACTACGTGGTACCAACTGGCGTTCGTATCGCTGACACTTCTCGCGTACGTCTTGGCGCACACGTTGGCGAGGGCACAACGGTAATGCACGAAGGCTTCATCAACTTCAACGCAGGTACAACTGGCGTGAGCATGGTTGAAGGCCGTATCTCTGCTGGTGTAGTGGTTGGTAACGGCTCTGACATCGGCGGCGGCGCATCTATCATGGGTACGCTATCTGGCGGCGGTAAAGTTGTGGTTTCTATCGGTGAAAACTCTCTACTAGGCGCGAACGCAGGTCTTGGTTTCCCAATGGGTGACCGTTGTACTATCGAATCAGGTCTATACGTAACTGCTGGTTCTAAAGTACGCATGCTTGATTCTGCTGGCCAAGAAGTAGAAGTAGTGAAAGCCCGCGATCTTGCTGGTGTTTCTGACCTACTGTTCCGTCGTAACTCTGTAACAGGTCAAATCGAGTGTCTTGCTAACAAGAGCGCGGTTGAACTGAACAGCGAACTGCATAAAAACAACTAATTCATTCGTGAATTAGCCCTACGAAAAATCCCCCAGCAGGAAACTGTTGGGGGATTTTTTATTAGCAGTCTTAACTAGCGCTTTATCGGGCGAATCCACATCGATAAATCAGGGCATTCGTACTGCAAATGAGCCATCAATTGTTTAGCTTCTGAATAATGGAAGTAAACATCACTGAACAGATAGTACGAACCATGAATGTGGTGCTCGTATAAAGGTACAGTCGCACACTGAGCAAATACCTTGTTCGGTGGCTTAACACCAGAGTAGAGCTGAACAACGTAAGCCTTAGAATTTGATGTCGATGGTTGAGATGGTTTTGGCGGAGGCGCCGGTTTTGATTTCCTTTGACCCGCTTTTTTCTCTAACAATGAACAGCTGGCAGCATTGATATCAAAAGACATCACTTTCGATTTATCTGCGGCATCCAGAATATTGACGCGCTGAGCCTTCGCATCACCAAAACATTCTTTAGCCAAAGCGTAAGTCGCCAGTTCGCTCAATACACAAGATGACGAATCGTAATAGATTTGCTGCACACCATTATTCAACTGCGCTTGCGGGGAGCATTTCACCATCTGACGAAACTCTGCCCCATCTAATATCCATAAATCGACCGCTTCTTGAATCGTGAGCTCTGCCTGTGCACCAGAAGCAAACCCAAAACAACTCAAAAGTAAGCACCAAGAGAAGTAAGGCTTACTTGTATTCGACGAAAACACTTACTCGTCTCCACCACCATCTTGATCAGACGATGCTGGCGCTTTTCGAGCGTAGTTTGAGAACGTCTCAGGGCCATCTTTCTCTGCAGCCAATTTCTCGATTTTCTTATCCGTTTCGTAATTAACCAATGCATAGACAGACCAAATGGCCGCAGGCAACCAACCGATTAAAGTAATCTGCAATAGCAAACAGATCACGCCCGCCCAATAACGGCCAATAGTAAAAAATTGAAGCCAAGGAATTAGAATGGCAAGTACTAGTCTCATGTCATGTCCTATTAAGTCTTTTATTATTCATGATCGTATTGCGCACTGATGCTCGGCTTATCAACAAACGGATTGCCGTCGAGATCGTTTTGTTCAAAAGAAAAAGCCGCCTAAGAATTTGGAGCTACGAACCGACATGTGAAGCAAGACTTAAGCGGCAAGCTGAAAGGGTAAACTAAGCCACTGGAACACAATCTTCTCCACAATGGCATTAGCAAAGGGCACCAATTTACAATACCGCTATATAGTAACCATGTCTGAGGGATGAATATTTAGCATCTATAAATCAAGAACAACGGGGATGCATACATAGTGGGAACAATGAAAGAGAAGTAAAACGGTGTTTCTCGCGTTCTATACATATAAAAAATCCCCCAACAGGAGAGTCACTGTTGAGGGATAATGATTGCTCAATGAGAGCCTATTGTTACGACATGGCGTGTGACGTAATACCGAGCGTTTCAAACACTCAGTTTTTAGAACTTTACTTGTTAAGAAAGTTCACCGCTTTATCAGGAAAGTCAGTAAACAAACCATCCACTTTCACCTGATTGTAAAAGATGTCCATCATGCCATCAAAGCTGTCGGTGTAAGCAGGAATACGCCCAGGGTCCGCTCGGAAAGTATAAGGGTGCACTTGCAAGCCCGCGTCTTTTGCCTCTTTCATCAAAGGTTTGATGATGATGTTATCCTTGGTTGATTTGTCATCCACCAACATTGGCTTCCAAGGACCGATCCCCTCCGCGTACTGGGCTACCTTCTTCATACCATTGGCTTCAAACATCCAGTCATAACTGTATGGTGTTGCTTTGTCGCCTTTGTACTCCATGGTCTCGTTCCAGTCGGTGTAAGCCATGAGCTGAACGAGCTTTAAATCCATGTCCATTGCAGGCATGAGCTCACTGTTGATGCGCTGAAGCTCATTCGCATCAAAACACTGAAGGTATACTTTGTCGTCTTGCGAATCGTAACCGTATTGTTTTAAAACGTTAAGCACCGCTTTTGAGATGTCTTTGCCTTCATGGCGATGGAACCAAGGTGCTTTGATTTCTGGGTAAATACCGATGTCATAACCCAGCGTTTTATTTAAGCCTTGGATCAGCTCAATTTCTTCGGCAAAAGTAGGTACGGTGAAGTCTGATTTCCACATTGGGAATCGTGTCGGATAACCAGCAACCTTGTTCCCTTTCTCGTCGATGTTAAAGCCTTCAGTGACTCGCAATGATTTGATTTCTGCCAACGTGAAATCAATCGCGTAGTAACGACCATCTTTACGAGCACGATCCGGGAATCGCTCAGCTACATCGGTCACGCGATCGAGGTAATGATCATGCAATACAACGAGTTGATCGTCTTTGGTCATCACCACATCTTGCTCGATGTAGTCTGGTTTCATCGCGTACGCTAACGCTTTTGCTTCTAAAGTATGTTCTGGTAGGTAACCTGATGCGCCACGGTGCGCGATAACAAGCGGTTGTGCAATTGCTCCAGCTGAGATGCTCAGAGCGAGAACCGTCATGCAAACTGACGTTGTTTTCATTGTTCTTTCCTTAGCTTATTGAAGGGGCAGTATTCCACCGCCCCTTTAATTTTTTATGACGCCAACGCTTCTTTCTCACGCGCTTTTTGTTCATGGTGAGCACGCTCGCCAAGAAATGCGTAAGTTAGACAAACGATAGAGGTAATACATGAACCGATTAGGATGATAAAGCCACCATCCCAGCCGAAGTGGTCTACCGTGTAGCCAAGAATCGCGTTTGCCGCTACCGCACCGCCCAAGTAACCAAATAAGCCAGTTAAACCTGCAGCCGTACCCGCCGCTTTCTTAGGAGCAAGCTCTAGCGCATACAAACCAATTAACATTACCGGACCGTAAATCAAGAAGCCGATTGCAACTAGCGCCATCATATCGACTGCTGGGTTACCTGCTGGGTTGAACCAGTAAACCAACACAGCGACGGTGACTAACGCCATAAATAGAATACCAGCAGGAGCACGACGACCTTTAAACAGTTTGTCTGAAATCCAACCACACAATAGCGTACCAGGGATACCCGCCCACTCGTATAGGAAGTAAGCCCAAGAAGATTTATCAACCGAGAAGTCCTTCGCTTCTTTGAGGTATACCGGCGCCCAGTCCAACACACCGTAGCGGATCAGGTAAACAAACGCGTTCGCAATCGCGATTGACCACAACAACTTATTAGAAAAGACATACTTGAAGAAAATTTCCTTCGCCGTCATTTCTTTTTCGTGTGACTTGTCGTAATCGTCAGGGTAATCGTCTTTGTACTCTTCAATTGGCGGAAGACCACAAGACTGCGGTGTATCTCTTACCGTGAACCAAATAAAGACAGCAACGAGCGTGGCAAAAAATGCAGGAACATAGAAAGCGGTGCGCCAATCGTCGTTAAATGCCCAAAGACCAAGAATAAATAGTGGACCAATCAAACCACCACCTACGTTATGCGCCACGTTCCAAACCGATACGATCTCGCCACGTTCTTTACGTGACCACCAGTGAACCATGGTTCGGCCACAGGCAGGCCACCCCATACCTTGGAACCAACCGTTTAGGAACAATAGAATAAACATCGCGGTAATGCTGCCCGTAGCCCAAGGCATGAAACCAAAGCAGAACATCACAAGCGCAGACATTAATAGACCGCCACTTAAGAAGTAACGAGGGTTTGAGCGGTCAGAAACACTGCCCATTAAGAATTTTGATAAACCGTAAGCAATAGATACCGCAGCTAAAGCAACACCTAAGTCACCACGGCTAAAACCTTGTTCAATAAGGTAAGGCATCGCCAAGCTAAAGTTTTTACGAACTAGGTAGTAGCCGGCATAGCCGACAAAGATGCCGATGAAGAGTTGCCAACGTAAGCGGGAATAAGTGCCATCGATCTTATCGGACGATAAGCGATCGATGTGCGCCTTAGGTTTGAATATTCCAAACATAGGAACCTCATTAATATTGTGAGCGATGGTAGGGAGTATTAAATCGCGAACGAGCAAAAAGGAGTTTCGTTCGAAAGTGAGTGCATTCTATGAGATTCGATTTTTATTTCTGTGACAAATGTTGCATAAGAATTAAATTTCAGTAAATACAGAAAATTAGAGGCTTTTAGTTAGACTGTGCTTCCACTTTCCCCAGATTTCGTTACTGTTCACATACAACATAAAATGCGCAAACGAACAAAGCCATCGCAATATTAAGCGAATCAAGCGCTCAAGTGACCACAGATTCAAGACAAAAATTTATGTTTGAGCAACTTAGACGATCTAAACTGGGTTCTACCGCCCCAAATAAGTCACGTTGCAACAATGTAATTGTGTTAACAATTGAATGCGACAACGACACCCTTCTTCTAACGTTCGCGAACAATCACTTTTAAAACAAAACAGGACACGACATCCACAGATCAGCGTCTTATCTAACTCCTACTTCGGGCTGATAAGAACCTACCGACTGAATATCAGCAATCCCTTATCATCATTAGTGTTAGCTAGCTCTTTAGGGTTAGTTTTCGACCAATAATCTGAGCAATTTACCACCATTCACGAAGCAGCTTCACAAAACTCCTCTTACCAGTTTGTGCATTGATTTTCACATCGGTAGTTTTAGGCCGACAAATCGAAATTGAAGCTTCTGAATCGTTTTGTCGAGTTTCCTTTTTGAGCAAAAGATGCGCCAATTAACAAAAACGAAGAGTTTGATTAACAAATTTATGCTCAAACGCTCATTTTTAACGCTCGTTTGTTTTCGCAAACGTTTATATATGCACAATAGAACCGTGCTAGATAAGCATAAATATTAAAGGACTCTTAACATGACAACGAACAAACACCCCTCACTGCTCGGAGAATGTTTGGCCGAGTTTATCGGTACAGGATTACTTATCTTTTTTGGCGTAGGCTGTGTTGCTGCACTTGTGTTGACCGGAGCTCAATTTGGTCAATGGGAAATCAGTATTGTATGGGGCTTTGGCGTCGCCATCGCTATTTACTGTACTGCGGGCGTATCCGGAGCACACATCAACCCTGCCGTAACTATCGCGCTGGCGATGTTCCATGGATTCGATAAAGCAAAAGTAGTGCCTTATATCATTGCGCAAATGCTTGGTGCATTTTGCTCTGCTGCTTTGGTTTACAGCTTGTACAGTAACCTGTTTACGGATTACGAAATCGCACACAACTTCGTTCGTAGCAGCCAAGACGCATTAGCGACAGCGGGCATTTTCTCGACTTACCCACATGCTTCTCTCTCTTTCTTTGGCGCTTTTGCTGTGGAATTCGTGATTACTGCAGTGCTGATGTTTGCCATTCTTGCTCTTGGTGATGAGAACAACGGCGCACCTCGCGGCGCGATGAACCCATTACTTATCGGTATTCTCATTGCGGTTATCGGTGGTTCTTTAGGCCCACTGACTGGCTTTGCGATGAACCCTGCTCGTGACTTCGGCCCTAAACTGTTTGCTTACTTTGCAGGCTGGGATTACGCACTGACCGGTGCTCGTGAGATCCCATACTTTATTGTTCCAATTCTTGCTCCTATCGCAGGTGCTTGCTTCGGTGGTTGGTTGTACCCGAAAGCGATTGCTGCATATCTGCCACAACAAGGTCATGGCTGTACTATCCCTAACCAGTGCGAGACCGAAGAAGAAGCAGAACAAGCTCAAGCTTAAAACCAACTCATTCGAACATTTACTAAAATATAAATAACGAAACAAAAGGATTCTTACCATGACTGAGCAAAAATACATTGTTGCCCTAGACCAAGGCACGACAAGCTCTCGTGCTGTCATTCTGGATCATGACGCGAATATCGTAAGCGTCGCTCAGCGAGAATTTACTCAGATTTATCCAGAGGCTGGTTGGGTTGAACATGACCCAATGGAAATCTGGGCAACTCAAAGCTCTACTTTGGTTGAAGCACTTGCAAAAACCGGTATCCGTAGCGACCAACTTGTTGGTATCGGTATTACCAACCAACGTGAAACCACAATTGTATGGAACAAAGAAACAGGCAAGCCGGTTTACAACGCGATCGTGTGGCAATGTCGCCGTACTGCCGATATTTGTGAAGAATTAAAAGCGCGCGGACTAGAAGATTACGTTCGCGACAATACCGGTCTGGTGCTAGACCCTTACTTCTCTGGCACAAAAGTGAAGTGGATTCTAGATAATGTTGAAGGCGCACGCGAAGATGCTGAAGCAGGCAAACTGCTGTTCGGTACTGTTGACACTTGGCTGGTTTGGAAGATGACTCAAGGCCGCGTTCACGTAACGGACTACACTAACGCATCTCGTACCATGCTCTTCAACATCAATGACCTATGCTGGGATCAGAAAATGCTGGATGAGATGGGCATCCCTGCATCCATGATGCCTGAAGTAAAACGCTCATCAGAAATCTACGGCCAAACCAACATTGGCGGTAAAGGCGGTACTCGTATCCCAATCGCGGGTATTGCAGGTGACCAACAAGCTGCGCTTTACGGTCAGATGTGTGTTGAAGCTGGTCAAGCGAAGAACACTTACGGTACAGGTTGTTTCTTGTTGATGAACACGGGTCAAGAGAAGGTCACATCGAAAAATGGTCTGTTGACTACGCTTGCATGTGGTCCAAAAGGCGAGCCAGCTTACGCTCTTGAAGGTGCGGTATTCATGGGTGGCGCTTCAATTCAATGGCTACGAGATGAAATGAAGATTCTGGCTGGTGCTGAAGATTCAGAATACTTTGCGACCAAAGTAGATACTTCAAATGGTGTTTACGTTGTTCCTGCGTTTACTGGTCTGGGCGCACCATATTGGGATGCTTACGCTCGCGGTACAATTGTCGGTCTAACTCGTGGCGTAAACTCTAACCACATTATCCGTGCAACTTTGGAAGGCATCGCTTACCAAACTCGTGATGTGCTAGATGCAATGCAAGCAGACTCGGGCATCAAACTCGCAAACCTTCGCGTGGATGGCGGCGCAGTGGCGAACAACTTCCTGATGCAGTTCCAATCTGATGTTCTTAATACCGAAGTTCACCGTCCTCAAGTGACCGAAGTGACCGCTCTGGGTGCAGCCTACCTAGCTGGTCTAGCGGTTGGTTTCTGGGATAGCATTGATGAACTGCAAGACAAAGCAGTGCTCGATCGCACATTCGAACCACATGATGATGAAGAGAAACGTAACCGTCGTTACAAAGGTTGGAAGCGCGCAGTTAAGTGTGCTCAAACCTGGTCTGAGCTTCACGACGAAGACGATTAATTTCTGATAAACGATTAGTTTCCCCCTGATTAATCGTAAAGAGCGCCTAATTGGCGCTCTTTTTTTGCGTTCGATCGCGGATTCCACACTCCCACAGCTTCTCACAATGCGCTAATTCGAGCACAATAGAGCAAGTTTCTATTTTCGATTTTGAAGCATTGGCGATTACCAGTGCACAAGGGAGTGCTAAGTGAAGCAAATACCAAGACACCAACAGATTGTTGAGTTGGTGAAAAAACAAGGCTATGTCAGCACGGATGAGCTGGTAGAAAAATTTAATGTCAGTCCTCAAACTATTCGCCGCGACCTAAATGACCTCGCAGATGAAAACAAAATTCGTCGCTACCACGGTGGTGCAACCATTCCTCTCAGTTCAGAGAACACCTCATACAACACGCGTAAAGCGCTTAACTTCAATGAAAAAGATGTCATTGCGGAAGAACTCGTAAAACACATTCCAGATGGCGCAACTTTGTTTATTGATATTGGCACGACCCCAGAAGCTGTCGCTCGAGCGCTCAATAAAAACCACAAACAGCTTCGCGTGGTGACCAATAACATTAATGTTGCCACCATTCTTTTACCGAACCCGGAAATCAAAGTGATTTTAGCGGGCGGTGAAGTTCGCAACCGAGACGGCGGCATTGTCGGTGAAGCGACACTCGATTTCGTCAAACAATTCCGCCTCGACTTCGGTATTTTAGGCATCAGTGGTATCGATTTTGATGGCTCACTACTGGACTTTGATTACCACGAAGTTCGCGTTAAACAGGCGATTATCGATAACAGCCGCAGCGTTTTCCTTGCGGTTGACCATTCGAAGTTTGGTCGTAATGCGATGGTGAAACTGGGCAATATCGCGCAATTGAACATGGTATTTACTAACAAACAACCACCAGAGGAGATTCTCGCGATTCTAAAAGAAGCAGCAGTTCCGCTCGAAGTGGTTGATACACAAATGGAAAGAACCATAACCGAATAGCGTTTACACTCACTATTTACGCGCATAAATGACCTCTGTCTTAATTAGGCAGAGGTTTTTTTGTGCCCAAATCACACAAAACGCTCATAAACGAAAATAAATAATGACCACAAACGAAACCTAAGCTAGGATAAACTCATGTTCTAAAATGCTCGTTCGCTCACCAAGAGGTCAAATTTATGAGTATCCAACAAAATGCTTCCACGACGAATTCATCCCCTACTCTAGACATGATCGTGATCGGCGGCGGCATTAACGGGGCTGGTATTGCTGCAGATGCTGCTGGCCGTGGTTTAAGCGTCGGTTTGTACGAAGCTAACGACTTCGCATCGGCAACCTCTTCTGCAAGTTCAAAACTGATCCACGGTGGATTACGTTACCTTGAACACTATGAGTTTCGTTTAGTTTCGGAAGCGCTCGCTGAGCGTGAAGTGATCTTACGCAAAGCGCCTCATGTGGCTCTGCCAATGCGCTTCCGTTTACCTCATCGTCCATTTTTACGCCCAGCTTGGATGATCCGCTGTGGCTTGTTCCTTTACGATAACTTGGGTAAACGAACCACTCTTCCAGGCAGCAAAACCGTCAACCTAGCAAAATCAGGTCTATTAAAACCTGAAATGAAAACCGGTTTCGAATACTCAGATTGTTGGGTAGATGACGCACGCTTGGTGTTGTTGAACGTTCTAGCGGCTAAAGAGAATAACGCAGAAGTTCGCAACTACTGCCGCGTAGAAAAAGCACACCGTGAAGGCGGCATTTGGCATGTCACTATTCATGACGTCACCACAGACCAACGTTTCGAACGCAAAGCGAAAGCTCTGGTTAACGCTGCTGGTCCATGGGTGAAACAGTTCTTTGATGAAGGATTAGAACAAACCTCCCCTCGCAACATTCGTTTGATCAAAGGCTCGCACATCGTTGTTCCTCGTATCCACAACGAGCCACAAGCCTACATCCTACAAAACAAAGATAACCGCATCGTATTTATGATCCCTTACCTAGATAAGTTCTCGATCATTGGTACAACAGATGTGGAATACAAAGGCGATCCGCGTGAAGTCGCTATTTCCGAAGATGAAGTCGATTACTTGATCGATATCGTTAACCAACACTTTGTCCACCAGCTAAGCCGCGAAGATGTGGTATGGACTTACAGTGGTGTACGTCCGTTGTGTGATGATGAGTCTGACTCACCGCAAGCGATCACGCGTGACTACACACTAGAATTGGACGCTGAATACGACCACGCACCTTTACTTTCAGTGTTCGGCGGCAAGCTCACGACTTACCGTAAGCTTGGTGAAGCAGCAATGAAGAAACTTGCACCTTACCTACCAGAAATGGGTAAAGACTGGACGGCAAACCAAACCCTTCCTGGCGGTAACTTCAGTTGCAGCCGCGAGCAATTGGCGAAGATGATTCATGCGAAATACTCATGGGCGTCAGAAGCGATGTTGCTGCGCTATGTGACTCAGTTTGGTACCCAAACTTGGGATCTGATGGAAGGCACTAACAGCGTAGAAGATCTTGGTCATTGCTTCTCAGAGCAAGCAAGCGGCGTATATCAACGTGAAATTGATTACTTGATGAATCACGAAATGGCGCTAACCGATGAAGACATCTTATGGCGTCGTACAAAACTTGGTTTATACATGAACGAAGAGGAGAAAATCGCACTGGCAGAATATCTAAAAGAGAAGCTGCAACAAAAAGTCGTTAGCCTCTCACAAGTAAGTTAAATTGGACTCTCCTAATACAAAGCCTGCACCCCGCAGGCTTTTTCTTTTTCCGGTGAATACTCAGCATCAAACGCTTCTATCGAAAGCACAAAAAGTTTTAATTTCAGGCAATTAGCACTCTTACTTATTATTTTCTTCAGTCGGCAATTGCCCTCACCTCTAATTAAATCGGTATCCGATGAAGAAATCGCTAATCCTGAGCTTACTCCTTCTCGGTGGTTGTTCTGTAGCTCCCGAAGAGACACCACCATGCGCATGTGATGACTACGTTCCTCCCTACGTAAAACCGCCAAGCGCTTCGAACGAAGATAACATCAAACAGTTACTGGCTTACATTGCTCAAAAAGCCAAAGATCGCTGGGGTGAAGATGAGTTCGTTGAAGCAGGCAAACACCGTTACGTGAAGTACCTTGATGGTTACAACACTCGAGCACATATCGATTTCGAAACGGGTAAGATCTATGTTTCGACGATTTCCCAATATCAGCCAACAGAGAAGCTACAAAAAGCCATCGTACAGACACTACTCATGCCTGCTGATCCAGCACATGCGGAGTTGTTTAGTGACAAGGAAGCGGTATTACGTGGTAAGCCTTTTTTATTGGGGCAAGTTCTCGATCACGATGGAAAACCGATTGAATGGGAATGGCGCGCCAATCGCTACGCGGACTACCTGCTCGACAATAAACTGCAGAAGAAAGCTATCAAACGCGGCAGTGCTTATTATGTCGAAATCAACATGGTGAAAGATCACCTAGAGCAGCGAGAATACCAGTATGCAGGCTTGGTACGTGATGCAGCTAAACGATATGGCTTGTCTGAAGATCTAATCTTCGCTGTGATCAAAACCGAAAGTAGCTTTAACCCTTATGCGGTCTCTCATGCTGGGGCTTACGGTTTAATGCAGGTGATCCCAAAAACCGCCGGTGCTGATGTGTTTAATTTGGTGAAAAACAAACCGGGTATTCCAACCAAAGAATACTTGTTCGATCCTGCCAATAACATTGATACAGGCGCGGCGTATTTCTACATCTTGAAGAATCGCTATCTAAGAGATGTAAAACATCCTACTTCGAAACACTTTAGTATGATTTCAGCCTATAACGGCGGTACAGGTGGTGTGCTTTCTACTTTCGATAGCGACCGAAAACGCGCGATGAATGAGCTTAACAGCCTTAACCCGACTCAGGTTTATGATGCGTTAACCACTCAACACCCAAAAGGGGAAGCAAGACGCTACCTACAGAAAGTGCTGTATTTCCAAAAAGACTTCAGCGAAGGGAATACAACAGAAAAATTTAAATAGTCAATTCAACCCTTGGGTTCAATCGTGTAAAAATGACAACATCACATTAGCTAAAAACTATCGTGATATTGTTTACAAAGCTACTGAATAAAAGTTTTATTTTGGTCGAACTTCTACTGAATACTTTATTCTTTTAACGTTATAAGCGGTATCGGTGTTTAAAAATTACTTTTATTCTTCCAACCCATGGTTGTTGCTTCTTTACCAAAATTCCTAACCCGATCAAACGAAGCATATTATATAAATCATCAAAGTATAATCTAACTTTAATTGCGTTTCTTGGCATAGATAAGTTTTCACTAGTAGTAAACCTGTTGTTTCAATCCATTGGTTTTGATATATCTCCCAGAAAAGTAACACTCCCAAACTACATCTAAAGTAAGTGATTTTTAACGCAACCCTTAAGGAAAAATCTTTTGTTACTTCATTGAAGAAATGTTGCTCTTGTGATGTGTCCTATTCTTATTAAAACAACACAGCAAGACACTCGCCTCTAATCTCGTTACTAACATAAAAATGGCAGCTTCATGAGCTGCCATAAAACACATTATATTTCCCGAAAGTCACTAAGTAACAAGTCAGGCATGTATTAGATTATCGGCCACCACCACCGCCATTAACCTTATAACATGACGAGTAAGTGGTCCTAGATAAATTACTACTTTCGTCACACCGTCCTGTGCTCTCGTTCCAAGAAAATGAATGTTCATAATACTTAGTAATCAAACATCGATGCATCCTGCCAGGAGGCTTAAGTCCCCAAGACTTGCTTGTAGAGGTATAGTTAGCTTTGCTTTCGCACATAAATTTATCTTTAGATATAGGAGCCTCTTTCTCTAATTGATTACATCGCTGTCCCTGAAGAAGAGTACATTGGGGCTGTTCAGGTGAAAAGCACTCATTCCAACCTCTCGCGCCCTCACACTTTCCATACATATCTACATATTTATTAGCAGTTTGAACACACAACTGAGCGTAAGACTGGGAAGGACAGCGAGGTGCGTACTCAAAGTCCATATAGTGGTCCCACTTTTTCATCTTTTGTCCTATAGGACGATAGTCTAAAAATGTTTGCCAGTGGAGTTTATCAGTTGGATTTAAATATTCAGACGTTTCATAACGAATTGGACTAAGTACTTGACTATCACTTTCCTCAAATCGTACTAATTTTTCTTTAAAGTTAAGCAGGTTGGAATCAGAGATAACAGTTTCATCACCAACAATGTAGGCTCTGATCTTAAAGTTGTAATCATTTTGGTAACGACGGTATTTTTCAATCGTAGACCCACTTGCAGAGCCCCCAACTAGTCCACCGTACGAAGCCGCTATTTCCTTGGCAACTTCTTTCGATTTATTTAGCTCATTAGTTTTTGATTCAACTTGAATCAACACAGCAATCTCTTTTCCATAGATGGCACTGCTAATTACTGCATCTCCACATAAATTTCGAAAGTTAATTTTAGAGGCCTGACTTCCTGCTTGAAGAAGTCTTTGCGCTCTGGAGCTTAGTTCTGGCCACGCTTCCGTTATTTTTTCTTTGGTTTGGTTTTTAATAGTAAACGCAACGGTTGTCGCATTACTTAACTCTCTAAAATCTCGAGTAATCTTCCTCTTATAACTCGCAGAAGCGGAGAATTTACCCAAACCTCCACTCGCACCTGCTGAAGTATTCATTTCGAAAAACTCATTAATTTCAATGGTATTAATCACCACCTTTCCATCAACTATTTTAGAGAAATTTGGCACCTCAATCGTCCTATTCTCCGAAAGACAGTTATAGTTGGTAGGCTCTTGAGATAGGATGTTAAAACCGTAGTTAACGATATTATTTCCACTACTAGAGTTAGGCATCCTTGGAACTCTTACACCTGCAGTATTATAAGATCTTTGATTGAGCTTAGACGCTTTCTCTCCATAACTCTTAATTATGTCTAGTTCATTATTATTTAGAACAGTAGTCTCTGCTTTCTCCCATAAGCTTATTAGCTCTCCAGACTCATTATTTGCATACACTCCATTAGCAAAAAAAGCAGATAATACTGATATATATATTATTTTTTTATTCATAACATCTCTTTCTTGGTCTAAATACTTCATGCCAATCATATACATAAAAGAAATAAATAAAATTAAAAACAACAACTTATTTTATAAATTTATCCCTGATCACATTAAGACCAAACAAAAAATACAGAAACATCAATAAAAAAATAACACAATATCTATTTTGTTATTATTACTCTTTTTATTTTTGATTATTATCACAAAAATTCAAATAGAATATTCCTGTGTTTTATCTGACAAACAAGTAAAAACCAATGTTGACAAAGAAATTAAAACGCGCGATGAATGAGCTTAACAGCCTTAACCCAACTCAGGTTTATGATGCGTTAACCACCCAACATCCAAAAGGGGAAGCAAGACGCTACCTACAGAAAGTGCTGTATTTCCAAAAGGACTTCAGCGAAGGGAATATCTAATTTTACCTAGCAACAAAACGAAAAACGCCGCTTAGTTCCACGGAGGTATAGAACTAAGCGGCCATGTAATTACACGAAAAGACACCTATGGGTCTAAAACGTCAATTGGCTAGTTAATCACTCATGTGCATACGAGCAATAACACCTACAGAGTAGCGGAGTCCGCACCTTCTAGCACGCTCAAATCCCACTCTAGAATTCAACGTTTTTCACATTCTTAACAATTACCTTACTAATTGTGGGTCATTTGCGGGAGCAAGCTCAAATAAAAAGGGCTCACACCGATGGTTGAGCCCTTCTTTTATCAATTCTGAACTGTGATTATCCGGGATGGCCATCCACTCTTGGTTTCATCAGCATCATTCCGAATCGCCATACGAACATACCGAAAGCCAGAATCCACAAGGCTGCACTGAAATCAATCCAAAGTAGCATGTGTGAAGGGTCAAAAATCACGCCTAAGCTTCTTGCTAATGCCGCCCCAATCACGGCAGAAAAAGCGATGCTCATGTTTGGGCCTTTGTAAATCACGCGACCTGTGTGTCCCATAGTCACTCGAGCAATCATCGCTAAGATCAATCCACCTAATGCGCCAATAGCAAACAGATGAATTAAGTTGTGGTTCGCAAACGCATTATCCCAACTTCCACGTAAAATCAGGCTCAAAGGCAGACACAAATAAGCCGCATGTAACGACCACACCAACGACTCGCTAAGTGTCAGCCAAGGCTTCCAACGCAGGAATCGAACCAACTGCGCCACTCCGGCAAACAACATAAGTGGCTGACCAAGTTCTGCAAATGTTACAGGGAAGAAGCTCAACACGAACAACATGACCAAAGGTAGGTTTGCTAGCCAATCCAACCACAGTAGCGGCTGAGCCTTTTCGAAGTTAAAGCGACGGGCTGTGAAAAATGGAATCACTCGTCCGCCCATCACAGAAAGCAGCAAAGTGAACCACCAAAGCATCGCTTGCCATACCGCAGACGAGGTAAATGGCGGCATGCCTTTCACCGTTGCGTAACTGGCAAAGTTAGCAAAGATGGCGAGCAAGAATAACGGCACAAAAAACAGGTTCCGCCAGCCTTTCGCGCGGTAAACACGAATGCCCACTTCGTACGCCACAAACAGCAAAAACAGCGCTTCAATGCTGCTGGTTAACCAAAGTGGTGCTGGTGTCCAAAACAGTATTCTCGGTGCAAGCCATAACGTGAATATCGCTAACAAGGTGTAGTGTTTCGTACCGTTAATGCCCGTCCAGTTTTGCACCGCAGTCAGCACAAAGCCCACTACTATTGCCATTGAAAAACCAAATAACATTTCATGAACGTGCCACCACAACGCCGGAACACTCAACGCACTTGGCTGTCCGGTTTGGAACATCCATACCCATACCGCAATTGCGACAACGGCATAAATAGAGCCAAACAGGAAAAACGGTCTAAACCCTAATCGCAGCCATGCAGGGATTTTTTCTTCCACTTTTTTATCGGTGATATTCAGCATTGTGATGCCCTTAAGTACCCATTTGATACCGTTCAAAAATTCTACGCGTTCGATATTAACACAAACATGCATAAAAAATATATGTTATAAAATCAAACTATCCTTTCGAGGTAAAACCTGTGCTTCATGCGTTGCTTGGTTGGTAGTGTTTAGGTATAACGGATAACAATGATTTCGTCGAAGTAAGGGAAGCAATCGAGATGTATATATTTGGCTACGGCAGTTTAATCAATGCCGCCTCGCGCAAGCTAACCGGGCAAACGGGAGAAGCCATCCCAGTCATCGCTCATGGACTGGTGCGCTATTGGGGCAAAGTTGACGACAGCTATATCTTGTCACCCTTGGTCGTGAATGAAGGCGAAGGGCAAGTCAATGGCGTGCTGCTTGAAGTCGACGATCAAGCTTTAGCAGAATTTGACCGACGCGAGCGTGGCTACCATCGTATTCAAATCCGTCCTGATCAGATTGAAGCAGAGACCACTTTTAACTCAGAGCACAGCATTTGGGTTTATGTGAAAAACGATCCGTTGCCACCCTGCTCGCGCAGTCCCATCATGCAAAGCTATGTTGATACGGTCCTCGCTGGATGCTTAGAAGTATCCCACGCCTTTGCTGAGCACTTCGTTCGCCATACCGTTGGTTGGCATCATGCCAAAGAAAACGACCGCCACCAGCCAAAATATGGCAACTTAGCGGGCGTACAAGATCATCATTATGAGTTGATTGACAACCTAATTAAAAAGGGAGCCTAGAGACTCCCTTTTATTGTTCATACTCTGCTTGTTCAAGATTAGAACTTGTAATCAATACCAGCGTATAGGCTGTCGAAATCAAAGTCGATATCACCACCACCCTCAACATCGATTGTTACTGAGGAAGCACGGTAACCACCGGAAACGATCAGGCCTGAAGCAAATTCATAACCCGCTTCAACACCGTAGTTAAACCCTATGCTGCTACCGTCATCTGCAGCAGATAAAGTAGGGTTAGATGGTACCATCCTATTCAAATCTACTCCCATAACACCAAATCCAGCAATAGCGCCCACATAGATACCAGTGCCTGAAAAATAATACTTTGGTTTCATATTAAGATTCACTGCATAGCTTTCAACTTCGAGCTTTGCTGGGTAGGAACCGTAACCATCATTAACGTAACCATTATAATCAAAGCTACCGAAGTGAATGAACTCCCCCTCGAAAGCCAATGTGAGATTTTGCGAATATACTCGCTCCTTCCCAACACTAAGACTTAGACCAGTCGCTGAATCCTTTTTAGAATGAAAGTCTGACTTGATATCAGAATTTAAAATATCCGCACCAATGTACCAATTACCTTCCGCCTGAACCGACGCCGAAGCAACCACTGCACCTAAAGCCAGTAATGGCAATACTTTTTTCATTATAATTTCCTAATTTTTCATGCTGTTAGACAGCTTTTAAAAGCGCGGAGATTATAAATAAAGGTGAATATGATTCTATTGATTCTTTTATAAAATGAGATCTAAAACATAAATAACTGTTATATAAACAATATATGATTAGACACTAAACGATTCTCACACCAGCAGGCATCGCGCGTTCAGGCGTTAGCAGAACACTTTCCGATTCGTCATCAGTTTCGGCACACAGCAACATGCACTCAGAGGTTTCGCCACGCATCTTAGCTTTCGCAAGATTACACAGCACCACCACTTGTTTCCCCATCAACTCTTCTTCTGTGTAGTAAGGCACCAAACTGGTGACGGTTTGCAGTGTTTTCTCACCGATGTCGATCTGCACGATGTAAAGCTTATCTGCGTTTTCGTGACGAGCTACTTCGATGATTTTTCCGGTGCGAATTTCTAATTTTGCGAAGTCTGAGTAAGCGATCGTTTCCATTGATTAAAACCTCAAGTAAAATTTTACTAAAACAAACTCTACATTATCAGTTAGTACTTTAAATACAAGAGGTGAAGATCGCATTTTGATGAGCAAAGATCGTGCTGGTTACAATCGCCCTTTACCAAATTTCACTCAACTTCGGCCAACCCCACGCAGTGACCTCTACACCTTTGAATATGTCTTGGAAGCTAAGTGTTTGTCGGTGGTGAAGCATCGGACTAACCATACCTTCATAGATCAGCACAGAGCCAAGTTGCTCTAACTTAGTGAGGTAATCTTCCGGAGCACTAAACTGTCGAATTTGGTTGTTCTCAGCCACCAGCCAGTCGCTGACGTCAGATCCGATCGTGGCGTGCAAAACAGGATCGCTGAGGAAAAACAGTAAAGCCGAGACTTGTCGGTTGTCATCCAAGTTAAAGCTGCTTAAGACAACCTCTTCACTAAAGCCCTCTCCAGACGCTTTTTCAATGAATGCTTCAAACGAATAAACGTTTACTTCAACCTTGATGCCATGCTCCATCAAGATTTGCTCAGCGGCTCTCGCACTACGTTGAATACCAAGATGGGAATAACAGGCGATTCGGATTGAACTCGGTAGCGCTACTTCATCGCTTCTCAGGTATTTGACGTTGTGCCAGAAGGGGAAAAAGTTATGTGCGATCTCAGCTCCGAAGGTGGTTTCGTTGCGCTCCAACTGCTGCCAAATGTTCTCACCACTCAAGGCATCACTCAGCCAACGTCGCTGAGCGTGTGATAAGTTAGAATGATTGTGATTGAAAATCATAAACAAGCACCCTTCTTCCACGCGATCTTTCGATGCAGTGTGTTTGGCATCGATGATGCGCTCATCCACTTCTTCATCTGGAGAGTTGGTGATGACCTTTTTCGAGTACTGCTCTGTCTTAGGTAAATCGTGGGGGTAATCGGAAACCTTTACACCTTCCTTTTTGCCACTGTTTAACGACCAGATGGTGACTTTATCAGTGAGGGAGCGAAATCCGTGAAAGCGCTCATTCGCCACCAAGGTAAGTTTGTTGTTCGTGTGCGATTCCAGAGAGAAAATGCCACAGCCGATACTGTCGGAAGATAGGTTATTGAGTTGCTCGACAGGCTGTAAAGAGTATTTCAGATCACTCAATAATGCAGCAAAGCCTTTGTCTGGCCGAGTAAGTTGAACGGAAAATCGATAAGGTGACTCGACGGAAACCGTTTCAAGGTGATCGAGTTCATTTTGATAATATGGAAGCTGCTGCCAATGGTTTAGTAACTTCACCATCAACTCTGCATCCACTTTACCGCCATGATGAAAGCAAACAGACGGACGAAGATAAAATGTCCATGTTCGCCACTCTTCATCGGCTTGCCAATGATGCGCAATGTTTCCGACTAACTCACCTTCAGGTGTCATAGAAACCAAGCAAGCGTGAATTTGACGTATTAAGAAACGTTCGCTGTTTCGTTGCGGTGTGATTGGATTGAGTGTAGCAAAAGAGCGGTTATAGGTAAGCTGTACACTGACTTTTCCTTCTGTCACTTGAGCACCGGAAGTCTGCTTTAGAAGTTGCTCAAACACCACTTGGTCGAAATCAAGGAACTCAAGTGCTCGGTCGTATTTGCTCTCTTTGATCCACTCAAGAGCGATAGAGCGCTTTACCTCTGTACGATCGATGTTACGAATTAAGGTAGAACGTTGGTTACGCCCCACTCTGGGTATCCAAGCGATCCAGTTGAGCGCATTCATCTGCTTGAGAATAGCTCGGGCATGCCTTGGGCTGGTGAACATCTTGTCTGCAATCTCGGCAAGCGTCACCGCGTATTCCTCTCGTAGTTCAAAACTCTCTACACGTTCGTAGTAGCGAAAAAGATTAATACTCTCCAAAACAGGCACTCCAAAACTAAGTTTCTGTTCCTTATATTAGCGTTTAATGCCTTCATTCAAGTAAAAAGGTCTAAAAAGTCAGTTATCAGGAACAAGAAAATCAAAATTCACTCTGTTTTTTCATGCCTTATTTTTACCCAAAATACTCTTAGATTCTGACGCAGTCCTATGCTTGAGCGGTCGAAAGAGTGCCCTTCAATTGGTTAAGACCCTCTATTTTTTAGCTCAGCACACCACTTATAAAGCTTTAGCGATAGCAACCAGTTTTTATGTTTATGCTCCAACCCCCGCAAACCATAATCACGATGCTATCGCTAATCTCCCCGCTTCCCACAGTTTATTCATGACTGCGCCACTCAAGATTTTTATCTAACAAGTTGGAGTATTTTTATGTTTGCTAACTTTTTTGCCAACCTTTCTAAGGTCGGTAAGGCACTCATGTTGCCTATAGCCTCAATGCCCGCGGCGGGTATCCTTTTGGGTATTGGCTCGGCGCAATTTGGGTTTATTCCACCCGTGGTTTCTGAATTGATGGCAGAAGCGGGTGGTGCGGTATTTGGTAACCTGCCGCTTATCTTTGCGCTTGGCGTTGCTATCTCATTTACCAACAATGATGGTGTTGGTGCGGTTGCGGCAGGTATTGGTTATTACGTATTAGTCGCGACGCTAAAAGTCATGGCTGGCGTGCTAGGTGTGGACCATATCGACACAGGTGTGCTCGGCGGCATCATCTCCGGTGCAGTTGGTGCGTATATGTTTAACCGCTTCTACACCATTAAGATGCCAGCTTATTTGGCCTTCTTCGCGGGTAAACGATTTGTCCCGATCGTCACGTCATTTTCTATGCTGTTTTTGGGCATTGCGATTGCCTTTATCTGGCAACCAATTGGCTCGGGCATTGATTGGTTCGGCACATGGGCAACCGAGCAAAACCCATTGGTCGCATTCTGGGCTTACGGCACCGCAGAGCGTGCTCTGATCCCATTTGGTCTGCACCATGTGATTAACGTGATTATTCAGCTTCAAGCCGGCGAGTTTGTGAACGCTGCTGGCCAAGTATTCCACGGTGAGATTCCTCGCTTCTTCGCTGGTGACCCAAATGCGGGCAACCTAGCAGGTGGTTACCTATTCAAGATGTTTGGTCTTCCTGCGGCGGCAATTGCGATTGGCCGTGCAGCAAAACCAGAGAACCGCACCAAAGTGATGGGCATCATGATCTCAGCTGCACTGACGTCGTTCCTAACTGGTATCACTGAGCCTATCGAGTTTGCCTTCTTGTTCATCTCGCCTGTGCTTTACGTGATTCACGCGATCATTGCGGGTTTAGCTTACCCACTGTGTATCATGCTTGGCGTTAAACATGGCTACAGCTTTAGTGCAGGTCTTATCGACTACGTGACCTTCTTTGGTATTTCGACCAAAGGTTGGATGATCATCCCACTAGGTTTGGCATACGCAGCGCTGTACTACGTAGTGTTCACTTGGTTCATTAAAACGTTCGATCTGAAAACACCAGGCCGTGAAGATCATGACAGCAGCAAAGCCGTCAATGACACCAGTTCAGAGTTTGCCAATGAGTTGGTTAGCGCGTTTGGCGGCAAACAAAACATCTTAAGCACCGATGCTTGTATCACTCGATTGCGCATCCAAGTAGCAGAACAAGACAAAGTCGACGAAGCCAAACTGAAAGCACTTGGTGCAGCAGGTGTGGTGCGAGTCGGTACAGGCGTACAAGCTATCTTTGGCGGCAACAGCGATGTGTACAAAACCCAAATGGTTGATTGGATGAACAACAACTAGCTTTCTGAGCGCCATTTTCTGTGGCCTGTAAAGAGAAACGACAAATCGCGGTCACATCAATGACCGCGATTTTTTGTTTTTATGCGCCTAACCAATACCTCATCTAAGATAACGTTTACACATCACATATATTCAATAAATTCATAGAGTAAGACCAAATTCATCGCAATATAAAAATGGTGTTGATTGCACTTATTACACAATGGGTGTTTAATACTCCAATTAACGTTTTTTAGCCCACGAAAGGTCCCTCATGGCAACAATCAAGGATGTCGCGAAAGAAGCCGGCGTATCGGTCGCGACCGTCTCTCGCGTGATCAATAAATCACCGAAAGCGAGCCAATCTTCTATCGACGCAGTGACGCAAGCAATGAGCAAACTGGGCTACCGTCCAAACGCAGCAGCGCGTGCACTCGTCAGCCAAAGTACTAACACCATGGGCGTGCTTGTGGGTGATGTCTCAGATCCGTTCTTCGGCACACTGGTGAAATCGGTAGATAACGTGGCGCGTGAAAACGGCAAACACATTCTGATTGGTAATGGCTACCACAACCCAGAAGACGAACGCCAAGCGCTAGAACTTCTGATCAACAGCCGTTGTGAAGCCATTGTGATTCACTCTAAAGGTCTATCAGATGAAGAACTGATCGGCTACGCCAAAGAAGTTAAAGGCATGGTGTTGATCAACCGCCATATCCCAGAATTGGCAGAACGTTGTATCTCTCTTGATAACCGCAAGGGCGCGTACTTAGCGACGGAATATCTGATTCGTCATGGTCATACCAAGATCGCTTGTATCGCCTCATCCCATGACATCGAAGATACCGACGAGCGTTTACAAGGTTACCAAGCAGCACTGAAAGATCACGATATCGAGCTATCAAAAAGCTATGTCGAATATGGCGAGCCAAACAGTGACGGCGGCGAAACAGCCATGACCAATCTGCTAACCAAGTCACTCGCAATCACTGGCGTGGTGGCGTACAACGACTACATGGCAGCAGGTGCGCTGGCAGCGTTAGACCAAAACGGCATCGACGTACCAGAAAAAGTGTCCATGGTTGGCTTCGACGATGGCTTAATTGCTCGCTTCGTCAATCCAAGTTTGACCACGATTCGTTACCCAATCGAAATGATGGCAGAGCGTGCCGCGCGTTTGGCATTAGCGTTATCGCGTGATGAACAAGTGGAAGATGACACCATCATCTTTAGCCCAACTTTAGTGCGCCGTAACTCGGTGGATCGTCTTTAGCTCTAATCTCTAAAAGACAGACACAAGAAAGCCCGCTCAATCCGATTAAGCGGGCTTTTTCATTTCAAAGGTTTATTAGCTTAATGCTTCACTTGTCTTAGTCTGAGTCACTTCAACCCCATCCGCAAATTCACCACGTTGCAGTTTCTCACGCAGGATTGCATGCTGGTCTTCTGTGAAGGTATAACGAGACATAATAAAAATACGAACCAAAGCTCCTAGAGCAGGCAGTAAAGCTATACAGAAAAACATGCCATTTAGCGCTGTTTCAGTCTGCTCCGCATTCGGTACATAGCCAATCATCGTTAGGATGATACCTGTTAAACCACCAGCGACTGCTACGGAGAGTTTGCCTGTGAAAGTCTGCCCAGAAAACGTAATAGCGGCTGTACGCTTTCCACTGTGGTAGTAAGAATACTCTACCGTATCTGCAATCATTGCCGAGATCAGCGGGTTCGTCATCATGAATATCCCCGTAATAACAGCTAACCAAATCATAACGGCCATTGGGTTATCGTAACCGGTAAGATAAAAGCCAACACGAGCGATGATCTCAAGCACACATAAAGCGATGAATATGTCGCGCTTTTTGAATCGTTTCGTTAGTACTGGCGTGGCTAAACAAGCGATCGCACTCACCAAGGTAATCGTACCAATCAAAGAAACCAAGCCTGCATCACCCATGTTGTAGGTAAAGAAGAAAATGTACAGGCCATTTACTAGGTTAAAGAACACATTCATAAAGAAAGCGGCAAGAATAAAGAATAACGGCTTGTTCTTACGTACTGCCTGGAAAGTCTGTTTAAGCGTGACTTTCTCACAGCTCGCAGTGGATATACGTTCTTTAGTGTTGAAGAAGCCGTTCAACATGAACAACAGACCCGCAATCATCAACACTGCCACTGCAGGCAGGTAACCCTGATCTGCACGTCCGTCGGCAAAATAAGCACTTAGTTTAGGGAAAATAACTAACGTCGCACCAATACCCGCATTTACACCAAGCATTGCGCAAGTTGCTGCTTTAGCACGCTCTTGCGGCTCGTCTGTCATGACAGAAGACATTGACCAGAAAGGCACATCTGAAATGGTGTAAAGCGTTCCCCAAAGAATATAAGTGATACCTGCGTACATCACCTTTGTAGAGGTATCAGCATCAATGTTGTAGAAAGAAGCGATCGTCACCAAGACGATAAGAAATGGTGTAAACAACATGTACGGGCGGAACTTACCAAATCGAGATTCAAGCGTGTCCATATAGCCCGCGATCAAAGGATCGTTCACCGCATCCCAAACTCGGGCAATTAAGAATATCGTACTCGCCGCTATCGGTGATATACCTAAGATATCGGTATAAAAATAAAGAATAAAAGAGCCGACTAGACCAAAGCTAAAGCACTGGCCTACTCCGTAGCCGAAGTAAGACATCAGCTCCTTATTGGTTAATCTGTTTTGTAGAGTAGTCATAGTTCACGTCTCAATTGAGTTAATTATAGATTGGCTGCCGACCTAAATCTCAAGGTCGGCTCACAGGCAATTAATCCACTTCTGCGAGTGTTTTGATTAACTGCACTTCACTTGGGTCATATGGCTGTCCTTGCTCATCAAGCAGATCGTGGAACCATCGACTTGCGTAGTCGGTATCGTTACGTTTAATTTCTGGCCAAGGTAAATGAGTTTGAGTCTTGCCCTTCACTAACCCCCACTGGTAACAACCAATGGTTTTCTGTTTGAAAATAGGTAGTTGTTCATGCAGATGAGATTCAGCATGACGTGCTAACCATTCAGTGCACATCATTGGGCGGTTATAGGCTTCCACAATTTCGACAGCTTTATGGAAGAGGTCGATGGGAAGATAAGCGTGGAACGTGATGATATCTGACAGCTCTAAAGCTTTGCGATCAGTAGGGTGTTCGAAGATCGGTAGGCTTCGATCTAGAATGCTAGGAGCGTGCCATGCTCCCACTGTTAGAGGCTGCGATGGGTTTTCATTTCGCGCCCATTCAAACGCCTTTACCATCAGTTCATGACTGAACACTTCCATTTCTTCGTCATATGCAAACTCACCTTCATTGGTGAAAATCATGCGGTTGGTCGGTTCGTTATACAGGTCCCAAATAACAATACGAGGGTCATTCTTGTAAGTTGAAATAATGTCTCGAGTATAGGCTTCAACCTCTCCCCATAGAGTTTTATCCATTACGACATTACGGCCTGGGCTTGCGGCTGCTTGGCTATTGTGCAAATCCGGAACGGGTGCTTTTTGCTCACCAAGATAAGGATGATCGCCAGAAAAACCGCAATCATCCATCGGTGTCATCATCACCTTAATTTGGTTACGTTCACAAATATCTAGAAAGCGCTCAATACGCTCATGCAAACCTTGGCGATCCGCCTGCCAAACAATGAAAGGTAAGTTAGTACGTAATGTGTTGTAGCCAACTTCTCTCGCCCACGCTAACTCCTGCTCCATAACTTCAGGAGAGAACGATTCGGCTTGCCACATCTCATTCCAGTTAACCGCGGTTCTTGGCAAATAGTTAAAGCCACGCAGCCATCCATGTTCTTTTTGCCACTGCCATGCTTTCTCTTCTGACCATCTTGTCATCTTACTAACCTCAAAACTAAATTATTAACTAATAATATTAGCTAATATATTAATAAATAATTTGGCCGCCAGATGATCACAAAATAAACGTGGTGCTCATCACAGCTTTAGTGGCTCTATGACATGACTTTGTGATCAATATCTTTTGGGGATGATCTGGTCTTAATCTTTAGCTAATATCTTTAGCTAAGAAAATTATCCGTAAATCGAAGAATGGCTAAAAAAGTAACTATGAGTGATATTGCTGCGGAAGCAGGGGTATCCCAGTCAACCGTGTCTTTGGTGTTGAATGGCTCTACATCGGTAAAAATTGCAGATACCACCAAACAAAAGGTCCTTGAAACCGCAGAGTCGCTTGGCTACAAGAATAAGAAAGTGGCTCATGCGCTTGGTCGCCCCAAAAAAATCGCCTTGGTGATCAATGGGCTGACTAGCTACGATCCTTTTATTGATGCAATTAACGCCGCACGTGAAGAAGCGTGGGCGAACGACTTTATTCTAGTGACGTTCAATTACAGTCACGATGAAGTATTGGCAAGTAAGATTGAAGCAGAAATAAATAGCGGTGATTATGCTGGCTTGGTTTATGCGTCGAGCATGACCCGTGAACTTGAACAACAACGCGTCAATACGGTACTACCAACCATACTTTTAAACTGCACAAACGAAAGTGCTCATGAAACACCAAGCGTTTTACCTGCAGATATGATAGGCGCTTACAAAGCAGTCTCTCACCTTACTCAACAAGGTTATCGTCGTATTGCAATGCTCACTGGTGAAAACTGGATGCTTGCAAGTCAGCAGCGCAGAGAAGGGTACCGTCAGGCATTGATAGACGCCGATATTATTCCGAATAACGCGTACATTGCTGAAGCGAATTGGTCTCTAAAAGAAGCGCACCAACAGACGCTAGCGCTGTTCAACTTGGAGCAACCGCCTGAAGCGATATTCTGTGGAAGTGATTACATGGCAATGGGGTGTTACCAAGCATTGGCGGAGTTAGGTCTTAAGATCCCTCAGGATGTTGCGGTAGTTGGATACGACAATCAACAGATTGCCTCTGAGAGCTTTCCAGCACTATCCTCTGTTGAACTGCCTTACTCAGATATGGGTAAGCTCGCCGTAGAATCCTTGATGGCTCTGATAGAAGAGCAACCTTTACTCTCCAGCAAACGAAAAGTAGAAGGTGAATTGATTATTCGAACTTCTTCGACAAAAACAAAAAAGGTGGGCATGTAGCCCACCAAAAAAGCTATCTAAAATTCAAAGCCATAGATGGTTTGATGCTGATAGCAGTCCCCAGAGTTCAACACCCCACTGTTGACACCCCATTCAGGTTTATTCGGCCCATCAGGAAAGTACTGTGTTTCCAGTGCTAGTCCATCATAGAGCTCATAACTTTTGCTCTCACCTGGTGTTCCTGCTAGGAAATTACCAGAGTAAAACTGCACGGCTGGCTTTGTCGTTTTGACCGTCATCGTGACTTCTTGTTGAGGTGAAATCAGAACCGCGGCGACAGACACGCCATTGGTCACTTCAGGCTTGAACACAAAGGCGTGATCGTAGCCGCCAGCGGTTTTCTGATCGGGTTCACTCAGGAAATCTCTCCCTACTAATTTAACGGATGAGAAATCAAAACTGGTTCCTTCTACGGGCTTTAGGTCTCCTGTAGGAATAAGACCTTGATCAGTCGGTAAGTAGTGAGCGGCATTTAACTGTAATTCATGATCTAAGCTTTTAGCGTCAGAGCCTTCTCCCGCCAAGTTAAAGTAAGCATGATTCGTTAAATTTACCGGGCATGCTTTATCTGTGCGTGCTTCATAAGCAATCGACACTTCGTTATCGTCCGTTAAAACGTAAGTCACCTTAACGTCTAGATTCCCCGGGTAACCTTGGTCACCTTCTTCAGAATGAAGTTCAAATACAACTTGCTGAGAATCCTGCTCGACAATAGTCCAACGCCTTTTGTCAAACCCCTCTAAACCACCATGCAGTGAGTTTTCACCATTATTGATGCCAAGTTGGTAGCGCTGTCCCTCAAGCTCAAACTCCCCCTTGCCAATACGATTAGCAAAGCGACCAACTATCGAGCCAAAGTAAGCCCCCTGCTTCATATGCTCATCCATATTTGGCGAGCGCAGTAACACTTCGCGATACTCTCCATTGATAGGCAAAGTGCAACTTAACCACGTCGCACCGACATCCATAAAAGACGCGGTCATTCCGTTACTGTTGGTTAAGTGAATCAGCTTCGCTGGGAGACCATCAAACGATGGTGTATTGGCCATCGCTTGCTGTAAATTTTCAAAATACTCTCTCATTCCAGCCTCTTAAAGTACTTCGACTAAACCAGCGCCGTTTTTCGCTTGGCACACGTAGATGGACTCTTTTAGGCCCGTTGCGGCTTGGTACTTCGCTTCTACCGTTGCTTTCACTTCGTCAACCAATGCTGGCGGTACAATCGCAACGATACAACCACCAAAGCCGCCGCCCGTCATGCGCACGCCGCCTTGCTCGCCAATCACTTCTTTCACCATCTCAACTAACGTATCGATTTCTTTGACTGTGATTTCGAAATCATCACGCATAGATGCATGAGACTCAGCCATCAGTTCACCCATACGCTTCATGTCGTGTGCGCGAAGTGCTTGTGCTGCTTCTACCGTGCGGTCGTTTTCTGTGATTACGTGACGAGCACGTTTTGCGACCATTTCGTCTAGCTCAGAGACTTTCTCGTTGAACTGTTCAATGGTCACATCACGCAGTGCTTTCACACCGAAAATTCGTGCCGCTTCTTCACACTGCTCACGGCGCGTGTTGTATTCACTGTCTACCAAGCCACGTTTTTTGTTCGAGTTGATGATAACCACGGCCATGTCTTCAGGCATCGATACCGCTTCGGTTTCTAGGCTGCGGCAGTCCAACAGCATCGCGTGGTTTTCACGACCTTCTGCCGAAATCATTTGGTCCATAATGCCGCAGTTACAACCAACGAATTCGTTCTCTGCTTGCTGGCCGTTTAGCGCGATTTCCGCTTGGCTGATTTCTAGATTGAATAGCACTTTGAACGTTTGACCAATCACCACTTCCAACGCTGCCGACGAGCTTAAACCCGCACCTTGAGGCACGTTACCGCTAACAGAAATATCCGCACCAGAGAATTGGTAACCACGAGCAAGAAGACACTTAACTACACCGCGAATGTAGTTCGCCCACATTTTGTCTTGCTGGAATGTGATTTCTTGCGTGATATCGAACTCATCAACGGCATTGCCGTAATCCACAGAAACGACGCGTACTAGGTTGTCTTCACGCTTCGCTGCCGCCACAACGGTTTGGTAGTTGATCGCACATGGCAGTACAAAACCATCGTTGTAATCAGTGTGCTCACCAATCAGGTTTACACGACCAGGGGCTTGAATAATATGGCTTGGCGCGTAACCCAGCACTTGTTCAAAAGAGGTTTTCACATTTTGGATTAGATCAGACATAGGGACGTTCTCTTAAATTATAAATTTGGTATTGGGATAGCGCGTGAGCCTAACTTTCTATCTGTAAAGTCGCGCTATCCCGTTATTCGTTATCAGTCTACTTCGAGGCGTTATTGCTCTTTGTAGTGCACATCGCTTAGGTCACGCAGACGCTGCGCCGCTTGTTCTGCGGTTAGGTCGCGTTGGCTTTCTGCCAACATTTCATAACCAACCATGAACTTACGAACCGTTGCACTACGTAGCAGTGGCGGGTAGAACAATGCATGCAGTTGCCAATGGTCGATATCGGTACCTTCTTCAAAGAACGGCGCGTAATGCCAGCCCATTGAGTAAGGGAAAGAGCATTGGAATAGGTTGTCGTAACGGCTGGTTAGCTTTTTGATTGCAACCGCAAGGTCATTACGTTGCTCATCGGTTAGCTCACTCATTCGACGAATGTGCGTTTTAGGCAGTAGCATGGTTTCGAATGGCCACGCCGCCCAGTAAGGAACAACAGCAACCCAGTGTTCGGTCTCAACCACGGTGCGTGAACCATCTTTAAGCTCAGCTTGCACGTAATCCACCAGCAAGTTGCTGCCATGCTCTTGGTAGTAAGCTTTTAAGTTGTGTTCTTTACGTTCGATTTCGTTTGGCAAGAAGCTGTTTGCCCAGATTTGACCGTGCGGGTGAGGCTGAGAACAACCCATGGTCTCACCCTTGTTTTCGAATGCTTGAACCCAAACGTAGTCTTTACCCAGATCTTCGATTTGATCATTCCACGTGTCAATCACGCCACGGATTTTGTCGACCGGTAGCTCAGGCAACGTTTTGCTGTGATCAGGCGAGAAACAAATCACTCGGCTCAACCCGCGCACACCTTGCGTTTTGAACAGTGGGTTATCTGACTCAGGCGCATCTGGAGAGTCCACCATCAGTGCTGCGAAGTCATTTTGGAACACATACGTGCCTTGGTAATCTGGGTTTACATCACCAGAAATACGCTCGTTGGTTGGGCAAAGGAAACACTTCTCGTCGTAGCTTGGTAGCTCATCAATTGCAGGTTTCTCGTCAGCGCCACTCCAAGGGCGTTTTGCACGATGCGGTGACACCAAAATCCACTGACCCGTTAGTGGGTTGTAACGACGGTGTGGGTGATCCACTGGGTTAAATTCAACATTCGACATCTTACTTACTCAACTTTTAAAATTTCTTTCATCTGCATTCCCCAATGAAATTGGAGTTGCAGCTAGGCGGCAAGCTTTCCAATATCCATGAGCATAGGTTTTCTATGTGATTGGAATTGGAAAGAGCAGGCAACAACGCTGCAGCTTCAATTACGCAGGGGAATAGCCTTGCGGGTTATTTGACTGCCATTTCCACGTATCAGCTGTCATTTCCGCAACACTGCGGGTCGCTTTCCAGCCAAGGTCTCGCTCCGCTTTATCTGTACTTGCCCAGCATTCTGCAATGTCTCCTGGACGACGAGGACAGAGCTCGTAAGGCACTGGGTTACCACAAGCCGCTGCGAACGCTTCTACCATTTCAAGCACGCTAGAGCCTTTGCCCGTACCTAGGTTGTAAATGTGCAAACCAGCTTTTTCACCTACCGATTTCAGCGCTGCGATATGGCCGTCTGCCAAATCCATCACGTGGATGTAATCACGCACGCCTGTGCCATCCGGTGTTGGGTAGTCATTGCCAAATACCGACAGTTTTTCGCGGCGGCCTACTGCCACTTGCGCGATAAACGGCATCAAGTTGTTTGGGATACCCTGAGGGTCTTCACCCATAGTGCCCGATGGATGCGCACCAACTGGGTTGAAGTAGCGCAGCAAAGTCACGCTCCAGTCGTTTTCTGCATTAAACAAATCGCTCAAGCACTCTTCCACCATGTACTTGCTGCGACCGTATGGGTTAGTGGTCGCCCCCGTTGGAGAGTCTTCCGTAATCGGCACAATGTCAGGATCGCCGTAAACCGTTGCCGATGAGCTAAATACAATGCTTTTCACGCCCGCTTTACGCATGCTGCGCGCCAACACCAATGAGCCATTCACATTGTTGTCGTAGTATTCCAATGGTTTCGCGACAGATTCGCCCACCGCTTTCAGGCCAGCAAAGTGAATCACAGCTTGAATGTCATGCTTGGCAAATACTGAGTCCAAAAAGGCTTCATCGCGAATGTCGCCTTGGTAGAAAGCCGGTTGCTTACCGGTTAGCGCTTCAATGCGGCTTAACACTTCCACTTTGGCATTACACAAGTTGTCGACAATGATTGGCTCCATACCTGCTTCAATCATCTGGACACATGTGTGACTGCCGATGTACCCCATACCGCCTGTGACAAGAACTTTCACTTTTGCTTCTCCACTTTTGCTGCTCGATGCTTGGAAATTGGTTGAGCCTGCTCACCAAGCAAATTCGCTCATCTCTTAACTGGCTAAAAGTCTACCAATCAAAACCGATCCAGATCCGTGATCAAACTCAAATAGTGTAAACGTTTCCACAAAATTACATCACGATTTAAAATCAATAAAAATAAAGAAAGTTGGGTTAGACCAGAAAAATTGGAAAGATTTATGACACTTACATGTATAAACGTTTACACAATGTAAGAAAAACACGGTGATTCACGCAAACCAGAAAGATGATTTTCCGCAATCGATACCTGACATTGCTCTTACAAAACGAGAGATAAAGCCCGCTACAGTAGCCCCGCCCCAAATGTAACTTTTTGTAACAAGACTCGAATCGCGTCTTTTCCTTTTATCGGGGCATGCAAAGAACAAAAACAAATCTGAAGGGCCCTCATGCTACGCAAGCGAAATGAATTTCGAGACCACAACCAAGAAGTGCGGTTGTTTAAGAACCGTGCCATCGTTGCCTTCCTCGGCATGGTTATTTTGCTGGGTGGATTGGTCGCGAACCTGTACAACTTGCAGGTTAACCACTTTAAAGATTATCAGACTCGCTCTAACGACAACCGAATCAAAATCCTGCCTATCGCGCCAACACGCGGCTTGATCTACGACCGCAATGGCGTACTGCTGGCGGAGAACCGCCCGGTTTACAACCTTGACATGATCCCAGAGCAAGCAGGCGATCCGGATGCGCTAATTGAAAAGTTGCGTCATTACGTCGACATCACCCCAGAACAAGTCGACGCTTTTAAAAAACGCTACAAGCACACTCGCCGCTTTCGTTCTGTCACCATCATGAATGAGCTGAATGACGAACAAGTCGCGCGCTTTTCTGTTCATCAGCATGAGTTCAATGGTGTGTTTGTGACTGCCGACCTCAAGCGTTTTTATCCTTACGGTGAAAAGCTGACGCACGTCCTAGGTTACGTTTCGCACATCAACGACCGAGATTTGCGTCGCCTTGATGAAGAAGGCAAAGCGCAGAACTATCAAGCAACACAAAACATCGGCAAGTTGGGTGTTGAGCGCTACTACGAAGACCTTCTCCATGGCACTAAGGGCTACGAAGAAGTCGAAGTAAACAGCCGCGGCCGTGTCATTCGTACCATCAAATACGTACCACCGATTCCGGGTAAAGACATCGTGCTAAACCTTGATATCGAGTTACAAGAATACGTCTACAAAGAGCTCGACCATCGCCAAGGTAGTGCTGTGGTGCTCGACCCACGAGACAACAGCGTACTCGCAATGGCATCTAGCCCAAGTTATGATCCCAACCCATTTGTGAACGGCATTTCCAGCAAAGCGTACCGATCACTATTGAACGATCCTGCTCACCCCTTGGTAAACCGCACTACGCTTGGTGTTTACCCTCCGGCATCCACCGTAAAACCATTTATGGCAGTGGCGGGGCTTGAGGAACATGTGATTACGCCAACGACGGTGCGAAACGATCACGGTTCTTGGCGTATTCCGGGCTCGAAACCGAATTCAAAAGCATGGCGAGATTGGAAACGTTGGGGTCACGGTAATGTTGATGTCACGAAAGCGATTGAAGAATCCGTGGACTCCTTCTTCTACCAAACCGCCTTTGACCTTGGCATCGACCGCATCTCGAAATGGATGAACAAGTTCGGCTTTGGCTTGCCAACCGGCATCGATATTTATGAAGAGAGCAGTGCGAACATGCCGACTCGCGAATGGAAAGTCGCACGCCACCGCACGCCTTGGTATCAGGGTGATACTGTGCCTATCGGTATTGGCCAAGGCTATTGGACAGCGACGCCAATGCAGATCGCCAAAGCGACTTCATTCCTTATCAACCATGGTGAAATGAAAGCACCTCACCTACTTAAAGCCGTGATTGAACATGGTGAAGAGTTTGAAAACCAAGTCGACGTTGCACCGAAAGACCTGCCGCCAATTGAAGGTGTGCCTGATAAATACTGGGACATTCCAATCAACGCGATGCGCTTGGTAAACAATGGCGCACATGGTTCTGGTCGCCGCGCATTCAAAGGCGCAGAGTACAGCAGCGGTGGTAAATCGGGGACGGCGCAGGTATTTGGCTTGCGTAAAGACGAAGTCTACAACTCGAAAAAGCTTGCTAACCACCTGCTTGACCATGCGTTGTTCACTGCCTTTGCACCGTACGACCATCCAAAATACGTAGCGACCGTTGTGATTGAACACGGTAACGGTGGTTCAAAAGTCGGGGCACCATTCATTCGTCATGTGTTTGACCACTTACTTGTCGACACAGATAAAACCAAAGGTAAAAAGTCTTAGGTTTAACCTTATCTCCTTACCACTCGTGTTAAGTGGCAATGGTAAATAACAAAGCCCGAACGGATTGTCCTAGCCGTTCGGGCTTTTGTTTGCTTAAAAATCCCCCCTTCTCGCGGTGATCTGTTCATTTCACTCCTCGCACAGTTTTACTAAAAATTTGTGCATCCATAAGTAGCTGTTTACAATGGTGGGATTATTGCTTATCTCACTGGGACAGTGAGCTTTGCCAACGGGAAGTGAACATGGCAACACTAAAAGATATCGCTACAGAAGCGGGCGTCTCACTTGCAACCGTCTCACGCGTGTTGAATGACGATCCGACTCTGAGCGTAAAAGAAGAAACCAAACACCGCATCTTAGAAATTGCTGAAAAGCTGGAATACCGCACTAGCAGTTCGAAAAAAGCCACCAAAGAGGCGAAACAAAAACACCACTTTTTAGCTTTGTACAACTACAAGCAAGAAGCAGAGGTGAATGACCCCTACTACCTGTCGATTCGTCACGGGATTGAAACCCAGTGCGACAGGTTGGGCATTACATTAACCAACTGCTACGACAGCGTCATTGATGTCGAAACGCAAAAGATCACCGGTATCCTTTTGGTTGGTAAAACCGATAAAGCGATCATCAATAAACTACCTAAGCGCCTCGCAGACAGCATTTGTTATATCGACTTTTCAGACAGCGACAGCGTGTACGACAGTGTTGATATCGATCTTGCTCGCATCAGTAAGCAAGTTGTCGACTTCTTCGTCGAACAAGGTTATCAGCGCATTGGTTTCATTGGCGGACAAGACGAACCCAACACGGCGGACATTCGTGAGAATGCGTTTGTGGAATACGGCAACCTAAAAGGTGTCGTATCAGAGAACGACATTTACCGCGGCGATTTTTCTAGCCTATCGGGTTACGACTTAGCCAAAGCGATGTTGGCAAAAGGCGACTTTCCGACAGCACTCTTTATCGCATCAGACTCAATTGCGATTGGGGTTTTACGTGCTATCCATGAGTTCGGTTTGAACATTCCACAAGACATTGCCCTGATCAGTGTGAATGACATTCCAACCGCGCGCTTTACCTTCCCACCGCTCTCTACTGTGCGAATTCACTCAGAGATGATGGGCATACAAGGGGTAAACTTATTGGTAGAAAAATACCGCGATGGTCGTGCGCTGCCATTGCAAGTTCACGTACCAAGCAAACTCAAACTGCGCGGCACGACTAAGTAGTTCTCCCTCTTAACTCCTATTTTATAAAGCACTGAATCCTCAGTGCTTTTTTATTTCCTTTCTCTAAATCCCCGTTATTTTTTACCCGTTTTACCCAGAAAATAAGCTTGGGATGCTATTCCTTTACGCTGATCACATCTTGCTCACCAATCACGTATTAAAACGTGATCAAGTTAAAGTTAAACGTTTTCACTAATTTATTTTAGTAAAACTTTTACTAATATCTTTCCCAGATAACTCATAAGCCTTTTCACAATACATCGGCTGCATTTCTTTTGGGCAGATTCGACGCTGACGATACCGCGTCGAAATGACCAAGCTAAGCCGAGGGGAGAACAAACGTGAACAACTGGGAAAACTTCCTTCACCTACATGAGAACCGTATGGCACCACGTGCTTACTTCTTCTCATACGATTCAGTTAAAAACGCACAAACGTTCCAACGCGAGCTGAGCAGCCGCTTTAAACTGCTGAGTGGTCAATGGACATTCAACTACTTCACTAACCCGCTTTTGGTGCCTGAAGCGTTTTACTCTCAAAAAATGGAAGATTGGGGACGCATTACCGTTCCAAACATGTGGCAAATGGAAGGCCACGGTGACCTTCAATATACTGACGAAGGTTTCCCATTCCCTATCGACGTCCCGTTTGTCCCAACCGACAACCCAACTGGCGCATACCAACGCACTTTCACGCTTGGCCAGCAATGGGACAACAAACAAACCATCATCAAATTTGATGGCGTTGAAACTTACTTCGAAGTTTACGTAAACGGTCATTACGTTGGCTTTAGCAAAGGCAGTCGCTTAACTGCCGAATTCGACATTTCTTCTTACGTTCAACAAGGCGAGAACTTATTGTCTGTGCGCGTCATGCAATGGGCAGATTCGACTTACATTGAAGACCAAGATATGTGGTGGACAGCGGGTATCTTCCGTGATGTTTACCTTGTCGGAAAAGAGCACGTTCACGTCCAAGATCTGACTGTTCGTACTGACTTCGCCGACGATTACCAAAGTGCCACCTTAAGCTGCCAAGTTGAGCTAGAAAACCTGTCTACTACGGCTGTATCTGGTTACACACTGGAATACGCACTACAAGACAAAGGTAAAGTGATTGCTAGTGGCCAATGTGATGCATTGACTATCCAAGACAACAGCCAAACAAGCTTTGCCATTGATGTAGTGACCCCAAGCCATTGGACCGCGGAAAATCCATACCTATACCAACTGTTCATCACACTGAAAGATGCACAAGGCAATGTGATTGAGGTGATCCCACAGCGCGTTGGCTTCCGTGACATCAAAGTGCGTGATGGTCTGTTCTACATCAACAACCAATACGTGATGCTGCACGGTGTGAACCGCCACGATAACGACCACCTAAAAGGTCGTGCAGTTGGCATGGAGCGTATCGAGAAAGATCTGATTTTGATGAAGCAACACAACATCAACTCAGTTCGCACCGCGCACTACCCTAACGACCCACGCTTCTACGAACTGTGTGACATTTACGGCTTGTTCGTAATGGCAGAAACCGACGTAGAAACCCACGGCTTCGCGAACGTTGGCGATCTCAGCCGCATCACCAACGACGCTGCATGGGAAAGTGTGTTTGTAGACCGCGCAGAACGCCACGTTCACGCCCAAAAGAACCACCCTTCCATCATCATGTGGTCACTGGGTAACGAGTCCGGTTACGGCTGCAACATCCGCGCGATGTACGATGCAACCAAAGCGATTGATAACACTCGCTTGGTGCATTACGAAGAAGACCGTGATGCAGAAGTTGTCGACGTGATTTCAACCATGTACTCACGTGCGCAGCTCATGAATCACTTTGGGGAGCACCCACACGAGAAACCACGCATCATTTGTGAATACGCACACGCGATGGGTAATGGCCCTGGCGGTCTAACGGAATACCAAAACGTGTTCTATGCGCACGACCACATTCAAGGTCATTACGTATGGGAATGGTGTGATCACGGTGTATTAGCACGTGATGAAAACGGCCAAGAGTTTTACAAATACGGCGGTGATTACGGCGATTACCCGAACAACTACAACTTCTGTATGGATGGTTTGATTTACCCAGACCAAACACCCGGACCGGGCTTGAAAGAGTACAAACAAGTCATCGCTCCAGTAAAAATTCAAGCAGTAGAAGGAACGACAAACACCTTCACCGTAGAGAACAAATTGTGGTTTACCAACCTTGATGATTACACCATCACGGCAGATGTCCGAGCGGAAGGTGAAACGCTGCGCTGCGTGCAGTTTAAGGTCGAAGAACTTGCTGCAAATAGCACGCGTGAAATCACAATTAACCTGCCAGAGCTGGACGAACGTGAAGCCTTTATCAACTTCACCGTGCGTAAAGACAGCCGCACTTTGTACAGCGAAGCGAACCACGACATCGCGGTGTACCAATTCCAACTGAAAGAGAACACAGCAAGCGAAGTCGAATTTGTTAGCCACAATGCACAAGCGTTGGTCATGACAGAAAGCCGCTTGGAATATGTGATTGAAGGCCACAACTTCGCGCTGACCTTCTCTAAAGTCAACGGCAAGCTGACCTCTTGGCGCGTCAATGGTGAAGAGCTGATTCAATCAGAACCTAGACTGAACTTCTTCAAGCCAATGATTGATAACCACAAACAAGAGTACGAAGGTTTGTGGCACCCAGCACACTTGCAAATCATGCAAGAGCACTTCCGCACGCTTCAAGTCGAAGCAACGGATGAATCGGTTTCTATTACGACCACCAGCATCATTGCGCCACCGGTGTTCGACTTTGGCATGCGCTGTACCTACCGCTACCAAATCAACGCACAAGGTCACTTAAATGTGGAACTGAGCGGCGAGCGCTACGGCGATTACCCACACGTAATTCCTGTGATTGGCTTGGATTTGGGCATCAACGGCAGCTTTGACCAAGTGAGTTACTACGGTCGTGGCCCTGAAGAAAACTACCAAGACAGTCGCCAAGCGAACTTGATTGATGTCTACCACAGCACAGTAGCCGACATGTTTGAGAACTACCCGTTCCCACAAAACAACGGCAACCGCCAACACGTTCGTTGGGCATCACTGACGAATCGCCATGGCACGGGGTTGTTGGTGAAACCACAGCAAGAAATCAACTTCAGTGCTTGGTTCTACACCAACCAAAACCTGCACGAAGCGCAACACACCATTGAGCTAGAAAAGAGCGGCTACATCACGCTCAACCTTGACCATCAAGTGATGGGACTGGGCTCGAACTCATGGGGCAGCGAGGTACTCGATTCATACCGCGTGTACATGGACGAGTTCCGCTATGGCCTAACACTGATGCCACTTCAAGCGGGCGATTGCAGTGCACAGGCCATGGCACACCATGATTTCGACAATACGTTCTTCACTCAACCTAATACTCAACCAGCAAACGAGGCGTAATCCATGATCGTGTTAGACAACTTAGAACAATTCAAAGTCGTGTACCGCGACGGTCGTAAATGGAACCGCTGCGTGGAAGCGATTGAGAACATCGCCAACATCAAAGACGGCGTGATGTATTCGATTGGTGACTCTCTAGTTTACATGATTGAAGACGGCACAAAACTAACCGACCTGTTTGAAGGTAACCGCCGCTACTTCGATGTGCATTACTACCTAGAAGGTCGCGAAACAGTGGAGTTCGCCGACAAATCCGATTTACGCCTAGAGCAAGCATATCGAGATGAAACTGACCGCGAATTTCTCTCCGGTCAAGGTGAGACTCGTGAGCTTTGCGAAGGCCAAGTGGCAATTTTTGATAACGATAAAGCGTACCGCTTCCACGGTGACAACCGAGTAAGAAAAGTGGTGCTCAAAGTGACCATCGAAGATGGCTATTTCCTAAATAAATAACGGCTTACAGGCAAGGCCAGACAACGCGTCTGGCCTAACAACAAAATAATTAAATAAACCCAAAGTAATTCAGATCACAGATCAGTTGTCGACCTCAGCAATCCAACGCGATTACGAATAGTATTCGCCCAAGGATGATAAAACGGTCAATAGCACTATCACTGAGTTACGAAGGGAATTGACGTGATTCATCGGAGGACTCTATGTCTGAATCTATGCGCGGCACCATTGGCAAATTCGCCTTGCTGTCGATGACATTTGCGGCGGTATTTAACGTCCGTAACATCGTGAACAACAACATTGAGCTTGGCCTTAGCTCTGCCCCTATCTTCCTTTTCGCGACGATCGTTTACTTCATTCCATTTGTATTCATCATTGCGGAGTTCGTTTCGGCGAACAAAAACTCTGAGTCAGGCATGTACGACTGGCTTAAACAACCACTTGGCTCTAAAGCCGCTTACCTAGGTTCGTTCCTATACTGGTTCGTAAACCTATTCTGGTTTGTGTCTCTGCTACCAAACGTGATTGCTTACGCGTCTTACGCGATGCTTGGTTACGAATACACTTTCTCACCAATGGTGACGTCGATTATTTCGATCGTTCTGTTCGCAGCGGCGACCCACATTTCAACCAAAGGCGCATCTTGGTTGGGCAAAATTTCTGAGCTGGTTGCTTACGGTGTGTTTGCACTATTCGGCATTTACGTTCTCGGCGCGCTAATGGCATTAGGCGGCGACACTTACACGCCAGCTGAACCAATCACACTAGAGGCAATGAGCCCAACTATTAACTGGGCGACGCTAGGCATTATGTGTTGGATCTTCCAAGCAGCAGGCGGTGCAGAAACCGCAGCGGCTTACTTGAAAGACGTCAAAGGCGGCCAAAAAGCCTTCATCAAAGTGATCATCATGGCGGGCGTCTTGATTGGTGCGATGTACGCTATTGGCTCACTTTTAGTGAACGTGTTCGTTCCGCGTGAAGACCTAACATACGCAGGCGGCATGGTAGAAATCTTTACCGGTATGGCGCAATACTTCGACATTTCAACAGCATTGGTTGGCCGCTTCGTTGGCATCATCTTGTTCATCGCGATGTTTGGCTCAATGATGATGTGGACTGCAGCACCAGTAAAAATTCACTTCTCTGAAATTCCAAAAGGTGTGTACGGCGAGAAAACCACAGAGCTAAACGAACATGGTGTTCCAGTACGCGCAGCATGGTGGCAATTCGCGTTCGTTGTGGTGATGCTGATCGTCAACGGCTTTGGTTCAGAATCCGTGCAAGACATGATGAACCAAGCGATCAACCTAACCGCAGGTACGGCGATGCTACCGCCAATCTTCATCATGATCGCGTACTTTGTGTTCCGTCTAAAACACGACGATACACCGCGCGACTTCCGCATGGGTTCACGCAAAGTGGGCATGAGTGTGGTGTCGGTATTGATTGTCATCTTCGTGGTGAGCATGACCGCATCAGCATTCCCAACAGGTGTTGATTTGGTACGTGCGTTCTTCATCAACGTGTTTATGACTGCCGTCTTCTCTGCTCTGGCTTGGTGGTGGATCTCTCGCTTTGAAAAGAAGCAAGCTATCAAACAACAAGCAACGCAAGAAAAGGCGCAAGAGCCAGTAACGCAAGTATAAACGACCTATAGCTCGGTTACTTAAAGGGCACCCTCGTGGTGCCCTTATAAGATCAATTACCTGTAATCAATTCTGCCACCAGCTGACGCAGCCAAATTCCTTTATCCTCGTTGTTACGGCTGGTATGCCACAACATGGCGATATCAAAATCCGCTACCGCAATCGGCGGCTGGACGCTCACCAAGTCGTCCGAGAACCCTTCCGCTTGCGCCATTTTCTCCGGTACAATCGCAACCAACTCACGCTGTTTAAGCAAGTTTCGAATCGTCAGGAAGTTACGTGAAGCAACGGTGACTTTTCGGCTCAAGCCATGCTCAGCAAGCTTTTTGTCTACTTGTGTACTCAGACTGCCATCAGGGCTCACGAGGGCTTGTTCAATATTGGCAAAAGCGTGAATCGACAATTGTGTTTCACCTTTCAACACTCGCTTATCACACAGACATACGTGCTTTTCTGTGTAGAGGTACTGGCTCTCAAAGTTATCGTCGAGCACAGGCATACTGCCGATGATGACATCTAACTTATCGTGTTCCGTGATCGCCACGTAATTACTGCGGTTGACGTTGATAAAACTGATTTGGGCTTCTGGCGCACGCTTACGGATTTCATCATAAAGCAGTGGGGCGAAGATAAATTCGGCGTAGTCGGTTAAACCAATGCGACACACGCCGGCGTAGTTTTCTGGCAGGAAAGCGGACTTCGTCAGTAAGTCTTTGGCAATCGAGTCCAATAAATGATGCACCGTCGGCGCAATATGATGCGCGTGCTCGGTTGGGTCCATCTTATGGCCTTTACGCTCAAACAATGGGTCATCAAACAACACGCGCAAACGCGACAAGCTATGGCTCATAGCAGACTGACTGACAAAGCTTTTCTCGGCCGCCAAACTCACACTGCGATAGCGGTATAGGTAAGAAAAGGTCACCAACAGGTTTAAGTCGATATTGCGCCACTGGATGTCATCTTTCACAGAACAAACCTCATCCCATTTCATTCATAGATGAAATTAAAACTATTAATTTGAGTCATCTTAGTACATTTCTTACAGTAGATGCAGTTTTATTGGAGATTTAACAGGCTCAACATGTTTACCATTTTTAAAACCTTTTTTTGGCTTGGTTGGATCAGTTTCGGTGGCCCTGCGGCGCACATCGGTTACTTCCGCCAAACGTTCGTTGAAAAGCTCAAATGGATTGATGACAGCGAATACGCACAGATCGTGGCTTTGAGCCAATTCTTACCGGGCCCTGGTTCTAGCCAAGTTGGCTTTGCTCTGGGTTATAAACGCGGAGGCTTAGGCGGCGCATGCATGGCGTTTCTTGGTTTCACGCTGCCTTCCGTGATCATCATGTTGGCGCTTGCGATGGTAAGCAGCCAGATCACTGATACAGCGCTGTTCCAAAACATCGTTCACGGCTTGAAGTTGCTAGCGGTCGTTGTGGTGGCGGATGCGACTTGGGGAATGTATAAAAACTTCTGTCAAAGCAAACTAACAGCCGGCTTGTGTGTGGCAACCGCGATTGCATTATTGGTTGCACCGAGCATCGCAACTCAAATGCTGGTACTTGTAGTAGCGGGCTTGATTGGCACTCAATATCTTAAGAAAGAATCCACAGCACCTACCGAACCTTTTAAACCAACCATCGCACCATTGGCACTGTTCGCGGTACTTCTGATTGGTTTGCCGTTTGTGGCTCACACCCTTCCGATGCTTGGGCTATTTAGCGACTTCTTCCAAGCGGGTAGCTTAGTGTTCGGTGGCGGTCACGTGGTACTTCCGCTATTGCAAAACATCGTTGGCGATCAACTCAGCCAAGACGCGTTCCTAACGGGCTACGCCGCAGCGCAAGCAGTACCGGGACCGATGTTTACCTTCGCGACTTACATTGGTTACGAGCTGTCTGATACACCTATCCTAGGTGCGCTAGTCGCAACATTGGGTGTGTTCTTACCGGGCTTCTTATTGCTGCTTGGCGTGCTAAAGAACTGGCAAGCGCTGGCTGGTAAACCTGTAGTGTCAGGTGCAATCAACGGCGTAAACGCATCGGTCGTTGGTTTACTATTAGCAGCACTTTACCAACCGGTATTCAGCAGCGCTGTCGTTGCTCCAATTGACATCGCTCTTGTGATAGCTGGCTTCTACTTACATAAGAAACTTAACTTATCGGTGCTTTGGATGATTGTATTCTTTGTCGCGGCAGGCATTGTGACTGGCATGATGTAATCACATCGCTAAAACAAAGACAAAAATACAACGCCCGCTTCCAATTGGAGGCGGGCGTTTTTAATTCCATCGAGTCAGTAGTTAACACCTATTCCGTTGCTGATGCTTTTTCCTGTTCATCCGCTGGAATGTAAACATCTGCTCTACGGTTTTTAGAACGACCCGAAGAAGTATTGTTGGTGGCTATCGGTTCAGATTCACCAAAGGATTTAAGCGTGGTTTTCTGTTCGCTCACCCCATAATAGTGCAGCTCACGAGCGGTGCTTTTGGCTCGATTATGACCCAAGGTTTGGTTATAGGCTTTGGTGCCTATCCAATCAGTATGCCCTTCCACGGTGACTTGATAGTTCGTTTGAGCAAGCTGACGAGCAACACTGCTCAAGACATCTCTCGCGAGCGGTGTGAGGTTAAAACGATCGAACGCGAAGTGAACCCGTGCAATCAATTTACCCTTATCCGTGACTTCACCACTGAATTGCGCAATACCCACATTAGAGATATACGTCAGGCAATCATTCGGGTTAGTGAGCAGTGATGAGTTCTTCATCAGCGCCCACTTCAGTGCGGGGTCATTACTCACATCGGTTACTTGCAAATAGCCATCACGGTGCGATGCCACCCCCATCACCTCGCCAACCTGAATGGAGTGCGAGTATTCATAATAAGACGTCCCGCAGTATTCGGTCACTTTTGAACTGACTTCGCTGGCATTCGCACTAACGGTCGTAAAACCGGCCACCAGCATCCCTGTTATTAGTATTGCTTTGGTCATATCTATCACCCATATAGTCTCGATACACCATTACCACGAGATCCTTTCTGAATTAGTTCTTCGATTTTCTTAATGAAGTCTTCCGTCTCTGTTACATCGATGATGTCTTCATCCGGGTTCAACACACAATCTTGGAAACCACTTTGCGAAGATGCACTGAAGTTCACCCCAATGACGCCAATGTACAAGTTGCCATTCTCAGTTTGGAAGTGTTCACGCGCCTTATCGCACATGCCTTTATTCACCAAACCGGGCAAGATTTCCGTGTATGGGTACTCCATACCGTCACTGATTACTATCAGCATTTTTAGACGGTCATTGTATTGCTCCGTTTCTTCCTCGCTTCCGCCGTTCGGCCGACCTGCTTCCATGATTTGCAGTCCACGCAACATACCTTGATAGGCAGCGGTATTCCCGCCCGAGCTCATGGTTTGCATCTTGTCTAGGTTTGCTTTATTGGCAGTCAATGGAATGGTATAAAAGCCCGAATTACCAGTCCGCGTCATACTGGAGTTATAAAGCTTGTTGTTGTTCGACCTAAAATGAAACGTCAAATTATTATTCGCGACTTTATCGTCAAACATGTGTCTAACCGATTTTGAGTAGCCAACATAGTCAGGAATCTCCAAACGGTTATTGTTGGTATTCACTACATCAGCAACTCGTTTCGCTTGTTCACGCTCCCAACTTTTCTTGTTAGGGCAATCAGTACGCTTGTTGGCACACTCTTCAACAGCTTCTTCTGTGTAAGGAGACCAGTAATTCCAGTTTACTTGTTCGTATTTCACATTAGACACGCTTTGGCGATAACTACCTTTGTACCTTAACTGGCTGGTAGAGTAGAGGTTGTCATTTATCTTCTCTTGTACTCGCAGGTTAAATGGAATGATGGCAATACGATTCAGTACCTCACTCTCGCCTTCTCGCGGAACTAAGATACGATTTGAAATTTGCTTAACCGCATCCTTGAGGAGATCAATTTTAATTTCGCCATCCCAGCTGTTGTTCATCGACCCAGAAAAGTCAGTCACCAAAACCAAATCAATGATTTTATCCCCTAAGTAAAAAGGATATTTCGCCGCGACAGCTTGCCCAGCAAGTTTCTCCTGAGTCTCAAAGGAAGGGATTAAGTTACTGGCAAACCACGAGTTGTGAGTGGTAACCGCTTGCACGGAATATTGAATTTTTTCCGTATTATCGTTGTCTTCTGTAGGCTCTTCGTATGTCCTCACAGTTTGAATATCAACGTGGGAAATATCGCGCACATAGTCATTGATATACATCGTCGCCAATGCATCCGCTTGGTTCGACTTGTCGTCTATCGTAATGGCCAACGCAGCAGTTTGCGCTGCGTCTCTCAGTCGACTTGTCTCTTGGATATAACGCGTCCCCTCTACGGCGAAAAATGTCATACCAAAAACAGGCACTAAACTCAGTGCGAACCAAACTGCCGCAATCCCTTTTTGACTGCGACCAGAATGAATTTGAGCTCGTTGCTTAATAGTGAAATTCATCGTTACCTCCCCACCACAACAGAACTGGATGTGATTGTCATCGTGGATGCGCCTGAATTCCCCCAAAGTTGGGTAAACCAAGAGTTTTCTTGCTGACAAAGTGTTACTTGATACAAAGAGAAAATCACGCCATTCTCAACGGGAGCTAACTCTGACTTCGTATCTAACCCCGCAGCCTCACAACCGAGATTTTTGTACTCGTTACTTTCAAAAGCATTTAACGTCGTCTTGTTGTGTAATGCTTCAATTTTGATAGCGACGCTGCCTGGTGTCGTATCAAGTAGACGTGATGCAAGTGTCTGCATGTCCGTTTCATCACTTGCGTTTAAAGGTAGCCTTTCATCGTAATAACGACTTCGCTCCTTAAGGATATTAGCTAGAGCAAAACTCCCACGATCAAGTTGAGCACGAGCTAATAACTTGTCACTGATGTCCGTCATGAAATAAAAGATGGTAATGAGAGCAATCAACACAAAAAATAGCTCAACCGCAAACACACCTCTTTGTCGGGATCGTATTTTCATCATCACTCCTCCCAACCTTCATGTTCTAGGTTAATCAGTGTGCTTTTAGTAATTGGGATAACATCGCTGGAAAATACGTTCAAAATTGGTGTGTAGTTATAGGTCAACGTAATTTCAGCAATAGCATACCCTTGGTCGTCCTCTCCCATCTCGGCATCAGAGTAACTGGTACCTGAAATCAGATCGGCGTATGTCAAATAGTACCGACCAGACACTTCAAAGTTTTCAGCAGGAACGAGTGACGTCCATAATGCCCCTCCATCCTTCATCGCCGAATCCAATGTTAGGTTGTAGTTGTCGTAGGAGTTTCCGCCTTCAAACACCTTTGTATTTCTGACAGACTCCCTCAATGCATACTCAACTAAGTTGGTTACATAAATTCTAAATCCCATTTCAAACAGCATTGCTAATACTAGGACAAGCACCCCAGCTCCTAATGCAAATTCAACTACGGTTACGCCCTTTACCTTTCTTCGAGAATACTCCATACTGCCCACCCTTATTACCGGTGTAACTGCCTCGAGATTTGCGCTACTTGAGAATCGGTAAATGCTCCTTCAAGTAGATCTCTCGCCTGATAGACATCCCCTACTTTGAACAGTGCGATAGCCAAATTCGCTCGCACTTTCTGGTTACTTGGGTTCTCTTGATAAACAGGAACCAATAGCGATATCACGTCGTCATACTGTCGTTGTGCAAGATAAACCACGGCTAAATTATTTTTTACCGCCACGTCGTTATAGCCTTTTAGACGAGCTTGATTGAACGCATTTTTTGCTTGAGAGAATTGGTCGGTATTGCAATAGGAGATGCCCGATAATACATAGATTTCTCCGCTGTCGTTGCCCATTTCGATCGCGCTTTTATAGCGTTTCAGAGCCAAAGAATCTTCACCATCTTGGCTATGAATCTGACCTCTTAATTGCAGGAGCTCACTATTCTTCACTCCTTGATTAAGCAAATGGTCAGCATAAAACTTAGCCGACTCAATATCGCCCTTATCAAAATACACTTTTGCCAGTTCCTGCATGATCTGGACGTCTTCAGGTCGCTTTTCTAGATGTCCTTTATAGTGATTAATCAGGCCTGTATGGTTATCAACACGCTCCATGTTTTGCACCACACTTTCTTCACTATCGATTGTGGAACTGCAACCAAAGAGAAAAAAAAGTGAGACACTGACAAAAGTTAATCTTTTCATTACTTCTCTCCAGTAAAGCCCGTAAAATCCACTTGTAAAAAACCAGGAGCGAGAATAAAAATGACTATTGGAAACATGATCAATAGGATCAAAGGCACGCTCATTTTGGCTGACAATTTACCCATTTTCTCTTCAATTTCGAGTAACTGAATCCGGCGCATATCTTCAGCTAAATCACTTAATACGTTAGCAACCGAAGCTCCATAGTGAAGGTTTTGAATAATCGTTAAGACAAAACTATTAATTTCCGGAGCAGGCAAGCGAACGGAAAGATCATGCAATGCTTTTTCTATCCCGTGAACTTTGCCAGCTTCTGATGTTTTATTGATTTGATAGCACAAATCTTTGTCGAAAATTTTTAGCTCTTGTGCTAAATACGCAAAAGATGCTTCAATAGTCATACCTGTCTGCACACAAACTGACATAATATCAAGGACATAAGGTAGGTTTCTCGAAACCTTTTTCACTAAATAACGTTTACGTATTTCAAGAAGTAAGTCAGGGATAATAATAGCCCCGACACCTAAAACAATGATAATCAAAGCTTTATTGATCAAAGTAGTGTCAATAAGTAGTACCAATGTAACACTGCATAAAAATAAAATAGCTTTAAATGGAAAGTAATATCTAGCTAGTCCTTTATTGTAATACCCAGCATTCAGCAATTTTTGCTCGAGATCTTTTTTACTACCTTCACCAAACTTGACAATAAAAGATTCAATTTTTCTCTCTGTATCTTTCTTCCTTCCATACTTCAAATATTTACTCAAAATAATTTCTTTCTTACGAGTAAAATAATAATCATAAACTAAAAATGATAATGATAGGATAATCAGCAAAACACTCAGTGATAAGATCATCGTCTTACTCCTTTAACAAGAAGCCAAACAACGAATAAGCCTAACACTTCACTACCTACAACATAGTAAAGTACCATTCGGCCTTGAGGGTCATTTAGAATAAAGTCGATGTGGCTCGGGTCAATTTGATTGACCATGAATGCAAATGCGATCGGTATTGCAGCGACTACTTTAGCGGAGATGCGTGCCTCAGAGGTCATCGCCATTTTTTTCGACTCTAACGTTCTGGCATCAACCAAAATGCGAATTAGCCTTGCCAATACATTTTTTAGTTGTCCACCACGGTTAATATTGGCGCGTATCGTAATGGTAAAGAAGATGTATTCAGGATAAGGGAATGCTTTACAAGAGCGAAGTAACACCTTTTCTGCATTTTCCCCCAGTTTAAGTCGATCCCCCATTTCTTTAAATTCTCTCCCGACTTCTCCTTCCATGTTTTCGCCAACAAAAGAAAAAGCGTGCATTAAACTCTCGCCAGCGGTTACGGCGCTCATTAAAATGTTCAATGCGTCGGGAAATTTCTTCTCGAAATCCAAACGACGTTTGTTTTGTAACCAGTAATAGCCCCAAACTACTGAAAATGTAAAAACACCAATAGAAAGTAGCATTGACTTAATATCTAGCATTTCATAAATGATGTAATAGCTTAAATAAGCAGAAAGAACGACAAAAACAAAAATAATGAAGTTTGCTCTTGGTCCTAAGACCTTTATTGCAGGAGATAAATTATTTTTGAATCTCTGCCAACGCTTTTGTTCCATCAATGCGTTCAAATTAATCGCCGCAATAATATCTTCGTCGACTTCAGTCTCTGGAAAATAATTCCCTATCTTGCTTCTTCGATGACTCGTTAAAAGCAAAACGGCAATACCAAATAAGATAAAAGCAATCCATAACATCATGATCTTGCTCCTTGGAAGGCTTGCATAAGCTCTTCATATAAGCCGTAAAAATGTGCTTTTTTAACAAGCTCAGAGCGCTGCATAAGGCCCTCGGTCATAAAGCGCCCTCTTACCGCTTCACCATACCCTACTTCGTCGTATTGAAAGCGGAAGATTTCCTCCATCACCACGCTATCGCCTTCGAGCCCTACGATTTCAGAGATGCTGGTTATTTTCCTTGAACCATCGCGCAGTCGGTTAACTTGAACCACCAGCTCAATGGCACTCACAATCGCGCGTCGAATAGCATCGAGAGGCTGATTTAAGTTTGCCATCATTACCATGGATTCCACGCGTGATATTGCATCTCGTGGCGAGTTAGCATGCAATGTCGACATGGAGCCTTCATGACCCGTATTCATTGCTTGGAGCATCTCAAATGCTTCTGAGCCCCGACACTCACCGAGGATGATTCGATCAGGGCGCATACGAAGCGCATTAATAACCAAATCACGCTGAGTCACTAAGCCCGTGTGTTCCACACTTTCTGCTCTCGTCTCCAATCGAACTAAATTGGGCTGCTCTAAACGAAGCTCTGCCGCATCCTCAATAGTCACAATACGCTCGTCTTCACTGATGTATTGTGAAAGCGAATTCAACAAGGTCGTTTTACCTGAACCCGTACCACCCGAGATCAGAATGTTCATTCGACAACGGGAAGCAATTGATAACAATCTCGCCATGTCCATCGACATTGAACCAAACTCAACAAGCTCTTCTAGCCCGATATTTTGTTCGCGGAATTTACGTATCGAAATTGAAGTGCCATCTAGGGCAATGGGCGGGATAACGATGTTGACACGACTACCATCCTCAAGACGCGCATCTACGGTAGGAGAAAGCTCATCCACACGACGTCCGATACGCGCAGCAATTTGTTTTGCTATCGTCAGGACTTGCTCTTCATCGATGAAGGTGATATCCGACTTTTCTAATTTGCCATGCTTCTCAAAAAAAACATTATTGGCTCCATTTACCATGATGTCGGTTATCGCTCGGTCATCAACTAGCGATTGAATAGGCCCAAGACCAAAAAGTTCGTCCAGCATGCTCTTGACCAAACTTGACTTCATCATGGTCGTGACTGGGCGATCAAAGTTCGTCGCTAAAACATCGACGGCGTTTCGGATTTGCCCTTCGATTTCCACACGAGAAAGGTTTTGTATTGCTTCAACATCTAAAGCCTCAAAAATCTGTGATCGAAAAGCGGTATAGATCTCTTTGTTTGAACTCATCTTACCCCCAATCTAGCGAGCCAACCGCTAGCATGTTGAGTGGATTGTCCATTTATCAAACGAGTAAGATCATCGATAGCATGATTGATATTTCGATCGTGTTTGTGCGCGCGCTTGCCTTCAATAAGAAGGTGAGCCAGTGAACGGCAGTAAGCCATATCAAGATTGACTTCAGAACCAAGATATTTCTGGAGATCATTTTGTTCGATGACAAATGTGTTCTCTGGTCGGTGGTGATTTGCAAGCGTAATGATCCGGATCCGCTTGCTCATTGAAAGCTGCTTATTCTCAAGCTGTTCAAGTAACGCTTTAGCATTGCGGACGGAAGAAACCGAAGGTTCAAAAACCACCACGACCACGTCGTAATTTTCAATCAACATATTGGGGTCAACTCGAAAATCGACACTTCCCGAGAAGTCTTCGATCATAAAGTTGGTGTTTCGACTCAGTAACTCGCAAAGTGTCTGGCTATAACTGAAAATGTCTGACTGAGATCGGTCACTATTAAGTGAAAGTAAACGTAGGTTTTTACGCACTTTGGTCAGATGGCTTAATGCGCCTTCCGTATCTAACTCATGGATAGGGACAGAGTATTCGTCGATGGAGCGAGATTTGAAGTCATCTAGAGCAAGGAGCACATCAATATTACTGTCATTGTATTGATGATCGACCAAAACATTATCGATATTATTGGCGGCTAACTTTGAACTAATTTCAGTGGCAATAAACGACGTCCCAATCCCACCTTTGCTTCCGACAACTGCAACACGTTTTGCTTTTCGCTGTTTACTTACCCCTGTGTAAGTCTGCAAATTGCGATGCACATTCATGACAAAATCAGCAAACTCGTGCTTGTTGATTGGCCAATAAAGATAATAGAACCCTAACTCTTTGAGCTGACGTAAGACGCAGATTGAGTCTTCTGTACCGATGACAATAATACCTTTGTGTGTCGGCATTTGGTTGGTTAACGCTTGAGCATCAGTGACAATGTCAGATGACTCCGTGAGTTCAAGAATGACAATATTTCCGCTTTGCTCTGAGTAAAAGCCTTTGGGAACCGAACTCTGTTTTACGCACGTTGGTGCACTCCACCCTTCAAACTCGAACATTTCTTGAACAAGAGACATACATTCTAAGCTCTGGTAAAGCAGTACACACCCTGTTGGCCCATGTGCACTTTCTATGATTTGCGGTTTGCTCTCTTTGAGAGATTTTCCTAAGTCAAACATCACAATCCCTCCACGATACGTTCCTTGTGTGAGACTTGCTTCATCCGAGCTACTTCAGAAAAGCAATTCCGACTGACATTCACCTCTTCTATCTCAGAAGGTGCGCACTGGTGCGTCACTAATGCGTGGTAAGTAATCGTCAGTTGGATGTCATTCGACAGCGAATTGTTTTGGCGCACTACAAACTCATCCGCTCTCAAACGCAACGCCGTCTTGTCTTTAAGTGATTTATAAACCACTTTTTTGCCCTTATTGCTCCGATATTCAACAAGGTAACTTGCTCCTGAATCTATCTCGTCAACCGTGTCAAAAATCATGTTCAACTTTTCTTCCGTTTGTTGAGTAGATTTCACCGTAAACTGATAGATATGGGTTTCGGGGTAAATAAGCGCTTCCGCTCCTGGTCCATTGAAATAACGCTCAGCACATCCAGAGAGTAATAACGCGCTTAGCACTGCCACAAATAAAGTTTTCATTGAATAAACCCTCCCTGAGACAGCAACTGAATGGTTGGGTCATTGCCTTTGTTGCCTTCTTCACTATCCGAGATTTTCAACCAACGGCGAAGCGTCGACGTTTTGCTCATATAGGGCATTTGGATGTCTTTCTTCTTCATTGGTTTGACAAGATTAACGGTCGCGACAATGATCAACTCCGTGCGTCGTCTATCTGTAGAGGCTTTGCGAAACGCAGCCCCGAGAACAGGAATATCGCCAAGCAGTGGAATTTTTTGCAGCTCTTCTAAATCGGCACTACTCATCAGCCCACCAAGTACAAAACTATCGCCATCACCAAGTTCAATCGTGGTCATCGCTCTTCGGGTTGCAAATTGGGGCACTTCTAGCCCAGCAGAGCGAATGTATCTTTCTACTTCGCTAACTTCAGGCATTAGGCGCATTCGAATTTTGCCCTCATGAAGGACTTTCGCGGTAAGGTCGAGTTTGATACCAAACTCTCGGAAGGTAATGTTGATATTATTATTGGTGGTAACAATCACAGGGACTTCACCACCAACAAGAAAGCTTGCTGACTCTCCTGAGATAACGGTTAGATTTGGCTCGGCGAGGACTTGAGCAACGTTTTCATTACCAAGTGCAGTGATCAAAGTGGTGAGATCGGCAGCATCAAATTGTTGGAATAAAAACTCACCGACATCCGCCCCAACAGAAGACCAATCCACACCTACAGTTTGGGCGAACGTTTCTGTCACTTGAGCGACCGATATTTTCACATTGACTTGTTGATCCGTCGCGACCTCAATAAGTTCTAATATGCCTTCCCACGTCATATTGCGAGCAAAGATCATGCTTTGAGGCTCTTCAACATCGTAAGCATCACTTTCAAACTCAAGGACTTGGGTCTCTTCCCACTTCTCCGTTTTGTCTCTTCCGAGCAAAGTAGCGACCATTCGATAAATATCATCACGTTGCTGTTCCGACTCAACAACCCCACTCACTGCGACCTGATTACCCACCGACTCTACTTTGATGTTGAGTTCAGGGTAGTGAAGCTTGATTTGGCGTCGGACCAACGACAGATCAATATCAACAATAATTCGGTCTGAGAGCAGTACCTTCTTCGACTTACCGTAAATGATGAATCTGGCTTGCCCGACTTCCTTGGCAAAAACAACGACGGTATTTTCATTCACAACGTTGTAGTCGACGATTTCAGGGTCACTGACAAATACGGTAGAGATCGGTTCTTTCACCTCAATGTGTTGACCATCACTGACCGTGATATAACGATCACCAGAGAAAGCGGAAAAACTAAATAAAAACACCAAAAACCAAGCGTATGAGAATATCCTTTTTGTTTTCATCACAGCTCCTCTCCTTGGGCAGATTGACGAGAAGACCCTCTTAACTCGGTCACGCCACTATAATTGCCGATCACATCCCGAACTTCCGCGAAAACAGGCTCTTTGTAACGATGGCTTCGGTATACCTCTAGATGCATCGTTTTTTGCGCGATAGATAACTTGGCGATCTCACTCGGATCGACTTCAACAACGATAACTATTTGATGATCATCTTCACTCGAAACATTTGATTTAACTCGGGAGTCCACTGGCTCTTTGGTATTACCCACACTGAGCACTTTGACGTTTCTCAAAATCAATTGTGCGTTCACGCCACTAAAATCAATCGCGTCGGTATCTTCATCGGATAAGTTTTCTTTTGGGGAGCCCACGGAAAGCACATCAACATTGGTGCCTGGACGGATATAGCCTTTGACCAAGTTACGAGTACTTACCAGTAAAGAATACGGCTCCTTCCCTTCGGTAATGAGAAGGTCGATATAACGAGGATCGTTCTCTTTAACTTGATATTCAGAGAAGACGATTTTTCCAGCTTCAATGTTTTTCGAAAGAAGAGTAGATGGTGAAAAGTCCAGCTTTATATCGGAGTTAATCCCCTCTTCTAAAGCGATATTAAGCAACATCTGCTCTTTTTGAACATCATCGATTTCAATAGGTGTTCCGCGCTCTAGATTGTTCTTCGCACGCCAGACCTGAACATAATGAGCCTGTGGTTCATCTGAATTGTTTGGTTGAGATGTGGTTGGGTTTTGCTGCTGAGGCTGGGCAGTCATATGATTGTAAAGTCCGATGCCTCCAACCAGTAAGGCTAACAGTGCAAAAACCATCCCGATACGAGATCGCATACGCCCCTCCCGTTTTTTAAACGGATGTTTTCAAAAGAAGTGCCGTATAAAACCCACAACAAATTGCAACACCGTAGGGGAGCCCGATCTGAGATTTCTTACCCTCTCCAGTAACGTGAGATGGTCGCGGTAGTATCAGGTAGGTTACTGCCAAAATCCCTCCGTATATCCCAACGAGAATCAATGCCTCTAAAAGGCTTTGGGTGGGAAGTGATAAAGAAAAAGCAGCAATAAGTTTTACGTCCCCTCCTCCAAGTACCCTAATTACGTGGAGGAAAAGCAAAGCAGACCAACAAATACCTAAAACCCAAAGACTTGATAATGAAAAATCTGCAATGCCAATCGCAATCGCTAAAACGGCAATCACCACTACGTGACTGTTTTTGATGGTTCGCTCTCTGATATCAGAAAGCGACACAACAAAACAAGCAGTCGCTAGTGCGATATATAAAAACAACATTTAGTATTTTTGGTACTTCTATGGCGCAGTCAAATCAGCAGCAATATTACCAAATGCCGTTGTCAGGCCTTGAATAAATGCACCATTACCGTTAAAAGTTAGAAGCAAGAATGCCGCCATTGCAACGCCGATTAATCCGTACTCAATTGCAGTAACGCCCTGCTCATCATTTTTAAGTTCATTTAGGTAGTTTGTAACGTCTACATAAAGTTTAGTAATCATGGTTTGTCCCTCTTTCCTTGTTTCGTACTAATTGCTTAGCCCTTTTATCGTAGACACCGGATCACTGTCTCAAAAATGAACAATATCGGTGAGACCGATTCTGCCAAGCGTGCCGTTTCACTTAGGGGTTATCCTTAATAGGTAGCAAAAATTTTTTATATCTACAGTTCAGTCAATTAGCGCTCCCCCTTCTTCTTTTAGTGGTAAAAATAAGATTTTGTACCGTAAATTTAAAATGTGACACAAATCACACTTAGCTGGATTATTAATTCAACCTTCTTCATACCCATTAAGCTAAAACTTATGGACTAGAGACCAGAGGAAGCACCGCGATGAAACTTCCCTTCGACAATCTCATCTCTTTTCATGCCGTGATCACTCATGGTTCTTTTAGTAGTGGAGCAAGAAAATTAGGTAAGTCTCAGTCTACGGTGAGCGGTGCGGTGAAGAGCTTAGAAGAGGAGTTAGGTTACTTACTTATCGACAGGAGCAATAAGCAAGTCGAACCAACAGAACGGGGAAAGAAGATTTATCAACTGGCGACGCCCATCATCAACAAATACAACGAGCTGAGCCAAATCGCCGAATCCCTTTTGAGAACGGATCTGTACCATATGCGAGTCGGCATTGATTCTCTGGTGTTTAACAACGAAGTCAAAAGTGCCCTCATTGAGTTCTCAGAAGCTTTTCCAGAAATAGAATTAACTGTTGTCACCAAACCTAGCCAAATCCTCGGTCAATACGTCAATAACAATCAAATCGATATTGCCATCTGTAATCCTTACCACCGTACGAAACTCGACTTTAATATTGATGAGCTTTTTACCGTCAACTGTAATTGGGTGGTACATCATGACCTCATTCAACAAGGAAAACCCACCGAGTCTCGCCTACTCTTATTAGACGGGTGTGAGGATTTGATCGACTTGTCTAATGTCGCCAAAAACAATATGTGGATACTTGATGATATCAGTACCATCATGGAGTTATGCATTGCGAAGAAAGGCATGGCGTTCCTACCACAACATACGATTGATAACTCCATGCATCGTGATGTCTTGGCCAAAGCACCAAGTGAGACTGCCTTGTTTGGCAAGCAGTTGTACGCCTCTTTGATCTGGCCCATTCATTCCGATTACAGTAAGTATCACCAATGGCTACACGATAAACTGAGAAAAGGGCACAAGCATTTTTAGTCACTGGAGAGCTTATGGCTTCGGCTTTCAAACGAATCAAACGCGCGCTTGCTCAGAAAGGTCTCATCTGGATTCTGACTTCGATGGCTCTGGCTGTATACCCTCAAGCCAATGCAAAAATGACCAAGGTCGATCAACAAACACTCAACCAGCAAAACCGTCACTCTCTCCAAGAGAAAAAGCTCAAACTGAAAACATTGCCAAGCGCATCCCGGCATTCAGGAACGCAAGTGGTGGAGCTAAGAGGCACAACCGAGCCGACAAAAGCCAAAGCTTACAATAAGGTGACCAAACCCACCTCTCCTGCCGCCTTACAATATTTACCCATGATTTCTGAAGCTGCTACGCAATGGGAAATAGAAACCGCCTTGCTGCTGGCCATTATTCATACTGAAAGCGCCTTTAACCCCAATGCAGTCTCACACAAAGATGCCATTGGCTTAATGCAAGTCATGCAAAATGGCGGCGCGTTGGAAGTCTCTCAAAAGCTGTACTTCGGAAGAAAAATTTCACGTAATGAGTTGTTCGAGCCGAACTTTAATATAGATACAGGGGCGGCTTACTTACACATTCTCAAAACCGATTACTTACACTCGGTGCGATCCGAGCAAAACAAAATGCTTTTGGCCATTGCGGCTTACAACTGTGGGTTGTCGAACCTAATGCGTTATCTATCTTACACTCAGTCACTGCCTCAATTTTCTTCAGAAATGAATCGACTCACAGAAGACGAACTTTACTTTCGACTCACCCAAACTCTGCCTATTGAAGAGACTCGAAACTACGTAGAAAAAGTCATGCGTCTCTATCACCACTATCAAAAGCGAGTGATTGATACACTTTGAGAATCAATTAAACCGTACTTTAGTCCATAGAAGTCATAAGCTGTGATCCCTAACAACAAGTTGTTACTTTTTCTTTCCCCAAACAACCTCACCCATGCTATTGTTAACATTAAATTAACAACAACAAACCCTGCGATTAACATGGAGTTAGAGAATGATTCAGCCTAACGAGTTAAGTGAGCAGACTTGCGCTCTCCCACCACCAAATGAAATGATTCTCAAATGGGCAGCGGAACGCCCAGATGAAGTCTATTTAAAACAAATCATCAACCGACAGTTCGTTGAGTTCACTTATGCGGAAGTTGCCGATCAAGCGTTAAGGCTTGTCAGCGCTTTACGTAACCTTGGTGTACAGCCAGGCGATAAAGTGGCCTTAGTCTCGAAAAACTGTGCAGAATGGTTCATCTGTGATTTAGCCATGATGCTTGGCGATTACGTTAGTGTGCCTATTTTCCCGACGGCGGGTGCCGATACAATTGAGTACTGCCTCACCCACAGTGAGAGTAAAGCACTGATCGGCGGTAAGCTTGATGACCCTGCAGCAACGCAACAAGTGATTGACGCGATGCCAGATATCATTAGCATCGCACTGCCTTACGATACCGCGCCAAACTGCCAGTATCAGTTTAAAGAGCTGATCGCTAACGCTGAACCGAGTGAAGAACGCCCGCAGCATTACGACGACAAACTGATGTCTCTGGTTTACACATCTGGTACGTCTGGCCTACCTAAGGGCGCAATGCTCACCTATGGTGCGTTCAGTTGGTCAGTTCAACAACTCATCAACCATATCGGCATTCAAGAAAACGACCGATTGTTCTCTTACTTACCACTTGCGCACATCACCGAACGTGTCTACATCTTCGGCTCATCCATCATGGGTGGCGTGACGACGGCGTTCCCAGAATCGCTCGATACCTTCATCGAAGATGTGAAGATGCATCGTCCGACGCTGTTTATCTCTGTACCTCGCTTGTGGACTTTGTTCCAACAACGTATCCAAGACAAACTTCCTCAGAAAAAGCTCAACATTCTGTTGAAGATTCCTTTCGTCAATTCTTTGATCAAGAAAAAGCTTGCCGATGGCCTTGGCTTAGATCAAGCACGAGTCCTTGGTTGTGGCTCTGCACCTGTCTCACCTGCATTGTTGGAGTGGTATCGAAGCGTTGGCTTGAACATCACCGAAGCATGGGGCATGACAGAGTCCTTCGCCTATAGCACACTGAACTATCCGTTCCGCGCAGATAAGATTGGCTCGGTCGGTAATGCAGGCCCTGGCATTGAACTTAAAATCGCTGACGATGATGAGATCATGGTACGTGGTAGAGGCTTGTTCTCTGGCTACTACAAGAACGACATTGCTACCCAAGAGTCGTTTGACGCGGACGGCTGGCTACATACTGGTGATATCGGCTCTATCGATGCCGACGGTTACCTCACCATTCAAGGTCGTAAGAAAGACACCTTCAAAACATCGAAAGGTAAGTTCGTCGCTCCTGTGCCTATCGAAAAGAAACTGTTCGAATACAGTCGCGTAGAAATGATGTGTTTGATCGGTTTAGGTCTACCAGGTCCAATCTTATTGGTTGTGCCGCATGACTTCCCGAACTTCGACAAAGAGCGTTACGCGAGAACTACACGTAAAGTGATCGCTCGGATGAACCAAGAGCTTGAATCACACGAACAGATCAAAGGGGTATTGATGATCAAAGACCCATGGAGCATCGAGAATGGCGTGTTAACTCCAACCTTGAAGATTAAGCGTCATGTGCTTGAGCAGAAATATCACGAGATCGGCCACAACTGGCCAAAAGGCGATTTAGTGGTGTGGGAGGAAGACTTGTAACCACTCAATTTGATGCCAGTTCACCCTAACTTCACCCCAGAGACTGACTTTTCAGTTCTTCTGGGGTGACTTGTCTCATACCTTTTCATACTTATCTTTTTCAAGATTTTCTGCAAATTTCCCTAACCGATTGTCTTCTCGACATTTGTATTCTAGTCATATGGTACTAATCTTTTCTAATACAAGTGCACATGATTTATGAGCGCATTCATGCTCAACAAATTATGAAAACAAATGAATCGTGCACTGCAGTCTATTCAATAAATATTTTATACATCAACGCGTTGAGAACTAGGTTAATAACAATTTAAAAATCTAGACCTAAGGGAATATTTGCCATGGAATTCAGTACTCAGCATTTTGTTGTCCACCTATTGAGTCGTGATAATTCATACTCAAGGGTGATTCGCGACTTGATCAAAGTTTCTTTTCCATATGTCAATTTCGTCAATAGCGATCGCTTCACCCAAATGGATGAAGACACCATCAACACCATTATCTTATTCGACGTACAGACCATGCCTTGTCCAAAACGCTACGGTATCGCCCCGAATGAAAGAGATGAGAAATGGATAGCAGTCAACGTTAGTTCACAAACATCACTAGAATGGCTTGAGAAAGGCTACTCTGGCCAAATCTGTCATGGGCTCGAACTCTTACCTAAAGCCGTCTCCGCGGTTGCGAATGGTGATGTTTGGTTCCCACGTCACATCTTAAATAAAGCCATTCATCACTATCAGCAGGGCACAGAAAACCCAGTCGTTGCAGCTGAAGAACTCAGCTCTAAGTTCTTACTCACTAAAAGAGAGAGTGAAGTGTGCAAACTCATGCTCCAAGGCCTCTCCAATACGCAGATAGCTAGGCACTCAAATGTGAGCGTGAATACCGTCAAGACGCATGCGTCCAACGTATTGCATAAATTGGATGTACATTCTCGCTACGAGTTAATGGCAATGGCAAAAGAACAGTTCTAAGCTAACTATAAGAAATTAAAAAGGATTATTGATTAATTCAACATTAGTCAGGGTGAAATCAAATTGAGTTGAACCAAGTTCACCCCTTTTTCACCCTAACTAATAACATCATCTCACCTTTGTCGGTGAGGTTGAGAGACTCCTCCCCTCATAAGCTAGTAGAGCGATGCAACGATATGCATTCATTACTAACGAGGGATTGAGTTATGAAAAAGTTACTTCTAGCTTCAGCAGTAGCTGCAGCAGCCGCTTCACTTTCTTTTGGCGCTTCTGCGGTTCAGTTTAACAACCCAGTGGACTTTACAACGCTGAGTAAAACTGACCAAAAAACCATTCGAATCGAAGGTCGAGTGCCAAAACGCTGTCTACTACGAATCGGTAAGAAAGATGTTAAGAACAACGTTCTGCGTAAAGCAAACAAAGTGCACTCTGATTCGTGGGATAACGGTTTTAACAACAAGAAAGTGTTGGTAGGTAACTTACGAGCATGGTGTAACTACGGTAGTGAATTGGACTTCTCAGTAACCGCTTACAAACTCCGTGGTATTACTAAACACAACATGGGTAAGAAAATTAACTACGAAGTGGAAATTGGTTCAGAAGTAGTAGCGAACACTGAAACAGACCACGCGATGGAAAAATTTGCGACACCTCTGCTGTCAGAGGGTGTGCATCTGGAAAACAAAATCAACAAACACCCAATTTATGTGAAACCTGAAGACTCAGGCTTTGCACGAGCAGGTAAATATAAAGGTCGTATCAAAGTGAGCCTTGCTGCATCAGGCCCTGTAATGTAACAAAGATACAATGCTTTATAGATGGAATAAAACTTGGCTCGGTTATCGAGCCAAGTTTGTTTTAGGGAGAAATATCTATGGCTAGGTTCACCACTCTTCTATTTTCTTTACTATTCAGTTCTCTACTCTTCGCATATGAGGTAAGCCCGATCTATCTGGAACTCGATGATGTTGGCCGGAACTCACAAGGTTTGTACAAAGTGACCAATGTAGAAGAAGAACCGATTCTTCTAGAAGTAAATGTCTATCAAGCTGACTTCTCTACAGGCGAAGAAATTCTGACTCCATCAGAAGACGAATTTCTTATTCTTCCTCCTCAAGCCAAAATTGCAGGGCAAAAGTCTCAAACTTTCCGTGTACGCCACATGCCAAAAGGTCCGATTAAACAAACTGTCACCTACCGCATCGTCTTTACCCAAATCGAATTAGAAAACCAAGTCGAAGAAAATGACGATGACAGTTCAATTTCTATGCTGTTAGAGTTTGCCACCCTAGCCTTTGTTTCTCCGGCATCTAGCAAGTCGATTCCAACCGCTACCATCCAAAACAATCAGGTTTCAATCAGAAACGATGGTAAACGTGTACTAAACATGAACGGTATGGAGTTTAACTTCTCTGGTGGCAAAGCAAACAAAACCGTCGATTGGGAAGTGTTAAGCAAAAAGACAAGCGCTTACCTAATGCCAGGCACGACAGTGAAATACACTTTGCCAAGTGATTTAGGGCAACCAAAAAAAGTTTCTGTTAAAACAATAGACTAATGAGGTTTTTATGAAAAATCTCATTCTATGCCTCACCTTAGTCACGGCCATGCAAACGGCGATTGCACAGAGTTGGTTGTTCCCATTTCCCGTTACTTGGGGTGAGAATACTATCGGCGAAGTAGACGCCTATTCTGACGGCATGACCGTAGGCTCAATCAACGTAGAGCAACTCGCTCAATCAGTAGAGAAGCTGATAAATGGTGAGACACTTACCGCACTACGAGCCTTCTCTGGAGAGTACATTACGGTTGAGCAGTTGGATCGTATGGGCATCAATGCCACTTTCGACTCTTCCGAACAAAGCATTAATCTGGTCATTGATGAATCTGCGGCGGCAGAGTTTTTGCTGTCTTTTGGCAGTAAATATGAGCCCGCCCAATATTCGGAAAGTGCCTTCTGGACAATGCAAAATACGCTGAACGCCAGCACAGATTACACGTTATTCAGCGATTCTAACGCCGAAGATACTCAAACTTGGCTTGGAGAATGGTTAGTTCGAGCCAATATTGGTGGTGTTCGAGGCGCAAACATTGATGTCTCTGGTTTTGTCACTGGCGGCAACGATGTTGACTCTGATGTGTATCGCGGTGAGGCTCGTCTTTTCTTCGATGAACCTAGTACTCCTTGGCGATTAACCTTTGGTGATGTCACCCAAACAAGCGCTGGGCACCTCCCTAGTACCCCTATGGGCGGGGTCGCATTTGAACGTTTGTATCAAGACTTACAACCAACTCGCAACATCCAAAATGGTGGCACACAACCTTTGGTGCTAAATGAAAGTGCCGATGTCGAAATCTATATCAATGATATTTTTCTCACTGAAATCAGATTGCCGCCTGGTCGATACACACTTGATGATTTGCCTCTCGTTTCCGGTACGAATGACGTCCGCTTAGATATTAGTTATCAATCAGGCAGAACGGATACCATCGTTTACAGTCAATTTTTTAATTCCCGTTTACTGCGTGAAGGCATTTCTGACTTTGGTTTTTATTCAGGATTGGCTTCGACAATTGATGACAACAACTTTAAATACGATGACGAGCAGTGGATCACATCTGGATATTACGACTACGGTATCAGCGATACGTTAACACTTGGCGTAAATGGTCTTTATCATCCTGAGGGACAACAACTCGGAGTGATCGCGACTATCGGCTCGGATTGGGGGAATTTAGGCGTTCGAGCTTCTGCACAAAACAACAATCCTAATGACGAAACAGGCAGTATCTACAGCTTGGATTATTCCCATCAATTATGGGGAACGGACAGTTATGGTTCACCTAACTTCCGCCTTGGTGTTGAATATCAGGATAAGTATTTTGCCTTACCTTGGCAGATTGCAGATCCAAGCACTGGCTTACGCGTATTTTCGAATTATGTGTTCACGATTACGGATGATCTCAATCTAATATTGAGCGGAGATTATCGTGACTTTGAAGAAGAAGAGGTCGAATGGTTGGCTTCTTCTGAGATTGCTTGGCAGATTTTCAACTTATCACTCTCTGCTGGTGTAGAAAAAGAAGAAAACCCCAATGACAACATTGATGAAACTCGCTTCATCTTCTCTGCTGACTGGGATTGGAACTCTATTGATGGCCAATACAATGCGAACGTCTCCTACTCAAACGAACCCGATACTTACCGAGCTCAATTCCAACGCCCATCCGACGATTACACTGGCAGTTATGGTTATGCGCTTACAGCGGAAGGCGATGCGGACTCTCAAACGTATTCGGTCGAGGGCAATTACGTTGCTAACCGCTTTATCACCGATGCCAAAGTCTCACATCTAGAATTTGATAATGCGGACAGCTATCAAACAGCGTCTTTACGAGCCAGTACAGCACTGACCTTAGCTGATGGTAACTTAGCTTGGTCACGTCCGATCAATGGTCCAGTGGCCATCGTCGCGGTTCATGACTCGTTAGATGCAGACGTAGAAATAAATGCGGTCGCTGATGATCCTGCAGAAGCAATCTCAACTTCTACAATTAATAATGCCGTTCAATTATCGGGTGGGCATCAGTTATCCAGCATTTACATCAACGTACCGGATGCTCCTGTCGGCTATGACTTTGGCGACCACGAGTACAACATCACGCCAGGGTCACAAACTGGTCACCTAATTAAAATAGGTTCAGCAGCGTCGAAAACCATTATTGGCACGATTGAACTCGGACCTAAAAAACCATTAAAACTTTTCCAAGGTCAGTTAGTTGGACAACAAAAAACGTATGACTTTTTCACTAACCGATCAGGTAGATTTGTTGTGGAGGGCGTTGCACCAGGCAGCTATACCATCATGATTGATGGCTTTAGTCCCGCCAAACTGAACGTCCCAGAAACCAATGAAAATCTGATTTATCTACCCACTTTACTTATTAAAGAGGGATAAACCATGAAACACTTATTCAAACTCTCAGTGTTCGGTTTAGCCATGTTATCTCAACCAGTTTGGGCCGAATGCAGTGGCAAATGGACACTAAACGTTGACCGAAGTAACGTTGAATTTAAACGTGACTTAGGCGCCTACATTCCGGTTTATCTGGAGTTCTCACGCGATATTCAGAGCTGTCGATTTCCAATGGCAATGGTCTCGGTCAACAACAAGCAATCGAGCTATTTAAGCTCCATTGGAACGAACTTGCCTCTGACCATTCTGGACAAAAACTTTCGGCAATTGAGTCACTTTCCAAATAAAGGGTTTCAACTTCCCTTGGATAATAGCCAAAGAACCAAGTTCTGGATAAAGGTTCCAGAGGCTAAAGTAGCTGCATCTGGCAACTACAACGGACTTCTTGAAGCATCTATTTCTTTAGACAGAAAACAAGAGACAAAAAATGCGAAAGTGAAACTCAAAGTGCCAGCATTTGTGGCCTTCAACTCTGTACCAAACGCACCAAACCTGCAGCGTTCTGGCAACTCAGGTTATCGCTTTCAGCTTGGCGATTTGGAGTCAAACCGAACCTATCGCTCTGATTTCGATCTTCTTTCAAACTCAAATGTCAGGCTTGTAGTAAAACAAAAATATGGTGAACTGAAGCAGAAGTCGGAGCCCAACATTACCATCCCATATACGTTGCGATTCAACAACGCTCTAGTAAACCAGCAATCGGTTTATACCTTCTCTAATAATGAGAATACCAAACGCTGGGGAGTGCCGCTTGAAGTGACATTAGGCAATATCGATTTTGCCCGAGCCGGTAAATACCAAGATACGATAACTGTTGAAGTAAAAGCCATGCCTTAAAGGTGACACCATTGAAGACAAAGCCAGCGTTAGATTACTCGCTGGCTTTTTCTTTAGCTAAAGTTCAATCTCGCCAAAACGGTTTCTGGATTTCCTTTTGGACTTCGGTTTCGTTGTAACCGATATCATCCAAAAGGTGGCGAGGTAACTCAGATAAATGACGTCGTGTACGGTAGTTCTTTCTCCATACGGCTAACTTGGAAAAGATATACTGAACTAAACTCTTGCGTGGCTTCGACGCTAGCTGGCCACAGGTTTGTGTTGCGTTGTTCATATATCCTCCTCGATTCATTCACATTGACCACTTAATAATCAGTGACTACCCTGCTATTCTCAAACGATAGAATCTGACACTGAGTTAAGGAAAACTAATGTGAAAGAACGTATGCCTCCGTTACAAGGGCTGTACTACTTCTACATCGCGGCAAAGGAAGGCAGTTTTAAAGCGGCCGCCAAATACTTATTTGTCACACCAGCAGCGATTAGTCAGCAGATACGTCAACTGGAAGAGTTTCTGGGTACCGACTTATTTGTCCGCCAACATCGAAAGATACTCCTTACAGCAGAGGGCGATTTACTGTTTGCCCAAGCTGAGCGAGGATTTAACCACCTTCAACAAGGTGTGCGGTTGATTAACCAAGATCCCAACCCGAATCACCTCTCCATCTCTACGCTTCCCTCTTTTGCACACCATTGGTTAGTACCAAGAATCACCGCTTTTCGGCAGCGTCATCCGGATATCTCTTTACTGATGGAACCAACCAACGAGTTGGTGTCATTTCAAGACAGTCAGATAGACCTTTGCGTTCGCTATGGGCATGGCGACTATCCGAACCTTGAATCACAGTGGTTGATGGATGAAGTTTTCTACCCTGCTTGCCATCCCATTTACCAAAAAGAACACGGCATCTACAGCGTTGAAGATTTAGATAAAGCAGAATTAATCGAAGATTTGTGGCCAGATTTAGACTGGAACTTGTGGCTCAATACACTAGGTCATAAAGCGGCGAAGCCAACCCTCAAATACAGTGGTTCACACCTGGTCTTAGAAGGCGCTTTGTCGTTGCAAGGCGTAGCTTTGGTCAAGCACAGTTTGGCTTATCGATATATCCAAGAAGGAAAACTGGTAAGAATTGGAGACATAGGCATACAACCGAAATACGCGTATTACCTTTGTGCCCCGACCGGCTACTTAAAGCGCCAAAAAGCACAGTTGTTTAGCCAGTGGATAAAAGAAGAGATTGCTGATTTCGAACGCAACACTGTCCGAGATTTTGAAACGATTCAGTTAAAAGAAGAATAAAGTCAGCAATAGGTGTAGGAAAGCCCTATAGATTAGTTTACCGACAGAAAGTAAAAAGCCCCGCACTAGGCGGGGCTTTGATGTCTTACAGAGTTAACTTAAGAATTACTTCTTAGCGTTACGCTCTTTAACGTCAGCAATTACTTGCTCAGCAACGTTGTTTGGACATGGCGAGTAGTGTGAGAACTCCATAGAGAACTGACCACGGCCAGAAGTCATAGTACGTAGAGTACCGATGTAACCGAACATTTCTGATAGAGGTACATCACCCTTGATACGTACGCCAGTAGTACCAGCTTGTTGGTCTTTGATCATACCACGACGACGGTTAAGGTCACCGATTACGTCACCAACGTGATCTTCTGGAGTGAACACGTCAACTTTCATGATTGGCTCAAGAAGTTGCGCGCCAGCTTTAGGCATAGACTGACGGAATGCGCCTTTAGCAGCGATTTCGTAAGCGATAGCTGAAGAGTCAACTGCGTGGAAACCACCGTCGAATAGTTCAACTTCTACGTCTAGAGTTGGGAAGCCAGCTAGAACACCAGTTTCCATCATAGATGCGAAACCTTTCTCAACTGCAGGCCAGAATTCTTTAGGTACGTTACCACCAACAACTGTTGATTTGAACGTGAAGCCTGAACCAGTTTCGCCTGGTTTGATACGGTAGTCGATCTTACCGAACTGACCAGAACCACCAGACTGCTTCTTGTGCGTGTAGCTGTCTTCGATTGCTTGAGTGATTGTTTCACGGTAAGCAACTTGAGGAGCACCTACTTCTAGCTCAACGCCGTAAGTACGTTTTAGGATATCTACTTTGATATCTAGGTGAAGTTCACCCATACCACGTAGGATAGTTTCGCCAGATTCTTCATCAGTCTCTACTTGGAATGATGGATCTTCTGCAACCATCTTACCGATCGCGATACCCATCTTCTCAGAACCGCCTTTATCTTTAGGCTTAACTGCGATAGAGATTACTGGATCTGGGAAGATCATTGGTTCTAGAGTACATTCGTGCTTAGGATCACATAGAGTGTGACCAGTTTGAACGTTCTTCATACCAACTACAGCGATGATGTCACCAGCTTGTGCTGAATCGATTTCGTTACGCTCGTCTGCGTGCATCTCAACCATACGGCCGATACGCTCAGTTTTACCAGTTGCAGAGTTAAGGATTGTGTCACCCTTCTTCATGCGGCCTGAGTAAACGCGGATAAACGTTAGAGCACCGAAACGGTCGTCCATGATCTTGAACGCAAGCGCTTTTAGTGGCTCGTCTGCAGATACTTTTGCAACTTCGCCAGTTGGTTCGCCAGTCTCTGGGTTAGTTAGAGGCTGAGGATCAACTTCTGTTGGTGATGGTAGGTAATCTACTACCGCGTCAAGAATAAGTTGGATACCTTTGTTCTTGTACGCTGAACCACAGTAAGTTGGGAAGAATGCTAGGTCACGTGTACCTTTACGGATACAACGTTTGATGTCTTCTAGAGATGGCTCTTCGCCTTCTTCTAGGTAAGCCATCATTAGATCTTCGTCTTGCTCTAGAGCAGTTTCGATTAGCATTTCACGGTATTCAGCCGCTTTCTCAACTAGATCAGCAGGGATGTCTTGAACTTCGTAGTTCTCTGGCTGGCCAGACTCGTCCCATACGTAAGCTTGTTGGCTTAGTACGTCAACAACACCTACGAAATCTTCTTCGATACCGATAGGTAGAGTCATTACTAGTGGAGTAGCACCTAGAACGTTTTGTACTTGGTCAACAACTTTGTAGAAGTCAGCGCCCATACGGTCTAGTTTGTTAACGAAGATCAGACGAGATACGTGTGATTCGTCAGCGTAACGCCAGTTAGTTTCTGACTGAGGCTCAACACCACCAGAACCACAGAATACACCGATACCACCGTCAAGTACTTTTAGAGAACGGTAAACTTCGATAGTGAAGTCAACGTGTCCAGGAGTATCGATGATGTTTAGACGGTGATCGTTCCAGAAACAAGTTGTTGCTGCAGACTGGATTGTGATACCACGCTCAGCTTCCTGCTCCATGAAGTCAGTAGTAGTTGAACCGTCGTGAGTGTCACCGATCTTATGGATCTTACCAGTTAGCTTTAGGATACGCTCTGTAGAGGTAGTTTTACCCGCGTCTACGTGAGCAAAAATACCAATGTTTCTGTATTTTGATAAATCAGTCATTGTCTTACTCTGTTAATAAGGTATAAAGTGCGCGCAGAGTATATCACATTCTGTCAATACTGATACCCTTGCGTGCGGATGGAAGAAAAAAAATTTTAACGTAAATTTTCCGTCCTCAAATAATAGTCAAACTTAGCAATTTGTGTGCTCTATTCGATAATAATGAGGACAGATTCAACATTATTGTTACCCCTTAAATTGGGGCACAAAATGGCGTTTACAACTCATCAAATGCTTCAATCGCTTCTGATAATTTTTTCACGCCGTGGATTTGCATACCAGGAATGCCACCTTTAGGCATATTTGCCGCAGGGACGATTGCTTTCTTAAAGCCATGCTTGAATGCTTCATTTAAGCGTTCTTGTCCACTTGGCACAGGGCGAATCTCACCCGCCAAGCCAACCTCACCAAATACGACCACATCTTTCGGTAATGGGCGATCGCGGAAGCTCGACAAAAGCGCCATAACTAACGCAAGGTCAGCACTGGTTTCTGTCACTTTTACGCCACCGACGACATTCACAAATACGTCTTGGTCAGCCATTTGAAGGCCACCGTGCTTATGCAGGACAGCAAGTAATAAAGAGAGGCGGTTTTGTTCCAAACCAACGGCAACACGACGAGGGTTGGCAAGTTGCGAATAATCCACCAGCGCTTGAATCTCTACTAATAGAGGGCGCGTGCCTTCCCATACCACCATAACAGAAGAACCCGAAGTTTCTTCTTCACCGCGGGAAAGGAAGATAGCCGATGGGTTGTTGACCTCTTTCAGTCCCTGCCCCGTCATGGCAAATACACCTAACTCATTCACTGCACCGAAACGGTTTTTGTGACTGCGAAGTGTACGGAAGCGACTATCGGTGCCACCATCAAGCAGCACAGAACAGTCAATAATATGCTCAAGCACTTTCGGGCCTGCAAGGGTACCATCTTTTGTTACGTGACCAACAATAAAGACGGCAACATTGTTTTGCTTTGCGTAGCGCGTCAAAGCGGTCGCTGATTCACGCACCTGCGCCACACTGCCCGGAGAAGACTGAACATCCGAGACGTGCATTACCTGAATCGAGTCGATAACCATAATTCGAGGCTGCTCTTTCTCTGCAATTTGGCAGATTTTATCGACATTGGTCTCCGACAACATCTTTAGATGCTCTTTTGGTAAACCAAGACGAGAAGCACGCATCGCTACCTGCTGAAGGGATTCTTCACCAGTTACATAAAGTGTTGGCATTTGCGCTGAGAGTAAACACATGGTTTGCAATAGCAAGGTCGACTTACCTGCTCCTGGGTTACCACCGATCAGAATGGCAGCACCGGGCACCACGCCCCCACCAAGCACACGGTCGAGCTCTTTAAAACCACTGGTGAATCGCGGTACTTCTTGCAGATCAATCTCAGACAGAGTTTGAACTTTTGATTCCGTTGCAGATCCTGCATAACCAGATAAGCGCTCGTTGCGCGCGACAGTTGGCGATGCCGCTATGCGAACTTCGGTAATCGTATTCCATGCACCACACGCATTACACTGCCCCTGCCAACGTGGGAAATCCGCGCCACAATCATTACAAACATACGCTCGTTTTGCTTTCGCCATGATGCCTCGATTTTTCTACACTCGGTTTTTTCAACAAATGTGACCAAACACAGCCATGTCTGACCTTATCGGACATGAACTATTGATATACTTAAGTTTTGCTTTGCTTAGCCGATATAATTCGAATAACGACATACTTTAACAGAAATAATGCAGCAATCTGAAATTCTCTCGCTCGCAGAACGACTCATCCCTGTTTATGGCACTGATGACTTTGACTTTGTCCTTGGTCAATTGACCGAGGGTGAACCGCCGTCAGCCAAAATCCTAGTTAAGATGGAACTCAACCGTGTCATGGCACCTTGTAAAAAGAGCATTGATTTACGAGGTCGAGTGAAAGGTGAATGTCGTGAATACCTATTAGATGGCATCCCGCATTGGTTGGACGACGTTGCTTTTAATGCTTACCACAAGAACCTGAAGAAGTTTGGCGCTTATACCGAAGGTATGTGGGAAGCCTTGGTCAACACGCGCAATAACTTCCGTGTGATGAGTAAAAACAATGGTAAGAGTGAAGAACAATCACTGACCGATCCGAAAAGCCCATTCCTGGCAGAACCTGTCCACCTTGGTTATGACCTAAAACGCCAAGAAAAGCGCTTAAAAGTACAATCTCAAGTCGAAATCATCCGCCCTAAAGGGCAAGTGATTCACGGTTTGAGTATCGATCTTTCCAGCTCTGGCGCGAAATTCAAGGTTCCAAGCGCTTTCAAATACAGCTTAGGCGAAGTCATCCAAGTCACTTTTACTGAATTTGCTAGCAAATCTCAGGTTGCAGGCGTAGAAAAGCCAATCACTTATCGCGTCTTGGCCGTGGACGATTGCTATGAAAATGATGCCGTTCGTTACCTAAGAACCATTCGTTTAACGGAAACCAATGTCGTTGCACGTGTGATTGACGAAGCACTCAACAGCGCTGCAAAACGTGCTCGCCATGACAATCAAGATAAAATCATCCGTGCCCGCACGCGTGGTTATGAGCACATTGCACTCAAGCACACCAGTAACCTACCGCTGTTTTTCGAAGGCAGTGAACTCAAGCTGGCAATGCTAACGCCAAACAACCAAAAGCTTTGGCAATACTGGCATGATGAACGCAACCAACAAGTGTTTGGTTCGCTATTCAATCCAAAGAGAATGGCTTCCCTGATTGCTCCCGGTGTGAAAGGCGCAACCAACGTGTTGTATTCCTTCACTCATGAACATGAGAGCAAAACCTACTTCTATTCAATGCTGCGCCCAGAGGCAACCAGAGAACAGCGTCAATTGTTCTGGCACCTAGGAGCAAAACGAGCAAGTTGGCGTGCTTTCCGTATCTCTATTTTCGAGCTGTCGCAACAGGAGAAAGAAGACCTTGCTGCGTTTTCTTCTGAGTTGGCCGAAAGCTCGCAAAAGCTGACACACGTGGGTATCTTGCAAGAAATTGCCGATGAGAAGTCAGGCCAAGATTACTTGCTGACCGAAAAGCCACGTGTTCCTGCAAACACCTTGAATGAGTTTAGGCAACCAAGAAAAATCCTTGGTAATCCAAAAGGGATTTACTTCGATGCCCAGTCTCGCCGTAAAGAACCACGCTACCGTTTTAAAACCCCTTTGGTTCTAGATACTGGCAACGCTAAAGCTGCTGGCTTTACCGCGGATATTTCTAAGCGAGGTTTAGGCCTCAGATTAGATGAGCCTACCTCGCTGCGCTCAGGACAAGAGGTTCGAATTAACTTTCGCGAGCTACAGCTTTACGATAAGAAGTTGCCACTTTCAGAGGTGCCTTACCGTGTCATTCGCGTAAGCCCTGATGGTCGAAGTGTCCAACTGGTGATTGATGAACAAAGCAAGACCATGAAAGTGATCGCTTTCTTCAACAGTATTATTGAGCACAACCAAGACAAGCTTATCCCGCAGAAAGAAATGCTACCAAGCAATGCGCTATTAGAAAGATTGCACAGTGTGTTGCTGTCACGAACGCTGAGCACGCCAATCTTTATCAGCAAAAGTGCCGCCTCTTCAGTGAAGACCCCCGTAATTGGGGTAAACTTACCGTTGGCAAAACATATCGAGTTGTATGCTCGCCTTGGTCATAATCAGCAGTATTCTTTAGAGCCCCTTTTTAAAGGACGCTCAAACACGTTAATTGCCGACCCAATAAAGCGTATTGATGGTGCACAGGCTCGACACCAAGACATCTATATCAGTGTAAGTAAAGTCGGCAATAAGATCACCGCTATTGACTCGAAAATGCAGCAAGACTTCACCAGCGTCAAAGAGCGTATTCAGTTCATTAAGAAAGCGCGCATGATGGGCGAGTTTTACGCGACACGTATTTCAACGGCGCCGATCTTCGATCCGATGACGTCATTGTTACGCCAAGACTTGAGCGATTTAACCCAATTTGGTGTTCACCAAGCAAGCAAGTTAGAAAAAGAGCTGACCGCCTTAGTTGGCTACAGTGAATTTGAAGACATTACCGAAGAAGTGATTGTTCGCTTAGAGCTAACGGAATAACAAAACACCGCCGAGATGGCGGTGTTTTTCTATGTTAATTTGGAAGAAGCTCCAGCTAAGGTTTCGCTTTCCAGCTGATTTTCTGCTGCTTAACCAAAGCGCCAGAAAGGATACATAACACGCCACCAAGACCTGCAAATCGAACAGCGGTTTGCGCTTGCTCTTCAACTTTAGGTTTAGCGTGATAAGCCACACCTAGCCCTGCCGCAGCCATCATCACCAAATCGTTCGCGCCATCACCGACGGCAACCGTATTGTGTTGTTCGATTTCGTACTCTTCCGCAAGCTCAACTAAGATATCCGCTTTTGTCTGAGCTGATACAACCTCACCCAGCACTTCACCGGTCAATTTACCATCCACGATTTCCAGTTGGTTAGACTGCGCGAAGTCCAATCCCACTTTGTCTTTGATGAAATCAGAGAAGTAAGTAAAACCACCCGAAGCAATGGCAGTCTTCCAGCCAAGCGCTTTAAACGTTGCAATCAGCGCTTCGAAATCTGGCATAAATGGTAGTTGGCCACGTACCTGTTCAAGAATGGCTTCATCGGCACCTTTCAGTTTACCCACACGTTGACGTAAGCTTTGTTCGAAATCCAACTCACCTTGCATGGCGCGCTCAGTCACTTCTGCAACTTCTTCGCCAACACCGGCCAGTTTGGCGATTTCATCAATACACTCGATTTGAATCGCGGTTGAATCCATATCGAACACGACCAAACCCGGCGCAGAAAGATCTGGCACTTCCTGCAGAGAGGCGTAATCCAGATTTAAGCCTTTCAGAATGGTTTCATGCTCTGGTGTAAGGTTGCCCGCCATGAGAGCCACTTCATATTGACCAACTTTCCAAGTGTCTAAAATCGGGTTGTAGAAGCCAGTAAAGAAGTCGATGTCTTCGAAGTTGCGGGGTTCAAGATGTTCACCAAACACAATCCAATTCGCCTTGGCTTTATCGAGCTGTGTCGCGAAGCGAGTTTCGGGTAGTCGTTTTAAAAGAGTCGTATGCCTTCTGATAGGCAAGCTTTTTGGCGCGTCCATGTATATAATCCCTTGTGACTTTGCTAAAACGTTACCTTAACAAGCTAAAAAGGCAAGTCTTTGTTTTGATTTGAATGGACGAGTAAAGAGCATGAGTGAATCCTTGTTCTCAGTAAGGAATGCCCTACGAATTCTGGCTCTGATCCTGTTATGTGTGATGCTTTTTGTCACCATCAAAAACAGTGTCGTGATCAGTAAGGGTAATGAGAAAATACAAGCACAACAGCTTGAAACCCTGACCAAAGTTTTGATCTCGCAGGCGTCCTTATCAGCCGGCGAGATGATCATCAATAAAGACCAAGAACGTCTACTCAAGCTCACTAACCAGCTTGCTCAAGACCGCTTGGTATTTGATGCAACCATTTATGATGCACAAGGTGTGCGTTTGGCATCGAGTGAAGAAGCATTGTCAGTGCGTGAGGTGTTGGGATTAGATACCCCACTCGCGACCGCATCGATTGGACGCCAGCAGCTCGTTGAGCCAGTGTTGTCGGATGGCGCAGTGATTGGCTTTGTGCGAGTGACCTTTGAAACTGGTCGAGTCACCGCTATTTCTGATCACCATTACCGCAAGAGTGATCGCTACATGTACATGATGGTACTAATGAGCTTCGCGTGTGGCATGTTGTTCATCATGATTTTACGCAGACAACCGATCCGTCGTAAGAAAGGCGAAAACTTGTTGCTAACCAAGTAACTCGAAAAGCAAATTCCGAAAACAAAACAGCCCGCGACTGCGGGCTGTTTTTTTATGCTGATAAGCAAAAGAATAGAAGACTGTTCGTCCTTACTCTTCGTCACCTAGCAATACTGAATCTAGTGCGATTAGCATCATGTCGTTGAACGTCGTTTGACGCTCTTCAGATGTCGTTTGCTCGCCAGTTTTGATGTGGTCAGAAACAGTACAGATAGTCAGAGCTTTCGCGCCGTACTCTGCTGCAACGCCGTAGATACCAGCAGCTTCCATTTCAACACCCACAATACCGTACTTGTCCATTACGTCGAACATTTCTGGATCTGGCGTGTAGAACAACTCAGCAGAGAATAGGTTACCTACTTTCACGTCTACGCCGCGAGCTTTTGCTGCTTCTTCTGCTGCACGAACCATTTTGTAGTCAGCGATAGCGGCAAAGTCATGACCTTTGAAGCGAATGCGGTTCACTTTAGAGTCTGTACATGCGCCCATACCGATAACAACATCACGTACTTTGATGTCTTCGTTCACAGCGCCACAGCTACCTACACGGATCACTTTCTTCACGCCGAAGTCTTTGATCAGTTCAGTCACGTAGATTGAACAAGATGGGATACCCATACCGTGGCCCATTACTGAAATCTTACGACCTTTGTAAGTGCCTGTGTAACCAAACATATTACGAACGTCACACACTTGAACTACATCTTCAAGGAAAGTCTCTGCGATGTACTTTGCACGTAGCGGGTCACCCGGCATTAGAACGACGTCTGCGAAAGCACCCATTTCTGCGTTGATATGTGGAGTTGCCATGTTTCTTTTCCTTAACCTGTCTCTAGCGATCCGCACTGCTATCGGCGGCTTAAGCTAGAATATTCTCATTTCCAACAAGCAACATTTTCATGCTGCGAACATAAAACTAGGAGCAATCAAGCTCCTAGTTTTCAAAAACCTATCTAATTATAGGAAGTTCTTACCGTAATCCATTGGAGAAGTACCGAAGTAAGTCGCCAATGTTTGACCGATATCTGCAAAGCTATCACGACGGCCTAGTGAACCTGCTGGTACTTTCTTACCGTAAACAATCACTGGGATGTGCTCACGAGTGTGGTCTGTACCTGGCCATGTTGGGTCACAGCCGTGGTCTGCCGTTAGGATCAGCACATCGTCTTCTTCCATAATATCCAGCACTTCGTTGATGCGACCATCGAAGTACTCAAGCGCAGCAGCGTAACCCGCTACATCACGGCGGTGACCGTAAGCTGAGTCGAAGTCTACGAAGTTAGTGAATACGATGGTGTTGTCGCCCGCTTCTTTGATTTGCTCTAGCGTTGCTTCGAACAATGCAGGGATACCTGTCGCTTTCACTTTCTTAGTGATACCGCAGTTTGCATAGATATCAGCAATCTTACCGATAGAAACCACGTTGCCTTGCTTCTCTTCAACAAGTTTCTGTAGAACCGTTGCTGATGGTGGCTCAACAGAAAGGTCACGACGGTTACCAGTACGCTCAAATTGACCTTTACCAGCACCAACGAATGGACGCGCGATAACACGACCAATGTTGTAATCTTCTAGCTCTTCACGTGCGATTTGGCAAAGCTCTAGTAGACGGTCTAGACCGAAAGTCTCTTCGTGACATGCGATTTGGAATACAGAGTCAGCAGACGTGTAGAAGATTGGTTTGCCAGTCTTCATGTGCTCTTCACCAAGATCGTCAAGAACTTGAGTACCAGATGCGTGGCAGTTACCTAGGAAACCGTCAAGACCTGCACGCTCAAGAATGCGGTCAGTCAGTTCTTTCGGGAAGCTGTTTGCTTTGTCAGTGAAGTAACCCCAATCAAACAGAACAGGCACACCTGCGATTTCCCAGTGACCAGACGGTGTGTCTTTACCTGAAGAAAGCTCTGCAGCGTGACCGTATGCACCGATGATTTCAGCGTCTGCGTCTAGGCCAGGTGCGAAGCGACCTGTTGACTCTTTATGTGCCATTGCCAGACCAAGCTTAGATAGGTTTGGAAGACGAAGTGCGCCTTTACGCTGATCGTTATCCGCTAAGCCTTGCTCACACTGGTCAGCGATATGACCTAGTGTGTCTGAACCTACATCACCAAATTGCTCTGCATCTGCAGCTGCGCCGATGCCGAATGAGTCTAGTACTAAAATAAATGCTCTTTTCATTGCTCGTTCCTTAGGCCCACTCGGCTTCTTATTATGGTTGAGTAGGCCTTGTGTAATTACTTATTCGATTAAAGATCTTCTGCACGGATTTGACGGTAAACCTCTGGAGTTGGTGTGTACTCACCACCTACAGTGATTGCACTGCGAAGTGCTTTTGCTGCTTCTTCCCACTGCTCTTCAGTGCGAGCGTGGATAACCGCAAGAGGTTTGTCGCTATCTGCTACTTCACCAAGACGGATGAAGTTATCGAAACCAACCGCGTAGTCGATTTCATCTGTCGCAACGCGACGACCGCCGCCCATTGAAACCACAGCCATACCGATAGCGCGAGTATCCATCGCAGATACAACGCCCGTTTCTGTTGCGTATACTGGTTTGATGATTTCCGCTTTCTCTAGGTAATTATCGTAGTTTTCTACGAAGTCCGCAGGACCACCTAGACCAGCGACCATCTTACCGAAGCACTCAGCCGCTTTACCGTTATCTAATGCTTCCATTAGTTTCGCACGCGCGTCTTCTGTGTTCTCAGCCAGTTTGCCAAGTACTAACATTTCAGCACATGAAGCCATTGTTACTTCAAGTAGACGAGGGTTACGGTATTCACCTGTTAGGAAACGAACCGCTTCGCGTACTTCCACAGCGTTACCCGCAGAAGATGCCAATACTTGGTTCATATCCGTTAGGATAGCGGTTGTCTTAGTGCCAGCACCGTTTGCTACCGCAACGATTGATTTTGCTAGCTCTTCAGACGCTTCGTAAGTTGGCATGAATGCACCAGAACCTACTTTTACGTCCATTACTAGAGATTCAAGACCTGCAGCAAGCTTCTTCGATAAAATCGACGCCGTGATCAGTGAAATGTTATCTACTGTCGCTGTGATATCGCGAGTCGCGTAAACGCGCTTATCCGCTGGCGCTAGATCACCAGTTTGACCGATGATCGCCACACCTGCGTCTTTGGTTACTTGACCAAATACGTCGTTTGTCGGAGTGATGTTGTAGCCCGGAATAGACTCAAGCTTATCCAGCGTACCGCCAGTGTGGCCAAGACCACGACCAGAGATCATAGGTACGAAACCGCCACATGCTGCCACCATTGGGCCAAGCATTAGAGAAGTCACGTCACCCACACCACCAGTAGAATGTTTATCGACAATTGGACCACCAAAGTTCATGTGGCTCCAATCGATAACCATACCTGAATCACGCATTGCACACGTTAGTGCGATACGTTCTGGCATCGTCATTTCATTGAAGAAGATTGTCATAGCAAATGCAGCGATCTGACCTTCAGACACACTGTTGTTCGCTACGCCTTGAATAAAGAAGTTGATTTCGTCGGCTGTTAGAACTTCGCCGTCACGTTTTTTACGGATAATTTCTTGTGGTAAATACATTAGTGCCTCCCAAGCTCATTTTGAGCCATGGTATAAGTAGGATAGAAGAGGTTTGGTAGCACCAAACCTGGTGCTACCGTTCAGACGTATTGTTGGAATTAGTACGCTGTTGGATCAGCGACTTCGTCCGATACTTCTAATGTATTTAGTAGGCTTGTTAGCAGGCTAGACGCACCAAAACGGTAGTGACGAGCATCAACCCAGTTGTCACCTAGGATTTCGTCAGCCATTGCTAGGTATGCCGCTGCATCTTCAGCAGTACGCACACCACCTGCTGGTTTGAAACCAACAGTTTCTGCAACACCCATGTCACGAATAACTTCAAGCATCATGCGAGCGTATTCTGGTGTTGCGTTTACTGGCACTTTACCAGTTGAAGTTTTAATGAAGTCAGCACCTGCTTCGATACAGATTTGAGATGCTTTCTTGATTAGTGCTTCTTCTTTAAGTTCACCTGTTTCGATGATCACTTTAAGAAGAATGTCACCACAAGCTTCTTTACATTGCTTAACTAGTTCGAAGCCAACTTTCTCATCACCCGCCATTAGAGCGCGGTATGGGAAAACTACGTCTACTTCGTCTGCACCGTAAGCAACCGCCGCTTTTGTTTCAGCAACTGCGATTTCGATATCGTCGTTACCGTGTGGGAAGTTCGTTACCGTTGCGATACGAACTTCTGGCGTACCTTGCTCACGAAGTGTCTTCTTAGCAATAGGAATAAAGCGAGGGTAAATACAGATTGCAGCTGTGTTGCCTACTGCTGATTTCGCGTCATGACATAGTGAGATCACTTTTGCATCAGTGTCATCATCATTTAGCGTAGTAAGGTCCATAAGTTTCAGTGCACGTAGCGCTGCTGCTTTTAAATCGCTCATTTCTATCTCCGATCAATATTCAAAAAATTCACTACTCAGCTTCACATCGCTTCTCTAACTATAATCAACAAGTAGAGACAGCGTGAGATTTTAGCTAAGCAGTCTATTAATGAACGGACTTGGTTCCCTGAAGACTCGGCATATACTGCGAAAAATCATATACCAATTGCTATCCTTGTCACCGCACAGTACCAGTTTGGCCTATGGCACAACAATCTATGATTGCGGTGTCTTTAATATCACATCAAACAATAAAACGCTTGTGAGATTTGATATTGCAGGGCAATTCATTTGCCCATCGAGTATGTAGTATTCACTCTGTGATTAAGTGGTCATCATAACCACGAATTCGTGATTACTACATTATAGAGTTTCACCGCAAAACTGTAGCACCAAATAGAGCGCAAACGGTTTGTATCTCAAAATTTCCCAGCCCCTATTCCACCGACTGCGTAATCTACTCATGTAGACCTACGTGCGGTTAGTTTTTTAGGCCCGAAAAACGAAAAATGCCCCGCAGCAATCTCTTGCTACAGGGCATGATTTAAAACGGCGTCTATATATTAAGAACCGATTCTAATTAAAGTGCTGCAAGGCTAAGGCAGAAGCCTGCAATAGTCGCTGCCATTAGGTTAGACAACGTACCAGCAAGAACTGCTTTAATACCCATGCGAGCGATATCTGAACGACGGTTTGGTGCAAGGCTACCTAGACCACCAAGTAGAATCGCGATAGAAGAAAGGTTCGCGAAGCCACATAGTGCGAATGAGATGATAGCTGTTGTCTTCTCAGACATTACTTCACCAGTTGCCGCAACTACTTGAGCGCCTTCACCTAGGTAAGGTGTGAAGTTCAAGTATGCAACGAATTCGTTGATTACTAGTTTCTGACCGATGAATGAACCAGCAACAACTGCTTCGTCCCATGGAACACCGATTAGGAATGCTAGTGGAGAGAACGCGTAACCTAGGATAAGTTCTAGTGTTAGTTCAGGCATACCAAACCAACCACCGATGCCACCTAGCATACCGTTGATAAGAGCAATAAGACCTACGAACGCGATTAGCATTGCACCAACGTTTAGTGCTAGTTGTAGACCAGAAGCCGCACCGCCCGCTGCTGCGTCGATTACGTTAGCTGGCTTGTCGTCGCCACCGTCCATTGCTTCTTCGATGTCTTCGTGAGGCTGGTCAGTCTCTGGGTGAAGAATCTTAGCGAATAGTAGACCACCTGGTGCTGCCATGAATGATGCAGCTACTAGGTACTCTAGAGGAACACCCATTGAAGCGTAACCTGCTAGTACACCACCAGCTACAGATGCTAGACCACCACACATTACCGCGAATAGCTCAGATTGAGTCATTTTTGGTACGAATGGACGAACAACTAGAGGTGCTTCAGTTTGACCTACGAAAATGTTAGCTGCTGCAGACATTGATTCCGCACGAGAAGTGCCAAGCGCTTTTTGTAGTGCACCACCAAGAATCTTGATAACCCACTGCATTACGCCAATGTAGTAAAGAACTGAAATCAGTGCAGAGAAGAAGATCAGTGTAGGAAGAACGCGGAATGCGAAGATGAAGCCGCCGCCGCCGAATACTTCGAACATCTTGTCAGAAACAAGACCACCGAATAGGAAAGATGAACCATCGTTACCGTAGTTGATAACGTTAGAAACACCAGTAGAGAAACCGTTTAGTAGATCACGGCCCCAAGGTACGTAAAGAACAAATGCACCAAGGATGAATTGGATAGCAAATGCGCCACCCACAGTTCTAAAGTTGATAGCTTTGCGGTTAGATGAGAATGCAAATGCAATAGCAAGAAGCACTACCATACCGACTAGGCTCATAAACAGGCTCATAGTTTATGACTTCCTTATAAGTTATTTATTGGCGTGTTACAAAATGGAGCTATAAAGCGGGGGCAATTATACTCATGCAGAATCAATTAAAGTAATGCCACCCTCACACTTTCTTATAAGATTCATCATTGATTCACTCCCGTTTGTGAGTTATCTCACAATAAGCAGGAAAACGTTTTCGCTTTTAAACACCATCTTTAGATTTTATTCACATATAAAGAAGGCCGAATTGCTATTTTCCCATAGCTGAGAGGCAATCGATTGCTTACTTTCTGTGCGCAACAGAGCCAGCTCATTCAATACCTGAATCAGTTTTGAAGGGTGATTAGGCTCGCCCTGATAGCCAATTATAGGCATATCTGGAGCGTCCGTTTCTAAAACGATATTCTCAAGTGATATTCTTTGAATCGCGTCGCGAGTTTTATTCGCACGTGGGTAGGTAATTGTGCCCCCGACTCCGATAAGAAAACCTAATCGAACCCATTCCATTGCTTGCTGATAACTGCCAGAGAACGCGTGCAATACGCCACCTTTAGGAAGCTTGGCAGCTTTGACGAGTTGGATGAGACGATTATGCGCTTTTCGGCTGTGTAAAATAACGGGCAGATCGAACCGTCTTGCCAGTTCGAATTGCAACTCAAGCGCCTGCTCTTGAAGCTCGACAGGCACATCTATTGCGAAGTCCAAACCGCACTCTCCTATCGCAACGCATTGTCGCTTGGACGAGGAAAGTAATGATTCCAGCTCGGGAGAAAACTGCTCAAACTCTGGTTGCAGAAAATAGGGATGAAAGCCCAGCGCGTAATAAAGGTGAGAGTATTGATTGGCCAGCGCGTGAATACGAGCCCAATTACTCGGCCCGACAGAAGGAATCAAGAGTCGCTCTACTCCTTGGTCACGCGCAAGCTCAACTTGATGTGCAAAGTCATCCTGGAAGACATCGAAGTCAAAATGGCAGTGGGTATCAAACAGCTTCATTGTTTGGTTTCTCTTGCTCTGCTTTTTTAGCAGGATCATCTTCATGAACTGGGTCTTGTTTATACGGCACACAACTGCGCTTTTGATCAGGCGTCAGCCCCATCTCTTTACACCAATCGTCGTAACGCTTGAGTCCTTTCTTAAACCAGTTCATTGCAACCTCTTCTGTTTAACAAACAAAAACCGAGTTTCACCAATAAAAAAACCGCCGTTGGCTAAGTGTATAGCTAACGGCGGCTTATGATCTAGTACGCGATATAAAGCGAGTTAGATTCGATTAGTGCTCACGAGTCGCACGGAAATCGATATCTGGGAAACGCTCTTGCGCTAGGTTTAGGTTAACCATAGTTGGCGCGATGTACGTTAGGTTATCACCACCATCCAGTGCTAGGTTAGTTTGGTTCTTACGTTGGAACTCATCCAGTTTCTTCGCATCGCCACACTCAACCCAACGCGCAGTTGCTACGTTAACGCCTTCGTAGATCGCTTCAACGTTGTATTCTGACTTCAAGCGAGCCACAACCACATCAAACTGAAGTACACCAACCGCACCAACGATCAGGTCGTTGTTTTGCAGTGGACGGAATACCTGTACCGCACCTTCTTCAGAAAGCTGAACCAGACCTTTCAGTAGCTGTTTCTGTTTCAATGGATCTTTTAGACGAATACGACGGAACAGTTCCGGAGCGAAGTTTGGAATACCCGAGAACTTCAGTGCTTCACCTTGAGTGAATGTATCACCAATTTGGATAGTACCGTGGTTGTGTAGACCAATGATGTCACCCGCGTAAGCGTGTTCTGCACGAGAACGGTCACCCGCCATAAAGGTAACCGCATCTGAGATACTTACTTGCTTGCCAAGACGAACGTGGTTCATCTTCATACCTTGTGTGTAAGTACCCGATACGATACGCATGAATGCGATACGGTCACGGTGTTTTGGATCCATGTTTGCTTGGATCTTAAATACGAAGCCAGAGAACTTGTCTTCTGTCGCTTCAACATCACGCTCAACCGCTTGACGAGTTTTCGGCGCTGGCGCCCACTCAGTCAGACCGTCTAGCATGTGGTCAACACCAAAGTTACCCAATGCAGTACCGAAGTAAACTGGCGTTAGTTCACCAGTAAGGAAAGCGTCATGATCAAATTCAGGGCAAGCGCCCATCACAAGTTCAAGCTCTTCACGAACGCTTGCTGCTAGGCTCTCACCTACTTTCTCATCAAGTTCTGGGTTGTCTAGACCTTTGATAATGCGAACTTCTTGGATCTCATGACCGTGGCCTGATTCGTACAGAATCGTTTCGTCGCGGTGGATGTGGTAAACACCTTTAAACTCTTTACCACAACCGATTGGCCATGTGATTGGCGCACACATCATGCCCAACTCGTTTTCTACTTCGTCCAACACTTCCATTGGGTCACGAACGTCACGGTCAAGTTTGTTCATGAAGGTTACGATTGGCGTGTCACGCAGACGCGTTACTTCCATCAGCTTACGAGTACGATCCTCGACACCTTTCGCCGCATCGATAACCATTAGACATGAGTCAACCGCCGTTAGAGTACGGTAAGTATCTTCCGAGAAGTCTTCGTGTCCAGGAGTATCAAGTAGGTTTACCAGACAATTGTTGTAAGGGAACTGCATTACAGAAGTAGTAACCGAGATACCACGTTCCTTTTCCATTTCCATCCAGTCTGATTTTGCGTGCTGTGCGTTACCACGACCTTTAACCGTACCTGCTTTTTGGATCGCGTTTCCGAATAACAGTACTTTTTCAGTAATGGTGGTTTTACCCGCATCCGGGTGAGAAATAATAGCGAACGTTCTGCGCTTAGAAACTTCGCCTAGAAAAGGTGTATTTGACATGAAACTGGTCTTCTTTGATGTCTGATGGCTTGCTCAAAATTCAAACAAGCTTTATTCGATTCAATATTGCGCGGTATTCTCGCTTATTATTGCTTTAGGGGCAACTTTCCTAGCATGTTTAAAGGAAGTGACCTTGCTGAACTTCATCTTGCCAATCCAACACTTCAGGCTCAACAGTAGTTGTTGAAGCCACCACAACTTGGTCACGTCCGTTTTGCTTTGCATCGTACAAAGCAATATCCGCACGTTTTAACCACAGATCGGGCGTGTCGCCTTCCAATAAACACTCAGCTACACCTACGCTTAACGAGACATGAGCATGACGCGCAAAGTGCTTTGAACGAACCTTGTCGCTGATGCTGCTCATCATAAAGTGGGCCGTTTGTTCAGAAAGCCCTTCAAACAGGAGTAGAAATTCATCTCCACCTAAGCGAAACACTAAATCGTATTCTCGCGAATAATCATTAAGAATGGTCACGGTTTGGTTGATCACCTCGTCGCCAACATCATGACCGTACAAATCATTGACCTGCTTAAAGTGATCGATGTCGATCACGGCGATCGTCGACGCTTTGCCTAATCGTTTCTCATCCAATGCTCGATGTAAAAACGCTTCTAGTTGCCCACGATTCAACGCTCCTGTCATGGAGTCCCGTGTAGACAGGAACGTCAATTTATCTTGCAGCTCTAGGATTTTATGTACGGCGACATGCGCGACTATCGCACAGCAAATCACGGCAAGCACAAAACGCAAAGTCACGTTCCATTCAAGCTGGTGCCAAGCAGAAATCGTACAACCAACAATGATCCAACCATTAGTAACCAAGGCATCTTTAGTCGGAATAATAAATACCAGCGCCACAATCACAGGGAACACCCAATACGTCGCAATGATGCCAAAGATGTGCACACTCAGAACCACCGACAACCAGAGTAAAAACAATGGAATGCGATAGCCTATCTTGCTTTCTCCCAGAATAAAGAGCGCCGCCAGTTCAATAATGAAGCTGAGTTGGAAGGTAAGCAGAACAACACCAAGGAAAGTCTCCCCGATGATTAGATTCTTGATACCAAGTGGCACAAACGTTGCCAAGGTGACCAACATTAAAACTTTAAGAACGGTTCCCCTGCTTTGCTCATCGAACAGTTGAGCGACAGGAGTGTCGAATTTTTGCGGATACGGCATCGTAAATCCTTCCTCCTGTTCAGATCTTGTTTCATATAATTTATAAACTTATAACTTGTATGGTAATAAAGCGAACAAAAATAAGCTCAACAAATATGTCAAAAGAATGAATTCGGATGAGAGAAAGCCATGTTTTCAGATGGGAGTAAATAAAAAGCCCCGAAAATTCCGAGGCTTGTTGATCTGGCTTAGCGTCCTGAGAGCGATGCAATTTGTTGGTTACAAAGCGCTTTATTCGTTAAAGAACAGATAGCTCATAATAATGGCGTCTTCCTTACCATTACCGGTTTTCGTTGGGTAATAGTTGTAACGACGATCCACTTCATTGAAACCCGCTTGTTCATAAATATGGATAGCGGGGTGATTACTTTCACGCACTTCCAACCAAGCACTCTCAGCTTTGGCTTGTTCACAATGCTCGATGAATGCATCCAGTAATTTTTGCCCTAACCCTTTGCCCTGTTGAGAAGGCGATATGGCAATATTCAATAGCGTCACTTCTCCGACAATATTCTGTCCATAGAAGTAACCCACCACTTGAGCGTCTTCAAGCATCACATGATGACAAGCGCCGCGACTGGATAAGTCACGAACTAAAGATTCAGCCCAAGGATGAGAATGCGCTTGTTGTTCGATTTGCCAAACTTGGTCGAGGTGCTCAGCACGCATCGGCGTAATTTCAATTGTCACGCGGTCGCTCCGTTAAGAGTACGAACAGATCTGTTGCCACAATGCGCGGCGTTGTTCGTTATTGCCATCAATATCTTGTAATAGCGGTGAAGTCAGTTGCTTGGCATTGATGCTGGCGTCTGCCTCACAACCAGCGAACCACACCCACTCTAGTTGATGTTCACCCAACATGGATAAACGCTCAGGCTCTAGGTGCAGTGCGTCGTCGAGCGTGAGCTTAATGCTTTTTAATACACGCTCAAACATCAAAGCTGTCTCGTTTTCTGGACACATTGGCGATACCAATAGGAGTTTACAAGAACTTTGCAAATCCAATAATGGCGATTGATAGCCTTCCAGCCTTTCTGGGTGACTCAGCTCCCAAGTGCTGATCCCCATTTCATGTAAATATTGTTTCTCGTTAATTGACATCTTTTGTCACCTATTTGAACGAGGCAATCCTATCAAAATTTCGCATTTAAAGTCAGAGGTGTTATGAAGCTTTTCCAATCACTCGCTATTACGTTACTTATCGCCACCACCAGCTTTACCGCTTTCGCTAAGGATAGCAACGATGGCTGGGAGCTAATCGCCGAGAAAACCGTAAACTTCCAAACAGAGACCGACACGGTAGAACCAAACGGTCTGTTCAAAAACCGTAAGTTCAGCAAAATCAAAATCAAATGTACTCAAGGCACCATGAGCATTAAGAACATGAAAGTAACCATGACGGATGGTAGCGAGAAAAAGCTCAAAACCATGGTTGGAACACTAACGAATGGTATGTCGACACGCGCTTGGACACTACCAGGTTCTGAAGATGCGAAGTTCAAACGTCTAGAGATGGAATACAAAAGCTGGGGCAACATGACATTGAATGCAGCTGGTATGAGTAAAAAGGCAAAAATCGAAGTTTGGGGTAAAAAACGCGTCCAAGAACAGGATTAAACCACTTTTGCTCTGTACGACTCACTAAGAGCTCAAAAACAAAGCCCGCTTTTACAGCGGGCTTTGTCATTCAATATTGGCGATTATAGCTCAGAAAATTCTGGAGAATAATCGATGCGACCAGAGCGTCCGTCACACTGACCTTCGACCAATTCTGCTACGCGGAACGCACCTTGCGGCACTTCCCATGCACAGTCGAAGCCCATATCTTCAGCAGCGGTAAAGCCTTGGCGCGCGTAGTAATCTGGCTCACCTAATACCACACACACTGGGTAACCAAAGTCACGAAGCGAATCAAAACCTTCTTTGATTAGCTCAGCAGCAATACCTTGGCGGCGGTAGTCTTCATGCACAGCCAAAGGCGCAAGACCTTGCCAAGATAAATCTTCACCATTCAACGTCACAGGGCTAAACAGCGCATGACCAACCACTTCACCTTCATCAGTACAGGCTACCAAAGACAAAGTGAGCTTGCCGTTTTCACGCAAACGCATCACTAGGTTGGCTTCCGCATCTGTTGGGAAAGCGTGTTTTAATAAGCGGTCAATGGTGAGAATGTCCGCAGGGGCTTCAGTTCGAATAAGCATTCGCTACTCCGGTTTCTTGTGCAGGCGCTTGAACCCCTTTCTGAACAAAGTCAGCCAGTTGGTTCAGTGCTACTTGCATCGCTTTTGGTAACTGCTCTAAGTCGACACTGTCCATCAGGTTTTTCACTTCTAAGCCAAGCTCTGTATCGCCCTCGATAGAAAGGCGACGTTGGAAGAACAGTGTATCAGGGTCTTCTTTACGACCAGCAATAAGTACTAGGTCGTTAAGGTTACCACTAAAACTCACATCTTCCTGAACCGGTTTCTCTGCTACCACTAATTTTTCATCTTGGTAGCTGATGTACCATGCTAAGTTCAAGTCTTTAATCGCAACTTTCAGCCACTTGTCTTCAAGGAACTCAAAATCACCATCTTCTAGGGCTTCTTTGAACACCATTTTTAAACCTTCTAGCAAGGCTTTTTTCTGAACAGTTTGTGGCAATAACTGGACTGGAGATCGCAAAATTGATGCTGCGTTCTTTACTAGTTGACTGCGAATCTTGTTTAACACGCTAATTATCCGTTACTTTGTCATAAGGTTGTCTATCTTACGCAATAGAGTAATACCTGTACCTGTTATGTATCAATAAATCTGTTTGTTTTAGAAGTAGGCGGTTTACTCACTCAAACGTCGTTTTTTTGACCTTACGTGTATTATTGACGCTAAGTCGTGGATAAACGCTTTAATAACGGTATGTTCAAAGTTATAGTTATCAAAATAGCGTTTTTATTACACGGACGAATAATCAGGCTCATTGGAGATCGGTAACACCTTAATGCCTTCCCAGCAATTACAACATTGGTTTGCAACGCTTACCTCAAATAGCCCATTCTTTTTTGCCATTCTTGATAAGAAACACAATTATCGAATGGTGAGTGATCGCTATTGTGACATTGCAGGCTTAGGACACGACGAGATCGTTGGTCTGAACGACAGCCAAGTACTGGGAGAGCAGTTCTACAAGAAGCTCGCGCCCTACTACCAACGCGCGTTCAAAGGTGATCATGTTGAAGCGGAAATTACGCTCGACGAAACCGATCTTGAAACCAGTCTTCACTTCAGCCTTTCTCCCGTTCATGAAGAAAACGAAATTCGCTTTGTGGTTTTTCATGCCATCGACACGTCTGAAAAACAAATTCTGGTTCGCTCGTTAGAAGAGTCCGAAAGCAAGTTCGCTAAGCTAACTCAGCTTTTGCCCGACGGTTTGCTGTTGGTGGAAGATGACATCATCATTTCTGCCAATCCAGCCTCCGCACGTTTACTCGGGTTAAACTCGCCTCATGAGCTACTTGGAGAAGAGCTGACTCGTCTGTTTATCGATGAAAACAGCAAAAAAGTCTTCACTCATCGCATCAGCACATTACTCTCTGAAAAACCTTTTGTGTGTCTGACCAGCGCTCGTTGTGGCTTCGAACGTAAAGTTCAATTGCATGCCGATACCACAGCAATTCTCGGCAGTGAATCTCAAATCATTTTGATCCAAGACGCCGACGATGCGCCCAAGCTGCTTTCTTCCAATTCCAATGAAGACGCGCACATTGATTCGCTGACCAAGCTGTACAATCGCTTCGGCTTTACGAAACGATTAGAGCAACTGATTAAGAGCCAGACGCCGTTGCTGGTTTTCTACCTCGACATCGATAACTTTAAGAATATCAATGACTCACTTGGTCATCACATCGGTGACAAAGTGATTCAAGAAGTTTCCGCTCGTCTAAAACGTTCTTTGCCAAATCAAGCGATTATTGGCCATTTAGGCGGCGATGAATTTGGCATCATCCTGCCTGAGCCAGAAAACACTCGTATGGCGGAGATTTTATCTGAGCGCATTATTTCTCTGATCAACCAACCTTTCGATCTGCATCATTTCAGTAAGCGCCTAGCGTGTTCTATTGGTAGTGTTCGTTACCCAGAAGACGGACAAGACGCGCGCATTCTGCTGCAAAACGCTGATACCGCGATGTACGAAGCAAAAGACCGTGGTCGTAACCGTCTGATTAAATTTAACGATCAGATGAACAAAGAAGCACGTATGCGTTTGTGGTTAGAGATCGAGCTACAAAAAGCGCTGCAGCAAAACGGTTTGGAAGTATGGTACCAACCAAAAGTTAACGCCCGCGACTTCAGCATTAACGGAGCCGAGGCGCTAGTACGTTGGAAGCATCCGGTCGAAGGTTACATCAGCCCGGGGGCATTTATCCCTGTAGCTGAGCGTGCAGGTTTGATTGAACACCTTGGCCGCGTGGTCATGCGCGATGTGTTTAACACGGTAAAACGCTGGAAACTGCAAGGCATTCTACCGGGACGCGTGGCGATCAACCTCTCTCCAGAACAGTTTGGCAACCCACAACTGATCGACTACATGGAGAAGTTGCTGCGCACCACCGAACTTGACCCAAGCTGCATTACCTTCGAGCTAACAGAAAGTGCGGTAATGAGCGACAGCGAACACACGCTGCAAATGCTTAATGCGATCAAGAAGCTTGGTTTCGCATTATCTATCGATGACTTCGGTACTGGTTATTCTTCCCTTTCCTACTTGGCGCGCTTCCCTATCGATGAACTAAAAATCGACCGCGCGTTTATCAACGACATCGATACGCTCCCTAAACAGGTGACGGTGATTGAGAACATCATCAACCTTGGTAAATCATTGGATTTGACCGTGGTTGCCGAAGGTGTGGAAACCCACCAGCAAGCGACACTGCTCTCGAACCTGCAATGTAACTCGATTCAGGGCTTCCATTTTTACCGTCCTCAACCTAAACACGAGGTTGAAGAGTTGTTTGCGCAAAACCGCCGTCATAAGAACTGATCTCAACTGCAGCAAAATCTGAGATTTACCCCTTACTCTCAAGGGGTAAATCTCAACTTTATTGAGCTAAACCTAACTTAGGTCAATTTCGCTATTCATAATTCTTCATAAAATGCGGGCACCTTTTTATTCTCTATGATTGTGAGCATATGGAACTCTTGTGTCCTGCGGGTAACTTGCCTGCGCTAAAAACCGCGATTGATTGCGGTGCAGACGCCGTATACATCGGCTTTAAAGACGATACCAACGCTCGTCACTTTGCTGGTCTTAACTTCAACGGCAAGAAGCTTGAAAAAGCGGTGCAATACGTTCATGACCGCAACAAAAAGATCCACGTTGCATTAAACACGTTTGCCCACCCAAATGGTTTCGAGCGTTGGACAAATGCGGTCGACAATGCCGCAGCCTTGGGTGTGGACGCGCTTATCGTGGCTGACATTGCGGTACTTGAGTACGCTGCTCGCAAATACCCAGAACTCGAACTGCACCTTTCTGTGCAAGCATCAGCGACCAACGTTGCAGCGGTAGATTTCTACAAGCAAAACTTCAACGTAAAGCGCGTCGTACTGCCTCGCGTATTATCTATCCATCAGGTAAAACAGCTTTCTCGCAACATCACCAGCGATGTCGAGCTGGAAGTCTTTGCTTTTGGTAGCCTGTGCATCATGTCAGAAGGTCGTTGCTACCTGTCTTCGTACATGACTGGCGAATCACCAAACACTGTAGGTGCGTGTTCTCCGGCGAAATACGTTCGCTGGCAAGAAACAGAAAACGGTCTAGAGTCTCGCCTTAACGATATTCTGATCGATCGCTACAGCGCTGGTGAAAACGCAGGCTACCCAACTTTGTGTAAAGGTCGTTTCGAAGCTGAAATTGAAGGCGAGAAAAAACGCTACCATGCACTGGAAGAACCAACCAGTTTGAACACCCTTTCTATGTTGCCTGAGCTGTTTGGGGCAAATGTGGCTTCCGTAAAAATTGAAGGTCGCCAACGTAGCCCTGCTTACGTAGAACAAGTAACGCGTACGTGGCGTGCAGCGATTGATCGTTACCAAGCAAACCCAGAGGCTTACCAAGTAGAAGCGGCTTGGGATGCAGCGTTGGCAAACGTATCTGAAGGTACACAAACCACACTTGGTGCTTACCACCGTAAATGGCAGTAGAGGTTAAGATGGATAACTCAATGAAATACGCACTTGGTCCACTGTTGTACTTCTGGCCAAAGCAAGATGTTGAAGCGTTTTACGAACAAGCGAAATCAAGCTCTGCGGACATCATCTACCTAGGTGAAACCGTATGTTCGAAACGTCGCGAAATGAAGCCTGCACATTGGTTTGATATTGCAAAAGAACTGTCTGCATCTGGTAAACAAGTCGTGCTTTCCACGATGGCACTATTAGAAGCGCCAAGTGAAGTGAACATCATGAAGAAGTACATCGACAACGGTGACTTCGCGATTGAAGCCAATGATGTGTCTGCGGTTCAACTGGCTTCTGAGCACAAAGTGCCATTCGTCGTTGGCCCTGCGGTTAACACTTACAACGCGCACACACTTAACTTGTTCCTAAAACAAGGCATGATCCGCTGGTGTATGCCTGTAGAGCTGTCTCGTGAATGGCTCAGCAATACCTTGGTTCAATGTGATGAACTTGGCATTCGCAATAAGTTTGAAGTGGAAGTTTTCAGCCACGGTTATCTGCCACTGGCTTACTCGGCACGCTGCTTTACCGCTCGTGCAGAAAACAAAGCTAAAGATGATTGCGAAACTTGCTGTATTAAGTACCCAACGGGTATTCAAGTAAGCAGCCAAGAAGGCCAAGAAGTGTTTAACTTAAACGGCATCCAAACTCAGTCTGGTTACTGCTACAACCTGATCAACGATCTACCAAGTATGGAAGGTCTGGTTGATGTGGTTCGTTTAAGCCCACTTGGTCTTAGCACCTTCTCTGAGCTAGACCAATTCCGTTCAAACGAGAAAGGCACCAATCCAGGCAAAATCCAAGACCGCCAATGTAACGGTTACTGGCACCAACTTGCAGGTCTAGAAGTGAAGAACATCTAATCCCTGCTTAAGGTTTCAAAGCAATAAAAAAGCGAGGTACTGACCTCGCTTTTTTTACATCTTTTCGTCGTTAAGATGCTTGAATACTTGGCTCTGCTGAACTCTCGTTCATTAGCTTCTTAATATCACGCCACAACATTGTCATCACAACTAAACTCAAGGCGATGTTAGACAGTGGGAATGCAATCCAAATACCCGTTACGCCTAGAAGTTTCGGCATGATGAACAAGAACGGCAATTGAATTGCCATATTACCAATGGTCACAAACATCGCTTTGCTGCCTTTGTTTACCGATTGGTAGTACGCCGCAGCAACCACTAAGAAACCATCCAAGAACAATGCAAACATATGGAGACGAATACCGACCACCGTCGCATCAATCAGGTTTTGATCGGCATTGTTGAATACCGACACAAACTCGTACGGAAAGATGTTCATCAGAATAACAAACGCGACACCACCGAGTACTGACGTGCCCATTGCGACCTTTAACAGCTTACGAATATTGTCTTGATTGCGTGCACCGTGGTTGTAGCTCACTAAAGGCTGCATACCATTCGCGATGCCTTCCGCGATCAAGTAGTAGACCGTCACGATATAACCTAAGATGGCGTAAGCACCAATCAACAACGCACTACCGTACTGGGCAAACAGCGCATTATGCAGAGCGACCATCATCGAGCCGTATGCGTACATAAAGAAGCTCGATGTGCCGATCATGACAATCTTAGGGATAACATCAAATTGCATCTTAAGATCGCTGATAGTCAAACGCATCTTCGCTCTTGAAGTAAAGAAATATCCCACACCAAGAATGGTGACCACCATCTGTGCTAACGCAGTCGCAATAGCTGCACCTTCAAGCTCCCAACCAAGCCAAGCAATAAACAGGTAATCAAGCACGATATTGATCACGGCACCAATCACCATCAAGATGGTAGCTAAGTTCGGGCTATCATCGTTACGCAGCAAAAACGGCACCGCGATTGAACCAAGGGAGAACACACACGCCACGCTTAAGATATGCAGGTACTGCAAACCAAGCTCGTATACTCGTCCTTCTGCTCCTTGCCAACGAATAAAGTCATCAGCGAAGAAGAACAAGGTTGTCGCTACGACAGGCATCAAAGCAACTAAAAGCAAAAGACCAGTTGAGAGAATACGTTTAGCACCTTCACCGTCTTTTTCACCTTGTTTGATAGAGGCGAGTGCCCCCGTACCTACGCCCACCATCATACCGATACCAAGTATCGAACCAATGATCGGCCACGCGACGTTGATCCCGGCTAATCCATCAGCCCCCACATAACGACCAATAAAGATACCATCCACGACTTGGTATAAGCCGTTGACCAACATGGCTGCGACGGTCGGAATTGTGTATTTCCAAAACTGTTTGTATATAGAGTTTTGCATGACTACCACCAATAGTTAGCAAAGCTAACTAAATAGATAAAAGAATAAAATGTATGTTTAGTTTCCGAGCGCTTTATCCAGTAGCGCTTTCAGTTGCTGTGCTTCTTGCTTATCAAGTTTACGCACGAGTTGTTCAGAAATATCCTTGTATACCACCTGTTCAAGGGACATCTCTGCTATCACTTCTTCCGTTAGCAAAACGCGCCTTGAACGCGCATCTTCGTTACAAGCGATGCGTCTAACCAACCCCTTTTTCTCCAAACGGACCACCATATTTGAAGCTGAGGGTTTGGTGACTTGCAGCTCTTCAGCTAAGTCCGTAATACGCACACCTTCTGGATGAAGCTGAATCACTCGTAAGTAATCGAACTCATTAAAGCTCAAATGTGAAAGCGGATCTTCCTTGGCATAAACACGCCACGCTTTGGCACAAAATCGTTCTAACTCAATCAGGCTTTTTTCTAATGCCATTGTGCTTTGCTCATTTAGTTAGCAAGGCTAACTATTTTAGAGAAGCTCACCAAATTCTTCAAGCACAAAAAAGCCGCTCTAGTTGAGCGGCTCATGGTTATTTTTCTTCTTGTTGCTGTTGCTCGGCTTTGAGCTTAGCAAGTTGTTCTTGCTGCAACTGATCGTAGATTTGCGCCAGTTCCAAGAAGGAGTAACGGTGTTCTACGTATTCATAAACGTTGAAAGAGATTGCTAGCTTATACAACGAAATCGCATCAGCAATATCACCCTCTAGTTGGTAACGCTTACCAAGGTAGAAGTAAGTTTCTGTTAAGCGTTCAGCAAGACGGTAGTTTTCACGCGTACCATCCATGATGGCTTTAAGCGCAGCATCATCAGACACGTCACGTAGCATGATGGCAACTAAAACCCATCCCCACTCCTCACTGCGGTCACGTTGGTAACGTTTCTCTAAGTTCGCTTTTGCTTGCTCTGGGTTTTGTTCAGCTTCAATGATGTAAAGCCATAGAGCACGGAACGGGTCACTCGGCATTTCTTCATAATGCTTAGTCATGTCTTCCAGAGCAAGGTCGATGCGACCACCGTAGTACAAGGCTATTGCACGGTTACGCTCTGCGTATGAATTCTGTGGCGCGAGCTCAAGTGTTGAATCAAATGCTTCGTAAGCGGCATCAAATTCACCCACTTGGGTAAAGTAAACACCTAATAGGTTGAAGATATCTGGTTGAGCAGGGTTCAGTTGTAGAGACTGATTAAAGTCCAAACGAGCCAAATCACGCAGGCCTACACTGTCGTAGTAGTTACCACGCTCGTAGTGCATCTTAGCGCGAACTTCATCGCTCAAGTCTGGGCGCTGTAAAAGCTGGGAAAGACGTGCAATCTGAACTTCTTGCTGAACGCTTGGCTGTAGCGGCACCGCCATCGGAGGATAGATCCACTTTTGTGCCGAATGTTGAGAGGTATTAGCACAACCGGTCAGCGCGATAGCGACACATAAACTTGCGGTTTGAAACCATTTCACTAATTGGTACTCCTGTTTGGACCGCTCTGGGTCTGTTTCTCTTTATGCACTATAGGATATATAACTTCGCTTGAGGCTAAACTTGTCGAAACAGGCCAAAAAAAAGGGGAGCGAAAATGCTCCCCTTTTATAGCATGCTTTCAGTCTCTTAAGCTAATAAAAGACCAAAAGTCGAAACTTAGATTACTCGCCTTTTGCTTCAGAAGCGTCGTTTGCTTCTTCTGCTGGCTTCTCTACTGCTTCTTTCATACTTAGACGTACGCGGCCTTGGCGGTCGATTTCAAGAACTTTAACTTGAACTTCTTGACCTTCAGTTAGGTAGTCAGACACTTTCTCAACGCGTTTTTCAGCGATTTGAGAGATGTGTACTAGACCATCTTTACCTGGAAGAACCGTTACGAATGCACCAAAGTCAGCTAGACGTGCAACCTTACCAGTGTAGATACGACCTACTTCAACTTCAGCAGTGATCTCTTCGATGCGGCGGATAGCTTCTTTCGCTGCTGCACCTTCAGTTGCTGCAATCTTGATAGTGCCGTCGTCTTCGATTTCGATAGTTGTACCAGTCTCTTCAGTTAGAGCACGGATAACTGCACCACCTTTACCGATAACGTCTTTGATCTTCTCTGCGCTGATCTTCATTGTGTGAATGCGAGGAGCGAATTCAGAGATGTCTTCACGAGCACCAGAGATAGCTTCATCCATTACAGATAGGATGTGCTTACGTGCACCTTGAGCTTGGTTAAGCGCAATTTGCATGATCTCTTTAGTGATACCTTCGATCTTGATGTCCATTTGAAGTGCTGTGATACCAGTGTTAGTACCCGCTACTTTAAAGTCCATGTCACCTAGGTGGTCTTCGTCACCAAGGATGTCAGAAAGAACAACGAAGTCGTCGCCTTCTTTAACAAGACCCATTGCGATACCCGCAACAGAAGACTTGATTGGCACACCTGCATCCATAAGAGCAAGAGAAGTACCACATACAGAAGCCATTGAAGAAGAACCGTTAGATTCAGTGATTTCCGATACAACACGTACTGTGTATGGGAATTCATCAACAGAAGGCATTACTGCTGCGATACCGCGTTTAGCCAGTTTACCGTGACCGATTTCACGACGCTTAGGAGAACCTACAAAACCAGTTTCACCAACACAGTATGGAGGGAAGTTGTAGTGTAGTAGGAAGTGATCTTTACGCTCACCTGTTAGCTCGTCGATGATTTGAGCATCACGCTGCGTACCTAGAGTCGCAGTTACTAGAGCCTGAGTTTCGCCACGTGTAAATAGTGATGAACCGTGTGTACGAGGAAGAACACCAGTACGTACGTCTAGCGCACGAACCATGTCTTTTTCACGGCCGTCGATACGTGGGTTACCAGCGATGATGCTGCGACGTACAACTGTCTTCTCTAGATCGTGGAAGATAGTGTGGATTTCTTTTGTGTTCGCTTCTGGATCTTCAGCAAGTAGCACTTCGTTTACTTCACCAGCGATCTCGTGGATGCGGTCGTAACGAGCCATCTTCTCAGTGATTTGGTAAGCTTCAACAAGCTTAGCTTCAGCCAGTTCAGCGATCTTGTTTACAAGTGCTGTGTTCTCTTCTGGAGCAACCCAATCCCAAGCAGGAGTCGCAACTTCAGCAGCAAACTCGTTGATTGCGTTGATCACTGTTTGTTGTTGGTCGTGGCCGTAAACAACCGCTGATAGCATTTCTTCTTCAGTTAGGTTGTCAGCTTCTGACTCAACCATTAGTACTGCAGATTCAGTACCCGCAACAACTAGGTCTAGCTTAGAAGCTTCTAGCTCTGTGTTGCTTGGGTTAAGTACTAGTTGACCGTCGATGTGACCAACACGTGCAGCACCAATAGGACCGTTGAACGGAATACCAGAGATAGCTAGCGCCGCAGAAGTACCGATCATAGTTACGATATCAGGTTGAACATCTGGGTTAACAGATACTACCGTTGCGATAACTTGTACTTCGTTTTTGAATGCATCTGGGAAAAGTGGACGGATTGGACGGTCGATTAGACGAGCCGTTAGCGTTTCACCTTCAGATGGACGACCTTCACGCTTGAAGAAACCACCAGGGATTTTACCTGCAGCGTAAGTACGCTCTTGGTAGTTAACTGTTAGCGGGAAGAAGTCTTGACCTTCAACTGCTTCTTTTTTACCAACTACAGAAACGAATACTGCTGTATCGTCCATAGTTACCATAACGGCTGCCGTAGCTTGACGTGCGATAACGCCAGTTTCTAGAGTAACTGTGTGGTTACCGTACTGGAACGTTTTAACAACTGGTTTTTCGAACATTGTTATTCCTTGTTTCTAAGCGCATCGATGGACTTGCTCAGAGAGTATTGATTGATACTCAAGACATTACGAATCGCGACTAGTGAAAACAAACTGACATGGTGTGCAATTCGCTTTTAATAGTCGCGACCTTTTGGTCGACGTGGTTGACTGTAATGCAATGAGTCTTTGTGAAAATCTCAAAACGAGATTTAGCCGCGTGTAGTATAACGGCATAAGTTTGATTTGGCTAAGCTATAGCAGTGAAAATAAGTAACGGGCAACAAAAAAGGGGCATAAAGCCCCTTTTAGACAAACTGCTATGCAGTCGCTGATTAGCGACGTAGGCCTAGACGCTTGATTAGGTCTTGGTAGCGAGCTAGATTTTTACCTTTTAGGTAATCTAGAAGCTTACGACGACGAGAAACCATACGTAGAAGACCACGACGGCTGTGGTGATCGCCTTTGTGTGCTTTGAAGTGACCTTGTAGGTGGTTGATAGAAGCTGTAAGTAGAGCTACTTGAACTTCTGGTGAACCTGTGTCACCTTCGCCTTGTGCGTATTCTGCAACGATTGCTGCTTTAGTTTCTGCATTCAGAGACATAATTCTCTCCTAATAAGAGTAAGTTTAAAGTTGTAGCAGCCAATCTCTGATTCAGCCGCTACGCGAAGCGCGAATTATAGGGAAGTTTCCTCACCCGCGCAATATAAAAATACCGGCATTACAGCCGGTATTTTCTAGAGCTTGATGAAGTTACTCTTCGTCGCGGAAAACCACCAAACGTTTTGGTGCCACTTTTCCATCGTCGTTCACTTCAGCAACGCCGATAAACAGCTTATCTTCACCAGAAGTCATGCGAATTGGCGTCCCTTCTGGCGCGCCAAACACTTGTACTGGCATACCATGCTGTACCAAGTTGGTTAGCTCTGCGTTTAGGTTTACCTCAGGTAAATCTTCAACGGCAGTATCCATTGGCAACAGCAGTGGATCAAGCAACTCTTTTGGTGCCACTTCGTCACGATGCGCTTGCTCTAGCAACTCATTAAGTTGCTCTAGCGTTACCATTTTTTCGTACGGATATTTTGCAACACCTGTACGACGAAGCATGGTCACGTGTGCACCACAACCAAGCATTTCACCTAGGTCATCAACGATAGTACGGATGTAAGTGCCTTTCGAGCAGTGTACTTCCATCTCAACTTCGTCACCTTCAAAACGGTGAAGCACGATTTCGTATACGGTGATCTTGCGAGATTCACGTGGCACTTCAATGCCTTTACGAGCGTACTCGTACAATGGCTTACCTTGGTATTTCAATGCTGAGAACATTGAAGGTACTTGGTCTGATTCGCCACGGAACGTGTCGATGCACGCTTCTAACTTCTCAAGGTTCACGTCAACTGGACGCGTCTCTACCACTTCGCCATCAGAGTCAGACGTATCAGTACGCTCACCTAACTTTGCGATTACGCGGTAGCGCTTGTCTGAATCCAACAAGAACTGAGAGAACTTAGTTGCTTCGCCTAAGCAGATTGGCAACATGCCCGTCGCTAGTGGGTCCAATGCACCCGTATGACCTGCTTTTTCAGCAAAGAAAATACGTTTTACTTTTTGCAGTGCATCATTTGAAGAAATACCTGTTGGTTTGTCCAACAAGATAACGCCATTAATTGGACGACCTTTACGACGACGAGCCATTACTCTTCCCCTGCCTGATCTTCTTCGCGACCTGAATCTTGCTGTTTACGTTTATCTTCGTTAACAACTTCAGAAACTAGGTTCGACATACGCATACCTTCTACTAGTGTGTTGTCGTAGTAGAAACGGATTTCAGGCGTTAGACGTAGGCGAATACGCTTACCAAGCATCATACGGATGTGCACTTCGTGCTCACGTAGTGCTGCTAGGCATGATTCTGGCGTTTGCTCACCCACACATAGGAAAGTAACGAATACTTTTGCGTAAGCAAGATCGCGTGATACTTCTACATCAGAAATCGTAACCATGCCTAGGCGAGAGTCACGAACTTCACGTTGAAGGATCATCGCAAGTTCTTTTTGCAGCTGCTGTGATACGCGCTGCGTGCGGCTAAATTCTTTTGACATATTCATTCTCTTAAATAGAAAGAATGGGGGGATGGTCAAGCCAGCCCCCCATGGTGTATTCAACAACCAATTACTATTTGTCTTTCAGACGTTTAGTAATTTTAGTCAATTAGTCTAGAGTACGTTTGATTTCAACGACTTCGAATACTTCGATCTGGTCGCCAACGCGAACGTCGTTGTAGTTCTTAACGCCGATACCACACTCGTAGCCATTCTTAACTTCTTGAACGTCATCTTTAAAGCGACGAAGTGACTCTAGTTCACCTTCGTAGATAACAACGTTGTCGCGTAGAACGCGGATTGGGTTGTTACGCTTAATTAGACCTTCAGTAACCATACAACCAGCGATTGCGCCCAGTTTCGGTGACTTAAATACGTCACGTACTTCAGCAAGACCAATGATTTCTTGCTTGAATTCTGGAGCAAGCATACCGCCCATTGCTTGTTTAACTTCGTCAATCAATTGGTAAATGATTGAGTAGTAACGTAGGTCAACGCTTGCTGCTTCAATTGCACGGCGAGCAGATGCATCCGCACGTACGTTAAAGCCAAGGATGATTGCGTTTGAAGCTTCTGCAAGAACTGCGTCAGTCTCAGTAATACCACCAACACCAGAACCAACGATGTTCACTTTAACTTCGTCAGTAGACAGTTTCAGTAGAGAGTCTGCGATTGCTTCTACAGAACCTTGTACGTCAGCTTTCAGTACTACGTTTAGTTCAGCAACTTCACCAGCAGTCATGTTAGAGAACATGTTCTCTAGTTTAGATTTCTGCTGACGAGCAAGTTTCACTTCACGGAACTTACCAGCACGGTAGTTTGCTACTTCACGCGCTTTACGCTCGTCACGTACTACTGTTGCTTCGTCACCTGAAGATGGTACGCCTGAAAGACCTAGGATCTCTACAGGGATAGATGGACCAGCTTCTGTGATTTCTTGACCTAGTTCGTCACGCATTGCACGAACACGACCGTATTCTTGGCCACAAAGAACGATGTCGCCTTTGTTTAGCGTACCTGATTGAACAAGTACTGTTGCAACTGGACCGCGACCTTTATCTAGGCGAGATTCAACAACAACACCAGATGCCATGCCTTCAGCTACAGCTGTAAGTTCAAGAACTTCAGACTGAAGAAGGATTGCTTCTAGAAGACCATCGATGTTTGTACCCTGTTTAGCAGAGATGTGAACGAACATGTTCTCACCGCCCCATTCCTCAGGGATTACGTCGTATTGAGCTAGCTCATTCTTAACGTTGTCTGGGTTCGCGTCTTCTTTATCGATCTTGTTCACAGCAACAATTAGAGGAACGCCTGCCGCTTTCGCGTGCTGGATCGCTTCAACTGTTTGTGGCATTACGCCATCGTCTGCTGCAACTACAAGAACAACGATATCTGTCGCTTGAGCACCACGAGCACGCATTGCAGTAAACGCTGCGTGTCCAGGAGTATCAAGGAACGTGATCATGCCGTTGTCAGTTTCAACGTGGTAAGCACCGATGTGCTGTGTAATACCACCCGCTTCGCCTGAAGCAACGTGTGTACGACGGATGTAGTCAAGTGTTGACGTTTTACCGTGGTCAACGTGACCCATGATAGTTACAACTGGAGCGCGTGGTACTGCTTCTGCGTTTGTATCACGATCAGATAGTACTGCTTCTTCCAGTTCGTTCTCTTTACGAAGAACTACCTTGTGACCCATTTCTTCAGCAACAAGCTGTGCTGTTTCTTGGTCGATCACTTGGTTGATAGTCGCCATAGCGCCCATCTTCATCATTACTTTGATAACTTCTGTCGCTTTAACCGACATCTTGTTAGCAAGTTCAGAAAGAACGATTGTTTCACCGATTACTACGTCTTGTTTTGCTACAGTCGCAGACTTATCGAAACCGTGTTGCATTGAAGTTGGCTTAGCAAGTTTGCCTTTGTTACGGCCTTTGCCACCACGTTGGTTACGACCACCGCGTGATTGCTCTTCTTTTGCTGGCTTCTTCTTCTTACGACGAGCACCGCCTTCTTCTTTACGGTCAGCTGCATCTTCAGCTTCACGAGCGTAACGAGAAGTGGTTACGTGGTAGTCAGAGTTTTCAAGTTCTTTCTTCTTAGACTCTTCTTCAGACCAACGAGCTTCGTTCTCTTCTGCAAGTTTACGAGCTTCTTCAACAAGCTTCGCGGCTTCTTGCTCAGCTTTACGTTGGGCTTCTTCTTCCTGACGACGCTTTAGCTCGTCAGCTTCTTTCTTCGCTTGCGTATTAGCATCCGCATTTTTTGCATTCATGTCTTTCTTAGCCTTTTCAGCTTGTGCGCGTTTTGCCTTTTCTTCAGCTTCACGTTTTGCATCCGCTTCACGTTTCGCTTTCTCATCGGCTTCGCGCTGTGCTTTCTCTGCAGCTTCACGTTTGGCTTGTTCTTCTGCCTCACGCTTCGCAAGCTCTTCAGCTTCACGCTTTGCTGCTTCCTCAGCCTCACGTTTTGCGTCGTCTTCGATAGTGCTGCGCTTCACATATGTGCGCTTCTTACGCACTTCTACTTGAACATCCTTACTTTTGCCGCCACCTGCTGCAACACTTAGCGTGCTACGAGTCTTACGTTGAAGCGTCAGTCTAGTAGGTTCAGATTCGCCCGACTTATCGCCGTGCTCTTTCTTCAGGTGAGAGAGAAGCTTTTGCTTCTCTTCATCCGATACATGGTCAGAACTCGCTTTGTTCATGCCAGCGTCAGCAAGTTGTTCCATTAAGCGGTCGACTGGAGTACCAATCTCTTCACTCAGAGCTTTAACTGTTAATTGTGTCATGCCGCTTCCTCCTTGCTGATATTATGCTTCTTCGCCGAACCAACAGATGTTACGTGCAGCCATGATAAGCTCACCTGCGCGTTCTTCTGTCAGGCCTTCAATACCTTCTAAATCGTCGATACCTTGGTCGGCTAGATCTTCTAGTGTTGCTACACCTTTTGCTGCCAACTTGAATGCCATCTCACGCTCTAGACCTTCAAGGCCTAGTAGATCTTCAGCAGGCTCTAGACCTTCAAAAGACTCTTCTTGCGCTAGGGCAATTGTCGTTAGTGCGTCTTTCGCACGGCTACGAAGTTCTTCAACAAGCTCTTCGTTTAGACCGTCTACGTCTAGCAGTTCGTTAACTGGAACGTATGCGATTTCTTCTAGCGTTGAGAAACCTTCTTCAACAAGTAGTTGAGCGAAGTCTTCTTCAATGTCTAGGTACTTCATGAAGTTTTCGATAGACGCTTGAGACTCTTCAGCGTGTTTCTTCTGAAGATCTGCCACAGTCATTACGTTCAGTTCCCAACCAGTTAGTTGAGATGCTAGACGTACGTTTTGACCGTTACGACCGATAGCTTGCGCTAGGTTGTCAGCTTCAACTGCGATGTCCATAGAGTGTGCATCTTCATCAACGATGATAGAAGCAACGTCAGCTGGCGCCATTGCGTTGATAACGAATTGAGCTGGGTTATCGTCCCAAAGAACGATATCGATACGCTCACCACCAAGCTCACCAGATACTGCTTGTACACGTGCACCACGCATACCAACACACGCACCTACAGGGTCGATACGTTTGTCATTTGTTTTAACAGCGATCTTAGCGCGAGAACCTGGATCACGTGCAGCACCTTTAAGCTCGATGATTTCTTCAGCGATTTCTGGTACTTCTACACGGAATAGTTCTGCCAGCATTTCTGGCTTAGAACGTGTAATGAACAGTTGGAAACCACGCGCTTCTGGAGCAACTTTGTACAGAAGACCACGAACACGGTCACCTGGACGGAAGTTTTCGCGAGGAAGTTGGTCATCACGTAGGATTACCGCTTCTGCGTTGTTACCAAGATCAAGTACAACCGTCTCGCGGTTTACTTTCTTAACAACACCAGTGATCAAATCACCTTCGTTGTCGATGAACTGTTCTACGATTTGCGCACGCTCAGCTTCACGTACTTTTTGTACGATAACTTGCTTAGCAGTTTGCGTCGTAATACGGTCAAATGTAACCGATGGGATATCGTCTTCTACGAAATCACCTAGTTGAATGTCTGCGTCTTCGTATTGTGCAGCTTCTAGAGAGATTTCTTTTGTCGGGTTTTCAACATCTTCTACAACCAACCAACGGCGGAATGTTTCAAACTCACCCGTTTTACGGTCGATAGCTACGCGTACATCGATTTCGATTTCGTATTTTTTCTTTGTAGAAGTTGCTAGAGCAATCTCAAGAGCTTCAAAGATACGCTCACGAGGTACCGCTTTTTCGTTCGATACCGCTTCTGCTACCGCTAAAATTTCTTTACTCATTGTATTTAGCCTCTAAGCTTCAAATTTTTTAGGGAACTAAAATTTAGGGATCAGGTTAGCTTTTGAAATGTTACTTAGAGCAAACTCTTCTTGTTGCCCATCAACAGTAACTGCAATTGTCTCACCATCTACGCTGTGGATAATACCTGCCCACTTACGACGGTTTGCAACAGCCATTTTCAAAACGATGCTGACCTCGTGACCAATAAATTGCTCGTAATGTGCTGCTTTGAAAAGTGGTCTTTCTAAGCCTGGAGAAGAAACTTCTAGGCTGTAAGCAACAGAAATTGGATCTTCAACGTCTAGTACTGCGCTAACCTGATGGCTTACTTCTGCACAAGCGTCTACATTAATGCCATTTTCGTGGTCGATGTAGATACGTAACGTTGAGTGCGCACCCGCACGAATAAATTCTAATCCAACCAACTCATAGCCTGATGCCTCTACTGGAGCTTCAAGCATTTCAGTAAGTTGTCTTTCTAAACCAGTCATTTGAACCACTCCAGAAACAAAAAAAGGGCTCAGAGCCCAATCAAAAAACCAAGCAGTGATCCGAGTTAAATTACAAAAACTCAGATAACAAAAAACCCCGAAAGTCGGGGTTTTATGCTGCTGGACCCTGATACGTTAAGAATAGCCAAAAATTTGCTTTTCTTAACTCACAGTGTGGTTAGCACTGTGCAAACTTGCCAATCGAATCATTCTTTCCAATGAAAGAAGAGATTGGTTGCGGGGGCCGGATTTGAACCGACGACCTTCGGGTTATGAGCCCGACGAGCTACCAAGCTGCTCCACCCCGCGTCCGACTTGCTGAGCATTATACGCTCAACTAAGTGATTTACAAGTTTGTAAATTCATGGTGCCGAGAGAGGGACTCGAACCCTCACACCAAAGGCACTAGCACCTCATGCTAGCGTGTCTACCAATTTCACCATCTCGGCTACATAAACCTTTACAGCTTATTGTGGAATCTCATCACCTGCTGGTGCTGGAACTTCACTTGCTGCATCTTTAACTTGTTCTACAACTGGTTGACCTAGTGTTGGGTCTACCCACTGTGACTCAGTCTTGTGCGTAGACATACGACCAAGTAACAAGCTAATGATAAAAAATACGGTTGCTAAAATAGCAGTTGTTCGGGTTAAGAAATTACCTGAGCCGCTTGCACCAAACACTGTGTTTGAAGCACCTGCACCGAACGAGGCTCCCATATCTGCGCCTTTACCTTGTTGAATCAACACAAGGCCAATCACACCAAGCGCCGCCAACAGGTAAATCACAAGTAGAACTGAAAACATTTTTTTCCACCTATGTTCCAAATTGTTGAGCCAGCGCCGTTCAAAAACAATGATGTTTATTTATGAACAAGGCTAGCGACCTCCTAACGGGAGGCGGAGCAATACTAGCGAAAGCCAGTAACGCTGACAAGGGAAAATTAGCAAAAAGTCAGCGCTAACGCATTAAGCGCTCAAAAAAAGGGCAAAAGATGCCCTTTTCTCTCGCAAAATAGGTTAACGCAATGATTAACAACTTGCTTTTACTGCATCTGCAATTTTAAGCGCAGAGCTTTGAACAAGTTCAGCATCTTCACCCTCAACCATCACTCGGATCAAAGGCTCAGTACCTGATTTGCGAAGCAGTACGCGACCTTTGTCACCAAGCTCAGCTTCAACCGCTGCTACTGAGTCTAGTACAGCTTGGGCTTCAAGTGGGTTGCTTTCACCAGCAAAGCGTACGTTTTCTAGCACTTGTGGGTAAAGCGTCATCCCTTGAGACAAGTCGTGTAGTGTCATATCACTGCCAACTACAGAAGCAAGAACTTGCAACGCAGCAACAATAGCATCACCTGTAGTGACTTTGTCTAGCAAGATAACGTGACCTGAGTTTTCCGCACCAATTTTCCAGCCTTTCGCAAGTAGCTGTTCCATTACGTAGCGGTCACCTACAGCAGCACGTACAAATGGAATACCCAATTGTTTTAAGCCATTTTCCATGCCTAGGTTGGTCATTAGCGTACCAACAACACCACCTTTTAGTTCACCACGACGCAGTGCGTCACGTGCGATGATGTAAGCGATTTGGTCACCATCAATCTTGTTACCTAGATGGTCAACCATGATGATACGGTCACCATCACCATCGAACGCTAGGCCAAGATGAGCTTGCTCTTCTACCACACGCTTTTGTAATGCACGAACGTCAGTCGCACCCACTTCAGCGTTAATGTTAGTGCCGTTTGGCTCAACACCCATTGCGACAACTTCTGCGCCTAACTCTTTGAATACGTTAGGAGCAATGTGGTAAGTCGCACCGTGTGCACAGTCAACAACGATTTTTAGGTTTGCAAGGCTCAACTCAGAAGGGAAAGTGCTCTTACAAAATTCGATGTAACGACCTGCTGCATCATTTAGACGAGTCGCTTTACCAAGCTCAGCAGACTCAACACATTCGATGTCTTTGTCTAGCTCAGCTTCAATAGCAAGCTCGATATCATCTGGAAGCTTAGTACCTTCAGACGAGAAGAACTTAATACCGTTGTCGTAGTACGGGTTGTGAGACGCTGAAATAACGATACCCGCTTCCGCACGGAAGGTTTGCGTTAGGTAAGCAACCGCAGGGGTTGGCATTGGCCCCGTAAAGGTAGCTTTCAGACCAGCTGCTGCAAGACCAGCTTCAAGGGCAGATTCAAGCATGTAGCCAGAGATACGCGTATCTTTACCGATGATAACTTTCTTTGTGCCTTGTTTTGCTAGTACACGACCAGCGGCCCAGCCAAGCTTTAGTACGAAATCCGGAGTAATTGGGTATTGACCAACTTTACCGCGCACACCGTCAGTACCAAAATAACGTCTTTTATCAGACATAAAACTTTCCTTAATTCTTTTTGATATTTTTGTTCGTCATCTCAACCACCTTCATTGCTTCAATGGTTTCTTCAAAGTCATGAACTCGAATGATCTGCGCACCTTTCATTGCAGCGATAGTCGCACAGACCACGCTTGCATTAGTACATTCCGCTGCGGGTTTATCCAACAACTTAAAGATCATTGACTTACGTGACATACCAGCAAGTATTGGTAAACCGAATTCATGGAACTTATCGAGATGAGCGAGCATATGATAATTGTGTTCTATGGTTTTGCCAAAGCCAAAACCTGGGTCTAGGATAAGTTGAGACTTATCAATACCCACCGCTTCACAAGCAGCAATGCGTTCTTTGAGAAATTCTGAGACATCTTCCATCAGATCATCATACTGTGGATTTGCCTGCATCGTTCTAGGTTGACCTTTCATGTGCATCAAGCAAATTGGTAGGTTTGCTTGTGCAGCCACTTCCAGTGCCCCCGGTTCTTGAAGCGCACGCACATCATTGATGAGATCAGCTCCCGCTTCATAAGCTTGGCGCATCACTTCAGCTTTACTGGTGTCGACAGAAATCCAAACATCGTATTTTTCGCGAATCGCTTTGATAACTGGAATGACGCGTTGCAGCTCTTCCTCGAGTTCAACATCTGGCGCGCCAGGACGCGTCGACTCACCGCCGACATCGATAATACTGACGCCAGCAGCAATCATTTTCTCAGCTTGGACAAGCGCAAGATCGAGTGAGTTGAACTTACCACCATCGGAGAAGGAGTCAGGGGTTACATTGAGAATCGCCATGACGTGAGGACGAGAAAGGTCGAGAGATTTGTTGTTTGCTTTAATAATCATAGCTTTAATAATCACAACATATACAAAAACCCCGAGCTTAACTCGGGGTTTATTATCAAAGGCTACTCTTTATTCAGAGTCTTTCTTTTCTGGCGCTTCGCTTGAAGTCGCTTCTTGAGAAGCAGGTTGCTCTACTGGTTTTGTAGGTTCTTCTGATTTCTCTTCAGCTTTTACTTCAGGTTTCGCTTGAGGCTTATCGTTGTCTTCTGGTTTGTTTGCAGGTTTGTCACCCCAACCAGCAGGCTCACGAATGTCCGTCTTACGCTCCATCAGGTCATCAATCTGGCCAGCATCAATGGTTTCATACTTCATTAGCGCGTCTTTCATCGCATGCATGATATCCATGTTGTCTTGCAAGATTTGTTTCGCACGGTCGTAGTTACGGTCGATGATCTTGCGAACTTCATCATCGATTAGCTTCGCTGTGTCATCAGACATGTGTTTAGTCTGAGTCACACTACGTCCTAGGAACACTTCACCTTCTTCTTCCGCATATAGTAGCGGACCAAGTTTCTCAGAGAAGCCCCACTGCGTAACCATCTTACGAGCGATGTCTGTTGCACGTTCGATATCGTTCGATGCACCTGTCGATACTTTGTCAGCACCGTAGATCAGCTCTTCCGCTAGACGACCACCGTACAAGCTAGAAACCATTGATTCTAGGTGTTGGCGAGACATACTCACACGGTCTTGCTCAGGTAGGTACATAGTCACACCCAACGCACGACCACGTGGAATGATAGACACTTTGTACACTGGATCGTGTTCAGGAACCAAGCGACCAACAATTGCGTGCCCCGCTTCGTGGTATGCTGTTGATTCTTTCACTTCCTCAGACATCACCATTGAACGGCGCTCTGCACCCATCATGATTTTGTCTTTAGCCAGTTCAAACTCAACCATAGAAACGTTGCGCTTGTTGCCGCGTGCAGCAAATAGAGCCGCTTCGTTAACTAAGTTTGCTAGGTCTGCACCAGAGAAACCCGGAGTACCACGTGCAATTAGAGATGGCTCTACGTCACCCGCTAGAGGCACTTTACGCATGTGTACTTTAAGAATTTGCTCACGACCACGTACGTCTGGAAGACCAACAACGACTTGGCGGTCAAAACGGCCAGGACGCAATAGCGCAGGGTCAAGTACGTCAGGACGGTTAGTCGCAGCGATAACAATGATACCTTCGTTACCTTCAAAACCATCCATCTCTACAAGCATTTGGTTTAGTGTTTGTTCACGTTCATCGTGACCACCACCAACACCTGCACCACGTTGACGACCAACCGCATCGATCTCATCGATAAAGATGATACAAGGTGCCGCTTTCTTCGCTTGTTCAAACATGTCACGTACACGAGATGCACCAACACCTACGAACATTTCTACGAAGTCAGAACCAGAGATAGTAAAGAATGGTACTTTTGCTTCACCAGCAATGGCTTTCGCTAGTAGCGTTTTACCAGTACCAGGAGGACCAACCATTAATACACCTGTTGGAATCTTACCGCCCAGTTTTTGGAAGCGGCTTGGATCACGCAGGTAGTCCACCAATTCTTTTACGTCTTCTTTTGCTTCGTCACAGCCTGCAACGTCCGCAAAAGTTGTCTTGATCTGCTCTTCGCTCATCATACGAGCTTTGCTCTTACCGAAAGACATAGCGCCTTTACCGCCGCCACCTTGCATTTGACGCATGAAGAAAATCCATACACCAATCAGTAAGATCATTGGGAACCAAGAAATGAAAATAGTGCCTAGCAGGCTTTGCTCTTCAGGAGGCGTACCTTGCACTTTCACGTTTTGATTAATTAGGTCATCTAGAAGCTTTTGGTCATACACAGGCATGTAAGTAACCATTTTGGCACCGCCGCCGCGACGAACAAAGCTAATCTCACCGTCTTTAAAAGTTGCTTCTTGAATCTGGCCTTGGCCAACTTCCTGTACAAACGTGGTGTAATCCACGGTTCTGCCATTGCTCTCTCCAGGGCCAAAGCTCTGGAATACCGACATCAATACGACAGCGATAACAAGCCACAGAATTAAATTTTTTGCCATGTCACTCAAGGTGTCAGCCTCTCGATAACTAATTGTAATTAAAGGTAGGGTACTACAGTTCATTTCCTGTAGCTATAGTGTTAACCATGCTCTAAACGAGCGAAATAGTTAACCTTTGTAACCAGTGGCTACAACGAAGACTTCTCGGGAGCGAGCTCGCGATGAGTCTGGTTTTCTGATTTTTACGACTTTAAACATGTCTCGGACTTCTTTCACAAATTGATCGAAGCCTTCACCCTGGAAAACCTTTACGACAAAGCTACCATTAGGTGCTAGAACTTGTCGACACATATCTAAAGCCAATTCAACTAAATACATAGCTCGTGGCTGATCTACAGAGTTATTACCAGCGATGTTAGGAGCCATATCAGACATTACTACGTCCACCATCGAAGGTTGGATTCTTTCTAATAGAGCATCTAAAACCGCCTCGTCACGAAAGTCACCTTGCAGGAAGCTTACACCAGCGATTGGATCCATAGGCAATAAGTCACATGCAATGATTTGACCTTCTTCACCTATTATCTTAGCAGCATATTGAGACCATCCACCTGGAGCTGCACCTAAATCGACGACAGTCATCCCAGATTTCAACAATTTATCTTTCGTTTGGATCTCTTCGATTTTGAAGTAAGCACGAGAACGGTAGCCTTTTTTACGAGCTTCGTTTGCGTATTTATCATCAAAGTGTTCTTTCAACCAACGACCAGAACTAGCCGAATGTTTTTGTTTACTCATTTTAATCCCAACAAGGCGTAATTAGGAGCTATTGTTCTAATAGGCTCAACCTATTACTCAATAAATTATAGTCTTCAGCAATAGATGGCGTTAAAATAGCTTTTTTCAACCCTTATTTTAAAGAAAATTGGCCGCGTAATGAACCTAAGCACCAAACAAAAGCAGCACCTAAAAGGCCTGGCTCACAGTTTAAAACCTGTTGTGCTAATGGGCGCAAATGGACTTACAGAAGCCGTGCTAGCAGAAATTGAAATCGCTCTTGACCACCACGAACTGATCAAAATTAAAGTTGCATCAGAAGACCGTGAGACAAAACAGCTGATCATCGACGCTATCGTACGTGAGACGGGCGCTGAAAAAGTTCAGACAATTGGTAAAGTACTTGTGCTGTACCGCCAGTCTGAAGAGCGTAAAATCGAAATCCCACGTAAGTAATCCCTACTTACGCAGAGGAAGAAGAAAAGGTCGCCATGGGCGACCTTTTTTGCATCTACTATTTAAGCCTAATTAAAACAGACTGGTTTTAATTAGATATATTCAACGCTATCGATTTCGAAGTCTTTCGCACCACCTGGGGTTTGAATAACGACTTCGTCACCTTCCATCTTACCGATCAAACCACGTGCGATTGGAGAGCTGATTGAAATGCGGCCAGCTTTGATATCTGCTTCATCGTCACCAACGATTTGGTACGTTTTCTCTTCTTCTGTATCACAGTCAATTAGAGTAACCGTTGAACCAAAAATCACTTTACCAGTGTTGTCCATCGTTGTTACGTCAATGACTTGAGCTACAGATAGCTTGTATTCAATGTCACGGATTTGTGCTTCACAGATACCCTGCTCTTCGCGAGCTGCGTGGTATTCTGCGTTTTCCTTCAAGTCGCCTAATTCACGCGCTTCTGCGATTGCTTCTGAAATTTGTGGGCGAAGCTTTAGTAGACGATCTAGCTCAGTACGTAGCAATTGTTCGCCACGCAGTGTCATTGGAACTTTTTCCATTATATAACCTCAAGGCCAAAGGTGTCTTTGGACAAAAAAAGCCCACCCAATCATGGAGACTGGGTAGTACGTTCAAAGATTCTGTTTTGATTAGTTTAAACAAACTAGGGTATGAAATCACCCTAATTCGATTTTGCTGCTTAGTTGTGTGGTTAATAACACGCCATCAATTGTTTTTAGATTTAACCATCATCGCAATTTATTGAAAAACAACACTGTTCATTACATAAAAAACCTCAAGAAAGATAAAAACAAATCAATGTCAGACCAATGTCATGCCAATACAAATCATTAAAATACAATCACTTGAGACAAACAACCACACAATTGAACACTGTTCATTAGTTGGATTTATATCATTTTACTAACTCATAAGGAAACTTTAGCAGTAAAACATGTCCGGCAAGTTGTTACGTCATAGCTTTTTCGAATGTGGGCGATTCTCACGAGTGAAACTATACGCACAACAACAACTTGTGAGAGATAACCTCTCCCCCATAAAACAATGATTATGGACAGCTAACTAGGACAAATAAGATGAAAAAGACTCTAATTGCTCTTTCTGTATCTGCAGCAGCTATGGCAACTGGCGTTAACGCAGCTGAGCTTTACAACCAAGACGGCACTTCTCTAGAAATGGGCGGCCGTGCTGAAGCACGTCTATCTATGAAAGATGGCGACGTAGCGGACAACTCTCGTATCCGTCTAAACTTCCTTGGTACTCAAGCAATCAACGACAACCTATACGGTGTTGGTTTCTGGGAAGGTGAGTTCACTACAGCTGAAAACGGCGGCGTAGACGGCAACAGCAATCTAGACACTCGTTACGCATACGCTGGTCTAGGCGGTGCTTTCGGTGAAATGACTTACGGTAAAAACGACGGTGCGCTAGGCGTTATTACTGACTTCACAGATATCATGGCTTACCACGGTAACTCTGCTGCTGACAAACTAGCTGCAGCTGACCGTTCTGACAACATGTTCTCTTACAAAGGCCAATTCGAAAACCTAGCTGTTAAAGCTAGCTACCGTTTTGCTGACCGTGTAGAGAAAGATGAAAACGGTAACCCTCTACCAGAATACAAAGACAACGGCGAAGATGGCTACTCTCTATCTGCAATCTACACTCTAGGCGACACTGGTCTTGACCTAGGTGCTGGTTACGCAGACCAAGCTGACGCTAACGAATACATGCTTGCTGCTTCTTACACTATGAGCGACCTATACTTCGCTGGTGTATTCACTGACGGCGAAAAAGAAGCTGATTTCAAAAACACTGTAGACTACACAGGTTACGAACTAGCGGGTGCTTACACTCTAGGTCAAACTGTGTTCACTTCTACATACAACAACGCAGAGACAAACGGCGAAACGTCTGCAAACAACTTCGCTATCGACGCGTCTTACTACTTCAAGCCTAACTTCCGTGGTTACGTATCGTACAACTTCAACCTAATTGATGCTGGCGATAAGATGGGTTCAACTGAATTCGCTAACCACACAGCGACTAAAGCTGACGCAGAAGACGAGCTAGCTCTAGGTCTACGTTACGACTTCTAATTCAGTCTTAAGACTTGAAGATAAAATGCTCGCAATAAGCGGGCATTTTTTATATCCAGAATTCTGCGATTTTTCGGTATATACTCAATTGCATAACTAACCTCACGAATTGTCACTATGCGCTTACCTTGGTCTATATTATTTTTTTCTAGTCTCGCCCCACTTACATCAATGGCTTACCCCCATCAAGAGGTTTTGCCAGAAGGTTCTCGTGTCAGCTTGATTGCTGAAAAGCTTAACGACCAAAGCGAGCTAACCGGTATTCACCCAACGGATCAGTATTTCCCACCAGCCAGCACCTTAAAAGTGGTCACGGCTTTAGCGGCAAAACTTGAACTGGGGAATAGCTTCGCATTTCGCACCACATTAGAAAGCTCGAGCTCAGATGCTGTACTTACCTTCTCTGGCGACCCAACCCTGCTCACTCAAGATCTAAAAACGATGCTGACGCGAGCAAAGAAAAATGGACTAAGCCAAATTAAAGGCGATCTTTGGTTAGATAATAGCGCCTTTACTGGGTACAACCGCGCTGTAGGCTGGCCATGGGATATTCTGGGGGTTTGTTATAGTGCGCCAGCGTCCGCAATCACTCTAAACGACAACTGTGTTCAAGCTTCCATCTACACTAAGAAAAACGGCTCAACACGGGTTTATGTCCCTGAACATCAACCAATTAATGTCAGCACGAGTGTCAAAACCGTCTCTAGAAGCGTTCAGAAGAGCCGTCACTGTGATTTAGACCTTATTGCTAACCCAGACAACAAATATGAACTAACCGGCTGTCTGGTCGACCGTGGCGACAAGCCCCTTCCTCTAAAATTCGCCGTGCAAGATCCTGAACGCTATACCAGCCAAAAAGTGCAAAAACTCCTCAAACAAGTTGGCATTTCATTAAAAGGGAATGTCCGTATTGGTAAAGCTCCGGAAAAGCAGCGTAAATTGCTTGCTGTGCACAAATCTAAACCGTTACCGCAATTATTGGATCAGATGCTCAAACGCTCAGACAACTTGATTGCTGATACGCTGACTAAAACACTTGGCGCGAAGTTTTTTGTTCAACCAGGAAGCTTTACTAATGGCACAGAAGCCATCAAACAGATCATCTTTGCCAATACAGGTGTCGATATTCGTAATGCAAGATTAGAGGACGGCTCTGGCTTATCACGCAACAACCGAATTTCAGCGACTTCGATGGCGGCTATTTTGCGTTACATTTGGCAGCATGAGAAAGAGCTTAACCTGATCGCAATCATGCCTAAGTCCGGTGAGTCTGGGACCTTACAATACCGCAAAAGTATGCGTAAGGCGCCAATTAAAGGACAGTTGATAGCGAAGAGCGGTTCACTGTACGGAACCTACAACATGGCTGGATATGGATTAGATAAGAATGGCAAACCAAACACCGTCTTTGTTCAGTTTGTCTCGGACTATTTCCCAGAAAAAAGGGACGATAACAAACCTGTTGTCGCCCCTATTACTCAGTTTGAGAAATTGTTCTACCAAGATATTGTGAGCTTTAGTCAGGCAATGCCTAAGAAGTAGTTCACCACAGTAAAGTAGATCCACATCCCTGAGATATCGACAATCGATGCTAAGACTGGGCTCACCAATACGGCTGGGTCCAGTTTAAAAGCTCGAGCAATAATCGGCAGTAATCCGCCTAGCGTGGTTGAAATGGTCACCTGAATAAACAACGCGACGGCAATCGCCAACGCGATATCCTCAAGCGCAAAGCCTCCTGTCGATTGCCCACCACTAAATAGCATGATGCGACCGACCATAACGACGGCAATCGCTAGTGCGATAAACAGAGCGACACGGCTTTCTTTCCATAGCACTTCCAACCATTGGCGTTTCTTGAGCTCACCCGTTGCGAGAGCCCGGATCACCAAGGTTGCCGCTTGCGTCCCTGTATTACCACCAGCTGCCGCGATTACCGGCATGTAAACCGCTAGCAATACAAGTTGGCTCAATGTGTCTTCATACTGAGCGATGATTAAGCCAGACACAATTCCGAGCAGCGCAAGGGCAATGATCCAGCCAATGCGCTGCTTCACATGCCCTAGCACGCTCGTAGAAAGATAACCATCCGGCGTATCAACCTCAGACATATGCAGACCTAACTGGTGAGCATAGTGACGCGCACGTTTGTCATGTCCTGCTTGTTCAAGTTGAGCGATCAGGCTATTCACATAACCTACCGAGCAATGCTGCAAAATACCCACCGCCTCATCAATAGGCATAACCGTGAGTAAATGCAGTTGTTGCTCTTGCTCGTATCGCAAAAAAGCATTACGAGCGGCACCAATTTCTACTTCTGAGAAGTTTGGTGTTGTTTCAATAAAAGTGTTGTTCATTACCGTCATGGCGAATCTCCCGATTGGCATTGGTAACGACCACCGACAACGCGCGCAAATAGCCTTAGGCACAATCCATTACGTGTATTAGAAACACTGGGTGCACGAAAACATCAATGCAAAAGCACTGTCTATTCAGAATTTATGAAGGGAAATAACAAGAAGGAAAAATTAGAAAAGATGCCTCACCACTCTGGTAAGGCGGAGATCGCCAATACCGAAGCGGGTTATTTCGCTCCCTTAATCTTACTCACCCAGCAACTGGGAGGATGGTCGGTATTGTTCATGTAAATCTCCGATAAAGCTGCTCATCTAGCAGCGCGCGTATAGTAGCAAAAACGAGTCACTTTTACAGTCAATCTCTTGCGGATTCACCAAATTTTCATACAAAAAAAGCGCCCAGTAGGCGCTTTCATTTTGAACAGTTATTGATTACTTAATAGTAATTCGTGCGAATTTACGTTTACCAACTTGGAATACGTAAGTACCTGCTTCAGGTGCAAACTTCGCATCAGCAACTTTCTCGCCTTCGATCTTAGCTGCGCCTTGCTTAACCATGCGCATTGCTTCAGAAGTTGAAGCACATAGACCTGCTTCTTTCAGTAGGTTTGCTACTGGTGTACCCGCTTCAAAATCAAACTCAGGCATTTCATCTGGAATTTGGTTCTTAGCAAAACGGTTCACGAATTCTTGCTCTGCCGCATCGGCATCCGCTTCACTGTGGAAACGAGCAATGATTTCTTTCGCTAGCAGAACTTTGATATCGCGAGGGTTCTTACCTGCTTCCACGTCTGCTTTGAACTGTGCAATTTCTTCCAATGGGCGGAAAGACAGTAGCTCGTAGTAGCTCCACATTAGATCGTCAGAGATAGACATGATCTTACCAAACATTTCGCTTGGCGCTTCGCTGATACCAATGTAGTTGCCTGAAGATTTAGACATCTTCTTCTCGCCATCTAGACCAACTAGAAGAGGCATCATCAGTACAACTTGAGGTTTTTGACCGTGAGATTTTTGCAGCTCACGCCCCATTAGCAGGTTGAATTTTTGGTCAGTACCACCAAGTTCAACGTCCGTTTCCATTGCTACTGAGTCCCAACCTTGAAGTAGCGGGTACATGAACTCATGGATAGCGATTGGTTGACCACCAGCGTAACGCTTTTTAAAGTCGTCACGTTCTAGCATACGAGCAACCGTTTGGTTCGCAGCAAGACGAATCATGCCTTCTGCGCCAAGCTCAGATAGCCACTCAGAGTTGAACTGAATTTTTGTCTTAGCTGGATCTAGGATTTTGAACACCTGCTCTTTGTACGTTTCAGCGTTGCGTAGAACGTCTTCACGACTTAGTGGTGGGCGAGTTGTGTTCTTACCTGTTGGGTCACCAACCATCGCAGTGAAGTCACCGATTAGGAACGTCACTTCATGACCTAGTTCTTGGAACAAGCGAAGCTTATTGAAAATAACCGTATGGCCTAGGTGAATGTCAGGTGCTGTTGGATCGGCGCCCAATTTAATACGTAGAGGACGACCTTCTTTTAGTTTTGCGATCAGCTCTTCTTCTGGAATCAGCTCTTCAACACCGCGCTTAATCTCGGCTAATGCAGCTTCAATGCTCGCCATTCTTGTTCACTCCCACAGATTTGGCAAAAATATAATAGCTGAACATCTTACTTGAATAGCGATGCATTTTGAAACACGTTAGACTAGGTAGTTGTCAATTTTTACGTTTAATTTAGTAATCAAGTACCTCATGCATTCGATTTTTGTCCGACTACCACTCTTGCACAAAGTACTGATCGGTTTTTTTAGTGCGCTTATCATTGTCGCGCTGTTTTTCTTACCCGATCCGCAAGACCTCGATCCGCAGCAAAGCCGACTCAAAGTTGGTGAGCATTATTCGGTACCGATTTCCGTAGAATCACCCGAGCGCAGCAATTCCTCTAACCTCCCTTCTGTTTTGCGCTGGGAAACGTATAAAGTCAAAAATGGTGAGAGTGCTGCAGTCCTGTTTCAGCGCGTTGGTCTGTCTCCTCGCCTTTTGCATGAACTGATTACTTCCGATAAAGAAATCAAACAACAGCTCACTCGACTTCGTCCTGGCGATACACTCCAGTTTGGCTTTGATGAAAACAACGACTTTATTCAACTTAAACGTACACTCAATGCCTTCGAAACTTTCCGTATAAAACTGCAAGACAGCAAATACGTTTCTGAAGTGGACAAGAAAGAAGTCGATTACCAATTCAACTACGCAGAAGCGACCATCAAATCCAACTTCTGGAATGCAGGCATTTCATCAGGCTTGAATGCTAACCAAATTATGGAGCTAGCCGGCATCTTTGGCTGGGACATCGACTTTGCTTTGGACATTCGTAAAAACGACACCTTCCGCGTGCTTTATCAAGAAGAAGTCGTCGAGGGTGAAGTCATTGGACGTGGCAAGATCATCGCCGCGGTCTTTAAAAACCAAGGTGATACATTCACCGCGATTTTAGATGAGAAAAGCGGCAAGTACTTCGACGAAAATGGTCGAGCGATGAAGAAAGCCTTCTTGCGTGCTCCTCTGGATTTCCGCCGTGTGAGCTCTAACTTTAACCCTCGCCGTTTACACCCAGTAACGGGCAGAGTTCGTCCTCACCGAGGCACCGATTACGCAGCACCAGTTGGCACGCCAATTTGGGCAGCTGGTAATGGTGTGGTACAAAAGTCAGCTTACAACAAATTTAACGGCAACTACGTGTTTATCAAACACAGCAACACCTACATCACTAAGTATCTGCACTTGACGAAACGCACAGTGAAAACAGGGCAACGAGTGAAACAAGGGCAAACCATCGGTACTTTAGGCGGTACTGGCCGTGTAACCGGTCCACACCTGCACTACGAGTTCTTGGTTAACGGTGTTCATAAGAACCCAAGAACCGTGAAGCTGCCGCAATCGAAGTCTTTAACGGGTAAAGCGAAGCAAACCTTCATGGCGAATGCCAAAATCAGCATGGCGAAGCTCGATCGCTACAGTAAGTTACTCGCGATGAAGTAAAAAGACATGATTGGTTAGAACAACACCTAAGAGGCAGCCTAAGCTGCCTCTTTTGTTTGTGGTTCTTTTTCATCAAGGTTGTGTTCGCGACCAAGCATGAGAAGGCAAGGCGTAAGCACCAACGTCAACACAGTGGCAAAAGCCAAACCACCCGCAACTGCGGTTGCCAACTGAGACCACCATTGTGTGCTTGGCGCACCAAACTCAATCTTCTGGTTAACTAAGTCAATGTTCATCTCTAACACCATTGGCAGTAAGCCAAGAATGGTAGTGACCGTAGTTAACAACACGGGGCGAAGACGTTGCACCCCAGTACGTAAAATCGCGTCTGATTTTTCTAAACCGCGTCTACGCATTTGATTGTAAGTGTCGATCAATACGATGTTGTTGTTTACAACAATACCAGCCAGCGCAATCACCCCAATACCCGACATGATGATGCCGAACGGTTTTTGGAAGATGAGCAAGCCGGCAAACACGCCAACCGTAGAGAACAGCACAGCACTTAAAATCAAAAATGCTTGGTAGAAGCTGTTGAATTGAGTAATCAGGATCAAAGCCATCACACCCAGTGCAACCATGAAAGCACTTTGCAAAAACGCAGAAGAGTTTTCTTGCTCCTCGTTTTGACCGCGAATTTTAAACTCAATACCAGCAGGCAAGCCCAACTGCTCTACTTCTGCAGTTATCTTTGGTAATTCAAGGGCAAGGTTATAACCCTCAACCATATCTGCTTTGATGTTCACCACGCGTCGACCATCAACACGTCGAATTGTATCTTGCTTATGGTCCGGCTTAATCTGCGCAAAGTTAGTGATCGGCACCAAACCTGCCGCCGTTTTTACACGTAATTGATCAAAGCGCCCGATATCCCGCTTATCTTGCGGATAACGCACTAAAATATCGACTTCTTCATCGGCATCATCTGGCAAATAATCACCAATCTTCAAACCGTTAGTCACGAACTGGACGGTATTACCAACCAGAGTCGCATCAGCGGCAAAGCGAGAAGCATCGTCTCTGCGGATATCAATCTGCCAATCAATCCCTTCTTTATTAGTGGTATCACTCAAGTTAGTTAAAGCGGGATTACGATCAGCCCAGTAACGAACCATTTTGGCCGCACTGTCTAACTGGTCAATGCTTGAATTTTGCGCCGACATTTCAATGACGAGATCATGCTCTACTGGCGGACCAGCATCAGGGAATTTGTACTCCAACTCCACACCTGAAAATTGATTAGTGGTCTGTTTGAGCTCTTCAATGATGTCTTTCACTTTGCGACGATATTGCCAGTCAACAGGGGTGATCTGAATCTGACCTATCTCATCGCCATCATTTGAATCCGTTCCGGTACGCGTGTAGACACTTTCAAACTCATCGTGTCCTAGCATGACTTTTTCGATCTCTTTCATCACTACGTCTTTTTCGTTGATCGATAAATCACCGTAAGAACGCACCTTGACGGTAAAGAATGCAGGGTCCACTTCTGGGAAGAATTCAGCGCCTAAGCCCGCTTTGCTATAAGTAAAGCCAACACCACCCGCGAGCAAAATCGCACTGAGCAATACTTTTAACGGGTGACGAATTGCAATCGAAAGCGTCTTGTAATAGAGCTTGGTGATGCCAGTGGCTTTATCAAACTCACCATTATGCAGATCAACCATCTCTTGCTGGCTTTTTGGATTCACAACTTGAGGCTTACCAATAATCCCACCAATCACCGGAACAAACAGCAGCGCCATCATTAATGAAGCGGTCAGTGTTGCGATCAAAGTTAATGGCAAGTACTTCATGAATTCGCCAGTAATATCTGGCCAAAACAGTAAAGGGGCAAACGCAGCAAGGGTCGTCGCAGTCGATGCCGTAATAGGCCAAGCCATCCGTTTTGCCGCATCTCGATACGCTTCTTTACGTGGCGTACCTTCTTGCATCCGCCGATCAGCAAATTCGGTCACTACAATAGCACCATCCACCAGCATACCTACCGCCATAATAAGCGCGAAGAGCACCACTATGTTGACCGTTAAGCCAAACACCGACAGCACTAACAAACCTGTAAGGAAAGAACCCGGAATCGAGATACCAACCAAGAGAGCGGTTCGCACACCAAGTATCGCGATGATAACAATGACGACAAGAATGATGGCAGAGAGAATGTTGTTTTGCAGATCGTTGAGCATCAGTTTGACGTCATCAGACTGATCCCACGTGTATTTGACTTGTAGGTTATTCGGCCACTCTGAACGCTTTTGTGCCTCGAGCATTACTTGTTTGACTAACTCAACCGTCTCAATGATGTTTTCACCCGCGCGTTTTTTGACGTTGAGTACAACAGCAGGGTTACCATCTAAACGAGCAAAACTCTCAGGATCGCGAAATGCCCTACGCACCGTCGCAACATCACCAAAGGTAATCACCTCTTTACCGTTCACCTTGATAGGTAGTTCTAGTACGTCTTTAAGAGAGTCAAACACAGAAGGAACTTTAACCGAGAAGCGACCATATCCCGTATCGACAAAACCCGCAGCTACGACTCGGTTGTTAAGAGCAATCAAGTTGTAGATGTCAGCTTGATCCAAACCGTAGCTTTCCATCAACAACGGATCGACCACGATCTCTACGATATCTTCGCGATCACCAGCAATATCGACTTCTAACACCTGACGATAGCTTTCTAACTTATCTCGCAATGCACGAGCGATTTGCACTGTAGTACGCTCGGGCACCGTGCCATACAAAACCACCGTCAAAACTGGTTCTTCTGATGCGAACGTCACTTCATTTACGGTTGGCTCATCACTGTCTTCAGGCAGTTTAGGTTTGGCAAGATCCACAGCGTCGCGCACATCCGCCATTGCTTCGGCCAGATCGACACCTACACTAAACTCAAGCGTGACCGAGGCATGACCTTCTGAAGCTACAGCAGTCATTTCTTTTACACCTTCAATAGAGCGCAACTCTTGCTCTATTGGGCGTACCAATAAACGTTCTGCATCAGTTGGCGAAATACCTTGGTGCCCAACGGAAACATAAATAATAGGGATGGTGATATCGGGGCTCGACTCTTTGGGAATCGTAATGTAGGTGATCACACCAGCAATCAAAATCATTACTAATAAGGTGAGCATGGTACGTGCACGCGATAACGCAGCATCAATCAAAGCAAACATATTGCCCCCCCTTACTGCTGATTCGCGGCTTCGATGGCGTCATCCACCTTGGTCGCCATCACTAAATCACCATCACGCGCAAAACCTTGTCCGAGCACAATGATATCCACTTGGTCGCCTAATCCAGACAACCAAACGCCATCTTTCTCGGCTTTCACAAGTTGAATAGGAACAAAATGGACATGCTGATCGCGTAGTGTCTTGATGCCAAGGTTGCCTTCTTCATCGAGCGCGAGCATGGCTGCGGTCACTTTTACGGCCAACACTTCGCTCAAAGACAACACGACTTCGGCACTGATCCCCGCCGGCATTGCACTCTCACGGTTATCAATTTCGATCTCAATTGGGAACGTATTGGTTGAAGTCGAAGACACACGTCCGATATAACGAATCGTGCCTTGATGGTGAACGTTGTTAATAGTACGAACGTCAGCGACTTGGCCTTCTTTTAAATACTGAATATGACGCTCGCTAACGTCCGCTTCGATGACTAACTTCTCAAGGTCAATAACGGTGGCAATCGGATCGCCAACACCAACAAAGTCACCAACTTCAACGAATCTATGGTCAAGAATGCCATCGAAAGGCGCTCTTACTTTGGTATTTTTAAGAGCCGTTTCAACGTTACTTAGATTTGCTCGTGCATCAACCAATGCAGCTTGTGCTGTGGCAAACGCAACCTCCCCCTGTAAGCCTCGATTTTTCAGAGACTCTGCGGCTTTAAACTCTTTTTCTTTAACACGCAGCATCGCTTTGGCGCGTTTAAGCTGGATATCGAGGTCACGCTCATCAATATTGGCAATCACCTGCCCTTGTTTCACGCTTTGCCCTTTTTGCACATTCAAACTGATGATCTTACCTGCGACTTCAGCCCCTAGACGAGCTTGTCGATTTGGCGCGGTGCGACCGTACAGTTCAATGGTTTTGCTGGTTGGTTGGGCGGTAAAAGAGTTGAACATCACCTTAGCAACAGGTGTGTCTTCAGATTGAGAGTTTGAAGGAGAAATCGTTTCGTCTTGTGCTTTAAGTTGACCCATTGCGAGCCACGCAGCTAAAGCGATCACAAGCGTTAGAGAGACTAGCCATGGACGCTCTACAATACGACGTCCAAAAGAAGATCCAGACATACAAAGTCCTTTTTATTTTTAGCTCTCAGCTCTCTTTGGAACTGGGAGTGCGTTTACGTGACTTCCTGCTACGTAAAACTCAGGCAGCCAATTGGCTGCCTGTTGTCGTGTTAATTAAACACTGAATGATGCACCACAACCACAAGTTGTCGTCGCATTTGGGTTATTGACGAAGAAGCGAGCTCCTTCTAAACCTTCTGTGTAATCAACCACGCCACCGATTAGGTATTGCAGGCTCATTGGGTCTACAACCAGTGTTACACCACTGTTTACGATTGTTGTGTCGCCTTCATTTACGTTCTCATCAAATGTGAAGCCGTATTGGAAACCACTACAGCCGCCACCAGTAATGTATACGCGTAATTTCAGCGCTGGGTTTTCTTCTTCCGCAATCAACGTTTGAACGCGAGATGCCGCGGCATCAGAAAAAGATAATGGTACGTTTACTTCGCTCACGAAGACCTCTCTCACTCGTGTAATGCGTCAAGCCTGAAGCAAGACGTCAAATTTGTGCTAATTAGAGCGATTATCCAATACCTGACCAACTCGTTCAAGTATTCACCGCCGATTCTTTATATCCGATGCTGATATGTAAGATTACAACGCCAGACAACACATAAATTACTCAAAACGTTTCTAACTTGAGATTAGCTAGGTACAATGCGCTCCACTTGGTCCGAGCAATCAAAAGAGGATAACCCCATGACCAAATCATCAGAGCTATATCAAAAGGCTCAGCAAACCATTCCTGGCGGTGTGAACTCACCAGTTCGTGCATTCAACGGCGTTGGCGGTTCTCCGCTATTTATCGAACGAGCAGACGGTGCCCTGATTTTTGATGCCGATGGTAAAGCGTACATTGATTACGTTGGCTCTTGGGGTCCTATGATTCTAGGTCATAACCACGCAGTAATCCGTGAAGCGGTTATCGATGCTGCACAACGCGGCCTAAGTTTCGGTGCACCAACTGAGATGGAAATTGCGATGGCTGAGCTTGTATCTGAGTTAGTGCCATCAATGGAACAAATCCGCATGGTAAGCTCTGGTACAGAAGCGACCATGAGTGCTATCCGTCTAGCTCGTGGCTTCACTGGTCGTGACAAGATCATGAAATTTGAAGGTTGTTACCACGGCCATGCTGACAGCTTGCTAGTAAAAGCGGGCTCTGGCGCACTAACTCTAGGTCAACCAAGCTCTCCTGGCGTTCCTGTAGATTTTGCTAAGCATACGCTAACGGCAACATTCAACGACCTAGATTCAGTACGTGAACTATTCGCAGCAAACAAAGGCGAAATCGCATGTATCATCGTTGAGCCAGTAGCGGGCAACATGAACTGTATCCCACCAGTAGAAGGCTTCCACGAAGGTCTTCGTGAAATCTGTGACCAAGAAGGCGCGCTACTGATTTTTGATGAAGTAATGACAGGCTTCCGCGTAGCACTAGGCGGCGCACAAGCACACTACAACATCAAACCAGATCTAACGACCCTAGGTAAAGTGATTGGTGGCGGTATGCCAGTGGGTGCTTTCGGTGGTCGTAAAGAAGTGATGCAATACGTAGCGCCGACAGGTCCTGTTTACCAAGCGGGTACGCTTTCAGGTAACCCTGTGGCGATGGCTGCGGGCTTTGCATGTTTGAACCTTCTAAAAGAAGAAGGCAACGAGAAACGTCTTGCGGCGAAAACAAAACAGCTTGCTGAAGGCTTCAAAGCACTTGCTGAGAAACACGGAATCCCAATGGTAGTAAACCAAGTGGGCGGCATGTTTGGCTTCTTCTTCACAGACCAAGAAACCGTAACATGCTACGAAGACGTGACTAAGTGCGACGTTGAGCGCTTCAAACGTTTCTTCCACCTAATGCTAAAACACGGTGTATACCTTGCACCATCTGCATTCGAAGCAAGCTTTACTTCACTTGCTCATGGTTCAAAAGAAATCGACGCAACACTAGAAGCAGCAGATCGCTGTTTCGCGATTCTAGCAGAAGAAGCGAAGTAAGCTTTTTACTCGCACACCAAAAGCAAAAAAGGACCATCAGGGTCCTTTTTTATTGTCTGAGCTATGCTTGCCAATTAAAAATCACGAGAATAGCGAGTACCCCGATAACAATACCAAACCACGGTATGCGTTTGTTTTTCTTCTCACTCTGACACTTCTTGTCACCGTTACAACAACCCATTTTTCTATCTCTTGATTGATAACTGCCTGATTTGTGGTCATTATAACAAGGTCCGTTGCACCTTCCCAATTCAGCTATGTCATAAGCTTGAAAGAATCGTCGGTGCAAAGTAATAAAGGTCTGACGCTGTGGTATAAAGCGCTAGCCGTAACATCATCCGTAAGTTGGATTAATCCCATGCCGAACAATGTAAAAATCACGTCGAGCCACCGAGTGTTAGTTGTTGCACTACTCGCCGCTGCTTTTGCCTGCTATTTATTGGTTGAACCCTACGTAAACTCAATCGTAATGGCCTTTATCATCTCGCTACTTATGTTCCCAATACATGAGTGGTTTGAGAGCAAAATGCCTAACCATAAAAACTTGGTCTCACTACTCTCTTGTGTGGTTCTAACCTTTATTATTGTGATTCCATTGTTGTTTGTCTTTGCTGCCATCGTTCAGCAAGGTTCCGTCTTTTCTCAAAATACCTATAAATGGGTGACCAATGGTGGTATCCAAGATATCTTCCAACACCCTTGGGTAGTCAAAGGTTTAGCGCTGGTTAATGAGTACTTACCTTTCGATAAAATAGAACCTCAAGCTATCGCAGAGAAGATTGGTCAATTCGCCACATCATTTGGTTCAAACCTTGTTGCTATCAGTGCAAAAATCCTTGGTGATGCGACGAACTTCCTGATGGACTTCTTCCTGATGCTGTTTGTGTTGTTCTTCCTGTTGCGTGACCACGATAAGATCATCTCAGCAATGCGCCACATCTTGCCGCTTTCTCGTAGCCAAGAAGACAAGATTCTGACCGAGATCGAACAAGTATCGAAATCCGCAGTTATGGGGTCGTTCTTGACCGCGATAGCTCAAGGTTTTGCGGGTGGTATTGGCATGTGGTTGGCCGGCTTCCCAGGCCTGTTCTGGGGCACAATGATGGGCTTCGCGTCTTTCATTCCGGTCGTTGGTACCGCGTTAATTTGGATCCCAGCAGCCGCTTACTTATTCCTAACTGGTGATACGACTTGGGCCATTTTCCTAACGGTGTGGAGTGTGGTCGTGGTTGGCTCTATTGATAACCTGTTGCGCCCGCTGCTAATGCAAGGTAGCGCCGGCATGAACACCCTAATGATCTTCTTCTCGTTACTGGGTGGTCTGCATCTGTTTGGTTTGATTGGCCTTATCTACGGTCCATTGATCTTTGCCGTGACCATGGTGCTGTTTAATATCTACGAAGAAGAGTTCAAAGACTTCCTCAACCAACAAGACAACAGCTAGTCATCGCTTAAGCACTTCAAGCTTGGGGCAGATTGTGCGAAAATCTGCCCCTAATTATTTCTGATGAACCTAATTTATGTCTGCTTATATCGCACCTAGCCAAATTGCTCAGCGCCAGCTTGAGTATTTCAACGGAAAACACGTTTTAGTCGCAGGAGAAGTTGAAGACTTGTTCCCGCTAGAGTTAGTGGAGCATTGCGAATCTGTAGAAGTGTTTACTTCCAACTACAGCTACTATCGCCAAATTCAAACCTCTGACAAAGTGAAAAGTCATTTTGGCTCTGAGTTTGACGTTGAAACACAAGCAGACATGGTCCTTTTATACTGGCCAAAAGCTAAAGCTGAAGCGGAATATCTGCTAGCGATGTTGATGGCTAAGCTAGGCATCAATACAGAAATCGTTGTGGTTGGTGAAAACCGTTCAGGTGTTAAAAGCATCGAGAAGATGTTCAAAGACTATGGTCCCGTAAAGAAGTACGACACCGCTCGTCGCTGTTCATTTTACTGGGGAACTTGCCTTAACCAGCCAAAGCCTTTCAATCAAGATGACTGGTTTAAATCTTACGAAATTACACTAGGTGAACAATCACTTACCGTTAAGAGTCTACCTGGCGTATTCAGCCATGGTGAGTTTGACCTAGGCAGTCGCCTTCTGCTGGAAACCTTACCGAAACTTTCAGGCAAGGTACTCGACTTTGGTTGTGGTGCTGGTGTGCTGGGCGCATTTATGGCTCAAGCAAACCCAGAGATCGCGATTGAGATGTGTGATATCAACGCTTATGCCATTACCTCTAGCCAAGCAACACTCGAGGCGAATGGGTTATCAGGTCGTGTTTTTGCCTCAGATATCTACTCAGACACGGCTAAAGACTACCGTTTTATTGTCAGTAACCCACCATTCCACAGTGGCTTAGACACAAACTACAACGCAGCAGAAACTCTGCTAGGTCAAGCACCAAAGTATATGACGGCCAACGGTGAAATGGTCATTGTGGCGAACAGTTTCTTGCAGTATCCGCCAATTATTGAGAAAGCATTCAATAATTGCGAGACGCTAAATAAGACCAATAAATTCTCTATCTACTACGCTAAAAAATCGTAGCACTTCCTTGCGCAGGTGAATTCCTGCGCAATCCATTGCTGAATTTTACACAACTCAAAGAAAAACTGCGTCGCTACCCACGCTTTGCAATCAACTTTCTTGTCAAAGAAAAAAAACTCGTTAATTTTGTTAATTCTATCGAATTTAACTTCTTGCCCGTTTTTAACGAGAACCTTGGCAAGCGCCAACCAATCGGTCGCTGCCCTTTAACGAGTTGTAATCTTATCCATGTTTAAATTCTACAAAAAGCAGAAATTTAAGCGCCTGCAAAGCACGCTAATGACCGCATTTTTGGTTCTTAGTATTACGCCCCTGACGATCACTGCGATTTTCTTCCTGCAATCACACAGTAAAGATCTCCAAGAGCAGAGTACATCGCACCTACTCTCTGTTCGTGATACTAAGCAACAGCAGATCATTGACTACTTCGCTGCGCAAGAAACGGAAGTGATGGGCTTCGTGCGCTCAGAACTTGCCTATGCCAGTGGCGGACGCTTCTACGGCTTGGTCAACGCATTTAGCCGTTTAGGGCACGATATTGACGAAGCGAGAGAAAACGCACAGCACCGCTACATCAAAGGCAGTGGCGATCAAATCAAAACGTCGATTTTGCCGGAATCGTCCAACTATGTTGGCAGTGAACGCTACCGCCTACTCCACAAGCGCTATCATTGGGCGTACCTAGAACTGCTAAAACGTTCTGATTTCAATGATATTTTGTTGGTCGACATTGACGGCAATGTCACGTACTCCATCAATAAAGATGACAACTACGGCACAAACCTACTAACCGGTCGCTATAAAGAGACGGCGTTAGGTCGTACCTTTAAACGTTTATCAGAAGACGTCAGTGCACGCCGAAAAGTCAATGAAGATTACACCCCAGTGGTCGTGTCTGACTTTGATATCGAAAACGGAAAGCAAGTTGCTTGGTTAGGAGCGCCTATTGTTCAGCAAGGCTACCTCCACAGTTACGCAATGTTCCGTTTGCCAAATAACGGCATTACCAAGCTTATTGCGGAAATTAACCGTGATTCATCCATTGAAACCTTGCTCGTTGGTAGTGACCACAAACCTAGAACGATCAATACCAAACAAGAAGATATCCAAAACAGCTTAGAAATCGTGGATAAAGCGTTGGCCGGTGACACTGAAGTAGGTACTTACAGTAACCGCTTAGGTGAAGAGATGATTGCGGCGTTTGCGCCAATTGAAACTCGTGGCCTAACTTGGGCGCTAGTCGTGCAACTTCCTGAAAAAGAAGCCTTTGCGCGTGTCCACCAGCTTGAAAAACTGTTTGTGATTGCGATGTTAATTGCGATCGTATTGGTAGTTATCGCCTCACATTACTTATCGAACTTCATCACCTCTCCACTCCTCAAGCTGACTTGGGCTGCAGAGAAAGTGTCCGCTGGTGATTTGGATGAAACAACCTTTAACACCGAACGAAAAGATGAGATTGGGCGTCTTGCGATCAGCTTCGAACGCATGCAACGCTCTATTCGTGAAAAGATTCAAACCATCAAGCAGCAAAATGAAGAGTTAGAAAGCAACATCAAGCTGATCCAAAAGCAAAACGAAGAATTACAGCTGGCTGATAAACTGAAAGATGAATTCCTTGCGACAACTTCACATGAGCTCCGCACGCCATTACACGGTATGGTTGGTATTGCGGAAACCTTGGTATCCGGCGCAAATGGGGCTATTCCGGCTAGCCAGAAGTATCAATTGGACATCATCATCAAGAGCGGCCAACGCCTAGCGAACCTCGTTGATGACTTATTGGATTACCACAAGATGCGCTATGGCAGCATGGATATCCAAAAGTCAGCAGTGAGTTTAGCCAGTGCCACACGCTTAGTATTGGAGCTTTCCGGTCACCTATTGGGCAACAAGACTATCCGCATCATTAACCAAGTGCCTGCGGATTTGAAAGCTGTCTCAGCGGATCCTCAGCGCTTAGAACAAGTGCTGTACAATTTGATCGGTAATGCCATCAAGTACACCTCTGAAGGTAAGATCGTCATTTCAGCAATGGTTGTTGACGATCAAGTTCGAGTGCAAGTCGTGGATACAGGTCAAGGCATCCCCGCAGAGCACTTAGAACATATCTTCGAACCTCTGATTCAAGCAGGCCAAGACGCAAGCCGCTACCGTCAAGGTGCAGGACTGGGTCTATCAATCAGCCGTCAACTTATTGAGTTGATGGGTGGGTCATTGTATGTGAGCAGCCAACCTATGGTAGGCACCACATTCAGCTTTACCCTGCCGCTGGCAAGTGAAGAAGAGATCCAAGCTACGCAGAGCCTTGCCGCTCGTGGACACTTCCAAATCCCTGAGGCAAATTTTGAGAACAACGATGACCTGTCTCTGCCAGAGAACCCAGATGGTCCATTGCTTTACGTTGCCGATGATGAACCAGTTAACCTGCGCGTTCTAGAAAGCTTCCTAAGGTTGGAAGGCTATCGCGTTCGCACGATTTCTGATGGTCCAGAAACGCTGGCGTTGATTGAACAAGAAAAGCCAGAACTGCTTTTATTGGACATCATGATGCCGGGGATGAGTGGATACCAAGTGTGTAGCGAGCTTCGTGAAACTTACGATCATGCAGAGCTGCCAATCATCATGCTAACCGCATTAAGCCAAACAGAGGATCGAGTGAGAGGCTTTGAAGCGGGCGCGAATGATTACCTGACAAAACCATTCAACAAACAAGAGCTAGCGGCACGTATTCAGGCGCACCTAACGGCAAGTAAAGCGGAAATGCGCCACATCGAAAACAAGTTATTAGAGTCGGAACTGCGCCAGCGTGCAGAAGTCGAAGCGAGCTTGTTGGAGACCCAAGGGCGATTACTAGAGCAGCTAGAGTCTGCACCAGAAGCCATTATTTGTCTTCGTGAAGACCAACGCATTCGCTTTGCTAATGAAGCGGCCTGTAAGCTGTTTAAACGCAGCTTAGAACAGTTGAAGCGCTCTTCAGCAGACGAATTGATCGCGCCTAAGTTCTTGACGGTTAAGCAACCTCACTACTGTGGCAAGATTGATATCTACATTGAAGATATCCGCCAAAACATCGAAGCCGACATTCTAAAGCTGCCAGAAGGCTCTGGTTTGGATGTGATGTACATCTTTAATGTCGGCGGCGGAGCGAACGCTGCTCGTATCCACAACCTAGAGACGGCAGTTGAAGTGCTTTCATGCTACGCATTCGATGGCGACAAAGACCAACTTCAGAAGCTAAAAGAGCTTGGTGGAGAGTTTACACGCTTGGCAGATAAAGCTTTGGGTAACAAGAAAGACAAACAAGAGCTGCTGCGTGAGGTTCTTGTCGATACCATGACCCATGCATTGGAATACTGGGAGTCTGTTACCGGAGAAACCAAGTTTGCGTTTGCTGAGCAAAGTGGCTTGTGGCGTGTTTACCTAGACCGCAGTACCTTGCAGACTCGTACCCTCGACAAATACATGCGTATCGAGACACTACCTAAAACACCACGTTGGAGAACGGTATTAAGCTCGATTGAGTTTATCTTGGAGCACTGTAAAGAACAGAGCCCAGAACGCGCATACATTGAAGCTCAGCGCGACAAAATGCAGAGACTTTTAACAAGCTAACTGCACAACACACAAATGACAGCCCCGCATTTAGCGGGGCTTTTTTATATTCGACCAAAACTCACGCTTACCGACTTAGATAGCAAGACGCCCACTCAAGCTCTAATCTATACCTACTCAGTTACTCTCCATGTCCCACTTAGCTCATCTTTTATTAGTTCATGTAGAGTTGGAAGCAAGCTATCAAAAAAGCCATTCTAGACACCCTCTACGTACAAATTTGAGCGGCTACTTTCTGGATAATTAGAAACGTAATTTATTACCCTAAAGTCCTCTAAAAACACTTCCTTTCCCGCATAAAAAAAGCATAATCAGCAGCTAAATTTTGCTGTTAAAAACCTCTGTTTTTTACTCATCAAGGGAAATTAGGCCAACATTTGATGGAGATTGCGAAGTCAATCACAACAGAACGGCAGATTAAATTTCACCTAGTTAATTAACAAAAAAATCGTGTGTGAGCCAGATCGCCAAAGCATTACAAGCCCACAAAACCATTAATTTAAAAGAGATTAAGAGTAAGTAAACACTAACACACAAAGTTAAAGTGGATATAAACTGCGACGCATATCAACGTTTACTTTTTAGCCTTACCAGGCTTAAAAACGAACAAAATGACGTTTATGACGGAGTTGGTGCGGTTTTTAACGTTTTTAACGGGAATCGAGTTTGATTATTTTGTGGATAAGGTGTTTTCTTACTCCTGCCTAAGGCCTACAGGCCACTCTTAGAGCGAAACAAATTTAATGTGGAGCGAAGAGGTGGGCCTTGGAGAGTGTTTATCAATTGATGACATTCAATTCCATTAGTGAAATGAAAGCAAATAGTAAGGAACAGCTATGCTTGCCAATATTAAAAAAACAGCACTAGCAACAGCAATTATTGCAACGGCTACTACAGGTTTTGCATCAGTAGCTACAGCCGCTGAGCGCAGTGAACTGACTATCCACCCTAAAGAGTTTACAACTTTTGTTCGTAACTTTAACCCTTTCTTGGGTGCAACAAACCTGCACACAACTACTGACTTTATCTACGAGCCACTAGTTGTTTTCAACGAAATGCACGGTAACACACCGGTATTCCGTCTAGCAGAAAACTTCCAAATGTCTGACGACCTAATGAGCGTAACTTTCGATATCCGTAAAGGCGTAAAATGGTCTGACGGCGAAGCGTTTACCGCTGATGACGTTGTTTACTCTTTCAACCTAGTTAAAGAGAAGCCAGAGCTAGACCAATCTGGTATCAACTCTTGGGTAACTGGCGTAGAGAAAGTTAACGATTACCAAGTTAAGTTCCGTCTAAGCGAAGCAAACTCAAACGTTCCTTACGAAATTGCTAAAGTACCAGTTGTACCTAAGCACGTATGGAGCAAAGTGAAAGATCCATCAACATTCACTAACGAAAACCCAGTAGGTTCTGGCCCATTCACAGTGATCGACACTTTCACTCCTCAACTGTACATCCAGTGTGAAAACCCGAACTACTGGGATGCAGCGAACCTAGACGTTGACTGTCTGCGTGTTCCTCAAATCGCGAACAATGACCAGTTCCTAGGTAAGATTGTTAACGGCGAAATGGACTGGACTTCTTCATTCGTTCCAGACATCGACCGCACTTACGCAGCAGCGAGCCCTAAACACCACTACTGGTACCCGCCAGCAGGTACTCAAGCGTTCGTAGTAAACTTCAAGAACCCAGATGCAGCGAAAAACGAAGCACTAACTAACGTTGACTTCCGTCGCGCATTTTCTATGGCTCTTGACCGTCAAACTATCATTGATATTGCATTCTACGGCGGCGGTACAGTGAACGACTTCGCATCTGGTCTTGGCTACGCATTCGAAGCTTGGTCTGACGAGAAGACTCACGACAAGTTCAAGGGTTACAACTCTTACAACGCTGAAGGCGCTAAGAAACTTCTAGCGAAAGCGGGCTTTAAAGACGTAAACAAAGACGGTTTCGTTGACACGCCATCTGGTAAGTCTTTCGAGCTACTGATCCAATCTCCAAACGGTTGGACTGACTTCAACAACACTGTACAGCTTGCTGTTGAGCAACTTGCAGAAGTAGGCATCAAAGCACGTGCTCGTACACCAGACTTCTCTGTGTACAACCAAGCAATGCTTGAAGGTACTTACGACGTTGCGTACACCAACTACTTCCACGGTGCAGACCCATACACTTACTGGAACAGTGCTTACAACTCAGCACTACAGTCTGGTGACGGTATGCCTCGCTTCGCGATGCACTTCTACAAGAACGACAAGCTAGATGGTCTTCTAAACAGCTTCTACAAGACAGCTGACAAGCAAGAGCAGCTAGAAATCGCTCACGGTATTCAGCAAATCATCGCTCAAGACCAAGTGACTATCCCTGTGATGTCTGGTGCTTACATGTACCAATACAACACAACTCGCTTCACTGGTTGGTGGAACGAAGAAAATCCTAAGGGCCGTCCAAACATTTGGGCTGGTATCCCAGAGCGTCTACTTCACGTACTGGACCTAAAACCAGTTAAATAAGTAGAAGTTCATTTCTAGCGGCACACATCCCGTGTGCCGCCTATAAAAATCCCCTTGTTACTAAACCAACATATGGCGCTCGTCGTCAGGGGATTTTTCGCTCTAAATTTCGCTAGGAGCGACCTGAAACCAGAAACAGGGAAAAAATCTGGGTGAGTAAGGTGTGAGTTATGGGTTATTTTTTAAGACGTTTGTCGTTCTATCTTGTCGCGCTCTTGGTTGCAGCGACGTTAAACTTCATTATTCCGCGAGCAATGCCTGGTGACCCAGTTACCATGATGTTTGCTAACGCATCAGTACAGGTAACGCCAGAGCGAATCGCAGCAATGAAAGAACTGCTGGGTTTCGTAGATGGTCCAATCTACATTCAGTACCTGTCGTACATCAAAAACATTCTAAGCTGGGAGCTAGGTACTTCTATCCAGTTCTACCCGCTTTCAGTTAACTCTCTACTAGGTGGCGCATTCGGTTGGTCATTGTTCCTAGCAGGTACTGCAGTTGTACTATCGTTCTCGATTGCTTCTGTACTAGGTATCTTCGCAGCTTGGAAACGTGGTAGCCGATACGATGCATTCGTAACACCGGGCACACTGATCATTCAAGCGATTCCACAAATGGTTATCGCGATGCTAGCGCTGTTCATCTTTGCCATCGGTCTTAAGTGGTTCCCATCAGGCTACGCTTACACACCAGGTACTGTTCCTGACTGGACAAGCTGGGAGTTCATAAAAGACGTTGGTTACCACGCAGTTCTTCCATTGTTCTGTGCAACGATTGTTCAGATTGGTGGCTTCCTAGTAAACATGCGTAACAACATGATCAACCTTCTTGCTGAAGACTACATCACGATGGCGAAAGGTAAAGGTCTGAGCGAAAACCGCGTGGTATTCAACTATGCAGCTCGTAACGCACTACTACCAAGTGTAACCGCACTTTCAATGTCTCTAGGTATGGCAATCGGTGGTCAGCTAATCATCGAGATGATCTTCAACTACCCAGGTCTAGGTACGGTTCTTCTAAACGCAATTCACGCACGTGACTACCAAGTACTTCAAGGTCAGCTAATCATCATGACGATGTTCATGCTGTGCTTCAACCTAATGGCTGACATGCTGTACATGATTCTAGACCCTCGCCTACGTAAGGGAGGCAAATAATCATGAAAGAACTATTTAAACTGATTTTAGGTAACGCGTTCGCGCGTGTTGGTTTGGCGATTATCTCGTTATTCATCTTTGTCGCCGTTGCCGCTCCGTTGATCACTCAGCACGCGCCAGATAAGCGCACTGGTAACCCACATGAATATCCTGGATTTGTTGTAAAACAAGCACAAAACAACCCTGATGGCTGGGTTGCTAAAAACCTAGCAGATGACCGCCGTACGCTGCTTATGTCGAAAAAAGCGGACCACGTACTAGGCACGTCTCGTATGGGTCGTGACATCTGGTCTCAGGTTGCTTATGGCGCTCGAGTATCTCTAGGTGTGGGTTTTGGTGCGGGTGTTATCGTGTGTTTCTTAGCAACGGTTATTGGTATCTCAGCAGGTTACTTCGGCGGCCGTGTCGATGACGTACTGAGTGCTGCAATGAACATCATGCTAGTTATTCCACAGTTACCACTCCTGTTCGTACTCGCTGCGTTTATCGGGGAGGCAGGGCCGCTCACCATTGCCTTGATTATCGCCGGTACTTCCTGGGCTTGGGGTGCACGTGTTGTGCGAGCTCAAACCATGGCACTACGAGAAAAAGAATTCGTTAAAGCCGCAGAAGTACTGGGTGAGTCACCAATTCGCATCATCTTCGTTGAGATTTTGCCAAACCTAATCCCAATCGTTGGTGCAAGCTTCATCGGTTCAGTAATGTTAGCAATCAACACGGAAGCAGTAATTTCGTTCCTAGGCTTAGGCGATGCAAACACCATCAGTTGGGGCATCATGCTGTACAACGTACAGACTTCATCAGCGATGCTTATCGGCGCATGGTGGGAAGTTCTAGCACCTTGTATTGCACTAACTCTATTGGTTACTGGCCTTGCTCTACTGAACTTCGCAGTCGATGAAATTGCTAACCCGCAGCTTCGTTCTCACAAAGGCATGAAGCGCTGGAAGAAAATGGCAGCACAAGACAAGAAAGAACGTGAGCCAGAATTGGCACCACAAAATGCACTATGGAGCGGAGATAAATAATCATGACTGCACCACTAATTTCTATCCGTAACCTATGCGTAGACTACATTACAGATGCGGGCGATGTCCGCGCCTGTAACAACGTCAGCTTCGACATTGCACCAGGCGAAGTATTTGGCCTAGCAGGTGAATCTGGCTGTGGTAAATCAACCGTTGCATTCTCGCTAATGCGCCTTCATAAGCCGCCAGCGTTTATCACTGGTGGTGAGGTTATCTTCAATGGCGAAGATATCCTTCAATACAGCGATGAACGTATGCAGTCGTTCCGCTGGAGCGAAATGTCGATGGTATTCCAAAGTGCGATGAACGCTTTGAACCCAGTACTAACGATGGAAGAGCAGTTCTGTGACGTAATCATGCGTCACACCAACATGACTCGCGCTCAAGCCAAAGTTCGTGCAGAAGGTCTATTGGAAATCGTTGATATCCACCCTAGCCGCTTAAGCGATTACCCACACCAATTCTCTGGCGGTATGCGTCAGCGTCTGGTTATTGCTATCGCTTTGGCTCTGAACCCGAAAATGATCATCATGGACGAACCTACAACGGCACTAGACGTGGTAGTTCAACGTGAGATTCTGCAAAAAATCTATGCACTTAAAGAAGAGTTTGGCTTCTCGATTCTGTTCATCACCCATGACTTGTCATTGATGGTCGAGTTCTCTGACCGCATCGGCATCATGTACTCGGGTGAACTGATTGAAGTTGCCCCTTCTAAACAAATTCTGGAAAGTCCTTACCACCCTTACACAAAAGGTTTGGGTAGCTCTTTCCCTCCACTAACTGGTCCTAAGACCAAATTGACTGGTATTCCAGGCAACCCTTTGAACCTATTAGAAGTTCCTCAAGGTTGTCGATTCCAAGCTCGTTGTGACCGTGTCCATGAAGCTTGTACGCGAGTACCAACTCAGCTGCGTCAAATTGAACCTGGTCGTCTCTCAAACTGCCACTTGTATGGCGACACGATTGCTCAAGCTAAGGTTTAACAACAAAAAATAACGCTAGCTAAGAAGAAAATTACACTGGAGAGAATTATGAGCAAACAATTCGGCGAATTGCTGGTTGAAGGTAAAAATGTCGTTAAGGACTTCCCTTTAAACAGTAACTCAATCAAACAATCTAAGATGCGTGCAATCAACGACGTGTCTTTCAAAATGTACAAAAGCCGCGGATTATCCGTAGTAGGTGAGTCTGGCTCAGGTAAATCTACTACCGCAAAAATGATTGCGAAAATGTACGCACCAACGGATGGCATCATCGAGTACAAAGGTCGTGATATTCAAGACATCACCTCTCGTCACGATTTGATGACTTACCGTGAAGGCGTGCAAATGGTATGGCAAGACCCGTTTGGCTCGCTAAACCCAACACACAACATATTCCACCATATTGCTCGCCCACTGCTGATCCACAAGAAGGTATCACCGGGCAACAAAAAAGAGTTGGAAGAGCGCGTGTACGACCTACTAGAACAAGTTGGCCTGATTCCACCAAAAGAAACGGCGCAAAAGTTCCCGCACCAACTTTCTGGTGGTCAACGTCAGCGCGTGAACTTGGCTCGTAACATTGCAGTTGGTGCAGAAGTGGTACTGGCTGACGAACCAACATCAATGCTTGACGTATCGATCCGTGCTGGTGTTCTTAACCTGATGGAAGAGATGAAGTTTGAGAAACAAATGTCTCTTCTTTACATCACTCACGACATCGCGACAGCACGTTACATCGCTGAAGATCTTGCGGTTATGTACGTGGGCCACATGGTTGAGTGGGGTGACACAGAGGAAATCATTCACGATCCTCAACACCCATATACGCAACTACTGGTTTCAGCCGTGCCAGATCCATCAAAGTCAATTCACGAGAAGTTGAAAGGCAACAAAGGTGAGATCCCACTTTGGACGCCAGAATCAGTCGGTTGTCCATTTGCAGGACGCTGTGTTCATGCCACAGAAAAATGTCGCGAGCGACTGCCTGGTGTGACGCAACTGTCTGATAACCACTTTGTTCGTTGTTACTTATTCGAAGATTAATCATAACGAGGGTCAGGTATCAATCTGACCCCTTTTTCCCTTTATATTTTATTGTTTCCCGGAGAGATTGAATGCTGCTACTGACTAACCACATTGGTTACGAGCGTCTGGGCCCTAAGAAAGCGATCATCCAGACGAGCCGACCACGCCTGTCTTCTTATACGGCTTTGTTGGTTTGTGCCGATAGCCATCAAACCGTTGCAACCTTGACGGTAGAAAAGCAAGGCAAAGTAGCGAACTGGCATCAAGGTCATTTCTACCTTATCGACTTTTCTTCATTTAACACTCCAGGTAACTATTACCTTCGTTTCGACCATTTGCGTTCATCTCACTTTGAGATCGGCGAACATATTCTTTTCGATCGCACGCTTTCAGATGTGATCCATTATTTTAAATCTCAGCGCTGCGGAGGCATTTTCGATCGACAAGATCGTCAGGCTCCACTGCTAAATTCCGACGAAACCGCAGATGTTCATGGTGGTTGGTATGACGCTTCAGGCGATGTCAGCAAATATCTGAGCCATTTGTCATACGCAAACTACCTAAACCCACAGCAAACCCCTATGGTGGTGTGGAACATGTTGAAAGGTTTGTCCCTGCTAGACGGCAACGACAAACTGGCTAAATTCACTGCTACTCGCCTTATTGAAGAAGCCCTGTTCGGTGCAGACTTCCTTGTTCGTATGCAAAACGAAAAAGGTTTCTTCTACATGACCGTGTTCGACAAGTGGAGTAAAGACACTGCTCAACGTGAAATCTGTGCCTACGAAACCCAACTTGGTCATAAGTTTGATGACTACCAAGCCGGTTACCGACAAGGAGCTGGTGTTAGCATTGCGGCATTAGCTTCAGCAGCACGCCTAGAGTTTCATGGTGAATTCGACCAACAAAAATACCGTAATGCAGCAGAAAACGGCTACTGGCACTTAAAAGAGCACAACACCCAATACCTAAACGATGGTGAAGAGAACATCATCGATGAATACTGCGCATTACTTGCAGCGGTGGAGCTATTTAAGACCACTAAAGAAACACGCTACCTAGAAGAAAGCCGCGTGTGGGCAAACCGCCTTTCTGCTCGTCAAATGAATGATGAGCACATTCAACATTTCTGGGCAGCCAATCAAGATGGCAGCCGCCCTTACTTCCATGCGGCAGAAGCAGGACTTCCTGTTATCGCGCTGTGCGAATACTTGGCGATTGAAGACGACTCTGAGCGCGCTTCAGTAGCAAAACAAATCATCACTCAAGCTTGTGAGTTTGAAGTCTCTATCACCAATAGAGTGAAGAACCCATTTGGTTACCCACGCCAATATGTAAAAGGTGTGGATGAAGCTAAACGCGATGCATTCTTTGTGGCACACAACAATGAATCGGGTTACTGGTGGCAAGGTGAGAATGCTCGCTTAGGTTCACTGGCAACCATGGCGTATTTGGTGCAACCATTTATTGAGTCAGAAATTCTAAAGCAGCAACTTTCTAAACTCGCACAAGATTCTATCAACTGGATTGTGGGTCTGAACCCGTACGACATGTGCATGTTGGACGGTCATGGTCGTAACAATCCGGACTACCTTCCTCAATATGGTTTCTTCAATGCAAAAGGTGGTGTGTGCAACGGCATCACCGGTGGTTTCGAAGATGAGGAAGACATTGCATTTAATCCACCAGCACAGAAAGACGACATGCTTCAAAACTGGCGCTGGGGAGAACAATGGATCCCGCATGGTGCGTGGTACCTACTCGCAGTAATGAGTCAGGCTCAGCACATCTCGACTTTAGCGAACTCTCAAGCCTTCAAGGAGCAATAAGGGATGTATTTTGTAGGTATTGATGGCGGTGGCACTTCCTGTCGCGCCCGTATCAAAGACGCGCAAGGCAACTTCGTTGGAGAGGCTAAAAGTGGCAGCGCTAACATTATGTTAGGTGCAGAAGTCGCGATGGCGTCGATTCTTGAATCCATTGCTTCAGCAGCGCAACAAGGCGGGCTCACCCAACAAGACTTTGCTTCTATGCACGTTGGTTTAGCACTTGCGGGCGCTGAACATAAAACCTCTTGGCAAGCATTCATGGCTTTGGAACACCCATTTGCCAGTATGACACTCAATACCGATGCTTACGGAGCATGTATTGGTGCGCATAACGGTGAAGATGGTGCAATCATGATTGCAGGAACCGGCTCATGCGGCATTTTCCTCAAAGGTCTCGAGCAACATGTCGTTGGCGGTCGTGAGTTCCCAATCTCCGATCAAGGTGGCGGCGCAGTCATGGGGTTGCGTCTGATCCAACAAGTATTACTAGCAGAAGATGGCATCCGTGAAAAAACACCTCTTGCCGCGCACGTCATGACTCATTTTGAAAATGACATCGACAACGTGGTGGCATGGTCTAAACAGGCTTTGCCTCGCGATTACGGCCAATTTTCTCCTGCTATTTTCCAACATGCGGAACAAGGCGATGTACTGGCGATCGAAATGCTTAAGCAAACCGCAGCCGATATAGAAATGTTCTTAGTCGCGCTAAATAAGCGTGGCGCAACTCGTATCTGCCTAATGGGCAGTATCGCAGAGCGAATTCTGAACTGGTTGTCTCCACCAGTTCAACAGTGGGTGGTTGAACCTCAGTTTGATGCGATTGAAGGAGCTATCATGTTTGCTGGCAAACCAGAGCATAACCTTTACGCCGTGAGTGTTGAGTAGGAGTGAACATGGAATATCGTGTTGATTTAGTGGTCCTTTCTGAGCAAAAACAAAACTGCCGCTTTGGACTCACCTTTCATAACTTGAGCGACCAAGACCTAAACAGCTGGAGCTTAACTTTCGCTTTCGATCGTTACATTCTTCCAGACAGCGTTTCAAATGGTCAACTGACTCAAATTGGTAGCTTTTGCACACTAAAACCGGAAGGTATGATACTGGCTGCCAACCATCACTATTACTGTGAATTCAGTATTGGCTCAAACCCATTCCGTTATTACTCGGATGGCTTTAATGAAGCGATGATCGACTTTGTCGTTGATGGAAACCCACAGCGCGCACAAGTGGATGTGACGCCTATCGTTTTAGCGTCACCTTACCGTGAACGCAGTGAGATTCCTGCAAGCTTAACCCATGCACAACCGTTGCTGCCAAAGCCCAATCATATTGAGGTCAGCGACCACTCGTTCACGTTTGACGAGCAAGCTGGCGTGGCAATTTATACTGACTTAGCCAACTCAGCAAAAACGTGGTTACTGGAAGAACTCCAGCGTATTCATCAGTTTGAGCTTTCGTCATCCAACAGCGGAAAAATCCTGTTTAAAAGCAACCCAACGCTAGATGAAGGCGCTTACAAGTTAAAAGTGTCAGAAGAGTCGATCAAGATTGAGGCTGGGTCTTCGTCTGGCTTTACCCATGCTTGTGCGACCTTATTGCAACTACTAAAACGAGACGAGAATACCAACACCATGGAAGTGGTGTGCTGCTCTATCAAAGACAGCCCTCGTTTTAGATACCGCGGCATGATGCTGGACTGCGCTCGCCATTTCCATTCAGTAGAACAAGTAAAACGCCTGATCAACTTATTGGCACACTACAAGTTCAACACGTTCCATTGGCACCTCACTGACGATGAAGGCTGGCGTGTCGAGATCAAATCTCTGCCTGAGCTTACCGATATTGGTGCATGGCGCGGAATTGATGAAACCATCGAGCCGCAATACACCCATTTGTCTCAACGCTACGGCGGCTTCTACACGCAAGAAGAAATCAAAGACGTCATCGAATTTGCAGCACAACGTGGCATCACCATCATTCCTGAAATTGATGTACCTGGTCATTGTCGTGCCGCGATTAAGGCTTTGCCACACCTATTGGTTGAAGCAGAGGATACGACGGAATATCGCAGCATTCAGCACTACAACGATAACGTCATCAACCCTGCTCTGCCGGGTAGTTACGAGTTTATCAACAAAGTACTTGAGGAGATCGCTGCTCTCTTCCCTGCCCCTTATGTTCATATTGGTGCTGACGAAGTGCCTAATGGCGTCTGGTCGAAAAGCCCTGCTTGCCAAGCGTTTATGGAGAAGTTGGGGTACACCGATTACAAGGAGCTACAAGGCCATTTTCTTCGCCATGCAGAAGACAAACTTCGCAAACTGGGTAAACGCATGTTGGGTTGGGAAGAAGCTCAGCACGGCAACAAGGTCAGTAAAGATACGGTGATCTACTCATGGCTAAGCGAAGAAGCGGCATTGAACTGTGCTCGCCAAGGCTTTGATGTGGTGCTGCAACCTGCACAAACCACTTACCTAGATATGACCCAAGACTACGCACCTGAAGAACCGGGCGTGGACTGGGCAAATCCACTGCCATTAGAGAAGGCTTACAACTACGAGCCGTTAGCAGAAGTCCCTGCTGACGACCCAATCAGAAAACGTATTTGGGGCATTCAAACCGCTCTATGGTGCGAAATCATCAACAACCCATCGCGCATGGACTACATGATTTTCCCTCGCCTGACTGCCATGGCAGAAGCATGTTGGACTGAAAAACAACACCGCGATTGGACCGACTATTTATCACGTTTGAAAGGTCACCTTCCTCTGCTCGACTTGCAGGGAGTGAATTACCGTAAACCGTGGAAGTAATACCAAGCTAGATGCCAACGCATCACGCTTAAACAGTTTTTAAATTTTTGGCTGCAGGCGCAGCTTAGTAAAAAGGAAATACACAAATGAAATACGGCTATTTCGATAACGAGAATCGCGAATACGTCATCACTCGCCCTGACGTACCAGCACCATGGACAAACTACCTAGGTACTGAGAAGTTCTGTACGGTTATCTCGCACAACGCGGGTGGCTACTCGTTCTACAACTCTCCAGAATACAACCGTGTTACTAAATTCCGTCCAAATGCGACATTCGATCGCCCAGGACACTACGTTTACCTACGTGATGATGAGACAGGTGACTACTGGTCAATCTCTTGGCAACCTGTTGCGAAAAGCCTAGACGAAGCAAACTACGAAGTTCGTCACGGCTTGTCTTACTCAAAGTTCAAGTGTGAATACAGCGGTATTACCGCAACGAAAACTCTGTTCGTGCCAAAAGGCGAAGACGCTGAAATCTGGGATGTAGTGATTAAAAACACCTCAGACAAACCACGTACGATCAGCGCATTCTCATTTGTTGAATTCTCATTCAGCCACATTCAATCTGATAACCAAAACCATCAGATGTCTCTGTACTCAGCAGGTACGGCTTACAATGAAGGTGTGATTGAGTACGACCTGTACTACAACACCAACGATTTCGAAGGTTTCTACTACCTAGCTTCAACATTTGACCCAGATTCATACGACGGTCAACGTGACAGTTTCCTTGGCCTATACCGTGACGAAGCAAACCCGCTAGCGGTAGAACAAGGTAAGTGTTTCAACACAGCACAAACGTGTTACAACCACTGTGGCTCTCTGCACAAGCAATTCACTATCCAACCGGGTGAAGAAGTTCGCTTTGCTTATATTCTAGGTATCGGTAAAGGCAACGGTGAGCGTCTACGTACTAAATACCAGGACCTTGCAGAAGTCGACAACGCATTTGCGGGTATCAAAGCACACTGGGATGAGCGCTGTGGCAAGTTCCAAGTGAAATCACCAAACGAAGGTCTAGATACCATGATCAACGCTTGGACACTATACCAAGCAGAAACTTGTGTGGTGTGGTCTCGTTTTGCTTCATTTATCGAGGTGGGTGGTCGTACTGGTCTTGGTTACCGCGATACAGCGCAAGATGCAATCTCAGTTCCTCATGCTAACCCAGCAATGACGCGCAAACGTATCGTTGACCTACTGCGCGGCCAAGTGAAAGCGGGTTACGGTCTACACCTATTCGATCCAGATTGGTTCGATCCAGAGAAAGCTGATGTTAAACCATCTAAATCTCCAACCGTAGTTCCAACACCTTCTGATGAAGATAAGATTCACGGCATCGAAGACACATGTTCTGATGATCACCTATGGCTAGTTCCAACCATCTGTAAGTACGTGATGGAAACGGGTGAGCACAGCTTCTTTGATGAAGTGATCCCTTACGCTGACGGTGGCGATGCAACCGTTTATGACCACATGAAAGCAGCGCTAGACTTCTCGGCTGAATACGTCGGTCAAACCGGTATCTGTAAAGGCCTGCGTGCAGACTGGAACGACTGTCTGAACCTAGGTGGCGGCGAATCTTCAATGGTGTCGTTCCTACACTTCTGGGCACTGCAAGAGTTCATCGACCTAGCGAAATACCTAGGTAAAGAAGCCGACGTAGAGAAATACACGGAAATGGCAGCAAACGTTCGTGAAGCGTGTGAAACACATCTTTGGGACGACGAAGGCGGCTGGTACATCCGTGGTCTGACGAAGAATGGCGACAAGATCGGTACAGCGCAACAAGCGGAAGGCCGAGTGCACCTAGAGTCAAACACGCTTGCAGTACTTTCTGGTGCTGTATCTCAAGAGCGCGGCGAAAAAGCGATGGACGCAGTCGATGAGAACCTGTTCTCCGAATACGGCCTTCACCTAAACTCACCATCTTTTGCAACACCGAATGATGATATCGGCTTCGTAACTCGCGTTTACCAAGGCGTAAAAGAGAACGGTGCCATCTTCTCGCATCCAAACCCATGGGCTTGGGTAGCTGAAGCGAAACTGGGTCGTGGTGATCGTGCAATGAAGTTCTACGATGCACTAAACCCATACAACCAGAACGACATTATCGAAAAACGTATTGCAGAACCATACTCATACGTTCAGTTCATTATGGGTCGTGACCACCAAGACCACGGTCGTGCAAACCACCCATGGTTAACAGGTACATCTGGCTGGGCTTACTTCGCTGTTACCAACTTTATCCTTGGTGTGCGTACAGGCTTCGATGGTCTGACTATCGATCCATGTATCCCAACAAACTGGCCAGGTTTCGAAGTGACTCGCCAATGGCTAGGAGCAACGTACAACATCAAAGTCGTTAACCCAGACTCAGTAAGCAAAGGCGTTAAGTCGATTACCGTGAACGGTGAAGCTGTAAATGGTGCATCTGTACCAGTTCAAGCGGAAGGTTCAGTAAACGAAGTTATCGTTACTCTAGGTTAATCATCTTTTAGGGGAGAGCTTCTCCCCTTTTGATTTATCCGATGCACTGAGTTTGATGAGTGCATCGGTTCGCTAGCAAAGATTTAAGAGGCGGTGGGATGCCGCTCTTATCGAGGATCGAATCATGATCAAATTTGGTACAGGCGGTTGGCGTGCATTTATCGGTGAGGAGTTCACTAAAGATAATGTACGTTTGGTCGCTCAAGCAGTTGCAAACATCACGAATAATGAATCGGTTGCTGATCGCGGCTTTGTGATTGGCTATGACCGTCGTTTTCTTTCCGATAAAGCCGGTCGTTGGTTCGCTGAAGTTCTAGCAGCAAACGGCATTGTGGTGAGCTTTATCGACAAATTTGTCCCAACGCCTATCGTAATGTTTAAAGCGAAGGAAATGGGCTGCGCGTACTCTGCATGTATTACCGCATCGCACAACCCTGCCGATTACAATGGCATTAAAGTCTTCATTGAAGGCGGTCGTGACGCAGATGAAATCATCACTGAAAAGATCGAATCGCAAATCGCTACACTAACTGCGAAAGATGTTAAAAGCGTCGATTTTGAACAAGCGGTTGAAGATAAGCTGATTGAAATAATCAACCCGATGAACGAATTCGTAGACTCAATCATCGACTTTATCGACATCGAAGCGATCAAGAAGGCGAATCTACGCGTGTTGATCGATCCAATGTTTGGTGTTGCGAAAAACGCGCTACAGACCGTATTGATCAACGGTCGCTGTGAAGTCGACGTCATCAACGATGGTAAAAACCCAGACTTCGGCGGCTTGATGCCATCACCAAGTGCAGCAACGCTTTACCGCTTGATGCACCTTGTGGAACAAGAAGGCTATGACATTGGTATCGGTACCGATGGTGACGCAGACCGCCTTGGTATTATCGACGAGAAAGGTAACTTCATTCATCCAAATGAAGTACTACTACTGCTTTACTACTACCTACTTGAATACAAAGGCTGGACAGGCTCAGTGGTACGTAACATCGCAACCACGCACCTGTTGGATAAAGTCGCAGAAGATCATGGCGAAAAATGCTTTGAGGTTCCTGTAGGCTTTAAGCACATCAGTTCTCAAATGGAAGCTGACGATTCACTGATTGGCGGTGAAAGCTCTGGCGGTCTGACTATTCGTGGTCATATCAAAGGCAAAGACGGCGTATTCGCATCAAGCCTGTTGGTAGAAATGATTTCAGTAACCGGCAAGAAGCTGTCTGAGTTGTTGGATGAAATCTACGGTAAGTACGGTTATGCCTACATGGCAGAAGGCGATTGCAAGTTCAAACCGGCGCAAAATGACGTACTGTTCAACAAGATTTATGTTGAAAAGCAGTTGCCTGAGTTTGAGTTTGAAATCGAAAAAGTCAGCTATGAAGATGGTGCGAAAGTCTACTTCAAGAACGGCGGTTGGATCATCGCTCGTTTCTCTGGCACCGAGCCACTACTACGAATTTTTGCAGAGATGCAAGATAAGGACACTGCGGAACGTGTTCTTCAACAGTTTAAGGACTTCTTGTCTTTATAACTGAACCTTGTGCCCGCTTCGAGCACATAACCTATAGGTGAAGAACACTTGCCCGGCATCACCGCCGGGCCTTTTTCTATCTGGCCTTTATTAACTAGGCGAAAGCTAACACGCCTTGAGTTTCAACTTCCACTGCAACGCTATCACCCACATTCAATGCTTGAGTTGACGTCGCTAACAATCGGTCACCATTGACATCAATCACGTAACGACAATGATCCCCCATAAAGTGCTGCTCCAGCACTTTTACTGCGCTCTCTTCATCAACCTTAATTTGTACATGCTGAGGACGTAGCAGTAATGCACACTCACTATCGCGTTGAATTTCCTGCTGAGCATTCGCTTCTACTACACCAAGGTGGGTTTCGTATTCATTGTCGGAAATTCGCTTCGCAGCAAGGTAGCTACCTCCACCTAAGAAGTCAGCAACAAACTTGCTCGAAGGCTGGTAATAAAGCTCTGAGGCTGTGCCGTACTGCTCAATCACACCATGGTTCATCACGGCCATCTTATCGGCAAAAGCAAACGCTTCTTCACGACTGTGGGTGACAAAGATAGCGGTAACGCCCTGCTCTTTGAAAATTTTACGGATCTCTCGGATCAGTTCATGACGCACTTGGGTATCGATATTGGAAAATGGTTCATCCAACAACAGAAGATCCGGTTTGTAAGCCAGTGAACGGGCAATCGCCACACGCTGCTGCTGACCACCAGAGAGTTGGTGAGGATAACGGTCGCCGTAACCTTTAAGGTGAACCAAGCCGAGCATCTCTTCGACTTTAATCAGCTTTTGCTGCGCCGATTCGTTCTTTAAGCCAAAAGCAATGTTCTCAGCGACGGTTAGATGTGGGAACAAAGCGTAATCTTGGAAAATCATACCAATATTACGCTGCTCTGGTGGCAACCAGTTTTTTCCGTCATCAATAGTCAGGCAGTTCAAGCTCATTTGACCGGAACTCAGAGGAAGCAGCCCAGCAATGGCTTTCAAAAGTGTCGTCTTACCACAGCCACTCGCACCGAGTAGACAGACAATCTGTCCTTGTTCAACCTCTAGAGAAAGAGACTCAAGAACAGTCTGATCGTCATACTGACAAGTTAGGTTTTTAATCGATAATGCGCAGCTCATCAGTGACTTTGCTCCAGTGAACGGTTAACAACAACAAGCGGGATCAACCCAACGAGAACCAGTAATACTGCCGGAAGTGCGGCAAGCTCTAAATGCTCATCCGAAGCGAAGTTGTACACATACGTCGCCAAGGTTTCAAAGTTAAATGGTCGCAATAGTAGTGCAGCATTGAGCTCTTTCATCGACTCAATAAACACCAAAAGACCAGCAATCAGCGCACCGCGCTTAACTAGAGGGAAATGCACTCGCCACAGCATGGTATTTGGCGTACACCCCATGGTTCGGGAGGCCATATCTAACGATGGAGAGATCTTATTTAGGTTACTTTCCACACTGCCAATCGCCACAGCGGAGAAACGCACCACCATCGCGAAGATCAGCGCAAACATAGAGCCAGAGAAAATAAGCCCAGGCCTGCCCCACTCCATCGCTTTAGCAATATCGTTAACACGGTGATCCATAAACAACACAGCAACCATTACACCGATAGCCAATACTGTGCCAGGGACAGCGTAGCCCATCGAAGACAGGCGCATAAACGCTAAGCTCGAACGGCCACCGTTTACGCGTTGACTGAAGTTCACAGTCAAAGCAATCGCAACACCGATGATTGCCGCCACGACTGACACCACCAAACTGTTCCATGCGTATTCACGGAACTCAGGCGTCCAACTTTGTGCAAAGTAAGTGATGGCGTAATCAATTAACTGTAGCAATGGGAAGATAAACGCGATTGCCACCAATCCCCAACACCAAATTAATGCGCCCCACTTTCGCCAGCCTCGTAGCTCATAACGGAAATCTTCATGACTATTAAACTGGCTTTGGAACAGCTTCTGCTTGCGGCGACTGTAGCGTTCAGCGCTTAATAGCAACACAACTATCATCAACATCATGGCTGAGATTTTCGCGGCTGCATTGAGGTTCGAATACCCAAGCCAAGTATCGTAAACCGCAGTCGTAAGCGTGTTCACAGCAAAATAGCTGACGGTTCCGAAGTCACCGATGGTTTCCATCGCAACCAGAGACAAGCCAACAGCGATAGAGGGTCTTACAAGCGGTAAAGAGATACGCCAAAAGCTTTCCCAAGGGGAACATTTTAACAAGCGAGCACTCTGCAGTAGAGAAACGTTCTGCTCCATAAATGCAGCACGACAAAGCAAGTAAACGTATGGGTAAAGAACAAGAGAAAGAACGAAAGTCGCACCACCTAAGGTACGAATATCAGGGAACCAATACTCACCCGGCCCCCATCCCGTTATATCACGTAAGAAGATTTGAATTGGCCCCGCAAAATCAAACCAATCCGTAAAAATGTAACCAATGATATAACCCGGCATCGCAAGTGGTAGAACTAAGGCCCACTGTAACCATTTCTCGGTTGGCAGCTTACACATCGCCATAAACCAAGCACTTGGAATACCCAGAATCAAAGAGAGAAGCATCACACCCGCAGTCAATGCAACGGTGTTGTATATGTAGGTAGGCATGACTGTCGACATCAAATGTGTAAACAAGTCATCCGTTTCGCCAATGGCGGTGTAGAAGATCGCTAAGATCGGCAAAACCAGTAACAGGGTGATAGCCCCACTACTGGTTTTCCATAGAGAATGTTTATTCTTCATTGCCTAAATACTGCAAGGCTTTATGAAATACAAATGCGGCTGCAAATACATCTCATATCCTTTAATAAAATGGGGGTACAGTTATACCCCCACATGGAATTAAAGGTCAAATTTCACTTCATCTAGTAGCTTGATTGCTGCTTCATGGTGAGAAGCGATGTCATCTAGAGAAATCGAATCCGCTTTGAAGTCACCCCAAGATTCCACAAGCTCAGAACGCTTAACACCTTCCTTCACTGGGTACTCGTAGTTTACTTCTGCGTACATTTGCTGCGCTTTGTCACCCGTTAGGAATTCCATAAGCTTCACAGCGTTGTCTTTGTTTGGAGAGAACTTCGCCATCGCCATACCAGAGATGTTTACGTGCGTACCTGTTGTCTCTTGGTTAGGGAAGTTGATGTATACTGCATCAGCCCAAGCTTTTTGCTCTTTGTCGTTAACCATCTTACCTAGGTAGTAGCTGTTACCTAGAGAAACGTCACATAGACCTTCTTTGATTGCTTTAACTTGAGCGCGGTCGTTACCTTGAGGCTTACGAGCTAGGTTCGCTTTTACGCCTTCTAGCCATTCTTTTGTCTCAGCTTCACCGTGGTGAGCGATCATAGAAGACACTAGAGATACGTTGTAAGGGTGCTTACCGCTACGAGTACAGATTTTGCCTTTGAACTCAGGCTTTGCTAGATCCGCGTAGTTGAAGTCGTTACCTAGTTTGCCAACACGGTCACGTGAAGAGTAAACGTTACGAGTACGTAGAGTCAGAGCAAACCACTCGTTTTCTTTGTCTTGGTACTGTGCTGGTACGTTTTCTTCGATAATTTTGCTGTCTACCTTTTGAACCAGACCTTTGTTTGTCAGTTCAGCTAGACGGCTGATATCTGTAGTAAGGATTACGTCAGCTGGGCTGTATTCGCCTTCTTGAGCCAACTTCTCTGCTAGACCTTTTTTCGCAAACTTAACGTTTACTTTAATGCCAGTTTCTTTAGTGAACTCGTTGAACATTGGTTCAACTAGGAAAGGTTGACGGTAAGAGTACACGTTCACTTCTTCAGCAGCCATTGCCGTTGGAGCCAGAGTAGCGCAAGTAATCGCTGAAAGAGTTAGCAGTTTTTTCATTGTTTAATCCTTTACCATGCTAATGATAACGTTTATCAGTTGCGTTATTATATGCATGTTCAATAAGAAAACAATTAATCAATAAAAAAACCTGCTCATTGGAGCAGGTTTTTTAATGTTAAGTTTGTAACTATTTATTACATTGTGAGTGTTATTTCACAGTCACGAATTCTGGGTAAGCACCAACACCACAGTCATGCATATCCATACCTTCTAGCTCTTCGTCTTCCGATACGCGGATACCGATTGTCGCTTTCAGGATTGCCCATACCACTAGGCTTGCACCAAATACCCAAGCAAAGATAACTGCCGCACCTAGAAGCTGTGCACCAAACGTTGCATCACCGTTGCTCAGTGGCACAACCATTAGGCCGAAGAAACCACACACACCGTGAACTGAGATAGCACCTACTGGATCATCAATCTTAATCTTATCCAAGCCAATGATGCTGAATACTACTAGCGCACCTGATACCGCACCAATCGCCACAGCATAAAGCGGTGATGGAGATAGAGGGTCAGCCGTGATAGCAACAAGACCAGCTAACGCACCGTTCAGAATCATAGTCAGGTCTGCTTTGCCCCAAGTTGTCTTACATACAAATAGTGCGGCAATTGCACCTGCAGCAGCTGCAGCATTAGTGTTTAGGAAAATTTGACCAACTGCAGTCGCGTTCTCAAAATCCGAAACCATAAGTTGAGAGCCGCCGTTGAAACCGAACCAACCGAACCAAAGGATGAACGTACCCAATGTAGCGAGAGGCATGTTTGAACCTGGGATTGGGTAGATTTCGCCGTTTTTACCGTATTTACCTTTACGTGCACCCAGTAATAGTACGCCTGCTAATGCTGCTGAAGCACCGGCCATGTGTACGATACCTGAGCCAGCAAAGTCACTAAAGCCAGCCTCTGATAGGAAACCACCACCCCAAGTCCAGTAACCTTCCATTGGGTAGATGAATGCCGTCAGTACCGCTGAGAAGATTAGGAAAGACCAAAGCTTCATACGCTCTGCAACCGCGCCAGAAACCACTGACATTGCTGTTGCTACAAATACTACTTGGAAGAAGAAGTCCGACTCTAGAGAGTGGTCTGCACCTTCACCTTGTGTGCCAATTAATGCACCAAATGATGGTAACCAACCGCCTTCACCGTTATCGACATACATAATGTTGTAGCCAACCAATAGGAACATGGTACAAGCGATCGCGTAAAGACAGATGTTTTTAGTTAGAATTTCTGTTGTGTTTTTAGAGCGAACTAAGCCCGCTTCTAGCATGGCAAAACCTGCTGCCATCCACATTACCAACGCACCGGAAATGAGGAAGAAAAAGGTGTCGAGTGCGTAACGTAACTCAGTTACTGTTGTTGTTAATTCCATGATAATTCTCCAATCCCTTGAATTCTTAAAGTGCTTCTGCGTCCATTTCACCAGTACGGATACGCACCGCTTGGTTCAGGTCGTAAACAAAAATTTTGCCGTCACCAATCTTTCCGGTCTGCGCCGCTTTTGTGATGGCTTCTACCACACGTTCCACATTGTCTGCGTGGGTTGCGATTTCTAGTTTTACTTTTGGTAGAAAGTCGACTTGATACTCAGCGCCACGGTATAGCTCCGTGTGGCCTTTCTGACGACCAAAACCCTTAACCTCTGATACTGTCATCCCTTCAATACCAACATCAGCCAATGCTTCGCGAACATCGTCTAACTTAAAAGGTTTTATAATGGCATTAATGATTTTCATTGAATCTTCTCCGCAGCTTTCATCCTGAAACAGTTTTATTAATCCAAGCGGCGTGCCAACTTTTTATCTCATTGATTTATATAGAATTAGTAAAATTAACAAACTTATAAACAAAAAGGGCGCACCATATCGGTGCGCCCTTTTCACAAATATAAGGCAATTCAAGTCTAACTACCCAAAACTGTGCATTAAATGTTCAAAAAGTCTTTCCATTGCTCTATCAAGGCACAAAAGTCTTCTATACCACAGCTGGCTGTACTCTCTGCATCGTAGAAATCAAACTCGCTTTCCATTTCCACTTCATACTCATGACCAAGTGCGTTTTCTTGCACTAACACCTCATCACCGTGGATCATCAAACTGATCTCTGCACCTGTTAACCTATGCTCTTGAGATGGCGAAGAAAATGCCTGATCAATTAAAGCTTCTACCTGAGCGATTTTTGCTGGGTCTTTGCCTATTTCTTCTTGCAACCAACGACCCACAATCTCATGCCCCATGCTGCATTTGACATAGTATTCGCCCATCAATGTGTTGCGGATGAATTCAAATTCCATCGTGATCGCCTTTTCGTATCAATTTGGTGCGGAGTATACAGGGAGATGTTGAATGGGAGAAGTGAGAGACGAGAGCTCTCTCAATGGCTTGTTTAAAAGAGATTCCCGACTGCACTCCTTCGTCGCTTTTGGGAATGACATCGTTTTTACTCTTAGCTGTTTAATCGTCATCCTCAAGAGCGAGGCACGAGCGAGTTGGGGGTCTCTCAAGACCTTGTCTAAAAGAGATTTCGACTCCCTCACCTCCCAATCTAGGAAATGACGTAGTTCTAATATCTCGCAGCGCAGCGTTCTGCAAAGAAAAAAGCACCCACCAAAAGGTGGGCGCTTAACTAAGTATTCACAGAGCTCGCTAAGATTACGCTGGCTCTTGGAAGATCACGTTATCTGCTTTCTTGGTGTACTGTTCCATCTTGTGGAAGTTCAAATAACGGTAAGTATCCGCAGCTGTCGCATCAATTTGCTCCATGTACGCTAAGTATTCTTCCTTAGTTGGAATCTTACCTAGAATCGCACCCACTGCTGCAAGTTCCGCTGAAGATAGGTAGACATTTGCACCTGTACCTAGACGGTTCGGGAAGTTACGTGTTGAAGTCGACATTACTGTTGCTTTGTCTGCAACACGTGCTTGGTTACCCATACATAGCGAACAACCTGGAGTTTCAATACGAACGCCAGCGCGGCCGTAAATACCGTAGTAACCTTCTTCTGTAAGTTGGTCACGGTCCATCTTCGTTGGCGGCGCTACCCATAGACGAGTGTCTAATTGACCATTGAACTTCTCAAGTAGCTTACCTGCAGCACGGAAGTGACCAATGTTCGTCATACAAGAACCGATGAACACTTCATCAATCTGTGTACCTTGAACGTCAGACAGAAGACGTGCATCATCTGGATCGTTTGGCGCACAAAGAATTGGTTCGTTGATTTCAGCTAGGTCAATCTCAATCACGTGAGCGTATTCCGCATCTGAATCTGCTTCCATAAGCTCAGGATTTGCCAACCACTCTTCCATCGCCGTAATACGACGCTCGATAGTACGACGGTCGCCGTAACCTTCCGAGATCATCCATTTCAGCATAGTGATGTTTGAGTTTAGGTATTCCTCAATAGACGCTTGAGATAGCTTAACGGTACAACCTGCCGCAGAACGTTCTGCTGACGCATCAGACAACTCGAATGCCTGCTCTACAGTTAGGTGCTCAACGCCTTCAATTTCTAGTACGCGACCAGAGAATTCGTTGATCTTACCTGCTTTCTCTACTGTTAGAAGGCCTTGCTTGATGCCGTATAGAGGAATGGCATGCACAAGGTCACGTAGCGTGATACCCGGCTGCATTTCGCCTTTAAAGCGCACCAAGATTGACTCTGGCATATCCAGTGGCATAACACCGGTCGCTGCTGCGAACGCAACAAGACCTGAACCTGCAGGGAACGAAATACCGAGAGGGAAACGAGTATGCGAGTCACCACCTGTACCTACCGTATCAGGCAGAAGCATACGGTTTAGCCATGAGTGGATTACACCATCGCCCGGACGAAGTGATACACCGCCACGGTTCATGATGAAGTCAGGTAGAGTGTGGTGCGTGTTTACATCGACTGGTTTTGGATATGCCGATGTGTGACAGAATGACTGCATCACTAGATCTGCTGAGAAGCCAAGACACGCAAGGTCTTTTAGCTCATCACGCGTCATTGGGCCAGTGGTGTCCTGAGAACCTACCGTTGTCATCTTAGGCTCACAGTACTGACCTGCACGTACGCCTTCAACACCACATGCTTTACCCACCATCTTTTGAGCTAGTGTGTAGCCTTTGTCAGATGCAGAAGGGTCAACTGGCTTAGCAAATAGATCGGTTTCTTCTAAACCAAGAGAAGTACGAGCACGGCTTGTTAAACCACGACCGATGATCAGTGGAATACGGCCACCCGCGCGAACTTCATCAAGCAATACTTTGCTTAGCGTAAAGCTAGAAATGTCTTCGCCGTTTTTACGTACAACGCCTTCGTATGGGAAGATGTCAATGACATCGCCCATGTTCATATTTTGTACGTCTAACTCGATAGGTAGTGCGCCAGAGTCTTCCATGGTGTTGTAGAAGATAGGAGCAATCTTACCACCTAGACAGATACCACCAGTGCGCTTGTTTGGTACGAATGGGATGTCTTCCCCCATGAACCAAAGAACAGAGTTCGTTGCAGATTTACGTGAAGAACCCGTACCAACAACATCACCAACATACGCTAGTGGAATACCATCTTTTTGCAGTTCTTCGATTTGATTAATAGGACCAACGCTGCCTGGTTGGTCTGGAACGATGCCATCACGTTCCATCTTCAGCATCGCTTTCGCGTGTACTGGAATATCAGGACGGGACCATGCATCTGGTGCTGGAGATAAGTCATCGGTGTTGGTTTCACCGGTCACTTTAAAGACTTTAACGGTAATCTTTTCCGCTACTTTCTCTTTTGATGTGAACCATTCAGCATCCGCCCAAGATTGTAGAACTTGCTTCGCGAATGCATTGCCTGCTTTGGCTTTCTCTTCTACATCGTAGAAAGCATCAAACATCAATAGAGTGTGAGATAGCGCTTTTACAGCAATTGGGGCAAGTGCGTCGTCATCTAGGAACTCGACTAGGGGCGCGATGTTGTAACCACCTTGCATCGTACCTAGTAGCTCTGCAGCTTTTTCACGGCTTACAAGCGGTGATGCCACTTCACTTTTAGCAACAGCCGTCAAGAAACCTGCTTTTACGTAAGCAGCTTCATCTACACCTGGTGGGATACGGTTCTCTAGCAGGTCAAGAATAAAGGCTTCTTCACCTTGCGGGGGATTTTTCAGAAGTTCAACAAGTCCAGCAACTTGTTCAGCGTCTAGCGGTTTAGGAACAACTCCTTCGGCAGCACGCTCTTCGACGTGTTTACGGTAGGCTTCAAGCACGACTTTTTCCTCTCATTGCGGTTCCTCCTTTTTTCTTACTATTTTTCAAAGTAAAGGAGTGAACATCCTTGGAAACTTGGCTCTCCATTGCCCTTGTTTTCATTCAATTCTGATTGAGAAACAGCGCCGTAGAGGCCAAACTGTGGGCGAAAGAATAGCAAATTTAACGTTAAATTAAAATCTCATCATTTTGACCAACATAGCAACTTACGACTAAAGTCCGGTAAATTTTGGCTAAATATGCGGAGATCTTGCTGTCCTATTCCCGGTTATTTAAATGATGTTCCAACGATCAAGTACACGGCATCTAAATCTTGCTCGGTACGACCGTATGCCAACATGATCGGTCCTATTGGAGAATCTACCCCAAAGAAAATCGATGCGGCATTGTACAGCGGCGCTTCATTGAGCTTCAGATCGTTATCTGACCAAACACCACCGTGTTCAAGGGATGCACCTAAATACACAGGTGCTTCAAACAGCCCGAAGTCGTTATCCATCCATTTATAACGATACACCAGGCTGGTATAGAATAAGTTCTGCCCGATCAGGCTATTACGTGGAATACCTGAGAGATTCAAGAAACCACCAAGCTCACGCGGATCTAAAGGTACAGACGAGTTTTTGCTCTCAACAAAGCTGTATTCTGCTTGTCCGACTAAAGTATGACGACTATGAGTCACTGCTCCCTTGAAACGCGCGGTAATCTCGTAAACGGTGTCTTCAATATTACCGTCTGGGTTTAACTGACGAAAATCCTCTGGAGTCTTATCGTGAGAAACTAGGTAGTCCAAGTCGATCAACATACCGTGCGTTGGGAAGGCGAAATCGTCCAAGGTATCTAGGCGGTAATTGGCAAAGACACCCAAACGCTCATAATCAAGCTCACCGAAAGACTGAAAAGTGGATGCTTCAATCGCCCCTTTGGTATAGCGCCCGCCAACTCGGAACTCTTGCCACAACGTTGGTTGCACACCCGCAGCAAGCTCTGTAATAAACTCAGTGTAAGAAACCGGCAAGTAATCGTAGACGGACCCAATATCGGGATTTTCAAAGTTATCAGAGAGGTTTCTGTTCTCTGTGTTGTAATTCACTTTGCTAGAAACAAACAACTGCTGACTGGAAAGCACTGGAGAGTATAGCTCCGCCTCAATCAGTTTATCCGTGCCCATATCCACATTAAAGGTCAGCTCTGCGCCGTGAGAGTTCAAGTTGGTAAAATTGGCTGACATGCCGATGCCATATTGACTATCGGTATTGAAATCATCTTCTAAGAAGAAACGGAAGTTTAGGTAGTTTGGACCCCAAGATTTTTCGTTCACTTCAAAGACGAGTAAGTTCACCCCATCGATTTCTTCAAAGTGATAAGTGATCAGCTCAAAACGATCCAGTGCATAAAGATTTTCTACCGCTTTCTCTATCTCAGCTGTTTCTAGAGGGCGTCCTGTGTCTAACTCAAGTCGGTTAGTCAACAGCACATCACTGTAGTGGGTGTTGTTCACAAGAACGATTTGGTCCACGACACGCTCATCCCCATACTCAAGGTTCTTGCGCATGTCTTGTTTATGCTCGATGTATTTCTGGTAATCCGCATTCGACACACTCAGCCCTTCAAGCTTTGACTTTAGTCCTCGAGTGATCTCATAACCCGCTTTAAAAGCGTCTGGCATTTTTTCGAATTCTACCGTTTCCATTTGCCCAACATCAGGACGAATGTAGACATCATCACCGCTAAGTGTTTCAGCTTGTTCTTGAGTACTGCGGCGAACTAGGTAGTTGGAGAGTTGGTCTGCGACGGCAAATAAGCCGGTAAAGTCCTCTTCACTTTTGTAATCGGTACTAATATCAACGGCAATCACCACGTCGGCGCCCATTGCGCGAGCAACATCAACGGGCATGTTATTGACTACGCCGCCGTCCACCAGCATATGACCATTCAGTTCGTAAGGTGGAAGCGCGCCAGGCACTGACATACTCGCCATCATGGCATCAACTAGATAACCGTTATCTAAGACGACCTCTTCTAGCTCGACGATATCCGTCGCGACTGAGCGGTATGGAATGGCAAGATCATCAAAGGAGTTAAAACGACCAAGGTTGCCTGTGGTTTCACGTAGAATGCGCAACATGTTTTGACCTTGCACCACGCCTGTTGGCGAACGCACTTCACCAAACCTCAAACCTAGGTCAGTGGTGATTTGATAACGGTCTTCGTATTCTTTATCGCGGACGCGACGTTGGCTGCGGTCGACACGGTCTCGGTAACCGCTGTTCCAATCGACACTGTAGATAAAACTTTCGATTTCATCGGCGCTCATCCCCGTGGCATATAGACCACCGACATAGGCACCCATGCTAGTACCTGTAATGATATCAACGGGAATATTCATCTCTTCCAGAGCCTTCAAAACCCCGATGTGAGCAGCTCCTTTTGCCCCACCACCAGCCAGTACGACGGCGATTTTAGGACGAGATTGATCATCACTGACTTGCTTAGCAAAGGAAGGTGTTGCAATCAAAAAGGAACAGACCCAGAGCGCAACACAACGCTTCCATGGGTTTGAGATCGACTTTTTGAACATTCACTTCTTCCTTTACTGAATATTGAACACCTACTTTTACTAAGATTTGAACAACTTCACAAGTCAGTGATGACGTTTTTGGTGGTCTTACCAATCAAATAGGTTATTCAACCAATTAGATTTTTTCTCACACTGCTGTTTGATTTGCCCAGACTTGTCCCACACAGGTAGCTTGTACTCACTGCGGCAGTTCATTTCCAGCGCACCATTAGCGGCTTTTTGGAATCCTAATGTGGTCACTTCTTTTGGCCAAGGTAACTCTAGTCGCTCAGGGATACGTTGCTTTAGGTATTCCGCGTAGACACGCAATGCACCACTTGAACCAGTAAGCTTGGTCGACTTGTTATCGTCGCGGCCAAGCCAAACGGTTGTCACTTCACGGCCGTCGACACCCACAAACCAACTGTCACGGCTGTCATTACTGGTACCGGTTTTGCCTGCAAGAGCAGCCCATGCGAACTGACTTTGTAGGAATCGACCTGTCCCTTGAGCAACACCTTGCTTCATCGCGTAAGTCGTCAACCAAGCCGCTTGTTGGTCCACCGCTTGAGATGAGCGAGGTAATGATTGATAAAGCACGTTGCCATCCATATCGATCACAGAGCGTAATGCCGATAACTTGGCGCGCTTGCCTGAGTTAGTGACTGTTTGGTACATCTGCGCAACTTCGAATGGCGTCAACGAGAAGGAACCAAGGAACATAGAAGGGACTGGACGAATTTCATTCTTATCCACGCCCAAACGCTCTAGCGTAGCCGAAACTTCTGGAATGCCCAGCTCCATACCCAAACGCACGGTTGGCACATTGAGTGATTTCGCCAACGCTAAGTACAGCGGCACATCACCACGGAACTTACGGTCGAAGTTACGTGGCGACCAAACCGAGCCTTTACTGCCTTTCAAGCTAAGCGGAGTATCGTGAAGCGTAGTTGCAAGGTTGTACTTCTCTGGCTGCTCTAGCGCGGTTAAATAGATCGCAGGCTTAACCAAAGAACCTATTGGACGACTTGCATTCAAGGCGCGGTTGAAACCTTCATAGCCAACTCGCTTGCCGCCGACCATAGCGCGAATCTCGCCACTATGACGGTCAACCGCAACCGCTGCAGCTTCCAGCTCTTTACCAGCACGTTTAGCGAGCTCAGGGACTTTTTTCGCGATCGCTTGTTCTAACTTGCTTTGCGATACCGGGTCGAGAGAAGTAAACAAACGTAAGCCTGTTTCAGCTTTGAAGTTGTCACCTACTTTTTCTTTCAGCTCAATGTTCAGTTGTTGGAAGTACGCTGGCTGACGGCTCGCGATACGAGGTTTACTTTGTGTATCTAACGGACGATTTACCGCTTGTTCGTATTGCTGCGCGGTTAACATGTCTTGTTGCATCAACAAACGCAATACCAAGTCACGACGCGTTTTGGTGCGCTCAGGGTAACGAATTGGGTTGTAGTAAGACGGTCCTTTCACCATACCCACCAACATAGCGAGTTGGTCGATACGAAGCTCTTGAATCGGTTGACCGAAGTAGTAGCGCGATGCCAAAGCAAAACCATGGATTGCATCCCCACCGCTCTGACCCAAGTAGACTTCATTCAGGTAAGCTTCAAGAATACGGTCTTTGCTGTAGCGGTAGTCCAGAATCAGAGCAATGTACGCCTCACGGACTTTTCGCCACAAGGTTTTATCGCGTGTCAGGAATAAGTTTTTCGCTAACTGCTGAGTCAAGGTACTACCACCTTGAACAGTACGACCCGCTTTGATGTTAGCAACAAGGGCACGGCCAATCGCCAGCGGCGAAACGCCATCATGCTGATAAAAATCACGGTCTTCGGTTGCTAACAGTGCATCGACAAGCACTTCTGGGAATTGATCTCGACGTAAGAACAGGCGCTGTTCATTCTGATCTTTTTCCAACATTCCTAGCATCTTAGGCTCAATGCGCAGGTAACCAAGATCGCCTTTGGATTCCAAAGATTGAATGCGTTGTAAACCACTGCTTGAGAAATGCAGCATGACGTGACGATCAGGCTCAGGACCATCAGCAAACTCAAACGGACGACGAATAAGCTCAATACGCGTTGAAGAAGAAGAGTATTCACCAGGGTAACGAGGCTGACTTACCTTGCGGTAGTTCAAGACATCAAGCTCATTACGCATTTCTTTGATGGTAATGTTCTCACCCGGACTCAAATTGAGGATACGCGCATAAACGACAGTAGGTAGATCAAACAACTGGCCGTCAAAGCGATCTTTCACCACACTATCAAGATAGATACCGACAAACAGCAACACCGCCGCAAGCGCTACACCCGCTTTCCAGCTAAATGACCAAATGATTTTAAGCCAAGACCGCTTGCCATTACTTGGCTTCTTCGATGGCGATTTTCTCGGTCGCTTCGCACCGCTTTTCTTAGCGGCAGTCGTTTTACTTGACGTTGTTTTCTTGGCTGGTGCTCTTTTTGCACCGGGCTTTTTAGTATCAGTCATTATTCAATTGTCTTTTTGTTTTTGTTGTCGCTACATGAGTGGCAGGATCGTCAGGCCAAACGTGTTTTGGATATCGGCCTTTCATCTCTTTTTGCACTTCTTTGTAGCTTCCTGCCCAAAAGGCAGCTAAATCCGTTGTCACCTGAAGAGGGCGTTGTGCTGGAGAAAGTAACTCTAACACCAATCGCTTGCGACCTTGTGCCACAGTTGGAGAAGTGCTCTCTCCAAACACTTCTTGCATACGCACTGACAGTACTGGTTCATGACCAAATTGGTAACGAATGCGCTTTTTCGAACCTGTTGGTAAGCGATAATCTTCTGGTAACCACTCATCAATCTGTTGATTCAACGGCCAACCTAATCGAGCGTTCAACGCTTCCACTAGGTTCACTTTCGCCAAATCTTTCACCGATGAAACCGTGCTCATGTACGGCTCTAGCCACTCTTCTAGGCCATTAAGCAAACTGGTCTCATCAAAACTTGGCCAAGCTTGCTCAGGTAACCATTCCACTGCGCAGCGAATACGTTCTAACAAATTTTCCGCTGCCGACGTCCAGTTTAGACTCTGTAAGCCCTGACGGCGGACATAAGTGAGTAAAGCTTGTGTCATTTTTTCTTTACCCGGACTCGGCAAGGCTTCGCGTTTAATCACCAGTTGACCAAGTTTGATTTGGCGTTCTGCAATCAAACGGCCTTTTTTCTCATCCCAATCAACCAGCTCAGCCGACGTGAAAAGGTGCACGAACGTTTCTTGTAATGCGTTGATATCTAAGTCACAAGCTAGGTTAATTTGGCTTGAGTTAGAATGCGAGCGCATCAAATCAATCGCAACTAAGTAATCACAACCACCGAGTGTCTCTTCTGGTCGACACTCAGCACCATGCCCGTTCGACAGAGTAAAACGACCATATTGGTTTACACGCTGCTGCGCGATGCGATCTGGGAAAGCTAAGCTCAATACTAGTGCCAGCACTCGCTCATCGACATTAGGTAAGCTGAATACCGTATCCAGTTTGTGCGCCAGCGCTTGAGATCGCTTGTGCAATATCGCTTTCTTTGCGTGTGTACCACTTACCCAGCGATGTAGGCTATGCGCGATGTTAGTCACATTGCGCTCAGGCTCTTCAATTAGGGCGACCGCAGCCAAAGCAGTATTTAGCATTTTTTCACTGCGCTGCTGCGTCTGAATCAGCATTGCTGCTGAGCGCGGCTCTACACCAAGAGCGTGGGCCGTCTTACCAGCAGAAGTAAGTTGGCCTTGTTCGGTAAGTAACCCTAAAGAAATCAACAGTTGTTTGGCCTGAGCAAGCGATGCTGAAGAAGGAATATTCAACCATTTAAGCTCAGCGATATCCCCTGCTCCCCAGAATGCCAGTTCCATGACTAAGCTTGCTAAATCAGAGTGCAGAATTTCTGGTTGAGGTACTTGCGGTTGTTGCTTGAATTGGCTTTCTGAATACAATCGGACGCAAATCCCCTCTTCAATACGCCCTGCTCGACCAGCACGTTGGATCGCAGAAGACTGCGCTATGCGGACTTGCTCTAAGCGGGTAAGTCCATTCTTCAAATCAAAACGCGCCACACGCTCTAATCCAGAATCGACGACTAATCGAATACCTTCAATGGTCAAAGAAGTTTCAGCAATGTTAGTCGCGAGCACGACTTTGCGTTTACCTCCAGAAGCGGGAGCGATCGCTTTTTGCTGTTCAGCGAAGCTGAGTTGACCATAAAGAGGGCACACTTCGACGTTATCAGGTAGATGGGACAAACGCTCTTTGACTTGTTTGATCGCCGCCACACCGGGAAGAAAAGCAAGCAAAGAACCAGACTCTTTGCTCATCAATTGCTCGATCGTTTTTGCCATGGAGGTCGGCAAATGATCATTCGCCCCAAGCGGTAAATAACGCGTTTCTACCTCAAAACTACGACCTTCCGACTCAATGTAAACCGCCTCCGGTAATAAGGATTGCAAGGCATCTTGGTCAAGCGTTGCCGACATCACCACCAGCTTTAAATCGTCTCGTAGTGCTTCTTGAACTTCTAAACTGAACGCTAACGCGGTATCGGCATGAATGCTACGCTCGTGAAATTCATCAAAAATCAGTAGGTCAATGCCGTCTAACTCAGGGTCACTTTGGATCATGCGCGTCATGATCCCTTCCGTCACAATTTCAAGTTGAGTGTGCTTACTCACTTTTGTCTCGCCGCGCACTCGGTAACCCACACGCTCTCCTACTTGCTCTCCCAACTGCTGCGCCAAATAACGTGCGATATTGCGCGCAGCAAGACGACGAGGCTCTAGCATTACAATCTTGCCCGTCACGGATTGGCTTTTAAGAAGTTGTAGTGGGAAGTAAGTGGATTTACCGGCACCAGGAGCAGCCTTGAGGATCACTTGGTGTTGATGTTTGACCGCCGTAAGTAATTGTGGCATCACGGCTTCGATCGGCAATTGTGACAAAGGAAATACCCTATGTTGTAATGTTGGGCACATTGTACATAAAAACACTCTTGGCTAAATAAGCAAATGCAATTCGAACCTGCTCTAGAGTCAGCGACTCTACTTAAACGCTACAAACGCTTCCTTGCCGATATCGAATTGGATAACGGTGAGATTCGTACCATCCACTGCGCAAACACCGGTGCGATGACTGGCTGTGCAACGCCAGGCAATAAAGTTTGGTATTCCACTTCTGATAACCCAAAACGCAAATACCCAAACAGTTGGGAGCTGAGCGAAACGCCACAAGGGCATCGTATTTGTATAAATACCGCTCGTGCCAATCAACTGGCGGTAGAAGCAATTGAAAATAATGTCATTTCGGAACTGTCGGGATATGACCAACTTCAAACTGAAGTGAAATACGGCAATGAAAATAGCCGAATTGATATCTTGCTCAGCGCAAGTGATAAATCAAAGTGTTATATAGAAGTGAAGAGCGTCACCCTACTTGATGAGGAAAGTTCATCGGGACAAGGTTATTTCCCTGATGCCGTGACCACGCGAGGACAAAAGCACCTGCGAGAGCTCACAGAAATGGCACAAACTGGAAGTAGAGCCATACTTTTATTCACTGTTTTACATTCAGGTATTGAAAAAGTATCTGCGGCGCACCATATAGACGCGAAATATTCAACGTTACTAAAACAAGCACAAGACGCTGGAGTAGAAGTTCTCTGCTACAAAGCCGAACTGAGCAACACTGAAGTCAAGCTAATCTCTGCTATTGAATTTATCAATTGAGAGAAAAAATGATGTCGTCTTCACATTGACGATAAGTTTGCGATTCAGTAATTGCCTGCACCGCCTCTTTTTGCTATAGATACCCGCCTTAAATTGACTGCGATGCAGTTGACTAGGTGTAAGTAGGAGATGCTGTATGCCAGAATCAAAGAAGAAAACGATAGGCATCCTAGCCATTGCCGGTGTGGAGCCATATCAGGAAAAGCCTGGTGAAGAATACATGTCACCAGAGCAGGTTGAACACTTTACAAAGATCTTAACAGCTTGGCGTAATCAGCTCAGGGAAGAAGTCGATCGCACTGTACACCACATGCAGGACGAAGCAGCGAACTTCCCAGATCCAGTTGACCGTGCCTCTCAAGAGGAAGAGTTCAGCTTAGAACTGCGTAACCGTGACCGTGAGCGTCGCCTGATCAAGAAGATCGAAAAGACTCTAGACAAAATTACTGAAGACGATTTCGGCTTCTGTGAATCTTGTGGCGTAGAGATTGGCGTTCGTCGCCTAGAAGCGCGTCCAACTGCTGACCTTTGTATTGACTGTAAAACACTTGCAGAAATCAAAGAGAAACAGATGCAAGGTTAATCAACCACGCATTATGATTATTGAAAGGGAGCTCAGGCTCCCTTTTTGTTTTGACTAGCTTTTTAACGCTAAACTTCTAGTTTTACCCGAATACTTTCGAGATACACGCATGACACGCTATGTAGGTCGATTTGCCCCATCCCCTTCAGGACCATTACATTTTGGTTCCTTAGTTGCCGCTCTTGGCAGCTACTTTCAAGCAAAAGCCAATCAAGGGACTTGGCTCGTTCGTATCGAAGATCTTGACCCACCTAGAGAAATGTCTGGTGCAGCAGAAGATATTCTTAATGCACTCCAAGCTTATCAACTCCACTGGGATGGTGAAGTGGTGTATCAAAGTGAACGACACCATTTATATCAAGCACAAATTGATGCGTGGTTGGAGAATGGCGATGCTTATTATTGCCAATGTACTCGCAAGCAAATAAAAGAACATGGTGGTTATTATCTCGGCACTTGCCGCGACAAAGGCTTGAAAGAAGGTGCGATTCGCCTAAAAATGACCAAGCCCATCGCCAATTTCCTCGATCAGAAGCATGGTTTAATGAGCATTCCTGAAGCGTTAGTAAATGAAGATTTCATTATTAAACGTCGAGATGGATTATTTGCCTATAATCTTGCGGTAGTATTAGACGATATCGACCAAGGGGTGACTGAAGTCGTCCGTGGTGCCGACTTAATCGAGCCCACTGGTCGTCAAATCAGCTTGTACCAAATTCTTGGACAACCGGAAGTTAGCTACTTGCATTTACCATTGGCGATGGACACTAACGGCAACAAACTGTCGAAACAAAACCATGCGACAGCCATTGATGTCGCTAATCCGAAGCCAGCTCTGCTGCATGCAATGACGTTTTTAGGATTCGATATTCCTGACGATATTCGAGCCGCTAACGTAGACGAAATACTACGTTGGGGCTGCGAAAATTGGCGTTTGCAACAGCTTCCAGCGGAGATCGAGATCACACCGTGATTCTCAAACGGCACTGTGTAGGCTATCATTAGCCGCAAAATTGGCCCTAGAGGCGTAAAAACTAACCAAAGCAAGATTGGATTAAACCCAGTTATTGCCAGATGCACATGAATACAAACGACAATACAACAAGCGAATCTGCCATGATCCCAGAACTCGCTCTCAATGTACTTACTCGTGAAGAGCACAACATTTCGCGTAAGCAGATCAGTGATAATGCACTGAAGGTGCTATACCGACTAAACGGTGCCGGTTTCGATGCTTTTCTTGTGGGTGGCGGGGTTCGAGACTTACTGCTTGGACAAAAACCAAAAGACTTTGATATCGCAACTAACGCGACACCAGAACAAATCAAACAGCTGTTTAGAAACTGCCGTTTGATTGGCCGTCGCTTCCGTCTTGCCCACATTATGTTTGGCCGAGACATCATCGAAGTTGCGACCTTCCGAGGTCACCACCAAGAGCAAAAGAACAAGAACGTTTCCCAGCAGTCAAAAGAAGGTATGCTGCTTCGTGACAATGTTTACGGCACTATTGATGAAGATGCAGAGCGCCGTGACTTCACGATTAACTCGATGTACTACAACATCGCAGATTACTCTATTCACGACTACGCACGTGGTATTGAAGATCTAGAGGACCGCCTTGTTCGTCTAATCGGTGACCCAGAAACCCGTTACCGTGAAGACCCTGTTCGCATGCTGCGCGCCGTTCGCTTCGCTGTGAAACTTGACTTCGATATCGAAGAAGACACCGCAGCACCGATTGAAGAGATGGCACCACTTCTGCGTGATATCCCATCAGCACGTCTTTTCGAAGAATCGTTGAAGATGCTTCAATCTGGTCACGGCCTAGAGACTTATCACCTACTGCGCGAATACAACCTGTTCCAACAGTTGTTCCCTGTAATTGCTGAGCACTTCACTGAAGATTACGAATCTCATACCGAACAAATGCTAGATTTAGTGCTTGATTCGACCGATATGCGAATCGAAGAAGGCAAGCGCATCAATCCTGCGTTCATGTTTGCAGCGATGCTGTGGTACCCGCTATGTGCCATGGCAGATAAACTAATGGAACAGCGTAACCTGTGCCATTACGATGCCATCATGGAAGCGAGCAACATCATTCTTGATGACCAAGTTCGTACCATTGCCATTCCACGCCGTCACACAGCGACGATTCGTGAAATTTGGCAGCTGCAATTACGCCTTCCACGACGCAACGGTAAACGTGCATTCCGCCTAATGGAGCTCAACAAATTTAGAGCTGGCTTTGATTTTCTTGAAATGCGCGGTGAAATTGAAGGCGGTGATACTCAGAAGCTTGCCAAGTGGTGGGAAACTTTCCAAAATGCTGGCCGAGAAATGCGCCAAGCTATGGCTGCGGACCTAGATGGCCAAGCGCCTAAAACCGGTCAACGTCGCCGTAAAACTTACCGCAAGAAAAAGAGTAAGCCAAAGTCATGATCACAGCGTACATTGCGGTAGGCAGTAACTTGGCTGATCCTGTCAGCCAAGCGAAGAAAGCGATCGAAGCCCTTAAAACATTACCAAACTCTGAGTTTGTTCAGGCTTCATCACTTTACAGCAGTACACCGATGGGACCACAAAACCAACCGGATTACATCAATGCGGTTGTTGCGATAAAAACCAATTTGACGCCTCTTGAGCTGCTCGATTGCACCCAAGCGATTGAGCAAGCGCAAGGGCGTGTCCGTAAAGATGAACGCTGGGGTCCACGAACTTTGGACCTCGACATGATTCTTTATGGCAATGAGGTGATCGATTCCGAAAGACTGACAGTTCCACACTATGGAATGAGAGAGCGCGAGTTCGTACTCTACCCTCTTGCGGAAATTGCACCAAGTTTACAACTCCCAGACGGGACCGAGGTGTCGTCACTACTTGCACAAGTAGATCGTAACGGCCTCAATATTTGGCAGTCATAGCCAACTCCTAGTGAGGATAAAACAATGAAAAAAATGACCATTAACGACCTGATTAAGTGGAAGCAAGAAGGTCGTAAATTTGCTACTTCAACTGCATACGATGCAAGCTTTGCCCAACTTTTTGAAAGCCAAGAAATGCCTGTTCTATTGGTCGGTGACTCTCTAGGCATGGTTCTGCAAGGTAAAAACGATACATTACCGGTAACCGTTGAAGATATTGCTTATCACACGCGCTGTGTACGCGCTGGTAGCCCGAATTGCCTATTGATGGCTGATATGCCATTCATGAGCTACGCAACGCCAGAGCAAGCGTGTGAGAACGCTGCAACGCTAATGCGTGCTGGTGCAAATATGGTAAAAATCGAAGGCGGCGATTGGTTAGTTGATACGGTTAAGATGCTAACTGAACGTGCCGTTCCTGTTTGTGCTCACCTAGGCCTAACACCTCAATCTGTAAACATCTTTGGTGGTTACAAAGTACAAGGCCGCGACCAAGAAAAAGCGGATCGCATGGTGAAAGACGCACTGGCACTGCAAGAAGCTGGCGCTCAAATTGTTTTGCTAGAGTGCGTTCCAGCTGAATTGGCGGATCGTATTACTCAAGTACTTGATGTACCTGTGATTGGTATCGGTGCTGGTAACGTGACTGATGGTCAAATTCTTGTAATGCACGATATGTTTGGAATTTCGGCGAACTACATGCCAAAATTCTCGAAAAACTTCCTTGCTGAAACAGGCGATATGCGCAAAGCCGTGGCTCAATACATGGCTGATGTCGAAAGCGGTGCATTCCCAGACGCAGCTCACACTATTGCCTAGAGGATAAATGCATGCAAACTTTTGCGGAAATCTCAGCGATTCGTGAACAGGTGAAAACCTTTAAGCGTGAAGGTCGCAAAGTGGCGTTTGTCCCAACCATGGGCAATCTACACGAAGGTCACTTGACGCTTGTTCGTAAAGCTCGTGAATACGCTGATGTCGTTGTCGTAAGCATCTTTGTAAACCCGATGCAGTTTGACCGTGCAGACGATTTAAATAACTACCCTCGCACTCTAGAAGAAGATTTAAGCAAGCTAGGTGGCGAAGGCGTAGAAATGGTGTTTACTCCAACACCAGAAATCATCTACCCAGAAGGCTTGGACAAACAAACGTTTGTTGACGTACCAGGCTTATCAACCATCCTTGAAGGTGCTTCTCGCCCAGGTCACTTCCGTGGTGTTACCACCATCGTGAACAAGCTGTTCAATATCGTTCAGCCTGATGTGGCTTGCTTTGGTGAGAAAGACTTCCAACAGCTTGCAGTGATTCGCAAGATGGTTGATGACCTAGCAATGGACATCGAAATCATTGGCGTACCAACTGTACGTGAAATGGACGGCCTAGCGATGAGCTCTCGCAATGGTCTGCTGACGATTGATGAACGACAACGTGCTCCAGTTTTAGCTCGTACTATGCGTTGGATCAGCAGTGCTATGCGCGGCGGCCGTGACGATTATGCTTCTGTGATTGAAGATGCGAACGACCAACTGCGGGCAGCAGGTCTACAGCCAGATGAAATCTTCATTCGTGATGCTCGTACACTTCAAGCTATTACTGCGGAGACCACTCAAGCGGTGATCTTGATGTCTGCATTCTTAGGTAAAGCACGCCTAATCGACAACCAAACGGTTGATATGGTCGTAGAAACCAAAGAAGAAGAATCAAGCGAAGCGAATTCAGCAAGCACTGAATAAGCGAAATGCATAAACGAAAAGGTCGGCACTACGCCGACCTTTTTTGTGTCTGATGGATGGTTTTATGAGTAAACGCATTCAAGCCCTTCAGGACGCGTCTTGAATCGCTTATGCAGCCACATCCATGCAGGAATATCTCTTCTGATCATGCCTTCTAATTCTTTATTCAAAATACTGGCTGCTTTGACAGGATTACGTCGCTCAAACTGCTGACTAAGATCATGACCGATATAAAGCGTATATTGGTTTCCACTCATGACCGTCACTCCGGACATCACAGCGCACTTGGTCGCATCAATCAACACGCTCGAACCCACCGTACTTGCCGCTTGTTCAACCGCAAAAAACGGTGCAAAAACGGAATTATTCACACCATAATCATGATCCGGTAAGTACCACAGTCGCTGTCCATTTTTCAGAACTTTTAGCATCGATTTCACGTCTTTTCGATCAATCATTTGGTGCCCGCAGCGAGTGCGTCCACGATGCTGGACGAATTCATAAACTGGGTTCGAGTTCGGTCGATACACCCCATAACCTTTCGCAAACTCGCTAAAGATTCTCGCCGTCATTTCAAGGTTAAGGTGATGACTACACACCACCAGTACACCTCGTCCATTTCTCTCTTGCTCAAGTAAACGCTCTTTTCCGACCACCTTAGCTAAACGCTTCACGCGCCAATCAGGCCAAAACCAAGCCATTCCTGTCTCGATGAGCGCCATACCCGTGTATTTAAAGTTTGTCTTTACCAACTCATCGCATTCTTGAGCGCTGAACTCTGGAAAGCAGAGTTTCAAGTTTTGCTTAGCAATGCCTTTACGACGTTTCATGGCCGGCATCGCAAGCGAGCCAATACCTCGCCCCAGAAAACGCAAGGCTGAGTATGGAAGTAGATTGACGATCAGCGCCAAAAGACCAAAGGCAAACCAAACAGACCAATATTTAGGAAGAAGCAATTTAAAGGAGAAAGATGGAGAGGGGACAATATTCATGGCTTCACTCATTTGCATCAAATGCATTTACAACAGTTGAATGAAACCTAGCATGTTAGAAGTCGAAAATTTGTATGGGAATGTATCGATGTGCATAAAGAAAGAGCAGCTCTCTGGCTGCTCTTTCAAACTTTGTTCGGATTAACTTCTTAAACCAATGCCTTTAGTCACGAGGTAATGCGCCACAGCGTACAGTGCGATAACAAATACGGTCAGAACACTAAATGAGGTGACGATGCCTACATCAGACACACCTAAGAAACCGTAACGGAATGCATTCACCATATAGACGATAGGATTCAACTTAGACACGCCTTGCCAGAATTCAGGCAATAGGCTGATTGAGTAGAATACGCCACCAAGGTAGGTTAACGGGGTTAAAACAAACGTAGGGATGATAGAGATATCATCAAACGTTCTTGCGTAAACTGCATTGATCAAACCGCCTAATGAGAACACAACAGACGTCATAAACACCGTTGCGATGATGATGCCCCAATGGTCAACTTGCAGATCAACAAAGAACAGCGATACGAAAGTAACGATGGTGCCCACCAGCAAGCCACGAACCACACCTCCCATAACAAAACCAAGAATGATGATGTAGTTTGGTACCGGTGCAACGAGTAGTTCTTCGATATTACGTTGGAACTTGGAGCTAAAGAATGACGATGCGACGTTCGAATACGAGTTAGTGATCACCGACATCATGATCAAACCCGGCACGATGTATTCCATGTAGCTAAAGCCGTTCATCTCACCAATACGAGAGCCAATCAAGCTACCGAAGATGATGAAGTACAACGTCATAGTGATCGCTGGCGGAACTAAGGTTTGTACCCAAATACGAGTAAAGCGGTTGATCTCTTTGGTCAACAGGCTACAGAAAGCTGTCCAATACAACTTATACATTATTGGTTACCTCCGCGAACGATGCTGACAAACAACTCTTCCAAGCGGTTCGCTTTGTTACGCATAGACAGCACTTTTACGCCATGTTCGGAAAGCTGACTGAATACTGAGTTCAACCCCTGGCTCTTATCCAGTTCAATTTCTAGCGAGCCATTTATCATAACCTGACTATTCACCCCTTTAAGCTCTGGCATCTCACCGTCAAACTCAACATCGAGAATGAAGGTTTCAACACGAAGCTTACCAAGCAGCGCTTTCATCGTCGTATTCTCAATAAGCTCACCTTTGTTGATGATACCGATATTGCGACACAACATTTCTGCTTCTTCAAGGTAGTGAGTCGTTAGGATGATAGTAATACCCTGCTCTTGGTTAATCTCTTTTAAGAAATCCCACATCGAGCGACGCAATTCGATATCGACACCAGCGGTTGGTTCATCAAGGATCAACAACTGTGGTTCATGCATTAAAGCGCGAGCAATCATAAGACGGCGCTTCATACCACCAGATAGATTACGCGCGCGCTCTTTGCGTTTTTCCCACAAATCGAGCTTTGTCAGATACTTCTCGGCACGTTCTTTCGCCTGAATCTTTGACACGCCATAATAGCCAGCTTGCTGCATCACAATCTGTTCAACCGTCTCAAATTGGTTGAAGTTGAATTCTTGTGGCACCAAACCTAGGTTTTGCTTTGCTAGTTCAAGATGCGTATCAATGTCGTAACCAAAGACCTTGGTCGTACCTGAGGTTTTGTTTACCAAAGAAGAGATAATGCCAATCGTAGTGGATTTACCTGCACCATTTGGTCCTAAAAGCGCGTAGAAGTCACCTTTTTCTACTGTTAGGCTAATACCCTTCAACGCTTCAAATCCGCCCGCATAGGTCTTGCGAAGCTGTTCAATTTCTAATGCGTACATTGCGTAATAATTGCCATCTGTTGATGAATCGTGAATGCCAATACCGATAGAGAGTTGATATGACTCAGCGGTCAAAGCGGTATTGCACTGAAGTTGAATTAGTTTATCGTTGAATAACGATGAATACAAATAAACCTTTCTATAAAATTAGAAATAACTATAAATCCCCGATTCTGTATACTAAAAAGCGCCGCCAAACAACTTTGGCAGCGCTTTTAAAAAACAAAACAAGATTACATTGTTAGCATTTGATGCTCATCTGTTTCTACATGCTTTATCGCAGCATTCAATGCCTCATAACGGAACTTGTAAGTGTTCTGATCAGGGACTAAATCAATCACGTGGAACTTCTCTAATTGCTCACGTGTGCGTTGGTTTGGACACAGCAAGTAAACTTCACACTCCGCATCCAACGCATCTTTGATCGCATTCTCAAGCGCTAAGCCTACCGTAACATCAATCATCGGCACATCAGTCAGATCGAGGATCATCACTTCGTAATCCGAAATACTGGAGTGTTGGCGAGAAATGGCTTTCGAAACACTGAAGATCATTGGTCCAGACAAGTAGAAGAACAAGACTTTACCATTGGCTCGATCAAGCAGTCCTCGTTCACTGTCCGTAAGCGGAACATCATCTTCATCGGCATCACTGATGGCCTTAACTTGGCGTGCTTGCTCACGACTCAAACGCTCAATGATGATGATATTAGAAATAAATACCCCTAACCCCACAGCAACAATCAAATCAACAAAGACCGTCAGCAGCATGACGCCATACATAACCGCCATACCTGGGAAGCTCACCTTATGAGCACGTTGGATAAAACTCCAATCAAGAATATTGAAGCCAACATACACTGCAATACCCGCCAGCACAGCCATCGGGATAGGTTCGGTCAAGCCACTTGCAACCAAAACCACCAGCGCGAGAATCAGCGCACGAATAACACCAGACAAAGGGGAACGAGCCCCTACTTGGATATTGGTTACTGTACCCATTGTGGCACCAGCACCTGGTAAAGCGCCAAACAAACCAGAAATCATGTTTGCCAAGCCTTGACCACGTAGCTCCTTGTCTGAATCATGCTCTTTACGTGTTAATGAATCACCGATTACCGCGGTTAATAACGTATCAATACAACCCAACGTACCCAGAACTAATGCATCAATGACCATCTCGGTGAACATCGCAGGATCGATATGTGGCACGACCAAAGAAGGTAAGCCTGCGGGGATTTCACCAATTCGACGAATGTCTTCTGCATCAAACAAAATCACCGATAACAACGTAACCGCTACTAGCGCGACAAGTTGGGCGGGTACGTACTTACGATACTGCTTCGGAAAGAAGAATAAGATGCCTAACGTCAGCAAACCCAAAAACAACTCGCTAAACTTCAGGTTAGAAATGGTGTCTGGTAATGCCGATAGCGTCCCGATAACCCCACCAGAGGGCGCGGCATGACCTAACAGTGGCGAGAGCTGCAAGATAATCAGAATGACACCGATACCCGACATAAAGCCGGAGATTACACTGTAAGGCATCAGCGTAACGTACTTACCTAGCTTTAATGTACCGAGCACAATCTGGAATGCCCCCGCCATCATTACAACGGTAAAGGTCATTGCCATCCCCGTTTCAGGGTACTTGGCCATCATGCTGGTCAGTACGGCGGTCATGATCACTGTCATAGGACCGGTTGGTTCCGATATCAGGGTGTTTGAGCCACCAAACAGCGAAGCGAAAAGCCCCACCATGATCGCGCCCCATAAGCCTGCTTCTGCGCCAGCACCAGATGCGACACCAAAGGCTAACGCAAGAGGAAGTGAAATAATGGCCGTGGTGACGCCACCAAACAGATCCCCTTTCAAGTTGATATCCTTAAAGCGACTACCGAACATTGAATTTGCTCCCTGCATTAAAAAGACAAAATGCCATCAATCTAACAAATATTTCGACAAAGAAAAAAACACAATAAAACCACGAATTCGCTAGGCTTATTCGCCTACTGAATGATGTCTGCATATTTTATGATTTTCACAGCGAGAACTAGTCAGATGAGTCATCTTGAATGAATATTTAACGGGATCGAAATTGTAACATTGTGTATAGTTACAGCGCTGATCGCTTTATAAGCACTGGTGAGTGGTTGGTTTTTTTAATTTTTAGGGAAGTAGATGTCAGATGCCGGAAATTAAACAATTATTCGAAAATAACTCTAAGTGGTCAGAAGAAATCAAATCTGATCGCCCAGAATATTTCGCAAAACTAGCGGAAGGTCAAAAGCCCGACTTTCTATGGATTGGTTGTTCAGACAGTCGTGTTCCTGCAGAGCGACTAACAGGGCTGTTCTCGGGCGAGTTATTTGTTCACCGAAATGTTGCAAACCAGGTCATCCACACCGACCTAAACTGCTTATCTGTGGTGCAATACGCGGTCGACGTATTAAAAGTGAAGCACATTATTGTTTGTGGTCACTATGGCTGTGGTGGCGTCAACGCTGCAATTGATAACCCTCAACTTGGCCTCATCAACAACTGGCTACTTCACATTCGTGATCTTTACTTCAAGCACCGCCCTTACCTAGACCAAATGCCACTTGAGGACCGAGCTGACAAACTTGGTGAAATCAACGTTGCAGAGCAAGTTTACAACTTGGGTAACTCGACCATCATGCAAAACGCATGGGAGCGTGGGCAAGACGTAGAGATTCATGGCGTGGTATATGGGATTGAAGATGGACGCTTAGAGTACTTGGGCATTCGCTCAAACTCGAAAGAAACGGTGGAGGCGTCTTACCAAAAAGCACTCTCTACTATCCTGAACACAGATAACAAACTACTGTGTCGATGAGTTGAGAAGTATCAGCCAGACTGAATAAAAGAAAACGCCCGTTAAGTGATTAACGGGCGTTTTTGTATTCTTTGCAAAGAGTAATGATTACTCTTGAGGTACCACTTTGCCGATGAACGGTAGGTGACGGTATTTCTGAGCGTAGTCGATACCCACACCAACAACGAACTCATCAGGAATAGCAAAACCAACGTAATCAACTGGCACTTCAACTTCACGACGTGACGGCTTGTCTAGCAGTGTACAAATCGCAATAGACTTAGGCTCGCGTAGAGATAGGATTTCACGGATCTTGTTCAGTGTGTTACCTGTGTCGATGATGTCTTCTACGATCAGTACGTCTTTGCCTTTGATGTCGTCATCTAGGTCTTTCAGGATACGCACGTCACGAGAGCTTTCCATTGTGTTGCCGTAGCTAGAAGCGGTCATAAAGTCGACTTGGTGAGTCAGTTCGATTGCACGAGCCAAATCTGCCATAAATACAAATGAACCACGCAGCAAACCAACCATTACCAGATCTTCGCTACCTTGGTAACGTTCAGTAATTTGTTTGCCTAATTCACGAATACGTTCCTGAACTTCTTGCTCAGAAATCATCACTTCTATTGTATGTTTCATACTGTGCTCAATTTTCTTTGTGGGTTGAGGTTGGTCGTACGCAAACGATCACCTTATCTTGCGGCGTGTAGTGTAACACCCCGCACCATGGGTTAAAAGCCGCTTCCCATTCCATTGAATTCTTGGATGAAAGTCTTAATTTTAGAACTTATCTAGTTGAATGAAACATCAATAATGACATTACTGTCTATAAATTACGCATCAGATGTTGACCTTGCACATATGCACCATTACACTCATCAATGCTTTAAGCAACTATTAAAATAATCAATTAGGGGATCATCCCCAAAACATCAACTCAAATGGCAAGGAAAATGGATATGGACTCAATAGCAAAGAGACCTCGTACTAGGCTTTCCCCTCTAAAACGTAAACAGCAACTGATGGAAATCGCTCTTGAAGTATTTGCTCGTCGCGGCATTGGTCGTGGTGGTCACGCAGATATTGCAGAGATCGCTCAAGTTTCTGTTGCGACAGTATTTAACTACTTCCCTACTCGTGAAGACTTAGTGGATGAAGTTCTGAACCACGTTGTCCGTCAATTCTCGAACTTCTTGTCTGATAACATCGACTTAGACATCCATGCACGCGAAAACATCGCCAACATCACTAATGCAATGATTGAGCTAGTAAGCCAAGATTGCCATTGGCTGAAGGTTTGGTTCGAATGGAGCGCATCGACACGTGATGAAGTATGGCCGTTATTCGTGACCACAAACCGCACAAACCAACTATTGGTGCAAAACATGTTCATCAAAGCGATCGAACGTGGTGAAGTTTGTGACCAACATGAACCGGAACATTTGGCGAATCTGTTCCACGGTATTTGCTACTCTATCTTCGTACAAGCGAACCGCTCTAAGAGCGAAGCTGAGCTATCAACGCTCGTTAGCGCTTACCTAGATATGCTGTGCATCTACAACCGTGAACATCACTAAAAATAATTAGGCTTAAAACAAAGGCTGATACTTAGGTATCGGCCTTTTTTGTTTTCGGGAAGCGAGAGACGAGAGACGAGAGACGAGAGACGAGAGACGAGAGACGAGAGACGAGAGACGAGAGACGAGAGACGAGAGACGAGAGACGAGAGACGAGAGACGAGAGACGAGAGACGAGAGACGATCTTATTTTATCTTTCTAGGGACAAATCCCGTCAACTCCTTTTAGAGCTAATTATCTTCTACTAACCTTCCAACGAATACCTCTCGATTCCTAGAGCAAAGCGTTCCCGATTCTCGAAGCGCAGCGTCCTTTTCTTCCAATAAAAAAACCGCTGACGAATCAGCGGTTTTTATCATTCAGCATTCAAGAAAAATTATTTTTTCTTTTTAACTGCTTTTTTGTTTGGAAGGTCAGTGATTGAACCTTCAAATACTTCAGCAGCTAGACCCACAGACTCGTGTAGAGTTGGGTGAGCGTGGATAGTTAGTGCGATATCTTCAGCATCACAACCCATCTCGATAGCTAGGCCGATTTCACCAAGTAGTTCACCACCGTTAGTACCAACGATAGCACCACCGATTACGCGGTGAGTTTCTTTATCGAAGATTAGCTTAGTCATACCGTCTGCACAGTCAGACGCGATTGCACGACCTGATGCTGCCCATGGGAATGTTGCCACTTCGTAGTTGATGCCTTCTGCTTTCGCTTCTTTCTCAGTCTTACCAACCCATGCCACTTCTGGCTCAGTGTAAGCGATTGAAGGAATAACTTTAGGATCGAAGTAGTGCTTCTTACCAGAGATAACTTCTGCAGCAACGTGACCTTCATGCACACCTTTGTGAGCAAGCATTGGTTGGCCAACTACGTCGCCAATTGCGTGGATGTGAGGAACGTTAGTACGCATTTGCTTATCAACGTTGATAAAGCCGCGCTCGTCTACTTCAATACCTGCTTTTTCAGCATCGATAAGCGCACCGTTTGGTACACGACCGATAGCAACAAGAACCGCATCGTAACGCTCAGCTTCTGCTGGCGCTTTTTTGCCTTCCATTGAAACGTAGATACCGTCTTCTTTCGCTTCAACTGCAGTTACTTTAGTCTCAAGCATTAGCTTGAACTTGTCTTTAATACGCTTAGTGAAGACTTTAACGATGTCTTTATCCGCCGCTGGGATAACTTGGTCAAACATCTCAACTACGTCTACTTTAGAACCTAGTGAGTGGTAAACCGTACCCATTTCTAGACCGATGATACCACCACCCATGATAAGTAGTTTTTCTGGTACTTCTTTCAGCTCTAGCGCATCCGTTGAATCCCAAATACGTGGGTCTTCATGTGGGATGAATGGCAGTTTGATTGGGCGAGAACCCGCAGCAATGATAGCGTTGTCGAAGTTAACCGTTGTTGCTTCGCCTTCGCCTTCTACAAGGATAGAGTTAGGGCTTGTGAACTTACCGTAGCCGTTTACTACAGTAACGTTACGCATCTTAGCCATACCGCTAAGACCGCCAGTCAGTTGGTTTACAACTTTCTCTTTCCAGATACGGATTTTGCTGATGTCTGTTTGTGGTTCGCCAAACACAACACCGTGCTCAGCCATCGCTTTCGCTTCTTCGATAACTTTTGAAACGTGAAGAAGTGCTTTAGATGGAATACAACCAACGTTTAGACATACACCGCCAAGAGTGCTGTAACGTTCAACTAGTACTGTTTCTAGACCTAAGTCCGCACAACGGAATGCAGCTGAGTAACCAGCAGGACCAGAACCAAGTACAACAACTTGGGCTTTAATTTCTTTGCTCATTGTGACCTCTTGTAGTCATTATCCCTAACAGGCTGAGTAGATGTTCTTAAATTATTAGGCTTTCAAACGGTCAATATTTTACAGAGATGTTAACAGTGTGAAAGCAGCTTTAAGTTAGCCTGTGAGCTAGACAACAATTCATCTTTCAGATTCTGAACGATGTGAGAAATTGTCGTCTAAAAATAGTCTTTTATATAAAGAAGTAAGGTGACCCGAAAGCCACCTTAACTATTACTTTCTATATTACAGTACTAGGCGACGAATGTCTGATAGCGCACCGTTAAGGAAAGTAATGAAGCGTGCACCTTCTGCACCATCGATCACACGGTGGTCGTATGATAGAGACAGTGGAAGCTGTAGACGTGGTTCGAACTCTTTACCGTTCCACACTGGCTTCATTTCAGATTTAGATACACCTAGGATACCAACCTCTGGCGCGTTTACGATTGGTGTAAACGCTGTACCGCCGATACCGCCAAGGCTAGAGATTGTGAAACAACCGCCTTGCATGTCAGCTGCTGTTAGCTTGCCTGCACGTGCTTTCTTAGAAACTGCCATTAGCTCTTCAGATAGCTCGTAGATGCCTTTCTTGTTCACGTCTTTAAATACCGGAACAACAAGACCGTTTGGCGTATCTACTGCAATACCTACGTTCACGTACTTCTTAAGAATGATGCTTTCGCCATCTTCAGAAAGTGAAGAGTTAAACGCTGGGAACGCTTCTAGTGCTTTCGCTACCGCTTTCATGATGAACACAAGAGGAGTGATCTTCATGCCAGTGTCTTTCTTCGCTTCGATTGCGTTCTGTTCTTTACGGAATGCTTCTAGCTCAGTGATGTCAGCGTTGTCCCACTGTGTAACGTGAGGGATCATCACCCAGTTACGATGTAGGTTTGCACCAGAGATCTTCTTGATCTTAGACAGCTTCTGAACTTCAGTTTCGCCGAACTTGCTGAAGTCAACTTTTGGCCAAGGTAGTAGACCAAGTGCTGCACCGTCGCCTTTGCCAGATGCAGCTGCACCTGCGCCAGACTCAAGACGCTTAAGCGCATCTTTCACGTAGTTTTGAACGTCTTCTTTTAGGATACGGCTCTTACGACCAGAACCTTTAACCTTAGATAGGTTTACGCCAAACTCACGAGCCAGACGACGAACAACTGGAGACGCATGCGCGTATTCGTTGTTTTCTTGGAAATCGTTCGCTGCAGGTGCCGCTTCAGCTTTTGCTGCTGGAGCAGGAGCCGCCGCAGGTGCTGGAGCTACTGCCGAAGGAGCCGCTGCTGCAACTGGAGCTGCAGGAGCAGGTGCTGCACCTTCAACAACGAAAGTCATGATTAGAGAGCCAGTCGTTACTTTGTCGCCTTCAGCAATCTTGATCTCTTTAACTGTACCTGCGAATGGTGCAGGTACTTCCATAGAAGCTTTGTCGCCTTCTACAGTAATTAGAGATTGCTCTTCTTCTACTGTATCGCCAACTTTAACCATGATCTCAGTAACTTCTACTTCGTCACCGCCGATATCTGGAACGTTAACTTCTTTTTCTGCTGATGCCGCAGGAGCCGCCGCAGGTGCTGCTGGCGCTTCAACCGCTGCAGGAGCTGGAGCCGCTGCGCCTGAGCCAGCTACCTCAAATACCATCACAAGAGAGCCAGTTGTTACTGAATCGCCTTCAGCAATCTTGATCTCTTTAACCGTACCTGCAAATGGTGCTGGTACTTCCATAGAAGCTTTGTCGCCTTCTACAGTTAGAAGTGATTGCTCTTCTTCTACTGCATCGCCAACTTTAACCATGATCTCAGTAACTTCTACTTCGTCGCCACCGATATCAGGAACGTGAACTTCTTTTAGTTCTGCTGCCGCTGCTGCTGGAGCTGGAGCAGCTACTGGAGCCGCTTCTGCCGCAGGAGCAGGTGCTGCAGCTGCAGCACCCTCGGCTTCGAAAATCATGATTAGAGAACCGGTAGAAACCTTGTCGCCTTCAGCAACTTTGATTTCTTTTACGATACCTGCTTGAGACGCTGGAACTTCCATAGAAGCTTTGTCGCCTTCTACAGTGATCAGAGACTGTTCTTCTTCAACCTTGTCGCCAACGCTTACAAGAATCTCAGTAACTTCAACCTCATCCGCACCGATGTCAGGTACATTAATTTCGATTGCCATTGCTTATTTACCTTCTAGTTAAGCGCTGTATTAAGCGTAAAGTGGGTTTGTTTTTTCAGTGTCGATGTTGAACTTAGCAATTGCTTCAGCAACAACAGACTTCTCAACATCACCACGTTTCGCTAGTTCAGTTAGTGCTGCAACTACCACGTAGCCTGCATTAACTTCGAAGTGACGACGTAGGTTCTCACGGCTGTCTGAGCGACCGAAGCCGTCAGTACCAAGAACTTTGTAAGACTCAGTTGGCATGAATGCACGTACTTGCTCAGCGTAGTTCTTCATGTAATCCGTCGCAGCGATTGCTGGTTCGTTACCAAGAACAGTAGTGATGTAAGGCACTTTCGCTTCAGCTTCTGGGTGAAGCATGTTGTAACGCTCTGCATTTTGACCATCACGAGTTAGCTCGTTGAATGAAGTTACAGAGAACACGTCAGATGCTACGCCGTACTCTTCGCTTAGGATAGTCGCTGCTTTACGTACTTCGTTCATGATAGTACCAGAGCTCATTAGCTGAACTTTACCCTTAGCACCTTCGTGAGACTCAAGCTTGTAAATACCTTTACGAATGCCTTCTTCAGCGCCTTCTGGCATTGCTGGCATTGCGTAGTTTTCATTCATTACTGTTAGGTAGTAGTAAATGTTTTCTTGCTCAGGACCGTACATACGACGGATACCATCTTGCATGATTACTGCTAGCTCGTAAGCGAATGTTGGGTCGTAAGAGATACAGTTCGGGATAGTGTTCGCTTGAATGTGCGAGTGACCATCTTCGTGCTGTAGACCTTCACCGTTCAGTGTTGTACGACCAGCTGTAGCGCCTAGTAGGAAGCCACGAGCTTGTTGGTCACCTGCTAGCCATGCCATGTCACCAATACGTTGGAAACCGAACATTGAGTAGTAGATGTAGAACGGGATCATTGGCAGATCGTTTGTGCTGTAAGAAGTAGCAGCAGCAACCCAAGATGCCATTGAACCTAGTTCGTTGATACCTTCTTGAAGAACTTGGCCTGATGTTGCTTCTTTGTAGTAAGAAACGATGCCTTTATCTTCAGGTGTGTATTCTTGACCGTCTGGGTTGTAGATACCCACTTGACGGAATAGACCTTCCATACCGAACGTACGCGCTTCATCACAGATGATAGGAACGATGTTCTTACCGATGTTCTTGTCTTTAAGCAGGATGTTCAACGTACGTACGTAAGCCATAGTCGTTGAGATTTCACGCTTCTGAGCACCAAGTAGAGGAGCAAACTCTTCTAGCTCAGGTACTTTGAACTCTTGTGTGAACTTAGGTAGACGCTGTGGCGTGTAACCTTTCAGAGCTTTACGACGAGCATGTAGGTATTCGTATTCAGCAGAACCTTCTTCCAGTTTTAGGTAAGGCAGTTCAGCTACTTTCTCATCAGAAAGAATGTCTTGTAGACCTAGACGATCACGTAGGTATTGTACGTGAGTCATGTCCATCTTCTTAACACCGTGAGCGATGTTCTTACCTTCTGCCGCTTCACCCATGCCGTAACCTTTAACAGTCTTAGCTAGGATTACCGTTGGCTTGCCGTTTGTTTCTTTTGCATTGTTAAATGCAGCAAACAGCTTAGAAGAATCGTGACCACCACGCTTCAATTCGAAGATTTGGTCGTCAGTCATGTCTGCAACTAGTGCAGCAGTCTCAGGGTACTTACCAAAGAAGTGCTCACGTACGTATGCGCCATCTTTAGATTTGAATGTTTGGTAGTCGCCATCGATCGTTTCGTTCATAAGCTGTAGTAGCTTACCAGTCGTATCTTTAGCTAGTAGTGCATCCCAGTTGTTACCCCAGATAACTTTAACTACGTTCCAACCTGCACCTTTGAATAGACCTTCAAGCTCTTGAATGATCTTACCGTTACCCATTACAGGGCCATCTAGACGCTGTAGGTTACAGTTGATTAGGAAACATAGGTTGTCTAGTTTCTCACGCGCAGCGAAAGAAATTGCACCACGTGATTCTGGCTCATCCATCTCACCGTCGCCTAGGAAAGCGTATACACGTTGAGCAGAAGTATCTTTAAGGCCACGGCCGTTTAGGTACTTAAGGAAACGTGCTTGGTAAATAGCAGAGATAGGACCAAGACCCATAGATACTGTTGGGAACTGCCAGAACTCAGGCATCAGTTTAGGGTGTGGGTATGAAGGAACACCTTTACCATCTACTTCTTGACGGAAGTTGTCTAGCTGCTCTTCAGTTAAACGGCCTTCAACGAACGCACGAGAATAGATACCTGGTGAGATGTGACCTTGGTAGTAAACTAGATCGCCACCGTCCGTCTCGTTTGGAGCACGGAAGAAGTGGTTGAAACAAACTTCGTAGAACGCTGCAGCTGACTGGTAAGAAGCCATGTGACCACCTAGGTCTAGGTCTTTCTTAGAAGCACGCAATACGATCATGATTGCGTTCCAGCGAATAATCGAACGAATACGACGCTCAAGAGTTACGTCACCAGGGTAAGCTGGTTCTTGTGCAGCTGGAATAGTGTTGATGTAGTTTGTGTTGATGCCAGTTGGCATATCAACGCCGTCTAGACGTGCTTTTTCTAGAACGGTTTCTAGTAGAAACTGTGCACGTTCTACACCTTCTTCACGAACAACTGATTCAAGGGCTTGTAGCCAATCTTGAGTTTCCAGTGCATCTACGTCATGCTTCATGTCAGACATGGCGATCTATCCTTCTGTTGGTTGGATCTACTTATTTAAGTAAGCGGTTCTTGTATTAAGAATCGTTACCTTGCTGAATTCGACGCAGAGAACGCTCTCGTCGAGACTCTTCTCGAGTCAAATCCAACAATGTTTCTTCGATATAAGCTAAATGTGAGTGAGACATTTCACGCGCCTTTTCAGGCTGACCAGAAACAATCGCATCCACGATATTAGCTCTGTGTTTACTTACTTTATCGACCACTTCTTCGCGGCGATGTAAGAGCTTTAGATTCTGTAGAACATTTTGCTCAAGCAAAGGCGCAAGGCTACGAACAATATGAAGCAGAACAACGTTGTGTGCTGCTTCTGTTAAAGCAATAAGGAACTGCATTACTGCCGCTGCTTCCGCTTCAACGTTGTCGCTTTTTTGCTCTTCACTGATTTGATTCAGGCAAGCTTGAATGCGTGCAAAATCTTCTTCGGTACCACGCAATGCTGCAAAGTACGCCGAAATTCCTTCCATCGCATGACGCGATTCAAGTAGGTCTAACTGCGTTTCGGAGTGAGTCGACAATAAGTTCAACAAAGGATCTGAAAAGCTTTTCCAGATGTTTTCGCTAACAAATGTGCCACCGCCTTGACGGCGAGTAAGCAAACGCTTTGCTTCCAAGCGTTGAATGGCTTCACGGACAGATGGACGAGACACATCGAACTGCTTAGCGAGTTCGCGCTCTGGTGGCAACTGCTGCCCCGGAGACAATGTTCCTTCCACAATCAACCTTTCTAACTCTTGTTCAATAACATCAGAGAGTTTTGGCTGACGAATCCTTTGATAAGCCATAATTTATTGTTCTTCTACTCTTGCAGGTAATTGGTAATACCAATTTTAAGATGGTGCAGAAATTAACATAATTAAAACGCCACTGTCCAGCCAAAAATTGACCCAAATCATAGAATGGACTTACAACCAACACTCTGATAACAATCGACTATTAAAACGGCAATAAAATTGGTATGACCAATTACATAAACAAAACAGATGGGAGCTCTGCGTGCTAGTAAATTTGATCAACAAAAACAAAAAATGACAAAATTATCTGTACACTTTTGCACCGATCGCCGATTTAAGCGTTCAAAATGTAGTTAACTTTTAACAAGCGCTCATATTTCTTGTATCGAAAAAAGGCATACCTGAGTGTATGCCTTATTTATTTCTGTTTTTTGAATTTACACTTTCGCTACAAGTTAGCGTTTTATCTGGTGCCGGAACTTGACCCAGTCAAAGCTTAGACCAGGATCGGCTTTTCTCAAGGGAGCGATATACTGATGCCCCGTGATTCTCGGCAAGGTGATTTTTGGATAGGAATGCATAACAGCTTGGGTCAATGCAGTAAGTGATTGATATTGCTCTTCTGTGTACGCAACAAACTCAGTACCTTCCAACTCAATACCAATTGAATAGTCATTACAGCGTTCTCGGCCAGCGAAACTGGATTGTCCTGCATGCCATGCTCTGTCTAAAAAAGAAACAAACTGAACAATCTCGCCATCACGCTTAATTAAACAATGTGCCGAAACGCCCATTTTGTGAATTACTTCAAAAAATGGGCATGCATTGGGGTCAAGGTTGCCCGAGAAAAAGTCTTCTATATAAGAGCCACCAAATTGACCTGGTGGCAGGCTGATGTTGTGAACCACCAGCAGAGAGATGTCATCTTTATCAGAACGAGCATCAAAAAATGGCGATGGGACGTGCTTAGCCTCCGTCAACCAACCATTCTCGATTTTTAGGCACATATCAACCTCTCTACTTTGCAAATTAACTGCTGAAATTATTGACACCGGAGAGTATCATTCGTTGCCATCTCCCTTTCAAGACAAGATTTGCGATGAAGAACACACACAACAGCCAAGAACGCCTAGAATACCTTAAGCAACAACTTCCATTAGAAATCACTCGCGCCGTAGCCGATACCCTAAAAGAAGATCTAGGTGGCACATTGGATGCAGACAAAGACATCACCGCATCGCTTATCCCAGCTGACGCTATTAACACCGCAACCATCATCACTCGTGAACACGGTGTGTTTTGTGGCCAAGCTTGGGCAGATGAAGTATTTAAGCAACTGGGTAGCAAAGTAACCATCGAGTGGCATGTAAAAGATGGCGACAAGGTTGAACCAAACCAAACACTTTGTACACTGACAGGTCCTGCTCGTGATTTGCTCACTGGCGAGCGCAATGCAATGAACTTTATTCAAACCCTTTCAGGTTGCGCGACCATTACCGCTGAATACGCAGAGAAAATTGCTCACACTGAATGCCGTCTATTAGATACACGTAAAACGATTCCTGGTCTACGTAGTGCGCTTAAATACGCAGTAGCTTGTGGCGGTGGTTTCAACCATCGTATCGGTGTGTTCGATGCCTACCTTATTAAAGAAAACCACATCATTGCTTGTGGCGGCATTACTCAAGCGATCACTACCGCAAAAGAATTAAACCCAGGCAAGCCTGTTGAAGTTGAGACGGAAAGCTTGGAAGAGCTAAAAGAAGCGATCGAAGCGGGTGCAGACATCATCATGCTAGATAACTTTACTACAGATATGATGCGTGAAGCGGTCGCGATCAACGCAGGTCGTGCAGCATTAGAAAACTCAGGCAACGTAACTCTAGAAACCATCGCTGAATATGCAGAAACTGGCGTCGATTACATCTCGGTAGGTGCTTTGACTAAGCACCTAAAAGCGATGGATCTTTCGATGCGCTTCAAGTAATTCCAGAGAACCAAGCGAGACTAACTCTCTTAATCTCATAGAGTTACGCTTTTCAAACCGCAATAAAGAGCCGCAAGGCTCTTTATTTTTATCCGCTTAAAAAATAACACCACTCGCAAAACCTTGCATGCAATATGCAACTACAGTGCAAAGATCTTTATCTCACTCGAGAGCCACTTCGTTTCCAGTTTCCACTTGTTTCTACTCTTTTTACTCTTCTGCCCCATGCATAAGCATTAACTAAATTTATCTTAAGGAAAGAAGATGAAAACGAATAAACAGAAAAAGCAGCAAGGTTTTACGCTGATTGAATTGATGATTGTCGTGGCGATTATCGGTATCTTGGCTGCGTTTGCAGTGCCTGCTTACCAAAATTACACTAACAAAACTCACGCTTCTGAAATGCTCAGCACTGCTTCAGCTATGAAAGCTGGTGTAGGTGTTTGTCTGTTAAGTGGAGGAACTAATTGCGCAGCTGGACAACCCAATGTTCCCGCAGCTCAGGACTTTGATAAGGGTACAGGAAATGCATTTGCCATAACGTCTGACGTTGCAGTCACTGCTGCTGCAACCTCATCAGCAGCCGCGACTATCACAGGAACAGTTACTGCAACTGTAGATGGAACAAAAGGTAAAGCTGGTCTTAAAAAGAACGGAACGATTAAATTGACGCCTACGTTAACTATGTCAGGAGTTACATGGGCTGTAACGTGTGATCTTGGTAGTAATGACTTCTGCCCTAAAAGTTAAATGCTAACCAACCTCTCAACAGTTCTTCGCCAAGCTGGGATACTGACCTTTTCTCAAGAAGAGCTGTTACTTGAGCAAGCTAAAGCTTCTGGTATATCAATGCCAGAAGCTTTACTCAATTCTGGCTTTTTCCAATCTCATGAATTAACGGAGCACCTGAGCTCTGTTTTCGGGCTTTCTTGCACTTCTCTCAATCAGTACGAGTACGCTTCGTTATGCCAAACGCTAGGTTTGCGAGATTTGATCACTCGGCACAACGCTCTGCCGCTTAATCGCACCTCATCAACTTTGATTCTCGCGGTTGCTGACCCAACCAACCTTCAAGCCGAAGACGACTTTCGTTTTGCAACAGGTTTGCAAGTCGAGCTTGTTTTGGCTGATTTTCGCGAGCTGACCGCTGCAATTCGGCGCTTATATGGCCGAGCACTTGGGCAGGAGAAGTCGGGATTAAAAGAAATAAACCAAGATGAGCTCGCAAGCTTGGTTGAGATTGGAGATGATGAGATTGAGAACATTGAAGATCTCAGTCAAGACGAATCCCCCGTCAGTCGTTATATCAACCAAATCTTACTCGATGCGGTTCGTAAAGGCGCTTCCGATATTCACTTCGAACCCTACGAAAACATGTATCGAGTGCGTTTACGCTGCGACGGCATCTTGATTGAAATTCAACAACCACCTAGCCACTTAAGCCGTCGTCTCTCTGCCCGAATAAAGATCCTATCTAAGCTTGATATTGCTGAGCGCCGTTTGCCGCAGGATGGGCGCATCAAGCTCAAATTAAACCAAGACACCGCAATTGATATGCGTGTCTCCACACTGCCAACGCTGTTTGGGGAAAAGATCGTACTGCGTTTGCTTGACAGTAGCTCCGCCTCGCTAAATATTGACCGCTTGGGTTACAGTGATGAGCAGAAGCAACTTTATCTGGATGCGCTAAAACGGCCACAAGGTATGATTCTGATGACAGGTCCAACAGGTAGCGGCAAAACCGTTTCTCTTTATACAGGGCTAAGCATTCTTAACAAACCAGAGATCAACATCTCGACTGCGGAAGACCCAGTGGAGATAAACTTACCCGGCATTAACCAAGTTCAAGTTCAGCCGAAGATCGGTTTTGGTTTTGCTGAAGCACTTCGTTCTTTCTTACGTCAGGATCCTGATGTGGTCATGGTGGGTGAGATCCGAGACCTCGATACGGCAGAAATCGCGATCAAAGCATCACAAACTGGTCACTTGGTTCTTTCCACTTTACATACCAACTCGGCCGCTGAAACCGTAATCCGCTTATCCAACATGGGTGTTGAAAGCTTTAACCTTGCCTCCTCACTCAGTTTGATCATCGCCCAGCGGTTAGCACGCAAATTGTGCCCGCACTGTAGACAACCGCAAGAGCCAAATGCCCAACTGCAGCATATCGGGATTATCAGCACAGAGCATATCTTTAAAGCCAACCCTGATGGTTGTAACGAGTGTACCCAGGGTTATACAGGTCGAACGGGCATCTATGAAGTGATGAAGTTTGATGAATCCCTATCTGAGGCGCTCATAAAAGGAGCTTCAGTACACGAATTAGAAAAACTCGCCATCGCCAAAGGGATGCAGACCCTACAAATGTCTGGCATCGAAAAACTCAAACAAGGCGTCACTAGCTTCAGCGAATTACAACGCGTTCTTTACTTTTAACTTTTTCAGAAATTTTAGGCAGTCACTCCGCTTATGAAAACCATCACTCCTCAACTTAAGAACTACCGTTGGAAAGGCATCAATAGCTCGGGCAAAAAGACCTCAGGTAATGTCCTCGCCATGACGGAAATCGAAGTAAGAGAACGCCTCGATGCTCAGCACATCAAAATCAAGAAACTGAAAAAGGGCAGTATTTCTTTTATTACTAAACTGAGCCATAGAGTCAAAGGGAAAGACATCACAGTGTTTACTCGCCAAATAGCGACCATGCTGATGACGGGCGTCCCGATTGTTCAAGCACTTAAGTTGGTTTCAGAGAACCATAAAAAAGCGGAAATGAAATCGATTTTAATGAGTGTCACAAGGGCTGTTGAAGCCGGAACGCCAATGTCGAAAGCCATGCGTACCGCTAGCACGCATTTTGACCCGCTTTATACCGATCTAATCGCAACGGGTGAGCAGTCTGGTAACTTATCCCAAGTCTTCGAGCGTTTGGCAACCTACAGGGAAAAAAGCGAACAGTTGCGCGCGAAAGTAATCAAAGCACTGATTTATCCGGCCATGGTTGTCTTGGTTGCCTTAGGGGTTTCCTACCTAATGCTGACCCGGGTCATTCCTGAGTTTGAAAAGATGTTTGTCGGCTTTGGTGCGGATTTACCTGCTTTTACTCAGATGGTATTAGACCTCTCTGCTTGGACTCAGAACTGGGGCCCTTTCATTGGACTCGGTTTCTTGAGTCTCTTGATCGGCTCAAAAGTCATATCGAACCGCTCTGATTCTTTCAAGCTATTGCTCGCTCGATCCAGTTTAAAGATTCCCATCTTAGGTCCAGTTTTATCCAAAGCCGCCATTGCCAAGTTTAGTCGTACGCTTGCGACCAGTTTTAGTGCTGGCATCCCAATTCTCACCGCGTTAAAAACCACCTCAAAAACCTCGGGTAACATGCACTATCAACTTGCAATAGAAGAGGTATACCGAGATACGGCTGCGGGTATGCCAATGTATATTGCGATGCGCAACTGCAATGTCTTCCCCGAGCTAGTATTGCAAATGGTCATGATTGGCGAAGAATCTGGCCGCTTGGATGACATGCTCAACAAGATTGCAGCAATTTACGAGTTTGAGGTCGATAATACCGTCGATAACCTAAGTAAGATTTTAGAGCCACTTATCATCGTTTTTCTCGGTGTCGTTGTTGGCGGTTTGGTCACAGCAATGTACTTGCCAATCTTTAACTTGATGAGCGTATTGGGATAGAATGATCCTTTAGCAAATTAATTCCTTCAAAACAGCACCTTGCTTGTTTGATTCATCGCTCAAGAGACAGATATGGAAGTATTCCAGTACTACCCATGGCTATTCGTTGTATTTGCCACGGTTTTCGGTTTGATCGTGGGTAGTTTCCTCAACGTTGTTATTTATCGATTACCCAAAATCATGGAATTAGAATGGCGACGCGAATGCGCGGAATCGTTCCCTGAATACAAAATAGAACCACCAAAAGAGAAGCTGACATTAAGCATACCACGCTCATCTTGTCAGCAATGTGGTACGCAAATTCGTATTCGTGACAATATCCCAGTGATTAGTTGGCTGCTTCTACGCGGTAAATGCCACAACTGCCAATCTCCTATCAGTGCACGCTATCCTCTTATCGAACTGCTTACTGCCTTTTGTTCGGGTTTTATCGCTTTTCACTTCGGTTTTAGCTACTTCACTGTCGCGCTGGTTTTCTTTACCTTTGTATTGATTGCCGCCACGTTTATCGATCTCGATACCATGCTGTTGCCAGACCAGCTTACATTGCCATTAATGTGGGCAGGTATTGCGCTCGCGCTTTCTGGTATCAGCCCTGTGAACCTACAAGACTCCATCATTGGGTCAATGGCAGGTTATCTATGTCTTTGGAGTGTTTACTGGTTGTTTAAGCTCCTTACAGGCAAAGAAGGCATGGGCTATGGTGACTTTAAACTCCTTGCCGCATTAGGTGCTTGGTTGGGTTGGCAATCGCTACCAATGATCATTTTGCTTTCATCAGTAGTGGGCGTCATCTTTGGTCTTATCCAACTGCGTTTGCAAAAGCAAGGTATCGAGAAAGCCTTTCCTTTCGGCCCTTACCTTGCAATTGCGGGATGGGTGAGCCTAATTTGGGGCCATCAAATTCTCAACTGGTACTTTACGTCGATTCTAGGAGTGTAAATGGCTTTTGTTATTGGCTTAACCGGCGGTATTGCGAGTGGCAAAACCACGGTGGCAAACCTATTCAAACAGCAGTTCAAAATCGACATTGTCGATGCTGATATCGTGGCTCGCGAAGTTGTTGAGCCGGGAACTCCCGGACTTAATGCTATCGTTGAACACTTTGGTGCGGATATTGTTCGCGATGATCAGGCACTTGATAGAGCCAAATTAAGAGAAAAGATCTTCTCTAATCCAGAAGAGAAAGCATGGCTTAATGGTTTATTGCATCCGATGATTCGTGAAAAGATGATCGAAGATTTGGAGCAAGTCACATCGGACTATGCCCTCTTGGTTGTACCTTTACTGGTAGAGAACAAGCTTGATAGCTTATGTGATCGAGTTCTTGTCGTCGATGTTGACCCACAAACCCAGATCTCCAGAACTGTAAAACGCGATAACGTAAGCGAAGAGCAGGCAAATGCGATCTTGGCGTCCCAGGCTTCTCGTGAGCAACGGCTTGCTCTGGCGGATGATGTGGTGAAGAATAATCCAGATGACCCAGATCTTTTGCTTCAAATCACAGATTTACACGAAAAGTACCTAGCCATGTGTAAGAAAAATCTGCGAAAATAGGAATGAAACTCACCAAGGCTAATGTCGATGACCACGCACAAATTTGAACATCCGTTAAATGAAAAAACTCGCATCTATTTAAGAGTTGAGTCTTTGCTGCGTCAGACTCATCTAGCCTCAAGTTTTGCTGATAACCATCAATATCAGCTGTTCTTTCGTGCCCTTTTCGATATGGTCGAGATCTTCGAGCAAATTCAGCTAAAAAGCGAACTCGCTAAAGATCTTGAAAAGCAGCGTTTAGCTTATCGTAACTGGCTCAATGTTGATGGCGTAGATCAACAAGCACTGAATGAGCTTCTAAAAGAGATCGATGTCGTACACAGCCAACTGATGGCAGCTGAGCGCTTCGGCCAAGCATTAAAAGAAGACCGCTTCTTAAGTTCAATTCGCCAGCGTTTCAATCTACCTGGTGGTTCATGCTGTTTCGACCTACCCGCTTTGCATTATTGGCTTCATTTACCGATTGAGCGTAAAAAGCACGATGCTAACCAATGGCAAGCCAGCTTAAAGCCGCTTTCTGATGCGTTAGCGCTATGGTTAAAACTTACTCGCGAAACGGGTCACTTCAAAGCACAAATCGCCCGCGCAGGCTTTTTCCAAAGTGATGCTGATGAAGCCAATATTTTACGTTTGCACATCCCAATGGAATACGGTGTCTACCCGATGATTTCGGGTCATAAGAACCGTTTCGCCATCAAGTTTATGGCTTTCGAAAGTGGTCAAGCTTGCACGCAAGATGTCGAGTTTGAACTTGCTGTTTGTAGCTAAGCTCAACAAGCACTACTATTGCCTTAATACCTTTGAACACCGAATAAATAGGACGAATGACGATGTCTAAAATTACAGTCGTTCCATGCCCACAATGTGGCGCTGACGTTGAGTGGGGCGAACAAAGCCCTCACCGCCCTTTCTGCAGTAAACAATGCCAAATGATTGATTTTGGTGAATGGGCAGATGAAGAAAACGCCATCGCCGGTGCACCGGATATGTCGGACAGCGATGGTTGGTCTGAAGACCAGTACTAAAGAATTGAGAAGCTAGAGTCGAGAAACAAGGACGCTAAGCTTTGAGAATAATAAAGGGGTTGATGTGAGAGCATCGACCCTTTTTGTTTTTCGGGATTCGGGATTCGGGATTCGGGATTCGGGATTCGGGATTCGGGATTCGGGATTCGGGATTCGGGATTCGGGATTCGGGATTCGGGATTCGGGATTCGGGATTCGGGATTCGGCTCGATATTGTTTTTTAGGAACAAGTCCTGTCAACATCTTCGGGGGTCAAACTTCTTGCTCTAGTCATCCAACAACACCTCTCGATACCTAAAGCGAAGTGCTCTCGAATCTCGAAGCGTAGCGTTCCCGATTCTCGAAGGACGAAGTCCGTTCCCTAACTTTTCCGCGCATAAAAAAACGGAGCCCAAATGGGCTCCGTTTACTATGAGAACGCTAGTTATAGCATTACTTCTTAGCAAGTTTCTCTTTGATACGAGCTGACTTACCAGAACGCTCACGTAGGTAGTACAACTTGGCACGACGTACTGCACCACGGCGTTTAACTTCGATGCTATCAACAACTGGAGAGTGAGTTTGGAACGTACGCTCAACACCTTCACCGTTAGAGATCTTACGTACAGTGAAAGCAGAGTGAAGACCACGGTTACGGATTGCGATTACAACGCCTTCAAAAGCCTGTAGACGCTCACGCTCACCTTCTTTAACTTTAACCTGAACTACAACAGTGTCACCTGGTGCAAATTTAGGCAGGCCTGATTTCATTTGCTCTTCTTCAAGAGCCTTGATGATGTTACTCATTTTTTAAATTCCTAGAATAAACTGATACTAAATAAATTAGGTTACTTTGCGTTATGTTCACTAATGAACTCAGCAAGTAATTGTTCCTGTTCGTCAGTCAGAGCTAGGTTTTCCAGGAGCTCTGGTCTTCTTAGCCAAGTTCGGCCTAGCGACTGCTTTAGTCGCCATTGACGAATGTCCTTGTGGTTGCCTGACATCAGTACCGCTGGCACTTCTTTATCATCCAACACTTCAGGACGCGTATAGTGAGGGCAATCTAACAAGCCATTTGCAAAAGAGTCTTCTTCTGCTGATGCAAAATCCCCTAGTACACCCGGAACAAACCGAGAGACAGAATCGATTAACGTCATGGCTGGTATCTCACCACCCGTCATCACAAAATCACCAATCGACCATTCTTCGTCGACTTCAGATTGAATGATGCGCTCATCTACCCCTTCGTAACGGCCACAAATCAGAAGTAAATTCTCGTTTGTTGCCAGTTCTTCAACGCCTTTCTGGTCGAGCTTACGACCTTGAGGAGAAAGGTAAATGACTTTCGTCTTACCCGGTGAGGCTGCTTTCGCAGTATGAATGGCATCGCGCAAAGGCTGAACCATCATTAGCATACCAGGGCCACCACCGTAAGGTCGGTCATCGACAGTGCGATGCTTGTCGTGAGTGAAATCGCGAGGATTCCAAGTCTCAATCGACAAAAGACCTTTTTTAACCGCTTGACCTGTTACCCCAAAATCAGTAACAGAACGGAACATTTCAGGAAACAGGCTAATTACGCCAACCCACATGTTTATCTCGCTCTGTAATTTTGGAGATTAGAATCCAGGATCCCAGTCAACTTCGATCCGTTGAGCTTCGCGATCAACTTTTATGATCACTTGCTCTTCAAGGAACGGGATTAATCGTTCCTTCTGCCCGAAAGCATCTTTAAGATTTGCTTTAACAACCAGAACATCGTTTGAGCCAGTTTCTAGAATGTCAGATACGACACCTAGATCGTAACCTTTAGTGGTTACAACTTGCATCCCAAACAATTCACGCCAGTAGAACTCATCTTCTGACAATTCAGGAAGTACCGCAGGGTCGATAGCAATTTCAAAGTTTGTCATTAGATGCGCGTCTTCACGAATATCTAGACCTTCCAGCTTAGCCACCATACCTTTGTTATGGCGCTTCCAGCTTTCTACTTTGTACTCAACCCACGTACCCTTTTGGTTAATAAACCAAGGGCTGTAATCGAAAATGCTTTCAGCATTGTCTGTGTAGGAAAAAACTTTAAGCCAACCACGAATGCCGTAAGTAGCACCAAACTTGCCTACAACAATCTTTTCGTTGCTCATTGTTTCTTTACCTTTCATCGACATAAACTAGTTTCTACTTCTAAAGTAAAAAAATTAAGCCGCTTTTTGAGCGTCTTTAACTAGCTTAGCAACGCGGTCAGATAGAGACGCGCCTTGACCAACCCAGTGGTTAACGCGGTCTAGGTCTAGACGTAGACCTTCTTCTTGACCTTTTGCAGTTGGGTTAAAGAAACCAACTTTCTCGATGAAACGGCCAGTTGCAGCGTTGCGGCTGTCCGCTACTACGATTTGATAAAATGGACGCTTTTTAGCGCCGTGACGTGCCAAACGAATGGTTACCATGTCGTCCTCTTTGCTTTCTCAAAAATAAAATTAACCCCAATAATCATTCATAAAACTGAACAACCTGGGGTCTCGTGCCAAAATAAAGCTCCGGAATTTTACTCTTATCCCGAAGCAATGCAAGGGATTTAGTTACTTTTTCACCAACATAAATTGAAATTCAAGTTTGTGATGTAGCTAACACCCTGAAACTAAAGTCTAGGCAATCGTTTAACGGCCAAATGGATTGAAGCCACCGCCTCCACCCATTCCGCCGCCGCCCATCATGCCTTGCATATTGCGCATCATGCCTTTCATGCCGCCCTTTTGCATTTTCTTCATCATCTTCTGCATTTGGGTGAACTGCTTCAATAGACGGTTAACGTCTTGAACCTGAACTCCAGAACCTGCAGCGATACGCTTCTTACGCGAACCTTTGATGATTTCTGGGCGTTGACGTTCTTTCATTGTCATTGAGCTGATGATCGCTTCCATCTGCTTAAACATCTTGTCGTCAACTTTGTCTTTCACGTCTGATGGTAGCTGAGACATGCCTGGTAGCTTGTCTAGCATACCCATCATGCCACCCATGTTTTGCATTTGACCTAGCTGTTCACGGAAGTCTTCAAGGTCAAAACCTTTCTTCTCTTTGAACTTCTTCGCTAGCTTCTCTGCTTTTTCTTGGTCAACATTGCGTTGTAGGTCTTCGATAAGTGACAGTACGTCACCCATACCTAGAATACGCGATGCAACACGATCAGGGTGGAACGGTTCTAGTGCGTCGGTTTTCTCACCCACACCTAGGAATTTGATTGGCTTACCTGTGATATGACGAACTGATAGCGCCGCACCACCACGTGCATCACCATCGACTTTAGTCAGAATCACACCAGTTAGCGGTAACGCATCACCGAATGCTTTTGCTGTATTCGCCGCATCTTGACCTGTCATTGCATCAACAACAAACAGCGTCTCAACAGGGTTAATCGCTGAGTGAAGATCTTTAATCTCACCCATCATTTCTTCATCGATAGCCAAACGACCTGCGGTATCGACAATCAACACGTCGTAGAATTTCTTCTTCGCGTGGTCGATAGCTGCGTTAGCAATATCAATTGGCTTTTGATCTGGTGAAGATGGGAAGAAGTCGACACCGATGTCTGATGCTAGGGTTTCTAGCTGCTTGATTGCCGCTGGACGGTAAACGTCGGCAGACACAACCAAGACTTTCTTCTTATCACGCTCTTTTAGTAGCTTAGAAAGCTTACCTACCGATGTGGTTTTACCCGCACCTTGTAGACCTGCCATCAAAAGCACTGCTGGCGGCTGTGCTGCTAGGTTAAGTGCTTCGTTAGATTCACCCATAACCGCTTCAAGCTCAGCTTGAACGATCTTGATGAACTCTTGACCCGGCGTTAGGGATTTAGAAACTTCTACACCCACCGCTTTTTCTTTAACGCGGTTTACAAATTCACGTACAACAGGAAGCGCAACGTCCGCTTCCAATAGTGCCATGCGTACTTCACGTAGGGTTTCTTTAATGTTGTCTTCGGTCAGACGACCTTTACCGCTGATATTCTTCAGCGTTTTGGATAATCGATCCGTTAAATTCTCAAACATCTTTGTCTCTTCGCTAAAATGGCGATTAATTAGTGTGAGTATACCTTAGCCAACGTCACAGTCATACCCGAACACTGCTCTTATCCTTAACTTGAGGGCTAACTTGTTAATTTCAATATCTCATCTCTCGTGATTGATGAGGCATCGCCCATAGCCCCAAAGAGTAATGCAAGGTATAATTTTCACCATTGTGCACAATAACTCTTAAGATTCATGGATAGCTTAATTGCCATCGCAGCCGCCATTCTTTACGTTTTGGCAATTGCGACCATCATTCCCGGACTCTCTCAGCAGTCAGGAATCAAAGCGAAAACCGTATTTGCCAGTGCGGCATGTGCGTTGGTTTTTCACGCTTGGATTCTGAGTGATCTGATTTTCGACGGTTCAGGGCAAAACCTCAGCATTCTTAACGTCGCTTCTTTGATCAGCTTTATCATCTCCCTAGTGATGAGTGTGGCGATGCTCAAGAATCGTTTGTGGTTCCTTCTTCCTGTGGTTTATAGCTTTGCTGCCATCAACTTAACTGCTGCTACCTTCTTACCAAGCACGTTTATTAAGCATTTAGAGAACGACCCTAAGCTACTTATTCACATTTCTTTTGCGCTGTTCTCCTACGCAACCTTAACCATTGGTGCGTTATACGCTCTGCAACTGGCGTGGCTCGACCACAAGCTCAAAGCCAAGAAGTCGTTGGCAATTAATCCGAACTTGCCACCATTGATGATGGTTGAACGACAACTGTTCAAGATTATCTTGATTGGTAACCTGTTACTCACAGGCACATTGATTACTGGTTTTGTCTTCGTACAAGACATGTTTGCTCAAGGTAAAGCACACAAAGGCATCCTATCTTTCATCGCTTGGATTGTGTATTCCATCTTGCTTTGGGGCCATTACCAAAAAGGTTGGCGTGGTAAGAAAGTGACTTGGTTTGCAGTCGCGGGGGCAACACTGCTGACCTTGGCTTACTTTGGCAGTCGCTTCGTGAAAGAGATCATTTTAAGTTGATGTAATCCATCTATTAAATTCAATTAATAAGGAGCCTTGTGCTCCTTATCCTTTATATTGATGGGTAAATAAAATAGAGTACCCCTTATTCCATTGACTTAACGGCCAAGCTCGGTCATAAATTAACCAAACACATACAAGGAACTGCTGCGTTTTGGACGACATATCTACGGGTATCTTATTTGCGCTACTCGCGTGTCTTATCGTCATATCAGGTTACTTCTCAGGTTCAGAAACAGGGATGATGTCTTTGAACCGTTACCGCTTAAAGCACTTAGCCAATAATGGGCATAAAGGGGCGAAGCGAGTCGAAAAGCTATTAGACCGTCCAGATCGTTTGATTGGTCTTATCCTTATCGGCAACAACCTTGTTAATATTTTGGCGTCTGCCATCGCGACCATTTTGGGTATGCGATTATACGGTGATATCGGTGTTGCCATCGCAACTGGTGCACTGACTATGGTGGTGCTCGTGTTTGCAGAAGTTACACCGAAAACCATCGCCGCCCTCTATCCTGAACGCGTGTCCTACGCGAGTAGTATTCTCCTCACGATTCTGATGAAAGTTCTTTCACCTCTGGTGATGTTAGTGAACTTTATTACCAACGGTTTTATCCGCCTTATTGGTGTGAAAGCCGATCACAACACAGAAGATCACCTTAGTTCAGAAGAGTTACGCACGGTTGTAAACGAAGCGGGTGGCATGATTCCACGCCGTCACCAAGACATGCTGGTTTCGATTTTGGATCTTGAACACGTCACCGTGAACGACATCATGGTGCCACGTAATGAGATCACTGGCATCGACATCAATGACGATTGGAAGTCTATCGTCCGTCAGCTGACTCACTCTCCTCATGGCCGCATTGTGCTGTATCGTGACCAGATAGATGAAGTGGTTGGTATGCTGCGTCTGCGTGAAGCGTACCGTTTGATGTTAGAGAAGAACGAGTTCAACAAAGAAACACTGCTACGTGCTGCCGATGAGGTGTACTACATCCCAGAAGGTACACCTCTGAACGTGCAGATGCTGAAGTTCCAACGCAACAAACAGCGCATTGGTTTGATTGTCGATGAGTATGGCGACATTAACGGTCTGGTGACGTTGGAAGATATCTTGGAAGAGATCGTGGGCGAATTTACCACATCCATTGCACCGAGCTTATCGGAAGAGATCACACCACAAGGTGATGGCAGCTTCTTGATTGAAGGCAGCGCCAACATTCGTGATATCAACAAAGGCTTGAAGTGGAAACTACCGACCGACGGTCCACGTACATTGAACGGTCTGATTCTAGAACATTTAGAAGACATTCCTGAAAGCCATTTAAGCGTGCAAGTCGCAGGGCATCCAATGGAAATTGTCGATATTGAAGAGAATCGCATAAAGCTTGTTAAGGTGTACCCAAAACTCAAGAAAAGTAGCGATAAATAGCGTCGAAAAAACAAAAAAGAGCCTGACATTGTCAGGCTCTTTCTTTTTATGCGTTTCGAACTCTACGCTCTGAACTGAAAGACAGATTAATCGATGCGTAGTTCTTTTAGCATTGACTCTGGCAGTGCAAGCTCGTCATTCTTATTAACTGATACACCGGCTTCTAGAATGTTCTTCGCAATTTGCTTTGCTTCATCCAGAGAGTGCATTGCTGCTGTACCACATTGGTACTCGTTCAACTCAGGGATCTTGTTTTGGTTTTCTACTTTCAAAACATCTTCCATCGCGGCAATCCAAGCGTCAGCCACTTGCTGCTCTGAAGGCGTGCCAATCAAACTCATGTAGAAACCGGTGCGACAGCCCATTGGTGAAATATCAATGATCTCGACACTCTCACCGTTTAAGTGGTTACGCATAAAGCCTGCGTACAAGTGCTCTAATGTATGAATCCCTTTCTCAGAAAGGATGTCTTTGTTTGGCGCAGTGAAACGTAGGTCGAATACCGTGATGGTGTCCCCTTTTGGAGTTTGCATCGTTTTAGCCACACGGACTGCTGGTGCATTCATGCGTGTGTGGTCTACGGTAAAACTGTCTAATAAAGGCATTACATCTCTCCTGATTGTAATCACCAACACTCACAAGTATTGGTCGTTATTTCTGTTCATTCCCTCACTCATAATCCATGGATTGAGTGAGCTAAAAGAACCAGCCGCTGTTGTCTTCCAATTCCTGACGACATTGTTTCAGCTGCCAGCCATAAGTCTTTGCGGTTTGCTCTACGCGCCTAGCAACCTTAATCAAGCTTGGTTTGCTGTTATAAGTGCCGCGTTTGTAGCCGCCACGTCCTTCATGATACGCAAGATACTGGTTGTAAGGATCCCACAACGAGATACCCAATTGACGACGAGTTTCATGGGTGTACCAACCGACAAACATCATGGAGTCGTCGAAGTTCGTACGTGAGCCACCTTGTCCCGTCGCATCTTGGAAGTCATCCCAAGCAGGGTCTTGGGCTTGAGCATAACCGTAAGCGCTGCTAACGCGTCCCCACGGAATAAAGCCGAGAATATAGTCTTTAGGTGGTCGAGCATCATGACGAAAGCTACTTTCTTGCTTAATGATCGCCATCGCCACATTGATTGGCGTGCCCCACTCTTCTTCCATGTCTTTGGCATCTTCATACCAACCGGATTTTTCTCGGAATATTTCACATAGGTTGTCTTGTTGCTTTGGGGGCGCAGTCGCACAACCTGCTAACATCACGCTCCCAAGTACAGACACCACTAACGGCTTAATGTCCAATCCCTGCCCTTACTGCTGATTATTGTTTTAGGTAAGCAAAGTAATCTTCTAAGAAGTCATCAAAGGATAACGTATCACTTTGCTCTGCTTGTTTTTGCTTTTCTACCGATGTCGCAACTTCCGTTTCCATTGCGTCAGCTGAATATTGCTCATAGCTGTGTGCTAGGTTTTCTTCACGGAACTTCATGCCAAGCGCACAGCCCACTTTACCTAAACCGCCATGCTCTTTTGTCAGCTCAAGCAGTTGGCCAGAAATAGTCAGCTCTGGTTCATCAATCCAAGATTCTAGTTTGTCACAAACTGCTTGGTATGCATTGCCACCAGCTGCTGCATCCATTTCAACCGCAATCAGACGAAGGTCAGCGAACACACGATGAGCCCAATCTTGTAGAGACAGACGCTCGCCTTGGCAACCGATTTGCAGCATCAAGCCTTTCTCGCGGCCAGAAACAATGACTTTGTTCCAGTTGTCACGCCAGCATTCTAGCTCGCAGTTATCCATCGGGTCAGAGTCTGAAAGCGCTGCCCACGTTAGGAATAGGTCAAGGAAGCGAACTTGTTCTTCACTCACACCAACAGCACTGAATGGGTTCACATCGAGCGAGCGAACTTCAATGTATTCCACACCGCCACGTTTAAGCGCTTCTGAAGGTTTTTCACCGCTCTTAGTCACGCGTTTCGGACGAATTGGGGCGTACAGTTCATTCTCAATTTGCAGAATGTTTGAGTTAAGCTGGCGGTATTCTCCATCGACTTTCACACCAATCTCAGCAAACTCTTCAGATGGACGACGAATCGCGTCACTCAAACCTTCAAGATACTGGTCGATAGAATTAAAGCCAATCTTAAGCACGCTTTGAGCGCTGTTGGTGTAACCGAGATCACTCAGACGCAGAGAGGTTGCTTTTGGTAGGTATAAGGTGCCACCAATTTTCTCAAATGGCAGATCCGTTTCACGTCCTTGAATGAACGAGCCGCACAATGCTGGTGACGCACCAAAGAAGTACGGGATCATCCAACCAAAGCGGTAGTAGTTACGGATTAGAGCAAAGTACGCTGCAGATTTCGTTTCTTGGCGAGCTTCTTCATCTTGCTCACCATGCAGCGCATCCCAGAACGATTCTGGGAAAGAGAAGTTGAAGTGCACACCCGAGATAATTTGCATCAAGCTACCGTAACGGCGTTTTAAACCTTCACGGTAAAGCGTTTTCATTTTTGCTGAGTTTGATGAGCCATATTGAGCCAGCTGAATATCATCTTCAGTGCCTACATAACATGGCATCGAAAGTGGCCACATTTTCTCTTCACCCATTTTGGTTTGAGTGAAGTGATGGATGTCTTTCAACTGCCCCATCAATTCAGGGATCTCATGTGATACAGGCGTAATGAATTCCAGTAGAGATTCTGAAAAGTCTGTCGTGATCCATTTGTTTGTGAACGCTGAGCCCAAACCCTCTGGATGAGGTGTTGTTGCTAGGTGTCCATCCTGACGATAGCGCAAAGTTTCTCGCTCAACACCGCGTCCAAACTGCTTAAATACTTCTGGGTTTGATGCAACTTGTTTTAGTCGCGCAGCAAAATCAGTCAAAATGAGGTTCGCTTATATTGGGAGCAGGACACTCGCCAAGCGTGGCAAGTGAAAGCTAAGTTATTGATATATAATCCATCTAGATAAATAACCCATCAAAAAGTCATTTATCTAGTTAGAAACGAATAGCGGAGAGTCTCCTCTCCGCTATTAAATGTGTACTCTATCGAATGATTTCAAGCTCTTCCACGTCTTTCCCTAACTTTTCTAGTTGAGGGCGAAGGGATTTCGCATCTCCGACGACCACGATTTGATAGTCGTTCGGGTCAAACCATTTCTGTGCTAGAGCGTTGAGCGTCTGCTTATCGACGGTCTCAACAATAGCGTTTCGTTGTTGTAGATAATCTTTATCTAAGTTGTATTTCAAAATATCACTGATGAGTTTGCCTTTCTGTGTTGGCGTCTCATATTTCAGTGCATCTTTTTGACCGACCGCTTGGCGCATAAATTTCAATTCATCGTCAGTCATGCCCGATTGTGAGAACTCGTTCAACTCATTCTCCATCTCGATGATAGACGCCACCGTCGAATCCGCACGCACTTGCGCAGTAAATACAACCGACCCCGTTTCTACATTACCGGAGAAATAACCATAAGCACCATAAGTGTAGCCTTTGTCTTCACGAAGGTTTTGGTTGATACGGCTATTAAAGTTACCCGCTAGGTTAAAGTTTGCTAACTGACCCAGATAGAAATCGCCTGTTGCATCGTAAGGCATGCCTTGACGAACCATCATGACCACACTTTGTGGTGCCCCTGGCTTATCCACCAAGTGCACTTTTTGCGTACCGAGTGGTGCGATAGTTTGCGGCGCGTAAAGTGGAGCGGCGTCATCTTCCCAATTTGCCCAGAAAGACAGTTGTTTCTCTAAGTCCGCTTTGCTGATATCACCAACGGCAATGATCTGTGCACTTTGTGGCGTGTAATGCTTCGCATAGAAATCACGAACATCATCCAACGTCAGCGCTTGAAGCCCCGCCTTGGTGCCATCTTTCGGGCGTGCAAAGATAGAGTTACCATACAACACTTGGCGGCTTGCCTGTGATGCCATCCAGCTTGGTTTTTGGTGTTCATAAACCAGACCTTCTAACGCTTGTGTTTTCACTCGGTCAAAATCTTCTTGCTTGAATGCGGGAGACAACAACATCTCCTCAACGATCTTCAACGTTGGGGCAAGGTTCTTCTCAAGTGCAGAAACGCTGATGTCCGTCGTGTAACCACTCGCATCGACAGAAATAACGCTGCCAAGCTTGTCTAATTCAGCTTGGATGTCTTCTGCAGAGCGCTTAGTAGTGCCCTCTTGCAACATCGCTGCAGTGAGCTGAGCAAGGCCCTCTTTGCCTCTTTCAACAAAACGCGTACCAGCTGGCAAGCTAAACTGCATTGTCACCGTTGGTGTTTCGCTGCTTACGGTTCCAAGTAATTCCGAACCGTTTTTGAAGTGAACGTCGTACAGTTTTGGCATCGTCGCTTCAACAGGCGCGCCCGCTGGCGGTTGGACAGAGCGGTCGAAATTGTCCGTTGCACGACGATAAGCCAATTGGTCATCGGTGATCTTTTCGTACTCAGGTAATGTGCGTTTTGGCGTTACGAAGGTTGCAGGCTTAACAGCTAGCTCTGTCTTACCTTTTGGCACAACGCTCAGCGTTACCTTGTTCTTGCCTTGAATAAAGTCACTGTATGCTTTTTCTACCGATTCAGGCGTAACAGCACGAAGTTGTTCAAGCTGCTGTTCAATCAGATCTGGCTTACCAAAGAACGTTTGGTTTGATGCTAACTGCGTTACTTTGCCTTTTACACTTTCTAGAGCAAAAATCGCATCGGCTTCGGTCTTGCCTTTCAGTTGCTCAAGACGATCTTTGGTGACGCCATCTTTGGCGAACTTATCCAACGATGCCATCAACTCATCATAGAGCTTGGATAAGTCACCTTTGTCGCCAGAATCCCCCATCGCATAAACATAGAAATTACACGATAGCTCAGCACAATCTTGGAATGATCCCGCATCGACAGCTTTCTGTGTTTTGACCAAGTCTTGGTAAAGCACGCTGTTCGTGCCGCTGCCCAACACACTAGCTAAAGTATCCAGCGAGGCTTGATTCGCTTCACCGCTATAAGTTGTCGGCCATGCGATCATGACCATAGGCTGCTGGATACGATCTTCTAATGTGATGTATTTGCTTTCAGCAAGCTTAGCAGGTTGCTTAGGAGTGTTTTCCACCTCAGGACCACGAGGAATCGAGCCGAAGTATTTGTTCACCCACGCCAACGTCTGTTCTACATCGATATCACCACCGATGGTCAATACCGCGTTGTTTGGACCATACCAACGCAAGAAGAAAGCTTTCAGGTCGTTCACATCCACGCGATCAAGGTCTTCTACGTAACCGATGGTTTGCCATGAGTACGGATGACCTTCTGGGTACAAGGCTTCAGACATGCGTTCCCAAATCAAACCATAAGGTCGATTGTCATAACGCTGAGCTCGTTCGTTCTTCACGGTAGAACGTTGGATCTCAAACTTACGTTGAGACACGGCATCGAGCAAAAAGCCCATGCGATCCGATTCGAGCCACAGCATTTTTTCTAACTGGTTAGCCGGAACGGTTTCGAAGTAGTTAGTGCGGTCACGGTTAGTTGTACCATTTAGGGTACCGCCCGCTTCCGTAATAATTTTGAAGTGCTCTTGGTCACCCACGTTCTCAGAGCCTTGGAACATCATGTGCTCGAAAAAGTGCGCAAAGCCAGATTTACCGATCTCTTCACGTGCAGAACCCACGTGGTAAGTGACATCCACATGCACAAGTGGGTCAGAATCTTCAGGTGCCAGAATCACCGTAAGGCCGTTATCGAGCTGATATTTCTGGTATGGGATTTTTACTTTGCCTTCTTCTGCTTTTGATGACTCAACGAAAGTCACCCCATCAGGCAATGACGAAACAGGGGCGTTTGATGCGCAGCCCGTGATCACTAAAAGTGAGCACGCACTCACCCAAAACATTCTCATGCGCTTTCCTTAAAATAAACCGAGATAGATGGCAGCTAGCACGCTATATCTTGCGGCTTTGCCTAAAAATATAAGAACTAAACACGGCAGAAACTTCATCCTTAACCATCCTGCCGCTAAACATAGTGGGTCGCCAATAACAGGCAACCAACTAAAGAATAATCCCCAGTAACCGTATTTTGACAGCCACTTCAATGCGGTGTGACCGTGCTTTTCGTCTTGAGTTTTATTAGGAATCCACAACCCAAGCCAATAGTTAGTCAAACCACCAAGCGTATTACCGATCGTGGCGACAATAATAATGGAAGAAACGGAGTACTGGTTTAACGATAAAGTGGCTATCAATCCCGCTTCAGAGCCACCCGGTAACAAAGTGGCACTGAGAAAACCGGTGATGAATAGCACCCACAATGCAGAGTCAGAAAACCACAGTGCTAGGTTTTCAAAAGCCGCATTAAAGGCTTCTAACATGTCATATCAAGCAAGATCTTGCCTCGCGTCCGTCCGGATTCGACTTGTCTGTGTGCTTCCACAACCTCATTCATCGGATAGACGTGTTGTATTTCTGTTTTCAACAATCCAACCCCAACCATATAAAGTAAGGTGTCGAGTTGTTCGCGATCGGGTTCCACCAACATACCGCTCGCCTCAAAGCCAAGCAGCTTCGCCTTTTCGCAGATCAGTTCGGCGGTAATGGTTGGAACGGTGATGACTCGAGCATCATCAGTCAGACATTTGAGAGCATCAAGTGCAGCATCGCCACCAACAAGATCAATCAAAACATCCACATCTTCAACACGTTCTGACACTGGGGCAAATTGATAGTTCACTGCATGCGCCCCCAATGTGGCGAGGTAGTCTAAATTTCGCTCACTGCAGGTGGTAAAGACTTCGGCTTTGGTTGCCACGGCGATTTGTACCGCTATATGCCCAACGCCACCAGCACCTGCGAGAATCAATACTCGGTCGCCTTCGGTAACATTGGCCTTGCTTAATGCTTGAGCCGCCGTTTGACCCGCAAGAGGTAGCACCGCAGCTGCTTCTAAAGTGACAGTATTTGGAACATGGCTGAGTTCAGATTCGGGAACACAAACGTATTGGCTGTAACCACCGCCTCGGATAGGGAAGCCGATAAACCCCGCGACCTCGTCGCCTTCATTAAAACGCGACGTTCCCTCTCCGCAGGAAACAACTTTTCCTGAGATGTCATAACCCGGAACCCAAGGTAAGTTATCTTTATTTTGTGCGGCAGCCCATCCAAGCCCTGCTCGAGTTTTAACATCAATTGGATTTATGCCTGAGTAGGCAACTTTAATGAGGATTTCACCCGCTTGTGGTGCCGGTGTTGTGGTGGTTTGCAGTGCAAGAACGTCTGCGTCGCCAAATTCGGTAATCGCTATCTGTTTGTGTTCCATAACCCATTCCCTGCGAGAAAACAAAAAGGGATGCAAGAGCATCCCTTTGACTATAAACCATTTTGTTTGTCGAAGTTAATCGCCAATTTGTAAATTGATAGCTAATTCCATTTCATAGAATATCCACCAACTTTCAGGCACTACTTACGGTGACACACTAGCCTACAAGTGCGAGCAAAATACCAGCCGCTACCGCTGAACCGAGTACCCCAGCAACGTTTGGTCCCATTGCGTGCATTAACAAGAAGTTTTGTGGGTTTGCTTCTAGGCCAACCTTATTCACAACACGTGCCGCCATTGGTACTGCAGAAACGCCTGCCGCACCAATAAGTGGGTTGATGTCTTCTTTCGAGAACTTGTTAAGCAGTTTCGCCATCAGAACACCCGCGCCAGTACCGATACTGAACGCGACCGCGCCAAGTCCCAAGATACCTAGCGTTTCTAGGTTCAAGAACTGCTCAGCCTGCAACTTAGAACCAACACCAAGCCCCAAGAAAATGGTCACAATGTTGATCAGTTCGTTTTGAGCGGTTTTAGATAAACGATCCACCACACCGGCTTCACGCATCAAGTTACCCAAACAGAACATACCAACTAGCGGCGTTGCCGAAGGTAAGAACAGAATCGTCATCAATAGTACAGCAAGTGGGAAGATCACTTTCTCCCACTTACCAACATGACGAAGCTGAGCCATCTTGATCTGGCGCTCTTCTTTGGTTGTCAGAGCTTTCATGATTGGTGGCTGAATGATCGGTACTAAGGCCATGTAGCTGTATGCTGCCACGGCAATCGCACCTAACAGATCTGGAGAGAGTTTACTCGCCAAGAAAATAGCCGTTGGGCCATCCGCACCACCGATGATCGCGATAGACGATGCATCCGCCATGGAGAACTCCATACCCGGAACGTAGTTAAGTAGAATCGCACCAAACAGTGTTGCGAAGATACCAAACTGCGCCGCAGCACCTAACCACAAGGTTTTCGGATTCGCAATCAAAGCGCCAAAGTCGGTCATCGCACCTACGCCCATGAAGATCAGCAGTGGGAACACGCCCGATTCGATCCCAATGTAGTAGACGTAGTACAACAAGCCGCCCGGATCGGTAAAGCCAGCATTTGGAATGTTCGCTAAGATAGCGCCAAAACCAATTGGCAATAACAGTAAGGGCTCAAAGCCTTTTTTGATCGCCAAAAACAGCAAGGTACAACCAACCAACATCATACAGATTTGGCCGAACTCAAAGTTCGCGATCCCTGTTTCTGACCATAAGGTCATCAATCCGTCCATGATACTCCCTTACGACAAGCTAAGAAGAGGTGAGCCAACGGTAACAGCGTCCCCTTCTTTCACGTTCAACTCTTGAACCACACCACCACGTGCAGCGCGTACTTCTGTTTCCATCTTCATCGCTTCAAGAATCAAAAGTACGTCACCTTCCGCAACTTCAGCACCCGGCTGAACATTGACTTTAAAGATGTTGCCCGCAAGTGGCGCTGGCACTGCTTCCGCAGCACTATTGGCAGCAGCAACTGGCGCAGCAGGTTGAGTAGGCGCTGCTGCCGCATTTGGCGTCACAGAAGTTAATTGACCTTGCGGCCCCACTTCTACTTCATACACTTGACCATCAACACGCACGCTGTAGGTTTCTACACCGCCAGTAGCAGGTTGCGCTGCAGGTGCAGGGGCAGGTGCAGGGGCAGGTGCAGCAGCTGGTTTTGCAGCTTCTAAGGTTGGTGCTGGTTCAAAGGCATCTGGATTGCCACGGTTTTTCAGGAATTTCAGACCGACTTGAGGGAACAGCGCGTAAGTTAGGACATCGTCGACACGTTCGCTTGCTAGCTTAATGCCTTCAGATTGCGCTTTCTCCATCAAATCAACGGTTAGGGTTTCCATTTCTGCTTCAAGTAAATCAGCAGGACGACAAGTAATGGCTTCTTTGCCATCCAGCACTTTTGCTTGTAGCTCGGCGTTGACTGCGGCTGGAGCTGCACCGTATTCGCCTTTTAGAACACCCGCGGTTTCTTTGGTGATGCTCTTGTAGCGCTCGCCTGTTAGTACGTTGATCACCGCTTGAGTACCAACGATCTGAGAAGTCGGTGTTACTAGTGGGATAAAGCCAAGATCTTCACGTACACGTGGGATCTCTTCCAATACTTCATCGATACGATCTGCAGCGCCTTGTTCTTTAAGCTGACCTTCCATGTTGGTCAACATGCCACCTGGTACTTGAGCGATCAAAATGCGTGAATCCACACCTTTTAGCTGACCTTCCCATTTTGCGTATTTCTTACGTACTTCACGGAAGTAAGCCGCAATAGGCTCAATTTGGTCTAGTTTTAGATTCGTGTCGCGCTCTGTACCTTGCAGCATCGCAACCACTGTCTCTGTAGGCGTGTGACCGTATGTGCAGCTCATCGAAGAAATCGCGGTATCAAGAATATCAATGCCTGCTTCTACCGCTTTCACAGCAGTCGCAGTAGATAGACCGGTTGTTGCGTGACAATGAAGCGCTAATGGCACATCACAAGACGCTTTGATGCGAGTGATCAGCTCTTCGGCTTCATATGGCTTAAGTAGGCCGGACATGTCCTTGATACATAGAGAGTGACAGCCTAAGTCTTCAAGACGTTTAGCCAAATCCACCCAAGTATCTGCGTTATGTACAGGGCTGGTAGTGTAAGACAAGGTCCCTTGAGCGTGTGCACCAACATCAACAGTGGCTTTCACTGCCTTTTGGAAGTTACGTACATCGTTCATTGCATCAAAGATACGGAACACATCCATACCATTTGCGTGCGCGCGTTCAACAAACTTCTCTACTACGTCATCGGCATAGTGGCGGTATCCTAAAAGGTTTTGACCACGCAGTAGCATTTGCATTGGTGTATTTGGCATGGCCTTTTTCAGTTCGCGTAGGCGCTCCCATGGGTCTTCACCCAAGAAACGGATACACGCATCAAAGGTTGCGCCACCCCAAGTCTCTAGCGACCAGTAACCAACTTTATCTAACTCAGCTGCGATAGGCAGCATATCTTCGATACGCATACGCGTTGCGAATAGAGACTGATGGGCGTCACGAAGGACCACATCTGTAATAGCGAGTGGTTTAGACATGTTCTTAAACTCCTTTTTAATCCTATCTTTCGGCTACTTCGCGACAGAGGCGCGATGTTTATGAATCGCAGCCGAGATCGCCGCCACTACTTGTGGACTAACAGCTGAAGAGGTTGATTGAACGTTGGTATTTTTTTTCGGTGCTGCGATCGGCGCTGGTACTTCTTCCGGTACCAATTTGGACATCAGCCGAACGAGATAAACTAGAATGGTGAGGAAAATAAATACGACCGCCATCCCTGTTAACATCAGGGTGGCCGCATCTACTAGCAGGCTTCCTATATTCGTCATGTTGCTTCCTTTCTTTGTCATCCTGACAATGTGCAGGACTTTAATAGCGTCAAATCCCGACCAATGGATTATCTCGATTGGTTAAATTTTGTCAATTTTGTTTAAGGAAGCTTTTAAATAATCCTTAATATTGATTATTTATTCACCACCCAGATCACAAATTATACGAAAATCCACTTTTCTCATGAGATTGTTTAATCTATAACCACACTAAATGAAAGTGATTGTAAAAACTGCGATTGGGATTTCAAAACGAAAACAGCATATGGAATGAAAACTAAAATAAAAACATAAACCTAGCTTAAATTAACTAAATTTAAACATTTCATTTACACAAAACTAATGTGGTAGTGGAGTGACAAGAAATAAGTAGGACAATGATTCTAGGAATTGCAGGCAAAGGTTTTCCCCTCGGGTATTTTAACTAGCCGTTCTTAAAAGAACTTATGATTATTTAAGCACTTATTGATTTTTTCTCATTCTTTATTTTACAGGCCATCACTGTGCCGTTAACCCTCCATTCATTCGAACCATTTTTATCGCGTCATGACGGCAATGCACATCGAGTTTCTTGTACAACTTGTAGATATGACTTTTCACCGTGCTCTCAGATAAGAACAATTGAGAGGCAATTTGCTGATTCGATATCCCATAGGCGAGCAGCTCAAGTATCTGCCTCTCCCGGCTGGTTAATGAGTCATGCTGACAATCCATGGAAAGATTTGAGTGACGATAATTGCTGATCAGTTTCTCTAAGTAAACTCTTGGTAGCCATAGTCCTCCTTGAAATATGTATTCCACACTTTCACTGATGTGTGTGACCGAAGCGTTTCGCAATAAAATACCTTTGAGCAATTTCCATCGAAGCAATTCATTATCCACCCGTTCATTAGGCACATTGTGGATCATAAGAGACCAACCAAATAGGTCGAAATCGGGCAACAATGCTCTCGCTTCAAGTAGCCTCATGAAGTCATAGTCAATGAACACCAGATCAACGTGCATGGTATGACTGCGAAACACTGCTTCTTCTGGTAAACATGTTTTGACGTAGATGTCAGGTAAAGTTGATAGTTGTCCTTCTATTAAACTGGTTTGAAGATTGTTCTCCGCTAGCAGGAGAAGATGCTTGGTTCCCATAGTATCCACCACTGTTTGCTGGCACTTATACCACTTACCTCCGTGTGCCAGAGTTTTCTCACGACAAATTCAAAGTCGATAAATTTATCAATAGAAAAAATATAGCAGTTCAGGCTGACTTTACCGTCGCGACAAAGAGACAAAAATAATGAAAAGGTTTGAGCGGTAATAGACGATTTCGCACTACCTCTTCAGCCTATCAAAGCTAAGTCACTGTTCTTACGACACCCTTTTAAAACAAAGGCTCCCAATCAATTTGTCGTTTTTATTTTAGGGTTACTCGTCGGAGGAGAAAAAGCCTACTTTTTAAGCCTATTTCTGTGTGGAATTTCATACTTGAAGCACCCTAATGAGATCCATTCTCACTAAATAAATGATTCAACTTCGATTTTGTAATCGCTCAATGAACAACCGAGAGGTTCGCTCATCTGCTACTGGTAATTTTCTCAATAGTAAGAAACTCGCCCTAAAACCCTTACCTATACTTCCTTCGCTTCCGCAACGATGGAGCCAGCAAGAAGTAAACATGCAGTCATTTTTAATCAGGAAAATCAGGAAATGGAGTAATCAACATGACTCTTAACAAAACAGGGCTTGCTATCGCTATGTCGGCGATTCTATTTAGTGGTTCAGTGTTAGCTTTCCCTTCAGTTAATGAAGTGGATGACGGGAATGGAAATAGCCAGTGGTCTGAAAGCGCGAACACAAACAATAGTTCAAATGATGCAACTGCGAATAACAGTTTCAATCACGCTGATAGTTCGAACTCGAGCACTAACAACGCTAACGACAGTTCAGATTCAAGTATGAACACTACGCGTAGTAACAACGACAACAGTGATCATAACGCAAGTACTAACGGTAGCTACAACAACAGCAGTACCAATAACGCGAATGACAACTCAGATTCAAGCATGAACACCACGCGTAGTAATAACGACAATAGTGATCACAACGCGAGTACCAATCACAGCAACAATGACAACAGCAGTAGCTATGCGAACGATAACTCCAACTCAAGCACCAATGGCAGTTACAACGACAATAGCGACAACCGTGATCAAGCTGACTACCGAAATCAATCAGACAATCGTGACCAAAGTGATAGCAGTGACAACAGCAGTAGCTATGCAAACGACAACTCTGATTCAAGCATGAATACGACACGTAGCAATAACGACAACAGTGACTCAAGCACCACCACTCGTCGTAGTAACAACGATAACAGTGATTCAAGCACCAACGATAGCTACAACGACAACAGCGACAACCGTAGCTATGCCGATAACAACTCTGATAACCGAGATCAAAGCGACAATCGTGATCAAAGTGACAACCGTAGTTTCGCTAATGACAACAGCGACAACAGTACTAAAGACAGCTATAACGACAACAGCGATTCAAGCTCTACCAATACTGACAGCTTCAACCAAGTAAACATGGATGTCGATATGGTGGTGGCTGATTCCAAAGTGATGGGTGGTGTTCACTCTGCGTCTGTAACTTACAAAGCGGATGCAAAAGATGCCAAAGTGAAAGTTGAAAACGTGAATAACCTAGGTGGTCTAGGTGGTGCGGCAGGTATTACTACCGTGGCACAAAACGCCGGCTCTAACTCACTTATTCAACAATCTGTTGCTACCAATGCGAGTGTATTTACAGGTGGCGAGTAACTAGGAACCTAGGAGAAAGCGATGCGTTTGGCACTGTGTACCTTGGGTATGGTAGTGGCCGTTTCTGTAAACGCAGAGGACATAGCGTTATCTGATGAAACCGTCAGCTTAGAAGCAATGAATGAAGCCAGAGGTGGGCAAAACGTTGAGTTAGACCTCTTCTATGCGGAATCAGATGTGGACGGCATTTCGTCAGATAACGTTGCGACCAATACGGTAAGCGGAAACAACATACTATCACCAGGTGCGTTCGCAGACAGTTCAGGGATATCGAGCGTGATTCAAAATACAGGGAATAACGTGCTTATCCAGAACTCAACCGTCGTTAACCTGACACTCAAGTAACTATCAATATGAAAGTTTGGCAAAACTTAACTTGGCTGTTGCTGGCAATGTCAGCTTCAGCCAACTCGTTGGAGTTTCTTCCCCATCGAGGGCATTTTTCTGTGCCGGTAAAAAGCTACAAGGAAATCGTGTTTGGTGATGTCTTCCGTCAGCAATACGATTTTAGTTGTGGCTCTGCCGCACTAGCTTCATTACTCACCTATCACTATGACACGCCTTCGACGGAACAAGACATCTTCAAAATCATGTACGACAAAGGAGATAAGGAGCAGATAAAAGAGAAAGGCTTCTCTTTGTTGGACATGAAGCTTTACCTCGATTCTATCGGACTAAATTCCGACGGCTTTCAAGTTGGGTTAGAAAAGATCCGCAAAGTTGGAGTTCCGGGGATCACATTGGTGAATTTCGATGGATACATGCACTTTGTCGTGATCAGAGGTATGAATGCCGACTCAGTGATCTTAGGCGATCCTTCCCGCGGCACCATGATCATGAAATATGAAGAGTTTGAGAAATATTATCAGGGGATCGTACTGCTGATTCGAAACGAAGCTGAGATGGGACGCTCGGGGTTTATTACCGATGACAAATTTGCCATCTATCATGCCTCGCCTGTTGAGAGTGGTGTACCGAGAGACTCACTCGGAGTATTCAGTATTACCTTGCCCGTTGCTGGTGAGAACTAATGGAGGCGTGGTTATGAGAATATCAAAAGTATTGATCGCGTTTTGTCTTTGCATGCCTTCTGTCGCGCTGGCAAATGTGATTGAACTAGGTGCTTTAAAACCAGTCCCAGATGAATCCCTTGCCGAGATGCGAGGTAGGTTTCAATTGACTGATGACTACGTGATAAACATTGGTCTGAGCATTACCACGACAATTAATGGGCAAGATATCCTCAACACGACGATAGCAAACCTCGTAATCGAAAACGGCTCTCTTACCAATATCAGTGGCAGTAATAACCCCAACGGTAGCAGCGCTCTCGATCAGGGTATCGTCAACATCATTCAATTTGGTGAAGGGAACTTTATTGGTGACAACACGCCTGATATGCCCAGCTCCAATCAACCTAACATCATCAGTTCTGATTTCATTAACTCCAGTATCATCAATATCATTCAGAACACGACTGACAACAGCGTGATTGGCTTGAGTACATTAGTCGATATCGATGCGCAAGTCAGTGGTGTCATGCAGCAAATACGCGCAAACCAGCAACTTGAGGACGCACTCCTTAATCACCTTCAATGAAATCCCTTAATAGAGCATCAAAAAAGGATTACCGTTTTAGTAATCCTTTGAGCATGTCTTTGGTTCATTAAGTAAATTGAGTTGCCCTATAAATTAAACGGCACTCGAATCGTCAATTGGAAATCCGGAGTATCTTCCGTTAAACCAGCTTGCGCGCTGACATTGATCGACGCTCGCGGGCTAAACGCATAATTGACCCCAAGCGTTAACGCATCGAGTTGAAGTAGCTTCGCATCATCGGCCGAGCTCCCATTAACTTTACTTTTCATGATCGTTTTATGGCTGAGTCCGAGCGAGAAAGACAGATCCGGGTTCACCGCAAAGCCCATACCACCCGCTAAGGAAATGGTGTCGCCAAGGTCAACATCGGCTTTGGTATCCCCTACTGTGACATTGTCTTCCAAGTTGTAGATATAGCTTAGGTTGGCATACAAGACCGCTGGATCGGTCGGATAAATCATCGAGATGCTCGGTTCAAAACTCCAAAAGCCTGAGCCTGTTGGTACATCACTAAAAGAGTTACTACCTTCATCAATCGATACATCATAAGGAGAGCGGCCTGTGTCTGATTTTACCCGTAGGCCACCAACCCAATAAGGCGCACTGTCAAAATTAAACTGGTGACGAATAGCGAGTTCCACATCTCCCATCCCACCACCATCGATTGTGGTATTCACCACGTCAGCATTCGAGCCGTCCTGGATAGGTCGCGTTGCAATTTGGTCATTGCGATAAACGTAGGGTAGCCGAACTTCCAATTCCGTTGCATTGGTTAAGCCATATCGAGCCGTTAAACCAACCGTTACTGTTGTCCGATCTGCATCACTGACTTCAATTCGACCGACAATCAGTGTCGGTAACACGGTATAACCGACGACAGAGACCTTATTTGAAGAGTTTTGTGTGTAGCTAAGTGATGTGTCGAATGACCACTGTCCTCGTGGCGTGAGCACGCCAGGGCGGTCTATGACATCACTTACCGTTTGTGCCCGTTGAGGAATCTCATCTCCTTCAGCACCGTAAGCAGTTTGAGCTACACATACCAACCCAAGAGTGCAGCCAATCAGTGTCTTCCCTAACATCGAATTATCCTTTCTTGTGGCGGTTATAAACGATTAGGTTAGATTTTGAGGTTTCGCAATTTGTTGATAGCAAGAAGTTGCGCAGTCTTAAAACAGAAACGCTTGAATGGCTTATGGGAGTTTAGCTTAAGGAAGAGGTCAGATCTCAGATACAAAAAAGCCCCGCATAAGCGAGGCTTTTTCTAAAGAGTGGCGCGTCCTGGAGGATTCGAACCTCCGACCGCCTGGTTCGTAGCCAGGTACTCTATCCAGCTGAGCTAAGGACGCACGATTTTCGATATCAGTATTACCAATATCAGGAGTTCACTAGGAAACCCTAAAGAGTGGCGCGTCCTGGAGGATTCGAACCTCCGACCGCCTGGTTCGTAGCCAGGTACTCTATCCAGCTGAGCTAAGGACGCGCAGTTTTCGATATCAGTGTTACCAATATCAGGAGTTCACTAGGAAACCCTAAAGAGTGGCGCGTCCTGGAGGATTCGAACCTCCGACCGCCTGGTTCGTAGCCAGGTACTCTATCCAGCTGAGCTAAGGACGCGCAGTTTTCGATATCAGTGTTACCAATATCAGGAGTTCACTAGGAAACCCTAAAGAGTGGCGCGTCCTGGAGGATTCGAACCTCCGACCGCCTGGTTCGTAGCCAGGTACTCTATCCAGCTGAGCTAAGGACGCGCAGTTTTCGATATCAGTGTTACCAATATCGGAGTTCACTAGGAAACCCTAAAGAGTGGCGCGTCCTGGAGGATTCGAACCTCCGACCGCCTGGTTCGTAGCCAGGTACTCTATCCAGCTGAGCTAAGGACGCGCAGTTTTCGATATCAGTATTACCAATATCAGGAGTTCACAAGGAAACCCTAAAGAGTGGCGCGTCCTGGAGGATTCGAACCTCCGACCGCCTGGTTCGTAGCCAGGTACTCTATCCAGCTGAGCTAAGGACGCGCAGTAATCTTTATTTTACTTTGTATAACCCGTTTATCAAACGAATTATTAAATAGTGGCGCGTCCTGGAGGATTCGAACCTCCGACCGCCTGGTTCGTAGCCAGGTACTCTATCCAGCTGAGCTAAGGACGCGCAGATCTTCTTGCTAGGAAGTTGTGAAGTAAATCACATTCATTTCTTACGAAACAAAAAAAAGGCCGTCGGGCCAGTCAATGAATGGCGGTGAAGGAGGGATTCGAACCCTCGATACGGGATAAACCGTATACTCCCTTAGCAGGGGAGCGCCTTCAGCCTCTCGGCCACCTCACCGTTTTCATTGTTATATCTCAGAAGAGATATGGCGCGTCCTGGAGGATTCGAACCTCCGACCGCCTGGTTCGTAGCCAGGTACTCTATCCAGCTGAGCTAAGGACGCACTTTTTGTTGATAAATCAACGTTGCAAGAATGGCGGTGAAGGAGGGATTCGAACCCTCGATACGGGATAAACCGTATACTCCCTTAGCAGGGGAGCGCCTTCAGCCTCTCGGCCACCTCACCGTCTTGCGGAGGCACATATTACGTTTTACCGAAAATATGTCAAACACTTTCTTTGAAAAAAAACGCAAAAATCGCTTAACCGATGCGGATTTAATCAAAGTGATTATTAAACAAACTTTATCACTCTATTATGATGAAAAAAAGAGAGTCTTCCCTTAAAAAAGGACATTTTTTCGAAACTAAAAAGGCTAGCCGAATGGCTAGCCTTTTTCATTCAAACTAAGCTCTGTAAACAGGAGCGGCTTAGTAGTTACCTGAAGCAACGTTACCGTTGCCTTTTTCAGCTTGAATGCGCATGTAGATTTCTTCACGGTGAACAGAAACCTCTTTCGGAGCGTTAACGCCGATACGTACTTGGTTACCTTTAACACCTAGTACAGTTACAGTCACTTCATCACCAATCATAAGTGTTTCGCCTACGCGGCGAGTCAAAATTAGCATTCTTTGCTCCTTGAGTAATCTCTAAATTTTCTTGCTACAAAGCTATTATCCAACAAAAGTTATATTTTCGTAAACTACCTTGTTACCGAAAATTAGCCCAAAAAGGCATGTTTTTGCTGAATGTTTAATACTTCACTAGATGTAACGTAAGCATTATGAAGAATGTTTGCTGCTGCATCCACACTCTCAGGTGGTAAGACTAGCATCATAGTGAGTGCATTCGTTGAGCAGAAATTGATCGCAATATCTTGCTGTGCCAACAATTCACAGGCATGGTCAACCATTCCATTGGCTTCTAGCCCCACAGCGGTCAACAGGCTTACTACTTCACTATTACGGATTTTATCGCTGAACACCAGATCCAACTTGGCACATGCATCTTGTTTTATCATGATACCTGTTCGTTCTGTTTCCTCGATCACATTCCAAATGTCGATACCTAACATCTGACATTGCTTTGTAACGCTAGGCAAATGTTCGTCGTCAACTTCAATAATGGCAAGGTCACGTTGAATGGCTAGACCAGAGACGGCTTTTGAGCCTGCCTCCCCTTTCACCAAACTGCCTTCATTCAGTTCAAATGTCGAAAGCACGCGTAGTGGAACATTATTCTTCCATGCATACTGCACAGAAGGTAGATGTAACACTTTCGCTCCACGGCTCGCCATCGCTTCCATTGAAGGAAAATCGATAACCGCCATCTTTTGAGCGTTTTTCACTACACGTGGATCACAAGTATATATACCATCAACGTCGGTAAAGATTTGACACTCATCCGCGCATAATGCACCAGCCAGTGTCACTGCGCTCGTATCTGAGCCACCTCGACCTAATGTGGTGATATCCCCATTTTCATTCACACCTTGGAAGCCAGCTACGATGACAATTTGGTCTTGTTCAAGCAAATCCATAATCGTAGATGTATCAATGTGTTTAATCGTCGCGTCATTGTGTTGATTGTCCGTCACAATGTTCGCTTGTGCTCCGGTAAGTGAGCGCGCTGCATAACCCAATTTATTCAGAGTCATCGCCAGCAGTGCCATCGACACTTGCTCACCAGCAGAGAGCAAAACATCAAGTTCTCGAGCCGTTGGAACGCTATCTACTTGCTTAGCGAGATCCATTAGTCGATTTGTTTCGCCTGACATTGCAGACACAACAACGACAACTTGATTACCATCATTTTTCGCCTTAATGATGTGTTCAGCTACCTGGTGGATTCTTTCAATTGAACCCACTGAGGTTCCGCCAAACTTTTGCACGATAAGGGGCTTTTTCACCAGTCTTCACCTTCCCAAGACCAAAGTCTCATTAGGACCACTCATACTCCATTGAGATAAATTATATAAGCGGTAGTTACAACAAAAACCAAGCAGCGTAAATGACCTGGTTAAAATACGGTCAATTAAACCACTTGGTTACCATAAAAAAATTACGCTCAATCAAAGAAGCTTGATTGAGCGTAATTCATTATTTTAAAAGCTTATAGGCGTTCTTCTAGCCAAGGCTGTACGGACTGAATCGCCGCAGGCAGCGCGGCAACATCAGTACCACCCGCTTGCGCCATGTCAGGACGACCGCCGCCTTTACCGCCAACTTGCTCAGCAACCATCTTAACTAGGTCACCCGCTTTCACTTTACCGATAAGGTCTTTGGTTACGCCTGCAATCAGACCGATCTTGTCATCGTTCACGTTAGCAAGAAGGATTACACCGCTACCTACTTGGTTCTTGATGTCATCAACCATAGTACGTAGGTTCTTGTTATCTGCGCCTTCTAGAGCAGCGATCAGTACTTTAGTACCGTTGATGTCCTGAACTTTACCCATGATGTTTGCGCTTTCTGCCGCAGCCATCTTGTCTTTCAGTTTCTGGATTTCTTTCTCTAGAGATTTTGCTTTCTGCGCTGATTCAGCCAGTTTCTCTTCGTACTTAGCCGCTTGAGCTTCGATTGCGTCTAGGGCACCTTCACCCGTTACCGCTTCGATACGACGGATACCTGCTGCGATACCACCTTCAGATGTGATCTTGAATAGACCGATATCACCTGTGTTTGAAGCGTGAATACCACCACAAAGTTCAGTAGAGAAGTCGCCCATAGACAGTACGCGTACTTCGTCGTCGTACTTCTCGCCAAATAGAGCCATTGCGCCTTTCTTCTTAGCAGACTCAATGTCCATCACGTTGGTTTCAATCGTGTGGTTACGACGAATTTGCGCGTTAACTAGACGCTCAACTTCTTTCAGTTCTGCTGCAGTTACTGCTTCTAGGTGTGAGAAGTCGAAACGTAGGCTGTCAGCTTTCACTAGAGAGCCTTTCTGCGTTACGTGCTCACCAAGAACTTGGCGAAGAGCTGCGTGTAGTAAGTGCGTTGCTGAGTGGTTTAGAGAGATAGCTGCGCGACGCTCTGCGTCAACGATAGTTGCTACTTCGTCGCCTTTCGCTAGAACGCCTTCTGCCATTACACCGTGGTGTGCGATTGCGTTACCTAGCTTTTGAGTATCTTCAACACGGAATACACCAGCTTCAGTACGGATTTCACCAGCGTCACCACATTGACCGCCTGACTCTGCGTAGAATGGTGTTTCACCAAGTACGATGATTGCTTTGTCGCCTGCAGATAGAGATTCTACTTCGTTGCCTTCAACGAACATCGCCGCTACAGAGCTAGAGCCTTTAGTACCTGTGTAACCACAGAATTCTGTTTGCGTATCAACTTTGATTGCTGCGTTGTAGTCAGTACCGAAGTTACCAGCTTCACGCGCACGTTGACGCTGCTCTTCCATCGCTTTCTCGAAACCTTCTTCGTCGATTGCGAACTCACGCTCACGTGCAACGTCGTTAGTTAAGTCAGCTGGGAAGCCGTAAGTATCGTAAAGTTTAAATACGGTTTCGCCGTCTAGTACTTTACCGTCTAGGTTATCTAGAGCTTCGTTTAGAATCGCCATACCGCGCTCAAGTGTACGACCGAAGTTTTCTTCTTCGATACGCAGTACTTTTTCAACCACAGCTTGTTGACGCTTCAGCTCTTCACCAGCCGTACCCATGATTTCCGCTAGTACACCAACCAGTTTGTGGAAGAATGCACCTTGTGCGCCCAGCTTGTTACCGTGACGAACTGCACGACGGATGATACGACGTAGAACGTAACCGCGGCCTTCGTTTGAAGGCATAACGCCATCAACGATCAAGAATGAACATGAACGGATGTGGTCAGCGATAACGCGTAGCGATTGGTTTGATAGGTCTTCGTAACCAATCACTTCAGCAGCAGCTTTGATAAGAGCTTGGAATACATCGATTTCGTAGTTTGAGTGAACGCCTTGCATGATTGCAGAGATACGCTCGATACCCATACCAGTATCTACCGATGGTTTTGGTAGCGGTTCCATAGTGCCGTCTGCGTGACGGTTGAACTGCATGAATACGTTGTTCCAGATCTCGATGAAACGGTCACCATCTTCTTCAGGTGTGCCAGGACGGCCACCCCAGATGTGCTCACCGTGATCGTAGAAGATTTCAGTACATGGACCACAAGGACCTGTGTCACCCATTTGCCAGAAGTTATCTGACTCGTATGGTTTACCACCTTTCTTGTCGCCGATGCGAATAATGCGGTCTGCTGGAACACCTACTTTTTGGTTCCAGATATCGAATGCTTCGTCGTCTGTCTCGTAAACGGTTACAAGTAGACGGTCTGCTGGCAGCTTAAGGGTTACTGTTAGGAATTCCCAAGCGAAAGCAATAGCGTCTTCTTTGAAATAATCGCCAAAGCTGAAGTTACCTAGCATTTCAAAGAACGTGTGGTGACGAGCAGTGAAGCCAACGTTTTCCAGGTCGTTGTGTTTACCACCAGCACGTACACAACGTTGAGCCGTAGTCGCTCGAGTGTAGGCTCGTTTTTCTAAGCCTAAGAAACAATCTTTAAATTGGTTCATACCCGCGTTTGTGAACAGCAGGGTTGGGTCGTTATGTGGAACTAACGATGAACTTTCTACGATTTGGTGTCCTTTGCTCTCAAAGAACTTGAGGAACGCGTTACGAACCTCATCAGTGCTCATGTACATGCAGCTCTTCCTGAAAATAGTCGAGTTAGAATTTTGCCGTATTGTAGATCATGCAATCAGCTACGACTAGTTTTCTTGCGGAAAAGAGGCATTAGAAGAAAAAATTTGAAGCAAAACAAAAAACAGTGCGAACGACTGACCGTTAATCTTCGTCCTCAAAGCTCAGCGCGTAGCTGATTTGGTCAAAACTGTAGCCACGATATTGCAGAAATCGCACCTGTTTAGCGTACTCTTTCTGGTCTTTGGCTTTTATTCCTTTGAATTTCTTCTCAGCAGCCATTCTTACCAGTTCAAACCAATCTTGGGGCTCTTCTGCCATCGCCATATCAATGATGGATTCTGCCACACGCTTTTGATTCAATTCTTGACGAATACGGCGCTCACCGTGACCTTTGTAAACATGTTGGCGCACTTGGCTTTTGGCGTAACGCAGGTCATCTAAATAGTTGTGGTCGAGACAAAAATTAATGGCCGCTTCGATGTCTGCCTCTTCATACCCTTTTAGAGCCAGCTTTTGGTATAACTCGTATTGCCCATGGTCTCGACGGCTCAATAATTGGATAGCCGCTTCTTTGCTAGATAGAGTCGGTGCTTGACGCTTTTGGTACATGGTGATCCTAAAACTGTTTTTGCTGTACAGGCTTTATAACAATCGCAGTAAATAACCGCTCACTCTAGCTTACCAATGCGCTAGTTCTGATCGCTTGCCTACCCTAATTGATATTAACCTAGTCTTTGTTTTTTGATTTTGATTTCAGCATATACAACAAAGCCCCGCATAGCAGGGCTTTGTTCAATATGATTCAATCAGAAGCTTAAAACTCTTCTTCTTGCTCTGATTTTTCACCTGATTCTGGTGCTTCAGGTAGTGCTGGTGAAAGTAGCATTTCACGCAGTTTAGTATCGATAGTTTTACCGATTTCTGGGTTTTCGCGTAGGTAGTTACAAGCGTTTGCTTTACCTTGGCCAATCTTGTCGCCTTGGTAGCTGTACCATGCCCCCGCTTTTTCAACTAGCTTGTGCTTCACGCCTAGGTCAATCAGTTCACCTTCACGGTTAAAGCCTTGACCGTACATGATTTGCGTATTTGCTTCTTTAAACGGTGCAGCAATCTTGTTCTTAACAACTTTGATGCGCGTTTCGTTACCTACTACTTCGTCACCTTCTTTGATTGCGCCAGTACGACGAATATCTAGACGAACAGAAGCGTAAAACTTAAGTGCGTTACCACCTGTTGTTGTTTCTGGGTTACCGAACATCACACCAATCTTCATACGGATTTGGTTGATGAAAATACACATACAGTTAGATTGCTTTAGGTTACCCGTTAGCTTACGCATAGCTTGAGAAAGCATACGTGCTTGAAGACCCATGTGGCTGTCGCCCATTTCGCCTTCGATTTCTGCTTTTGGTGTTAGTGCTGCAACTGAGTCGACAACCATAACGTCAATCGCACCAGAGCGTGCAAGTGCGTCACAGATTTCTAGCGCTTGCTCACCAGTGTCTGGCTGAGAAACCAATAGTGCATCGATATCAACGCCAAGTTTCTTTGCGTATACAGGATCTAGAGCATGCTCTGCATCGATAAACGCACAAGTTTTGCCTTCGCGTTGCGCTGCAGCAATAAGTTCAAGAGTTAGCGTTGTTTTACCTGAAGATTCTGGACCGTAGATTTCTACGATACGACCCATTGGTAGACCACCAGCACCCAAAGCGATATCAAGAGAAAGAGAACCCGTTGAGATGGTTTCTACGTCCATTGCGCGGTTATCACCAAGGCGCATGATAGAGCCTTTACCGAATTGCTTTTCAATTTGACCTAGCGCAGCGGCGAGCGCTTTCTGTTTGTTCTCGTCCATTACTTTCTCCGATTTATTCATCTTCTTTGGGCGACGAATAGTAATTCATTTTTCTTAAGCAGAAGAACTGCTCAGCAATGAAAGTTATTATACTGTTGATTCATACAGTGTCTATACCTGTATGAAAAAAATTTGGCTGACCTAAAGCTGTGATTTGCTCTAGCCCTTATCAGCGCTGGGCTAAGACAATTTCACAAATTCTAAATCAGATGTTGATGCAATTGAGTCAGTGCATGCTCGACCGCTTTTTTGCGAACTTCTGCACGGTCACCAGTAAAATACATGGTTTCTACTTGCTGCCAACTTTGGTTATCAGCAAAAGCAAAGCAGACCGTTCCGACAGGTTTCTCTTCACTCCCACCTCCCGGACCAGCGATACCACTGATGGATACGCCGATGGTCGCGTTGGAGTTATTAATTGCGCCCTGCACCATTTCAATCACAACAGACTCACTCACTGCACCGTGCGCTTCTAACGTTGAAGCCTGTACGCCAAGCATCTCCATTTTGGCTTCATTACTGTAAGTAACGAACGCGCGATCAAGCCACGCAGAACTACCAGCAATGTCAGTAATAGCGGTTGCGACACCACCACCCGTGCATGATTCTGCGGTGGTTAAAACATGTCCATGCTTAGCCAATAATGCGCCGAGATCGGCACTCAATTTTGTTGCTCTTTCCATAGCCAAAAATGCCCTTTGTCTCTTTTTACTTGATAGGGATTCACGTATCCTAAGCCGCTACGGAAATAAACAAAAGTACTTACCTGTGAAAGCTGAACAAAAACATACTCCGATGATGCAGCAATATCTCAAGCTAAAGGCTGAGAACCCAGAAATCTTGCTGTTCTATCGCATGGGCGACTTCTACGAACTCTTCTACGACGATGCAAAACGTGCATCTCAATTGTTAGATATCTCGTTGACCAAACGCGGCGCATCGGCAGGTGAACCAATTCCTATGGCGGGCGTCCCATTCCACGCTGTTGAAGGTTATCTGGCTAAACTTGTTCAACTAGGTGAGTCTGTCGCGATCTGTGAACAGATTGGCGATCCAGCGACAAGCAAAGGTCCGGTTGAGCGTAAAGTAGTGCGTATCGTCACGCCAGGTACGGTGACCGACGAAGCACTGTTGTCTGAGCGTATCGACAACCTGATTGCAGCGATTTACCAACACAATGGTAAATTCGGTTACGCGACATTGGATGTGACTTCGGGTCGTTTCCAACTAGTCGAGCCAGAGACCGAAGAAGCAATGGCTGCTGAGTTGCAGCGCACAGCTCCTCGTGAATTACTCTTCCCTGAGGATTTTGAAGCAGTTCACCTCATGTCTAGCCGCAACGGCAACCGTCGTCGCCCGGTCTGGGAATTTGAGCTAGATACCGCGAAGCAGCAGTTGAACCAACAATTTGGTACGCGCGATTTAGTAGGCTTTGGTGTTGAGCACGCTTCACTGGGCCTGTGTGCTGCGGGTTGTTTGATTCAGTACGTAAAAGATACTCAGCGTACTGCCCTACCGCACATTCGCTCATTGACGTTTGATCGCCAAGATCATTCAGTCATTCTTGATGCCGCTACACGTCGTAACTTAGAGCTGACGCAAAACCTGTCAGGCGGCACTGATAACACGCTCGCTGAAGTGCTCGATCACTGTGCGACCCCAATGGGCAGCCGTATGCTGAAACGTTGGTTGCATCAGCCGATGCGCTGTGTCGATACTCTCAACAACCGTCTTGATGCAATTGGTGAAATCAAAGACCAAAGCTTGTTTACCGACATTCAACCGATCTTCAAACAGATTGGTGATATTGAGCGTATCCTTGCTCGTTTGGCGCTTCGCTCGGCACGTCCGCGCGATATGGCTCGTCTACGCCATGCAATGCAGCAATTGCCAGAGTTGGAAGCCGTCACTTCCTCTCTAGCTCACCCATACCTTAAAAAGCTGGCTCAATTTGCGGCACCAATGGACGAGGTGTGTGACTTACTTGAGCGCGCAATCAAAGAAAACCCACCAGTCGTGATTCGCGAGGGCGGCGTGATTGCAGAGGGCTACAATGCTGAGCTGGACGAATGGCGCAAGCTTGCAGACGGCGCAACCGAGTATCTTGAAAAACTCGAAGCAGACGAGCGTGAACGTCATGGTATCGACACTCTAAAAGTTGGCTACAACGCTGTGCACGGTTTCTTCATTCAGGTTAGTCGTGGTCAAAGCCATTTGGTTCCACCACACTATGTACGTCGCCAAACCCTGAAAAACGCGGAACGCTACATCATTCCTGAGTTGAAAGAGCACGAAGACAAGGTACTAAACTCTAAGTCAAAAGCGCTAGCAGTTGAGAAAAAACTGTGGGAAGAGCTGTTTGATTTGTTGATGCCAAACCTTGAGAAGATGCAAAACCTTGCTTCGGCGATTTCTCAGTTAGACGTACTACAAAACCTAGCCGAGCGTGCAGATTCACTTGATTACTGTCGTCCAACGTTGGACAAAGAAGCAGGCATTAGCATTCAAGCTGGTCGTCACCCTGTCGTTGAACAAGTGACGAGCGAACCGTTTATTGCCAACCCAATTGAACTGAGCTCAGCTCGTAAGATGCTGATCATCACTGGTCCAAACATGGGTGGTAAATCGACCTATATGCGCCAAACCGCATTGATTGCTTTGATGGCTCACATTGGTTCATACGTACCTGCAGAATCAGCTCATATTGGCTCTCTAGACCGTATCTTTACTCGTATCGGTGCATCTGATGATTTGGCATCTGGCCGTTCAACCTTCATGGTAGAAATGACCGAAACAGCCAACATTCTTCACAACGCTACCAAGAACAGCTTGGTTCTGATGGATGAGATCGGTCGCGGTACCAGTACTTACGATGGTCTGTCTTTAGCATGGGCAAGTGCAGAATGGCTTGCAACTCAGATTGGGGCAATGACGCTATTCGCAACCCACTACTTCGAACTGACTGAGCTGCCAAACTTACTGCCAAATCTCGCCAATGTTCACCTTGATGCGGTAGAACACGGTGACAGCATTGCCTTTATGCACGCGGTACAAGAAGGCGCGGCAAGCAAGTCTTATGGTCTCGCGGTTGCTGGTTTAGCGGGCGTTCCAAAACCAGTCATCAAGAATGCGCGTCACAAACTGTCTCAGCTTGAACAATTAGGTCAGGGAACAGACTCACCTCGTCCGAGTACCGTTGATGTGGCAAACCAACTTAGTCTGATCCCAGAACCAAGCGATGTTGAACAAGCATTGTCGAACATCGATCCTGACGATCTAACACCGCGTCAGGCACTGGAAGAGTTATATCGCTTGAAGAAGATGCTCTAGTTTCTGTACTGACACAGTAAAAAGCAAAAAGGCTATGGTCACCCATAGCCTTTTGTTTATTCTGAACTCGCTTCTAAAGCTGACTTGTTTAGTCGTCTTCCACGTTAAACAGGTTTTCCATGTTTAGACCTTGCTTAATCAAGATCTCACGTAGTCGACGTAAACCTTCCACTTGGATCTGACGAACGCGTTCGCGTGTTAGACCAATTTCACGTCCCACTTCTTCAAGCGTAGATGGCTCGTAACCAAGCAAACCAAAACGACGTGCCAGCACTTCTTTCTGTTTTGGATTCAGCTCTTCTAGCCAATGGATCAATGAAGATTTGATGTCATCGTCTTGAGTGGAAACTTCAGGATCCGAGTTGTTTGCATCAGGAATTATATCCAGTAGCGCTTTCTCGCCGTCACCACCGATTGGTGTGTCAACAGAACTGATACGCTCGTTAAGGCGAAGCATTTTGCTTACGTCTTCTACTGGGATATCTAACTGTGCAGCGATCTCTTCCGCTGTTGGTTCATGGTCGAGCTTCTGAGAAAGTTCACGCGCAGTACGCAGATAAATGTTCAGCTCTTTAACCACATGAATTGGCAGACGGATCGTACGAGTTTGGTTCATCAACGCACGTTCGATCGTTTGGCGAATCCACCACGTCGCGTAAGTTGAGAAACGGAAACCGCGTTCTGGATCGAACTTCTCGACCGCACGGATCAAACCTAGGTTACCTTCTTCGATGAGATCAAGAAGTGCGAGACCACGGTTGCTGTATCGGCGAGAGATCTTCACTACGAGACGCAAGTTACTTTCGATCATACGTTTGCGAGCAGCTTCATCGCCACGCAGCGCACGTCGAGCATAAAGTACTTCTTCTTCTGCAGTGAGTAGTGGTGAGAAACCAATTTCGCCTAGGTAAAGCTGAGTTGCGTCTAAGCTTTTACTGCTCGCGTCAAATTCTTCGCGTGCTGCTGATTTGGTTCCAGTAGATGTTTTTGCAGGTTCGTTTGAAATGCCTTCCGATTGTGCATTGTCGTAGTCGAACTCTTCAACTTTGGTTACTGTGTTGCTGATACTCATAACGCCTCCCCCTGGCGAGTTAGCAAGACATGACAACTCAATATGCCGCTAAATGATGTCGCAAGTTGTTATTCAAAGTTTTACGGTAAATAGCGCTTTGGATTCACTGATTTACCTTGATAACGAATTTCAAAATGTAGTTTGACGGATTTAGCACCTGAACTACCCATGGTTGCTATTTTTTGTCCGCTCTTAACACTTTGTCCTTCTGATACCAGCAGTCTGTCGTTGTGTGCGTATGCGCTTAAATAATTGTCGTTATGCTTCACTATAATTAGGTTGCCATAACCTCGTAGCGCATTACCCGAATAAACGACGGTGCCAGCTGCGGTTGAAACGATAGGTTGACCACGCTGTCCTGCGATGTCGATACCTTTATTTCCTTGTTCTCCCGCTGAGAAGTTACTGATTACTCTCCCTTTTGTCGGCCATAACCACTTCGAGACTTTTTCATTTTTCGCGGTGGTTGTTGGCGGTTTCGGTTTAACATTCTGATTACCTTTTGACCCAACATACTCCTTTGGTTTGGATTGTTCAACCTTCTTTGGCGGCTGTTTTTGTGCAACCTGAGTCGTAGTTGTCTTAGGTTTCTGAGTAGAGCTTTTACTTGAATTTGACGCCTTTGACGTTGTTGATGTTTTAGTCACCGGAGCAGGTTTTGCTGCAACAACAGGAGCGACAACGGGTTCCACTTTGTGGCCATATTTAGGGGCCACATATTTCGGAGCCCAAAGTTTCAACCTCTGGCCCGGAAAAATCGTGTAAGGAGCAGACAATTCATTGTAACGAACTAGATCATTTACATTCTTATCTGTGACGTAGGCTATAAAATAAAGGGTGTCACCTTTCTTTACTTCGTAATAACTCCCTCTATAACTGCCACGCTCAACCGTCGAGTAATCTTTATTTAGGCTTGAAACAGGTGCAGGTGAATGAGCCGCGCAACCAACAAGTCCCGCAGCCAACAAACAGCTAATAACAAAACGATGTAATAACTTCTTCACCTAGTCTTTAACCTTTAAGCTAAATCACCTGCAACTAATGGCACAAATCTTACCATTTCTACCACGGTCGACAGATATTGTTCACCCTGACGTTCAATTTTTAATAGTTGTTGCTCATCGTCACCCACCGGAATGACCATCTTACCGCCTTCTTTTAGCTGCGATAAAAGTGCTTGGGGAACACTCTCCGCGGCGGCAGTGACGATAATCGCATCGAAAGGACCTTTGCCTTCCCAACCAAGCCAACCATCACCATGTTTAGTCGATACATTATAAATATCGAGTTGCTTCAGACGGCGCTTCGCATCCCATTGCAAGGATTTGATGCGTTCAACGGAATAAACATGATCGACAATTTGAGCGAGGACAGCGGTTTGGTAACCTGAGCCTGTACCAATTTCTAATACATTGCTGTTCGATTTTAGATCCAACAGTTCTGTCATTTTCGCGACGATGTAAGGTTGAGAAATAGTTTGTCCCTGACCAATCGGCAACGCATTGTTGTCGTATGCTTGGTGCATCATCGCTTGTGAGACAAAGCTCTCACGTGGCAAACGATAAATTGCATCCAACACGCGTTGATCACTGATGCCACTGGAGATAAGAAACGCTATCAACCTGTCAGCATGTGGGTTACTCATTAATTCTCTTCCTTTAACCAACTATCCATTGCACGTAATGACTCATGAGCTGTTAAGTCGACTTGTAGCGGCGTGATTGAAACAAAGCCATGTTCAATCGCATAAAAGTCTGTACCAATACCAGCATCTTGCTCTTTACCCGGAGGGCCGAGCCAATAAATATCATGTCCGCGCGGATCTTTCTGCTTGATCATATTCTCAGCGTGATGACGAGCACCTAAGCGAGTCACTTCAATCTCACCAAGCTCTTCAAATGGAAGATCGGGCACGTTTACATTCAATAAACGGTTAGTTGGGATCGGACGAACCAAGTGTTGCTCAACCAGCTGACGCGCAACTTTCGCAGCAGATTCAAAATACTGTTTGCCGACGAGGGAGAAAGCAATGGCCTGCACACCAAGGAAGTGCCCTTCCATCGCCGCAGCGACTGTACCAGAGTACAGCACGTCGTCACCTAAGTTGGCACCATGATTGATGCCTGACAGCACGAGGTCTGGCAGGTCATCTTTCATCAACTCATTCAGCGCGAAGTGGACACAGTCAGTTGGCGTCCCCTGCACAGAGAAGGTTTTCGGCGCAATCTCAGTAACGCGTAGTGGCTGCTCCAACGTGAGCGAGTTAGAAGCACCTGAGCGGTTTCTGTCTGGTGCTACGATTGTCACTTCAGCAATGCTTCTTAGCTCATCAGCAAGCGCGTGAATTCCCTGAGCATGAACACCGTCATCATTACTGAGCAGTATTCTTAATGGCTTCGCGTTGTGTGAATCCATTTCCATTAATATTCTCTTTCTACCTTTTCTTCGATAACCAATTCGCGCACGATTGAAGTCGCAAAGGAGCCCGCATCCAGCGAGAACGTCAGTGTGATGTTGTTACCATCCACAGTCCAAGCTAAGTCTTGTGGCTTGAGTGCGATGTCACGACGGTCATGACGCATGCGGTTACCGCGAATCAGTGCCATCAAATCTGGTTCTTCATCTAAGAACGGTTGCTCTAAGGTTAGCGCATCCGCTTGAGTCGGTAGTGCGTTATCGCCCGCCAGTGCAGCAGTGATCGCCACTTCGCCTTGAGCAAACTGTGCTTGTAGATCTGCCATGTTACTTGCATCAACCAACTGAGTGCCAGAAGCTGTCTGCGCCACATCACCGTCGATAAACTTATCAAACACACCGTTCTCTAGGCGAGCTGAAACAATACGGTTAAAGATCCATGAACGAGCCGCTGACAAGTACATGCTGCGCTTGTTTTGGTTGCGGGTACGAACGTTCTCGCGTCCCCATCGACGTGCTTCTTCAAGGTTGTTGCCATCGTTACCAAAACGCTGACTACCAAAGTAGTTTGGCACACCCACTTGTTTCACTTTTTCAAGACGTTGCTCAACATCCGCTATATCTGTCACTTCAGACAAAGTAACCACGAACTCGTTCCCTACTAAGTCACCAGGACGCAGTTTTTTGTTGTGACGATCCGTTGCAAGGATTTCGATGCTCGGGTATTGCGCCAAAAATGCTGAAAAGTCTGGTTTTTCACCTTTTGGTAAATGCACGCTTAGCCACTGTTCAGTCACAGCATGACGGTCTTTAAGACCCGCCCAGCTAACGTCTTTCGACTTAACACCACAGGCTTTTGCTAGCTCGTTAGCAACAAAGCTGGTGTTCTCGCCGGTTTTACGGATACGAACCATTAAGTGCTCGCCTTCACCCGTAAAGGCAAAACCTAAATCTTCACGAACCTGAAAGTGATCTGGTTGCGCTTTGATTTTTGCAGATGCAACTGGCTTACCTGTTAGGTAAGCCAATGAAGATAAAATGTCTGACATGATGTGTTTCCGCTGATATCACAGCTTAGAGGAGCAAATTGCTAGTTATTGCTTAAACAGAAGTACAACTGCTTCCGTTGCAATGCCTTCTTTGCGTCCAGTAAAACCAAGACGTTCTGTCGTCGTCGCTTTTACGTTAATGTTGTTAATGTCGGTTTCCAAGTCTTCGGCAATCGCTGCGCACATGGCTTCAATGTACGGAGCCATCTTAGGCGCTTGTGCAATGATAGTGATGTCTGCATTACCAAGTCGGTAGCCTTGTTCTTTGACTCGACGGTATACGTCTTTCAATAATTCACGGCTATTCGCGCCTTTCCATTTGTCATCCGTATCAGGGAAGTGGCGACCAATATCACCCGCTGCGATCGCTCCTAACAAAGCATCACTCAACGCATGCAGTGCGACATCACCATCAGAATGAGCAATCAAACCTTGTTCGTAAGGAATCGCTACACCACCGATGATTACCGGACCTTCACCGCCGAATTTATGTACGTCGAAACCATGACCAATTCGAATCATTTTCTATCCTTTCTTTATTCGCCGCGCTCACGGCTTAGATAAAACTCGGCTAACGCAAGATCTTCTGGCTGAGTAATTTTTATATTATTCGCATTCCCTTGAACAAGTGCCGGCTTTTCGCCTAACCATTCCAAAGCCGAGGCTTCATCAGTGATAGTTGCACCTTGTTCTAATGCGTCAGCCAGTGCTTGAGTAAGCTGCTGAGTTTTAAACATTTGTGGAGTTAATGCATGCCACAATGCTTCTCTATCTACCGTATGATCGATATCTTGTGCCACGTTTGCTCGCTTCATTGTGTCTCTCACTGGAGAGGCAAGGATGCCACCTGTTGGGTGTGCGCTACAAACGTCGATCAAATGGTCAATATCGGATGTGAGAACACATGGTCTTGCTGCGTCGTGAACTAAAACCCACTCACTCTCAAGATGTGTACTTACATAGTTTAGCCCTGAAAGCACAGAATCTGCCCTTTCTTTACCACCAGCCACACGAATTACGTCTGGGTGCTGGGCAATGGACAGTTCAGGGTAGTATGGGTCACCGTCGGTAATAGCCACGACAACCTTAGAAATTTTTGGGTGAGAAAGCAGTTTTTCCACGGTATGTTCCAATACCGCTTTGCCGTCAATCAACAGGTACTGTTTTGGACGGTCTGCCTTCATTCGACTACCAACGCCAGCAGCTGGCACGATAGCAATATGAGATGGTGAAGTAACCAACATCTTATTGTTCATCCTCACCTACGATTCGGTAGAAGGTTTCGCCATCTTTGACCAAACCAAGTTCGTGACGCGCACGTTCTTCGATCGCATCAAGACCTTGTCGTAAGTCATCAATCTCAGCGAACATCTCGTTATTACGAGCTTGCAGCTTGCTGTTTACTTGCTGCTGCACTTCAATTTCATCTTCTACTGTGTAGTAGTCAGACACCCCGTTTTTGCCAAACCAGAGGGTATATTGAAGCCAGCCAAACAGTAACGTAAGGGCTATAACAAAGATTCGCATATCGTTGCTAACATTCTGTACCGGAAGGGATTAGATAAGGTGACATATATAGCATAAATGCGTGGTTGGCTCTAGGGCAGAAAAAGAGACTCACACGCTCCTTACAGGAAAAAAGCAGCAAAATGAAACAAAGAGACTTCCCTACTCTCTCCTTCCACGTTCTATGGAATCAAAAAATGAACGTAAGCGAAGTGTTCCCATATGTCAGATACAAAAACACCCCGCCAAGGCAGGGTGTTTTTAAGAGCTTTAAGTTAAGCGGTTAATTCAGTTAAGAATTAAGCTTGACCTTTAACTTCTTTAAGACCGTTGAAAGGAGCGCGCTCACCTAGAGCTTCCTCGATACGGATTAGTTGGTTGTACTTAGCAACACGGTCAGAACGGCTCATAGAACCAGTTTTGATTTGACCTGCAGCTGTACCTACCGCTAGGTCAGCGATAGTTGCATCTTCAGTTTCGCCAGAACGGTGAGAGATTACTGCTGTGTAACCTGCGTCTTTAGCCATCTTGATTGCAGCTAGAGTCTCAGTTAGAGAACCGATTTGGTTGAACTTGATAAGGATAGAGTTAGCAACGCCTTTCTCGATACCTTCAGCAAGGATCTTAGTGTTAGTAACGAATAGGTCGTCACCTACTAGTTGAAGCTTGTCACCTAGTAGTTCAGTTTGGTGCTTGAAGCCAGCCCAATCAGACTCGTCTAGACCGTCTTCGATAGAAACGATTGGGAATTGGTTAGCTAGCTCAGCTAGGTAGTGGTTGAACTCTTCAGAAGTGAAAGTTTTACCTTCGCCTTTCATGTTGTAGATGCCAGCTTCTTTGTCGAAGAACTCAGATGCAGCACAGTCCATAGCTAGAGTAACGTCTTTACCTAGTTCGTAACCAGCAGCTGCAACAGCTTCTGCGATAACTTCTAGAGCTTCAGCGTTAGATTTAAGGTTTGGAGCGAAACCACCTTCATCACCAACTGCAGTGCTGTAGCCTTTAGACTTAAGAACTTTAGCTAGGTTGTGGAATACTTCAGCACCGATACGTAGACCTTCTTTAAGAGTCTTAGCACCAACTGGTTGGATCATGAACTCTTGGATGTCAACGTTGTTGTCTGCGTGCTCACCACCGTTGATGATGTTCATCATTGGTAGAGGCATAGAGAACTGACCAGCTGTGCCGTTTAGCTCAGCGATGTGCTCGTATAGAGGCATGCCTTTAGCTGCTGCTGCAGCTTTAGCGTTTGCTAGAGAAACAGCTAGGATAGCGTTCGCACCGAACTTAGATTTGTTTTCAGTGCCGTCTAGTTCGATCATTACTGCGTCGATTGCAGCTTGGTCTTTAGCGTCTTTGCCAACTAGAGCTTCAGCGATTGCGCCGTTTACAGCTTCAACAGCTTTAAGAACACCTTTACCTAGGAAACGTGCTTTGTCACCGTCACGTAGCTCAAGAGCTTCGCGAGAACCAGTAGATGCGCCAGATGGAGCTGCTGCCATACCTACGAAACCGCCTTCTAGGTGTACTTCAGCTTCTACAGTTGGGTTACCACGTGAGTCGATGATTTCACGACCTAGAACTTTAACGATCTTAGACATTAATGTTTCCTCTCGTTTCAAATATAAATGTCAATTTTAAAGGGCAGCAGTACAACCTTTGCCGCTGCCCGTATCCTTTTACTTCTCGAATTCGCCGCGAGCGTTTTGGCCTGCAGCTTTAACGAAACCTGCGAATAGTGGGTGACCATCGCGAGGCGTCGAGGTGAATTCTGGGTGGAATTGAGCCGCTACAAACCATGGGTGAGCTGGGTTCTCAATCATTTCCACTAGCTTCTTGTCCGCTGATAGGCCAGATACTTTCAGACCTGCTTTTTCGATTTGCGGACGAAGATTGTTGTTTACTTCGTAACGGTGACGGTGACGCTCATGAATTGTCGCGTTGCCGTATAGTTCACGAGCTTTCGTACCTTTCTCTAGGTGACATAGCTGTGAACCAAGACGCATCGTACCACCTAGGTCAGACGTTTCAGTACGTTCTTCAACTTTACCTTCGCCGTCTACCCATTCAGTGATCAAACCTACCACAGGGTACTTAGTGTCTTTGTTAAATTCTGTTGAATGTGCACCTTCCATACCCGCTACGTTACGCGCGTATTCGATAAGTGCTACTTGCATGCCTAGACAGATACCTAGGTAAGGTACTTTGTTTTCACGAGCGTATTGTGCTGCGCGAATCTTACCTTCGATACCACGGTCACCGAAGCCACCAGGTACTAGGATTGCATCTAGACCTTCAAGAACTTCTACGCCTTTCGTCTCAACATCTTGAGAGTCTACGTATTTAATTGTGACGTTTAGACGGTTTTTCAAGCCTGCGTGTTTAAGTGCTTCGTTTACTGACTTGTAAGCATCTGGTAGTTCGATGTATTTACCGACCATACCGATAGTTACTTCGCCAGTTGGGTTCGCTTCTTCATAGATAACCTGTTCCCATTCAGACAGGTCAGCTTCTGGTGCGTTGATACCAAAGCGAGCACAAACTAGGTCATCTAGACCTTGAGACTTAACAAGTTGAGGGATCTTGTAGATTGAATCTACGTCCTTCATTGAGATTACCGCTTTCTCAGGAACGTTACAGAATAGCGCAATTTTCTTACGCTCGTTCGCTGGGATCATACGATCAGAGCGGCAAACAAGAATATCTGGTTGGATACCGATAGATAGCAGCTCTTTAACAGAGTGCTGAGTTGGCTTAGTTTTCACTTCACCTGCAGCTGCTAGGTAAGGAACTAGCGTTAGGTGCATGAACATTGCGCGTTCACGGCCTAGTTCTACAGCAAGCTGACGGATAGCTTCCATAAATGGTAGTGATTCGATATCACCTACCGTACCACCGACTTCAACGATAGCAACATCATGGCCTTCAGAACCTGCGATTACGCGGTCTTTGATAGCGTTAGTGATGTGAGGGATAACCTGAATGGTTGCACCTAGGTAATCGCCGCGACGTTCTTTACGTAGTACGTCTGCATAAACACGACCAGCAGTGAAGTTGTTACGCTTAGTCATCTTGGTGCGGATGAAACGCTCGTAGTGACCAAGGTCAAGGTCAGTCTCTGCGCCATCTTCCGTAACGAACACTTCACCGTGTTGAGTTGGGCTCATTGTGCCTGGATCAACGTTGATGTAAGGGTCAAGCTTCATCATAGTCACTTTTAGACCACGAGCTTCTAGAATAGCTGCAAGAGATGCTGCTGCAATACCTTTACCTAGAGAGGATACAACCCCGCCAGTAACAAAAATGTAATTTGTCGTCATGTTTAACCTGAAATTGGTTGAATGAGGGAAATGGAGTGCTTCTGGACGGGACGTAAATATACCAGAAGCTCCTAACCGCCACAACGTGAAATCTATCACACCGTAATTTTTTATTTTTTGCTTCAAATCAAAGTCGAGTATTCATGCAATTTCAGCTTTGCTCTTCTCGTTTCACTTCATCCCACATGGAATCGAGTTCATCTAGAGTAAAGTCTGTGAGCTGCTTACCGTGCGCTGCAACTTTAGTTTCCACGCCTTTAAAGCGTTTCGAGAACTTTAAGTTGGCTTTTGCCAGTGCCACTTCAGGGTCTTTCCCTAGGTGACGAGACAGGTTCACAGTAGCAAATAAAAGATCGCCTAATTCAAGTTCGACTTTTTCCTCATCCGGAGTAATTTGAAGCGCTTCTTCCATCACCTCTTCAATTTCTTCCTGCACTTTTCCGACGACAGGGCCAAGCGAGTCCCAATCGAAACCAAATTTCGCGCACTTTTTCTGGATCTTTGTAGCACGCGAAAGCGCAGGTAGAGAGTTTGGTATTGAGTCTAGAATACTTTCTTCCGCTTTGCCTACTTGTGCTTTCTCTTTGGCTTTTTCTGCTTCCCAGTTTGCGTTAATCGCTTCTTCAGAATCGAATTCTACTTCTGAAAAAACATGCGGGTGGCGACGCGTCAGTTTCTCATTAACGGTTTCCACCACATCAGAAAAGTCGAATAGTCCCTGCTCTTTCGCCATTTGGCTGTAGAAAATAACTTGGAACAATAAGTCACCCAACTCTTCTTGCAAGTTCGGCCAATCGCGGTTTTGAATTGCATCCACCACTTCGTAGGTTTCTTCGATAGTGTGCGGAACAATGGTGTCGAAGGTCTGCTTTAAATCCCAAGGGCAACCGCTTTCTGGGTCACGCAACTTCGCCATGATTTGTTCTAACTGTTCAATTGGATGACTCATTTTCTGTTCCTTTAAACCTTTCTATCTAAAGAAAAAGGTGAGCGGCCAAAACCACTCACCTTTGTTATATGTTGATCAATTCTCTAAATAATTGAAGCTGTAGCTAGGCGGCAAGCGAGCGAGACTCCTGAGCATAGCTTGCCTATGTGATGGAGCGAGTGAGCGTAGGCAACAACGCTATCAGCTTCAAGTATGACGAGAATTTTAGCCTAGGCGTTTAACCGACATTACATCCTTGATCTGCTCAACACGCTTCGAGACGCGTGAGAACACTTCAAGGTTGGTCACTTCAAGGTCAAAGTCCATGATCGACATTTGCGTGCGGTAATCGACGCGGCTCTTCATGCTGGTGACTTTGATTTTCTCGTTCGCAAATAGCGTTGTGATGTCTTTAAGTAGACCGCCACGCTCCATTGCTTCAACACGAACCGTCAAGATGTAAGAACCGACAAAGCCGCTGCCCCAGACGGTATCGATGATGCGTTCTGGTGCGTGATGACGAAGCTCCTCAAGTTGCTCACAGTCACTGCGGTGCACCGAAATACCACGACCTTGGGTGATGTAACCTGCGATTTCATCACCTGGGATCGGCTGACAACAACGCGCTAGATGCGTCATTAAGTTATCAACGCCTTCCACTACGACCGCATCTTTCTTCGGACGACTCTGTGCTGGCGCGCGACTTTCTGCTTCTTGCAGTTTTTCTAACGCTTGCTGATCTTCTTCTTCCGCGGTCGGCTTGTTCACCAATGCGTTAATGTGGTTGATGATCTGGTTGATACGCAAGTCACCACTACCAATACCAACATACAACTCATCGGCACTATTAACGTTAAAGCGTTTCAATGCGTAGTTATCAGCGTCTTTCAGTGTTGCGCCGATTTTCGCCAGTTCGTGTTCTAGAATTTCACGACCCGCTTCTAGGTTCTTCTCACGGCTTTGCTTGCGGAACCAAGCGTTGATCTTCGCACGCGCTCGACTTGAAGTCACAAAGCCTAGCGACGGGTTTAACCAGTCACGTGAAGGGTTTGGTTCTTTCTGGGTGATGATTTCAACCTGATCACCCATTTGCAGTTTATGGGTGAACGGTACAATACGACCCGCAACTTTAGCGCCGATACAACGGTGACCCACTTCGGAGTGAATGTGGTAAGCGAAATCGAGCGGTGTTGCGCCCATTGGTAGGTCGACAACATCGCCACGTGGGGTAAAGGCATACACGCGGTCATCAAATACCTGACTACGTAGCTCGTCCAACATCTCGCCAGAGTCAGACATCTCTTCTTGCCAATCGAGTAGCTTACGTAGCCATGTGATCTTCTCATCGTAACCGCTGCGGCTGCTTGCGCCTTCTTTGTATTTCCAGTGCGCTGCAACACCTAGCTCCGAGTCTTCGTGCATCTCTTTAGTACGAATCTGGATCTCGATGGTCTTGCCTTCAGGGCCAAGAATCACGGTATGGATGGACTGATAACCATTTGGTTTCGGGTTCGCAACGTAATCGTCGAACTCGCTTGGTAGGTGTTTGTATTTGGTGTGAACCACACCCAGAGCGGCATAACAGTCTTGAAGTTTATCAGCGATGATACGTACCGCACGTACGTCAAACAATTCATCAAACGCCAGACTCTTCTTCTGCATTTTGCGCCAGATACTGTAGATGTGCTTTGGACGACCACTGACTTCTGCGTTGATGCCGCATACGGTCATTTCTTGAGTAAGGTCGTCGACAAAGTCTTTGATGTATTGTTCACGGACAATACGACGCTCTGCCAATTGCTTCGCGATTTGCTTGTAGGTTTCTGGTTGTTGGTAGCGGAAGGCGTAATCTTCGATTTCCCACTTCAGTTGACCAATACCAAGACGGTTTGCCAGAGGCGCATAGATATTTGCACACTCTTTTGCCGCTGCACGACGAACTTCGTCCGGCGCTTTTTTTACTTCAATCAGGTTGCAGATACGTTCTGCCAGCTTGATGACCACGCAGCGGAAATCATCCACCATGGCCAACAACATACGACGAACGTTATCTACTTGAGACGAGGCAGCACCACCATCCATTGTTACATTCAGTTGACCAATTGCCGCCATTTCGTCGACACCATCGATCAGCTTAATGATTTCTTTGCTGTATTTTTCCTCAAGGAGTTCTCTATCAAAAGCACCGCTTGAGACCAAAGGGAACAGTTGCGCAGCGACGAGTGTCGCTTTATCCATCGACAAGGTGATCAAGATTTCGATCATCTCTCGTCCACGCCACAACAAAAGCTCCGCCTGCTCGTGGTTCGCCAAAATCGATTGGCAATCACGATACACTTCGGTTAAGCGTTTCGCTGTGTTCTTCTCTTGACCTAGGCTAGCCACCCAGTTTTCAAGTTCAAACTGTTCATCTTGGTTTAAATGCGCGCTTCTTACCGCAACCATCTCATCATCCTAATTATTATATTTGTGTGGTTTGACTAACACCATCCAGGTTAGTTCTTGTGCCAAGCTTTAAGCGTTGGCTTATTGACCACCCACCACGTGTAAGTGATCAACAAAGTCCCAATTATCAGGACTTTTCAAACAGTGCCATCGATTCTAGATGGCTGGTATGAGGGAACATGTCCAGCATACCTAATTTGGTTAATTGGTAGCCTTGCTCCAGCAAGCTCTGGCTATCCCTTGCAAGGGTAGCAGGATTACACGAAACATAAACTACACGCTGTGCGCCAAGCGCAGAAACTTGATCGATGATCCCACTCGCGCCAGCACGTGCCGGATCAAGCAGCACTTTGTCGAATTGTTCAGCCGCCCAAACTTGCCCTTCAAAATCTTGCTCAAGGTTAGCGTGATAAAATTGCGCGTTATTGATTTGGTTCAAAGATGCATTATTTGCCGCCTTTTCCACCATTTCTGCCACGCCTTCTACGCCAACCACGTGTTTTGCACGTTTTGCGATAGGCAAACTGAAGTTACCCAGACCACAGAACAAATCTAACACTCGTTCGTCACTTTGTGGGTCTAACCACTCCACTGCCTGAGCGACCATTTTCTGGTTTACCGCTTGGTTAACTTGAATAAAGTTATTTGGCGTAAATGGCACGGTGACACCTGCTTCTTGATAGAAAGGTACTTCACCTTCCATCAAATCAAGCTGATCCGTTTCTGGCATCAGGTAGAGCGATGCATGGTGACGCTTCGCCAATTCCACCAACGAGTTGGTTTCTTTTTCAGTCAGCTTACTTAGATGGCGCAATGTAATGCATGGACCGTTGTCGCCTAGCACCAACTCTACGTGACCAAGTTGCTCTGGCTTCTTAAACGCTTTTAACGTCGAGTAGATTTCTGGCAATAGCACATTCAACTCAGGTGCGAGCACTGGGCAGTCCGTCACTTGCGCAATTTGCTTACTCTGTTTCTTGCGGAAACCAAAGTGCAACTGACGAGTCTTTTTATCCACGAACAAGCTCACACGAGCACGGCGACGGTAGCCAAGAGACTCACCTAACACAGGCGCATCCAACTCGATATCACTGCCGGCAAATTTTCTCATCAACTGACGAAGCGTTTGCTGCTTGTGCGTCAATTGTTGGTCATAGTTCAGATGCTGCAGGTCACAACCACCGCATTCATGGTAGTGCGGACAAAATGGCTCCACGCGAGCGTCACTCGGTTTAAGGATTTTAATCAACTTACCGCGAGCGAATTTGCTCTTTTCTTCCACCAATTGGGTTACCACTTCCTCACCCGGTAGCGCACCATCGATAAACAATGGTTTCTTCTTAAGGTAAGCAATGCCTGCGCCGTGGTGATCCAAACGCTCCACTTGTACCGCTTGGTGGCGGGTATTCAGTTGCGTTTTCTTTTTAGGTTGAAAGATACGTGCCATGCTCTGTGCCTGATTTGTGTCTAATTGCTCTACTGCTTCACTATTCTTGATTGCAGCCGTTGTGTGATTCGAGTGACTTGATTATGCTTACCGTTTATCCGGTGACGTCACTTCTTTGCTCAAGGCTTTATCGTGCGCTTGAGAAATAATGCGTTATTTTCCCATATCCAGACTCCGATGTAATTAGATAACATGACCAGATATGGCTTAAGAGCACGTGTAATTACACTAACTCTCGCTCCCACTCTCATTATTGGTTTATTACTGAGCGGCTTTTTCTCATTTAACCGCTACCAAGACCTCGAGAAACAAGTTATCACCACAGGCAATAGCATTATCGAACCACTTGCGATTGCCAGTGAAACTCACCTACTTTCCGAAAGTCGAGAAGCCGTTCGTCGCCTTATCAGTTATGCCCACCGCAAAAACTCGAAACTGGTTCGTAGTATCGCGGTGTTCGATGAAAATCATGAGCTTTTCGTCACTTCTAACTTCCATCCCAATTTTGAAGCTCTGATGTTCCCGAAGGATAAGCCTATCCCTCAATTAGGCAATTCAGAAATCTTCGATAACTCGCTAATTCTGCGCGTGCCGATTCTATCTGAAGGTCACTATCTTTCGGAGCTCTCAAATGAGAATCAGGGCACAAAAGCCATCGGCTACATCGCAGTAGAAATGGATCTTTCGTCACTTCGATTGCAGCAATACCAAGAAGTGTTCTCTGCGTTCTTAGTATTGATCCTCGGTCTTGGTCTCGCGAGTGTGTTCGCCTCTCGCCTCATGCATGATGTAACCCAACCGATCACGCATATGAAGAATGTGGTTGACCGTATTCGTCGTGGCCACCTTGATGTGCGTATCGAAGGCAAAATGCACGGTGAGTTGGACCAACTGAAAAACGGTATCAACGCCATGGCGGTCTCGCTGTCGGAATACCACGTTGAGATGCAGCACAGTATAGACCAAGCGACATCAGACTTACGTGAGACTCTGGAACAGCTAGAGATTCAGAACGTGGAGTTGGACATCGCGAAGAAGCGCGCCCAAGAAGCAGCACGTGTGAAATCCGAATTCTTAGCGAACATGTCTCACGAGCTTCGTACTCCGTTGAATGGCGTGATTGGCTTTACCCGCCAAATGCTGAAAACACAGCTTTCGAACAGCCAAACGGATTACTTGCAGACTATTGAGAAGTCCGCCAACAACCTATTGAACATCATCAACGACATCCTCGACTTCTCGAAACTGGAAGCCGGTAAGCTAGCACTGGAAAACATACCGTTTGAGTTCCGTGAAAGCTTAGAAGAAGTAATCAACCTACAAGCCACCAGCGCGCACGAGAAAGGTTTGGAAATCACCTTGAAAGTGGATCCGAAGATCCCGCAAGGCTTGGTGGGTGACCCACTTCGTATCCAACAAATCCTCACCAACTTGGTCGGCAACTCCATCAAGTTTACTGAGCGCGGTAACATCGACATCAGCGTTGAGATGCGCTCACAATCTGGTGATTCGGTCGAACTGCAATTCATGGTGCGCGATACTGGTATTGGTATCTCAGAACGTCAGCAAGCGCAGCTGTTCCAAGCGTTTAGCCAAGCGGATGCGAGTATTTCACGTCGCTATGGGGGTACCGGTCTGGGTCTGGTTATCACTCAGAAACTGGTAAGCCAGATGGGCGGCGAAATCAGCCTAACCAGTCGCCTACACCAAGGTTCAACCTTCTGGTTTACGGTTCGCTTGCACTCAACTGAAATGCCAATGAGCGATCTGATTGAAGTCGAACTACTGGCTGGCAAGCAACTGTTGTTGGTTGAACCGAACATGCAAGCGGCGTCGGTGACACAGCAGATCCTAAGCCAAGAAGGCATTCTGGTGACCTACCGCTCTTCGTTGCCAGAAAACGACGAGAACTACGATTACGTCTTGTTGAACTTGGCTGCCAACCAAACCTACGACGAACAGTCGGTAGCAGCTTGGATTGAGCAAGCCAAACGCATGGCGCCGAGTGTGATCATGGGTACGCCAAGTACCGAGCTGGCACTGGCAGACCAAGTGATGAACGACCATCAGATCCAATGTCTGACCAAGCCATTATCGCGTCGTAAGCTTCTACAAAGCCTGATCACGGATCACGTCGAAACACCTCAAACGGTGATTGCGCCAATTGAGCCGGTGGTGAATGAACGCCTACCACTGACGGTGCTTGCAGTCGACGATAACCCGGCCAACTTGAAACTGATCTCTGCGCTATTGAAAGAGCGGGTAGAAACGGTAACGGCGTGTAGCAATGGTCAACAAGCGGTGAATCTTGCGACTGAGAAGAAATACGATTTGATCTTCATGGACATTCAAATGCCATTGATGGACGGTGTGACCGCTTGTCAGCATATTAAAGAGCTAGAGCTGAACAAAGACACCCCAGTGATTGCGGTAACTGCGCATGCCATGGCGGGCGAGCGTGACCGACTATTAGCAGCGGGTATGGATGACTACCTAACCAAGCCAATTGAAGAACATGTACTGCAACAGGTTTTGGTTCATTGGAACCCAAATACTTGTACTGAAAGTGTCGACAAAATCGCGCCTTCTTATGTCGAGCCTGTTGTGGAGACTGCGCCACCAGCACCAGAAAAACCACAGCAAGATGTCATCATCGACTGGCAAGCAGCGTTAAAACAGAGTGCCAACAAAGAAGACCTAGCCAAAGACATGCTGCGCATGCTGATTGATTTTATTCCTGAGGTGGAAGAAGTGGTCGATCAAGCATTAGAGCAAGAAGACTTCTCGCGTGATGACCTTATCCATGTGGTGCATAAACTTCACGGCAGCAGCTCTTACTGCGGTGTGCCAAGATTGAAGTCATTGTGTGCAACCTTGGAACAAGCGCTGCGCTCAGGGGCTAGCATTGAAGACATCGAGCCAGAAATGTTTGAACTGCAAGATGAGATGATAAAGGTTACTAGCACCGCGAAACTCTATCTTGAACAGTAGAAAATGACGGCATAAATCAGAGTAATAAAAAAGCCAGAGCATCGACTCTGGCTTTTTCGTATTCGGTTATTAATCCGTAGTCAGGCTAAGTTAGGATTCAAAAATCACCGTCGCAACGGCGTAATGACGCTCATCCGAAATAGACAGATGAACATGATTGACGCCCATCGACTCAGCGATTTGTTTCGCCACACCGGATAAGGTCAATACTGGTTTACCAAACTCATCATTCGAAACCGTAAAATCATGAAAGGTCACGCCTTTTGCGATGCCAGTTCCTAACGCTTTTGAGGCCGCCTCTTTTACTGCGAAACGCTTCGCAAGGTAACGCCCTTTTTGCTTCAATTCAGCAAACTTTATCATTTCATCTTGCGACAAAATGCGCTTTGCGAAGGGTTCACCAGTACGACCGAGCGCTTTTTCAATGCGCTCAATCTCTGCGATGTCAGTGCCTAATCCTAAAATTGCCATGCTTAAATCTGATTACTTACGAGCCGCAACCATGATGGCTTTCATTTCTGCCACCGATTTTTCTAGACCATCGAAAACTGCACGACCAATGATCGAGTGACCGATGTTTAGCTCGTAGATTTCTGGCAGAGCTGCGATTGGTGCAACGTTGTGGTAAGTCAGACCGTGACCTGCGTTTACGATGATACCCAGGTCATCAGCGTAGCTAGCGCCTGCTGCGATCTTCTTCAGCTCATCTTGCTGATCTTCTTCTGTTGTCGCATCAGCGTAGTGACCAGTGTGAAGCTCAATGTAAGGTGCGCCACAAGCTTTTGCCGCATCGATCTGTTGACGGTCAGCATCGATGAACAAAGATACTTTGATGCCTGCTTCGGTTAGCTTTTGCGTTGCTGCCTTCACTTTCTCAAGTTGACCCACAACGTCCAGACCACCTTCTGTTGTCAACTCTTCACGTTTTTCAGGAACCAGACAAACGAACTCAGGCTTAGTTTGTAGCGCAATCTCAACCATCTCGTCCGTTACTGCCATTTCAAGGTTCATACGAGTTTGAATGGTTTCACGTAGGATGCGAACGTCACGATCTAGAATGTGGCGACGGTCTTCACGTAGGTGGATGGTAATACCGTCAGCACCTGCACGCTCTGCGATCTCAGCAGCATGAACTGGATCTGGGTATTTAGTACCACGTGCATTACGTAGAGTGGCAATATGGTCGATATTAACGCCTAAGTAGATTGAGCTCATTTTCCGTTACTCCGTGCTCGATATGTCTGAATGAATAATTCGCGACTTTTTAAAGGTTTGCCGCCAAGATACGGCTTTAATGCCATACGTGTAAAGCGTTTCGCCGCTTTTAATTGCTCTTTAGTGACGAATCGCCGTTCACTAATAGCAATCAATTCATTACCTAAAAATGTCAGGTTGTCGCGCCTTACTGAAGCTATGAATCCCTTTTGTTCACGATAACGGTAAGTCATCTCAGGCTCGACTGGCTCACCTGTCCCGGCGCAATGCAAGAAATCGACGCCGTAGCCCATTGAAGACAGCAGGGCCAATTCAAAACGACGTAACCCCGGTTCAGGGTTGTCACTCTGAGCCAATTCCGTTAGTGCATGCAGGTAATCATGAAATAGCGCAGGCATAGGCACTTCCGCCATTAACACGCGCCCGACTAATTCATTTACGTACATTGCGGAGTAAAGGTTTATCCCGAACAACGGCAAGCCTAAACTGATTGGCTCTGCCTGACGTAAGGTTTTCATCGAACCTTTTCCGGACCATTTCAGCAATAGTGGCGTGAAAGGCTGTAGTGCCCCTTTCAGATTGGAGCGTTTGCTGCGCGCGCCTTTCGCCATCAACGTGATACGACCATACTCCTCGCTGAATACATCAAGGATTAAGCTCGATTCACTGTAAGGGCGTCGGTGCAATACAAAGCAGCGCTGGAAGCCTTCTGAAGACTGGTTGCTCATTTCAATCAGTGTGCCTAAGTCGGTAATAAAAAATAAGGAGCCAAGTGGCTCCTTATTTTAATCGATATTATATTTTAGTCGATGTTGGAACGAAGTGTCTTCGTTACCAAACTTACAAGCAACCAAACTTATAGGTCGTCGATGTAACCTAGTGAGCGCAGTGCACGTTCGTCGTCTGCCCAGCCAGATTTCACTTTTACCCAAGTCTCTAGGTAAACCTTACGACCGAATAGTTCTTCCATATCTAGACGTGCTTCACGACCAATTGTCTTGATCTTCTCACCGCCTTTACCAATCACCATTTTCTTCTGACCATTACGTTCAACAAGAATCAGGGCGTTGATATGGAAACCATCAGTTTCTGGGTTGTAATCGAAACGCTCAATCTCAACCGTTACCGAGTATGGCAGCTCTTCACCAGTAAAACGCATCAGCTTTTCACGGACGATTTCAGACGCCATGAAACGCTGAGAACGGTCGGTTACGTATTCTTCTGGGAAGTGATGCGTTGCTTCTGGCAAGTGATCGCGAACGTGCTTGCGCAGGACGTCGATGTTCTTACCTTGCTTTGCAGAGATTGGCACAACGTCAACGAAGTCCATCTTCTTAGACATGTCGGCCATGTGCATCATCACTTCGTTACGATCTTGCACGTTGTCTACTTTGTTCACACAAAGTACAACTGGGAAGTTCGACTTTTGAAGCTTAGTCAGCACCATCTCGTCGTCTTTGGTCCAATGCGTACCATCGACCAAGAAAAAGACTAGGTTCACATCACTTAGAGATGAGTTTGCTGCACGGTTCATCAAGCGGTTAATCGCGCGCTTCTCTTCAATGTGAAGTCCTGGCGTATCTACGTAGATCGCTTGGTAATCGCCGTCGGTGTCCACACCCATGATGCGGTGACGAGTCGTTTGCGGCTTACGAGATGTAATCGAAATCTTCTGACCAAGAATTTTGTTTAGAAGCGTCGATTTACCAACGTTTGGGCGACCAACAATCGCAATAAAGCCACAGTGCTGGTTTTCTGGTGAACTTACTTCACCATTGGATGCAAAAAATGCATCGATATCGAATTCGTTATCAGCCATTTGTTAATTGCTCAAGTGCTGTTTCAGCAGCCGCTTGTTCTGCCTTGCGGCGGCTGGTGCCTTTACCAATGACAGGCTTATCCACACCTGCTACGTCACACTCAACCGTGAACTCTTGGTTGTGCGCTTCACCTTTAATATTAGTCACTGTGTAGACAGGCAGTGGTTTTCTTCTGCCTTGCAGGAACTCTTGTAGGCGAGTTTTTGGATCTTTTTGTGATACGCCAGGCTTGATGGCTTCAAGACGCGAGTTGTACCAACTCAGTACAATACCGCGCACGGCTTCAATATCACTATCAAGGTAAATCGCACCAATAATGGCTTCTACCGCATCGGCTAGAATAGAGTCTCGGCGGAATCCGCCACTCTTCAATTCACCTGGACCTAATTTTAAATAATCTCCTAGATCGAATTCACGACCCAGTTCCGCCAATGTGTGCCCACGTACCAAAGTAGCGCGCATACGGCTCATGTCACCTTCGTTCACTTTCGGGAAACGATGGTACAGATCATCAGCGATGACAAAACTTAAAATTGAATCGCCCAGAAACTCAAGACGTTCATTATGCTTGCTGTTGGCGCTGCGGTGAGTCAGCGCCAAGTTGATAAGCCCAGCATCCTTAAATTGGTAGCCGAGCTTTCTCTCTAGTTTATCAATTGGAGAATTCATACTCTCTCGATATGTAATGGTTAGTGAATACCACCGACGCGGTTAAAACGCACACCAGTTGGAATCCATGAAGGTAGAACGCTGTCCGCGCCACGATCAAACTCGAAGCTGATCCAGATCGCGACAGCTTTACCGACTAAGTTTGCTTCTGGAACAAAGCCCCAGTAACGGCTATCAGCACTGTTATCACGGTTATCACCCATAACAAAATACTGACCTTGTGGTACAACCCATTCGTTAACTCCCGGGCGTGGCTGGTAGTTCTGCACACGATCACGAGCGAGCGGGTTCACCAAAACTTGGTGTTCAACTTCACCCAGTTTTTCATTCATCTGAATCAGAGGAATGCCATTTTGGATGAATTGGCTCTCTTCAACATTGCTCAATTTGACTGGCTTACAAGATGATTCACCTTTCGATTGAATACATACCTGTTTGTCAGCAGAGTAACGCACGGTATCACCAGGCAAACCAACCACACGTTTAATGTAGTCAATGTTTGGCTGTGGTGGGTATTTGAATACCACGATGTCGCCACGCTCAGGCTTGCCAGTTTCCACTAGCTGCGTGCGCCACACTGGGTCTTTCAAGCCGTATGCGTATTTCTCAACCAAAATGAAGTCGCCCACTAGTAGAGTTGGCATCATTGAGCCTGAAGGGATTTGGAACGGTTCATAGATAAAAGAACGTAATACCAGTACGAATGCAATCACTGGAAAGATAGAGACGCTGTTCTCTACCCACCAAGGTTGGCTTTCTACTTTTTGTAGCGTCACCGCATCCAGACCATTTGCTGTTTGCGCTTGGATCTCCGCTACCTTTGCTTGACGTTTTTTCGCAAACACCAGCTTTTCTAGTAGCCAAACTACGCCAGTTACCAAAGTCACGATAACTAGAATCAGTGAGAATGTATTCGCCATTAAATTCCCTTATCTAAAAATACGAAAGTGAAAGAGCCGAAACCCTTTCACTTATTTTACTATCTAACGTCTTATGACAGACAAGAGTACGAGATAGTTCAACTCTAGTCTTTGCCAACGTGAAGAATAGCTAGGAACGCTTCTTGAGGCAGCTCTACGTTACCGATCTGCTTCATACGTTTCTTACCTTCTTTCTGTTTCTTCAGAAGTTTCTTCTTACGGCTCACGTCACCGCCGTAACATTTCGCGATTACGTTCTTACGTAGCTGTTTCACAGTAGAACGCGCGATGATGTGGTTACCGATAGCCGCTTGGATCGCGATGTCGAACATCTGACGAGGGATGAATTCTTTCATCTTCTCTACAAGCTGACGACCACGAGTCTGAGACTGATCTTTGTGCGTAATCAACGCTAGTGCATCCACTTTGTCGCCGTTCAGTAGTACGTCTACGCGTACCATATTCGATGCTTCAAAGCGTTGGAAGTTGTAATCCAGAGACGCATAACCACGTGATGTAGACTTCAGGCGGTCAAAGAAATCCAGTACTACTTCTGCCATTGGAATATCGTAAGTAACGGCTACTTGGTTACCGTGGTAAACCATGTCTACCTGAGTACCACGTTTCTCAACACAAAGTGTGATTACGTTACCTAGGTAATCCGCAGGTACTAGGATGTTACAACGCGCGATAGGCTCACGGATCTCTTCGATGTCGTTAACCGCTGGCAGTTTTGCCGGGCTATCAACATACAAAGTCTCACCGTTTGTTTGCTCAACTTCGTAAACTACGGTTGGTGCCGTTGTAATCAGGTCTAGGTCGTATTCACGTTCTAGACGCTCTTGGATGATTTCCATGTGCAACATGCCAAGGAAACCACAACGGAAACCAAAGCCTAGTGCTGCTGAGTTTTCTGGCTCGTAGAATAGCGATGCGTCGTTAAGGCTCAGTTTACCTAGTGCGTCACGGAAGTTTTCGTAATCATCAGAAGATACTGGGAACAGACCCGCGTATACCTGAGGTTTTACTTTCTTAAAGCCTGGTAGTGGCTTCTCGCTACCGTTTTTCGCTAGTGTCAGCGTATCACCTACTGGCGCGCCTAGGATATCTTTGATACCACAAACTACCCAGCCTACTTCGCCAGTACGCAGAACATCAGTGTCCACTTGCTTAGGCGTGAAGATACCTAGACGGTCTACACCCCAAGTTTGACCTGTGCTCATTACTTTGATCTTGTCGTTTTTCTTCAGTGAGCCGTTTTTAATACGAACCAAAGAAACAACGCCAAGGTAGTTGTCGAACCATGAGTCGATGATCAGCGCTTGAAGTGGCGCATCTGGATCACCTTCTGGTGCTGGAATTGCTGATACGATGTTTTCTAGAACGTCATCTACACCGATACCTGTCTTTGCAGAACAGCGAGTAGCTTCCATTGCATCAATACCAACGATTTCTTCAATTTCTTCCGCTACACGCTCAGGATCAGCCGCTGGTAGGTCAATCTTGTTCAGGATTGGCACAACCTCTAGATCCATTTCGATCGCGGTGTAACAGTTAGCTAGCGTTTGAGCCTCTACACCCTGACCTGCGTCAACCACCAGTAGCGCACCTTCACAAGCTGCTAGAGAACGTGATACTTCGTACGCAAAGTCAACGTGTCCCGGAGTATCGATGAAGTTCAACTGGTACGTTTCGCCGTCTTTAGCGGTGTAGTTCAGCGTCACACTCTGAGATTTGATGGTGATACCACGCTCACGTTCAAGATCCATAGAATCCAGAACCTGTGCGGCCATTTCACGATCGCTTAATCCACCACAAACTTGGATTAGACGGTCAGATAGGGTCGACTTACCATGGTCGATGTGGGCGATAATCGAAAAGTTACGAATGTGCTTCATAGATTTAGGGTGACTAACTCTTTACAAATAGGGACAGTAAGAAAGCCGTCAGTTGACGGCATTTCAATCAAGTTGGCAGATTCTACCCAATTTCGTTAACGGGCGCACCTTATTTAAAGTTTAGAACTTATTGAATAGGTTCACCGAGAACTCGAATGAGGGTGACTTGACGTTTGGACTCATCTTCTAGCGGGCGTGACACACGTTTTGCGAGCCACATACCACCTGCTGCAAACAATACCGAAGCGAGGATGGTAATACCCTCACCGCCAGCGGTTAAAGGCGCAAGCAGGAAGTTGCCAATCACGGCACCGAGAATCAAACCAAATAGAGGAAGAAGGTAGACCGCCATGGCTGATTTGATCAGGCTTGCTTCAGGGAAGCCAATTTCCACCACCTGGCCTACTTTGACGGACTTTGGGGTACGCAAATGCCACGATAGCGTTTTGTTACCGATGGCTTTGGTAACCACGCCAGTGCCGCAGCTTTTTTGCGATGAACAGCTGCTGCAACTGGTCTGTTGCTCGCAGCTGAGATCGACATCATATTGCTGACCGTGACGGTGAACCCCCGTCACAGTAGCCAATGCAGTCATCATTGCACTTCACTCTTTGTTACATTAAAAGTGACCGATTGTGCGATGCGCTGAGCCGTTGTTGGTGGGATATCACCTACAACAGAGATTTCGTGGTTGCCGTTAATAAAGCTATGTAGAGTGCGACGACCTTGACGAACCAGCTGACCTTTCAGCGAATGCTCATCTTTGTTCGCCACATACACAGAGAAACTAAACAGCCCATCTGAATACAATTGACTTTCTACCATTTGATCGGTCACGGCCATACGGTAGCGATTCAATTCATTTGGTTGGAAACCTTCTGGTATCCAGCCCACAGTCCAATCGCTAGTGCCGATATCGCCTTTCGGCATGGTCAAAACACCAGGTAATTGAACCTCTTCCAAACCACTCATCAGCTCGCCAATTTTAGGGTTCACTGAGTAAGATATAGTTCGGTACTGTTCAAGCATTTCACCATCGCGATCGACCAGATCAGCACGCAGTGGCAACTTACTCTTCTCATCAATCCACAACACATAAGAATAACGCAGGCCATCTTTTGGCACGATACGTAGCACTTGTGTTGGTACACCTGCTTCACGGGCACGACCTACTTTTACATAGTCGTAGTACAAGTTTAGCTCGTCGATGTTCGCATTCAGCATCGGCATGATTGGAGCAACCATTTTACCCGATTCGATGGTAAACGGTTCCGCGCCGGTTTCGATGTAGCTTACTTCAGTGCCGCGACGAATAACCTCACGCACAGGACCGCTTAGATACACAAGATGTGCGTACTGGTCTTTGTCGTGAGTCGCATGACGATACAGCAAAGGTTCAATGCTGTTCTTTTTGATAAGGATATAAGAGAGTTCGTAGCTTAAATTCTTGCTCGCCTCGCTCATTTGATGCAATAAAGCCTCCGCTGGCTTATCACCAGCAAAGGCTTGCGAAGACATCAGACTGAACAGAGCGCAAGCGCTGATCAGAAATTTTTTCATTCAATATCCGGAGTCAGATGTGCATCTTGCTGAGACGCATCACTGTTAATTCTTAGCTGCAGTTCGTAGTCACGAAGCATAGCATGAACGCGTTTGCGTTGCTCTTGCATATTTGCTTCACCAACCGAACGCTCTACGGATTCACGCGTCAAGCTTACTGGTTCAGCACTGCCAGCGAATGGCACGGTTTGAAGCACAGGAAGTTGATCGGCTTGTGGCGACATTGGGTCACTACCACCGTATTGTTGCACACCTAAAATCACAACGAGTGACACACACGCAGCGACCGCAACTTGACCAAACTGGGTCAACCAAGCTGGCAATTGGCGTTTCGCTTTTTGTGGCTCTGGTTGCGACTCTTTTGGCGCGTCGTTAATTGAAATCACGTTTGCACTGCGCGAATCGATAGCACGATGCACAGGCTCGTCTTCTAACGCTAACGCTACGCTTTCAGCAATATTCCACTCAGGCTTTGCTGGCGCTTCGCCTCGCATCACATCACCAATCAGGTGATAGTTCTGCCAAGCATCACGGCTCTCTTGGTCTTGCTCTAATTCTTGAATTAAAGCCTTATCGACCAATTCTCCATCCATGAGAGCTGAAAGTTTTTCTTTGTCAGCCATTGTTTTCACCATAGTTATCACTTGTACTAACGCTGCAAAAGAGGTTTGATTTTCTTTTCCACCGCCTCACGAGCACGGAAGATACGTGATCGTACCGTTCCCACCGGGCAATCCATTACTTCAGCAATTTCCTCATAGCTTAAGCCGTCAAGCTCACGCAGAGTCATTGCCGTTTTCAAATCTTCAGGTAAGGCTTCGATTGCGCTGAACACTACCCGTTGCAATTCTTTGGACAACGTTAAGTTCTCAGGGTTCGAAATTTCTTTCAGTGCATTACCTGTTTCGTAAAATTCAGCATCTTCAGCATCAACATCCGTCGCAGGCGGTCTACGACCCTGAGCAACGATATGATTCTTCGCAGTATTCACCGCAATGCGATACAGCCAAGTGTAAAACGCACTCTCCCCGCGAAAGCTAGGGATAGCTCGGTAAGCCTTGATAAACGCTTCTTGTGCTACATCTGGAACATCGCCAGGATTACTTACGTATCTGGAAATAAGATTACATACCTTGTTCTGATACTTTGTTACCAGCAGGTTGAATGCTTGCTTATCTCCATTCTGAACTCGCTCAATCAATACTTGATCGGTCAGCTGCTCGTTCATTCGAGCGGATACTCCTATTTGTTATGCCCCTACTCTTCTCAGATATGGGTACTAATTCTGCAAAACGTAGTATTGACACCACTGCTTACTTGAGCACTATTGTGACTCCGACGTGAATGAGAAAGTTCCATAGTTTCTCAAATTTTTTGTCATTGTTTTTTCACAGTGTGATGTCACTAGCCAAATCCCTCGCCACGTCTGAATTACGTCTCGTTTTGACAAGCGAGCATAGTGTTGGGGAAATGGGTATAATGGATGATCTCTGTCCCAGATTGTGCTGGGTAGAGCCTAGAAAAGCAATGGCATTGACAAACTATTACTTTTTGTTGGCACGGCTAATGGCTATCTGAACAACGCGTTTAAAATAAAACTCAGGAAGCATTCGCATGTCATCGACATGCAAAAATAAGAGTGGCACAAGTCACCAGAGTTGCGGTGATTTAGATACCTCCCAACTTAGCCCTTAGCGACGGATGTCGCGTTAATGGATGCACATGGTGTGCAAAATATACACAAGGTAGCCTTGTTACCTTAGCTTGGGATTGTAAAAGTAATATGAACACAAATCGTGAACATGAATGTGATGTGTTAGTGGTAGGGAGTGGCGCCGCGGGCTTGTCGTTGGCTTTGCGTGTCGCAAACCACTGTAAGGTGATGGTTCTAAGTAAAGGACCACGTAGCGAAGGCGCGACGTTTTACGCGCAAGGTGGTATCGCTGCGGTATTTGATGAGTCGGACACCATTGAGTCTCACGTTGAAGATACACAAATTGCCGGAGATGGTATCTGTGACGAAGAGACGGTTAAATTCATCGCGGAAAACTCAAAAGAGTGCGTACAGTGGTTGATTGATGGTGGTGTGCCATTTGACCGTGAAGACGATGACTCTGACGACGAACCACGTTATCACCTAACTCGCGAAGGCGGACACAGCCGTCGCCGTATTTTGCATGCTGCCGATGCCACTGGTATGGCAATGCAAACTTCTCTGCAAGACAACGCACACAGCCACCCAAACATTCATGTTCTTGAACGTCACAATGCTCTGGATTTGATCACCGAAGATAAAATTGGCGGCGACAAAAACAAGATCATTGGTGCTTATATTTGGAACCGCAACGAAGAGCAAGTTGAAACTGTTCGCGCAAAATTTGTTGTTCTCGCAACGGGCGGCGCTTCCAAAGTTTACCAATACACGTCTAACCCAGACGTCTCATCTGGTGATGGTATTGCAATCGCGTGGCGCGCAGGTTGTCGCGTTGCGAACATGGAATTCAACCAATTCCACCCGACCTGTCTGTTCCATCCAGAAGCGCGCAACTTCTTACTAACAGAAGCATTGCGTGGTGAGGGTGCGTATTTACGTCGTCCTGATGGTTCACGATTTATGCCAGATATCGATGAGCGTAAAGAGCTTGCTCCGCGTGATGTCGTGGCTCGTGCTATCGACTTCGAAATGAAGCGCTTAGGTGCTGACTGCATGTATCTCGACATCAGCCATAAGCCCGCGGATTTCATTACTAAGCATTTCCCAACCATCTACTCTCGTTTGATGGATTTGGGTATCGACATGACTAAAGAACCAATCCCAATCGTACCTGCGGCGCACTACACATGTGGCGGCGTCATGGTTGATCAAAACGGCCATACCGATCTAAAGAACCTCTACGCGATTGGTGAAGTGAGTTACACAGGCTTGCACGGCGCGAACCGTATGGCATCGAACTCGCTACTTGAGTGTGTGGTTTACGCATGGTCGGCAGCCAAAGACATCCTAAAACATCACAACGAAGTAGAACTCGCACCGCAGGTTCCATGTTGGGATGAAAGCCAAGTGACCAACAGTGATGAAGAAGTGATCATCCAACATAACTGGCATGAGCTGCGCCTATTTATGTGGGATTACATGGGCATCGTTCGTACCGATAAACGCCTTGAACGCGCACTGCGTCGCATCCAAATGCTGCAACAAGAAACGCACGAGTACTACAGCCATTTCCGCGTATCAAACAACTTGCTAGAGTTACGTAACCTGCTGCAAGTCGCAGAGTTGATGGTACGTTGTGCGATGCAGCGTAAAGAGAGTCGCGGTCTGCACTACACCTTGGATTATCCAAACCAGCTAGAAAACAGCGGCCCAACGATTCTTACGCCAAACAAATAGCTCTGACACCAAAAGTAACCGTCAGATACAAGATCAAATGGGAGCTTCGGCTCCCATTTTCCATTGCCTTAATATCAAACACAGTTGACGATATGCCACGTCTTCACAACTGTCTCGCCAAATCGTGACTTTCTCACCCGACGTTAGTTCAAACGTGACTTTGAACGCCGCCGCCGACACATCAACACTCGATATTGTCGAAGTTTGCTTGTCATTGCGTACTGTGCCATCACGATGCAAATACCAACCGCCGCAGGCTGAAGGCACGACAAAGCCACCTTGCATTTGGCAACGGATAATCAGTAGTAACAGATAAGTTGATAAGACGAGTGGAATATCAGAGCAGATAACCGCCCAAACGCAACCTAGGAGAAGAAGTTGGTTGGCAATTTGGGCGTATAGAGAAGTGTTAACTTTAAGATTAACGAACCTTGCTGAGGTTGTGTGCGACAATTTTATCAACCATCGATGCATGACCTAGGTTTTCGCTGCGACCGTGGCCCATCACCCAAGTAAACAGATCGGGATCATCGCATTCTAGTAGTGAGACGAAATCACGCTGCTCTTGCTCATTTAGTGCATCAAAGCACTCTTCAAAAAACGGCATAATCACCACGTCAAGCTCAAGCATGCCACGACGACAAGCCCATTTAATACGCGCCTTTTCTTCCGCAGTGTACATTCAGTATTCCTTCATAGATGTCTTGTTCTTAGTGCGGAGTGTAACAAGGGATGTGCAACGTCACTAGTGTGCGGGTCACAATATGTAGCCAAGTCGCTGCAAATCCTGAACGCATTTAATAAACAAACGTTCAGCAAAGCCAAACACCTTAAAATTGAGTGGATATATTGAGTGCTGACAAATGCCGATTCTGCATTTAACATAGCTGAAAAATATCTTCAAAAGGCATTGTAATCATGGAATGGCAAACTCGCTTTTCACCGCTGAACCTATCGACACAAGACGCACTACCTGAGCTGTCTATCTCGCTATTGGATAACCTAGGCATGATCACCATGGTTGGGGATGACAAAAAGTCGTACCTACACGGTCAAGTTACCTGCGATGTGGTTTCTCTTGAGAAAGACCAATCAATGTTGGGTGCACATTGTGATGCGAAAGGTAAAGTGTGGAGTGTCTTCCGCCTATTTCACCATAACGATTGCTATGCAATGGTTCAGCCGAAATCAGCGATTGAAGTGGAACTAAAAGAAATCAAAAAATACGCGGTGTTCTCGAAAGTGATCATCGAAGAGTCTAGCGACGTTGTGCTGGGCGTTGCTGGTGAGAATGCAGATGCGTTCATCTCAACACTAAATGCTGATTCTGGCGACGTGCGTAAAGTTGAAGGTGGCACTGCAGTCAAAGTCGCTTCAAACCGCTGGTTGCTTGCGCTTACAGCAGAAACAGCACAATCGTTAGTGGAAGATAGCCAAGCAATACTGACAACCCATGAGCTTTGGACCCGTTTCGATATTGAAGCAGCACTACCATACGTGGCCGCTGATGCGCAAAACGAGCACATTCCACAAGCACTAAACGTACAAGCGCTTGGAGGCATCAGCTTTACGAAAGGCTGCTACACAGGTCAAGAAACCGTAGCGCGCGCGAAATACCGCGGTACCAACAAACGTGCAATGTACATTGTTAAAGGTGCAACCGCTGAAGCCTTAGGTGAAGGTGCAATCGAACTGGAACGTAGTGTCGGTGAAAACTGGCGTTCAGTAGGAGCATTGCTCACACATTACCAATTCAGCGACAACCAAGCGATGGGACTCATTGTACTGCCAAACAACCTAGACGATGACACTCGTCTGCGCTTGGTTGCTCAACCTGAGTGTGAATGGGAAATCGCAGCACTGCCGTACAGCCTTGACGATGAGTAATACCATTCATACCCCTTTGATGCAGTTTTTGGCAGACCAGAACATCGAGTTTCGCCTTCTTCCTCATCAAAGACCTGCAACAACCATTGAGGATGCCGCGCAACAACGTGGCATTCGCCCTTCTCAAATGGTTAAAGCGATTCTTTTGCGCGATATGGGGAACCAATATGCGCTTGCTTGTGCACCAGGTGATCGTAGCGTTGATCCAAAGAAGGTGCGCGCATTACTGCAGTGCCGTCGCATGACGTGTGTTGATCAAGCGGACGTAGAAGCGATTACCGGATACAAGATTGGTACTGTCACACCACTCCTCCTAAAACGCTACATGCCTATCGTATTTGACCCAAGTTTGCTTGAAGAAAAAGAAATCACCATTAGCAGCGGAGATCGTATGGCTGGCTTAGCGCTATCCATCGATGATCTCATCCAATTATGCCAACCAACCATGGCTGATATCTGTCGCTAACATGTAATCAAGCTCAGGATTCTCACTCCTGCGTGATCTCACTCATATCTCTTCGATTACACTTAAGAATTTTTAATCATTCTTGAAACATAAATAGTCACATATAAAAAACTCGTATATGCTGAATTCGTTGGTTAAGTTTTCAACAACGACTTAGCTAACGTAAAGTGAATCTGCTGACTTGTATGACAGCGTTCATTAAGTCAGTCGTCCACTTTTGTGTAATGCATCTGTGACTATTCGCCCGCCGAAGCGGGCTTTTTTTTGCGTGGAACTTTTTCCCTTTTTCTTCCTCTAACTCAATGAAAGCAATGCATTTGAGGTTTCAACCTCGTCAAAACGAACAAAATGCAACCCATTGAGTAAAAACATTTAGCAAACAATCATTTTCCTTCTATTCTTATTTCTGTAACAAAACTGTTGCTTAATGCACCACGTAAGAACAGGAGGACTCAAGGACTGGTTCCTTCGATAATGATTTTTTGAGGTAATCCTCACGCTATTTGAGATATGACTCTGTCAATTTGTCTAAGGCAGCACAAATCTCTAAAGCCAAGTACCTCAACTGCACTTAATACTATTGCTGTCACAATAATTTTTACGCGAAAAACGTAGAATAACCGGGCTAGGTAAGAGATAAGGAAGAGTAAATATGAGACTGTTTAAGCGCTATACACCAGGTATGATTGCTAAACACATAAGTCGTCTTTTTAAAGGAAGAATTTATATTTACGGAGTCGGTAAGTTCGAGTTTGATAACGGAAAATTGATGTTGCCAGAGAAAGCTGAGAAACGTCACTTTCAGGCAGTAAAAGAGATTAACCAAGAGATTATGAAGCTCAGATGCGCATACGCTTAGCTTAAACATCGATGTAATAAGAAAGGCTGGATTAACCAGCCTTTCTTGTGTCTTCTATTCGTGAATCGAGAAACGCATTTATTGACGCGCTAGTTCCGGCAAATTGCCTTTCAAACCTAGTGCGCGCTTCATGATTTCATCTTTCGCACCCGGCAGTTGTCCTGCTAGGCTCAAACCAATACCACGAACCAACTTCTTGGCAGGGTTCTCACCGGAGAACAGATCACGGAAACCTTGCATTGCCGCTATCATCTTCGCCGCTTCGGCTTTACGCCAACGCTCGTAACCACGTAGATTACGTTTGGTGCCAATGTCTTGCCCTTGTTTCCACAGCGCCAACACTTCTTGCGCTAAGCTCGCCGCATCTAATAACCCAAGGTTCACACCCTGCCCTGCTAGTGGATGAATTGTGTGTGCTGCATCACCAACTAACGCCACGCGTTCAACCACAAAGTCACGCGCATAACGCATCTTAAGTGGGAATGCTGCACGTTCACCAACCACTTCACACAAACCTAAACGCGCATCAAATTCGCTAGTCAGTGCTTTATTGAACTCTTGCTCATTCATCGCCAGCAATTGCTCGGCACGATTTGGCTCGGTAGACCACACAATCGAACACATGTGCGGATCAGACATTGGAAGGAAAGCCAATGGACCTTGCGGTGTAAAGATCTGACGCGCGACACTGTTGTGTGGGTCAGCGGTTTTCACGTTCGCGACAAGTGCACTATGACCGTAATCCCAATGCGTTAGAGGGATATCCATTTGGTTACGCAGCCAAGAGTTTGCACCATCTGCGCCAACAACCAACTTAGCAGTCATAGCCTGACCGTTGTCGAGCGTTAGCCAGCTTTCTTGCTCACCCACCGCAAGCGTTGCACAACGAGCAGGCATAAACAGGGTTACGTTATCCAACTTCTGTACTTGTTCTAGCAGCGCCAATTGAATCACGCGGTTTTCAACGATATGACCAAGGTCTGGTTGAGCCATGCTTTGTGCATCAAATGCGATGTTAGCAAAACTGTCTTGCTCCCACACTTCCATCGCATGGTATGGTGAAGCGCGACGCTGCTCGATACCTTGCCAAGCACCAAGATTGCGAAGGATAGTTTCACTTGAACGGCTCAACGCCGATACGCGTACATCTGGCAGTTCATTTAGGGTGTCGTTTGGTACTGCGCCTTCGATAACGGCTACTCGCAGGTCACTGTCCTTAAAAGCGGCCGCCAATGCTAAACCCACCATTCCACCGCCGATGATGGCGATATCTACACTTTGCATCATTGCTTTTGTTACCTAATTCGTTGCCGTTTATCGTTTCACTAAGCCAAGCGTATGGCGTAGCAGCGGCTGCTTAAAAGTAGAAAGGTTATCCATCGTTGCGAGAGCGAGGTTACGCCCAATTCGCATCGCCGGTAAATCATTTGAAAAAATATGCACGAGAGAGCTGGTTAGCCAAATTGTTTCGCTGCGATCATCTTCACGGCGCTGGCTAAATCGCATTAAGCCTTGGTAACGACCCGCGTCTTCAGTTTGCTTAACAACCTCTTCCGCTAACGATGCCACATCACGAATACCAAGGTTGAAGCCTTGCCCAGCAATCGGGTGAAGTGTTTGTGCAGCATTGCCGACAATAGCAAAGCGGTGCGAAATGTTCTGCTTACGATGACGCAGAAGAAGCGGATAGCTCGCGCGTTGTCCGACTTTCTGCATCGCACCTAGTCGCCAACCAAAATCGCTCTGCAAACGCTCAAGGAACTCCGCGTCAGATAAGCTCACCACGGTTTGTGCTTCTTCAGGACGCAGACACCATACTAACGACATGCGGTTGTCACTCATCGGCAGCAGTGCGACAGGACCATTTTCAGTAAAGCGTTCAAAAGCGCGACCTTGATGAGGCTCTTGCGTTACGATATTCGCAATCACTGCCACTTGGTCGAAATCATGTTCAGACAACTCTAAGCCGATTTGCTGACAACATTGCGATACAGCGCCATCAGCAGCCACCAGTAGCTTAGCTTCCAGCTTCTCACCACTGCTCAACTCAATGTGTGCTTTGTCTTGCTCACGTTCGATATTCGCAACCGAATCAGGGCAAAACAGAGTGATAGCCTCACTCTTATCCAAGAGATCTTGGTAGACGCGGCCAACATCGGCGAGTTCCACTACGTAGCCAAGCGCTTCAACGCCAACTTCGTGCTTGGTAATCTCAGTCATGCCCGCATGAGAGCGGTCAGAAACATGAATATGTTCAATTGGGGTTGCACAAGGCTCGATAGCAGACCACAACTGCAAGTGACGCAGAATGTTGACCGTACCGTAGGACAGAGCAATCGAGCGCGAATCAAACCCCGGATGTTGATCCGATTGGGCTTTAAAAGGCTCAACAACCGCAATTTGCAGCGCGCCTTTAGATAAACGGTCGATTGCTAACGCAAGTGTGGCACCAGCCATGGCACCACCAGCAATTACAACGTCATATTGCCTCATGCTAACCTCTAGAAACTATTCGATAATGGGAAACGAGTGATTAATGAATCGTTGGTTTGTTTTCGTTGCTTTCAGGACGAGCACCAAACTCTGCATGAATAGTTAATACGCAGGCTTTAACGTGTTCGATTACTTGCTCTAGTAATAGCGCTTGTTCGCCTAGGTCATCGTCTTCGTCAATACCAAGCTTGGCGATTTCTTCTAGATCAGCCAAGGCCTCTTTTGCATCGTCTGATGCCTTATCAATCGCAATGCCCGCTAAGCCCATACCTGAGATAAAGTGGTTAACAAAGTCTGATACACCATCTGCTAGTGCAAACAAACCTTCTTCGCCCGCTTCATCTGGAAGCAGCAGAGACACCTCCATAGAAGTGCCAGTTAGCTCGTTAACAGTTACTTGGAACACGCTTTGTGCCAGTGCTAATGCGCTTGATGGCCAGCCCATGCCTTCGTTGGTGTAATCAAACAGAATCGGTTGCCAGGTTTGGTCGTTAATCGCCAATCCACCACTTAGCATGCCAACAAGTAGACCATGCAATTCTGCTGGGGTCACAGCAAGGCTTGCAGATTTCAGTTCAGCAGCAATAGATTGGTATTCAGGAAGGGTGATTTCACTCATAATCTTGGCTCATTCTTGCGTAATAATGTATCGACATATCCTACCATCAAGCCTAGTCGGCTGAAACGGCTATCAAATTCAATTTTGGACAGCATTTAATCAATTTGCCCAATTCCTGTGTGATCACTTCACCATTTTTCTTTCTGTGATGGGAAATGCTTGAATCTTAATAGCGGTTTTCCTATAGTTTCCTCCTCGGTAGTTGTATAACGCAACGCCTTAGATAGCGCGAATATAGAGTTTATTCATCATGAGCAATCAAGCGATCGACGTTGAAATCCTTGGCAAAATGACACGAGTCAATTGTCCTACGGGGCAAGAAGAGTCACTAATTACAGCGGCTAAAGATCTTGATCGTCGATTGAAAGAGATGAGCGAGCGTACTAAGGTAACCAATGAAATTCAGCTACTGACCTTTGCTGCGTTGAACATTTGTTATGAATTGCATACCAAATCATACGAATCTAACGGTCAGCAACAAGAAATTACTGAGCGAATGGAAAAGCTCACCGCGTCTTTAGAAAGTGCGCTTAGTAAGGTAACGCAAGGACAGCAGTAGATACAAAATTTACCCTGGGGTGTGCGTCAGTTGGATTTAAGTCCCTGAGCCGATAAGCAATACCAAAGGGTTAGTACTTGATAGCTATTGAGCAAGCTTGGCATGCACCGAGAAGCCTACGGTTATCATTGCTGATCCGCCTTGAACCAGCTGGTTCAAGGGCCACAATCCTCAACGGCACCCTGGGGTATCCTCTCTATGTCAGACTTATCTCGACAAGAATTCCGCAAACTCATCCGTGAAAAACGCAACGCCCTTTGTAGCGATACTCAGTTCCAAGCTGGGCTTGATCTCGTTCAGCAGTTTTCGCAGTTAGCAGAAATCAAAACCGCACAGCACATTGCCATCTATTTGTCTGCCGATGGTGAGTTAGACACCAAACCTTTGATTGAATCACTATGGCAGCAAGGTAAGTCGATTTACCTGCCCGTCATTCATCCTTTCTCTAAAGGCCAATTACTCTTCTTGCAATACATCAATGATGAACAGTTGGTGTACAACAAATACGGAATCTTAGAACCTGCGCTTGATATCCGCTACCTCAAACCGGTCCGTGAGCTGGATGTCATTTGTACGCCGTTAGTCGGGTTTGACAGTGTCGGCCATCGCTTAGGTATGGGCGGAGGCTACTATGACCGGACTCTCTCACGCTGGTTTAGCACTGGCGAAGGTGCCAAACCGATCGGTATCGCCCACGATTGCCAGCATGTAGAGCGCCTACCCGTTGAAAGTTGGGATATTCCATTACCTAAGATCGTGACTCCAAGCCAAATCTGGCAATGGGAAAAGTAACACTTACCCGCTATAATCACGCCGCAAACGTTAACGAACATCTATTCAGGAGATTGGCATGACTCAAGATGAAATGAAGAAAGCGGCTGGTTGGGCAGCACTTAAGTATGTTGAGAAAGGCAGCATTGTCGGTGTTGGTACTGGCTCTACCGTGAATCACTTCATCGATGCCCTAGGCAGTATCAAAGATGATATCAAAGGCGCAGTGTCTAGCTCTGTTGCTTCTACTGAGCGTCTAAAAGAGCTTGGTATTGAAGTTTACGAGTGTAACGACGTAGCAATGCTAGATATCTACGTTGATGGTGCAGATGAAATCAACGCAGCGCGTGAAATGATCAAAGGCGGCGGTGCTGCTCTGACTCGTGAAAAGATCGTTGCGGCTATTTCAGAAAAATTCGTATGTATCGTTGACGGCACAAAAGCAGTTGACGTACTTGGTCAGTTCCCACTTCCTGTTGAAGTTATCCCAATGGCGCGCTCATACGTTGCTCGTGAATTGGTAAAACTAGGTGGTGACCCTGCATACCGTGAAGGCGTGACGACGGACAACGGCAACGTAATCCTAGACGTGCACAACATGCAAATCACTAACCCGAAAGAGCTTGAAGACAAGATCAACGGCATCGCAGGTGTGGTAACGGTAGGTCTGTTCGCTCACCGTGGTGCAGACGTGGTTATCACTGGCACACCAGAAGGTGCGAAAATAGAAGAATAAATCATTAGATGATTTAAATTTTCTGTTATTTCATTACAGACGGCGCCCTAGGGCGCCGTTTTTTCTTCCTTTTTCTAAGAAAAGCATGCCTTATTCCGTAATTTTCTTACCCAAAGCAAAAATTTTTTGTTACTTTATTGAACAGAAGACGCACAGGGAAACGTTTGTCTTCCGACAAAACTGTTAATTATCCCCTTTTTAATGGTTTTGCTTTATGTGCGCCACATTAGCCCACCTTTCCATTTTAAGGACGAGAAAAATGGCCAAAGTTTCACTGGAAAAAGAAAAGATTAAGATCCTCTTGCTAGAGGGACTCCACCCTTCTTCAGTTGAAGTTCTTCAAGCAGCTGGCTACAGCAACATTGAATATCACAAAGGTTCCCTTTCAGAAGAAGAGCTGATTGAAGCAGTAAAAGACGTGCACTTCATCGGTATCCGTTCCCGAACGAACCTATCTGAAGAAGTGATCAATGCGGCGAACAAGCTGGTTGCGATTGGCTGTTTTTGTATCGGTACCAACCAAGTTGACCTAAGTGCTGCCGCTCGACGCGGTGTCCCTGTATTTAATGCACCGTTCTCAAACACGCGCAGTGTTGCCGAGTTGGTGTTAGGCCAAGTTCTATTGCTTCTTCGTGGTATCCCAGAGAAAAACGCACTCGCACACCGTGGTATTTGGAAAAAGAGTGCAGACAGCTCTTACGAAGCACGTGGTAAGCGTCTGGGTATCATCGGTTACGGCCACATCGGTACTCAGCTAGGTATCATCGCAGAAAACTTAGGCATGCGCGTTTACTACTACGACATTGAAAACAAACTGTCGCTAGGTAACGCAACGCAAGTGTTCACCATGAGCGAACTACTGAACAAGTGTGACGTCATTTCTTTGCACGTACCTGAAACACCAGAGACCAAAAACATGATGGGTGCAGAAGAGTTCGCACGCATGAAGCCAGGCGCAATCTTTATCAACGCTGCGCGCGGTACTGTCGTAGACATCCCTGCTCTATGCCACAGTCTAGAGTCTGGTCACATCTCAGGCGCTGCGGTTGACGTCTTCCCAGTAGAACCAAAAACCAATGCTGATGCATTTGAGTCTCCACTGCAGAAGTTCGACAACGTCATCCTAACGCCACACGTTGGTGGTTCAACGCAAGAAGCGCAAGAAAACATTGGTGTTGAAGTTGCTGGTAAATTGGCGAAATACTCTGACAACGGTTCAACGCTATCGAGTGTGAACTTCCCAGAGGTATCACTGCCTGAGCATCGTGAATGTTCACGTCTGTTGCACATCCACAAAAACCGCCCTGGTATCCTGACGCAAATCAACACCATCTTTGCGGAAGACGGCATCAACATCGCAGGTCAGTACCTACAAACGGCAGCTGAGATCGGTTACGTAGTGATCGACGTAGAGACTTCTCGCGCAGAAGAAGCACTAGTGAAACTAAAAGGCATCGAAGGCACAATTCGTGCTCGTATCCTTCATTAATCACTGATTACTAGACATAAAAAAGGCAGGGACTCCCCTGCCTTTTCTGTTTCTATTCGTCGTGATTTTCTCTGTACTATTTCAGCTTGTAAACCACATCCACTTGGTCACGAATCACAAGCGTAGAGTCTTGGTAGCTATTCGAACTCTCTCTTGCATCCATTGCCATTGAACGTAAAAGTACTGGACGAGCGTGCATTTGGTTGTAGTTAATCTGCCAAACATCACCCAACTTTTTGTCAAAACCAGTCGCTAAAGATGCCGCCTTGCTTTGCGCATCTTTGATTGCTTCCATACGCGCTTTTTGCTGGTACTCAGACTGGTTACTCACTTTAAGCTGAATATTATCGACTTGATTAATGCCAGCTTTTAACGCCATGTCCAAGTATTCATTCAAGTTAGCAAGATCGTTTACCGTCACATCAATACTACGTGATGCGCGATAGCCAACTAGCTCTGCTTTGCCCGATTTCGGATAGTGGTACTGCGGTGCTAAGTACAAGTTTGAACTGGTGATGTTATCTTTTGACAACCCTGCATCCGCTAAGCTTTTTAGAAACGCATCAACGGTATTATCGACCGATTGCTTCGCTTGCTCCGCAGTCATTGTGGTATCAACTACCTTCACAGAGAAAGTGGCCATATCTGGAGTTGCAACAACTTCACCGTATCCGGTCGTACTCACATGAGCAAAATCAGGTGCATCATTCGCAAGTACAGAAACGCTAGTAAGGCTTAGTGCCGAAGCCAGAAAAATTGAAGACAGTTTCATTCGATAAATCCATCCGTATTGAAATAGAAAAGTCACTCCAAATGCCGGAGTTCAAGACGAGATACTCGATGAATGCCATGGCGGATTAAGTTGATGCCTCATCAAAACCAGAAAGATAAGAGACACCAATGAACTGGAGTGTATATAGCTTCATCATAGAAACTTCTGCCAATTATCCAAGCGCCCTAAGCGACTTCTAACACAACTTTGACTGTGTTACTTCGCCGTGATTTCAGCTTAAAACGCGAGGCAAGCGGGAACTTATTGTGGCAAATGCTGTTGCGCGTAGCCAACAATCGCTTGTGAGATTTCTTGAAGTACACCCGTTTCTAACTGCCAATGATGCCAGTAAATTCGATAGGACATCAAAAAGCCCGGCGTAATATCAATCAACTCACCTTTCTCCAGTTCGTCGGTGATCTGCAATCGGGGAATCAAACAATAAGCCACGCCTGCTAACGCCATCTTAAGGAAAGCTTCTGAACTACTGATGTTGTGATGAATCACGCTATCTGGCCTCACGTTGAAGTGCTCCGTTAAGAACTTCTTATGCAGATCATCATATTGGTCATAAGACACCGCTGGCGCTTTGGCTAAAGTCTGGTTGTTGACCCCTTCCGAGAAGTAACGTTGATAAAACTCTGGGTTGGCGACACAAACATAATCGATGCGACCAAGATAGTCTGCTCGACAGCCCGGGATGGCTTGAGACTCTAAACTGATCGCCCCTGCAACCTCACCACTTCTTAGCTTCTCAATCGAGCGCGACTCGCCATAAATGGTCAGTTTTAGTTCCACTTGGCGATGCTTCATTACGTCTTGCAACGCAGGTAAGAGCCAGGTCGCGAGGCTGTCTGCATTGGTTGCCAATGAAAGCTGTACAGGACGTGTTGTCGTGTCGTTTTTTAGTTCAGGGAGGATTTCATGCTCAAGCAATCTTACGCGGCGGTAAAGCCCGAGTAACTTCTTACCAATAGGGGTTGGCTTTGGTGGTTGCTCACGAATAAGAACCGGTTGGGCAAGGTACTTCTCTAGCTGCTTGATACGCTGGGAAATGGCGGATTGTGAGACAAAAAGGTGCTCAGCCGCTCGGTCAAAACTGCCTTGATGTACCACCGCATCTAACGCTTCAATCCATTTATAGTCCAATCCTCGCACGTGTTTTTCCTCCTTAATAAACGCCCAAAACACCAGATAAGCATTACTAATAATATATTAAAATCATTAATTATACTTATTTCAATAAAAGCTTTATCTTCCATTCCTCTGTTGTTCTATTGCTAATTTTTGAGGTGTGTTGTGAGCTTTTGGGTGTTATTACAAGGATTCGGTTTAGGTGCGACGATGATCATTCCAATCGGTGCGCAGAATGCGTACGTCCTTAACCAAGGTATTAAGCGTCAACATCACCTGACGACCGCGACCATTTGTAGCATCCTAGATATGATCTTCATATCGCTTGGTATCTTTGGTGGTGGTGCGATCCTATCGCAAAATGAAATCCTGCTTACCTCAGTAACTTTGGGTGGTATTGCCTTCTTAAGTGTTTACGGTTTACTGTCACTAAAAAGCGCATTCAAGCCAGCAAACGCCTCTGAATCGAAAGGGGAAGTCGTCGCTCGAGGCCGTCGTACCGTGATTCTTGGCGCACTTGCCGTCACAGTGTTGAACCCACATCTTTACTTAGATACCGTAGTAATCTTGGGTTCAATTGGCGGTCAATTCGAAGGCAACGATCGCATCGCATTTGCTATGGGCACCATCATGGCTTCATTTGTGTGGTTCTACACACTCTCATTAGGTGCTGCGAAATTAGGTCCGACGCTCTCAAAACCGAAAGTGAAGAAAGGCATTGATATTGCGGTTGCCGCTATGATGTTTACTATCGCTTTTGTACTTGCGAATGAGTTAGTCACCAAATACTGGTAAAGACAAATAGGAAAGAAACACGACATGGAGTCACTGGAAAAAATCCATCAAATCAACCGAGAGCGATTCAATGCGCTCTCCATCCCCTTTAGAGAATGGCAACACGAAGCCATTCTCGACTTCGAAACCGACGTCAAAGTCGCCGCACAACTCGGTTGGACAGGCACGCATACTAAGAGTCTTTTTCTCAAGCTGAAAGGGCAAGGTTATGCAGTATACCTAACCGACAAGGACTCGCGTCTAGACTCCAAGCAAATCAAAGCCATTACTGGTAAACGACCTTCAATTTGCAGCGACGATGAAATGATTGAGCAGCTAGGCTGTGTGCCCGGCGCAGTTTGTCCTATTGGCTTACCTGAACATGTCACCATTATCGTCGATACAGCACTCTACCAACATGATGAGTTGCTCTATACACCAGGTTTACCCGAGTTAACCTTTGGCTTTGCAGGTAGCGAACTTAAACGTCTGCTCCTTGCTGGCAGTAACACTCTGTTAGAACTTTAGAACATTGGAATATAAAAAAAAGCGAGGCCATTGCCTCGCTTTTTCATGTTCTCAATCGAAGGGATTAAGCTTCTACTTTGTTCAAGTGAACATCCATTTGTGGGAATGGAATTTCGATGCCTGCTTCATCCAACGCTTCTTTGATTGCTTGAGTAGAATCGAAGTAAACGTCCCAGTAATCAGCAGTTTTACACCATGGACGAACCACGAAATTCACTGAAGAATCTGCTAGAGCCAGTACACCAATTTGGATTGCTGGATCTTTAAGGATACGCTCATCTTTTTCTAGCACGTCACGGATAACTTGCTTAGTTTGTTTAAGGTCAGCGCTGTAAGAAACACCAATAACTAGGTCTACACGACGCGTAGCGTGGCGAGAGTAGTTCGTGATTGCGCCGCCGATAACTGATGAGTTCGGTACAACAACCATTTTGTTGTCAGGTGTTTTTAGTACAGTTTGGAAGATTTGAATTGCTTCAACACTACCTGCTACACCGCCGATTTCTACGTAGTCACCAGACTTGAATGGACGGAATGCAACAATCAGTACGCCCGCTGCAAAGTTAGATAGTGAGCCTTGTAGAGCAAGACCAACAGCAAGACCTGCCGCACCGATTACCGCAACTACAGATGCTGTTTGAACACCTACACGGCCTAGTGCCGCGATAAGTACGATAACAAATAGAAGGTAACGAACTAAACCATTGACGAATTCAACAACAGCTTTGTCCATCTTTTTCTTTTCAAGCACTTTTGAAACGCTGTTTGCTACCGCTTTAACGATAATGTTACCGATAAATAGGATCAGCAGTGCAGAAATGATGTTCACACCGTACTGAATAAGAAGATCTGAGTTGTTATTTAGCCATGTTTCAGCTTTGCTCAAACCATCCGTTAAAGAGGTATCGATACCCATCGATTCACCTGCCATAATTCGTATCCTCAAAATAAAGATATTAAATCTAATTGCCGTTAATTTATGAACCTTGTTTTTTATAGGTTCTTATTCACAACAACATCCCTATTGTTTTCCTGAACAGTGTCAGATTTTTGGCACAATATCTCAAAACTGAAATTTTGCAAAGTCAGAGTTTAGCAAAGACCTACAAAACAAAGCTTTATCAGATTTTTCTGATACTGGCATGTTACAGAGTACGCAATGGATTTACATTTCGCCACACTTTTTACTTGGTTTTATGCCACTTGGTGCGGAAATGCGCTGAGTTTCGAAATTTGCGCCAAAAACAGAAGGGATATGAAGTGCGGTGATCATATAGCAGTTGATTTAGTTATCAATTGCTACAGGAAGGAGATTCTGGGTTGTCTCATTGTTTAGACATAAAAAAACCCGCTCTTAGAGCGGGTTTTTAGAAACTCAGTTGAGACGAATTATAGTACGTCTACTGCGTTTAGGTCAGCAAATGCTTTCTCTAGACGAGCTACCATTGAAGCTTGACCAGCACGTAGCCATACGCGTGGATCGTAGTACTTCTTGTTTGGAGCGTCTTCGCCAGTTGGGTTACCGATTTGACCTTGTAGGTAATCGCGGTTTTCCGCTTCGTATGCACGGATACCGTCCCATGTAGCCCACTGTGTATCAGTATCGATGTTCATTTTGATAACACCGTAGCCGATAGACTCTTGGATTTCTGCTTCAGTAGAACCAGAACCACCGTGGAATACGAAGTTTAGAGCGTTTGGTGCGATACCGAACTTCTCTGCACAGTATGCTTGAGAGTCACGTAGGATAGTTGGAGTTAGAACAACGTTACCTGGCTTGTATACACCGTGTACGTTACCGAAAGATGCTGCGATAGTGAAACGTGGGCTAACAGCGCTTAGTTTCTCGTATGCGTATGCAACGTCTTCTGGAGAAGTGTAAAGCTCAGATGCGTCCATATCAGAGTTATCAACGCCGTCTTCTTCACCACCAGTACAACCAAGTTCGATCTCGATTGTCATGTTCATTTTAGCCATGCGCTCTAGGTACTTAGCACATGTTTCGATGTTCTCTTCTAGAGACTCTTCAGAAAGGTCTAGCATGTGAGAAGAGAATAGAGGCTTACCAGTTTGAGCGAAGAACTCTTCACCAGCGTCTAGTAGACCGTCGATCCATGGTAGAAGTTTCTTAGCAGCGTGGTCAGTGTGTAGGATTACTGGCACACCGTAAGCTTCAGCTACAGCGTGAACGTATTTAGCACCAGCTACAGCGCCAAGGATTTGTGCACCTTGACCTTCAAGTTTAACGCCTTTACCAGCGAAGAAAGCTGCGCCGCCGTTAGAGAACTGAACAACAACTGGAGCTTTAACTTTTGCAGCTGCTTCAAGTACTGCGTTTACAGAATCAGTACCAACAACGTTTACTGCTGGAAGTGCAAAGTTGTTCTCTTTTGCTACTTCAAATACTTTCTGAACGTCATCGCCAGAGATAACACCTGGTTTTACGAAGTCGAAGATCTTAGACATGGATGTAATCCTATTTATCTGTCGTTTTATAAACAAAACTTGTTAAATTGAAAATCTTGCAAACGTTTGCTCACAACTGAGGCTATTTTAGCAGAGTTCCACTCTCGTTGCAGCAAACAAGAAAGCGGGAGAGGACTCCCGCTTTACTAATATTACTTAGCGCGTGCTTCTAGCATTTCAACTGCTGGAAGTACTTTACCTTCTACGAACTCAAGGAAAGCGCCGCCGCCAGTAGAGATGTAAGATACGTCAGCTTTGATACCGAACTTGTCGATAGCTGCTAGCGTGTCACCACCGCCTGCAACAGAGAAACCTTCAGAAGCTGCGATAGCTTCAGAGATACCTTTAGTACCTGCTTCGAAGTTCTTGAATTCGAATACGCCTACTGGACCGTTCCATAGGATAGTCTTAGCGTTCTTAAGAATTTCCGCTAGTTCAGCAGTTGAATCTGGACCAAGGTCGAAGATCATGTCGTCGTCTTGTACTTCAGAAACGTGCTTGATTTCAGCTTCTGCGTTCTCGTCGAATGCTTTCGCACATGCAACGTCAGTTGCTACTGGAATTGCACACTCGTCCATTAGCTTCTTAGCTGTTTCAACTAGGTCTGCTTCGTATAGAGACTTACCAACGTTGTGGCCAGCAGCTGCGATGAATGTGTTAGCAATACCACCACCAACAACTAGTTGGTCAGCGATTTTAGATAGAGACTCAAGAACAGTTAGCTTGGTAGAAACTTTTGAACCACCTACGATAGCAACCATTGGACGAGCAGGCTTGTCCATTGCTTTACCTAGAGCTTCTAGTTCGTTCGCTAGTAGAGGACCAGCACATGCTACGTCTGCGTGCATACCAACACCGTGAGTAGATGCTTGTGCGCGGTGAGCAGTACCGAATGCGTCCATTACGAAGATGTCACATAGAGAAGCGTATTGCTTAGACAGTTCTTCTTCGTTTTTCTTCTCGCCTTTGTTGAAGCGAACGTTTTCTAGAACAACTAGTTCACCAGCGTTTAGTTCTAGACCGTTTAGGTAGTCTTTCGCTAGTTTAACTTCGCAGTCTAGTGCGTCGTTTAGGTAGTTAACTACTGGTTGTAGAGAGAACTCTTCAGCGTATTCACCTTCAGTTGGGCGACCTAGGTGAGAAGTAACCATAACTTTAGCGCCTGCTTCTAGACAGTGCTTGATAGTTGGAAGAGATGCGATGATACGTGCATCTGAAGTTACTTTACCGTCTTTTACTGGCACGTTTAGGTCAGCACGGATAAATACACGTTTACCTGCAAGATCCAGGTCAGTCATCTTGATTACAGACATGATGTGTCCTCTCAAATATTAAATAATTAAAGTTTTTAAAAACTCGGCAATCCTGCCAAGCCCGTTAATTCTTCAAACTGGTTACTGATATGGAGATACGTCAGATTTATTTCAAGGCTTAAAATAAAAAATTTCTCCATCGCCTCTTCACCATTATTGCTCCACTTGTGAAGAAGCTTGCATTGCTAAGGCGGTATCCAGCATCCGGTTAGCAAAGCCCCATTCGTTATCGCACCAAACGAGCATTTTAACGAGTTGCCCGTTACTCACTCTTGTCTGAGTTCCATCCACAATTGCACTATGGGGATCGTGGTTAAAGTCGATGGAAACGAGCGGCGATTCAGTATAGTCAACAATGTCACGTAATGTACACTGAGATGCGTTAACAATGGTTTGATTTACGTCATTAACTTTCACATTTGTACTAATTGTGACACTTAAATCCATCGCAGTGACGTTAACTGTCGGAACTCGAACCGAAATTGCTTCGAATTTGTTGGAAAATTTCGGGAAGATTCTTTCAATACCCTTATGCAACTTAGTATCGACAGGAATGATGGATTGACTGGCCGCACGCGTACGGCGTAAATCATTGTGGTAAGCGTCGATAACTTGCTGATCGTTCATTGAAGAGTGAATCGTGGTGATGGTGCCAGACTCAATGCCAAAGGCCTCATCTAATACTTTGATGATAGGAACGATACAGTTGGTGGTACATGAACCATTGGACACCACGCGGTGTTCATCTTTGAGGGTTTCGTGGTTCACACCGTAGATAATGGTGTTATCGAGATCGCTTGCGCCAGGGTGTGAAAACAGAACTTTTTGCGCGCCAGCTTCAATATGAGCTTGGCCATCGGCTTGTGAGCCGAAAACACCAGTACAATCGAGCACGATGTCGACTTCTAAGTCACGCCATGGCAAGAGTTCAATTTCAGCAAGGTGAAGGATTCTAATGGGATCGAATTCGCCACTGTCGTGATGAACATAGAGGTGTTCTTGGTCGTGCGAGATTTTCTTTCCGAAGCGGCCATGACTGGTGTCATATTGAAGAAGATGCGCCATCGCTTCGGGTTGCGCGAGTTCATTAACCGCCACAACTTTTATCTGCTGGTGCTTACCGCTCTCATATACTGCTCGCAGTACATTACGACCGATACGTCCAAATCCATTGATCGCAACTTTTAGCATTTATCCTTCGCCTCACCAAAAATTCGTGTCACAGATAGTACCTGATACGGAGGCTGAGCGCATTAAGTAAGTGATCTCACTCGCGGTAAACTATCTTTTCACTTCCCGGAATATTCATATCACCAATATATTGAGTTCTGACGTTACGTGTTTCGCTTGGCACTTTAGCTCCTTGTTTGACCACCAAAGGAAATGCGTATGTCAGGTTTTCCCGCTGCTCACTTTTGCAAGCGATGCAATAGAGAAACACCACACTCTGAAGTGCTGGTCCGTAAACCAAGTCGTTATGATACGGATAAATCAATTCTTGGAACGTTAAAGCTTTGGGCTCATACCCTGCTGAACGGCGGTCACTATTACGATATGGATCGCTATGTCACCTGTAAGGAATGTGGACACAAAGAGAAGGACAACTGGGGAAAAGAATTTGAGTAGGCACAAAAAAACCGAGCATTAACGCTCGGTTTTTCTTTTATCTTCGTAAGCTTACGCTAGCAGTTCTTTTGCTGTGTTCACTACGTTTTCTACAGTGAAACCAAACATTTCGAACAATTGGTCAGCTGGCGCAGATTCACCGAATGTTGTCATACCGATGATGCGACCGTCGAAGCCAACGTACTTGTACCAGAAGTCAGCAATGCCCGCTTCTACAGCGATACGAGCTGTTACGTCAGATGGCAGTACTGATTCACGGTAAGCCGCGTCTTGCTTGTCGAATGCATCTGTTGATGGCATTGAAACAACGCGTACTTTCTTACCTTCAGCCGTTAGTTGCTCAGCTGCTTTCACTGCTAGTTCAACTTCAGAACCCGTTGCGATTAGGATTAGCTCAGGCTTACCATCGCTGTCTTTCAGGATGTAAGCACCTTTCGCGATGTCCGCTACTTGCTCAGCAGTACGTTCTTGTTGTGCTAGGTTTTGACGAGAGAAGATAAGTGCCGATGGGCCATCTTTACGTTCAATCGCTAGTTTCCATGCTACTGCAGACTCAACTTGGTCACATGGACGCCATGTGCTCATGTTTGGAGTCAGGCGTAGAGATGCCATTTGCTCAACTGGTTGGTGAGTTGGGCCATCTTCGCCAAGACCGATAGAGTCGTGCGTGTAAACTTGGATGTTCTGAACTTTCATCAGAGCAGCCATACGCATAGCGTTACGTGCATATTCCATGAACATTAGGAATGTTGCGCCGTAAGGAACGAAACCGCCGTGTAGTGCGATACCGTTCATGATCGCAGTCATACCGAATTCACGTACACCGTAGTGGATGTAGTTACCAGAGAAGTCGTTCGCTTCTAGAGACTTAGAACCAGACCACATAGTTAGGTTAGAAGGCGCTAGGTCAGCAGAGCCGCCCATGAATTCTGGAAGCATTTGACCAAACGCTTCTAGCGCGTTTTGAGATGCTTTACGTGATGCGATGTTTGCTGGGTTTGCTTGAAGGTCAGCAATGATTTGGCTTGTCTTCTCTTCCCACTGTGCAGGAAGTTCGCCGTTTAGACGACGCTTAAGCTCTGCTGCTTCTGCTGGGTAAGCTGCTGCGTATGCTTCGAACTTCGCGTTCCAAGCCGCTTCTTTCTCAGTGCCTGCTGCTTTCGCATCCCACTCAGCGTATACGTCTGCAGGGATTTCAAATGCTGGGTGTTCCCAACCTAGGAATTCACGTGCTGCTGCAATTTCTTCCGCACCTAGTGGTGCACCGTGACAGTCGTGAGAACCTGATTTGTTTGGAGAACCAAAACCGATGATAGTTTTAGTACAGATAAGCGTAGGGCGAGGATCTGCTTTTGCCGCTTCGATTGCTGCGTTGATCGCTTCAGAGTCGTGACCATCTACAGCAGGGATTACGTGCCAGCCGTAAGATTCAAAACGCTTAGGAGTGTCATCAGAGAACCAACCTTCAACGTGACCATCGATAGAGATGCCGTTGTCATCCCAGAATGCGATCAGTTTGCCAAGGCCTAGTGTACCAGCAAGAGAACAAGCCTCGTGCGAGATACCTTCCATTAGACAGCCATCGCCCATGAACACGTAAGTGAAGTGGTCAACGATGTCGTGGCCTTCTTTGTTGAACTGAGCCGCTAGTGCTTTCTCAGCCATTGCCATACCAACAGCGTTAGTGATGCCTTGACCTAGAGGACCCGTTGTTGTCTCGATACCAGGTGCGTAACCGTACTCTGGGTGACCAGGAGTCTTAGAGTGAAGCTGACGGAAGTTCTTAAGATCGTCGATAGACAGCTCGTAACCGCTCAGGTGCAGTAGAGAGTAAATCAGCATAGAGCCGTGGCCGTTAGACAGTACGAAACGGTCGCGGTCAGCCCACTCTGGGTTAGCTGGGTTGTGGTTTAGGTGAGAACGCCAAAGAACTTCAGCGATATCAGCCATACCCATAGGTGCGCCTGGGTGGCCAGAGTTAGCTTGTTGAACACCATCCATGCTAAGAGCGCGGATTGCATTTGCCAGATGTTTACGAGAAGACATGTCTGCTCCTGAGTGCATTAAGCGAATTGATAAAGGAATGTAGGCACTTTCACTGGGTGAGCCAAGTACAAAAGTGCGGGCAATATTCTCTCAGAGCCAAAATCTGACTGCAAACGTTTTACTCACCATTTTTGAGGTTTTAACTCAATCTTTTCGCAGTTAATGGGCAATTTATGAAAAATTCACCCCATCAAAAGCAAACGATTGGGTAATAAGCTAGACGAATTCAAATCGAAAAAGAGCTTGTAATTCGACTGTGGGAAATTAAAATAGACGTCTAGATGTAGAAACACCTACAAACTGTATTGTATTTTTCGTGGCAAGCTTGCGTTAGTTAGCCATGAGTAAACCTTAAGATTGGAGCTATCATGGCTAAGCACCTGTTCACTTCTGAGTCGGTATCAGAAGGTCATCCAGATAAAATCGCAGACCAAATCTCTGACGCAGTTCTTGATGCAATTCTTGAGCAAGACCCAAAAGCACGCGTGGCTTGTGAGACTTACGTTAAAACCGGCATGGTTATGGTTGGTGGTGAAGTAACGACTTCTGCATGGGTTGATATCGAAGAAATCACTCGTGAAACAGTTCGTGAAATTGGTTACGTTCACTCTGACATGGGCTTTGATGCGAACTCGTGTGCGGTTCTAAACACCATCGGTAAGCAGTCTCCAGACATCAACCAAGGCGTTGATAAAGCGGACCCTAAAGAGCAAGGAGCAGGCGACCAAGGCATCATGTTTGGTTACGCAACGAACGAAACTGAAATTCTAATGCCAGCTCCAATTACTTACTCTCACCTACTTGTTAAGAAACAAGCTGAAGTTCGTAAGAGCGGTAAACTAGATTTCCTTCGCCCAGATGCGAAATCTCAAGTAACGTTCCAATACGACCAAGGTAAGATTGTTGGTATCGATGCTGTTGTTCTTTCAACTCAGCACTGTGATTCAGTAACAACACCTGACCTACGTGAAGCAGTAATGGAAGAGATCATCAAGCCAGTACTACCTTCAGAGTGGATTACTAAAGACACTAACTTCTTCATCAACCCAACCGGCCGTTTCGTTATCGGTGGTCCAATGGGTGACTGTGGTCTAACTGGTCGTAAAATCATCGTAGATACATACGGCGGCGCAGCTCGTCACGGTGGTGGTGCATTCTCTGGTAAAGATCCATCGAAAGTAGACCGCAGCGCGGCTTACGCAGCACGTTACGTAGCGAAGAACATCGTAGCAGCTGGCATGGCTGACCGTTGTGAAATCCAACTTTCATACGCTATCGGTGTTGCTGATCCAACGTCTATCATGGTTGAAACGTTCGGTACTGAGAAAGTATCACACGAAATCATCATTGAAGCGGTTCGTCAAAACTTCGACCTACGTCCATACGGCCTACAAGAAATGCTTAACCTGCTTCAACCTATCTACAAGCAGACAGCAGCATACGGTCACTTCGGTCGCGAAGAGTTCCCATGGGAAGCTACAGATAAAGCAGCTATCCTACGCGATTTCGCTGGCATCAAGTAATCGAGCCACACAAGAATCGATAAAGCCCTCGCCTCTGGCGGGGGCTTTTTGTTTCTGCCCCCTTCTCTGCCTTCTCACTCTTTCCTTGAACAAAAATTCAGCAATTATTTGTAAATTGCCCCATCTCCGCCAATAGTTAACATAATGTTAAATGCACTTTTCGATGTATATAACGTAAAGAACTATGATGCAGGCTCACGTGGCTAAAAGAGTCATGACAAACGTCAGCCAAACATCTTTATATGGCCTAGGTGCCACCGTGGGAATAAATCAAGGAGGAGTTATGCCTCGTACCGTGAACCCATCTGACTTCCAGGGTAAACGAAAGGAAGTTCCAGATAATGAATACGCCAGAACCATTCCGTGTAATACCGTTAGCATATCGGCACCATTCCATTGGCTCGCGTTGGGTCTGCATGACTTTGTCCGCATGCCACTCATCAGTGCCTTCTACGGCATCTGCTTTATGGCTGCTGCGATTGGTATCGTGCTTCTGGTTCAGTGGCAAGGCACGCATCTCGTCGTGATGCCAAGCCTGATTGTTTACATGTTAATCGGCCCATTCTTAGCGCTCGGATTATATGATGCAAGTTGGGAGAGAGAACGCGGACACAAACCAAGCTTGTTCCATTCAATGAAAGCCATCGGGCGAAACTCCAGCTCTCAATGGGCATTTGCTGTGATGCTTGCTGTATGTATGATTTTCTGGATGCGAATTGCTGCCCTGCTCCATGCGCTATACCCTTCTGTACAAGGCGCTCCGCTGACTGAGTTCTTACCTTTCTTGGTTATTGGCTCGATCGTTGGTTTTGTCTTGGCTTGCGTAGTGTTCAGCATTTCTGCTTTCTCAATACCGCTGATGATGGAGCGCCGCGTCGATATGATGACCGCAGTGTTCACCAGCTTTAACGCAGTGAAATCCAACATCCCAGCAATGATTGTTTGGGCTGCGATTATTTGTGGCGGTATCTTAATCGGCTTTGCGACTTACGGTATTGGTATGCTCTTCACCATGCCAATCTTAGGTTACGGTACATGGCATGCTTACCATGCAACGATTAAGAAAAAACACACGCCTTAGAAAACAGATGTTATGATCCGGCCCTCGCAAACGCGGGGGCTTTTTTATTGAGTAAATGAGGTGAGTTGTGGATATAGAACTGAGCTACAAAGCCAAGCAAGTGATGGCAGATTGCATCGCGATGGCAGAGCAAGCTTTCAAGCGTTCTTTTCCTATTCCTTCTCTGACTTTCAATGTACGTGGCAAAGCGGCGGGTAAAGCGTATTTGCAATTGAATGAAGTCCGTTTGAATCCAAAACTGTTCAGCGAAAATCCACAAGCGTTTATCCAAGAGGTTATTCCTCACGAAGTAGCCCATTTGATTACCTACCAAGTCTACGGTCGCGTTCGCCCACACGGGAAAGAATGGCAAGGTGTTATGGAGGCGGTATTCAAAGTACCAGCCAAGACCACTCACAGCTTTGATGTGGCCTCTGTTCAAGGAAAAACCTTTGAATACCGATGTGGTTGTATGACCTACCCACTTTCAATTCGTCGTCACAACAAAGTGCAGCGTAAAGAAGCGGTATACTCATGCCAAAAATGCCGCCAACCGCTGAACTTCACGGGAACTCAGCTCTCCTAACAGCACAAATTTCCTACTTTTCTATTCCAGAAAGAGAGACATTCGCTCTCAAAGTGTCTCTTTTTGCCTGTTATTGTTGGTTTGCTCATCACTAAAGCTAATTTGTGCGTGTTAGAATGAATAAAGTCATACTTTATAAAGACTTTAATCATGAAATATCTTTTCTCTTTATTGCTGCTTGCACTTTCTAGTGCAGCGATTGCTGCACCTCCAAGCTCTTTTTCCGCGGCCAAGCGCGAAGCGGTAAAAATCTACGCCGATCACCCAACCAGCTTCTACTGTGGTTGTGACATAAAATGGCAAGGCAAAAAGGGCGTGCCGGATCTCTCTTCTTGTGGTTATCAAGTTCGTAAGCAAGAAAAACGCGCATCGCGCATCGAGTGGGAACATGTTGTCCCAGCTTGGCAGTTCGGCCACCAGCGTCAATGTTGGCAAAATGGTGGACGCAAAAACTGCACAAGAAACGACAAAGTCTTCAAATCTATGGAAGCCGATCTCCACAACCTAACTCCAGCTATCGGAGAGGTAAACGGTGACCGCTCTAACTACAACTTCAGTCAGTGGAATGGCATGGATGGCGTCAGCTACGGCCGTTGTGAAATGCAAGTGAACTTTAAGCAACGTAAAGTCATGCCGCCCGATCGCGCACGTGGTTCGATTGCTCGAACTTACTTGTACATGAGCAAAGAGTACGGTTTTAAACTTTCGAAGCAGCAAACTCAATTGATGAGTGCTTGGAACAAAACCTACCCTGTAGACAAGTGGGAATGTGAGCGTGATGAACGCATTGCGAAGATTCAAGGCAACCACAACCCATTCGTTCAAGAGGCTTGTCGCGCGCTGTAATTCTTCCCGCAATTACCGCAGTACACCTCCGCTATTCGAGGCGTTGTCATTTACTGTAATGGAAACGCCTCTTGCCCCTTGTTTTTTCGCTGGAAAGCATCCATGTTAGTGTCTAAACACTCGCGTATGCAGGAAATCGAAACACAATGCGTATCCCTCGAATTTATCATCCAGAAACCATTCAACAACTTGGCGTTATTGCTCTTTGCGACGATGCAGCTGGCCACATTGGTCGCGTACTTCGCATGAAAGAAGGTCAAGAAGTCCTGCTCTTTGACGGCAGCGGCGCAGAATTCCCAGCGGTCATCAGCGAAGTCAGCAAAAAGAATGTGATGGTTGAGATCTCTGAACGCGTAGAAAGCAGCATTGAATCACCACTTGACCTTCATCTTGGTCAGGTGATTTCGCGTGGCGACAAGATGGAATTCACCATCCAAAAATCCGTAGAGCTTGGCGTAAATACGATTACACCGCTTATCTCTGAACGTTGCGGCGTAAAACTGGATCAAAAACGTTTCGAGAAGAAACTCGCTCAGTGGCAAAAAATCGCGGTCAGTGCCTGTGAGCAATGTGGCCGTAATGTAGTACCTGAAATTCGCCCTATCATGAGCTTAGAGGAGTGGTGTCAGGAAGAATACGATGGCTTGAAGCTTAACCTACATCCACGAGCAAAATACTCAATCAACACCCTGCCAACACCGGTTGAAAAAGTTCGTCTATTGATTGGCCCTGAAGGCGGTCTATCTTCTGACGAAATCGACATGACTCGCGAATACCAATTTGAAGAGACGCTACTCGGCCCTCGCGTTCTACGCACCGAAACAGCGGCTCTGACAGCAATTACAGCCTTACAAGTTCGTTTCGGCGATCTTGGTTAAAACGGAGAAAAATAATGATCAAACTCGGTATTGTAATGGACCCAATCTCGTCCATTAACATCAAAAAAGACTCTAGCTTTGCCATGATGCTTGAAGCGCAACGCCGCGGCTACGAAATCCACTACATGGAAATGAACGATCTGCACCTAGACCAAGGTAAAGCGATCGCAGACACCAAAGTGGTTGAGCTTAAAGAAGATCCAACGGGTTGGTACGAATTCAAATCTGAGCAGACTATCGAACTGTCTGAGCTTGATGCCGTGCTAATGCGTAAAGATCCTCCGTTCGACACAGAGTACATCTACGCAACGTACATCCTTGAGCGCGCTGAAGAGCAAGGCGCATTGATCGTGAACAAGCCACAAAGCCTACGTGACTGTAACGAGAAACTCTTCACCGCTTGGTTCCCAGAGCTAACGCCAACCACCATCGTGACGCGTAAAGCAGAGAAGATTAAAGCTTTCCGTGAAGAACACGGTGATGTGATCCTTAAACCACTTGATGGTATGGGCGGCGCATCTATCTTCCGCGTGAAAGAGAACGATCCAAACGTATCGGTAATCATCGAGACACTAACAAACCACGGCCAGAACTACGCAATGGCGCAAACCTTCGTGCCAGACATCAGCAACGGTGATAAGCGTATCCTAGTGGTTGACGGTGAGCCAATGCCTTACTGCCTTGCTCGTATCCCTGCAAAAGGCGAAACGCGCGGTAACCTAGCGGCAGGCGGTACAGGTGAAGCTCGTCCGCTTAGCGAAACTGATATGAAGATCGCTCAAGCAGTCGCACCAACACTGAAAGAAAAAGGGCTTATCTTTGTTGGCCTTGATGTGATTGGCGACAAGCTAACAGAAATCAACGTAACGAGCCCAACTTGTATTCGCGAAATCGAAGCAGCTTTTGATATTTCAATCACTGGCAAGCTAATGGACGCAATTGAGCGTCGCGTAAAAGGCGAATAACTCAAACTGTATTACAGTTAATAGAGAGCGTTGTGCATTAACTTAAGCAAACTCATGCACATACCCTAGGGTTGCAAGCATGGTGTTTGCTTAAGTGTTTCTAATAGCCTTATAAGGTCGAGATGAGAATGAACCTCACAAACCATTTCTTAGTTGCGATGCCGGGAATGAAAGATCCCTACTTCCAGAATAGCGTTATCTACGTCTGTGAACACAACGAAGAGGGCGCGATGGGGTTAATGATCAATGCACCCGTCGATATCACGGTTGGTAACATGCTCAAGCAAGTCGAAGTGCAACCCGTGCACCCTAGATTGTTCGAAGCAAGTTTAGATAGACCCGTCTACAATGGTGGACCTGTTTCTGAAGATCGCGGGTTCATCCTACACAAACCAAAAGACTACTACGAATCAAGCATTCAAATGACTGATGAGCTCACGGTTACCACGTCTAAAGACATCTTGTCGGTACTTGGTACTGAAGCGGAACCAAGTGACTATCTCGTAGCGCTGGGTTACTCCGGTTGGAGTGCAGGACAGTTAGAAGCCGAGTTAGTAGAGAATTCTTGGTTAACCATTGAAGCGACGCCAGAGATCATCTTTGAGACACCTATCATCGACCGTTGGAAAAAAGCCGTTGAGAAATTGGGTATCGATCCAAGCCAGTTATCTTCCGATGCTGGACACGCGTAACGCGCTCTCCCGCGACAACTTATTTTTATTGATTTAGATTCGAGACACCTTATGTCACGCACTATTATGGCTTTCGATTTCGGTACCAAGAGCATTGGTAGCGCCATCGGACAAGAAATCACGGGAACCGCTTCCCCGCTCAAAGCATTCAAAGCGAATGACGGCATTCCAAACTGGGATGATATAGAGAAGCAAATTAAAGAGTGGCAACCGGATTTATTGGTCGTTGGCTTGCCTACCGATTTGCACGGTAAAGCTCTAGAAACCATTACGCCACGAGCGAAGAAATTCGCTAATCGCTTACAAGGTCGCTACGGCTTACCCGTTGAATTGCATGATGAGCGCCTATCGACAGCCGAAGCACGCTCAGAGCTATTCAGTATGGGTGGCTACAAAGCACTATCGAAAGGCAATATCGACTGCCAATCAGCGGTCGTGATTCTTGAGAGCTGGTTTGAAAGCCTTTGGGGTGAGTAAACACTTCAAGTACAATGAAAAAAGGTTGGCAGATGCCAACCTTTTTCGTTTCTGGAATGGATTAATCCATATCGATCTTAACGTTCGCCAGCGTGCCCGTAGAGAAGCCTTCACCGCGCTGCGTCTTCAACATCAAACGCAGATCGTTAGCGGAATCTGCACTGTGCAATGCATCCTCTTCACTGATCTTACCTTGCATCACTAACTTATAGAGCGATTGGTCAAAGGTCAGCATCCCAAATTCATTCGAGCGTGCCATGGTTGTTTTCAACTCATGTAGATCACCACGGCGGATCAGATCCGAAACGCGTGGACTGTTTAACAAGATCTCAAACACGCCATGACGACCTTGACCGTTCTTATCACGGATCAATTGCTGACCTACCACGCCTTTTAAGTTCATCGATAGATCAAACAAGAACTGATCTTTCTGGTCTTTCGGCACCAAGTGCAGAATACGCTCAAGCGCTTGGTTTGCATTGTTGGCGTGCAGTGTCGCCATACACAAGTGGCCCGTCTCAGCAAAGGTCATTGCGTATTCCATCGTTTCTCGGCTACGAATCTCACCAATCAAAATCATGTCTGGCGCTTGACGCAGTGAGTTCTTCAACGCTACTTCATAGCTGTCGGTATCCAAGCCCACTTCACGCTGGGTCACGATACAACGCTTATGCTCGTGCACAAATTCAATCGGGTCTTCTACCGTAAGAATATGCCCCGTTTTATTGCTGTTACGGTAGCCAGTCATCGCGGCCATAGTCGTTGATTTACCAGAACCTGTTGCACCAACCACCAGCACCAAACCACGCTTTGCAATTGCAAGATCTTGTAGAACCAAAGGAAGTTTAAGTTCTTCAAAAGTAGGAATATTGGTCTCGATACGACGAATCACCGCGCCAGGCAATTCACGTTGGAAGAAGGCACTGACACGGAAACGACCGCAATCACGGACAATGGCAAAGTTAGACTCACTGCTTTTACGAAACTCCTGACGTCGCTCCGGATCCATCGCACTATCGAGTAACACAGCCACATCATTTTCAGTCAACTTATCGCCTTGCGGGCGCAGTTCGCCATCGACACGAAACAAGATCGGCGCACCAACAGTGATGTAGAGATCCGACGCCTTTAACGCCAACATGCCTTCGAGAAATTTATTCAGATCCATCGTCCGTATTCGCTATTACCTGTGTGATTCGTTACGAGAATTGCTGCGCTTCAATTTCAACTTTCTTATCCACTTCTTCACGCGATACCATGCCTTGCGCCATCAATTGACGAGCATTTTGTTCCATGGTCTGCATGCCGTGCGCCGCACCGGTCTGAATGATCGAGTACATCTGCGCGACTTTATCTTCACGAATAAGGTTTCGGATCGCCGGTGTTGCCATCATAATTTCATGACACGCAATACGACCGCCGCCGTTACGTTTCAAAAGTTTTTGCGCGATAACCGAACGGAGAGATTCCGACAACATCGAGCGCACCATGTCTTTATCGCTCCCTGGGAACACATCGATAATACGGTCGATGGTTTTCGCCGCAGAGCTCGTGTGTAGTGTACCGAAAACAAGGTGACCGGTTTCAGCCGCTGTCAGCGCTAGACTGATGGTTTCTTTGTCACGCATCTCACCGACTAGAATCACATCCGGGTCTTCACGTAATGCGCTACGCAGCGCGTTTTGGAAGCTGTGTGTATCACGGTGTACTTCACGTTGGTTGATCAGACACTTATTGTTGTTGTGAACAAATTCAATTGGATCTTCAATTGTTAGGATGTGCTTATTGTGATTACGGTTAATGTAGTCAACAATGGCTGCCAAGGTCGTCGATTTACCAGAACCCGTTGGGCCAGTAACCAGTACCAGACCTTTCTCGGCGTTAGCGATTTTTCTGAAGATCTCAGGAGCTTCTAGCTCTTCCAGTGTTGGAATGCTGCTTGGGATGGTACGGAACACAGCCGCACAACCGCGAGATTGGTTGAAAGCGTTGACACGAAAACGGCCAACGTTATGCAATTCAAATGAGAAATCGACTTCGAGTTTTTCTTCGAACTCACTGCGCTGCGCATCGTTCATGATTTCAAAAACCAAACGGTGCACTTCTTGGTGTGTAAACGCTGGAATGCCCAGCTTTCTCACATCACCATCAATACGAACCATTGGTGGTACACCTGCAGAAAGATGTAGATCCGAAGCATTATGTTTTACACTAAAATCCAGTAACTCAGTGATATCCATTTAAAATCCTTAAGTCTAAAGTACAGCTATGAGTAGTATTCAACAAAACATTGAACATATCACCTCTCAAATTCGACACGACGAACAAAAATGCGGTCGTTCTCCAGAGTCCGTGCAACTTCTAGCAGTAAGCAAAACTAAACCTGTCGAGGCAATTCTCGAAGCTTACCAAGGTGGCCAACTGGCATTTGGTGAGAACTACGTCCAAGAGGGCGTCAGTAAAGTTCAGCACTTTGCCGAGCATTATCCAGATAATCGAATCGAATGGCACTTCATTGGTCCAATTCAATCCAATAAATCACGTCCTGTTGCTGAACATTTCGATTGGGTTCACACCGTTGATCGCGCTAAGATCGCTCAGCGCCTCAATGACCAACGTCCTAGCGAACTAAAACCGCTGCAAGTTCTGATTCAAGTAAACACCAGTGGTGAAGAATCAAAATCAGGCGTCAGCGATGCAGAAATATTCGAGCTGGCTGAGTTGATTTCTCGCCTTCCAAACCTCACGTTAAGAGGGTTGATGTCGATTCCTGCCAACGTGCCAGATTACGAATCACAACTTCGTGCATTTAAACAACTGGAAGCGCTAAAGCAAAAGCTAGCTCAGCAATACCCTCATGTCGATACGCTATCTATGGGAATGAGCGGCGACATGGATGCAGCAATCGAAGCAGGTAGCACCATGGTGCGCATCGGCACAGCGATTTTTGGCGCGCGCGACTACAGCAAAAAGCAATAAAGCGAATCGTTGTTAGACACTGTGAATTTGAGCCTGACTGCCGTCTCTTTCGGTAGCCAGAATAAAGTGACGCAATTATACACCTGAGCGCACAACAAATTGTAAGAATTTATATTTGGAAATCAGACATATGGAACATAAAAAGATTGCCTTTATCGGCGCGGGAAACATGGTGCGAGCGATTGTTTCTGGCCTTGTAGCAAATGGCTACCCTGCACAGAGCATCATTGCGACTGCCCCATCTGAGACGCGTCGCCAACCTCTTGAGCAAGACTTTGGTATCCGTACCACCAGCGATAACATCGCAGCCGCGACAGAAGCGGATGTTGTGGTATTGTCTGTGAAGCCACAAATGATGGAAGAAGTGTGTAAACCACTGCAATCTATCGACTTCAGCAATAAACTGGTTATCTCTATTGCAGCTGGTATCAACTGTTCACGTTTGGATGACATGCTAGCGACTAAGCTCAACTTGGTTCGCGTGATGCCAAACACACCCTCGCAACTTGGCTTGGGCATGAGTGGTCTTTACGCGCCTGAATATGTGCAAGAACAAGATAAAGCTTTCGCGGCAGAGCTAATGCAAGCCTGCGGTAAGGTATGTTGGGTTGAACAAGAGTCTGGCATCAATAACGTAATTGCAGCGGCAGGCAGCGCACCGGCTTACTTCTTCCTGTTTATGGAAGCGATGCAGGCAGAAGCGATTGCTCAAGGCTTCGATAAAGATACGGCTCGCACGTTAGTTCAGCAAGCAGCACTTGGCGCTGCAAGCATGGTAGTGGAAAATCCAGAAACTGAGCTTTCAACGCTACGCGAGAACGTGACATCAAAAGGTGGCACAACTGCAGAAGCGCTACGTACGTTCAACGAGCACCAACTGTCTGATATTGTGGCAAAAGCAATGCAAGCTGCGGTTGCTCGTGCTGAAGAAATGGAAAAACTGTTTTAATGACTTGAGTGATACCCACTCTGTGTCACTCACTTACTTGTTAAGGGTACCTTATGAATTCAATGAGTTTTCTCATCTCAACCCTATTTGACCTGTACATCATGGTCGTGATTTTGCGTATTTGGTTGCAAGCTGCTCGTGCAGATTTCTACAACCCATTCTCGCAGTTCATCGTCAAAGCAACCCAACCGGTTGTAGGACCGCTGCGCCGCGTGATCCCATCCATCGGCAGCATCGACCTAGCGACGGTACTGTTTGCTTACGTACTTTGTGTGCTTAAGTTTGTTGCGCTGATCCTGATCGCTTCTAGCGGTTCGGTGTCATTTAGCATGGACTTCCTATTCCTAGGCTTATTGTCTCTGATTAAAGCCGCTGGCGGCTTGTTGTTCTGGGTACTATTGATCCGCGCAATCCTAAGCTGGGTTAGCCAAGGTCGCAGCCCTATCGAGTACGTATTCCATCAGCTAACTGAGCCAATGCTAGCACCAATTCGTCGCATCATCCCTGCAATGGGCGGCTTCGACTTGAGCGTGCTTGTGCTGTTCATTGGTCTGCAATTTGCTAACTTCCTGATGGGCGACATGATTGGTCCTATCTGGTACCAACTATAATGTCAGAAGCAGTTTGGCATGATGGCGAAGATGTGGTGCTTCGGCTCTACATCCAACCAAAAGCAAGCCGCGACAAGATCGTCGGCTTGCATGGTGAAGAGCTCAAAATTGCCATCACCGCACCGCCAGTCGATGGTAAAGCGAATGCACACCTAACCAAGTTTTTAGCCAAACAATTTAAAGTTGCTAAAGGTTTGGTTCACATAGAAAAAGGTGAACTGGGACGTCATAAACAAATTCGGATAGAATCCCCAGTACAAATACCAACAGAAATTAAAGCCATCATTTGATGGCTTTTTATTTACGAAATTCGTACCAATAATAAAACGCCCGATTCGAGGAAGTGATAATGAGCAAATGGATTACCGCCCTACTGATCAGTCTGTTGTCTTTACCAAGCATGGCAGGTCAGTTCAAAACCATGAAAGACATCGAGGTCCACTACATCGCGTTTAACTCGACCTTTTTAACTCCCAAGATCGCCCGTAGCTACGACATCAAGCGTAATGGCTACAATGCAGTACTGAACATCAGTGTTCTCGACAGTGCCTCTCTGGGTAAACCGGCCGTTGAAGCTAAAATCAGTGGTCAGGCAAAGAACCTTATCGGTCAAACGCAAAAGCTCACCTTCCGTGAAGTGAAAGAAGGCGATGCGATTTACTACCTAGCAGAGATCGGTATTACTAACGAAGAAACTTTTACCTTCGATATTGACGTTAAAGCTGGAAACAAAGGCTCAGGTAAGCTTAAATTCACCCAGAAATTTTATGTCGAAGAGTAATTGGGTTGTGATGATCTAAAAGCTTTTAGAACATCATAACTCTAGAACCAATTTAATCAGGGAGAACACTGCGTTCTCCCTTTATCGCTACAGAAAGAGACGACCATGAAAAAGATAGTGCTAGCAACAGGCAACCAAGGCAAAGTTCGCGAGATGGCAGATCTGCTGTCTGACTTCGGTTTTGAAGTATTGGCGCAAAGTGAATTCAACGTATCTGAAGTAGCAGAAACTGGCACGACTTTCATCGAAAACGCGATCATCAAAGCTCGCCATGCAGCACAAGAAACAGGTCTTCCTGCGATTGCGGACGACTCTGGCTTAGAAGTCGATTTCTTGAAAGGTGCTCCGGGCATTTACTCTGCACGTTACGCAGGTGAAAAAGCCTCTGACCAAGAGAACCTAGAGAAGCTACTTAAAGCAATGGAAGGCGTACCAGAAGCAGAGCGCACCGCTCGTTTCCACTGCGTATTGGTTTTGATGCGTCACGAGAACGATCCAACCCCTATCGTTTGTCACGGTAAGTGGGAAGGTCGCATTCTAACTGAAGCACACGGTGAAAATGGTTTTGGCTACGACCCAATCTTCTTCGTACCTGAAGACAACTGCGCGTCTGCCGAACTTGAGCCAGCACGTAAAAAGCAACTGTCTCACCGCGGTAAAGCACTCAAGTCGTTGTTTGCTCAACTGTCTGAGCAAGTGTCTCTGTAATCACGAGCGAATTAGACCATGTTAACGCCCCCAGCACTGAGCTTGTATGTACACATCCCGTGGTGTGTACAAAAGTGCCCATATTGCGATTTTAACTCTCATGCACTTAAAGCCGAGATCCCAGAAGAAGAGTACATAAATGCCCTTCTGGAAGACTTGGATACCGACATTGAGAAATACCGTCTTAACGAAGCGCCACGTCCACTGCATTCAATCTTCATTGGTGGTGGTACGCCGAGTTTGATTTCAGCCGAAGGCATCGAGCGTCTACTCAAGGGCATTGAAGCGCGTATTCCGTTCAAGCCTGAAATCGAAATCACCATGGAAGCTAACCCAGGCACCATTGAAGCAAAGCGTTTTGTTGGCTACCGCAAGGCTGGTGTAACGCGCATCTCTATCGGTGTGCAGAGCTTTGAGCAACAGAAGCTTGAGCGTTTGGGGCGCATTCACGGTCAAGACGAAGCTGTCAATGCCGCTAAGTTGGCGCACCAAATTGGTTTGAACAGCTTTAACCTCGATCTCATGCACGGCTTACCTGATCAAAGCATCGAACAAGCCTTAGCAGATTTGGATAAAGCGATTGAGTTGGCGCCGCCGCACTTGTCTTGGTATCAGTTGACCATCGAACCAAACACCATGTTCTACTACAAGCCACCGACTTTGCCAGATGACGATGACTTATGGGATATCTTCGAACAAGGACATGAGAAACTCGCAGCGGCAGGCTACGTTCAATACGAGATTTCTGGTTACAGCAAGCCGGGCTATCAATGTCAGCACAACCTGAACTACTGGCGCTTTGGTGACTACCTTGGCATTGGTTGCGGTTCACACGGTAAGCTAAGCTTTGCTGATGGTCGCATCATTCGTACAACTAAGGTCAAGCACCCGCGTGGCTATCTGATGGCATACCAAAACATGGTGAAGCCGTACTTGAATAGCGAACAGCTTGTGGCTGATGAAGATCGTCCGTTTGAGTTCTTTATGAACCGTTTCCGCTTAATGGAAGCGTGCCCGAAACAAGACTACATCGATACGACAGGTCTGCCGTTGAGCTCAATTCAAGAGACTATCGATTGGGCGCTTGAGATGGGTTACCTGAGTGAAACAGAGACTCACTGGCAAATTACCGAGAAAGGTAAGCTGTTCCTGAATGACTTGCTTGAAGCCTTTATGGCGGAAGAGGAATAAGAAAGGAATCGAGATTCGAGATTCGAGATTCGAGATTCGAGAAAAATGATGGAAGGGTTGGCTTTAGGGTCAACCCTTTTTATTGTAAGAACCTTTCTCGAAGCGAAGCGCTCTATAGGATGAAGTCCGTGCTCGCATCTCGCATCTTTCTTCTAAAAAATCGAACGACCAATACGCTCAGCAAGTAGCTCCAGTGCTTTGGTACCAGCGAGTGAGTTACCAGATGCATCAAGCTCTGGAGACCAAACAGCAATCGTCATTTCACCCGGTACGACAGCGATGATGCCACCACCAACACCTGACTTACCCGGCATACCAACACGGTAAGCAAATTCACCAGCACCATCATACAAACCACATGTTGCTAGCAATGCATTCAACTGCTTGGTTTGTGTTGGTGATACGACAGGCTTACCCGTTTGTACCGACGTGCCTTTATTAGCTAAGTAGCTAAAGGTCTTCGCCAGATCGACACAGCTCATCTTCAACGCACACGCATGAAAGTAGTTTTGCAGAACGGGGATAACCTCGTTCTCGAAGTTACCAAATGAACGCATCAAGTATGCAATCGCAGCGTTGCGGTCGCCATGCATCATTTCAGACGCAGCAACCACTTTGTCGTAAACAATGTGAGTGTCACCAGATAGCTGACGAGCAAATTCCAATAGACGCTGACGAGGCGCAGAGAGACGGCTTTGCAGCAAATCAGCAACCACAATAGCACCAGCGTTAATGAACGGGTTACGTGGAATGCCCTGCTCCATCTCTAACTGGATCATTGAGTTAAACGCCTGACCAGAAGGCTCTTTTCCTACACGACACCAGATCTCTTCTTGCTTGTACAAGCACATAGCCAGAGTCAGACTCAACGCTTTTGAGATCGACTGAATCGAAAACGACTCTTCTGCATCGCCCGCTTTAATCACTTCACCTTCATTGGTGTATACCGCAATACCCAGTTTGGTGTTGGGTACTTTTGCCAATGCGGGAATGTAGTCGGCGACTTTGCCTTGACCAATTAAAGGGCGAACTTCCGCTAGAATGTCTGTCAAAATTTGCGCTGTAGGTTTCATCTTCTACCTTCTTGTCACAAGAACCCAAATAGCTGAGTTCAGAGGTAAAAAAAGCCAACGCGGACGTTGGCTTTTCCATGGAATTTATTCGACTCAAGTCGATTATGGTTTTATTGCCACAATGATGTTGCGGTTGATGGATTGATCAACACGGTGAAGATAACCGATGTAAGGCTCTTCTGAAAGTACCTTCCACCCTTGCTCTTCAAATAATGCCGCCACGTCTTTCCACTTCAAAGTGAATTCGTTGAAAGACAGCACCACAGAACCTTGTTTCTTCAACACCACTTTCCATGCAGGCAGAGCTTCTTTAAGAAGCTCGAGTGGGCTGCGGTTCAGCTTGCTGTCTTTGGCATTTTTGCTGCCGTGTTGTACGCCGTAAGGCAAGTCAGACACCATCACATCTACCGAGTTCTTCTTCACAACTTGGTCTGCAATACGCGTATCTGCTGAGTACAGCTTCATCGTTTGAAGATTACCTTTGTTGTAATCGTCTTTGTCTGCTGCTGCCTCAACCACGAAGCCATCTGCCACTTTTTTACCACCAGAAGTGCGCTTTTCTTTGCTCACTTTGTGCTTAAAGCGACCGTTCTTCATGAACTTAACGATGAAGGTTTGGATCTCTTGAACCCATTTCTGGTTGATCTCAACACCCACAACATTCAAGCCGTGGATCAAACCTTCAAACAGTGTTGTACCTTTACCACACATAGGATCCATCAGCGTCAATTGCGCACTGCCCGTGTTGGCAGCACTGACGCCTAGGTTCACCATCAAACGCGTAAACTGCTCGTTTGTTTTACCTGTGTAACGCAGGATCTGACTCATGCTCTCAGGGAAAGTATTGAATGCAGGCGCCTGAATTGGACGTAATAAGCCATCTTCACGCACTTCAAATAGCGCGTAGTAGATAGATGACGCAGCAATCTTGCCAGCCTGTGCTTCACTCAGTTCAGTTTCGCAAGAGAACACAAGTGCAGCAGGCAGACCCACGTCTTTGTTGCCAATTTCAGTTACTTCAACACCTTCCGACGCCAAAATCGCTTTCAGCTCAGAACATGCAATCGTCATTGCGCTATCAAAGTAAATACGGTTATGACCCGGATTCGCTAATATCGCGTAGTGGTACATCTACTGGCTCCTTAAGCAGTACGCTTGAATTTGATATCCCACACACCGTGACCTAGACGGTGACCGCGAGCTTCAAATTTAGTCAGTGGACGTTCTTCTGGACGAGGAATGAAGTCGCCTTCTTCAGCGATGTTTTCGAAACCAGGTGCTTGGTTCATGATTTCAATCATGTGCTCAGCGTAGTTTTCCCAGTCTGTCGCCATGTGGAAGATACCTTCATTAAGGATAAGCTTCTGACGAACCATTTCAGCGAACTCAAGCTGTACGATACGACGCTTGTGGTGACGCTTTTTGTGCCATGGGTCTGGGAAGAACAGTTGTAGCGTTGCTAGGCTGCCATTTGGGATCATGTGTTCGAATACTTCTACCGCATCGTGACACATTACACGTAGGTTCGTGATACCTGCTTCGCGAGCATCTGCAAGACAAGCACCAACGCCTGGACTATGCACTTCGATACCGATGAAGTTTTTCTCTGGCGCGTTCTTTGCCATTTCAACCAATGAAGCACCCATACCAAAACCGATCTCAAGCACTACTGGGTTATCGTTGCCAAACACTTCTTTCCAATCAAGAAGTTCAGCTTTGTAGTCGATACCCATTGTTGGCCAGCACTCGTTCATCGCATTCTCTTGGCCCTTAGTTAGACGACCTTCGCGACGCACGAAACTGCGGATTTTACGGATCATTTTACCGTCTTCGTTGTATTCGTTAGTGGTTACTTCACTCATTGATTTTGCCTGCACATTGATTAATCAAAGCGGGGATTATCCAAAGAATTCACTTAGGTGCAAGTATTTGTTGAGCTATCGGACTATGGCAGCCCAAAAGCAAACAAACCAGACACAATATCCCCACAGTTTATCTGTTGTACTTACACCACAATCTGTGGTGCAATTTTGCTCCTAACCAATAATAGAATACAGAGCAAGTCGTGACACCTTTCGCCAGTGCCATCTTAGAATGGTATGACGCATATGGAAGAAAAGATCTTCCGTGGCAACAAAACAAGACCGCTTATAGTGTCTGGTTGTCTGAAATCATGCTTCAGCAAACTCAGGTCACTACGGTTATCCCTTATTACCAACGCTTTTTGGAGCGCTTCCCGACCGTGGTCGATCTTGCCAATGCTGAGCAAGATGAAGTGCTGCACCTTTGGACCGGCTTAGGTTATTACGCACGTGCTCGTAACCTTCATAAAGCCGCAAAAGAGGTCGCCCATAAATACAATGGTGAGTTTCCTCTAGACCTAGAGCAGATGAATGCCCTACCGGGGATTGGTCGCTCCACCGCCGCTGCGGTTCTTTCGTCCGTCTATAAACAGCCACATGCGATATTAGACGGCAACGTAAAGCGCACACTTTCACGCTGTTTTGCCGTGGATGGATGGCCGGGACAAAAGAAAGTCGAAAATCAATTGTGGGAAATCGCAGAAACGCACACGCCACAAACAGACGTAGACAAGTACAATCAAGCCATGATGGATATGGGTGCCATGATGTGTACCCGCAGCAAGCCTAAATGCACCTTGTGTCCCGTCAGCGATCTTTGTGTCGCAAAGAAACAAGGTAATGTGCTTGATTATCCGGGTAAGAAGCCGAAAAAAGACAAACCGGTTAAGCAAACACGTTTCGTTATGCTGCACCACAAAAATGGTGATAGTCACGAAGTGTGGCTAGAACAAAGACCGCAGACAGGTATTTGGGGCGGGCTATTTTGCTTTCCACAAACTGAGCATATTGATGTAGAGAGCGATATTGAATTACTACTGGAACAACGTGGTATTCAAGCCAACGATATTAGACATCAAGAAACTCTGATTACGTTTCGTCATACATTCAGCCATTACCATCTCGATATCACACCGATTTTGATTGACCTGTCAAAGCAACCCAATGTGGTGATGGAAGGTAACAAAGGTCTTTGGTATAACTTATCTAAACCTGAAGAAGTCGGTTTAGCTGCACCAGTAAAACTGCTATTGGAAGCGCTACCCCACGAACTTCGTTAATTAATTGCAAGGAGTCATTATGAGCCGCACTGTTTTTTGTGCTCGACTAAAGAAAGAAGGCGAAGGTCTAGACTTTCAACTTTACCCAGGTGAACTAGGTAAACGCATTTTCGATAACATCTCGAAAGAAGCTTGGGCTCAATGGCAACAGAAACAAACCATGTTGATCAACGAGAAGAAGCTCAACATGATGGATCCAGAGCACCGTAAACAGCTTGAAACAGAAATGGTGAACTTCCTTTTCGAAGGCAAAGAGGTTCACATTGAGGGCTACACGCCACCAAGCGAATAAAGCAAACTTGTTTTAAAACAATGACATCACAACCAAACTTGTGGTGTCATTTTTATATTAGAGACCACAAAGCCATCTCAATAGTTATGAAAAAAATCGCCTTTATCGCTACCGCCCTTTTAATGGCAGGTTGTAGCCGTGAGTTCGTAGAAAAGATTTATGACGTCGATTACGAGCCGACCAACCGTTTTGCCAACAATCTAGCAGAACTGCCAGGACAGTTTGAAAAAGACACCGATGCCTTAGATTCACTGATCAGTAGCTTCTCTGGCAACATCAAAAAGCGATGGGGTCAACGCGAAGTTAAAGTCGCGGGTAAAAGCAATTACGTCAAATATATCGATAACTATTTGAGCCGTGCCGAAGTCGATTTCCAAAAAGGTGTGATTACTATCGAGACGGTTTCTCCAACCGAACCACAAAAACACCTCAAGAACGCTATCATCACAACCCTTTTGACACCGGACGATCCAGCCAGTGTCGACCTATTCTCGTCTAAAGAGATCAAACTGGAAGGCCAACCCTTTCTTTACAATCAGGTCGTTGATCAAGACAAAAAGCCCATTCAATGGTCATGGCGCGCAAATCGTTTTGCCGATTACTTGATTGCTAACCAAGTCAAAACCAAAGATGTCGATTTCAAGAAAGCTTACTACGTTGAAATCCCTATGGTAGAAGACCACTTCTCACAGCGTAGTTACCAATACGCAGACATCGTACGCCGTGCATCGAAGAAATACGATATTCCTGAAGATCTGATTTACGCCATCATCAAAACCGAAAGTAGCTTTAACCCGTATGCAGTAAGCTGGGCCAATGCGTATGGATTGATGCAGGTTGTACCAAAAACAGCAGGGCGTGACGTATTTAAGCTAGTGAAGAATCGTTCGGGACAACCAAGCCCTGAGTATTTGTTTAATCCAGAAAACAACATTGATACCGGAACGGCTTACTTTTACATCCTTAAAAACCGTTATTTGAAAGATGTACAACACCCAACCTCGTTGGAGTACAGCATGATTTCTGCTTACAACGGCGGAACTGGTGGTGTTTTGAACACTTTCCACCGCACAGATCGCAAACGTGCGATGCAAGATTTGAATTCTTTACAGCCAAACCAAGTTTATTGGGCTCTAACGAAGAAACATCCGAATGCAGAAGCACGCCGTTACCTAGAAAAAGTTACAAATTTCAAAAAGGAATTTAACGCAGGGTAAACTTTTTACCGACAGTTGAATAAAAAGCGTTCGAACAACCACTTTTTTGAAATTATTTAAAAAAAGTGGTTGACGGAAAGCGGGAAAATCCGTTTAATAGCGCTCCGTTGCCCGGATAGCTCAGTCGGTAGAGCAGAGGATTGAAAATCCTCGTGTCGGTGGTTCGATTCCGCCTCCGGGCACCACGATTTAAAATTGTTGGTGCTTAGCACGAACAGTTAAAAAGAAAACGGTACGCCGACTTAGCTCAGTAGGTAGAGCAACTGACTTGTAATCAGTAGGTCACCAGTTCGATTCCGGTAGTCGGCACCATTCTTCTTTTGCCTCGATAGCTCAGTCGGTAGAGCAGAGGATTGAAAATCCTCGTGTCGGTGGTTCGATTCCGCCTCGAGGCACCATATTTGGTGCGCTTGCTTAAAGTAAGACACAAACAGAATAGTTCCTCCTTAGCTCAGTTGGTAGAGCGACGGACTGTTAATCCGCAGGTCACTGGTTCAAGTCCAGTAGGAGGAGCCAACTTCTAGAGTTTCATGTAAATGAGATTCTAAAAAATGAAGAGTTTACTCTTCAAAAAAGAAAACGGTACGCCGACTTAGCTCAGTAGGTAGAGCAACTGACTTGTAATCAGTAGGTCACCAGTTCGATTCCGGTAGTCGGCACCATTCTTCTTTTGCCTCGATAGCTCAGTCGGTAGAGCAGAGGATTGAAAATCCTCGTGTCGGTGGTTCGATTCCGCCTCGAGGCACCATATTTGGTGCACTTGCTTAAAGCAAGACACAAACAGAATAGTTCCTCCTTAGCTCAGTTGGTAGAGCGACGGACTGTTAATCCGCAGGTCACTGGTTCAAGTCCAGTAGGAGGAGCCAAATTAGAAAGCCAAGTCTTCGGACTTGGCTTTTTTCTTATCTGCAATACCAAAACTTTCTCCCCTACTTTCTAATTCCATCGAATCTTCTCCTTTGACTCCACCGAAAAACATCCCCATTAACTCTTGGTTGATTTGATAAAAAACACTTATTTCACGCTAAAAATTTAATCCAACTCATAGTTTCAACACGACCGCATAGGCGCTTGTATACAAGTTCAATATGATGAATTTATTATTACGCCCCTTATAAGCTATGCATTGCATAGTATGAAATACGTCTCGTGAGCTAACTATGAAATTAAAAACTCAAGCCTATTTATTATCTGCAATCATATTGGTTGCCCTACTTGCTCTTACAGCAACAGGTCTATGGACATTGCGTGTAGCAAGTAACCTTGATAACAAAGCTCGAGTTACCGAGCTATTTAAGAGTGCCTACAGCATTCTGACTGAAGTTGAGCAAATGGCAGTGGAAGGCAAAATGCCAGAAGCTGAAGCTAAAGCGCTGGCTACTCGCCTACTTCGCAACAATATCTACAAAGACAACGAATACGTTTATGTTGCCGATGAGAACATGATGTTCGTTGCGGCCCCACTTGACCCTCAACTACATGGAACAAGTTTCCACGATTTCCGTGATGGTGATGGCAACAGTGTCGGTCAGTTGATTTTAGATGTGCTGGGCCGTAAAACAGGTCAGATCGTTGAATACACTTGGACACAAAAACTACCTGACGGCACGATCGAAGAAAAGCACTCTATCGCAGAGAAAACACCGCATTGGAACTGGGTGGTCGGTACTGGTATCGGCTTTAATGAAGTTAATGCACGCTTCTGGTCAACAGCACAATGGCAGCTAGCGCTGTGTCTAGCGATTGCTGGCGCGATTCTAGGCGGCTTAATCATCTCTATCCGTAAGATGCTTAATCTGCTTGGTGGTGAGCCAAATGACGTTAGACAAGCCGTTCAGGCCGTCGCTCAGGGTAATATCCAAACCAGCTTTGATTACACAGCCCCTAAAGACAGCATCTATGGCGCCGTACAAGAGATGAGTCAATCTCTGGCTAAGATGGTAACTAATCTGGATGAATCAATGCATGCATTACGTTCAGAGCTATCAGCCGTAGAATCTCGCTCTAATTCAATCGCTGATCTAACCATGTCTCAGCAGCAATCGACGGCGATGATCGCAACAGCGATGACAGAAATGGCTTCTTCAGCCAACCATGTTGCAAGTTCGGCAAGTGACACTGCACATAACACCGATGAAGCAGACAAACAGAGCCAACACACGCAATCATTGATCCACAGTACGGTAGATAATATTCAAGGCTTGGCGACTCAGCTCAATACGGCCAGTAAAGCGGTTGCGGATCTTGACCAAGATGTAAACAGCATCGTGAAAGTTCTCGACGTAATCGGCGATATTGCTGAGCAAACTAACCTACTGGCGTTAAATGCCGCCATTGAAGCAGCTCGTGCGGGTGAACAAGGTCGAGGCTTTGCGGTAGTAGCAGATGAGGTGCGCAACCTAGCAGGACGTACACAAGACAGCACAAAAGAGATTCAACAGATGATCTCTAACCTTCAAGAAGGTTCGCGCAATGCTATCCATACAATGGAGATCTGTGCCGAAACCAGTGAAAGCACGGTAACTGAGTCTATGAACGCCTCAGAAGCGCTACAACAGATAGTGACAGCACTAGAATCAATCACAGCGATGAGCCAACAGATTGCGACTGCAGCGGCAGAACAAACTCAAGTGAGTGATGACATTGCACACCGCATCAACCTAATCGAAGAAAGCGGAAGCCAGCTAAATACGGTGGTCACAGAAAGCCAATCAAGCACACAAACATTGGCATCTTTAGCGGATGAACTCGAAGGTTGGGTGAACAAGTTCTCAGTAAAGCACTAGTTTAAAGTCAATTGTTCAATAAAAAGCACGTTTTCAGACGTGCTTTTTTGTTTTTATCGCCTTTATTTTGCGACAGAGCGCCCTACTTTTCTTAAAACAGCGCTTAAAGCATGGTGCATTGCTGCTCAAAATGCATAAAAACAGCCCACTCCGAGCACAAATTCATCAAACGATATTTTATTTTAATTTTATTGTTGACCTGAAAGCCGAAAAGCCTTTTAATACACCTCGTCGCCCGGATAGCTCAGTCGGTAGAGCAGAGGATTGAAAATCCTCGTGTCGGTGGTTCGATTCCGCCTCCGGGCACCACAATTTAAAATTGTTGGTGTCTAACATGAACAATAGAAAGAATAACGGTACGCCGACTTAGCTCAGTAGGTAGAGCAACTGACTTGTAATCAGTAGGTCACCAGTTCGATTCCGGTAGTCGGCACCATTTATTCTTAAACAAGATAATTCCTCCTTAGCTCAGTTGGTAGAGCGACGGACTGTTAATCCGCAGGTCACTGGTTCAAGTCCAGTAGGAGGAGCCATCTTTCAGTTAGTAAGTCGATTACTTATTAACGAAAATGTGCCGACTTAGCTCAGTAGGTAGAGCAACTGACTTGTAATCAGTAGGTCACCAGTTCGATTCCGGTAGTCGGCACCACTTATTAAAATTTGTTCCTCCTTAGCTCAGTTGGTAGAGCGACGGACTGTTAATCCGCAGGTCACTGGTTCAAGTCCAGTAGGAGGAGCCATATTAAAAAAAGCCGCATCACTTGATGCGGCTTTTTTGCATCTGAAGAAAACTCACCGCTCCCCTCTTCATACAACTTTATCTCAATAAACAAAAAGCCAGGTGATGTACCTAGCTTTCTCTTTTTGTACCGTATCAATGAGTGTCTAAGCGGAAGGTTAGCTCAAACCTCCAAGGCAGATGTACTTCGTCTCTAGATACTCATCCATGCCTTGCTTAGCCCCTTCGCGACCAATGCCAGACTCTTTGATCCCGCCAAACGGTGCCACTTCCGTAGAGATAATTCCTTCATTTACCCCCACCATGCCATATTCCAAACCTTCACTAAATTTGATGATGCGCTTCAAGCTGTCGGTGTAGAAGTAGCAAGCCAAACCATATTCTGTGTCATTCGCCATCGAGAGCACTTGCTCATCATCATCAAAACTGATGACTGGCAAAACCGGGCCAAACAGCTCTTGTTGCACGATCGCCATATTCTGTTCCACATTATCTAAGATAACAGGCTCCATAAAGCGCCCAGAGCGTTTTTGAGGCTGGTTAAGTATAGTTGCCCCTTCTTGTACAGCCTGATCGATCACTGCCTCTAGACGATGCTTAGAAGCCATTGTAATCACAGGGCCAAGAGTTGTATTTTCCTCAAGACCATTACCGACCGTCAGGTCTGCCGCTTTTTCCAGAAGCTTAGCTAAGAACGCCTCTTTTACGCTCTGATGCACATACAAGCGGTTGGTACACACACAGGTTTGTCCGGCATTACGGAACTTAGAAGCAATTAAGCCATTCGCTGCTGCATCTAAATCTGCATCGTCAAAAACAATAAAAGGTGCGTTACCACCCAATTCCATAGAAGCGGCTTTAACCGTATCACTTGCCTGCTTCATCAAGATCTTGCCGACACGTGTCGAACCAGTGAAAGAGATCTTCTTAATACGCGGATCGGTACTTAATACCAAACCAAATTCTGCTGCTTGTTCAGAAACAACAGTAGACAATAGAGCTTTAGGGATGCCAGCCTGATGAGCAAGCTCCACCACAGCCAGAGCAGTTAAAGGCGTTAATTCAGAAGGTTTAATGATCATCCCACATCCTGCAGCCAGAGCAGGAGCCGCTTTTCGAGTGATCATTGCAATAGGGAAATTCCATGGTGTAATCGCAGCACACACACCAACAGGCTGTTTGATGGTAGAGAGGCGTCTATCTACCGCCGGTGCAGGAATTACCTCACCATAAGCACGTTTAGCCTCTTCTGCGAACCATTCAACAAAAGATGCGCCGTATGCGACTTCTCCACGGCTTTCAGTAAGAGGTTTACCTTGTTCTAAGGTAATGATGTTCGCGATGTCTTCCGTATGCTCTACAAGCAATTGGAACCACTTTTTTAGGGAAGCGGAGCGTGCTTTAGCACTGAGTTTTGCCCACTCGACTTGAGCCGATTTACACGCTTCTATTTGCGCATCTAACTCATCCAAAGAGCTAGGCTTTAAGCGAATCAGTTCTTGCTCAGTCGCAGGGTTAATAACGACAATCCCATCTTGAGAAGACAGGCTTTCGAATAAGACTCTTAGCGTTTCACTTTCTATCTGCTGCATCATTAGGTTGTACTCCCATAAGAACCGTTACTAGGTTAATCCTTCTGGCAAATAAGAGTAAAGCAAACAAAGTTTTCTTCAGCGTAAATATGAGAAGTGATTACCCTGTAGGGTTAACCGGTGATACAGAGAAGAGAACACCAACAGAGATAGCTATGATTGAAGAAGGTAACCATTTAATGGGTCATAAGTTTGGTGTCATTGAATGTCCCCATTCTTTGATAGACAAAGCATTAGAGGGCATATCGAACGTAACCAAATGACAGAGTAGATGTTCAATAAGCGTGGATAGACTGGAAGCTTTATCTGAATAAGTGCTTGAGCTTGTAGGCTTCAGACAATGCCTTGTGAGACTTACTTTCCTATAAACGAAAATCATATTCCCTAAAACGCAAAACCCAGCCCGAAGACTGGTTTTTTTAAATAAGTGGCGAGTCGGCGGGGACGCCTAGTTCAATTTTGCGCTCAAGCGAGACTCATTCCCTGAAAGGGAAATTATTATGCTCAAAAACGATAAAACCCAGTCCGAAGACTGGGTTTCTAAATAAGTGGCGGAGTGGCTGGACTTGCATGCAATTGGACTCGCACACGAGCGGGACTCATTGGTCGTAGACCAAAATAATATCGCCAATACGAAAAGACCTCAGCATTCCTGCTGAGGTCTGGAATAAGTGGCTAGTCGGCGGGGACGCCTAGTTCGGGGTTGCGGGCAACCGGGACTCATTCCCTGAAATGAAAATTATTATGCTCAAAAACGACAAAACCCAGTCCGAAGACTGGGTTTTTAAATAAGTGGCGGAGCGGACGGGACTCGAACCCGCGACCCCCGGCGTGACAGGCCGGTATTCTAACCAACTGAACTACCGCTCCGCACTGGTTAGACTCTGGAGTCTAAATAAGAACCTGGCGATGTCCTACTCTCACATGGGGAAGCCCCACACTACCATCGGCGCTACTTCGTTTCACTTCTGAGTTCGGAATGGAAATCAGGTGGGTCCAAAGCGCTATGGTCGCCAAGCAAAATTCTTTACGTTTTGTTTTAAGCTTTAGCATAAAGCGTAAAACAAACAGTAAATGGTGCTGATACCCAGAATCGAACTGGGGACCTCATCCTTACCAAGGATGCGCTCTACCGACTGAGCCATATCAGCACATTATCTGTGTCCATAAGGACTAAAAAAGCCCGCTTTTTCAAACGGGCTCTCTTAACTTTTGTCTTCACCTTCTAAAAAGGCAAAAACTAAATTTAAAGCCTGGCGATGTCCTACTCTCACATGGGGAAGCCCCACACTACCATCGGCGCTAATTCGTTTCACTTCTGAGTTCGGAATGGAAGTCAGGTGGGTCCAAATCGCTATGGTCGCCAAGC